>Ga0209963_1000061_pt1 | contig 501363 bp, 398 predicted proteins | sample ThiBio_1000_biof_2_FD_183957 | JGI IMG/M metagenome (GOLD analysis project Ga0209963, IMG submission 183957) | Wastewater bioreactor microbial communities from Cape Town, South Africa - Thiocy_cont_1000_biof (SPAdes) | ecosystem: Engineered > Bioreactor > Thiocyanate-remediating >...
ATCAAATGTAGGATACTCTTTTCTCATAAAGAAACCTCCTGGCTATTTCGGTTCTAGGCAAACCTATTTTAGCTCAAGAGGTTTCTTTATTCTTACTTCATCCTAAAATTCGGGATGATTCATGTTTGATTTTATACCCGGTTTACAACTTGCGAGTGCCCTTACACTTCGGATACCCGGTACAACCCAGGAACTCCCCGTAAGGCCCTTTGCGCCGGACCATCGGTTTCTGGCAAATCGGGCAGGTTTCGGTAGCGGTCGCCGGGGCCAGACTCCCGCTGGCTGCCGGGGCTTGAACCGGGGCAGCTATTACTGGCTTATCCTCGAAAAGTTCGGGTATTACTTCAGGTGCCGCAGTTTTACGGCGAGTGGTCCTTTTTACAGGGGTAGCCTCACCATCAGCGGCTGGAACGCGGGTCACGGTAGACCGGCGTGACCTTGTTGAAGTGGCGTTGGCTTTAGCGGCGGTAGGCGGCTCCCATGGTCTTACCGAGTCCTCGTCACTGGCAGAGGCCGGGGCCTTCGAACGGGCAGTCCGTTTGTAACCGCCGCTTGCTCCACTTTTCGCATAAGTCCCGCCTGAGGCCGTCCTGGAATAACCGCTACTCGACCCACCACGGCTGTAACTTCCGCCTGAACTACGCGAATAAGTCCCACCACTTGAACTTCCACTCGACCCGCGAGAGTAACCTTTTTTCGCACCAAAGTTGCGACTAGCCGGTTTTTCTTCGGGCGGGAAATCGTCCACCGGTACTTCAATTTTGCCAACCTCGCGCTGGGCTTTGACGAGTTGTTCCATCATCGGCTTATAGACCGAAGCGACCAGCGGGGTCCAGGCCATTTTGCCCTCGGCCACCTCGTCCAGTTCACCCTCCAAACGGGCCGTAAACTGGACATCTAGCAAATCGGGGAAGCGGGCGACCAGCAAATCGTTGACCGCCCGGCCAAGCTGAGTCGGGTGGAACTTGCGCTCTTTGCCCTCCTTCAACTCCACCACGTAACCCCGGTCCCGGATAGTAGACATGATAGTGGCATAGGTGCTGGGGCGGCCTACCCCCAGTTCTTCCAGGGCTTTAATCAGGCTGGCCTCGCCGTAACGAGGCGGCGGCTCGGTGAAATGCTGCCCCGGCAAAAGTTTGAGCAGGTCGAGCGGGTCGCCCACCTCCAGGGGCGGCAGACCACCTTCCGGTTCCGCCGGGCCGCTCCCGTTCTCGTCCTCCTCGTTATCGCCCTGGCCTTCCCGGTAGACCGCCAGGAAGCCGGGGAACAATATTCGTTCACCGCTGGCCCGGAACGGATAAACCTCCGGGGGGACAAACTGCGAGAGGGGCCTCGCCTCAATATCCACAGTGGTAAGCTCGATGCGGGCCGGGGCCATCTGGCTGGCAATAAACCGCCGCCAGATAAGTTGATACAACCTGAACTGGGCCGGGGTCAGGTAAGGCTTGACCGCTTCGGGCACCCGGCCCGGTCTGGTCGGGCGAATCGCCTCGTGGGCTTCCTGGGCTCCCTTGGCTTTCTTGGCGTAAAAAGGCGGCTTATCGGGCAGGTAAGCCGGGCCGAACCGCTCTTTGATAACGTCACGGGCGGCTTGCTGGGCTTCGTAGGCGACCTGGGTCGAGTCGGTCCGCATATAGGTAATCAGGCCCTGGTGCCCTTCCGTACCCAGGTCCACGCCCTCGTACAACTGCTGGGCGATTTTCATGGTGTCCTGGGTCTTCATGCGCAGTTTGCGGGCGGCTTCCTGCTGCAAGGTGCTTGTGATAAAGGGGGCGCTGGGCCGCCGCTGCCCTTCCTTTTTCGTGACCTTGCCGACCGACCACTTCGCCCCGGCCAGTTTGCTAACTACCTCCCCGGCCTGGTCACCGTTTTCAAACTCGTGACGGCGATTCTCTTTCGGGTTCCACAGGGCCGCGTGGAAAATATCGGCTTTCAGTTTGGAGAATGGCGATTTCGCCAAGTCGGCCTCAATCGTCCAGAACTCGCGGGGCACAAAGGCCTCGATTTCCCGTTCGCGCTCGATAACAATTCGCAAGGCCACGCTCTGGACCCGCCCGGCGCTGGTCCCCTTCTGGACTTTATTCCAGAGCAGTGGGCTCAATTTGTAGCCGACCAGGCGGTCCAGCACCCGGCGAGCTTGCTGAGCGTTGACCAGGTTCATATCAAGCTGGCGGGGGTTATTGATGGCATTGGTAATGGCGCGCTGGGTAATCTCGTGAAACTCGACCCGGCTGACCCGCTGCTGGCCCCGGCCCAATCCTGCCGCCGTCATGATATGCCAGGCGATAGCCTCACCTTCGCGGTCGGGGTCGGTCGCAAGCAGCACCTGGGGAGCCTCTTTCGCCAGCGCCTTTATCTCGTTGATAGTCTTCCCGCGCCCCATCACGGCGACATAAGTCGGCTGGAAGGAGCCGTTATCAACCTCCACACCGAGACCCTGCTTTGGCAGGTCGCGGACGTGTCCCATCGAAGCCCGCACCGCGAAATTTGGTCCGAGAAAGCGGGTAATCGTTTTGGCTTTGGCAGGAGATTCAACAATAACCAGGGTTTTGCCCATAAGGTGGCCTCTTTGTCATAAAATCACAAACAAATGTTCTTTTTATTATAGCACAACCGGGCAAAAGTTATGCACAATGGAAGAATTCTACCCGGTCTTAACCACCGGGGCAAGATCTATCTTCAGGGGAAACGTCCCTTTTTCAGGGCGTTGAGGCAGGAACCGAAGTTGCAAGTTTTGAGGTTCTTCAAACGGGCAAAAGGTCAACCAGCCCTGTTCGGTATCGCCTTCTCCCAGCGCCCCACCCTTAAAGATCGGTTGGTGAACCTTATCAGAGGTTGGCTGGATATACAGGCGGTCGGTCCGGGCATTGTATAAAGAAAACTGGGAAGGCCGGACATTTTCGCTGCCGCTAAACCATCTCAACGAGGTAACTTTTAGCGAAACCTCGACCTCAACCAGGCCGGAGTTACAAAAGAGCAAATCGCCAACAGGTTTATCGGGGCGGTAGACAACCTGCAAGACCTCAACCTGGAAGTTATTAAAATCAATGGTAGTACCGGCGGGATAAACTTTCGAGGTAAATCCTGTGGCGAAGAAATAAAGCGCCCCACCGAGCAGGCCCAATAAAACCAGGGTAATCAAGAAACTGACCCAGCCTTTTGGCGGCGGGGGATTTCTGGATGATTTTGGAGGCAATTCGCTCAGACGCATGGTGAGTACATAAATTTCCAATCTCCTACGACGTTTTCTATAATCTATCATAAACCGCCCGGTTTTAATATAATAAAAATCACCCTTTAACTAAATCCAAACCAAACCTGCAACCTTAATTCGGATGGTCGCGTTATAAAGTAAGTCGGAACGGGAATTTTAAGAGGGAAGTATGCCAAAAACCAACCCGAATAAATCAAAACTTATTATGTTTAGCGGGCCGCCGGGGGTGGGTAAAAGCACCTTGAGCTACCGTCTCGCCAGGGAAACGGGTATCGCTATCCTCACCAAAGACCAGATCGAACGAACCCTCCTTACTTCGAACCTAGCCAGCGAGACCGGGCGATTAGCCTACGACCTCTTAATCGAGACAGCCGAGTTCAATATGCAACGCGGGGCTTCACTAATTCTCGACGCGGTCTTTGGCACGAACAACCTGCGCGACCTCTTTATACGGCAAGCCGCCGCCAATAACGCCGCCTTTTACGGGATTGATTGTATTTGCAGCGATAAAGGACTCTGGCAAAGCAGGCTGGCGACCAGGCCGGAGATGGTCCCCGGCTGGCAACCGGCCGCCTGGACCGATTCGCTCCGGGTGCAAAACTATTACGAGGAGTGGGCCTACCCACACCTGACCCTTGACGCGGTTGACTCCTTCGAGAGCAATTATAAAAAACTCCTGGCCTATCTCGCCCAATAAAAAAGACCGCCCTGGCCGGGCGGTCTGCTAATTCCCAAAAGACTATTCCTCGAAAACCTTCTCACCACGCTGCAACCGCAGGGCAATCTGGTAAGTCTGGTTGGCCGAACGAGGCGTCGGGAAGTGCGCCCCCAGGAACCGGGCCGCCGCCACCAGGGCGTGATAAGCCACCGGGGCCGTTTCGGGCCGTCCGGCCAGGGTGTAATACTGCCGGGTCGAAGCCTCGACACATTGCAGCACGTGGAACCCGGCATCCTCGCGCAGTAAGGCTTTGCCGAGAGTGGCAATCAAACGGGCAGGGTCGGCCCCGGTCGAAAGGTAACGCGCGACCAGTTCCCCGGCCTGGTTGACCTGCTGCTGCCGGTTGAAAAGTTCTAACAAATCCTCGAGCAAAGCTTCGGGCCGGGCGTTCGCGGCGGCCTCGCGGTCAAGTTGAGGCAGGCGGGTCGCCGGGATATTCAGGAAGCGGTCGAGATAAATGCTCATCGCGCCATCCCAGACCCCGCGCAATAATTCGGGCGAGGGGCTGCGCCGCATGGCCTGGTGCAGGGCGTTGGCGTAGGTATAGGTGTGGTGGACCGTGTTCCAGTCGCCAAACTCGTTCGAGATATGGAACTGGGCCACCCGCCGGAGCGCGCCGTAAGCGACTACCTGGGCCAATTCTTCAAAACTTGCGCCGTCTTCCAGGGCGGCTAAAAGAGCGTCGCTGGTCGCCTGGGGGTCGTCACCGAGCAGGGTTTCCACCAACCTGTTCCAGTGGGCCGTGATGTCCCAGGTCCGGCCCTGACCTTCCGCGATAGAACCGGGTAGGCGGGCGAAGGCGTCTTGCAAAATCCCCACCAGGTTGACCGGTTGCTGCCACTCGTTCGTTTCTTCCTGGCGTGACGCCCCGGCAAAGACCGGAGCCAGGCTTGCCAGCACAACCGGGGCCTGGTCCCACCCGGCCCGGTCGAGCGCCTCGAAAGCCTTGTTGATATAGTCGAGCAGGTGCCCAATATCCATATAGCGGTGGTCGGTGGCCGCCGCGAAAAGCATATCGGCGATAGCGGCGGAGGGATGCCCGGCCTCGATAGCCGAAACCAGGCAGCGTTCGGCTCCTTCGCTGTCGCGCACTTCCACGAACTGCCGGAACCATTTTTTAAGGGTCGGCAAATCGGTCGAGAAATTCGGCAAGGGGTCCAGGGTGAAACGGGCGGGTTGGCCGCTGCAATCGCGCCCGACCGCGTTCAGTCCAGTATAGAGCGCCCGTGGTTTGTCGTCATTCTCAAGGTGCGGCAGTAAATTTATCAGGAGTGTATTGATAGTCTGGCCGTTGGACCAACCGGCCCGGCGGTTCCGCGCTCCGTAATCAAGGCCAATCCCAAAGGGTATACTGGCGGCCTCGTCCCGGCTATTTTCGTTTTGTAACAGACCCAACACGCTTTTGGCAACGACCAGCCGGATATTGCGTTCGAGACCGTCCCGCAACCGTTTTTGCTGGCGCTCCCGGTAATCGCCCTGGGGCCGCAAATCGAGCCAGATTTCATCGCCTTCCACCCGCGCCGGGAAACTGCGGACATCGTCGGCCCACTGGTCGAAAGTGCCGCCGCTCGCCAGGTCAAAACGGGCGTGGTGCCAGTGACAGGTCAGGATACCTTCTCGCACGGTCCCTTTATCAAGTGGGAACCCCATATGAGGGCACCGGTTATCTACGGCGTAGACCTGCCCCCCGAAAAGAAAGAGGACAATCACATGGTCGTCGGTATGAACGGTCAAACTGCCTTTGGCGGTGAGTTGAGCTAGGCTGGCTACCTGTTCCCATCCGGCCAGTTGACTACCGGGTGGCGGTGTGGTCATTGTCATAAAATAACTCCTTGCGAATTTTGAAAGAAAGGGAGAGCTACTTTCACTATAACCATCCTACCACCAGGCCGCAACCGCTAATCGGGCGGGACAGCCTGTACTTTGGTACAGGAATTTTATAAAAATTAAAAGGGCGGCCCTTCCGTAAACGAGGGAAGGAGTCGCCCCTTTTTCTAGCAGACCACGATACCTAAAGACCGGTCGATGGCGTCCGAGAGTTCAAAAATAGAGGCCGGTTTCAGAACCACTTCTTTAATCAACGGGGACGGTTTTACCAGGTCCATATCGCTGGCGAAACCGATCACCGGGATGGGCCGGGTCCGGGCTGCGACCTTATCGACCAGGGTATTGCCGTCAAGCGCCGGGCAATCAAAGTCCGAGATAATCAGGTCGAAATCGAAATTCTCCATGATTATGAAAGCGTCCTGGCAGGAAGTTACGCTGATTACATCGAACCCGGCATCCCGGAAGTAGCATTCGAAGGTAAGCGCGTGCGAAGCCGATGAGTCGACAAATAACAATTTTTGATTCATTGGGTTGCCAACATCCTTGATAGAAATAATAAAGACAGAAAAGAGAGACCGAGATAAAAGGTTAGAAGCCAAGTCCCACACAACTGGATTGTAAAGTTCCTATGTTAAGACTTCGTGTAATTCACTTTTCGTTACGCTTAAGAAATAGATTAAATTTCCGTTAAACCGGTAAAATTATGACACCCCTGTGAAGAATGTTACGGGAATTTGAACAGGTATTTTCCTTACTTAATTCGTTAAAAGTTTTCTATTTATGTAAACCTTCAAAACTCCTCTTTCAAAAAGGACTTCTGGGGTATATCTTGAAAAATCAGCCCATGTTAATATTTAAACATGACAACCCGGAAGAATACTTTATCTGCAACTAAATATCTGGCGCTGGTAGTCTTCAGCCTTTTTATAGCGCTGCCGGATAGCCCTCTGCTGGCCGGGCCGGGCATTGACCAGGAAGTCTTTAAATATGCCGGGATGGCCCTGGATCTGGGTGCGCGACCATACACGGATATTTTTGACCACAAACCGCCTTTAATCTATTTGATAACCGCTTTTTCGGATAATTTTGGTATCTGGGGTTTCTGGCTTTTTGAAAGGATTGCGGTCGGCCTGACCGCGATAGCTTTTTATACCTGGCTTAAAAACAATAAATTTCCGGCTCGTTTCGGGTTGGCCCTGGCCTTTCTCATCTTCCTGGACTTTCCTGGAATCAGCGGAGGTGGCGGAATGACCCGCACTTTTACGGGCTGCACCAATTTCTTAACTTTCCTCGTGATAAGCAGTTCCCTGCGCCGCAAGTATTTCTATGCCGGTATTTTGCTGGGCCTGACCTTCATGTTGCAACAAAACGAGGTTCTACCGGCTATCGCCTGGTTAGGTGGTTGGTGGTTACTTAGAAAAGATCTAGATATAGCCGGGTTAGTAAAGAGGACCGGGCTGCTTTTTCTCGGCAGTCTGGTGCCTGTGGTACCCATTCTTTTATTCGTGCTGGCAAAGGGGGCCTTTTCCGACTTTGTCGAGCAAGCTTTTCTCTTTAATTTTGAATATATCCAGAGCGACGACTCGTTGTACGAACGGGTCATTATTGTCCTGAAGGGATGCATTTTGATGGGGTTAGCCCCGGCCCTGCTTTTTCTGGCCGTTGCAATAGGTTCGACTTATTTTTACCACCTGAAATATTTAAATAAGAGTGAGGGCGGCGGCTTTAAATCGTCCCGGTTGTTGTGGTGCTGCGCCCTGGCCTTACTTTTCCAGTTTATAACGGCCTCGGTTTCGGGCAAATTTTACGGGCACTATTTTATCGGGGTTTTGCCAATCCTGGTGCTAATTTTTGCCATTAGTCTGAAGGAAATTGATGGCTTTCAAATTAGCCGGTTTGTAACCCCGGTTGTCCTGGTGGTGTTCCTGGCAACCGCTATTCCAAGCGATTTTTACTTCAAAGCTTTTGATAGCAGCGTCCAGGCGGTCAGCCAGTTTGCTAAAGAACCGGTTTATGAGGCCAGTAATGATGACTACGTGGCTTACTTGAAACCGCTGGAAGGGCAAACCGGGCAACTTTTTATCTTTAGAAATACCTCTCAACTTCACCTGAATACTTATTTTAAAATCGTTAGTCCTACCAAATATATTTACACTCACCTCTATAACATGATTCCGGGCTGGGACACCGACGGGACGCTCTTTACCCAGCTTATTGAAGATGTAAAGTCGAAAAAGACCTTCTATATCCTCGACTATTCGTCTATAAGCCCGATAAGGCCCGATTTACAATTGAAATGGGACAGCTTTATTAGCGCCAATTATGACCAGGTGCGCCTTATGCCGGATGGCGGGATACTTTTCAAAATCAAAGAAGGCCAAAAATTACAGGTTGCGGTTCGATAAGGTTATAGAAGAAGTTTTGAGGGGTAATAAAGGTATGAAATAAAAAGAGCGGGAGACGAGACTCGAACTCGCGACAACCTGCTTGGAAGGCAGGCACTCTACCAACTGAGTTACTCCCGCACGTTTTCTGGGACGTACGAACGCTATTTTAGCACGCCCGACCTCAAAAATCAATCGCACTTTTTCTTTTGAAAAGGTTTTTAGTGTTTTGTTTTCAGTTTTCAGTTTTTTGTTTTTTGTTTTGTCACACCCCAAAATGTTTCTGGCCCCACCGACTCGTGATTACTGCCTCCTCTAAAAATAAGAGATAGTGCCAACGCCAATGGCGCTGCCCACTGGGAACCCTACGGGCTAGATTCCTCCACTTCGGTCGGAATGACAAGACTCAGCTATGCCTTACAACAACAACCACCTACTGACTACTGGCTTCTGACTTCTGACCTCTGACCTCTGACCTCTGGCTACTGGACAAATACCCTGTGAATCTATAAAATACCAGCAGGTTAATATTTACCGCCGGAATTATAAAACCCTTTTAAGCTCAAACCGGGACTCTACCCCCAAGAATTTGAACAAAGGGTTAAAAAACGACTGTGTCTGACAAAGGAGTCTACGCGATGGATTTTACCCTTAGCCCCGAACACCAGCTTTTCCGCGATACCGTCCGCGAATTCGCCGACAAAGAAATCGCGCCGAAAGCAGTTGAAATTGACCAGACCCACGAATTCCCCTGGGACAGTCTTAAAAAGATGGCCGCGCTCGGTCTGATGGGCGTGCCTTTCCCCGAAGAATACGGTGGGGCCGGGGGCGATACCTTGATGTACGCCATGGCCGTCGAGGAAATCAGCCGGGTGGACGGCTCGACCGGGATAACCCTGGCCGCCCATACCTCCCTCGGTGCCTCCCCTTTCTACCTGTTCGGCACCCCTGAACAAAAAGAAAAATATCTCAAACCCCTGGCAAGCGGCCAGAAACTCGGCGCCTTCGGCCTGTCCGAGGCAACCGCCGGGAGCGATGCGGGTGGCACCAAAACTACTGCCGTCCTCGAAGGTGACGAGTGGGTTATTAACGGCTCCAAGAACTGGATTACCAGCGGTTCTATCGCCGATACCCTCGTCTTTACCGCCGTCACGGACAAAGCCAAAGGGGCGCACGGCATCAGCAACTTTATCGTCGAAAAAGGTACCCCCGGCTTTGAATACGGCAAGACCGAGAAGAAAATGGGTTTGCGGGCATCCGTCACCAGCCAGTTGTTCTTCGACAACATGCGTATCCCCAAAGAGAATATCCTCGGCGCGCCCACCGATGGTTTTAAACAGTTCATGCAAATCCTCGATGGGGGCCGGATTTCGATAGGCGCGATGGCCCTCGGCCTGGCCCAGGGAGCCTACGACATCGCCGTGAAATACGCCAAAGAACGCCAGCAATTTGGTCGCCCGATTGCCGATTTCCAGGCCATCCAGTTCAAACTGGCCGACATGGCGACCCAGATTGAAGCGGCCCGCCTGCTGATTTACCGCTCGGCCTGGCTCAAAGACCAGCACCTGCCTTTTGGCAAAGAAGCGGCCATGGCAAAACTTTTCGCCAGCGAAATCGGCGAGTTTGTCTGTCGGGAGGCCATTCAAATCCTCGGTGGTTACGGCTATGTCGAGGAATACCAGGTCGAGCGCATGTACCGGGATGTCCGCCTGACCACCATCGGGGAAGGCACCTCCGAAATTCAGCGCATCGTAATCGCCCGGCACCTGCTGCGCGAAGTCAAATAGATTCAGCTCAGGGATAAGAGAATGGACTTAACTTTTAGCGACGAACAGCAGATGATACGGCAGATGGCCCGTGAATTTGCCGATAAAGAACTCCTGCCGACCGCCGCGCATTATGACGAGACCCAGGAATTCCCCCGCGAACTCTGGCAGAAGATGGGCGAACTCGGTCTTATGGGCCTGGTTATCCCCGAAGAATACGGGGGAGCGGGCGCGGATACCCTCAGTTACGTGCTGGCCCTGGAAGAAATCGCGCGCGGCAACCCCGCCCTCAGCACCGTCATGTCGGTCAATAATTCGCTGGCCTGTTATGGCACCTGGAAGTTCGGCACCGAGGAACAGAAACACAAATACCTGGTGCCCCTGGCGAGCGGCCAGATGCTGGGCGGCTACGCCCTGAGCGAACCGGGGAGCGGCAGCGATGCCGTAAATATGCGGACCAGCGCCCGGCGCGAAGGAGATAAATATATCCTCAACGGCTCGAAGATGTTTATCACCAGCGGGCAGAGCGGTCACGTCTTCCTGGTCTTTGCCGTCACCAACAAAGACGCGCCCAAACCGGCGGACCGCATCACCTGTTTTATCGTGGAAAAAGGCTTTCCGGGGTTTCGGGTGGGCAAGAAATTGGATAAACTCGGCATGCGGGCCAGCGACACTACCGAGCTAATCTTTGAGGATTGCGAGGTGCCAGCCGAAAACGTCCTGGGCCAGGAAGGGGCCGGGTTCCGGGTGGCGCTGCAACTGCTTGATGGCGGGCGCATCGGAATAGCCACCCAGGCGGTCGGTATCGGGCAGGCGGCCTACGAGTTCGCCTTGAAATATGCCAGCGAACGTCAACAGTTCGGCCAGAAGATTTTCGATTTCCAGGCCATCCAGTTCATGCTGGCCGATATGGCGACGCGCCTGGAAGCGTCCCGTCTGCTGGTCCACCGGGCCGCGACCCTGCGGGATGCCGGGAAGCCCTGTGGTCGGGAAGCATCTATGGCAAAGCTTTTCGCCAGTGAAACGGCCATGTGGGTGACCACGAAGGCGGTCCAAATTTTCGGCGGCTACGGCTACATCAAGGAATACCCGGTCGAACGCTATTTCCGCGATGCCAAGGTGACCGAAATCTACGAGGGCACTTCCGAAATCCAGCGCATGGTAATCGCCAAGAGCCTCTTAAGAGATTAGTAATTCAAAAAGCCCCGGCTGACCGGGGCTTTTTCTTTCATCAGATTTAGTTTTGAATAGTCGCCATTTTTATAAGCACAGGTGCAAGCACTGGTACTTATTTTGCCAGCCAGAGAGCGTGCCGGATTTGTTCGAGATAGGAGCGGCTGTAACCATTCAGGGTTTCGGCCAGGTCCTGGATGGTCACGTGACCGCGCTCCTGGTGAATGGCCCCTTTTAGCCACTGAATCGGCTGCAAACTCTGTAACAGTTCCAGGTTAGCCTGGCGAGCTTCCTGGAAATTGCGTTTGGCCTCGTCCCAGGTCTGGCCCTTGTAGTCATGCTCTACCGCCAGTTCATCCGGGTTAAAGGCCCGCAAAAACGGCTCGTCGTCGTCCAGGATTATGTTGATACGCTTGGTCGTAATCCGGTCGGCGTCGCTTAAATAACACAGTATTTCTTTGACAGACCATTCGGTCGGGGCCGGGCAAAAATTAGCGTCTTCCTCGAAAACTTCCTTGATTTCGTCGTTTAATTCCTGGGTAATTTCTTGCAAGCTGCTTAACAGTTCCTTGCTATTTTCCGGGACTAACCTCTCCATCTTTCATGCTCCTGTGCATTCGCATTACAGTTTAGCGCCCTCTTTATTCATTATACATCACCGGCAAATCAGTAGGCCGGTTTAGATTTCGAAACGAGCGCAATTCAGGGTCCAATTCCGCGAGCTTTAGGGCTGGTACGAACAGGGTCTTTACATCTTCCAACCAGCCGGACATTTTGAGCGAGTCTTCCGCCAGATGCCGCCGGATAACCGGCAAACATTCCTTCGAATAGACCGCGCACAACGGCTCGGCTCGGCCTTCCGGGTTTAACGGCACCACCGCCTGGTAGCCGGGAGCCTGTTTTAGCAAGAAAGCTAACAAAGCTACCTCTAACCAGGGCATATCGCAGGCCACGACCAGGTTTGTTTCGGCGCGGCTGGCAGCCAATCCAGCCTCCAACCCGGCCAGGGGTCCGCGATTCGGAAAATTGTCGGCCACCAACGGCAAGCCGGTCCAGGTGTAAGCGTCTGGACGATTTGTGCTGATGACAATACCGGTTACCAGGGGCTGTACCGCCGCCAGGACCATTTCGAGCAAGCGAGGGCCGCCCGGTTTTAGCCGCAAAAGCGCTTTGTCGGTGCCCATACGGCGGCTTTGTCCACCTGCCAGGATGATTGCCCCCGGTGGCGTACCCTGTGTTTCTGTCACGGTCCCACTTTGATAGTTATTACAATTTTCAGACCAGAAAAATTTTCCTGGAAAATATGCTAACATACGGGTCAATTCATTATCAATACTTACAACGATAATAACGAAGAATGAGAAAAGGAGAGAAAATAATGCCCCATATTCACCCGGTAACACCCGCAGAAGCGACCGGCGCGGTCAGCGATTTATATGATGAAATGACGGCGGTCCGGGGCAGCGTCCCGAACCTGTTCCAACTGCTCGGCTATTCACCCAAAATGCTCGGTCCGGCGATTGCCCTGGCGAACTTTGCCGGGTCGCCCGACAGCCGCGTCCCGGCCCGGCATAAACAACTGGCCTACCTCATCGCCAGCTATATGAACAATTGCCACTATTGCCTGGAACGTCACGCCGTGGCCGGGGCTAAAGCGGGGCTGACCGTAGCCCAAATCGAGGCTATCCTCGATGAGGAAGATATAAACCTGCTCGAAAGCCCGGTCTTTGATGCCAGGGAAAAGCTAATCATTCAATACAGCCAGGAGTTGACCGCTTACACGGCTACCACACCGGAGACAATCGAGGCTATGAAGAAAACCTTTGACGACGAAGAATTTCTTGAACTGACCTTTGTTATAGCCACCGCCAACATGTTCAACCGGCTGGCCGAAGGATTAGCGGTCCAACTTGAACCTGAGTATATCCGCAAAACAAAAGAGGATTAAATTAAGTTGCTCTAATTTAACCAGTTCCCAGGAACTCGCTGAGAGGAAAATGTATGAGCGATACCTCGGAAGTAGATGAGCGGAGTCATAAAATCCGTTTTTACAATAACCGAAATACTGAACTTATTGTTGGGATAGAGCCGCTTGGCTTATATTACAATGTCCCGCCCAAGTTAGATATTGAAGTAATCTTTTATCTTTGGACTAAGCCCGATGATGATAATGTATACCATGATATTCATGTAGATGAGGATGGAAGTATAACGCTAGAGATAATGAGCGCAGATGTTACGGTTTATCTAGACCATAAGAAAGAGTATCCCTAACTAAGAAAATCGAGGAATTACCATATTTACTGATTCGCCAATAAGGTGAATTTGTCATAAAATAAGCTGAATAAACTTCAATTTTGTATAAAAACTCCCTTCTTGCAGTGTTGCGAAGAATTGATAGCCAGGAAAGGTTTTTAAAAGTATGCTCTATTGCGTAGAGCTTTTACCCCAGGTCACAATTAATACTGCCAGCCGCTTTGCCGATGAAGCTGCCGCTTTCTTCGGTGAGAGCTTTAATAGCCTGAAGCACCATGCCTTCTACCTGCTTCAGTTTGACCCGAACACTCCCGCCGAGATAGCCGAAAGAGCGGTCGAAATAACCGCCCGGCGTCTCCTGGCCGATACGGTAACTCAGACCTACCGGGGCGGTCCGGTCGAGAAATTCTTTCACAACCTGGCCGCCGAGACCGTCCCGGCCCTGATTCTGGCCGCTAACCGCCCTGGCGTGACCGACGCCGAGGGTGAGAGCGCCCTGCAAGGCTACCGGGTAATGGCCGCTTCGGGTGAACTCGATTTGCCGGAATTACAGATGATAAGGTCTGCCGCCCTCTATTATCTCGAACTGGCCCCCGGCGTCGCTACCGAAAAACTGGCCGAATTCGCCCGGCTGTTCCTGATTAACGACCTCGTCCAGGACTGCCTGGTCTTTGTACCCGGTACGATTAAACCGGAACGGCTGTTAAACTTCGTCAACGGGCAATTCAATTTCAGCAAAGATAAACCGCCTACGGTCAAAACTATCCCGCTCAAGGACGCCGCGCCGGAAGAACTTGAAAAGATTTCTCGCGAAGGTCTGCTGGCCCTCAACCTGGCCGAGATGCAAGCCATCCAGGCCTACTACCGGGGCGTGCAGCGCGACCCGACCGACGTGGAACTGGAAACCCTGGCCCAGACCTGGAGCGAACATTGCGTCCACAAAACCTTTAAAGCAACCATCGACTACACCGAGTACGACACCGACGGCCAGGTCTTGAATGAAAGCGTAATAAACGGGCTCTTTAAGTCCCTTATTGCAGCCCCGACCTACCAGCTTAAAAAAGACTGGATTGTCTCGGCCTTCGTGGACAACGCCGGGATTATCAGTTTCGATGAAAATTACGACGTTTCGTTCAAAGCCGAGACCCACAACCACCCCAGCGCCCTCGAACCGTTCGGCGGGGCCAATACCGGCCTGGGCGGGGTTATCCGCGACGTGATGGCGGTTTCGGCCAAGCCGATTGCCTCGACCGATGTCTTTTGCTTTGGCGAACCGAACACCCCCGCCGAAAATATCCCGGCGGACGTGCTATCGCCCACCCGCATCTTCCAGGGGGTCGTGGACGGCGTCCGCGACTACGGCAACAAAATGGGTATCCCGACCGTCAATGGGGCCATCCTGTTCGACCAGGGTTACCTGGCAAACCCGCTGGTCTTCTGCGGTACGGTCGGCCTCGCGCCCAAGAACGCCCACCCCCGCAACCAGCAAATCGGCGACCGGGTTATCGTTATCGGCGGGCGCACCGGGCGTGACGGTATTCACGGGGCGACCTTTAGCAGTATCGAACTCGGCGGGGATGCCCAGGCCGCCGGAAGCGCCACCGGACAGGCCGCCAGCGTGGTCCAGATTGGCAACCCGATTGAAGAAAAAAAGACCCTCGATTTAATGCTGAAGGCCCGCGACCTGAAACTTTACTCGGCGGTTACCGACTGCGGGGCCGGGGGGCTTTCTTCGGCGATTGGCGAAATGGGGGCAGACCTGGGGGTACGGGTCGAACTGTCCGAAGTGCCGCTCAAATATGCCGGGCTGGAACCCTGGGAAATCTGGGTCAGCGAGGCCCAGGAGCGCATGGTCCTGGCCGTACCGCCCGCGAACCTGGCCGAATTCCGTCGCCTGTGCGAACTGGAAGGAGTCGAGGTTACCGACCTGGGCGAATTTACGGGCGATGGGCAATTAACCCTGCTCTACAACGGCGAAACGGTCGGGCAGTTGAGTATGAACTTCCTGCATCACGGCCTGCCGCCCCGCCGCATGACGGCTAAATGGCAACCGCCCGCACCTAAACCTGCCGAGCGCCGTCCCCAGTCGTACCAGGGCTATACCAGCGACCTGCTGCGGATCCTGTCCGACCCGAACGTTGCCTCGAAAGAAGCGGTCATCCGGGTGTACGACCATGAAGTCCAGGGCGCGACCATCCTCAAACCGCTGGTCGGGGTCGCCAACGACGGGCCGGGTGATGCCGCTGTCCTCAAACCTCTGACCGATTCGAACCGGGGCCTGGTCATTTCGAACGGTATCAACCCGCGCTACGGCTTGCTCGACCCCTACCACATGGCCGCCTGCGCCATTGACGAAGCCATTCGCAACGCCGTCGCCGTCGGGGCAAGCCTCGACCGGATGGCCCTGCTCGATAACTTCTGCTGGGGCAACCCTGCCGTTCCCGAACGGTTGGGCGAACTGACCCGCGCCGTCCTGGCCTGTCGCGACTACGCCCTGGCCTTTGGTCTGCCCTTTATCTCCGGCAAAGACTCGCTTAACAACGAGTTCAAAGACATGGCGTCGGGCAAACGGGTCGCCATTCCCGGCACCCTCTTGATATCAGCCTTCGCGGTGCTGGAAGATGTCACCAAGGCCGTGACGATGGACCTTAAAGAGGCGGGCAACCTCCTCTACCTGGTAGGTAAGACCAAGCCCGAACTCGGCGGCAGCTATTTTGCCAAACTCCGCGGCCAGGTCGATGGCGAGGTACCCCAGGTGGATACCGCCGCCGCGCTGCGGACTTTCAAGTCGCTTAACCGGGCCATCCAGGGCGGAATGGTGCGGAGTTGCCACGACCTCTCCGAAGGCGGGCTGGCCGTTGCCGCCGCCGAAATGGCTTTCGCGGGAGGGCTGGGAGTCCGGTATGACCTGACCCACGTCCCGTACAGCGGGGCCAAAACCGACCGGACCAACGCCGCCTTGCTGTTCAGCGAGTCGCCGTCGCGTTTCCTGGTCGAGGTCGGACCGGACCAGAAAGCCGCTTTCGAGAAAGCCCTACAAGGCACCACCTTTGCCCAGATCGGGCAGGTGCTGGAAGAAGACGAGTACACCGTAACCGGCCTGACCACGGCGACGGTACTGCGGACGCACGTTTCCACGCTCAAAAAAGCCTGGCAAACTCCGCTGGTTGAGTTTGAATAGAGGAAGAAAATGCCACAAAAAAAGGTAAAAGTGCTGGTTTTGCGGGCGGCAGGTATCAACTGTGACGCCGAAATGGTCGAAGCCTGGGAAAAGGCCGGGGCCGAAGTGGACCTCCGGCATATCAACGAAATCGCCGGACCTCACGCGAACACCCGGTTGGACGACTACGCTATCCTGGGAGTGCCGGGCGGCTTTGCCTATGGCGACTACCTGGGGGCGGGTAAACTGGTGGCAAACGAAATAATTTACCGGCTTAAAGAGCCGTTTCAACGCTTTGTCGAGTCGGGCCGCCCGGTCCTGGGGGTCTGTAACGGCTTTCAAATCCTGGCGAAGACCGGGCTTTTTGGCGATGTAACGCTGTTGCCGAACGAGTCGGGGAAATTCGAATGCCGCTGGATAACCATGCAAAATACCGGCTCCAACTCGGTTTTCTTGCGCGGCATCGAGCAAATCTATTTGCCCATCGCTCACGGCGAGGGCCGGGTTGCCTTCGGCACCGATGTCAAAGCCGAGGTGTCCCTCAAATATTGCGGCCCCGACGGCGACACCGCCGCCAGTTATCCCTGGAACCCGAACGGCTCGGTCCAGAATGCGGGCGGAATAAGCAGCCCTTCCGGGACCGTCTTTGGCCTGATGCCCCACCCGGAGCGGTTTATCTCGGCCTACCAGCACCCCCACTGGACCCGCCAGAAAATCAAGGAGGTCGAGGGGGCCGGGTTGAAATTCTTCACGAACGCCGTCGAGTACGTCAGCAACGAGATTTAATAAGTCGCAAAAATAAAAAGACTCCTTTTTCGGGAGTCTTTTTTGTGTCCAATTTTTATGGATTAAACTTCATAGAAGTTACAGCCCAATCGTAGGAACTATCGGAGTATCTAAAGGAATTAAACGTAATTGTCGTGGGGTAACCATATTCCGGTTCAAATGTGACTTTTAAGTAAGTATCCATAATCCAGGGATCAATACCTGCTCGCAACCGCACCACCTGAAATAAACCGTCAATGGTTAAATCTTTACCGTTGCTGTAAGTAGGGGTCATCTGGACAGGTTTCGGGGAAGCGGTCGTACAACTGGCGCATTCCCTTCCTTCAAAGTTTTGCTGAACAATCTGACTATTTTTGACGGTATAACTATAAATTTCGTTGGGTTGAAAGAAAGTTCCCTGGTAAAAAACTGTTATATCGTACCCGGCAACGTTTTTAGCCTTCCACTTTTGAATATTCCGGTCAAGGGATTGGAGACATTGCTGCCTGGATTCTTGTAATTCTGTGTCAGAAAGAGGGCCAGGAATCTTAACACTTATATTAATATTGCAAGATGTAAGGTCTAAAGGACTGGGAATAGATGTTGGAGGTACGCTTGGTATAGTGGCAGTTGTAGCAACAGGTGTAACGCTGGGAGCCAAGTCACAGGCCACCAAAGTTAGGCTAACAGCTAACATGGTTAAAACCAGTACCCAAACCTTTCTTGTGGACCTAAAACGGGGTTCGCTCGATTTCACTTCGCGCTCCTAGTGTTGAAACCAATACTTTAACTTATTCAACGCCAAAGGCGAAAAGTTGTTCCTTCAACCCATAAAATACAAAAGTCCGGCTCCCATCAGGGAAACCGGACAAATCTTTATAGAAAAGCGCTGGCGCTTAGTTACCGAACAGGCGGTAGCGGTTCAGTTTGAACTGGAAGTAAAGGAAGCAGCCAAAGCAGAACCCGGCCAGGGCCACGCTTGCCGCGACGGCCACCATGAACGAGAACGCCCAGCCCAGCCACCCGACATTAAACAGGAAGGCGACCTGGGCCAGGCCGAACAAAATGGTCGCAATCGAGTTGTTAAAACGCATCAGGCGGCGGTCTTCGGTCTCGGCCCCGACATTCTGGCGGGATAGGACGCGTTTGCCAATCTGGAAAATCAGGCTGTAGCGCTGGCCGCCCAGGACCGCGAAAAGTAAAATCACGAACAGGGCAGTGGTAATCAAAGGCTGCTGCAAGGCAAAAGCGAGAACCACGCCGGTCAGGAGCGTCCAGCGGTTCAGCTTCACAATCGGCATCGGAATATCAAGGCAAGCAGCGTCAATCCGGGTCTGGGTAGCTATAGTCATCTCTAAAACTTTCTCTTTATATGATAAAGTTAATCTAATTACTTCTATTATATAATTTGTTTATCAGGATTGTCAATATCAAAAAACCGGCTTTCCCTGTCGTACTTCAGAAAACCGGTTTTTATTCTATTGGCTATTCAGTTTTAGAGTGGTTACTTAGATTAATTAGTGTCCGATTGAGCGTCAGAGGATAAGTCTAGCCCTTTTCACACATAAGAAAACCTATCTTGGTATATAGTCCGAAATTATTACCAGGCGGTCTGGGGGCGAGGGGTCATGCTCCGGCGCGCAGCCATACTGCTTTTCTTGCGGCTATAGCTGGAAACACAGGCGGTCTGGCCGCAAGTCTCGGAAAGCTTACCGTTAGCCATTTGTCTTGGTTCGAACGGGCGGCCACAACTGGCACACCGGGGACCGGCATATCTTTGCTGCTTGGTCATTTTAGATTCACTCCTTGTAAGAAACTGGTTATTTATTAAATAAGTGCTGCTACGAAGTTCGCTTGGGCGAAATCCCCGGAGCTTACTGGCTAAATCAAAGCCAGGCCAACCCCCTTGGGAGTTGGTATCAGTGGGCAGTTTATACTCTTTTAGCAGTATAGGTAACCAACTGGCAGCGTGTAACAGGTGAGGCCCCTTGCCGCAGTTGATGCAAAAAGAAAAGTAGCTGGGACTACAGTGTTCCGGCCAGATTCGTCATTACTAGAACGATTTGGGAATGGGCTTCCGGCCTACTATATATCATTTTGCGTGCCACTGAATAATTTTTGTTGCTGAATTTGTTGTTTCCAAATTCACTATCAATTATACGATTAAAAGATACAAAAGGTTGCACCAATTAATAACTTTCTCATTCTTTTTTGATAAGAAAATCATTAGTAACCGGTAAGTAAGTTACACTTATCCACAATTCCCTATCTCATTAATGCAAAAACCGGGCCAGTCTTACAAACTCAACGGTAAAATTGCCTCCAATAAATTGGCATAGGCGCCGCGCTCAAACCGGCCCGCGCCCATTTCCAGGGTGTTTGCCGCTCCCGCTGCCACACCCCGCCGGACCGCCTCGGCTAAACCCTGGCCTTCCAGGAGACCGCTGACCAGCCCGGCCAGCAGCGAATCGCCGCTCCCGGTCGAAAAGGCCGCCTCCACCTTTGGCGAAGACCAGCCGAAAGTCTCGCCCCCGGCGGTCCGCCCGACCGCACCTACTTTGCCGAGCGTAATTACGACCGCCTGCGCGCCCCGTTGTTGCAACTCCTGGGCCGCTTCCAGGGCTTCCGCCGCTGTCTCAAGGGGCCGCCCAACCAGGCTCCCCGCCTCGAACTGGTTTATCTTTAGCAGGTCGGGGCTAAGTTCCAAAACACCGTCCAGTTGCGGCCCAAAGGTATCGAGCAGCACCTTTTTCCCGGCACCTTTGGCCCGCCGGACCAGCCCGGCTAGACCAGCTTGCGGGATACCGGGCGGAAAACTACCGCAGACCGCCAGGTAACTGGTTTCGCCAAAGTGACTCGCGGTAAGCTCGACCTGCTTCTCCCAATCTGCAACCTGCAAGACCGGGCCCTTCTCATAAATCTCGGTCGAGCGGTTCTGGTGGGCCGGGTCAATCACGGTCAGGCAGGTGCGGACTTCACCCTCAATGTATTGGACATCCCACTGCAAAGCCTCTTGCCGGGCCAGTTCCAGGAAAAACTGTCCCTGCTGGCGGCCCAATGGCGCAACCACGACGGACAGGTGTCCCAGGGTCTTCAGGGCGCGGGCAAAGTTAAAACCCTTGCCCCCGGCCAGGGTCAGGACTTCGCTGGGCCGGAAAATCTGGCCCAGCGCGAAGTCGGGGATTATTACGGTCTTATCCAGCGAAGGATTCGGCGCGACCACCACAACCATTTTTAACCGGCTCCGTTCAGGACGACGACTGCCGTAAGGTTGTGGGGCTGGTCCGGGTTCAGGCCGTTAAAGATAGCCCGGTAATAGCCGAGCAGTTGCAGGGTCGGCAGGAACAGCACCCCCCGCCGGGTAGCCGGGATAGCGGTATTAAAACTCACCTGGAAATCGGCGGCATCTGACGGGACAGCGGCATCGGCCAGGACCAGGGTCTTACCACCCAGGCCGCGCATTTGGCGGAGCACGTCCAGTTCGTAGGATTGGGCCGTGTCCGAAAGCAGCCCGACCACCAGGGTCTTCTCGTTCACCATCGACATGGGGCCGTGCCGGAACTCCATAAAGTGGAAGGCTTCAGCCACCGAAAGCGACATCTCTTTCATTTTCAGGTTGGCTTCGCTCGCCAGCCCGTATTGCAAGCCGGAGCCCAGGAAGTAGAACCGCTCGAACCCGCTCTCGATTAGCTGCCGGGCCAGTTCCTGCTCGCCCGTGATAAGCTGCCGCCCGGTTTCGGGCAGGGTTTGCATGGCCTCAAGCGAGTCACCCCCCAGCAAAGCCGCGATAGCCTGGGCCGCTACCAGCATCGAGCTAAACGAGCGGGTCTGGACCACGCTTTGCTCTTGCCCTTCGCTGATTACGAACGACAAATCGCTTTCAACATCCAGTTCGGTTTCGGGGTAGCAGCCGATGTTGAGGACCGGGCAGTTATAGACCTGCTTGAAGGCGCGGGCCGCCAGGATGGTTTCGGTGGTGCGGCCCGACCGTGAGATGGTCACCAGGAGAGGCTTGCCTTCTCTGGGTGTGATTAGTTCGGGGAAAAGCAACAATTCCGAGGCCGGGACCGCCCTGGACCGGACCCCGGTGACACTCTGAAGCAGCGGCGCGACGGCCAGGGAAAGATAATGGGTCGAACCGCACCCGGTCACGATAATTTCCGAAAATTGTCCCTGGCCCCAGAGGGTTTTAAGCTCCGCCTGCTTCGCCGCGACCACGTTTATAGCGTCCTGCCAGGCATCCGGCTGGGTTAAAATCTCGTTGAGGGTGTGCTGTCCCACCGGGGCGCTTTCCTGCTGAAAATGTTCTGCTGGCCGTTCCGAGTTACTCATCTGTGCGTTCGCTCCTTAAAATATTGTGTTAGCCTTAAACTTGCCCGTTTTGCAAACCTATTTTTCCAACCCTGCTTATTTAAAAATCTCTTTCTCGCGGCTGTTAAAGATAGCCGCCGCTCCCAGGACCGGGCCATCATTCTTCAGACCGGAAACTTTTAGCGGCATTACTTCCAGCACCAGGCGAAAAAGGGGCATCTGCCGCGACCAATCTTCCATTCCAACCCGGATAGCTTTCACCAGTTCTTCCCGGCCCTGGACCAACCCGCCCCCCAGTACTATAGCCTGGGGGTCATAGAAGGCCACCAGCAAGAGGATGGCCTGGCCCAGGTGCCGCCCCGCCCCGGCCAGGATTTCCCCGGCCAGTTTATCGCCCCTGGCGGCGGCCTCAAAAACCGTTTCGGCCCGGATTTCCTGGGGCGTGGCAACCAGTTCAGTTAGCAGTGAGCTTTGCCCGGCAGCCAGGGCTTCCTGGGCCTGGACCGCCAGGGCCGGACCCGCCGCATAGGCTTCCAGGCAGCCCGTCCCACCGCACCGGCAGGCGCGGTTTCCCCCTCCCAGGTTGACATGGCCGATTTCCCCGGCCAGACCGTGCACGCCCCGGTAGAGGTCACCGCCAACAATCGCGCGGGCGGCTATCCCGGTCCCCAGGCTGAGGTAAACCATATTGTGATAACCCTGACCTGCCCCGTAGAGGCTCTCACCGAGCGCGCCCGCGCCCACATCGTTTTCGATGTAGCAGGTCACACCCAGTTTTTCTTCCAGGATACTTTTCACCGGGACATTGTGCCACCTCAGGTTAGACGCTTCCACGCCAATCCCGGCTTCGGGGTCAACTACTCCCGGAACGCCAATGCCAACCCCTCTAATCTGCGAAAGATTCAAGCCGGTGGCAGACAGCGAAGCCCGCACCGCGTTTTCGACCGAATCCAGCACCGCTACCGGCTGGCTCGTATCGGTCGGGATTTTGACCTGGCCGCTAATCCGGCCCAGGTGGTCCACTACCCCGGCGGCGATTTTAGTGCCGCCTACGTCCACTCCAACTACCGGCCACTCCCTTTTTTCCGTGTTCATTTCACCTGTAGCTTTTTTAGTCCGCTGATTAAGTGTAGAAATTTGACCTGTGTATTAAAGCAAAAGCGGTCAACATTGACAAATAGTATCCCCGGTTTTAGTATGAGCGCCTGCCAATACTATGGAAATCATAGTGCTGCTTATAAAAGTTGTTTTGGGACTGCTACGGCTGCGTTTTTAGAAAAATGAGATTGGGATAAGTTAAACCACATTTTTGAATAAACAGCTTTATAGATAATCCATTACAAATACAGACGAAAGAGGAGATGAAATGCGTTCACTTGGATTGCTAATTTTACGGGTCTTCCTGGGCGGGATGATGATGGCCCACGGGGCGCAGAAGGTTTTTGGCTCGTTCGAAGGGCCGGGCCTGAAAGCTTTTACCGAGACCACCCGGAAACTTAACCTCGAACCGGCGGAAATCCTGGGGCCGGTCGGAGCCTACAGCGAATTTTTAGGCGGTCTTTCCATCCTGCTCGGCTTCTTCACCCCGGCGGGAGCCCTCGCCGTCATCAACACAATGGTGGTAGCTATCTGGAAAGTCCACTTCAAAAATGGCTTCTGGGCTAACAAACGAGGCTACGAATTTAATGGCCTGATTATCGCGGCCTCGACAGCGTTGCTCCTGACCGGACCGGGCAAAGTATCGGTGGATGGCGTGATTTTCGGCGGTAAAAAGGACGAATAAACCAGAATCAAAAAGGCTGGCTACCTTCGAAGGATAGCCAGCTTCTTTTTTTTTCCAAGATTAACCCGGTATGACGCCCAACTGCCGGAGCAACCCAATATCGTCGCTATTGCCCCAGCGTTTGACGATTTTTCCATTCTGAATCAGGTAGGTGCTGATGCCCTGGGTGCCGCCGAAACGCCCGGTGGCGGGAATCCCGAAGAAATTGCCCACGTGGGTGCCGCTGGCCTTCCAGTGTTCGACCACTTTATCGCCCTCCGCGATTAAAAGGAGGGGGACGTGGGTGATACCCTCAATCGAGGTATGCCAGGCCCGCACGAAGTTCTTGTAGGCCTCCACTCCCGGCGGCAGGTCAGGCGGCGCGCCAAAGTCCTGGAAACCGGGGGCTAACAGTTCGTCCAGGGCGTCAGGGTCAAGGGTCGAGCCGGTCCAGGCTATCTCGGCAAACCGCCGGACTATCTCTTTGTTATCGTCAAGCTGTGACATCTTAGAATTCCTTTCTCGCTTCTTGCTGCTCTTTTATAGCTGGTTAATAGAATTAAGAAGTAGTACATCCTGAGCGTAGCGAAGGATCTCCGCGCCGTTGGCGAATATCACGGTCGTTTGTCCATAAAATCGAGATTCCTCAACTGCGCTCACGCCCATAGGATGTGACACATTCCGGTGTTAGGCCGGGCTGCTCGCCGGGATGGCTCCCATCTGCCTTAACATCCCCAGCACGTCCCAGAGGGCCCAGTGTTCGGCGCTTTTCCCGTTTACGAAATGCTGGATGACCGAGCCGCCCACGCTGACGAATTTCCCGGTAGCCGGGACCCCTGCGAACTCACCCAGGTGGGTCCCGCTATAGGTCCAGCGCACCGCCACATAGTCGCCTTCCGCTACGAGGTCCTCAAGCACGAACTTGCCGTCCTGGGGAAACCCGGCGTGCAGCAGGTTTACCAGCATTTTGAAACCCTCAAGGCCGGGCGGCAGCGGCGGCAGACCGGGGTCATTATTCACGATGTTCGGGTCCATCAATTCTTCCAGGGTGGCGAAGTCGGATTCGTTCATGGCCTGAAAAATCCGGCGAGTATTCTCCTTGTTTTCTTCCAGCGACATAACAGCGCTCCTTTCAAAGCTATTGTTCAAATTTCTCAATATTCTTCAGAGTGGTTGCAATTCCATTCGTAAATCAGTTCGCCCGGCCAACCGGGGGCCGGTCGGTCCAGGTCCACTCCGTTTATATCGTGGAGTTGTTGCCTGAACCAGCAGTCAAAGGCTTCCCCGGACTCGGCCAACCGGGCCAGGGTCGCCAGGGTATCGGCGGTTTCGAGGTACACAAAGGCGATTTCGCCCTGCCGGGTCTGGGCCAGCCAGCCGATTTCGCGGGTAACGCCCTGGGCCTGGCGGGAAGCTTCGTAAGCCCCCAGGCGCGAGTCCAGCATTTCCTGGATGGCCCTGCGCCAGAGTTCGGATTTGCCGGGTAAGACCGGCAGCGCCAGCACGAGTCCGCTCATACAACATTCACTTTCTCTCCCGGCAAAAATTGCCTTAAAACTTTCGCCGGATTAGAATATAATCAAGTTCACTGTTAGTGTTATACCAACCTACCGTATCAAAACCGTATCAAGCAGCGTATCAGGTATGAAACCACTCAGTTTCCGGTTTCTTGGCCCACCCCAGGTCGTCTTTCAAGGGCAAACCCTGGCTTTCCCTACCCGCAAAACCCTGGCTTTGCTGGTTTACCTTGTGGCCGAATCTATCCCACACCAGCGTGATAAACTGGCCGCCCTCCTGTGGCCGGAAAGCGACCAGGAGGCCGGGCGGGCCGCCTTACGCAACACCCTGGCCCGCCTCCGCAACAGTTTCAAGGAGCAGACCGGCCTCGACCTGACCGGCCTGAGTGTCAGCCGCGACAGCCTGCAATTCCAACCGCAAGCCGAAACCGAAGCCGATTTACAAGACCTGCGGCAAGCCTTTAACCTGCTGGCAAACCGCGCCACCTCCGCCAGCCCGGCGACCTTCGAATTGCTACAGGAGGTGACCAAAATGTACCGGGGCGATTTCCTGGAAGGTTTCTTCCTGGGAGACGCGCCCGACTACGAACAATGGGTCAGCTACCAGCGGGAAAGCTGGCACCACCGGGCCGTCCCGGTCTTCGAGCGGTTAAGCGCCTGGCAGTCCGAGCGGGGCGAACTCAACGCGGCCCTGGATACCGCCACCCACTGGGCCACTTTCGACAGCTTGAACGAGGCCGCCTACCAGCAACTTATCCGCCTACACCTGGCCCTCGGCCACCGGGAAGCCGCCCTGCAAGCCTACGAAGCCTGCCGGAAGATGCTGGAAACCGAATTCAAGAGCCCACCCGCCCCGGCTACCCAGGCGTTACTGGCCCAGGTCCGCACCGCCCCTGCCCCCAGGCCGAAAACCGCGACCGCGACCGCACCCGGTCCCGACTGGACGAGCCGGATTCCACTGCTTGGCCGGGCCGCCGAACACTCCCGGCTGGTCGAGCAATTCAACCGGGTTTTCCAGGGAAAGACCGGACAGGCCGTTATCGTGGGGGAGGCCGGTATCGGCAAGACCCGGCTGGCCCAGGAATTTACCCGCTTCGCCCAGGCCCAGGGGGCCGATGTCCTGGCCGGGCAGGCTTTCGAAACGGGCGGGCGCTTGCCCTACCAGCCGCTTTTAACGGCCCTGCGCCACCGCCTCGAAATCGAGAACGCCCCCGACGACCTGCTGGCCGACCTCTGGTTGACCGAGCTTTCGCGCCTGCTGCCCGAACTGCACGAACGCTATCCCGACCTGCCGCCACCCGCCAACCTGGGCGAAGCCGAGGCCCGCGGCATCCTTTTCGAAGCGGTGGCCCGCCTTTTACAGGCCCTGGCCGCCCGCAAACCCCTGCTTCTATTGATAGACGATTTGCAGTGGGCCGATAGCGCGACCCTGGACCTCTTGCACTATCTCAGCCGCCGCCTGACCGAGCAGAAAGCCCCGGCCTTGCTGCTCCTGACTACCCGCTCGGAGGCTCTCGCCACCGACCCGGCCCTGGCGGAGTGGCTTGGCGGCCTCGAACGCGAAAACAACCTGCTAAAAGTCAGCCTGACCCCGCTCAGCCCCGCCGATACCGGGCAACTGGTCGGACAACTACTCGACCCACCTCCTTCCGGCCTCCAAACCGGGAACGGCCCGGCCCCGGACCACGCCGAATTTACGCGCTGGCTCTACCGCGAAACCGGCGGGCAACCCTTCTTTTTGCTCGAAACCCTCAAAGCCCTGGTCGAACGCAAGGCCCTGGTTCCGGCGGAAGACTCTTCCAAAAAACCTGTTTTAAAACTGGCAGAAAAGGTCTGGGACGAGGAAATCCACCCGGTCCGGCTGGTTGCGCCGGGGGTGCGCGAGGTCATTCGAGCCCGGTTGGGCCGTTTGAGTGGGGACGCTTTCGGTCTCCTGGCCGCCGGGGCCGTCCTCGACCACGCTTTCAGCTTCGAACAACTCTGTGGGGTAGCCGGGCTGGATGAAAACACGGGTCTGAACGCGCTCGACCAGCTTCTAAAACACAGCCTGCTAAAAGAGGGGAGCGCCCTTCAGGCCGGGCCGTTAAATCACCCGGCCAACCCGGTCGAAGCCTACTTTTTCAGTCACGATAAAATCCGGGATGTCGCCTATACCGAGGCAGGGGACGCCCGGCGGCGGGTCTTTCACCGCCGGGCCTTACGGCTGTTTGAGGCCAGCGGAGCGGCCTGGGCCAGCCTGGCTCACCACGCCGAATGGGGCGGTTTGCCGGTCGAAGCTCTCAAAATGCACCTCAAGGCCGGAGATAACGCCCTGCGCCTTTACGCCGTCCGCGACGCCCTCGGTCATTACCGGCAGGCCCTGGCCCTCTGGCACCGGCAAACCGAAACCGCTAACCTCGAAAACCCCCTGGCCCCCGAAGAAGTTCAGCAGTTATTTACCCAGCTTGGCCGGGGCTACGAGCTGAACAACCAGGAGTCGGAAGCGACCGCCACCTACGAGGAATTGCTCGACTACGGCCTCAAAGAGCGGCAACCCAAAATCGAGTGTGTCGCCCTCAACCGGCTGGCGACCCTGGAAATTCACACCACATTCAACATAGGTAAGGCCCGGAGCTTGCTGCAAAGAGCCCTGGTGTTAGCCGGGAGCGGGGAAGACCTCGAACTATTGGCCGAAACCGAATGGAACCTGGGGCACCTGGCCCTCTATCAGCTTGAAAACGAGGACGGGCGGCTCCACGGCAACAACGCCCTGACCCTGGCCCGCCGGATTGGCAAACCCGATTTAATCGCCCGGAGCCTGAACGTGCTGTCCTATCACGAAGCGGGGTCGGCCTTTTGCGAGGCAGCCTCCGCACACGGCAGCGAGGCGGGCCTGTTATACGCCCTGCTCGGCGACAAAGCCATGGAAACCGACTCCCTGAACGTGGTAGCCGAAGCCCAGTTTAAGCTGGGCCGGTTGGAGCAGGCCCTGGAAACCCTTCAGAAGACCCGCCGGATTTCCGAGGAAATTTCCAACGAATGGGGCCTGGTGGTAAACGCCATGTGGCGCGGCATGGTTTTTCGGGACCAGGGAAAATACGGAGAGGCGTTGGAACAGGCCGAAACAGGGGTGACCCGCAGCCACGAGATGCAACAACATCTTTTAATGACCTTTACCGCGCTGGCCCTGGGCCACGTCCAGCGCAACCTCTTGAATTTCGAGGCGGCCCTGGCGGCCCATACCGAGGCCCTGGCGATTTTAGAGCAAGAAGAATTTCAGGCCGTACTTTTTAGTCTCAAGTATTCGGTGTTTGACGCTCTTTGCGCCGATTACGCGGCGCTGGGGGATTGGGAAAAAGCCCTCGAGTACGCCCGAAAAGCGATTAGCCCGGCGGACGAAGACCTTTTTCTCTTTGCCGGGTTAACCCGCTGGTGCAATGTCGAAGCCCTCTTGCGCGGTGGCGAAACCGGGTTGGCCCAGGAGGTCTTCCGGCGCTTCAAGGAGCGCACCGAAGCCACCCGGCGCTATCAATACATCATTTTGCGGTGCCTGGCGGTGCTGGCCCGCGCGGAGAATAAACCCCGGCAGGCCCTGGATTATTTGTTAGAAGCGGAGAAAATAGTCGAGGAATTTGCACTCGCAGGGGAAGGCTGGCTGCTCGATTTAGCAATCGCCGGGACCGCGCCAGCCTGTGGAAACCCGGCAGAGGCCACCGCCCGGCGCGAACAGGCTGCCCGCAAGACCGGGCTTATCGCCAGCGGTTTGCCAGAAAAGGCCCGTCTTTTATTTACCGGACGGGTCAACCAGCTTTTAAACAGCGGCCCTGGCGCTTAGGTTTTCAGGCAATCCGCCGGGCTTCTTCCAAAAATTGGATTTCGCTGTCGTCAACGGTAATTTCGCTGCCGTCAAAATATTCGACCAGGATTAACCCGGCTCGTTTACTAGACTGCAACCGGCCCGGATACGGGGCATCGAAATGGCCGGAAGTGGGCGAAACATCCTGGTAATCCCGGCCTACTGCTACCGTAATATGGCGCAGACCGGCCCGGCAATGGTTCGTCGGGTCAAAAGCTACAGCTTCGAGTTTGCCGGGGCGGGTAGGGGACGGCAGCAAAGTTTCGACCCAGGCGTGCGAACCACCCTCGCCGAGCAGGTGGCCGGATACATAACGGGCCGGAATCCCGACCAGGCGGCAGACTGCCAGCATAATGTGGGAATAGTCCTGGCACAACCCCTGGCTCAGTTTTAAAGCTTCTGCGGCAGTAGTCTCGACCCTGGTCACGCCCGATTTATACTCCATTGTTTCGTAGACCCAGCTATTAATTGCCTCGGCCAGCCGCCAGGGGTCACTCTCGCACGCCGCCAACCGCACCGCCGCCGCTTCCAGCGCGAGGTCAGGCAGAGTCAGGCGGGAAGGTTCCAGATAGACCTGGGCGTCGGCGGAGTCGAGGAGCAAAGGCGTTTCAGTCGAACCCCGGCGCTCGACGCTACACCAGACCTCAAAATTGACCGACCGGGCTACATAGGGCAAATCGAGATAGTAGACAAGATTACCAAAAGGGTCTCTTTCGGAACGGGAAGTAAATTCCTGGTGGGACACTCGCAACTTGTGGTCTTCCAGGGTCTGGTTGGCGTGCTGGACAGGCGGCACCACAATCAGGCGCTGGTGCAAGTCTTTCACCGGGCCGGGATATTCGTAATTAAAACTCTGGTACATCCAGTAGTGGGTGCGCCGGACCCTGGCCCATTCGATACCGGTATGGTCAACAAACGGGACCGATTGGGGTTTGGCATGTAAAAGACGGTAAGGAGATAAAGTCACGGTAGAACCTCCTCTACCGGCGCAGCGCCGGACTCAGTGGCCCCTTCAATAATTTCGTCAGCCCAGACCCGGATACTCGTCAGGTAGGCATCACCATAAGAAGTTGCCAGGGCGACATCCACGGCATCGCGGCCCTGACCAATCAGGACACGCCCGGTGCGGGGGATATTGTGGCGAGCATCAAAGGTATGCCATTCGCCGCCCACAAAAGCCTCGAAATAAGCGTGGAAATCCATCGGGGAAGGGTCGGGGATAACCCCGATTTCCGGCAGGTAGCCGCAAACGTAACGGGCCGGTATACTCAAAGCCCGGCAAAACATCACGCCCATGTGGGCAAAATCGCGGCAGACCCCCTGCCCCGCTTTATACGCGTCATACCCGGTCGTGCTGGAATTGCTCCCCTTGGCATACTTGATATTGGTATGGAGCCAATCGCAGACGGCCTGGACCCGCGGCCAACCGGGGGTAGTATCGCCAAACATCTGCCAGGCCTCCCCGATAATCAGGTCCGAAGGGCAATGACGGCTCGGCAATAAAAACTGCAAGACCTCATCGGGCAAATCCTGGACCAGGTGGCCCGGCAAATCCATCAGCACCGGGTCGGGTTCGGGCAGCACTTCCGCCACCGCATCGTAGAAAATGCGGAGTTGACCGGCAGGGGCAGTAATGCGCCACTGGTGGTTGCCAAAGTTGTCCACGAATTCGTGTAAAGGCACCTCAGGGGTCAGACGGGTGGTTTCCTTGATAAGCTTGTGATGGTATTGAGGGCGGGGCCGGACCAGCAGGACCAACGGGGTTTCATGGGCCGCCTGGTATACCAATTCGCAACCAATTTTTACCTGCATCGGTGTTGATCTCCTGAAAGAAGCTAAACAAAACGACCGCTTCAACCCGGTGCATCGTTGCCCGTTATAGAAGTAAATCCAGAGACTGCGTAAAGTGAAAGTCGCTACCGGCTGAGTTAAATGGTCGAGCAACCACCCGCAAGAAGGTCAAGGCCGGTGAAAATATATTTAATAGGTTATCATAATTTTTCGGTGCCTGCAAATAGCAAAACGATTTTTCAGGCCGGATTTGTCCAATTGAGCGACTATTAAGAAAAGGGGAAGTTCTCACTTACAAGCTGGTATCTTTATTGCAAGATTTTTGGAATACCAGACTATAGGCTATTTATGAAGGTAACATTTCATCGAAACAAAAAGGAGATTGCATGTCCGGCCAACTTCTCACCCTCGAACAGACCCTGAACCTGCTTTCAGAGACACCCCGGCGCATTGCCGGTCTTACCGCCGGTCTAGACCAGGCCCAGGCTATCACAGCACCCGCTCCCGGCGAGTGGTCCGCCAACGAGGTGCTGGCCCATCTCCGCTCGTGTGCCGATGTCTGGGGGAATTGTATTACAACAATCCTGGCTGAAAATAAACCCGTGTTGCGGGCAATAAACCCCACCACCTGGATTAAAACGACCGGATACCCTCAACTGGAATTTGCGCCTTCGCTGGAAGCCTATCTCAACCAGCGCGCAGTCCTCCTTTCAACCCTCAAACCCCTAGCGCCCGCAGCCTGGGACCGTCCGGCAACCGTCACCGGGGCCGGGGCTCCCCTTCAACGCACCCTTCATTTTTATGCCCAGTGGCTGGCCCGACACGAACGGTCGCATATCAAACAAATCCAGACAATTGTCAAAATCGTCCAGACAAATTAAACCGCCCTTAAAAGCAAAATAACGCTAACTTGTACAACTTCAGAGCTAAAAAACCCGGAGAAAAATAAAAGGCCGGGCAAGACCTTTCCCAGGGTTAACTGGAAAGGCCCGGCCCGGCCATGGCGAACTGGGTGTTACATGGTCATGGTGGACGCAATTAATTCTTCTTCGGTGGTAGATTCAAAGGGAAGACCCTTGTAACCGCCTCCGAAAGGAATGTCAGGCCGTTCGTAGTCACCCATAAGGGCCCGGCGCATCGGAGTAGTCCTTTCCAGGAATTCTGGATCGGTCGCATCCCGGTCCGAGCGGCGGAGCCACGGCGGGCTGAAAATATAATGCATGTTGTAGCGGTCAAAATCCCGGTTATTGGGCATCGGCGAGTGATAAACACCGTTATGGAAAATCAAAACGCTACCGGGCTTAGCCCTAATAATCTGCTGGATGGGGCTGGCATAAACCTGGCCGCGAACCTCTCTGGGCAGTTGAAGCTTGCTCTTGTGGCTGCCTGGAATCATCATCATGTTGCCCATGAAGTCTTCGGACTGGTCGGTCAGGTTAAAGCTCACCCGCAGTTGTAAAAGCGGGGTTGGGTAGCCCAGTTCCCGGAATTCGTAAGCCCCGGAACCGTCCTGGTGCCAGCCGACACTCTGGGAATGGGCGGGTTGGACCGTACACCAGGCCGCTTGCAATACAAAGCGGTCGTTGTAGAGGGCGCGGATTTTCGGGAAGAAAGCCGGGTGGTCAATCAACTTTTCCAGGGCCGGCTCGTGTTCGAAACTCCGTCCAATCTGGTTCAGCTTGCCGATGATTTTCCCTTCGTGGACCCGTTTGGTCGCTTCAAGGGTCTCCTGCACTTCGTCAGGGGTCAGCACGTCCTCGATAATGATATAGCCGTAGCACTCAAAAATAAACCGATCCATCTCGGTCATTGGACCGGGTTTGACTATAGGAAGGGTTTGTAAGTCCATATCGTAAAGTCTCCTTTAAATAGAAAATTACGCCATTGTGTTAAAGGAATTCAGGTTTTGTGTCGAGGGGCCTGTGGCGGCTGAAAAACAGCAAAACCTGCCAGGTTAAAACCCCGGTGGGGTTCTTTTAAGTTAACTTACTCCTTTCTTAGCAACTAATTTTTTGTTCCGCCAATGTTAGCAAAAGCGTATTCGGTTATTTTATGACCGGACATATTGTTGGATTGACGCAATTTGAATGATTTGGTTTGTCCATTAAGGGATAGACGGAGATACCGTTCCCAGGGCTTTGCGCAATCGCTGCCGAGCCCCGCACGATTCCCGTACTATCAACCGGGTTGGCAGTTCCAGATGGCGAGTAGGCCCGGTAAGCAGTCCTTCAATGCGGTTAATCAGTAAGTTGGCCGCCTGCACCCCCATATCCACCCGGTGCTGGGTCAGGGTCGTCAGGGACGGGTTCAGGTGTTCCGCGAAAGGCAAATCGTCAAACCCGACCACCGCCAGGTCGTCCGGCACCCGCAGACCGCACCGCTGGGCCGCCTGGATTACCTTCAGGGCTTCCCAGTCGTTGACGGCAAAAATGCCGGTAGGCCGGTTTTTTTGCAAAAGAAACTTTTCGTAAACCCTGGCCGAATCGGGATTGGAATCCTGGGTTTCGACCAGGACCAACGACTCGTCAAAGGGCACCTCGTATTCCTCCAGGGCCTGTTTGTAACCTTCCAGGCGGTCGCGGACGGAACTGGTCAGGATGGCGTCGGGATAGGCATAGGCAAACCCGACCCTGACATGCCCCAGGAACAATAGATGTTCGGTGGCCCGGAAAGCGCTGGCCCGGTTATTGGCGACCACGTAATCGGTATCGAGGTCGGTCAGGTAGCGGTCGACCAGCACGATAGGCAGCCGCTCCAATTGCAACTTGGCGAGCATATTATCGTGCGTGACGTTTCCAATCGGGAAAATAATTATCCCGGCGGCCTTATCGGCCCGCAGCCGCTCGATATTGACGGCCAGTTGCTGCTCGTTTTCCTCCGTGTACGCGAAACTAAGCTGGTAATTTCTCGACTTAACGGCCTGCTCGACCCCGATGAGAATATCCATGTTTAGCTGGTCGCTGCGCTGGTTGAGGATCAAAATCAGACCGATCCGCTGCTCGGCGGCAACTACCGGCTCCGGGGGAGGTGGCGGTGCAGTTTGCACTAAAGCTGTCTGGCTGACAAAAGTGCCGCGCCCCTGGACCCGCTCTAACAGACCTTCCTCGACCAGTAAGTTCAGGGCTTGCCGGACGGTTCCCCGGCTGAGATTAAATTCCCCCGCCAGTTCAAACTCGGTGGGCAGCCGAGTCCCGGCGGGCAATTTCCCTGCTAAGATTTGTTCGCGATAAACCTCCACTATCTTGATATAGCGAATCCTCGGATTAATCTTCTTTTCTATGGCGGGCAAAGTTAAATCTCGCATTTAATTGAGACCTTTTGGCTTATAAATTGTTCTGAGGTGCTACCGGAACCTACACATTACCAGCTCTGGGACGTTTTCTTACTTCTTTCAAGCAGGCGAAAGCAGCGGCGATTACGGTTTTTACTTACTTGCAGCCTATCAGGCAATCTTTTCCCCGCCAACCGTATATATCTGATTGGATTATGCATGTCGATTTGTCTTGTACATATATTAGGGCTACTTCCAGGAATTGTCAATATGTTAAATTAAAATTAGGTGCAAATTGTACAATTATGTACAAGTAGGTCTGATTTTAGAATTTAAATTTGCCCAAAAGCCCGCCTGAACCCCCATAATGGCGGAAATTGTCCCTAAAACATCTATATCAAATTGGTTTCGTTTAGTTTGGTTTATAATCGCATCCTTTCGGGTGGGTGTTAAGAAGAAGGAATAAAAAGAAAAGTTTGCGATACTTCCAATTTTTTTGGAAGAAATATGAGGCTAGATTGTAAAATAATGTACAATTGATATTAAAATTTGTATAGCTATTGCAATTATTGGGAGCTAACCAAAACTCTATTGACAAATTTGTATCGTATATGGTATATACTTATCCAGGTAAACTCCCGAATCATCTTAAACAACTTTGATATTCTAACTAGAGAAATATAGAAGTCCGGCGTAAACGCGTTATAAGGAATGACTTTATTTTTTGATGCAAGTTTGGAGTCTTAGTGGATAACAACCTGCTTAAATAAGGGTTTCTTCCAAAAGATGCACTCACTTTGGGTTAGAACAAAACCGTGGTGGGTAAACGGGTAACAGATTGATTAGCTGCCATCGCAGGCTAACCGCGTGTGTTAGCTGCTACAGAGATAATAGATAGTTAACACATTCGTTAGTTACGACAAAGCTAATTTTTTACAACCTTATTCTGGTTATTGCTACTCAACAATCTGAACCTCTAAGGCGTTAGAGGTTCTATATAATTACTCAAGGAGGAGAAAGTGCAATGACGAAGGGGCGTCTGTTCAACAAAGCCAAAAATACCGGGGCAATAGTAGCGATGATGCTGTTCGCAACGCTTCTATTGGGTGCCTGCGGTAATGATGCTACCTCAACTTCAGCTCCCGCTACCACCGCGGCGGCGGCGGCTACTACTGCTGCTTCAGCGGCTACCACTGCCGCTGCTGCAACTACGGCTGCCGGTGGCACGGCTACCACTGCCGCTGCGGCGACTACTGCCGCCGCTACCTCAGGGCCTGTTAACCTGGTAATCTGGACGGAAGGTGCTACCCTCGGCAACGTGGATACCGACCCGACCGGCAAGGGCAAATACGGCGTGTACCTCAAACAGCAGTTTGAAAAAGAACATCCCGGCGTGACCGTCACGATGGAAAACCACGGCTGGGACGAAGAACTTCGCCAGAACCTGCTCACCGCATTGATGGCCGGTAATGGCCCTGACATCGTGGTCGGCGAAAACTTCTTCCAGCAATACGCCGAACTGGGGGCGCTTGCTCCCCTGGACGATGTTATCGCTGATGTTAAACCTAATGCTGTCCCCGGTACCTATAAAGCCGCCGAATACAACGGCAAAATCTACGGGCTATCGGCCTTTACCGGCACGTTCGGTTTCGAGCGCAACTGTGTAGTCTATAAAGCGGCGGGCCAGGATTGCGCCAATCCGCCGAAGACCTGGGACGACCTGCTCAAAGTTGCACAGGCTATCACCGACAAAGGCGCCGGTAGCAAGTTCGGTTACACCCTCCAGGGCCCGGCGGGCTTCTCGGTCGGCGCGGTCTTCCGCATCGCCGTCTATCTTGGGCAGGCTGGCGCTTCCCTCTGCAACGCCGACTGCACCTACCCGACTTTCAATGACCCGAAGGGCATCCCGGTCTACGAATTCATCCGCAAGCTGAACAAACTCGCGCCTCCAGGTTTGGCTTTCAACCCGGACGAATCGGCGGTTTACTCCGAACTGTTCAAAGGCAACTCCGCTAACCAGCTTGCTGGTAGCTGGCACGTCACCTGGGCGAAAGACAGCAATTGCGGCGATTGCCAGTACAGCCCTATTCCGCTCCCGGCCGGTGGCAAACCCTATAGCGTGATTGTCGGTAACGTCCAGTATGCCGTGTTAAAACAGAGCAAGAACGTGGATATTGCCAAGCAGTGGGTTAAATTCACCCAGCGCGACGATGTCCAGGATCTGGTCTTCCCTAATATTGGCCGCTTGCCTTCGACCAAAACCGCGCTGACCAAACTGCGCCCGAATGTCGACCCGGCGACCCAATCCTTTATTGATACGCTCTTAAACAGTGACCTCGGTGTTCTGCCGCAGTGGCGCAAGGATCCTCAGAAGATTTGGACCGCCTACAACGACATGCTCACCAAAATCCTGACCACAGACGATCCAATCAAGAATATCCTTGACGATGCCCAGGCTCAGGTGGAAAAACTCGTTCCGAAATCGTAGTTTTTCGACCTTAGCTTCCATATTGTCGTAGCCTCTAGCCCCGAATAGCAGACAGGTGCTTCGAGAAATTAACTTTTATCGAAGCACCTGCCGCTGTTCCATCTAGCATGCTTTCCAGGGGCTTAATAATTTAAATTCAAATTGGGTAGATAAAGATGAGCATAACTGCTAAGCAACCGGTTTCTATCAAAGAAGAAAAGCCGGAAAAAGTAGTATCCGGCTGGAAAACCTGGCACTATCGGCACCGCCAGGCTTTTGAAGGGTGGATTATTTTAGTCCCCATCCTGGTTTACTTTTTTATCTTCAATATAGTACCGGTTCTTTTGAATTTTTTTGTTAGTTTTACTAACTGGAACGGAGTTAGTACCGACATTAAATTCGTCGGAATAGATAACTACCTTCAATACTTTAAAGAACCCTATCCCCTGATTATTTTTAATACCGCCCTCTTTGCCTTCTTCATCCTGATTGTCCAAACCACCGTCGCTTTCTTTGTAGCCTTGCTACTGAACCAGAAAGTTTTTGCCCGTGGTCTTCACCGGGCGCTGTGGTACATTCCAACCCTGACCTCCGCCGCGGTTGTGGCGCAAATCGTCGTGATTTTTATCGCTCCTTACGGTGGGGTTTTCAATGCCATCTTAAAAAGCGTGGGAATAAGTCCGATTATATGGACTACCGACCCTTTCTGGATGAGAGTCGTTATTGTCTTGTTTTCAGTGTGGCGTGGAATGGGTGGTCCGGTCGTCCTGTTCCTGGCGGCTTTGCAAGGGGTACATCCCGAATTATATGAAGCAGCCAAGGTGGACGGCGCGAATGGTCGCAAATTGCTCTGGTATATCACTGTCCCGTTAATCAGGCCGATGATTCTGTTTGTAACCGTCACCAGCATTATCGGCGGTTTCCAGATTTTTGAAGCCGTTTTCCTGATTACCAAAGGCGGGCCTTTCAACCAGACCAACGTAATGCTGGTCCAAATCTATAGCGACGCCTTTACCAATAATAATTTTGGGGTAGCCGGGGCCGGAGCAATGATAATGATGCTGATTCTGCTATGGTTCAGCCTTATCAGTATGCGGCTGTTACGCCAGGGTTAGCCGGACAGGAGAAGAAAAAATGTTAGGCGCAAATAAGTTATCCGCAAAAACCGGCCAGATGCCTGCCGCAAAAAACAAGCCTCCCTTCAAGTTTAGCCGGGTATTTTTACAACTCTTTCTGGTGATAGGCAGCTTCGTCATGGCCTATCCCCTGCTTTACATGGTCTTGGCTTCCTTCAGTACTCAAAAAATATATGCTCAGAGTACCTGGGTACCAATTCCCGATTCCTTTTACACCAATAACTACTCCCGGTTTTTTTCTGCCGCCGGAAATGAAGTTGGAACCTGGATTATCAACACCATGATCCGGGTGGGCTGGTACATCATTGTGCCGGGAACGGTCGCCGTCCTGGCCGGTTATGTTTTTGCCCGGCTCCATTTTAGAGGTAGAGACACCGTCTTTATTGTCCTTTTGAGTTCGATGATGGTGCCGCCGATAGTATTCTTGATCCCGACCTACATCATGATGGCACGTACACCTCTGGCCGGTGGGAACAACATTACCGGGCAAGGCGGTCACGGCTTCGTCAACGAGTGGCCGGCGCTGCTTTTGCCGGGCCTGGTCAACGCTTTCTACATCTTCTTCATGCGACAAAGTTACCAGTCTATACCAGGAGATTTTGAGGAAGCGGCGCGGGTGGACGGCGCGAGTACAGCCCAGGTAATCGTCAGGATTTACCTGCCGATGCTCAAAGCCGCCCTGACCGTGCTGGTTATCTTCCAGTTCGTGGCAATCTGGAACGATTACCTCTGGCCCTTGATTGCGGTTAGCGGCAACCGGGGAATTTACCCGGTGGCGCTGGGTTTCCAGAAGCTTATCCAGTTTTACACCCAGACCAACTCGGCGACCAGTTACCCGGCAGCCTTTACGCTGAGTGTGCTGGCAACTATCCCTCCTATCGTGTTGTTCCTGTTCCTCCAACGCTACTTTATCCAGGGGGTGCAGGGCTTCGGGTTGAAAGGGTAAGCCGTTACCCTGGAAATTTTACCTTTATTAACTGCCTACTGCTCAAGGTAGTTAATGCAGGGCCGGGCCGGAGTGAAGTTGGAATCCGGCCCGGCGGGGGGTAGAAAATAACCTTCTATCTTGATTGGACAAATTTTAAAACTCTCCGGTTTTGAGTTTTGCCGGGGAGTTTTTTATTGCCCTAAAATTAACTCCTGTCCTTGCAATTTTGACCTATATTTTTTGGTTCGAATTTGTATTTCTAACCGTTTCATTTTCCCACCTCCCAACCCCCCTACTAACCAGGATCAGCCTTCTGTACCTAAATTTATAATCCTGCTCTTTTTCCAACCCCCATTCTGATTTTACTTAATTTAAAAAATCTGTTTTTTCACCTATTGACAACCAGCTATTCTGTGATACTATATAGAAGTAATAAGTAATACTTGATACCAGTAGTACAGAATACCGGGGATAATACATTGGAAAATTTAACTGAATTGCTCAAGGGGGTGCTTGAGGGCTGCGTCCTTGAAATAATAAGCCGCAAGGAAACCTACGGCTACGAAATCACGCGGCGGCTGAACGCCCTCGGCTTCACAGACGTGGTGGATGGCACGGTATACACCATCCTGGTGCGGCTTGAAAAAAACAAGCTGGTAGAGGTCACTAAATATCCCTCCGACATGGGGCCACCCCGCAAATTTTTCGTGCTTAACGAGGCGGGCCGCGAAGAATTACGCAAGTTCTGGGAAAAATGGGAGTTCGTAGCATCAAAACTTAACGAGTTAAAGGAGCTAAATAATGAATTTTTGGGACAAAATCACCGGTAACGACATGACCAGGGAATTCAAAGCTTTTGAATTGCGCGTCAAAAAGCTGCCGGCTGATTATCAAGCGGCCTGGGAAGAAATCATTGCCAATCTTATGCCGCACGGAGATTTTACCGGGCGCAACATTATGCCAATTCTTGACGGGGTCCTTGGCCTGCTCGAAGAGTCGGCGGCGGAGGGTCAGAGTATCCAGGAAGTGTTAGGCGATGATATAAAGGGCTTCTGTGCCGCGCTGGCCGGGGAAGAAAAGGCCAAGTCGTTTCGCGACAAGTGGCGCGAGCAACTCAACAAAAATGTCGCTAAAAAATTAGGCAAATAGGGAGGATAAATTGAGAATTCAGGATATTATCGAGGGCAAAAAAGAGTGGCGAGCGCACATGGCGCGGGTCAAAGCGCTTCCGCAGGATTACCAGATTGTCTATAAAGAGATTCAAAAATATCTCTTCAAGGTTGGCCCGGTTGAGCTAACCGGCGGAACAAGTGTGCTTTCCGGGATTGTCGACCTTTTTGAAGAGGGCGCAAGCCAGGGGAAAGGCGTACTCGAAGTGACCGGCAGTGACGTGGCGGCTTTCTGCGACGACCTGATCAAAGATTCGAAGACTTACGCTGAAATCTACCAGGAATCTGTCAACCAGGAAGTTTACAAAGCTGTTAAAAAGACTACTGATAAAACAAAGTAAAAGGGGGCTAGCGGGATGGAAAAAACAATTGAAGTGAAAGGGCTGCAAAAGTCTTTCAAAGATATAGAAGTCCTGAAGGGCGTCGATTTTGAAGTGAAGCGAGGTGAGATTTTCGCCCTGCTCGGCTCCAACGGCGCGGGTAAAACCACGACTGTCAAAATACTTGCCACGCTGCTGAAACCGGATAACGGGACTGTTACCGTAAACGGCTACGATGTCTTAGCAAAGGCCGACAATGTGCGGCAGTCGATGAGCCTGACCGGGCAGTTTGCCGCCGTGGACGAGGTTCTGACCGGGCGGGAAAACCTGGTCATGATTGCTAAACTCCGGCACCTTAATCAGCCAGGCCAGGTCGCGGACGAACTGCTGAAACGCTTTGGCCTGAGCGAAGCGGCTGACCGCCGCGCCGCTACTTATTCAGGCGGTATGCGCCGCCGCCTCGACATCGCCATGAGCCTGGTGGGAAGACCGCGCCTCATTTTCCTTGATGAACCGACCACCGGCCTTGACCCGGAGGGCCGCCTTGAGGTCTGGAAGATGGTCAAAGAGCTTTCAAAAAGCGGCACGACGGTATTCCTGACCACCCAGTACCTGGATGAGGCCGAACAACTGGCTGACCGGATTGCCATCCTGCACCAGGGGAAGATTATTGTCAACGGCACCCTCGCGGAGCTAAAAAGCCTGTTTCCACCGGCCAAAGTGGAGTATGTTGAAAAACAACCGAGCCTGGAAGATATATTCCTGGCGATAATCGGTAAAAAAGAGGAAAAGGTAAATTAAATGACAATGGAACTACAAACGGAAATGCGGACAGAAACCGTCAAAAAACACTATTTTAGCGATATAGCCGTCATGTTAGGGCGTTCCATGCGCCATATCACCCGCAGCCTGGACACCATCATCACGGTCACGATTATGCCTATCGCCATGATGCTGCTGTTTGTCTATGTGTTTGGCGGTGCGATTAAAACCGGTACGGAAAACTATGTGAATTACCTGCTGCCCGGCATCCTTTTAATAGCAATTGCCACCGGCATTTCCTATACGGCTCTCCGTCTTTTTACCGATAAGCAGCGCGGTATCTTCGAGCGGTTCAACTCGATGCCGATTGCCCGCTCCACCGTGCTGTGGGGCCACGTGCTGACCTCGCTGGTATCCAACGCGATATCGGTGGTCATCATAATTCTCGTAGCCTTGATTATGGGCTTTCGCTCACCGGCAGGGATACTCTCGTGGTTGGCCGTAGCCGGGATACTTGCGCTATTTACCCTGGCCCTGACCTGGGTGGCGGCCATTGCCGGGCTGGGTGCAAAATCGGCGGACGGTGCAGGCGCCTTTTCCTACCCCCTGGTCTTCCTGCCGTTTATCAGCTCGGCGTTTGTGCCCACCGACTCGATGCCAGCGGTCGTGCGTGCTTTTGCGGAAAACCAGCCGGTAACCTCGATAGTAGAAGCCATTCGCGCTTTACTGGCAGACCAGCCGGTGGGCAATAATATCTGGGTCGCGTTGGCCTGGTGCCTCGGTATCACGATTGTAGCCTATATTTTCGCGATAAGGGCTTATAAACGTAATGCCGCATGACGGAAGATAATCCAAAAATAAATGAGCCCTCCCGGTTTCAAAATCAGGAGGGCTCATTTTGTGTTAGCCGTTATAAATCGGATTTTTCCAGAAGACTGACTTCCTCAACCCCCTGGCTATTAACCTTGAAGGTTTTAATCTCAAAGGGTTGTAGCTCGACCGCCTGGCTTAAGCCCCAGAACTCGCTCCTGATGGTGGTAGAGCGGGCCTGGCCGGTTGGCTCGAATAACCGCACGATATAATCTGTCTCGCCATCCAGGGCTTGCTTGAAGGCCGACAACTGGACAACTTCATCATCCAGGGCCAGGACCGGGAGCGACTTTTCGCCGGTCCCTGCCGGGAAGAAAGAGAGCGCGAACGGCTTTTCGTTATGGCCGAGGGCCTCCCGGTCCAGTTTGGATAGCCTTTCCGCCACCGGTCCGGTGTTAAACCAGAAGCGGAAGTGCCGTTCGCCCTGGTCAATCCGGCCCGTATAGCGGTCCTGCGCCATCAGAGGGCGGTCGTAAATCGGGAGCGAGGAGTAAGCCGCCGAGCGCAGCAACGAAAATCTTATCTCACCGTCACTGGAGTCCGAGCCGTACAGACCCTCGTTAATGCAACTGAGGGAGGGCCCATCGGGCGCGGCATCGAACAGGCCGCTCCACTTCTGGGCGACCACTTCCCGGCCATCCTTCGCCAGCGCCTCTACCCCGAAAGCGACCTGCCCCAGGTAGCGGGTGTCCGCCTCTCGTAAGGTCGTCGGGACCGAGAGCTTTAACATGCGGCTTTTTTCGTTCCAGAAGACGATTACTTCAACCTCGAACTCGGTCCCCTTTTTGGGCAGCTTGTAACGCTGGCAAATCTTGGAGTCGCCATAAGCGAAGACCGCTTCGACCACGCTACGGACCGGACCATCCTCGATAACACGCACCGGGTCAAGTTCCGCCTGGATACCGGAAAACCGGCGAGCCGTTTCGCCATCCATCAGGCTGAACTGGCCCACTTTCTCCCGGAAACTTTTCGCGTTCGAGCCCCAGGGGTCTTCGTTGTCGTCCATGACGATGGGCAGGAAAGCTCCGCTTTCCAGGTAGTTAACCCCGTTAACCACGAAACGGTCTATCAGTCCGGTGCTTTTATTTATCAAAACATCGAGCTCGGCGGTCTTAAAAACGATATTACCGTTTTCTTCGGGCAGGCTGTGCGGAAGGCGACCCGGAATGACTTCCAGGCGGCAGTCAAAGCGGTTCATCTGCGAGGGCAAGAGTTTAGCCTTAAAGACGGCCCGTTTGCGCCAATCGAGGCTGAGATTACTCAATTCATGCTCGGACTGGCAGGGGATTTCCACCCCGTCCTGGTAAAGATGCGGGTAGGAGAATTCATCCGCCCAGTTCGGGTCCGACCGCTGGAACTCGCATTCAAAGACCTGCTCGACCGGGTAGGGGTGCGGGTTGTATACCAGCACCGGGATGGTATCTTCGGCGGCTTTGGGTTGGCCCCCGGCCAGGGCAAAGAAAGTCCGGGCCTTCAGGCGCGAAAGGATTTCGAGCCCGTGGTCCATCAACCGCAGGGCCTGTTCCTCAACCGGTTGGATAGACGAACCGGGCAGAATGTCGTGGAACTCGGCAAAGGCCAGGTCTTGCATGACACCCTGGAAATCCGGCGCCGGGTAGGGCAATAACCCCAAAATAGCAGCCTGGCTGCTCATCTTTTCGGTCATATACAATTCGTTTTCGAGCAGGCGGTGGCGCTGTTTAATCCGCACCTGGGAGGTATAACAACCGGGCGCCCAGGGATTCAGGGCCGCCTCGAACCGGGGTAGAACGCCTGCGCGCTGGCGCATTTCGTCAAAAAAGGCTTCCGGGAAGGAATGGGCAATGTCGATTTGACCTTCTTTGTGATAGTCATCAATCAACTCGTTCAGGTTCTGCACGTCTATGCGGGATGGCCCGCCGCCGTGATTGCCGACACCCCAGAGCATGAGACCGACCCCACCATCTTTAGGCGGGTTTTTCTCCAGCCAGTCGGTCACTTTCCTGGCGGCTTTTCCCAACGAGGAGTTGTACCATTCCAGGCTGCGATGGCCGGTCACAGTCGAACCGTCGAAGCCAACCCATGTAAAATCTTCCGCCGGTAAGGGGCAATCGACCTGATCGGGACGGCAAAACAGATAGGAGTCGAACCCGGCTTTTGCCATAATCTGGACGAGACCCCGGCTGTGCCCGAAGGGGTCGAAGTTCATGGCGGTCCGGGGTGTGACCCCAAACTTTTCGGCAAAATAGCGCCGCCCCAGCAGTATCTGGCGCACGAAAGACTCACCGCTCGGCATATTGCAATCGGGTTGGAGATACCAGCCGCCCATAATATGCCATTTGCCTTCTTTGACCAGCTTTTGAATCCGTTTGAACAGGGCCGGTTCGAATTCCTCGACCCACTGGTAGAGGATTACTTCGTTGTGGTTAAAAACAAAACTCTCATTTTGCTCGCACAATTCGGCGGCTACCCGGAAAGTCGAAATCGCTTCGGCAGCGCCTTCCTGCCACTCCCAAAGCCAAACCGGGTCGATATGGGCGTTACAAATCAGGTGTAATTTTTCCCTGGTAGTCATTGTCATTGGCTGGAGTCTCCTATCCCTAATTTTAAAAACCCTTTAATTCCCGGACCCGGTTGGTGCTGCCGACTTTTTAACCGCTCCCCGGAAAGGCATATGCTCCCCTTCGACATATTCCGGCACCGGGTTATACTGGTTAACTTCGGGATGGGACTGGCCCCGCAAATGAAAGGCGGAGGGCCACAACTTCTTGGTGACAATCCGGGTGGTAGTCGGGATATAGCGGATAGTCAACCCGGCCCGGCGGCGTGGCGAAGTGTTTGCGTTGGAGCCGTGAATAATATTCGGATGATGGACCGATACATCACCGGGATTCAGGATTATGTCAACTGCTTGCGACTCGTCCACCACGCCCTCTTTGATAGCCGACTCCAGCACGTTGGGGACATCGGTGCGGGCTTCGAGTTCCTGCAAATCCAGAGTTTGGGTACGGGGAATTACCCGCATGCAGCCGTTCTCAGGGTCGGAGCGGTCCACGGACAGCCAGAGCGTCACCACTTCCATAGGGTCGAGCGGCCAGTAACTGCCGTCCTGGTGCCACAACACGGCCTGACCATCGAAAGGCGGTTTGCTGATATAGTGCGAGGCGAACAGGCCGATGTCCGGCCCGATAAACTGCTGGGCTACATCCAGCAACCGCTCATTGCTGATAAGATGCACCCAGAACGGGTCGGTCCTGACCAGTTCGTGATTATAATTTTCGGGACGGAGATGCGGATACCTGGCGTGCAGCCAATCCAGGTGGGCGTTGACTTCCTGTAAGAGGTCGGCGTCAATCACGTGGCGGAAAATGGCGTAACCTTCCCGGTCGAAATGCTGTTTTGCGGCGGCGAAATCCGATGCTGTCGGTTGGTCAATCATAAAACTCCCCTTTGAAAAATACTTTTGGGCCACCAGCTTTTGGAACGGGCAGCCGTCAATCCAACCCGGAATTAACGGCTGCCCCTGATTCAAAGGAATTAGCCCGGTGAGGTTGGCCTAATAGACGTGATAGGTCCCGTCAACCCGCCGGACGATTGGCATATAAGCGCGCTGGTAAGGATACTTGGCGGCCAGTTCTTCGTCAATATCGAGCCCTAACCCTGGCTTCTGAGGTAACTTTACCATACCATCTTCCAACTGGCACGCACCCGGCATTACCTCGTAGGTGGAGGGGTGGAAAGTAATCCATTCCTGGACACCAAAGTTCGGAATAGCATAGTCGATATGGATTGCCGCCGCCTGACCGATGGGCCCAATATCCGCCGCTCCGTGGAAAGCGCTGCGAATCTGGAAGGGTTCCGCCATCGCCATAATCTTTTTAGCCTCGGTGATGCCGCCGATGTGAATAGGCGCGAAACGGATGAAGTCGATAAGTTGCTTCATAAACAAAGGCAAGCAGTCCCAGCGCGAGGTAAAGAGTTCGCCCATCGCAATCGAGGTGGTCGAGGAACGGCGCACCATCTCAAAGCTCTCTTTATTTTCGGGCCGGAGTGGGTCTTCCATATAGAACAGGCGATAAGGTTCGAGTGATTTCGCCAGCCGAGAAGCCTCGTTGGGAGTGAGTTGTTCGTGTACGTCGTGGAGCAAGTTAACTTCCATCCCCAGGGCATTGCGCAAATGCTCGAACATCTTGGGGGTCTCGATAAGGTACTTTTCCGGCGAGAAATAGTCGGTATCGGGGATACCCTCCCGGCCCGAAGGGACCCGTTTTAACATGCCGGGTCCGCCGTAGCCGCCATAACCGCCGGTCAGTTGGGCCCGCACAAATTTAAATCCTTTTTCGTGGAAGGAACGGACGTGTTCCTCCACTTCCTGGGGGTCGCGCCCGTGAGCGTGAGTGTAGACCCAAACGTCGTCCCGCGACTGTCCACCGAGCAGTTGGTAGACCGGCAGACCGGCAACTTTCCCCTTAATATCCCAGAGCGCCAGGTCAATCGCGCTGAGCGCTGACATGAAGACCGGGCCACCCCGCCAGTAGGTGCAGTGGTAAACCTTCTGCCAGATGTCTTCAATGTTGGAGGGGTCCATGCCGATAATCAACTGGCTGAGGTGTTCGAGGTCGGCGGCTACGGCCAGTTCGCTACCACTCAGGGTGCCATCCCCCACCCCGTAAATCCCCGGCTCGTCGGTCATTATCTTCACAAGCACATAGTTCCGACCGGGGCAGGTTACAATAACCTTTACTTCCGTAATCTTCATCGATTAAACTCCTGGTATCTTCACGTTATGATTCATTAAATAAGACCTTGCACAGCTTAATTGCACATCTCAACACATCATATTCATATAAGGAAGGCCCCAACCCCTGGCCCCGCCCTTTCGAGCGGGGTTCGGGTAAGGGCTCCTCTCCTAGCTCATCATCTCCAATCTGGAAAATTTTCTTACAAGCAGTGAAAACTCGTTCCCCTCAATCGCTAGATTAAGGAATTGGCCGGTTAAATATCCTGGCCGCGCGGGCTGAGCTGCGCCACAATCCCCCCGTCAACGTACATCACGTGGCCGGTAATATACGCGGCTTCATTTGAAATAAGAAAGGCTACCGCCGCCGCAATATCCAGCGGCTGGCCCAGTCTTTTCATCGGGATGCGGTGTATCCGGGCCTGGGTGCCGGGCGCATCTTCGGCAGGCGTCTTTTCGACCCGGATGGCTCCCGGCGCGACCGCGTTCACCCGGATACCATGCTCGGCCAACTCAACCCCCATCGAGCGGGTAATAGCGTCAATGGCGGCTTTGGTCAGGTCGTAGGGCAAACCCGGCCACTGGGCCCGCGCCCCCGCTACCGAGCTAATCTGGACGATATTCCCGCCCTGGCCCGCTTCGTGCATGATTTTGGCGGCCCGGTAGGAACACATATAGGGGTTCTTTATATTGGTCGCCAACTGCAAGTCGAGCAATTCTTCCCCGGCCTCAAAGTAAGGTACCCGCCCCAGGTGGGCCGCGTTATTCACCAGGGCGTTTAGCGACCCAAAGGTTTCCAACGTCCGGTCGAATAGGCGGTCAACTTCACCGGTCTGGCTCAAGTCGCCCGGTAGGGCCAGGGTAGTCGCGCCCAACTCGGTCAGAATAGCCGAGGTGGTAGTGACCTCCTCCGCGTCCAACCCGGTAATGACCACCTTCATACCCTCTTTAGCCAGCCGGAAGGCGATACCCCGGCCTATCCCCCGGCCAGAACCGGTCACAATCGCCACCTGGCCGGCCAGTTCGGCGTAACGGGGCTGAATTGTCTGGTACAACCTCTTTGCTTCGTCAAACTGCTCTTTAAATGATGCTTCCATTATTGCCAGGCCCGCTTTAACCTTTCCGTTTAGATAAGACTATTAACCTTTGGTTGCGCCGGCGGTGATGCCCCGGATGTAGTAGCGCTGCAAGATCAGGAAAACAATAATCAGGGGGATGGTAGCGATAAGCGACCCGGCCATCCGCACGTTCCATTGAATAACCTGTTGCAGGTCAATATCCTTGAGCTTGAGGGGCAGGGTGAACCAATCCGAATTGTTGATTACAATGGAAGGCCAGATAAAGGCGTTCCAGGCGCTAACAAAGTTCAAAATACTGACCGTCGCGATGGCGGGACCGGCCAGGGGCAGGAAAATCCGCATATAGATGCCAAATTCGCTGGCTCCGTCGATTTTAGCGGCGTCCCGCAATTCGTCCGGTAGTTTGGAGAAATAGTTGCGGAACAAAAAGATGGCAAAAGGCCCCGCCCCGTTTACCATCGGCAGAATCAGCCCGGTATAAGCTATTATCTGGTCTTTGTGGGCGCTGAGCAGCCCTAACGCCTTTAACAACTGCACCAGCGGAATAAGGACGGTAACACCCGGCACCAGCATCACGGCCAGGAACCCGGCGAACAGGAAGTCCCGGCCCCAGAACGGTACCTTGGCAAAACCATAACCCGCCAGGGAATAGACCAGAACTACCAGCACTACCACAGCCACGGTAACAATCATGCTGTTGATAAAGTATTGCCAGAAATTTAAGGTGTTCCAGGTATTGACGATAATATCGAAGCGGATTTCGTTCGGAATAAGCGATTTACTGGTCAGGACTTCCTGGTTGGACTTAAAGGCCGAGGAAACCATCCATAAAAAGGGATAGACACTTGCAATGGCGTAAATAATCAACAGGATATAGGAAACCGCGTCAGGGGTATGTTTTTTCACTTTCAGGAAGACCGCTGTCCCGTTTTTCTCGACCCGGTTCGACCCGGAAAGTTGCGTAACACTCATTTCAATTCTCCCGGAATAGTTTGGATTAGCGTCTTTGAGGTTTAATCTTTCGCCCGGAAAAAGCGTAAATTTATCAAGGCGATGATAAAGACGACTAAAAAGAGTAACCAGGACATGGCGCTGGCAAGGCCAAGTTGCTGGCTGCTGCCAAAGCCATACTCGAAGACCTGCAACCCGACTACTTCAGTATGCCCGGCAGGACCGCCACCCGTCATCAGGTAAACCATCTCGTAACCCTGGAAAGCATTGTTGATGCTGGTTATCGTGATGATTACGGTTATGGGGTAAAGCAGGGGCCAGGTGATATGCCAGAGCAGTTGGAGGGCGTTTGCCCCGTCCAGAATGCCCGATTCATACAACTCCCGGTTAATAGTCTGAATGCCCGCCATATACAAAATAGTCGCAAACGGCACCGCGCCCCAGATCATGACAATCATCAGGGCCGGTAAAGCCCGGTCGGACTGGGAAAGCCAGCCCTGTTTGGCTTGCAAAAAACCGAGGCCAAAGGTGCCTAAAATATTGTTGAGAAGGCCGTCCGACTGGAAAATAAAAGACCAGACATAATAGATAGCGATACCGGCGGTCACAGTCGGCAGCATAATTAAGGTGCGCAAAAGCCCCTGGAACCGCATGGCCCGGCTGAGCGCAGTCGCTAAAGGTAGCGCTATCACGATAGTGCCGATGGTTACTACCACCGCGATAATGATGTTATTCTGGATGGATTGCCAGAAATAATGCGACTCGGTCGGGTTTACAAAAAGGAACTCGGTAAAATTATCCAGGCCGACAAACTGGCAACTGGGCGGGCCGCACTTAAACGGAATTAGCGAGAAATCGCCATAACCGTTCCAGCGAAAGAAGCTCAAAACCCCCGAATAAATAACAGTATAAAGACCGAAGACCAGAAAGATGAGCATGGCCGGGGCTACGAATAAAAATCCGCTGTTAGCCCTCAGAATCGCACGGAAGCTTTTGCGGGGCCTTCCCTGCCTTTTGTCTATTGCTGAGATATTTGCCTGTGCCATACCTGTTGTTCGCCTTTTCAAAAATTATTCGCTGTCTGAAACCGCGAATCCTATTAATAGTGAGAGAGTAAGGGCCAATCTGACCAGGCTGGCCCTTACTTCTGTAAATGGATACGAATGTGGAAATATGGTGTACCCTACCGTCAGGACGCGTCCCGATGGTAGGGCATTGGGCAGGTCGTAGGTAGCTAGTTGTTAGGCTTTGGGGCCGCCCCTGGCATCCCAGGCGGATTTGTTGGCGGCATCCACTTTTTTCACCAGGCTATCCGGCGTATCCTCTTTGGTGATAAATTGCTGGAGACCCAGTTTTAACACCTTGGAAGGGTCGTCTAGAGCTTGCGCTTTGCTGACAGCAAAAGGCGAGTTATCGCTGATGGAACTGACCAGACCGGCCATCACCGGGCCAACCTTAGCCGGGTCGGACGAAATTTTGACAGCCGGCAGGTCACCGACGGTCTTGGCAAAGACAGCCATCTGATCGGGCGAGGTCAAGAACTTGATGAAGTCGAGGGCTTCCGCCTGGTGCTTGCTGCTCTTGGTCACCATCGCGTCAATCAAGGCCGAAGCATTCACGGCGAGTTTGTCGTATTTGGAGCCTTTGAGCGGCGGGATAGCAAACGAGATAATATCATCGGACTTCATACCCTGGGCCAGCAAGAAGCTCAGAGTGTAAGTACCGCCAATATCGAAAGCGGCTTTGCCCTGGGTGAAGGCAACGTCAGCCGGGTCAATATCGGTACTAAGAATATCGGCAGCCCACAAATCATTCTGCGCGATGCTATTAATCCATTTAAGGACGTTCAGGGAGCAGGGGTTGGCAAAGGAGTCGCGCCCGTTGTAGATGGCGTCATAGGTATCCTGGCCGCAGCTAGCCATCATAAGCGGGTTGTAGAGCCAGTATTGCAGCACGTCGGGGTTCTTGACGCCGGTCACGACACCGGGGGTGCCGGTCTTCTGTTTGATGGTCTGCATCATGGTGAGCCATTCTTCGGCGGTCGCGGGGGCCTTGTTGGGGTCAAGACCGGCCTTGGTCATAAGGCTCTTACTGCCGTAGACAAAGAAGGCGTTACCGGCCAGGTACGGGACGCTGAACGATTGGCCGACCTTGAGGTTTTTGAAGTTACATTTGGGGTCTTTCGCGCAGGCATCCAGCACATCCTGGGTCAAGACCGAGGTTTTATTGTAGGTCCCGGCCAGGAACTGGCTTTGCCAGGCGCTGTCCACTTTGCCGGTCAATTCGGTCAACAACCCGGCAGCGCCCATGTCCCACTCACCGCCGGAGGCAGTAGAGCCCGACCAGTAGGAGAGAATATCAGGCAGGTCACCCGACTGGGCCGAGGTGGTTATCTTGGTGCGGTAGGTATCGTCCGGGTTAAAGGCTTGAACATTAACCTTGACGCCTGTCTTGGCCTGGTAATTAGCGGCAACAGCCTGGATACCGGCTACATGGGCAATTTTCCAGGTCCACATGCTCAGTTCAACCCCCGAACCGGAGGAAGCAGCCGTGGTAGCACCGGCAGCAGCGGTAGTGTTTGATGCGGCAGGGGCCTGCGTCGCGGTTGAATCACCGCAAGCCGCCAGAACCAGGGAAAGGAGCAGCAGTAAACTCAGGATAACGTGTTTACGATGGGGCATCCGTTTCAACCTCCTTTGGTGAAAGTAGCAAGCAACTTTGCTCATATCTGAGTTGTAACAAATTAAGCCTGAATTTTAGTCAGCGCTTAAACAGGGTAACGAAATAGCTCCATAGCTGAGCTAGTTGCCGGTTGTCAAATTCTAATTTGGAGCTGCTTTTATGTAATGCGAAAGAGTGAATTGATATAGACCAATGCTAACATTGTTTTGTAAATGAGTCAATACCTTTTCGAGATGAATTCCTGTACAAGCCCGAAATTGAAAATTAAAGAGCAATTTTAGCTTTTTAGAAACGTAATCAAATTATTTAAAAAGAATATGTTACCTGATTCTTTATTAAACAAAAGTTTGACATCCCTTTTTTGAAGTGGAAAGGGATGATTGGTACAGTCTGGTTATTGCAAACATAGAAAAGGTCTATAAAAAAGCCCCTGATTAGCCGGTTGACATTACATAAGGGGGGTGTTATTATCATTTGGTATATACCTTTTAATGATTGTGTTCCTCCACTGGACACGCAGGGTTAAAGAATGGCATCAAACATATGGTAAAAACCAACAACGACACACTATACAACCAGCTATTTACCCACTTCAAAGAACAAATTCTTAACGGGAGTTTACCAGCCGGGTTAAAATTACCTACCGAATTAGAGTTATCCAAGACCTACCAGCTTAGCCGGGGAACCGTCCGGCTGGCTTTGAGCAATCTTGAAAACGAGGGCTTACTCGAACGGGTCCAGGGCCGGGGTACTTTCGTAAGGGCTAATGTGCCGTCTACCCCTGAAACCACCAGCCAGAACAACCGGGAACGCCGGATTGGCCTGGTCCTTAACCGCCCGGTTACGGCCCAGATTAGCCTGGAAATAATGGTCGGGGTGGAGCAGGCCATAAAGGCCCGCGGCTATCAATTGAGTTTTGCCTATTGCGAGGAAAACCAGGAGCAGCAGTACCAGGATATTACCCGCATGCTGGAGGACCAGGTCGCCGGGCTGATTATCTTCCCGGTCAGCGATAAAGAAACCGATAAATCAATCGAGCTTTTGCGGTCAAAGAACGTCCCGTTTGTGCTGGTGGACCGCTATCTACCCCAGTTCGATAGCGATTATGTGGTGGTGGATAACGTGGGTGGGGCCTACCGGGCCACCCAACATCTGCTGATTCTGGGGCATCGTAACATCGGCTTCTGGATTAACAATGTGGAGACTTTACACACGACCTCGGTGCGGAGCCGCTGGGAAGGCTATTGCAAAGCCCTCGAAGAATATCATATTCCATATGATGAAACCCTGATTTTCCAGCAGCCAAAACCGGGTGAAGGCAGTTTGCAGACCGAGTTTGAAAAATTCTTGAACTTGCCGAACAAACCAACCGCTATTTTTGCCGTGAACGATTACCTGGCCCTGGAATTATTACAGGCCGCCCAGCGTATCGGGATAAAAGTGCCGGAAGACCTGGCCTTGATTGGCTTCGACGACGCCAGCTTTAGTTCTCATCTCAACCCGCCCCTGACGACCGTTTCGCAGCCGCTGCTGGACATCGGGTTTAGGGCGGGAGATTTAATCATCAACCGGATAAACGGCGTGGCTGGCTCCTACAAACACCTGGTCTTGCCCACCAACCTGGTGATACGTGAATCGTGTGGCTCCCGGCAGCAAATCCTGAAAAGCCTCGCCTCCTAATACCGCAAGGATGCTGGCTGTCACTTTAATCACTAAAAGCCTTTTCAATTATATCAAAGGCCAGGTTAAGGTTATTTGTGCCCCTTACCAGGCGGGAAGTGTAAACCCTTCCTGGCCGCCTTTTCACCATGCTCGCCCGCAAGAGGGTCGCTAGCCTCGGCTTCGTGCTTCCGGGCAGCTAACTTTTCTTCTTCCTCCTGCACTAAAATCCGGCGCAGATGCTTGCCGATGAGAGTCTTGGGGAGAGCGTCGCGGAACTCGACCACGCGCGGCGCTTTGTAGCGGGTCAGGCGTTCCCGGCAAAAAGCGATAATCTCGTCGGCGGTCGTGGACTGGCCCTCTTGCAGTACCACGAAAGCTTTGACCGTAATATCCCCCCTGGCGTTGGGCGCACCGATAACGACCGCCTCTTTAACCGCCGGGTGCTGGTACAAAACTTCCTCGACATCACGCGGATAAACGTTGAACCCGTTACTCAAAATCATGTCCTTTTTGCGGTCCACGATATAAAAGTAACCGTCCTCGTCCATGCGGGCGATGTCTCCGGTATAGAGCCAGCCGTTCCGCAAGGTATTGGCGGTTTCGGCGGGGCGGTTGTAGTAGCCCTGCATAACCATTGGCCCACTCACCACCAGCTCGCCGATTTCCCCGACCGGCAAATCACTCAACCCCGATTCGAGGTCTACAATCTTGGCCCGCACCCCTGGGAAGGGTAGACCGATGCTCCCTTCCTTGCGCCGCCCGTAGACCGGGTTACCGTGCGTAACCGGGCTGGCCTCGGTCATGCCAAAACCTTCTATCAACCGGGCCCCGGTCAGTTTTTCAAAGCGATTCTGGACCTCGACCGGCAAAGGCGCGGCCCCACTGATACAGGCTTTGATGGATTTGAGATCGTACTTGCTGACACCGGGCGCGTCGAGCAGAGCCATATACATGGCCGGGACGCCGGGAAACAGGGTCGGGTGGTAGCGGTCAATCGCCTTTAATACCTCATTGGGTACGAACTTGGGCAACAGGACCAGCGTCCCCGCCGAAAAGATGCTCAGGTTGAGCGCCCCGGTCATACCGTAGACGTGAAAAAACGGGACGACTCCCAGGGTAATATCGGAAGTTTTTGGGCCATTACCCAGCCAGGCCCAGCACATCCTGGCGTTCGTGACAAGGTTGTGGTGGGTCAGGATTGCCGCTTTAGGTGTACCGGTGGTGCCACCCGTATACTGGTAGAGAGCTACATCGGCGGCCTTTACGCCCGGCAGATAGGGGGCCGGGCCGCTCTTATACCCTGTCAAAAAGTCGGCCCAGGAAAGGCTATCCGGTCCTTCCAGGGTAGCCCGGTGACCCTCTTTTTTCTCCTTTAGGGCCGTAAAAAGCAGCTTCAGGACCGTAGGAAAATAATCTTTAATATTGCCGACCACGATTTTTTCGAGGCCAACTTTAGGCTGAACGGCCTTTGCCAGTTTGTAGAAAAGGGTCAGGGTCACCAGGATGCGGGGCCTGGCGTCACTCAATTGTTGTTCGAGTTCGCGTTCGACATAGAGCGGGTTGCAGGGGACCACAATCGCCCCGGCCCGCAAAGCCCCGTAATAGGCAATCACGAACTGGGGACAGTTCGGCAGCAACAGAGCGACCCGGTCGCCCGGCCTGATACCCTGCGCCACCAGGCTAAGCCCAAAGTCGTCCGCCGCTTCGTCGAGTTTGCGGTAAGACATTTTATGGCCGTAAAAAATAAGGGCGGTCTGGTCAGGAAACCGGCGGGCGCTTTCCCGCAACATACCCGGTAGCGTTTCTTCGTCAACCTCGATGCCGAGCGGGATCTGGGGCGGATAATAGCGCAACCAGGGCTTTTCAGCCAGTAATTCCGGGCTTATATCGGTCCGAGGCGCCGTATGCAGGACGGATTGATACCGGATTGAGAAGCGACCAGCAGCGTTCAGGCGCGAAAAAGTGGCCCTGGAACGCTCGGCCAGGTTTTGGAGGGGAGTGATAAACTGATAAAATGGGTTGATTAAATAGTTATGGTTATTCATAGTCTCGCTCCTTTGCACCTGTGATAACCGTCATCCGAGCTATATTAGCTTATATAATATATATTATCTCATAAATTACGGGTAATGACTATAAAATTTGATTAGATTAAGCTTTGAATTTTTATTATATTATTTTCCAGAGTGGAAGATTATCAAAAGAGATGCCTGGAGAGCATTGGCAGGATTGCCAAAGATAGCAAGGATTTGAGCTTACTCGCTTGACACTTTGAGGCTAAGCATCACCCGGTAACCATCTTTTACCAGTAAAAGTCACCGTCTTTCTCAAGTTTAAAACCTAAAATCCGAATTTTAAAAATTCGGATTTGAAAGGACTATTTAAATAGCCGGTAAGCGTCTAAACGTGTAGCCGCTCGTGCGCTAAAATAAATTCGACCGCTTCCAGTAAATTATTCTTCACCGGAAGAAGCAGGTGGGTGCCAGGTTTGGCACTCTGCGGATCGGTCAGCCAGCTTTCATAAGCAGACTGGCCGCGCCCGGTCAGCACCAGGACCGGTTTTGCCCCGGCGGCAGTAGCGGCTTGCACATCGGTCAGGTGGTCACCTACCAACCAGCTTTCGGCAAGATTGATATTATAATTTTGGGCCGCCTGCAACAGTAAACCCGGTTTTGGTTTGCGACAGTTACAGCCTTCGGTCGGCAGGTGGTGGCAATAGAATATGTTTTTAACATAACCTCCATGAGCCTCGATAACATCGCACATCTGCTGATGGATAAAATCGAGTTCGGCCACGCTGATAAGCTTGCGGGTAATCGCCGCCTGGTTGGTCACCACGATAACCTGGTACCGGGCCTGATTTAAGAGGGCCAGGGCTTCAAGAGAGCCTTCCAGAAAATGAAAATCTTGCCAGGTCAATACGTGGTCGGCCCGGTTCTGGTTGATAACACCATCCCGGTCAACGAAGATTGTCGGCTGACCGGTGGTCAACAAAGGGTTGAGGGGCAGATTTAACGGCGTAAAAAAGGGATGGTGCTGCCCCACCCGAACTTGTTCTACAGTCATGACGCTCTTTTCCCCGCTTTCTGCTAAACCCTGAACCTTTTTGTACTGTAACGCTATTGCAATTGGAGCGTTGCGCCAGGGTCAGCGCGCCGCGGTAACCAGGTCCGATGGTACAGGAAACTCCTTCCCCGTTATGGTCCTGGTTTCAGATTCGGATTTGGTCGCAAGCGTGGCCCGGATGGACTGGCGTAAGGCGGTCGCAATACTGTGGACCAGCGACATATGGACATCCTCGACCTGCTCGATGGCGTTAGCCGGGATAATGATGCTGTAATCCACCAGGTTCTTTAGTTTGCCTCCCTGGAAACCGACAAACCCGATATTGGTCATACCCAGGACGGTCGCGGTACGGGCGGCGCTCAGAACGTTGGGCGAATTGCCGCTGCCGCTGATGGTTATCAGAATATCGCCCGGCTGGCCTAAACCTTCGAGCTGGCCGCTAAAAGAATTGTCGTAATTGGTGTCGTTGGACCAGGCTGAAAGCTGCGCCATGCTGTCATTGAGACAAATGACCCGAAAATAGGGGAAATTGGGAATCCGGGTGCCTTTAGCCAGGTCGCAGGCCATGTGGCTGGCAGTAGCAGCACTCCCACCGTTGCCACAAATAAAAATCATTTTGTGGTTAGCCGCCGCATGTTTTAGAACGCTAACGATTTCGCCAAGTTCGGTAGAAGATATGCTATCCATGGCAGTTTTGAGCTTGCTGTAATAGTCACCGATAAATTCAGAATTATTTATGTCAATCTGCTCGTTAGCCGAATTTAATCGCTCATTAAAAGTGCCTTGCATTAAACGCCTCCACAAATCTCTTGAAGCCGGTTTAATAAAATGGTCTTTTGCCGGGGCCACCTGAAAAAGGCAAACCCGAATTCTCCAATGTAACAACTTCGACCAGAAGTTGCACAGCGCTAAATGGAATCCCAGGCCGCTCAATAGTTTACGGACCAGGATTGGTACTTTTCTGTATCTCAGGGTTGGCAATAATCCGAAACTTATATCCGCCAGACGACCTGCAATCACTACTTTGTGGGTCAAGATTTCCGGCGCTGCTCCAAACGACCCTTTTGGTCTATTATTTTGAGCTCAAAGTGAGGTCGGAAGCGAAAGTCTTATAGGTCTTTAGTTTAAATAAATATGGTGATAACCGAATGAACCTGTTCAGAAACCAAATGACGAAATATACACTTTTTCTCTTAAGACCTTACATCCAAAGGCCAAAAGCCCGGCAAACAAGGCCCGGATTAAAAAATATTATCCAGCACTACATGGGCCCCACGGGTTTCCAGCTTGAAATACATCTCCTTCAGGTTACGCCTTGCCATTGCCTCGACCACTGCCTGGCGATTTTCGGGAGGGACGCACAGCAACAAAAAGCCGCCGCCACCCGCCCCGGTAATCTTCCCGCCAATAGCGCCCGCCGCTTTAGCCGCCTCGTAAGTCTCGTTTATTGCCTCGTTACTGATAGTGTTAACCAGTTGTTTCTTGCGCTGCCAACCCTCGTCCAGGATAGCGCCGAAAGTCGGCATATCGCCGCCTTCCATACACTGGCGCATATTCCAGGCTAATTCTTTCATTTGATGCAGGTTATGCAAAACTTTTCTATCTTCGTCTTGCACCGAAGCCTTTTGTTTTTCCAGGATAGTGGTGCTGTGGCGGGAGACCCCGGTATAGAAAAGCATCAACCAATCTTCTAAACTTTCTGCGATATTCCGGGCCAGCTTAAAATGGTCCACCTTGACCGTCCCATCGGGCAAGAACTCGAACTGGTTTATGCCCCCAAAGGCCGCCGCGTACTGGTCTTGCTTGCCAATCGGCATGTTGAGTTTTTCAATCTCGATATGGCAGGCCAGTTCGGCAGTCTCCTGCTTATTCATCTCGCAACCCCGGTAGGTTGAACAGGCTTTAATCAGGCAGACCGCCGCCGCGCTGCTCGAACCAAGACCCGTACCAGGTGGGATTTCTGAGGCCAGAAAAAGGTTCTGGCCGTGGGCAAGCCCGAAATGGTCGAGGACCGCCTGGGGAAGCATCAAATCGCCGGACAGGTTCAGCTTAATATCCGGCTCGAACTGGGCATAGTTATGGGTTAAGCGGTCGGACCGCCGCCGCCCCTTGAAATTGGGATGGGTAATGGAAAAGAACGTTTTGTAATCGGCGGAAACAATTTGAGTCGCGCCCCTCCCCACCTGGTTTACTATTACATAAAAATATTTGTCGATAGTGGTATTAATTACCAGGCCGCCATACTGCTGGTAATAGCTCGGTACATCCGTACCGCCTCCCGCAAAACTTATCCGAACTGGAGCGCGCGCGATTAGCACAGTCTTATCCCTTCCTACCTTAAGAATCAAGGAAATAAATCAGGCCAGTTGACAATCATCACCGATATTGAGGTTTTGAAATTTGCCGGTTACGGTCGCATTCCGGCCTATAACCGAGCCGGTCAATAAAGCCGCTTCGATTTGAGAATCTTCATGAATGATAGTGTCACTAATAACGGCGTCAGAAATTCGCACCCCTGCGCCGATGCTGGCATAAGGTCCGATAACGCTCCGTTCGATAATAGCGTCCGGGGCGATATAGACCGGTGGCACTATCGTGTAACCGGTGGGCCGGTCGAAACTTCCCTCAAAGGGTTGACCGCGCCTTTTTAATAAATTCCGGTTGGCCTCCAAAAGAGCGGGAATAGTGCCGCAATCCTCCCAGAGTTCGAGGCTGCGAGCCTTGAAAAGGGCCCCGCCTTCCAGCAGCATGTTGATAGCGTCGGCCAGGTAATACTCACCGTTAAGTTGCAGGCCGGTCGCCATTTGTTTATCGAGGGCCTTAAACAACTGCCGGGCATTTTTGAAATAGTAGACACCCACCACCGCCAGGTTTGAGACCGGGGTGGGCGGTTTTTCAACCAGCCGGGTGACGAACCCTTCTTCGCTCAGGACGCCTACCCCGAAACGGCTGGGGTCGGCCACTTCCCAGAAATGCAAGACCCCGTCCGCCGCCACCGCCGAAAGTGAAGCCAGGTCGGTCTTGAAGACCGTATCCGAAAAGACGATAAGAATCTCGCCCGTGTCTATATAGGGTCTGGCCTGGTAAATCCCGTAAGATTGACCCAGCATCCGGTCCTGGTAGACGTAGCGGGTCCTGTACATGGGATAGTGACAGCGCATATAATCGGCAATCTGGTCGCCCCGGTGACTGACGATAAAAATTATTTCCTCGACATCCAGGACTGCCAATTCATCTATAATGTGCCCTAAGACCGCTTTACCGGCCACTTCCACCAGCGGTTTGGGCTGGCTATAGGTGTGCGGGCGCAGTCTTTTACCATACCCGGCCAGTGGAATAATAACTTTCACCCTTCGCACCTACTTTCCAAAAGCGGTAACCGGAATTGTGTAACAATAAGATTCAGGTTTCCCCAAAAATCGCCGGAATGGATGGCCGGACCCGACCGCAATTTGTAGGCTGCGGCCAGGTCTGGCTTGTCATCCCTGACTCAGGATGATTGGGTGGTATAAGTCAGGGTTATGCCGGAGAAAGTGGGCGTAAAGGTTGCGTCGCTAGAAGGTGTAAAGGTAACCACGTAGCGCAGGTAGCGCCCGGTCTGACCGGTGAGGGCCGTATCGGTGCCCGGAGTAGTCATTCCGCTCGAAAGGGTATTCCAGGTAAACCCGTTCGTGGAAGTCTGGACCTGCACCGAGATACCCGTCCCGGTAGGCAGGTTGCCCGCCCAGTTCAGACTGGTCCAGGTAGTAGCCGAACTGCCCGAATCAAAGGTCGTACTGGTGTACTTTCCGGTGGACGGGAAGTTATCAACCCTTATCCAATCTGCCTGAAGGTTATTGGACGACCCGGTGCTGCTGTTGCTGTTGTACAGGAAGATGTTCAACCCGGTATTGGTGCTGGAACTGCTCACTGTATGCTGCGCTACCTGCACGTTATTGACGTAGTAGGTTACCGTAGTGGTGCCTACAACCACCCGCAGATTGTAATAAGTATTGAATGAAAGGCTGGTAATCCGGGTATCGGTCTGGGTCGAGCCAATGTTCGTCCTGGCATAGATACCATTCGGGTTACTGCTCGGCACTCCAAACATAGCCCAGGGACTGGTTAGAGAGTTGGTGCCGCTGCCCCAGCCAAAATCCTGGCTGGTGCCGGACGAAGGCGTCGGAAAGATTACCCGCCCTTCTATTACACTCCGGGTGTAATTGGACCGGCTCCTGATAAAGCCGCCTTTCACGCTAACACCATTGCCGGTTACCGTGGCCGAACCCCTGGGGAACCCTGTGCTGGTAAAGGTCCAGTTCAAATTATTCAAACTTGACCCGGTAAACTCATCCTCGAAGGAAGGCGTCAGGCCGACCTCGTAGGTGGAACCGGAGAGAGTTACCCCGGTCCCGCTGAATGTCCCGGCGCTAAAGTTGGCCGTATTCTGGCTCAGGTTAGGTGCCGCCGTGGCGGTATAAGCATTGTTCAACGTCGCCGCCTTGCCATCGGGATTCGTCACGGTCAGGGCATAAGTCCCCGGTGTGAACCCGGCAGGAACCTGGGCCGTCAACCTGGTGGCGGATACGAAAGTCACATTCGGCAGCGTATTACTGCCAAGTTTGACCGCCGGGGTAGCCACAAAGTTCGTCCCGGTGATTGTCACAGTCCGAATGATGGCGTTATCCCGGTTGTTTGGCGCAATCGTCGTAATAGTAGGAGCCGGTAAGGTCGAAGTGTAGGCGTTTGCCAGGGTCGCTTGCTGGTTGTCAGGGTTGGTTACAACCAGCGAATAGACTCCCGCCGCCAGCCCGACCGGGACGACTGCCGTCAAGCGCGTAGCCGAGACAAAGGTAACGTTCGTCAGGCTTGTTGTGCCAAGTTTGACCCCAGGTGTAGCTACGAAATTGGTCCCGGTGATATTTATAGTGTTTGCGACATTGTTTATCCCGGTAACCGGCGCGATACTGGTAACCGTCGGGGCTTGCAAAGTCGAGGTGTAGGCGTTTGCCAGAGTCGCTTGCTGGTTATCAGGGTTAGTGACGGTCAGCGTAAATGCTCCGGTAGCAAACCCGGCAGGCACCACGGCGGTCAATTTGGTGGCGGACACGAAGGTCACACCGCCCAGGCTGGTTGAGCCAAGTTTAACCGTCGGGGTAGCCACAAAGTTCGTCCCGGTGATAGTGATAGTGTTCGCGATGTTATTCGCCCCGGTGGACGGACTAATCGCGGTAACGGTCGGGGCCGGTTGGACCACCGTATAGGCGTTTGTCAGGCTCACCTGCTGGTTGTCGGGATTGGTCAAGGTCAGGTTATAGACCCCTGCGGCCAGCCCTGCCGGGACCACCGCCGTTACCCTGGTCGCGGATACGAGGGTAACTCCGGTAAGCGAGGTTGTGCCCAGCTTAACCGTTGGTGTGGCCGCGAAATTGGTCCCGCTGATAGTGATGGTAGTGGTGACATTATTCGCCCCGGTAACCGGACTAATTGCGGTAATTGTCGGCGCTGGAAGCGTGATTACCACCCCGGCGGACCCGGTGATTGAGTCCCTGGTGGCAACCACGCTGGCCGGGAAACTCCCTGCCGTTGCACCGGCAGTGTAAAGCCCGGAACTGTTAATTGTGCCACCACCTGTGGTTGACCAGGTATAAGTCACACCCGTTAAAGGTGTATTGGCGCTGTCGTAACCCTGGGCGCTGAACTGCTGGGTCGCCCCGGCCAGGAGGTTGGCCGTGGCAGGTGTGACATCAATCCGGGCCAGGACAAGCGGACTGGTCAACCCGGCCACACTCAACACCTCCGGCGATTGGGACACATCGGAAGTCGTCAGGTTTACCAGGTATTGCAGGTAGCGCCCGCCCACCAGGCTCAACGGTACATCGCCCGCAGTCGTGGCCGGACTTGACCAGGCCGACCAGTTGGTCGCGTCCGTGGAGGTGCGCGCCTGGATTGAGGCGGTAGTCCCGGCCGGCAGGTTTAGCTGCCAATTCAGCTTGGACCAGTTCAAGTTGTCTACCGCGTCCAGCGGAGCCGACAAGAAACTGCCGCTGGTGGCATAGTCGCCAGCCTGGATATTATCCACAACCAGCGGTCCGCCGGTAGTAGCATTGCTAATCCAGATATTGTTTGTGCCGGTAGCCACGAGATCGTGGCTTGCCACCAGGTTGCCATCCACGAAATACTGGATTGCCGTGGCTGTGACCACAATCTGGAAGTCGTGGAAGCTATCTAACGTGACATTGAGCGGCGTTTCTTTGCTTATGCCATTGACATTCGAGCGCGCGTAGACCTTGGAAGTATCGAAACCCGGCACACTGAAGATCATCCAGTTGCTGCTAAGGTCCGGTGAGAACCCGATATGCTGATTCGGCAATCCCGAAGCGAACTTGGCCTTGAATTTCAAGTGGTCAATCGCGTAAGCATTATTTGTTTTGGCGTAAGCCCCGACCACAGTCACCGAACCGTTATTAACGATGGCGCTGCCACCACTGGTCCAGATATCGGTAGCCCAGGTGGTCGAGTTGAGGCTCGAACCGACGAAGAAATCGTCCAGGGCAGAACTCAGCTTAATTTCACCATCAACCCGGCTGGCCGCAATCGTACTGGTGAAGACGCTGGCGGCAGCGGCAAAGTCGGTATAGGTGTTGTTAATAACAGCCTGGGGCAGCACTACCAATCCGTTAGAAACAGTCGCACTTTGACCATTGCCGTTGGTCACAGTTATATCATAGGTGCCGGGGGTATAGTTTGCCGCCAGGTTAAAGGTTACCGTGGAAGCATTTATAAAGGTTACACCCGGTACGTTGACCCCCGAAAGAGCGATACCAACCGGCCCGATAAAGTTGGACCCGGATAAAGTCACTACCCTGGACGCCGTGTTGGTAGTTACCGAAGGTGTAACCAGGTTTACAACCGGCTTTGGAGCCACCTGTCCGACCGTGTAAGCCCCCACCAGGGTGGTGCTCTGGCCGTCAGGGTTCGTTACCGTCAGGTCGTAGAGACCCAGGGCTAACCCGGCGGGGACTACGGCGGTAATTTTGGTCGCCGAAACATAGGTCACACCGGTCAGGGCGGTCGTACCTAATTGGGCGGTTGTCCCGGCCACGTAGTTATTCCCGGTCAGAGTGATAGTCGTAGCGTTGTTAGCCGGACCGTTATCAGGCGAGACGCTTGTCGTGGAAGGGGCGTTTAAGGTGACCACCACGTTAGCCGAGCCGGTAATAGTGCCGCTGGTAGCGATGACGCTCCCGGCAAAATTACCAGGCGTGCTTCCCGCCGTGTACAGGCCCGAAGCGCTGTTGATGGTGCCGCCGCCACTGGTCGACCAGGTAAAGGTCAGGCCATTTACAGGGATATTATTGATGTCAAACCCCTGGGCGGTAAATTGTTTGGTCGCCCCAACCTCGACAGAGGTACTGGCAGGGCTAACCACTATCCGGGATAGGGTTCCGGGCGCGGTCGTGCTGAAAATCGCGGCCACGCTTTGCACAACCGGCGACTGGCTGGTATCCGCCGTACTCAAGTCTAACTGGTATTGGAAGTAGCGCCCGTCCGGCAGGCTCAAACTTACATCCCCGGTTATTGGGGTGGACGGACTCCAGGCCGACCAGGTCGTGGCGTCGTTGGAGGAGCGGGCCTTAACAGTGACGGTGTTACCACTGGCCTGCCAGTTTAAGGTGTTCCAGTGGACGAGTTGGCCCGCGTCCAGCACCCTGGAAAGATAACTGCCGCTGGACTGGTAAGGGCTGGCAATCTGGACGCTTTCACTGCTCAGAGGTGTATTGACCCCGCCGGAGCTAAACCAGATATAGGCGCTCCCGCTAACCTGACCGGGATGGGTAGCCACCAGCGCGCCGTCCACGTAGTAGCGGATGGAGCCACCACTTGTATCAATCATAAAGTCGTGATAGACATCCAGGCTGACGCTCAATAAGGTTTCCATGTAGACCCCGCCAAAGTTGGTCCTGGCGTAAAGCTGGCCGTTCGGCATACTGAATAGCATCCAGTTGCTGCTCAAATCGGTGGTGCTGGAGAACCCGAAATGCTGGCGGGCCGAGGTGTCACTTGAGAATTTCAACCGGGCTTGCAACTTGCTGCTAACAGGTTGCTGGGCCAGGCTCCGCACGTAACTGCCGCTCACCGTCAGGCTGCCGTTAGCGACGGTCGTGGTGCCATTGCTTACCCAGTTAGCGCTCATCCACTGGGTTGTATCAAGGCTGTAACCGGAGAAATAATCTTGCAGACCGCTCTGCAATTGGATTTCACCGTCCAAAACACCGGTTGTTACCGTACTGGTAAAGGTGCCGGAAGCAAAATCGCTCTGGCTGGTCTGGATAATCGACTGGGCCGGTAAGACGACCAGGCCGTTAGCCAGTGTACCGGTCAGGGAATTGCTATCCGTAACGGATACGTCATAGGTGCCGGTGGCATAATTGGCCGGTAGAGTTACCTGGATAGAGGCGTTACTGACCACGGTAACTGCCGAAGCCGGTAAATTAACGCCATCCAGGGCCACCGTCATAGGGTCGGTAAAACTACTTCCCTCAATGGTCAGGGTGGTGGCGGCCCCGTTGCCGACTGTGGCCGGTTTGACCCGGCTTATAGACGGGACCGGTAGCGGCGGGCCAACCGTAAAAGCGTTACTGGCGGTTACGGTCTCCCCGGCAGGGTTAACCAGGGTTATATCGTAAGTAGCCGGGGTCAAACCTGCCGGAATGACCGCTGTTACCTTGGAATTCGAGATAAAGGTAACCCCACTTAAAACGTTCGTGCCGAGTTTGATAGTCGGTAGATTTACGAAGTTGGTCCCCTGGATAGTCACCACCGTCGAAGCCGAATTGCTCCGGCTGTTCGGGGTAACCGAAGTGATGGTCGGCGGCGGGAGCGTCACCATAACGCCCTGGGTGAGCGTAGCGGTAAAACCGTCCGGGTTAGTTATTGTCAGGTCGTAATTGCCGGGCGTAGTCCCGGCCGGCACGGTCACGGTCAACTTGGTCGGTGAAACGTAGGTGACACCCGTCAGGTTGATAGTGCCCAATTTGACGGTTGGTGTGGCAATAAAGTTAGTCCCGGTAATCGTTATGGTGGTGTCCGAAGTATTCAAGAAAAGGTTAGGGCTAATCGTGGTAATCCCTGGCGGCGGGTTACCCACCGTGACGGTAGCGGTAGCGGTTTTACCGCTGTTAGCTGCAACTACCGTGTTGTTGTAGGTGCCGCTGGCGGTCCCGGTAAAGACACCATTGGCATCAATCACCCCACCGCCGTTCGCCACCGACCAGTTAAAGGTTGCACCCGGTAGCACGTTGTCCGAGGCATCGTAAGCGGTAGCGCTGAACTGAAAACCGCTGCCGAAGGGAACGGTGGCCGTAGTCGGCGAAATGGTCACGCGGCTGGCGGGAAGGACGTTAAACCCGGCTGTTACCGAAGTCAGGAAGGGCGATTTTGTGCTATCACTGCTCTGGAAGGTCGCCTGGTATTGCAAATAACGGCCCGGCGGACTGGTAATCGGGCTGGAATTGCTGCTGGTCGCCGCGCTCCAGGCCGACCAGTTGGTCTTATCAGTCGAGGTGCGGGTTTGGAGTTGAATAGTGCCGTTATTCAGGGTCCCGGTCGAGTTAATGCCTGCCCAGGACACAGCGTTCCCGGCATCGAGAATTTCCGAGATAAAGGTGCCACTGGCCGGGTATTCGTTATAGTTAACCCAATCGACCTGGATTTGCCCCCCTAAATTGGCGCTGGAAAGCCAGACCGGCATGCTCCCGGAAAAGGTGGCGTTGTGAGAAGCAACTATCACCCCATCGACCAGGTAGTTGATGCTGCCCGGCAGCAGGTCAATTTCAAAATTATGGAACTGGCTTAAATCTATACCGGTTAATTTCTGGTCAACGTTAACCGGACCATAATTGGTACGTGCATAGAGGTTGGCCGGGTCGTAATTGGGAATACTGAAGATAATCCAATTTGAACCCAGATCGGGAGATAACCCGAAGTGCTGGTTGCCCACCCCTGAGGTAAATTTCAGCCTGGCGCTGAGCGAACGATTGGCGGCGGATATAGTGTTAACAGATTTCAGAAAACCGCCGTTCAAAGTGGCTATATCTCCGGCGACAGTCACGCCGCCGCCGCCGACATAACTGCCACTACCCCATCTCGTACCATTTATCGAACTGCCTGTGAAGTTATCGTCCAGGCTGCTGGCTAACCGGACGTAATTATTACTGCCGTCCTTGAACGGGAAAGTGCCGCTAAAGGTGCCGTTAGAGAACTGGGCATAACTATTTTCTACCACCTGGTCCCCGGCGGTCCTGAAGGTAGATTGGGCCGAGGTGGCCGTATTACCGCTCTGGTCGCTGGAAACCACCTGGTAATAGTAGGTTGTGCCGGTAATCAGGCCCGATAGGGTGATAGCGTGGTTGGTGGTATAGGCCGAAACGGAAGCATTGCTCGTCATAGCGGTGGTAGTGCCGTAATTCACGCTACCGTTGGCCGCTTCGTTGGTGGTCCAGGTTACCTGGGCCTGGTTCAAACCGGGGATAGCGCTTATATTAGAAATAACCGGCTGGGTCAGGTCTGGGGTATAGGTAACCGAAACGGTGGACGTGCCCGCCGGGAGCGTCACAAAAGCCTGGTCCTCACCACGGACGGTCTTCAAGGTCGAGGGTGTCGTGACCCCGTTAACGGTAACGGCGCTTAAAACCCCGGCGCTGGTCCGGGCCGGTAAAGAGAAGGCTTGGCCGGACTGACCCGCCGGAATATTGGCGGTAAAACCAAGTTTGCTATTGGCCCAACTGATGTTGGTAAAGGTGCTGTTATAGCGATTCTGGGTAAAGGTATTCCAATCCTCGCCGCTAAAAATTGGGATATTCAAACTCTTGGTATAGCTGATGGCGTCTTCTGCCCAGGTTTGCTCGTCGTGGTAGGTGTTGTAGTAATAATCCACGTGCATCTGGAAAGCGACCGCCTGGTTGTTGCCCGCTTCGCTGGAATCAATGGCCTGGCGGGTATAAACGATGGCGCTGGTCTGGTCGAGGTGTTCCGGGCCGGAAGTATTATCCAGCATCTGGTCGTCGGCCAGTTCGGTATACTGGGCGAAAAGATTAACCACCTGGCCGGTGGCGTCAATTAACTTCATCGGCAAACCACTACCGGTCATGTAGCCGCGGGCCCAGGTATTATCGGGTTTTTGGAGCCAGGGACCGTAACGGTAGTAGGAATAGTCCATCTGGTAGCCGTGGTCAACCTCCACCTTACCCGCGTCAACCCAACCCTGCCATTGCAAGCGGTGAATACGGGTCGTTTTTCCGTAGGTGTCGTTATAAGTGCTGGTGAAGTTGTCTTCCACCGTAGTCAGACCGATGTCCAACGGGTTATCTACCATATAGGGGTGAGTCGAGAAACTATAACCCTGGTCTTTCATGGAAGTATAAAGGCTCTCGGAGGGCGGGCCGCCGGACCAGTAAACGGTGGTCTTTACGTTAAATTTGTTCATGCTCGTTACGACGTTCTGGTAGTAATCGTCGGGGTTATTGTGAGCGTCACTGGTTAAAACCACGACGGTATTTTTGCCGTTCGGGAAATACCAGAAATTTGGTAACGGTTTTTTGGCGGCATTAAGTTTACTGAGAATCCGGGCAAACAGGCGCTGGTGTAAATCAGCCTGGGGAAGGGGCATCTTGTTCAGGTCTACCCAGTTGTCATACATATCGCCGGTTCGAATTGCCCCGTCATTATCAACATCTACGTCGGTCTGGTTGGGATTGCCCTGGCGGATATAAACCACACTGGTAGCCAGGTCATAGGTAAAGGCCGCGGCTTTACCACTGCCATAACTGTTTACCACGACCGCCGGGTAAGTGGTGGCGGTATTCGCGTCGCTGTAAAGATAGGCGACTACCTGGCCGGTAGCGGTGCTGTACTGGCTGGCTGCCGTGTGGAGTTGCAGACTGTCGCCCGGAAATCCCTGGCCGTAAACGCTGGTTCCCTGGATAGCCATGTAGCCGTTATTCAGGGTTCCGGCGGCGCCACTGAGGCCGAATACCGTATTCAATTGGGTATCCGGGCGCATCGCTATCAGGTTTCCACCGTTGGAAACATACTGGGTGAAAGTGGTGGACTGGCTAGAAGTAAGACTGGTTTGGGCCAGCACCACGGTATCGTAACCGCTTAGCAAAGTGCCGGTAACGCTCGAAAGCTGCACGGTATCAAACAGGTTATAACCCTCAGCCTGCATAATCTCGCCCAGGTATCTGCCAAAGCGGGCAGTAGTATAAGAATCGTTATAAACGAGTAAAACCGGCTTGCTGGCCGCTGCCGCTGCTACCGGGATTTGAGGATTAGCCAGGGGTAAGGCTATCTGTACGCCACTTAACCACGGCCCTAATAGACCCAATAATAGGGAAAGGGTTAAGCAAAGGCGAAGAATTTTTGACTGATGCAGTTTTATAGAATTCATTATGAGCTATCCTTTTAGTTAAATATGCCACCAGGGTTCCAATCCGGGTAAAACGGCTTATTTAAAACTTTCCCGCCAGTTTTTTCAGGGCATAATTTCGGACATGTAACCATAATCCCAGTATCTTTCCTGCCAATTAAATCCCTGTGAATCCTGCTAACAGGGTTCTTAATATAAATTCATTGATTCCAATGGCTTTTCAGCCTGATTACATCCGCCTGTGAATACTTAAAATTTAGTCATTAGGGTACCTGGCTGTTTCATATTGATGTAATTGTGGATAACTATATTTGAGATAAATGACCGAATCTTGCCCGTGAAAATATATAAAGGTGCCCCAAGGAGACTTTTTTTGTGAAAAAACAATTCTACTGGCTGTTAGGGATTGGTCTGGTGGCATTCTTAGCCAGGCTGTTATTTTTAGTAATCTTTGGTGGCCTGGATAACGATCTCCACGACTCAAGTCCCGACCAGGCTTTATTTATTGACCTGGCCCGCAATATGGTGGCAGGACACGGGTTTACCGTCAGCACCGATTACTGGGTTGCGACAGCAGGTAAGCCGACCTCATTGATGCCGCCTTTTTACCCCCTCTTCCTGGCTTTTTGCTTTAAGATTTTTGGTGAGAATTTTATCGTGGTGCGGCTAATCCAGGTGTTACTGTCCGTTTCCATCCCGGTAATGGTTTACTTTATAGGTAGAATAATCTTCAACCGCCCGGTCGGTTTGATTGCGGCAGCCGGGACAGCCCTTTACCCGCCGCTCGTAATGTATGTCCGGCCCCTGATGTCCGAGAGTCTGTTTTACCCGATGCTAGTGGGGTTAGCCCTCCTGACTTGTTTGCTGGTCCAACCTGACCCGAAAAAATGGCTGTATCCCCTGTGGGGTCTGCTGGCCGGGGTAAGCATCCTCACGCGTTCGGAAGTGGCCCTGGTGGTAGGGTTATTGCTCCTTTACCTGGGCTTCCATCACCTGCGCGCTTACCGGCTTTCCCGCAAAACAATCCTCACCCTGAGCTTTACCGTTATTGTCCTGGCCCTGACCCTGGTACCTTATGCTTCCTACAACTACGCCGCTCACGGGAATTTCTCGCCCCTGCCCAACAAGAAATGGACTTTCTGGGATTCAACCTGGATGGAAGCCATGCGAAACACCCCGGAATGGCAGGGTGTGAGCTTACCGGAAAGAAAAGTAGTGCCAAACTGGTACCAGTTGACCGAAATTGAACGGGATAATTATCTGTGGAACATGGGTGTGCAATATGTCTTGCAGCACCCTGATGTCTATCTATCGCAGCGCGCCCGCTATTTCCTCTGGTCCTTCCCGGTCCTGCCGGTTGAACTTTTCAGGACCGGCCAGGCCGATGGAGCTAAATATGGACCGACCTCCCTTGACGACCGGGTTCAGTACGTCACCCTGGCGGAACAGGTCCGGGTATGGGTGTTCCGGTTGATGCTGGTGCTGGCCCTGGGGGGTATCGGCATGAACCTGTTTTATTACAAGTACCGCCAGAAAGCCTTTACACTTTATATCATCCTTGGTTGGAACCTTTTCCTGGCAATCGCCTTTAATGGCTCGGAAAGAATGCGCCTGCAAGTTGACAGCTTTTTTATGCTTTTCGCGGCCTTCTTTATCTACGAATTGTGGTTTCTCCAAAAAGCCAGGGCCAGGGTAAAAAGGCTGCAAGTTCAGAAAACGGAAGCTGGCTTTGAAGAACAGCCCAGCCTCACCTGATTTTACCGAGTTATTGACTGCCCATCCTGGGGAAAAGTGCGAAAGTTGATGGCAAATAAAAACCCTGGTATTAGACTTTTAGGACTTGGCCTGCTTGAAATCCTGGTATTAATCCTGGGCCTGGGAGCGCGCCCGGCCTCCGCCCAGGCCCAACCGGGCGGACAGTGGAGTGAACCTTTAAGTCTTTCGGCCCGGACCCCCGAATATAGACAAAAAGGCTGGTTTCCGGACATGGTTATGGATAGCCAGGGCGCCGCCCACGTTATCTGGCTGGTCTCGGATAACACAACTTCGAATGGGGCCCAGGATTACGATAGGGTCTTTTACCAGGCTATCTCACCGGAAGGTGTTCCCTCGGCCAGTCCACCCGCCAATATCGCCATCTCGGATTTTGGTTTCGCGCCCCGGACCTCGATCGCTATCGACAACAAACGCGGGCTGCTTCATATGGTATTCCGCTCCTTTAAGGGGTCGGTCTACTACCAGTACGCCCCGTTAAACGCGGCCAGCACGCCCGCCGCCTGGAGCACGCCCCGCAATATCGACGATTTCAGCGGGGTTTCATATTATTCGGACGTTGCGGTTGATAAAAAGGGGGTTATTCACGCGGTCTGGACCCAGGTAAAACCCGGCGCAGACGGCAAATACCGCCAGGTAGTAATGTACCGGCAAAGCTCAGACCTGGGCAAAACCTGGTCTTTCCCGAAAACTATGGCCGAGCCAAAAAATGGGGCCTCCAGGGTCACTTTGCGGCTCGATGCCGATGACGGTTTGCATCTTAGCTGGGATGACGGTTACGACAACCTGCTAAACCAGTTCAAATATACTTACGGCGTTTACACTCACTCCACCGATGGCGGCCAGACCTGGAGCACTCCCCTGGTGGTGGGAAGTGAAAGCGACCCGGTAGGGCAGACCATGGTTACCCCTTTTGGCAGCAGCGGCGTGATGTTAATCTGGCGAGATATGGAAGGCCAGAAGATAGGTTACATCGTATCCAACGACCGGGGCCAGACCTGGAGCGCGCCCGCCGACATACCCGGTTTTGTGGCGCGCCGTTTATACGGTCAGAACCAGTTTGACCGCTACAGCCTGGCGGCGGACGCCACCGGGCACGTCTACCTGGCCGCCGTGGGTATGGTTGATAAAGCGGTGGAAGTGGAAACGCCCGATGACGTGGCAGTCTATTTCATTTATTGGGATAAAGGGATTTGGGCGCAACCGGAGACGGTAGCCAGGTTAAAAGGGTTTCCTGAATATGTAAGGATAGGGGTCGGCGCGGATAGGGTTCACCTGGTCTGGTTTACCAGGGACGCCTATATCCAAAGTTCCGCGCAGACTACCTGGTACGCCTCCCGCCCTTTTAACACCGGGTTCACGTCCGAACCGGTCGGGACTTTCGTACCGCCTCCCCCGGCCACCCCTTTCAGGGCGGATTCTACCCCAACCCTGGTTCAGCCGACCCCGGTGCCAATAGCGCCCCCGGAGGACCCGGTCCAGGTTATCAATCAATCCGCCGATTGGGCCTGGTGGTTGGTGGCCCTTTCGCTGGTACCCCTTATAGCGATAGGAATAGGTTTCAGTATGTTAATTAAGTGGTTAAAGAGAACAGAAAACCGGTTCACGCTAAAATAAGGCAGCCGGAAAAAGAATAGGATAGGCATTATGCTCGAAACACCCGAAGCCGTCCCTGCCGTCCAACCGGCCAATAGCGGCAAAACCGTGCTCTATCTTTCGCGCTGGCTACCCTACCCGGCCAGCAACGGGGTTAAACAACGTATTTTTAATATCCTGAAAAGACTTCACGGTAAGGGGTGGAATATTCACCTGGTTTGCTGCTACGAAGAAGGGGAAGACTACCAGGCCGCCGCGCCTTATCTCGGCCAATATTGTCAGAAGGTCGAGTTCTTCCCCTTCAAACCCTTCCGGCCTCGGAGTGTCAAAGCTCTGGCGGCTTTTCTGGCGCCCTGGCCCCGTTTTGTCATCGCAACCTACCAGGCCGAGTTTGCTTCGATAGTCCGGCGCGCCCTGGTGTCCGGCGGCATTGATGTGGTGATTGCTTCGGAAATTGATATGGTCCCTTACGGGAGGATGGCGCGTAAATTCAAGATACCGGCTATTATTGATGACCTTGAGGTAGGCGTCATTTTCGATAAATTCAACAAAGGGGCAACTTTCCGCCAGCGTTTGCGCCGGGGGTTGACCTGGCTTAAATACAAAGGCTACCTGAAATACCTGGCGAAATATTTTGCCTTTATCACGGTTGTCAGCGAGCAGGATAGAACCTTTATCGCGCCCCTTGTCAGTCCCACCCGGACGGTAATTATTCCTAACGGGGCTGATTTAATAAACAAAAAGTTTCACCCCTATTTGGCCGAACCCCGAAAAAACCGGCTGGTCTTTAACGGCTCGCTCACTTTCAACCTGAATTATGAGGCTATCCGGTATTTTCTCCGGGAGATTTACCCCTTAATCCGGCAAAGCGAACCGGGCCTGGAAATGCTTTTGACAGGCCGGAGTGAAGGAGTTGAAATGAGCGGGCTGGCCGCAGCTAACCAGGGAAATCTGCATAACGTCAAATTTAGCAATTACGTTGAAGATGTAACTCCCCTGATAACTGAAAGCCGGGCCTGTGTGGTGCCTTTGCTGGAAGGTAGCGGCACCCGTCTAAAAATCCTGGAATGCTTCGCCCTGGGCACCCCCGTAGTCGCTACCTCCAAAGGCGCGGAAGGCCTGGATGTCACAAACGGCGGAAACATTTTATTAGCCGATACTCCGCAAGAATTTGCCAGAGCGGTAACCCGGTTGCTTGCCGAACCTGAATTGGCCCGTCAGCTTGCCGAAAACGCGCGCGACCTGGTCGAGAATTTCTACGACTGGGGTCCAATTGTAGAGCGCTTACACCTGTTACTGCTCGATATTACCACCCGGAAAGTTCGGTAACGGGGAATTGGAGTTCAACCAAAAGAGGATGCTTCTTTTGAAAGGAGCATCCTCTTTTGGTTGAATTACTACCTTTCCCCAGGCCGGTAGTAACGCTGCGAGCTTAGCTGCGAGCTTTTAGTTCGGTATGGTAACCCCGGTTACGTCAAAGGTCTTTTGAAGGGCATTGCCAGGGAAAGCAACCTGAGACATAGTCGGCGCTATATACTGAGCCAGACACTTGTTAGGATATTGCACCCCAAACTTGGTAGTTGTACTGCTACACTTGGGGTCGTTCGGGCCGCTTACGATGTCACCAAACTGGGTCGAGTAGAACTTCCCGGTCGGATGCTGGCGATTGGAATACCAGGCCGCTTCCAGGCGCCGGGTAGCACCCTTGGACTTATCCGGGGCCAGAGGCCACTGGCGCTGGTCATAGATGTAGGTGTTTTCGTTTGGCTGGTATAACACGGTAGTGTTACAGATGGTCCAACCAAAATCCCAGCCCCACGCCGGTTCGGCAGGAGCGGAATACCACTGCTCACACCGGATACCCTGGTTCCAGGAAGTCTGGTCAACCACCAGCACAATCGGGCGAGTGCCGGGGTCGCCATTGGTAGTGCGCCGGACGAAACGGTCTTTAATGGGGTCGCCGGTGTTATACCACAAAGACCAGTGGGAAACACCACCTTTTGCATCACGGGCCCAAACTTCGTAAGAATGATAGCGAGCGGAGCGGTCCATCGGATTAGAGTTGGCATGGACTCTAAAATAAACATCAGTAGTACCAAAACGAGCTGAAAAACCTTTCATAGCCGCGTGCTTGGTCGTATTTTCCGCGCTGGTGGTGTTAAAGTTGCCTTCGTAGGTAACCTTATACCCGGCGGCAGCAATCCAGGATGGGGGCGGATCACCATGCTCGTGACCGGTATAGCACGGTTTTCCATCAGGCCCGGTAACCACGGGCGGGTGCCATTCGGTCATCGACTCGCCACAAACCCCTTTGCCGGCGGCAGGTGGTTGAGTGGGAGTCGCCTTCGGGGCGGTGGTCGGAGTAGGATTGGCGACCGGTATCGAGCAGTTAACGGTCATACTGGCGGTGTTATTGCCACTCGCTGCTAAAACGCCATTAGGGCAATTAACAACTGCCGCCTGGTTATTACTCAAAGTGACATTCTGAACAACCGTCGCGGCGCTTGCCAGGCTACCTACTAAAATAATGGTTGCACAAACACCCAGGAATACAAACGTAAATCTTTTTTTGTGCATGCATAACTCCTTATGTTGTTATTCCTCACCAACCTCTGTGAGGAATTAGCGCTATAGATTAGCCGCACTTGACATAATCATCGGTAAAACAAGTAAACTTTAACAAAGTACCGTCTTTGGATAACCCAAATCCACTACCTGTATAGACTGGCTTTATTGAAATCAACCTGGAAACCGGTTAGGCCTGGGTATAACCGGGTATCGAAGATTGTCTTTTGCAGAAACCCACTGGAAAACGTGATTGTTAAAAGGCTTGCGAAGTAAAGTCGGAACCGACTTAAGGAAGTTAATTGCCAGACGTTTCCTATCAGAACAACCTTGAATTCGATGAAAAGTAGGATAGCAAAGGTAAATTTGTCAACCCAAAGCCAGCAGGGCAACAAATTCGCCGTATTGATAAATTAGTGTACCGACCGGAAAAAGTAACAAGAACAGTTTGAATGGAAAAATACTCCATTAGCCTTTGAGATTTGCTTGCCCTGGCTCATACTTTTATATAAAACTTAATTGTCTCGCAACTGGTATTAAATTTGGTAAGGTCTGAGCAGGCAAATATGAATAAGCACAGTTTGACCGTCTAAGGGTCGTTCGTATTCTACTATATGTGCTTTATTTTTGCAATGTTACTAAAATACTATATGAGTATAGTAAATTTGATATGGACCTTAATATCGTTTTGGGTTTAACAATTAAAGAAAAAACATAGTGAAAAATTAAGTCCGGTTAAATACTATATTTAAAAGAGACTCTTTTGAAAGCCGCTGGGACTCTCAGGCGACTCCGGTTTGACATGGTGGGGCCTGCCTCTTTTGGGTTTAAAGACGGTTTTTTTTAGATATTCCCAGCCGCGCTGGCGGCGAACCTTCCGGCCAGTTTTATTTTCAATCCACTCGGCCACCTTCGGGCCATTCCATTCGCCGCCGCCGGAAGGGGGTTGGTTGAGGAGTTCGGTCAGTTCGGTCTGTAGCTCGGGTGAAAGAAGGGGTTGTACGCCCGGCAAGTTCTGACGTTTATCGCCCAACCCCTTTTCACCATATTTGTTGTAGCGGCGCGCCAGTTCGCGAATCCAACCAATAGAATAACCTGTGACCTCTGCCACCGTTTTGACCGGTTTTTCCTGGGTCAACAACCAGATTATTTGCCACTGACTCCGGTCCACGGGGTTTTTGGCCTGCCGGTAGCGAGCCTCCAGTTCCCCAGGACTTAAAAAAGGTTTGATTACAATTTGTTTGGGCATATCAAGAAAGTACCTTTTCGGACTAAAAAAAACGAGAACTTTTAAAGGTATAGTTGATTTGCCTATTCTGAAAGGGAAACCCTTACAATTGACCTTTTTGGAACAACATCAAGTACTTTTGTACTATTAGTACCATTAAATAAATTGTAATAACGGTCCTATTTCAGGAGGGTGAGGCCTCTAAAGTTTTTGAATCAATTTTGAAATTCTCTAATAATTCTCCCGCGATTCGCCTTCCATAAGTCGTCACGGATTGCCCGTTGGTCAATTCGGGCCAGATTTGCGAAGTATTTGCCAGGAATAGTTGGTCTACCGGGGTATGCACTGCCGGGGTCTGCCAGGTCTCCTGGATACTGTGCAGCGGTTCCACGAAACGCTCCCGCATTACCCGAATATCCCGGACCCAGCTTTTGTGGAAGTCTGGAAACATTTTTTTCAAATCTTCCAGGAAGGCTTCCTCGATTTGTTCGTCGGGGAGTCGACCCAGCGGGTTGTCCGGCAAAATGTATTTTGGTAGATAGACCAGGTGATTGCCGCCTACGAACCGGGGGTCAATCAGGTTGGTGGTCTCGATCAAGCCGGTAAAAGGCACCGCCGTATCGGTGATATTGAGGGTATAGTAGGGAGAAAGCGAGCGGTCGAGACCGAGCAAAAGACACACAATCCCCAGGTAAGGTATGTCTGTCAGCGACCGCCGGTATTCTTCGCTGGCGCCGGGTATCAGACGGGCAAAGGCCAGGGCCGGGGTCGTAACTATAATTTTATCATAGGGTTCGAAACCGTTATCGGTCAGTAAACCGACCGCCCGGTTATTTTCGATAACAATCTCTTTAACATTGGCCCCAAGATGAACCCGGCCACGGTTGGCGGTAATCGCCTTTTCCAGGGCCGAGGCCAATACCTGGTAGCCGCCGATGAGGTGACCGCTTAGTTCTTTGCCCGCCTTTTTGTCGCTGGCCGAAGAAACGCGCACAATTCGCGACCAGATATAGGTCGCCGGGATATTGCTAAAACCGCCGTCAAACTTGGCGTTTAGGAGCGGCTTCCAGATGTTTTCGTAGGTGCGGCGGCCACCCAGCCGGATAAGCCATTTCTCAACGCTTTTTTTCTCCAAAGGATGCCAGTTTTTTATAAACAGGCGGCAATGTAAAATGGTGTAAGCCAGCCTGATTCTATCTATAAGCCGGAGCGGAGGGAACCTCAGCAATTCAAGGGGGCTGGTCATCGGGAAAAGTTTACCCTGGTGAAAAAAGCCCATCTTTGTCTCTTTAAATCTCACCTGGTCCTCTAGCCCGACCTCCTTGATAAGTTCGAGTAAATCACTATCGCTGCTGAGGATACAGTGGTAAAAGCGGTCCACCTCACCACCACCGAAAGGCATGGAACCGGCCACCCCGCCCAACTGGTTAGCCCGTTCAAAAAGCTCCACCTCTACGCCCACACCCTTTTTTGTGAGTTCGTAGGCGACGCTTAAACCCAGCAGACCTCCGCCGATTACAGCAATTTTCATTTTCTTTCACCACCGTTTCAATCAATAAAATTTAGAAAGACGCCTGTTAATAAGTTGCTAACTTTCTTGAAATTTGCCTGGAAGGCAGGAGTCAGACTATAAAAACAAGCATAAAAAAGGTCTATGAGAGTGTGGTGAAAGCCTTTAATGATCGAATGAACCAATTTTAAGAAACCGAAAACCGTTCCCAACTTTCCAGTTAAAGCCGGGCCATGACAGAAAATTAACGGACCTCTCCCGGATGTTCATTGGCTATTAACACCTCTTTTTAATAATTCAAAACAAGCCCTGGTTCAAGCTCTGATTCAATCTAAAAAAGCTAAAAAAGCGCTCCCCACCAACCAACAGGCCAGATTAATGACTAGAAAAAGAAATTCCGCCCCGCTTAAAAAGAATAAGGCCGCTTTTACACTTAATTCCGGGACGGGTAGTTTAATCACTAACAGCCCTTTTGAAAAAACCCTGAACAGCGCGCCTTTTGTAAAGATTCAAAAAACCAATGTCCTGGCGCCAATAACAGATTTACCCCTGAACTCAAAAGTTTCTTTAGCGCGGCGGCCGGTCTTGCAGGGGTTAAAGGTGGCCGGGGAATGGGTCAGGCCGTTGCTACCCCTGGCGGTAATCGGTTTGAGTGTGGTCATGGCCTGGTTTGCGGGTCCGGTCGCTTTCTCAAATTTCTGGAATGTGCTGCTGGGGTTGGTGATTGAAATTTTACCCTTCCTGTTATTGGGGGCGCTCCTGGCGACCGCCCTGGCCTCCTCGAAATTTAGCCGCCTGAATATATGGCGAAGGGCGGCCAGAAACCGGGCCGGGGCGGTCCTTACCGGGGTCGGGATGGGGCTGGCGCTCCCGGTTTGCGAATGTGGCACGGCCTCAATCGCCCGGCGGGTCAACCGGGAAGGGGCTCCCGTGGCCCTGACCCTGGTATTTTTGCTGGCCGCGCCCGTTATAAACCCGGTAACTCTGCTGGTGACCTACCTGGCTTTCGAGGGCAACTGGCTCATAATCCTGGGCCGGGCCGGGTTAGCCCTGGTCGTGGCGCTTAGCATAGCCCTCCTTTTAAGTCTTTACCCGCAACCGGACGAGCTTTTTGTTTCAGGCAGACCGGCTGAAGATGAACCCGACGTGCCCCACCAACACCACAATCACGCTGAAAATGAAACGGTCTCACAACCGGGGGAAAGGCCAGACCGTTCCGCTAGGGTCACCGGCTTTAATAACTTTGTAACCGGCACAACCGGTGAATTTATAGAAGCAGTGCAAATAGTTTTACCCGGTATTTGCCTGGCAAGTTTATTTCAGACCGCTATCTCATCTCGGATTTTTTTGGACCTGGCCCAGGGACCGCTTTTATCAGCGCTGGTTTTTATGCTGCTGGCCGGTCTGATGAGCATTTGTTCCTCCGCCGATGCTTTTGTGGCTTTAAGTTTTACCAGCGTATCTCCCACCGGTTCAATCCTGGCCTTTTTAGTCTTCGGGCCTTTAGTCAATCTAAAAACTATCTTCTTATACCGGTTGTTGTTGCGCTGGCGGACTATCGCTTTTATCGCGGTGTTTTGTTTCAGCCTGATATTAGTCTTGACTCTATTTCTCAACCTGTGGGTCAGCTAGAAGTGAAAATAAACGGGGCCGGTTTTATGAGACATTTTTGGTCCGGTAAACAACTCCAGAACAGGGCAGGCAACCTCACGGTTAGCCTGGTTTTACTGGCGTTAAGCGCCTGGCTGGGCTGGCGGTTGTTGGACGGCACGCTGAGTTACTATTTGCATCCTCGCTTTAATTTGCTGATAGCGTTAACCGGCATAACCCTGGCCTTCCTGGGCGGCTGGATTTTGCAGAAGCAATTACTGCCCGGCCAACCTTCCGGCCAGGTAGTTAACTTAAAAATGCTGCTGCCGGTCTGTTTGATTGCCCTGGCAGGTCTCCTGGTAATGCCGCGTCCTTTGAGTAACGTGGCCGGTACCGCCCAGGAAGGTACGTCCGGCAGCAACATTAACCGGGCTTTGACAGAGGCGGTCCAAAAGCAGACCTGGGAGGACCCTGCCACCCTGGAAACGGCAAAATGGAACCTCTTGGATTGGAGCGCCGCCCTGAACAACGCCCAACGGGCCGAAAAACTGGTGGGGTCGCCGGTAGATGTTACCGGGTTTGTAATTTTACCGGCCAATACGACCCAGCGTTATTTCTTCCTGGCGCGTTACGTGGTGGTCTGCTGCACCGCCGATAGCACCACCTTGCGCCTGCCGGTGGTAGCCTCCAAAAATATTGAACTGGAAGCAGACCAGTGGGTCAGGGTACGGGGTTCGGTTGGCCGGAATTCCACGGGCGGTATCGTCTTTAATGCCACCGACCTGGAAATAACACCGCCACCGGCGCAGCCCTATATTTATCCTTAAGAAAGCATTTACTGCTTATTCAAACCCGGCTTTCGGATGGAAATCATACCGGTTGAAAGCCGGAAAGGGGATGGAGTGTTAAAAACAACCCGGCAATTTTATGTGATAGCAGGCGGTATACTGGCGACGCTCGGCTTTGCCCTGGCTTTTTTACTGGTTTCAGGGGACAAAGCCGGGCAGCCCCTGGCCGCCGACCTGCGCTACCTGGCGGAAGGCCCGGCGGGTCTACCTCAGATTGAGCTTTCCTTCCAGGGAAAAGCCCAACCGGCCCAGGCGGCGGTCGAAGCGGCCTTTACGCTTGACCCGGCCACCCCTGGGGATTTTAGCTGGAAAGATACGACCCTTATTTTTATGCCAGCCGCGCCCCTCAGGAGCGATACCGCTTACCGGGTGCGGTTGCGGGGCGGTTTGAAATTGCAAGATGGCGGTCGCTCCGATTACCGGGCTCTCGAATGGACCTTTCAGACCCGACCGAACCGGGTTGCTTTCCTCAAAAGAGAAGGGACCGCCGTAAATTTATGGCTACAGGCTGTGGCAGGTGGCCGGGAAACAGCCCGGCCTTTAACCTTTGAAACCAACCGCCAGGTAATGGATTTTACGATTTCTCCCGGCGGAGAGCGAATAGTTTATAGCCTGGCCGAACCGGACGGGTCGGAAGCCAGTCTGTGGCTGGTGAAAACCAACCCCAGCCCCGGCGAACCGCCTCGGCAGTTGCTTTATGAACGGGGAATCCGGGCTACCGAACCCCAATGGTCGCCGGGGGGCGATATTATCGCTTACGAACGCCGCCTGGTCCTGAATGGTGGAGACTTAAGTCCCTCCCAACTCTGGCTCATCCAACCGGACGGCACCAGCCTCGCACCCCTTTATAGCGGCGCTGACCGAGTGGGCACGACCCTGACCTGGGCGGCTGGTGGTAGCAAAGCCTTTTTCTGGGAGCCGGACCGCCAATCGCTCGGTATCTTTAATTTTACCGGGGAACCGGTCTGGCAACCTCTGCCCGGCGTTATCCCCCAGGATTTTACGGTCTCACCGGACGGCAAAAAAGTTGTCCTGACCCGCTACGACTACAGCGGGGCCAGCCAGCGCCAACTTTTAATTTATCTTACCCAGGCAGGCTCGAAGGACCAGCCTTCTAAAGAGTGGCAGGTCGCGAATTTACCGGTTGCCACCCCGGACGGTTATAGCGATTATTTCCCGGAATGGTCGCCTGACGGAAAATACGTTGCCTTTTTGCGCCAGAATTCCGCCGCCGGACCGCAGAAAGAAAGCCGCTTATGGCTTTTCGAGGTAGAGACTGGCCGGAATTGGCCGCTGGACCTGGGGGAAGCCGCCCTGCCGGGAACTACTCTGGGAGCCTACCAGTGGGCTCCTGATAGCCGGAAGATTTTATTTGAGGTCTACCCGACCGGTTGGAAGACCGGCAACAAACCCACCAACATATGGGAAATAACCCTTAACGGAGGAACGTGTTCGCTGATTGCGGAGAATGTTTTCTCTGGAAAATGGGTGAATTGAGGGAATTATGCTTAAATCTGGTATCACGCTGGTAATGCTTATCATAATTTGCCTGGGAATCTTCTCGACCAACCTTTATGCCGCTCAAACGCCATACTCAACCCCAACGCCGGATACCCAGACAGGTAAAATTGATGGTTCTTTTCTCAAGACTGCCCAGGCGACACCGACCTTTTTCCCGGTCGGCCAGGGCTTTACCGATGTAATACCTCACCAGATTATCCGCACCAAGGACGACCGGCTGTACATCTTCGCCGGGCAGGGGGATCCTTCGGCCATCCTCAAAGTTTACTGGACCACCATACCGGGCACGCCCGCCAACACCGCGGCTTTCACCGGGGCCACCCAGGTGACCGCAAGCAATTCAATTATTTCGGTGGATACGGCCTATGACGGGACCAATCTCATTCACGTCCTGATTAATACACAGGGCGGCTTACTCCAGGATTACGTTTTTAATATAACGACAAACCAGTTTGCTACCCCGCTTACCCTCGCCAGCGGCAACCCGACCTTCAATCCGGGTGGCGGCTTTATCGGCACTTCGGGCATGTCGGCTATGTTCGATAATGCCCTGACCCTGCACCTGGCCTATTGGGCCGGAGGTAACCACATCGTCTACCGGGCTTACACCTACAATGCCGGTAATGCTACCCTTACCCTCACCGCCGGGCCAACCCAACTCGATTCGAGTGGCTCGGCCAACCACCCAGCCCTGGCTGTATCCCCGCTTGACAGCACCGTTACGGTTGCCTGGGTTTCCGAGGCGACCTCTCCCCGGAAAATCCTGGCCCGGACCTTTTCAGCCCCTTCCAATTGGGGCGCTATTGAAACGGTCAGCGCCTCCCCGGTCTGGACCAGCACCCAGGCCGGTATCAATATCGACCAAGGGCCGAGCCTTATTATCGGGTGGGACGGGACGCGCCATTTAACCTATATTGAGGATTTCGACCAGCGCAACACCTACGGGCACGTCCATTATGTTTCAAAAAAAGACGCGGGATGGGTGGATGTCGCTACGCCCGGTTATTCCCACGACCCGGCCCTGGCAATAGATAGCGCGGGAACCCTCTACATTTTCGGGCACGGCGGTGGCATCAACGCCGGGTGTCTGAGCAATGATGATATGTGTTACATGAAGCAAGATTCGGGCGGTAGCTGGGGCGAACAGCAATTGTTCGCGGCCCATACCAGCGGAATTTCTTTTGACGCCAGCCCCTCGACCAAATGGTCGGTAGTCGGGTTCAACCGGCCCGAAACAGTTGAGCTGCTCTTTTTTGCCTTAACCGGTTCGGGGACGACCATTTATTACGGGCGCTTGGACCCGGCGGACAGTTGCAACCACCTGTTCGTAATTAATAACATGGATATTGATATTTGCGGGACCCTGCGCCATGCCATAAATTTTCTTACGGCGAATCCGAGCAATCCCAATAAATCAATTATCCTAGACCTGCCCCAAAATACTACCATTACTTTGCAAGGCAGCGGCCTGGTATTACCTGCCGGGGCTTCCATTTTTGGTATTTGCGCTACGAAGGGCGGCCCGGCCATAGTGCTGGATGGCACGGGTATTTCCCAGAAAAGCCTGTCCCTCAGCGGCAATTCGACCGTAAACGGGCTGCTGATAAAATCGAACCTTGGTATTAATATAACCGTAACGGGCCACCAGGGTCCAATAAAACTGGGCTGTTCCAAAATAACCCGTAAACCCTAGGCCAAAAGCCAGAGAACCCGGTTATTAAACAACATTAACTTAATCCCCTGAATATTTCACCCCCCTTTAACGCTCAACCGGCAGAATCAAATAAGTCCAACAAAGATTCCTGGAGGAACCGAACCAAACCAATTGGCACTTGCGTCACCGAAAGGTTAGTAACAAATCCGGCAAGCAGGTAAAAAGTGCAAACCTTAAATTCAGTCTCCCAGAAGCTACCCGACCCGCCCCCGACCTTGCACCCGGCGGCAGGCCCTTCACGCAAAGCCTTGATTTTCCTTTTCCTGGCCCTGGTGGCTCTTTATAGCTATTGCGCCCCCCGGTGGAACGATTGGAACCAGAATTCACGGCTTAGCCTGGTGCGTTCTGTCGTCGATTACGGCACCGTCCAGATTGATAAATTTGCCTCTACAACCGGGGACTACGCCTTTTACAAAGGGCACTATTATTCCGACAAACCGCCCGGCCCGGCCCTGGCCGGGATTGCGCCCTATGCTCTACTAAAACTGGCTATTTCTAACCCGGTGGGCGACTGGGCTATCAATCAATTCGCAAAGTCCAAAACCCTGGACCAGACCTTTAACCAGACCGGCGACCAGGTCAGCGCCCTACGGGATAAGGTTATCGGGGCGCTGGCCCGGATTGGACTTTCCATCCTGCTGGCCGGAATACCTACCGCCCTGATGATTTGTCTTTTCTGGCGCTGGGCCTACCAGGTGCTTGGAAGGTACTGGCTCAGCCTCAGTCTGGCCCTCGGCCTGGCCCTGGGCACGACCCTTTTCCCGTACAGTTCGCTTTTCTATAACCACGCCCTGGCGGCTTCCCTCCTTTTTACCAGTTTCTATTTACTGTGGCGCATGAAAAACGAGCGAGGGTCGCCCGGTTGGCTGGTTTTAGTGGGTTTTTTGCTGGGGTTTAGCGTCTTATCTCAATATGAGTCGGTCCTGATTGCCGTTCCACTTGGCCTGTATGCCCTGTTTACGACGCCTCGGCCCAACCTGCTGGCCCGGTTTGGCTGGCTGGCGCTGGGGACCATCCCGACCGGGGTTTTGTTAGTCGGGTACGATTTGCTGGCGTTTGGAACGCCTTTGCCGGTAGGCTATGAATATTCGCTCCTCTGGGCCGACCGCCATTCCCAGGGCTTCCTGAGCCTGACTTACCCCCACCCGGACGCGCTGGTGGGTCTGCTGGTCAGCCCTTACCGGGGGATATTTTTGATGTCGCCCTTCCTGCTGCTGGCAATTCCGGGGTTATATTTTGGCCTCAGAAACGCCACTTACCGGGTGGAAACCCTGGTTTGTCTCTGGTCCTGCCTGGCTTTCTGGCTGTTTAACGCCAGTTCGGCGATGTGGTGGGGCGGGTTCAGTTTTGGGCCGCGCTACCTGATACCCTGTCTGCCTTTTTTGACCTTCAGTATTGTTTTTGTCCTGAAAAAAATTCAGGGGCAGGCCTGGTCCAAACCTGTAACCGTTGCTTACTGGCTGGGGCTTGGAATCGCCTGGCTGGTTATTGTACCCGCTTCGCTGGCCGGGCGAGAATGGCCTTCCGATGAACTGAGCAGTCCCCTGACCGATTATTTATGGCCGCAACTGTTCTCCGGCAACCTGGCGCGCAACCCTGGCATGCTGCTGGGTCTAAAAGGCCCTTTAAGCTTTTTACCCCTCCTGGCGGTTATCGGGTTGCTTTATCTCGTCTTATTTCGCTGGCCGAGGCGCGGGCGTTCGCAATCCCAACCGCTTTCGACGCCGGAAAACTGGGTCCGGCTGGAAGTCCGCCTGGAAACGGCTTCAATGGAACTGCGCGAGTTACCCGGGGAAACTCCCAAAGAAATTAGCCGGGCCAGGCAAGGATTTCCCAGGTTTGCGGTTGTTGGTACGGCCCTACTGGTCGTCATTACCACGCTGCCCTACCTGTTCGGGTACTGGCGTTCTACGCCTGACAAAATATTTATGGGCATAATGCTGGATGTACCCGACACTTTGCAGTATTTTGCCTGGATGCGGGAAATGACCCATAGCTGGCTGATTATCAATCCCCTGACCCCGGAGGCAAACGACCCGGCCTTTTTCAACCTTTTATGGTGGGGGTTGGCCCAGTTTCAACGCCTGACCGGGTTCGACCAGGTGCTGGTTTACCAGCTTTTCCGGGTTGGCTCGATAATCTTTTTTGGCTGGCTGGCCTGGTTGTTTTGCCAGTTTATCCTTCCCGGCACCCTCCAACGACGAGTCGCCTTCCTGTTAATAATGTTCGGGAGTGGCTGGGGCTGGATACCGGTTATTTTCAAACAGTTTACCGGTTCGCTGGCAAATCCCCTGGCGGTCTATGTAACCGAGGCAAACAGCTTTCTTTCGGCGCTGGCCTTCCCCCACGAGCTTTTATCGGCGGGTTTAATCCTGGCGATTTTCTACTCGGCTAACAAGGCCTACGAAGCTCCAGGCCCTGCCGCCCGCTTCAAATGGGGAGTGGGGGCGGCTCTGCTGGCTTTAATTCTTGGCCTTGAACACGCTTACGATTTAATAACCGTCTACGCCGTGCCGGGCTGCTTCTTCTTTTTAAAAAGCTGGCAAAGTCGCCGGTTCGATAAAAAATGGTTTCAAATCCTCCTGGTAATCGGGCTGGTTTCTTCGCCGCCTTCCCTTTACTTTACTTATCTCACCCTGACCAATCCGACCTGGAAAGGCGTCCTGACCCAGTACGGTAATGCCGGGGTCTTTACGCCCGACCCCTTAAACCTGGCAATTTTGCTGGGCCCGATGCTGGCGCTGGCAGTAGCAGGTTTGTGGGTGCCGGCCCCGGCCCTGCCCGGTGAAACCCCCTCGGATAAAAATAAAGACCGCTGGCTGTTTATCAAGACATGGTTTGTGGTCGGGTTCGTCTTAATCTATATCCCTACCAATTTCCAGATAAAACTGCTCAACGGCTGGCAGATACCCATTTTCGTGCTGGGGTTGGCGGCCCTGTTCCACATAAAAGACCTCTGGCTGGCCCGTTCTGGCCGGGCTGCGCACCCCGGCAAAAGCCTGAAATATCTCAATATCGGGGTAGGGCTTCTGGCGCTGGCGATTGTGCTGCCGACCACCCTGTACCTGTTTGGCTGGCGGTTTGTGGACCTGAACCGCGCCCGCAACCCCTATTTTTTGGAAAGAGATGAAATAAGCGCTATGGAATGGCTGAGCCAGGATAACCAGCCGCCTGAAGTTGTGCTTTCTTCCGAGGAATTGGGCGAATTTATTCCGGCCCTGACCGGCCAACGACCTTTCCTGGCGCATTGGGCCATGACCCTCGACTACTTCACCAAACGGGACCAGGTAAAACTGGTCTTTGATAATACCGCCGCGCCGGGGCAGCGCACCGCTATCCTCAAACAATTTAACGTGAAGTACATTCTTTACGGCTCGGCGGAAAAACAAAAAGCCCCGGAACTGAATATGCCCGGCTTGCAAAAAGTCTTTACTTCGCCGGAAGCGGATGTTTACCAATGGGCCGGGGCCTGAAATCTGTTTGAATGGCGCCCTTAAAGAAAGGGTCAGGAGGTTTTCTTGAGAATCGGGATTGATACGCGTTATTTGTCACACGGGCTGCTGGGTGGGGTCCATACCTATGTTTTAAATTTTGTCTCCGAACTGGCCCGGCTCAATACGGAGGACCAATTCTTTTTGTACGCCGACACCAAATGCGCCTTCGAACTGCCGGACCTCCCCTCCAATTTCACGCTGCGGCTATTGCCCTGGCGCTCGAAATTTGATTCTTTCAAACTCGATTTTACCCTGGGCCGGATTGCGGCCAGGGACAACCTCGATTTATTTCATTTCCCGGCCAACTACGGCTATGGACCACGGGGCGTGCCGACTATCATCACTCTGCATGATGCCCTCAATATTTTTCCTTTGTGGGAAGCCACCAGGCGCGACCTGAAGCGGCCTAAGACCCTGGCCTTGACCCTCTATTTAGAGGCCATGACCCGCCCGGCGGTCCGGCGCGCCACCGCCCTGGTAACGGTATCTTCTTACGCGGCCCGCAATATTGTCGAGGTCAGCCGCAATCGCCTGCAACTCGAAAAGATAAAAGTGATTCATTCGGCCCCGGCCAGCCAGTTCGATAATGCCAGGGATGAGGCGGCCCTGGAGGAAAGCCGCGCCCGGTTGGATTTACCCGGAAAATTTATCCTGGCGGACGGTCTGAAGAATCCTGGGGTAATTTTGCGGGCCTGGGAGCGGTTGAGCCCGCAAATCCGGCGCGACTACCAGCTTATCTTTTTCAGCCGCCGGGCCAATTTGCTCCCGGTGGCTTTACAGGCCATTGAACAAGGGCGGGCTCGTCTGCTGCTCCAACCCTCCGATAAAGACCTGGTAGCCCTTTTTAAGCTGGCCGAACTTTTCCTGTTTCCCTCCTGGATTGAAGGTTTTGGGTTGCCTGTCCTGGAAGCGATGGCTTGCGGAACCCCGGTTATCGCTTCCGACCGGGGCTCTATCCCGGAAATAGGTGGGGAGGCGGCGCTCTATCACGACGCCGAGGATGATGTAAAACTGGCGGAACTTATAACCGGGTTGCTGACCGACCCCGGCAGAAAAGAACAACTAAAAGAAGCCGGGCTAAAACGGGCCCAGGAATTTAGCTGGCAGCGCATGGCCCAGGAACTCTTAAAGGTTTACCACACCTATGGCCGTTCACCTGTGAAAGCGGCCAACCCCGGCTTTATTGGCCTGGAGAGCGAAGCCAAGTAGGAGTAATTCTTGCGCAAACTTTTATGCCGGCTCATTCAGGAAATTAATGTAAATTCATTAACCCGACCGCCAATTTAATTAAGGGTTTAACTTATTCCCTTAAGATAAAACTACCTGGAGCGTCCTTTATCCTTTGGAGTCTTTTAATGCCTAATCCTGAGCAAAACATCAGACGCAACCTGTTATTCAATTTCACCGGGCAGATTATCCTTAAACTATTATCTTTTTTATTCACGATTACAATTGTCCGGCAACTGGGCACCTCGAATTTTGGCACTTATTCAACGGTAGTGGCTTTTGTCGGGATTTTCGCCGTTTTCTCAGAGCTGGGGATAAACAACTACGCGGTGCGAGAAATAGCCAAGGACCATAATCAGGCCGCCCGGCTTTTCGCCAATATGGTCGCTATTCGGCTGGTTTTCGGGATATTGGTGTTGGTCATTGAAACCGGGTTAGCCTGGGTGCTGGGTTACTCCACCCTGGTAATCGGGTTAATAGCCTTTACCAATATAACCATCTTTATTTACGCGGTGCAGGGTCCGCTCCAGACCATCCTGGAAGGCTTCGAACGTTACGATTTAACCGCGGTCTTCAACATTGTTTACCAGCTTGTGTTTATAGGGACAGGGGCGCTTTTTTTGCTGGCCGGGTTCGGTGTACCGGGGGTTATCGGCGCTTCGTTTTGCGGAGCCCTGGCGCTTACCTTTGTATCCTACCGGGCCGCCCGCCGCTTTACCCGGCTGTCTTCAAAAATTGAGTTTCGTTCGTGGCTCCCTCTAATTCTCTTTGGTCTACCCTTTTGTATAACGACTTTCGCAACCCTTGTTTCATTTAAGGTTGATACGGTCCTTTTATCGCTCTGGCGGTTGCCGACCGAGGTTGGCTGGTACAGCGTGGCCTATAACCTGGTTTTTACCTTGCTCAGCTTGTTCCTGAGTTTTACAGGGGCGCTGGTCCCTTCCCTGTCGCGTAAATACCAGGAAGACCCGGCTGCGGTAACCCGGTTCTTTTTAGGTTCGGTGCGTTACCTGTGGATGCTTGGCTTACCTATCGCGGTTGGCACCACCTTTATCGCCGAAAGGTTGATAGTCCTTCTCTATGGCGAGCCTTATGCCCCCGCCGGAATGGTCCTGCAAATTCTCATCTGGGTTTTGCCGGTGCTGGTCTTGACTACCTTGTGCGGAGCGGTTACGACTGTTTTCCACCTGGAACGCAAGACGGCGCGTATCAACATCATAAATGCTACCTTTAACATTCTACTCAATCTCTGGGCTATCCAGAATTACGGCTTACTCGGTGCGGCCTTCATGACGGTCGCCACCGAGGTGCTTGGGTTGGCGCAATTTATGGTTTTGCTAAGAGGCCACCTGGCGGTCAGCCGGGTGGTAATAGAGCTGCTCCACCCAATCATACCGGTAATTTTCATGGCAAGTCTGCTTATTTTGTTGGGAGAATTAACCGTTTTCCTGGAAATTCCGTTGGCTGGCGGGTTTTATTTGCTGGTCCTGGTCTTAACGGGCGGCCTGCCTTTTACAGTTGTCAAACGTGTCTTTCAGATGGTTATCGCCCGGTTTGCTTTCCGGCGGCTTGCCACCAAGTAAAGTCAGGATAAAGCTCGTGATAGAACTGAGTGTCATTATTCCAACCTATAACCGCTATGAATACCTGTTAAGGACCCTTGCCGCGCTCGAAAACCAGACGCTTGACCGGGAGTTATACGAAATAATCGTGGTTGACGACGGCTCAAAGGATGACACCCGGTCAAAGATGGCTGCTTACCCCGGCCTAAAGTTCTTCCCGATGCCCCGAAACGGTGGTCCGGCGGCGGCCCGTAACCAGGGAGTGCGGTTGGCCCAGGGAAAGTACGTGGTCTTTATAGGCGACGATATTTACGCCTCACCCGATTTTTTGGCCGGGCATTTAGCGGCCCACCAGAAGCATCCCGGCGACCATATAGCCATTCTCGGATACGCTCCCTGGACCAGAGGCGCCGAGGTCACGCCCCTGATGCGCTACCTTTTCGAAGGGCCCGGCAAATTCCGCCAGTTTGAATACGATTTGATAAGTGAAAGTTCCAATGCGGGTTACCGCTTTTTCTATACCTGTAATATCTCCCTTAGCCGGAATTTCTTATTGGAAGACGCTCTTTTTGATGAAGAATTTCGCTATGCCTACGCCGAAGATACCGAACTCGCCTACCGCCTGGAAAGGCGGGGGATGCGTATCGTGTTTTGTAAAGAGATTCTTGCCGAACACGACCACCCCACTTCCTACCGGAACGCCTGCCGCCGGGCCGGTGTTGCCGGGGAACTCACCCTGTTAATGGCAAAAAAACACCCGGAACTGGTGGATTTGTCTTTTTTAAAGTTTGGTCCTAAAAAACGGCTGGCAAACTGGGTTAAGCAACGCTTCACAACTATCCTGGTTGACCCTTTGCTGGACTTGGCCGACCGCAAACGTTGGAAACAGCAAATCTGGTCATGGGCCTTTAGCTGGTCCCTCTCCAAACACCAGGTCTGGGGGCTTCGCGCGGCTTATTTACGGAAGTAACGAGCGCGCTCCAGGGACGGTTTGTAGCTAGTGCCCTGAATTTGCGGGAATAAAATTCGGTCTGAACGGGGTACTTGAAAAGGGCAGGGCGGCAGGCTGGCCCGGTCTGGAAAGGATTGTCAGGACTCCTTATGCGATTTTTAGTATTAAGCCATCACTTGCCACCTAACTATAATGCCGGGGCCGAACTTTACGCGCTGGGCCAGTGTCAATGGCTCCAATCGAAGGGCCATACGGTCCAGGCGATTGCCATCGAAGATATCGAAGCCAGCGTGCCAAAACTGGAGGCGCGGTGTGACATTTACCAGGAAGTGACGGTCCATCGCCTGTTTTTCGACCGGCTTAATTACGCTAACCCTTTTGAAGTTAGCCACGACAACCCGGAAATTGAGAAGTGGCTGGCGGGGTTCCTGGAAGAATTCAGGCCCGATATTATGCTTGTGAACGCCTGTTATCTCTTTGGGGTGGGGGTGCTGCGGGCGGCCCGCCAACTTGGAATTCCCACGGTGGTCTATCTGCACGATTTCTGGTTTTTATGCCAGCGGATTACTTTGATGCGCCCGGATGGTACTCTTTGCAGCGGGAACGTTAACGCCGAGACCTGCGCGGCCTGTATCAGCCAGGACAAACGCGCGCATTTATGGGCCGATAGGTTGAGCCTGGGACAGGCCAGCCGCACCCTGGCAGCCGGGAGTAAAGCCGGTTTTGAGCCTTTTACGGACCTCCTGGGAGGCCGCCAGAAAATCGAGACCTTGAAATTGCGCCGCCAGCGGTTGCTGCGCGCCCTGGAAGAAGCCGACCAGGTAATTGCGCCGTCGCTTTACCTGAAAAAAGTCTTTGAAGAAAACGGGTTCCCGAAAGATAAAATTCTTTACAGCCGCTACAGCCAGGATGAAAACCGGTTGGCCGCCCTGGTCGCGGCCAGGGAACGGCGTCTTACCACAAGTCCCGGCAATCTCCGGGTGGGATTTCTAGGGCAAACCAAACCCCATAAAGGGGTTCACCTTCTGGTAAAAGCTTTCCGCAAAATTAACGCCGAAGGTGCCCGGCTGAGCATTCATGGCCGTTTTGACGAAACCGATAAATACCACCGGCACTTAAAAAAATTAGCCGGGAGTGATGAGCGGATAAAATTTGCCGGACCTTACCATCGCGAGCAGTTGCCAGAAATCCTGGAAAATCTGGATGTAGTAGTAGTGCCTTCAGTCTGGCTGGAAAACTCGCCTCTGGTGATAATGGAGGCGCAGGCGGCAGGGCTACCGGTTATTACCACAAACCTGGGCGGGATGGCCGAAATGGTCCGGCCCGAGCAAAACGGCCTCCTGTTTGCCCGGAATGATGTTGCTGACCTGACCCGCCAGCTCAAACGATTGATTGATGAGCCGGGATTGGTAAGAAAACTGGCCGAAAGAATACCCCCAGCTAAGACTACGGGGCAGGAATACGCCGAGTTAATGCCTATTTTTGAAAGGTTGGCTCCGACCGCCCGTCCGCTCTCTTTATCCTGAAAGTTACAAAAGAATCAGCCCCATTATTTGAAACCGGGCCTTTGCGAGGAACCGGCTCAAAGCTACCAGGCTGGTTTTTGAGGAAACTTTAGGGCTGCACGCGATTAAGGCCCCGGCATAGCCATGATTTTCCATAATCAGGTAATTCAGGTTTTCCATCCAGGGATGACTGACTATCTCGAAAACAGGGGGCCTGATTATAGGGCTGCTAAAATTGCCGGTATCCGTGGGAACGGGTTCTAGCATTTCCTCTGTAGCCTCGGTCGAGGCGACAGCCTCAAGGTTCGCCTCTTTGCTCACGTTTATTACCTTTACAAAGTTACCTGATTTATAGAGTTCCTGGGTCAATTCGTTTAGCATGGCCGGAACGCCACGGGTGTGCTCTTCATATAATATCAACAGGCGCACCCTTTTCAACTTCTGCTGGCAGATAAAGACCGAGTATAATTCGGTGGCAATAAGTCCAAGCTGGCGGTTGCCCGCCCCGACCCGGCCCGGTTGAAGTTTGGTCTGGGCGGCTCTTCTAATCAGCGCCATAGCCTGGTCGCCGGTATGAACTATATTTTCAATTTTGTCCAGCGCTACCACCAGGCCAATCCCGACCAGCAGGCTCAAAATCGCCACCGTCAGGGTGGCGTAAAACGGTTGGGGTCCGATATTGGCCGGAACCAGGTGAGGCTTTTCCACCAGGTTCACCTGGTTCGCTTCGGGGTTGTTCACAAGTTTGGTTAAATCCTCGATTTCTTGCTGATAAGCAGTGATTTCCCCGGTGACCTGCTGGGCGGCGCTCTGGGCGTTATTGTTCTGAACCTCATCCGAGAGGACGAGCTGTTCGCCAAAAGTTTTTAGCTCCTCCTGGCGCTGGACGATTAACTGGTTTAATTCGGCCAACCGGTCTTTTATAAATTGCTTTTCAAAGTTGAGTTGTATTTCTTTTAACTGAAGGGTAGGGCCGGTAAGCAGGTTCCCAATCGTGCCAAGTTGGGCCAGCAGCCGGTTCTGGTTGGTATCCACCATGGTAACTTCAAAATAAGGAGAGCCGGGGGTGGCCTGGACCACTATAGATTTTTTTAACTGTTCGGCCTTCTGTTGAATGCCAGGTTGGTGGGTGACCAGTTCCAGGAAATTATCCTGGGTAAGCAAATCGCGATAGCTTGCACTGAGATTGGAAATTATGTTGTAGGGTATCTGGGTTTCAATGTTTTTAACCACCGGACCCACGCTTAGCAACATGCTAGCCTGGTAGTAAACCGGCATTTGTTTGGTAAAATAAAAGGCGATACTGCCGCAAAGGACCGGGAATAGCAGTAAAGCCCACCACCACCGGAATAGCGGCCTTAACTTTTCACGGACTTCTAGCTCGTCTTTCGGAGCAGCGTCCTCCCTCCTGGCAAGCGTCCAACCTTCTTCAAAGTCTATTTCTGGGCTGTCTTTAACGTCATAACTCATAGATTTACTTTTTTAGCTGCCGCTTTTTGCGCCGGGTATAAACAAAAATCCCCAGCAGAGCAAATCCTCCCAACAAAGGTACGAGTGCGAGCCCGGTCACAAGGTAGCTGGTCTTAATCCATTCAGCGGTTGGCTCGTCGGTGGAAACAGTGGGCCGGGCCGGGGGGTCTGCCTGAACAGCATTATTATTCACGGCTGTAACCGGCGTAGGTGGGGGCTGAGTGGTAACCCCTTTAGGAGTAGGGGCGACCGGGGAGACGGGCGCCTGGGCCACGAACCCGGTCGCAAAGCTTATGGAACCATACTGGACGCTACCGGGAGTTTCTTTAAGAAACTTATCTCGCTCGGTCCAGGCGAGGTGTAAACGGTCTTTTCCCAGCGCGAGGGAAAGGTCAGCGCCGTAACCCGATGGCTGAAAAATAATTTCGGCCTTTTTCCAGGCATTATTTTCCCAGACCCCCAGGTAAATCGATAGGTCGGAAATTGCCAGGTCTTCAAACTTTCTCACAAGGGCCGCCGTACCCTGGACAACCAGTTCTACCCGCCCAAGGTTATCCGCCCCCAGGACGAATTCGTTCGGATTATAATCATTTGAAAGCGGGGGCAGATAAAAGCCGGTTACGCTTTGCGGTTTAGTCCAGGTCACTCCCCGGTTGGCCGAAACAATAAAAATTAGTTCCTGGGTATCCTGGTTGCGCCAGACCGCCAGCAAATTGTTCCCGCTACTTCCAAAGGGCGTCATTGTCAGGTGATATACCGCCGAACCCGCTTCATTCAGGACCTGGGGCTTGCTCCAGGTTTCCCCGCTATCTTCCGACCGGGCATAAATCCCGAAGGTCGCCCCAAACTGGTCGGGCTGATTGGCGTCCATGTCCTCCCAGGTCAAATGTAACCCGTCTTTGGCATCTATTTTAAGAGTTAGCTGGCCTTCCATAAATTTTGACTGGCCTATTTTTTTAGGGAAAGACCAGGTTTTACCCCGGTCCTGGCTCTTGCGGTACATTACAGCTAACTGCTGGTTATTCAGGCTGTCGCTATCCTGCTGAACCCAGGCAGTATGGATTATTCCCTTTGAATCCACCGCCAGGCCAGCCGAATAGGTCAAACTGTAGTCATCCAGGTTATGTGCCGCGCTCCATTCGACTGGCAACACGGCCCTGTCCAGGGGCGCTTGCTGGTAAAAGAGCGAACCCTGGGAGCGGAATAACATGTGTAGCAGGTTCCGGCTACTGTCCGCCTGGATGTGTACAAAAGCATCGGCCCCGGTTGGAGAGACGGCCACATTAAACGGCCCTCCGTCACCAGGTTTTCCTTCGGTCGAAAGAGGCTGGTAATAAATATTTTGATACTTTCCCCGGACCGCCGAGTCTTTCTGGTCTGAAAGGTCCGAACCGACAAAGCAGACGTAAGCCAGCCCCTGCCCGTCGGTTACAATCTCAGGAGAGGCCGCGCTTTCCATTTTTGAGGATAAATCAAGCGGGCCAGTGCCGGTGTCTGGTGCCGCCGCCAACCCGATCTTAATTCCGGCGGGCCATAAACCTAAAGTTACGGCCATCAGCAGGGTAAAAATAAGGGCTTTATATTTCTGGCACCTCAAAAAAGTCCTCATTAATCCTCATACCCACATTATTTCTTGAATTGATTTTCCTGAGGAGACTATCCGGGTCCAAGTCAGGCCCAAGGTCAAGATTACCTAGCGCTAGTAGACCCGGCTTTTCCAGGCTGTCGCTTTCGGGTGATGTTATTAGAGACCGGCTATTGGTCCTTTCCAGGCCGGTCAAGCCGGGAGTAATCTCAAGCTCACCAGGGTTATGGCCGGTCTTTATAACCTCTTCCTTTTTCTCAAATTCAAATTCTTGCGATCCATTTTTTAGTTCGTTAGCGGACCAGGAGTGTTTATCATCTTTCACGAGGGCCTCGGTGTCTTTGTTAGCCCACCCGTTAGTAGACTGGTCGGGAATCTCGGTGGTTCGAGTTTCTTCCGTCTCTTTTAAGACCTGGACCGGTTTGTGGAAATTATGGGCTATATACTCGACTATTTCGATTTCTTCCTCTGCCTTGTAGTTGTCTTCGTAGACCGGTGTCGTAGGCGTGGAAGAGGGTCCCAGGTTGATAACCCGGCTTAATTCAATATATGGGCTATCACCCGACGAGTCGGCAGCATTTGAACTGTCCACCGGACTTGTCTTATGGGTTGGAGTTGGAATCGTTGACACCTTCGAATCATCTATCCCGGCGGAGTTTTTATTCCGAGAAGCCTTCTTTTTGGCCCTGGCTGAATCCCTGGATTGGTTCTTACCATTCTTCCTGTGAAAGCCCCATGTAAAAGACCAGCCAGACCGGGGAATCGTCACGACGCCCAGGACGGTACCATTAAGCCGGTCTACAATCTCGGCGGCCTCTTTCAACTCCCGGCCCCTGGTGCGGTTCAATTCGCACAGCAGGACGGTCGCAATTATCTGGGAGGATAATAAACGGGCGGTCTTATCCGTTAACAAACTTTCACAATTGAAAATAACAAAGTCGCCCGGTAGAGAGTGGTTGGGGAGCTCAAAAATACGCTTGGTGGCCGGTCCCGCCAGAATCATTTTGGCACCATTTGAGGTATCAATACCGGCAGACATGAGGTAAAGGTTGGAGATGGCGGTGCGTTGGATGGTATCAGCAATGCTCAAACCGCCACCCTCATAGAAAACCTCGTAGAAACCGGATTGATTTTCCAGGTTCAATAATTTATGAAGTTCGGGATGGTTGCTATTGGCGTCAATCACCAGGATAGATTGTTCAAAACTGCTCATTGCCACCGCGAGGTCACGGGCAATTTTGGCCTGGTTCTTTATAAAATTAGGCGAGGTAATAACCATGGACTTGCGCTGCAAACTGAAAGTCTTTGAAAAGCGAATATTGCTGCAAAGAAGTTCATATTCGTTTGAAAACATGGCGGCCAGGTCAAAGTTGGGGTCTATATCACCACCTTCACCGGCTTTTGCCATTTTGGAAGGTTTGGGCTTAAGGGCCTTCCGGCTCAGGTGACCCAACAAAGGCATATTCAAGTTGTCGCGAATATCGTCCTGGCTTTTAATCCGGTCATCCAGGTATTCCAGGAAGACGGCAAAACCAAAGGCTATTAGCATGCCCAGGGATACCGTAATGGCGGTCGTTAACAGGGGGTTGAGCCCCTTCACCAGGTGGGCCTGCTTGGAAACTTCCAGCACGGTGATAGAGTTGGGCGAAGAAAGGTTAGTGTTTTGCAACAGGTTGGTGTAATTACTCTGCCAGACATCAATCTGGGCCTGTAAAGCCTTGATTTTGGAGCGAGTATCGGCAATTTCAGCCGCAGTAATGCCGGTTCCGGTCAGGGATTGGTTTAACGCATCGAGGTCTTTCCGACCATTTTCAATCTGGCCTTGCAAATCATCAAGCTGTTTTTGGACAAACTGGCGCTGCTGGGCCTGCTGGTTTTCGGGAGCGGTAGGGCTTTGTTTGATTAACTCTGCCCCGAAGGCGTTTACAATCCGCACGGCCCGGGTGGGGTCGGTATCTGTTACCGCCAATTCGATAAAAGAGGTGTTAGGAACTACCCTGGTGGTAAGCATCCCTTCCAGGGCGTCGAGCGGCAAATCCAAATTCAAGTCTTTTTTTACCCCTTCAACAACCGGCTGCCGTTTCAAAAGCTCCTGGTAATAGGTAGCCAATTGGTCGGCCAGGGCGATTTCTTGCTGTTCGGGATTGGCCTGCCGGATAGTCTGACCGACCATTAAAGTCGTGCTGGCCTCGTATGTCGGCTTCGATTCGGAAACGAAATAATAGTTGGTGCCACCGGCCAGGAGCGCGCCGAGCAAAATGAGCCAGGCCCAACTCTTTAAAACCCTTAAATATCTTCTGACTTGACGCGCAATGTCCATTTTGGTTATCTACCTTTATCTTTTTGTTACCGCTTAATTGATTACTTACTGCCAGGATTAATTATTGACTGGTGCAGGTGGGATACTTGTCTGGTGAATTTTGTGATAGCTGAGTGATAAACCCAGGCCGATAAAAAACCAATTTAATCCTGTGTAATCAAATCCACTGATAGTCTGGTTGTAGGCAAAGGGTATAACCCAATCGCCCAACCACATCGCCGGTAACATTCCACATATGCCACCAAAACATCCAATAGAAAAAGCCTTTTCGAAAGAACCTGCCTCGTGCACGCGAATTGATTTCCAGGTTTCGTTAAAAAGGCTATAACACAACCAGAGAAAAGCCCCTATCCCCAGTAAACCGTATTGGAGTAACACATCGAGATAATTATTATGGGTTGAAAGGGCATGGTCGCGGAAGTAGGTCAGGTAGTAATTAGCATAACCGGCTGGCCCTGTCCCAAGGACGAGATGGTCCTGGGCGACCAGGTAAGCCTGCGCCCACAAACTCTCCCGGCTGGTCTGCCCGGCCAGGGTGCCCTCTTCTTCCTTGGCAACCACGATGGCCTGGAACAACAACTGGTAATTCAGGACTACTAAAATCCCCCCGACCAGGCATACAACTAAAAACCATTTGCGGGAGTATAAGAAAAGGATTACCAGCATCCCGATGAGAGCAGGCAGCCAGCTGGAAATGCGTACCAGAGTAACCACAAACAGCCGGAATATCCAGCCGACCAGGGCCAGGGCAATCAAAAATCGCTGCCAGCGGGGCATCTGGCGTTGATTCAGGAGCAAAGATAGGCTTATGCTGCAAAACCAGAGCGGAAACAACCCGCGCGTTTCAACATTTATAGGCACCCTGGTCTGGGTCAGGAATAGAGGCAAATAGTAGAGGCTGCCGAATAGCAAAATCATGTAGACCGCTTTTACGGTGGAAACACGCCGGACCAAATTCAAACATAAAATGAATAAAGCCACAGATAGGACGGTGACGCCGATGGTTCCTAGTTGGACATTGATAAATTTATCGGGAATGATAATCTGGGGGTCAATTTGAAAGCGGCCCCAGACCAGGGAAAAAGCCACCAGGGTCAAGAAAAAAAGGGAAGGCCAGTTGCTCGAAATCCGGGCAAAATTTATCCGGTGGCCCAGGGCCATTTTACCCAGCCAGGCGGCGCCCCAGGCGGCCACGAATAATAAACTGACGGGTATCTTGCTTTCCGTACCGGTTGAAAGACCCACTTTAACGGTGAGGGCGAAAACGAGCCATAACAAAGGTTCGTACTCAACCGTTTTGGGCAATTTCTGGGCGACCACGATAGCCACGACTAAAACCGGGAGCAGCAAAAGATAGGGCCGGGTATTAATTACACCTGTGCCAATAACTATCTCGAAAGCTACCAGGGCCGCGAACGCCGCGCCCATCAGGAGCCTTCTTCTTAACCGGAAATTTGTGGAGGATAAAAAACTTGTTCGATTGGTCACTTTAGGTTATCCCCAGGTTAAATCATCGCGCTTTGATTTAATGTTGATAACATCCATTATGAGGGTTTGAAGTGAAAAAGGGATTTAAATTTTGGAGGGGATATAAACGCTTTTTCATCTATATGAACCTGGGTTAAGACATCCCTTAAAACCCGGGTTTAACGGGGCGCGGCTCCAAAATTACCCAGTAAAAAGTCCCGGACGCCTATTAACCGCCATTTTCGGAGGGGGCGGGCCGCCTTGTGCCTTTTCCAGATGCTCCAGGCCACGACGGTACGCAGGTCTACCGTTAACAGACTCCACCAGACTACCAACGGGTGCTTACCGAGGTTGCGCAAAAAGAGGAGCCGGTTGCGGGTCATATAGTAGACATAGCGGGGGGACAGGTCGCGGGCTTTCAGACTGATTTTATGCCACAACACGCTCTGGGGAACGTACCAGATAGAAAACCCGGCCCGTTTTACCCTGACGCACCAGTCCGTTTCTTCGTAATAAGCAAAAAAACGAGGGTCCAGCATCCCGGCTTTTTCTATCGCCTGCCGCTTGACCAGCATAGCGCAACCGGTAACATAATCTACCTGGCGGAGCGAATTGAAAGCGGGTATGTTTGGCTCATTAACGCCGAGTTGGTGGGTCCAGCCGTCTTTAGTGATGAGACCGCCCGCCGACCAGATGCGGTCCGGGTCGTCAAAATAATAGATTTTGGGGCCAGTAATCCCGATTTGAGGGTCGCTTTCAGCCATCTGGACCAGCGGTTCCAGGAAGTCGGGCGCGACTTCGGTGTCATTGTTTAGTAGCAGCACATAAGCTGCCCCATTCCGCAGGGCGTGGCGAATCCCGATATTATTCCCCTCGGCAAAACCCTCGTTTTTGCTATTGGCAATCAGGGTTACTTCAAACCTTAAGCCGCCCAGGACCGCTTCCAATTGCGCAAGGGAATTATCCCCGGAGCCGTTATCGACAATCACTACGTTATAATTTGAATAGGTCAGTTTGTTGAGAGATTCAAGACAGGCCAGGGTAAAATGAGGTTGGTTCCAGTTCAACAGGATAAGAGAAACGAGAGGTTGAGATGTGGTTCGCATTGTTATTCCTCGTCAGGAGCTACCGAATTGCACGTGCGTACCGGGTAAAGAGTTAGCAAGTTGTTGGCTAAAAAGAAGTGTTGCACATCCACCCACCATAACATTATGTAAAGTAGAACTAGCCCGGCTTACACCCTAAAAGTAATAAGGGGATAGGTTCCTTTGAAAGGAGCCTACCCCTGCATTGGGGTTATTAGATGTCGGTGCTGTTACCTACCCACTTGAAATGGCTCACTCCGATAGTCAGGAGGTCTTTCAAAGTAGACAGACTGTTAGCGCTTTTCAGGAAGGTCAGGGCCGGACCGGGCCGGAAAGCCCACTCCCGGAAGGCCCGCTTGGCCCATTGCTCCATCTGTGCGCTGGAAAGATGAGGGTAGTTGAGGACGGTGGAGCGGTCCATATCAAAATCCTCGTACTTGGTCATCTTAATCCAGCCGTTTTCCAGGGCCTCGTAGTAGAAAGGCGTACCGGGATAGGGCACAGCGATATGGAACAGGGCCAGGTCGAGCGGTAAACTCTTGGAGAATTTGATGGTCTCCTTGATGGTCTCCTCGGTTTCGCCCGGCATCCCGATGATAAAGTAGCCCCAGTTTTTGATACCAAACTTTTTAGAGGTGGCCAGGGCCTTGCGGGTCTTCTCCTCTTTGATGCCTTTATGCATCTTTTTGAGGACGGTCTCGCTGCCGCTTTCCAGGCCCCAACTAATCATCCAGCAACCGGCCTTCGCCATCTGTTCGAGCATTTCCTCGTCAACAAAATCGACCCGGCTGTTGCAGGTCCAGTGGACCTTTATTTTTTCGTCGATAAGAATCTGGCACAAATCCATCACGTAGTCGCGTTTGACCGTAAACAGGTCGGCGTAGAAATGGACATTGTGGACGCCCAACCGCTTGAGCTCTAAAATCTCGTCCACGGTGCGCCGGGCGCTGTGGCTGCGGACCGAGAAATCCCACATGACGTGTTTGATGCAGAAGCGGCAACCCGCCGAACAGCCCCGGCTGGTGGTGACAAAACAGTAAGAACCTTTAATCATGGGGATGCGGTATTTGTCCATCGGCAGCAGGTGGTAAAGTGGCATCGGCAGGTCGTCCATATTCTCGATATTGGGCCGACCGGGGTTATCAATAATCTCGGTGTTCTTCCGCCAGACCAGACCGTTGATATGGCTGAAATCGGTAACGCCCGCTTCCAGGTTATCAATCAACTCCCTGAAGGTTACTTCCGGCTCGTAGCGGATAATAAAATCCAGGGTCGGGTAGTCGTTCATGGTTTCCTTCCACATCGGGGTGACGTGGCTACCGATAGCGATTGTTTTGGTGCCGTATTTGTGGGCCAGGAAAGTCACGCGCATATCGTTGGTAAGGGTGGGCGCGGTGACGTTCGTAACCAGGTATTTGGGTTTGCGGTCTTCGAGCAGGGCCTCGAATTTCGGCCAGGCCATATACTCGGCGATACAATCGACCAGTTCGATTTTTTTCTCAGGATAAATCATGGCGGCCAACCCGGCCATTTCGACCTGCGGCCAGATCATCTTTTCCCGGCTTCGGCGGCCCACCCGGTGTATATCGCGGATAAAAACTTCACCATCCGGGGAGGGCGGATTCACAAACAAGCAATCCAGGTTAAAAGTGCGCGGCACTACATCGGAAATGCTTTTATGCTGGAAATTGAGCGAGATAGAACGTCTTTGCGTTATGTGCGGCACGATAATTTTCCTCCAAATTTAGCGGTCTAGCCAAAATACACCGGACCCTCACCGACCCGTTTGACTTTAGTCCCGATTTCCTGGGTGGCAATTTCTTCCGCCGCACAGAAACCCATTTCGAGAGCGTGGTCGGTATTGATATAGCGGAACAGACCCTGGCGGCCCCCGGTGATGACATTTTCAAAACCGCCCAGGTGATAGGCCAGCAGCGCGAGGTTCGACTCGTAGTTCAGGTCGTAGCTGGGATAGGCGTACGGCAATCTTTCAAAGAAATGGCCGAGGACATCTCCTCGCTTGATAAGTTTGGCGTCCACCAGCCCCTGGATACTGCGTTCGTAAAGCTCCTCCTCCGAGGTAGTCCAGATTTCGTCGCCCAGGTCGCAGGTAATCTCAAGGGTCAGACTACCTTTGCCATCAGGGGCCGATTGTTTGGAAAAGTTTTTCATCTCGGAAATCCGGTTAAAAATAACCTTCGGATCCGGGAAATAAATCCAGTGGTCGTCCGTGACGCTGGGTTTATTAAGTTTGAGGTACAAAAATATCATTGCCCGGAACTTGAGATTCCTGGCCGCTTCCACCACGTTTGGCGGCGGGGCCGGGCGCATGCTTCGCAGTAAAATCCCAATCGGCACGGTTGACACCAGGTAATCGCAGGGGAGAATATGGGTCTGGCCGTTTTGCTCGTAGATGACCTCGGTGATGCGGTTGCCATCGTGGTGAATTTCGGTCATACGGGCCTGAAGGTGCAACTTCGCGCCGCCTTCCTCCGCCCTGGCGGCCAGCGCTTCCGAGATAGAGCCGACCCCGCGTCGGGGATACCAGAACAGGTCTTTGTACTCGGTATGGTGGAAGTTATTATCCCCTTTGCGCAGCCCCAGGGTACGCAAGGTCAGGTCCCAGAGGTCTACCACGGCGACCCGCTGGGCCGCCCAACTACTCGAAAGCTTTTTGGGGTCGCGGCCCCAGACCTTGGCGGTATAGGGGCCAAAATAAATATCGTAGAGCCGCCGGCCAAAGCGGTTCACCACCCAGGACTCGAAGTTATCGTCGGAAGCCGGTTTGATTTTGTTTTTAGCGACGGTCATGGCAAAGTCGAGAAAACACTGTATCGCAACGTGCCAGGGCAAACTCTTTAGCAGGTTACCGGCATTCAAGGGGTAGTCGTACATGTGCTTCCAGAAAAACACCCGCGTCTTGCGGTAGCGTTCCTCAAGTTCTTCACCGAGCAAATTGCGGACTTCCCCGATAATCGCCGGGTTGGAGGAATGAAAGCGGTGCGGACCGAAGTCCCAGAGATAACCATCGCTCCGCATGGTATGAGCCATACCGCCGACATAGGGCTTTAGTTCGATAACGTCCGGTTTAAACCCTTTCTGGGTCAACTTGTAAGCTGCTCCCAGTCCGGCTGGACCCGCACCCAGGATGACTACTCGACTATCTGCCATCTGTGGTAACCTCTTTCAGAAATTCGTTTGCTATAACCCAGTTTCAAAACACCGGCCAAACTTTTTAATAACCTGCCCACCTTTAAGTCCGGTCCGCCGGGTAACCACCGGACCTATACTTTGCTTTTGCTTGCCATAAAGATGGCGGGAATACCAAGCTCTAATTCGGCTAATTTGGATTGCTCCAGGGGTTGGGTCACCAGGTTACGGATAACCCTGGCAGGTGAACCTACCGCGATACAGTGGTCGGGGATGTCGCCGGTAACGACCGCGCCCGCCCCAATAATGGCGCCCTTGCCGATACTCACCCCATCCAGCACAATACACCCGGCTCCCAGCCAGGCGCCGTCGCCTACCTGGATACCCCTGGCAGTTATGCCCTGCTCCATTACAGGCCGGGAGGTGTCACCATAACGGTGCTGGACGGCCAGTACCTGGACCAGCGGCCCAAAAAGGACTGAATCGCCAATCCGTACCCCGCCCTGGCCCCGGATAACACTGAACTCGCCGATGATGCATTGCTTGCCGATTTTTATCCCGGCACCAGGCAGGTTGCGGAAGTTATAGACATGCAATTCGGCGTGATGCATCAGGAATGTTTTTTCATCTACCTCGATACCGCCCGGCGTAGCGTGCAGATAGACCCCACAATCCACGTACACCCCTTTGTGCAAATGGATATTCCGGGTAAATCGCAACCGCGCCCCGTTTTCAATCGCCACGACACCGTCCAACCGCATAATGAAGCGGTAGAGCAGATTACGTAGTACGATGCCAGGCAAGCTCGGTATCCAGCCCGCCAGGCTCAAAACCAGTTCTTGTATGAGGTACTCGGCCAGGCTGCCCGCCTGGTTTTGGATGTAGACGGTTAAACTTTTCATTGTGCTTGCTTTTGGGTTGTAATAATTGGTTACAAGGGGGATTGTAGGTGCTGCTAATAAAAAGCCTGTGAAAGTAAAAAATGAATAAGTTAATAGATTTAAATAAGTCCCTGGCCCCGGCCTTAAAAGGTAAATAAAAAGCCCATTAGCTGGGCTTTTGTTCAGGGGAACCCTGGAGAATGTAATTGGATTGTGTGGGTAAAGTCCTAAAGCTACCAGGCACCTGTCCCCTTCAGGACAACCGGGAGAGTTTGAAAAAGGATTTGGAGATCACTCCCGATGTTATAGTTGCGGATATATTGCATATCGAGCCGGACTCGGTCTTCATAGGTCAAATTGGAGCGCCCGCTTACCTGCCAGAGGCCGGTCAGACCCGGTTTGACCGTCAGCAGGTTGGATTGCCAGCGGCCAAACTTTATCATTTCCTGGTAGGTAATCATGCGAGGGCCGACCAGGCTCATCTGGCCCCGCAGGACGTTAAACAACTGGGGCAACTCGTCCAGGCTGGTCTTTCTTAAAAACCGTCCCAGCCGGGTTATACGGGGGTCGTCCTTGAGCTTGCCAAACCGGTTCAATTCAATCAGCAGTTCAGGGCGGCTTTTCAAAATTTCCTCCCCGTTAACCGCCATGGTCCGCAGCTTATAGGCGTTAAAGACTTTCCCGCCCTGCCCGATTACCCTGCGGCGGTGGAAGACCGGGCCCGGTGAATCATGTTTAATCAACCAGGCCAGGACCAGCAGGAAAGGTGAAAACAGGGTCAGGACCGCCAACGAAACCAGAATATCCATTGACCTTTTCAAAAAAGCGTTAATCCCGGTAATCCGCACCTTATTGATGGTTACCAGGGGCACCCCGTTTATTTCCTGGACTTCCAGGCCCGTGGTCAGTATCTGGTAAAGACTGGGCGACAGGCGCAACTGGGCCCGGCTGGTCGTCAGGGACCGGGTTACCTCGAAAAGCTCCTGGGGGGTAAGGGCAGTGCTGGCAATTATTACCTCGTCAACATTCCGGGATTCGACAATCTCGCGGACCTTGTCCGGCAAACCCAACCAGGTCAGGTTCAAATCCGGCCCCGGTCGGCGCCGGGCTTCCCAGGTCGAGCCGGAGATAGTTTCCCGGCGCGGGGTAGCCCGGCGGTCGCCCACAAACCCGACCACTTCCAGGCCGGGCTGGTTACGGCCCCCGGTCAATTGCTCGGCGACCTGCTGGACCTCCGAATTGGCCCCGATAAAAATTACCCTGGTCAGCCCGATACTGATGCCCCGGCTCCGCAAAAAGTAGAGGGCGCGCCGGACCAGAAACCGGGTAACCACCAGGGTCATAATGGTGCTAACCCAGACCATTAAAAGCCAGGCTCGCGATATTACGAGTTTTTCATCGAGAAAAAAACTCAGGATAAGCAGCACCATTATGGCAAATGTACAGGCCGCCAGTATCCGGCGATATTCGGTAGTGCCGCCGTGTAAAACCCGCAGACTGTAGAGGCGGTAGATGGCGAAAACCCCGATAAAGGCCGGGGTTATCCAGAAGACCAGTTCGGAGTAAAACCGCAAAACCGAGCCGGGCGGCACATATAAAAAGCCAAACACCTCGAAGCGGAGAAAGAAGACCAGTGCAAAGTTAAGGACTAAAGCGATACCGTCAATTAGGACCAGCCCGGCAATCTCAAATACGCGCTGGCGGGTTCGTCTTCTATCTATCAGCAGGGGGGTCTGCGAAGAAGCCAGGGGCAAAGGCATTTCAGGTATGAATTCGTTAGTAAGAGCCACAAGCCTACCTCCTAAACAGATAAACAAATTTACAACCCGGTGGGATAGATGGCCGGGTTGCCGGGGGAATAATCTCTGGAACCTCAGGAAACCAGGGCGGCGGGTACTGCCTGCGGAACCAGGGCCGCTTCCCAGAGGTCTTCCAGTTGCCGGGAAGCCCGCTCCCAGGTATGTTCGCGCACAACAAAATCTCGTCCGGCCTGGCCCAGGCGAGCGGCCTGGTCAGGGTTCTCGAACAGGTCCAGAATCCGGCGGGCAAAGGCTGCCGGCTGGTGGTCCGGCACCAGCAATAACTCCTGCCCGTCCCTGGCGTTTATGGAGCGGCTAATCTGGGCGCTGGCGATGGTGGGGGTAGCGCAGGCCATCGCTTCCAGCACTTTATTCTGGATTCCGACGCTATAGACCAGGGGCGAAACCGACACGGAAGCCATTTTCAAATAACCGGAGAGGTCGGGCACATAGCCGGTAACCTCGATGCCGTAACGGCCCGATTGAGCCAGCAAATCTTCAGGCGGGTTGCTGCCGACGATTAAGAGGCGGGCTTCCTGGTGGGCAAGCCGGACACGCGGCCAGATTTCCTTAACGAGGTAACGGGCCGCGGCGGCATTGGCGTGATAACTCATCTTGCCGGTAAAAATAGCTGTGGCCGGGTGGCGCTTAAAATTGGGTGGCGGCGGGGTAAATTCCGCGATATTAACCCCGTTGGGAATGACTGTCACCGGGCTAATTTCTTCACCCGGTGACCTGTTTCGCCTGCCAGGATTTACCGGCCCGGCCAGGCGGGTCAGGGCCGTGGCATCCTCCCGGCTTGTAGCGCAGACCTGCTCGAACCCCCCCCCTGAGATTAAAGCCCCTTCATAACGGCGGGTAGCCCCCAACTCCAACCCGCTGACCAGGCGCTGTTTAAGCGGGCCATGCCGCAAGGTGCGCTCCACCAGCAGGGAGATAGAATCGACCGCATCATAGACAACCGGGATTGTGGTGGACCGCAACTCCCGCCCCAAAAAGGCCGCCCGGTAATGCTCGACATGGACCAGTTGAAAATCCCCTTCCTGCAAGATTTCCCTGGCGGCCCGCACCAGTTCCGAGCTATAACAGAAAAAAGCCTGCATGGACTGCCCGGTCAGCCCGGCCAGGAGACTCCGGGCAATACTCTCTAGCTTTGGCAAAAACACGGTCTTGATTTCTAAATTGGGCAGGGTTCGGGCGAGTTCAAGCGCGGCAGCTTCTTCCTCGGACGCGAAGATAGGTGAAAGAAGGGTAATCCGGTGTCTGGCGCTTAGTTCTTTGAGAAAATTAAAGGGCCGGGTGCGCAGTGGGCCGGGTAGATAGGGGGTGATAAATAAAATACGCACTACTTTTTCTCCTGCAATTTAAACCGGGCTTTACCACTTTTTCCGAAAAGACCGGGATTTTCCCAAAGTGAGCCTTTTGCTGACAGGCAAGACGTACCGGCAAAACGAAGTCATTCGCGCTGAAAAGGTGAGTTAGCTTGCTTTGACGCTCTGCCCAGGCCGGGGGCTGGTTGTTAACATTCGAAACCGAGTCTATCTAACCGGAAAACGATTAAAGACCGGTGAAAACCGCTGATATAAAAAATTAACCTGGTGTTATGCAGGTTAATTTTTTGGGGCCGTAATGATGTTGAGTGTGAGACTTAGTTCAAACCAGGTTATCCTCGCGTGACCTCGGCCACAGCTTCCGCGATATATTCGAGTTCTTGGCTGCCCAGGCCAGGGTATACCGGCAAAGAAAGGACTTCTGCGCAGGCCCGTTCGGTCACGGGCAGGCTATCGTTGTAGCCCCGGTCCTGGTAAACCGCCTGCCGGTGAATCGGTAGCGGATAATAAACCCCGCTGCCGATACCCCGCCCCTCAAGGGCTTGCTTCAACCCGTCCCGGTCAACTGCGCCCCCCGGCCTGACCCGAATGGTGTACTGGTGGTAGACGTGGCTGTAGCCAGGCGTTACCGGCGGGCTGACCACCCCGGCGCCCAGTTCTGCCAGTTTGCGGTCGAGGAAGGCGGCGTTTGCCTGGCGCTGCTCGTTCCAGCCACTCAAACGGCTCAACTGGACCCGCCCGATAGCGGCGTGCAGGTCGGTCATCCGGTAGTTAAAACCCAGTGTTTCGTGATAGTAACGCTGGCGCATGCCATGCCCTCGCAAAATGCGAACTTTATCGGCGACTGCCGGGTCATCGGTCGTAACCATGCCGCCTTCGCCGCTGGTCATATTCTTGGTCGGATAGAAACTAAAACAACCGGTCCCGAAACTGCCGACCCCCTTGCCCTCTGCCACGGCGAGGTGGGCCTGGCAAGCATCCTCAATAATAGGCAAATTAAATTTCTGGGAAATTTCCATCAAACGGTCCATGCGGGCCGGTTGGCCGAAAAGGTGGACCGGCATAATTGCTTTAGTTCGGGAGGTGATAGCCTCTTCCACAAGTTCAGGATCCAGGTTAAAACTAGCCTCCTCTATATCGACAAAGACGGGTCTGGCCCCCGTGAAAAGGATGGCATTACCGGTGGCGATAAAACTAAATGAGGTTGTGATTACCTCGTCACCGGGGCCAACCCCGTTAGCCAGCAAAGCCAGGTGCAGCGCGGTAGTGCCGTTGGCAACCGCGATAGCGTAGGCAACACCACAGGCCCTGGCGAATTCTTCCTCAAAGGCCGCCACTTCCCGGCCCTGGGCCAGTTGACCGGAGGCCATAACTCGCAATACTGCTTCTTGTTCTTCCTGGCCGATAAAAGGCCGGGCAATCGGTATATGGGTTCTTGAATCCAGTAATGTCATCGGTTTTATCCTCAATTATTAAAACGGTAGCCGGAGAGGCGGCGCTGCTGCGACAGTCTGGCATCAGGCAAACTTCCAAAACCAGACTTACCGGGCCAATTAGTTAAAAATATAGTTTTCCCGGCAATTTTTGCAAAACCAGCTAACCCCTTTTGAATTCAGTTGCAACTTGCTGCCACAACGGCAAACATAGCCGTGATGGCGGGCCGGTGAACCTATCACCAGTTCGTGGTCGGCCACATCTTTGCTCACCACTGCCCCGGCCCCAATCATGGCGAAACTTCCGATTTTTATGCCGGGCAAAATAACCGCCCCGGCCCCGATGGAAGCCCCATAACTGACAAAAGTCAGTTCCAATTCCCAATCATCATCGGTCTTGAGCGTGCCATCAGTATTGATAGCCCTGGGAAAGCGGTCGTTGGTAAAACAGACGCGCGGCCCGATAAATACTCCGCTCTCAATAACAGCACCCCGGAAAAGCTGGGCCTGGTTCTGGATTTTTACAAAATCCCCGATTACCACGTCCCGGTCGATATAGACGTCCTTGCCGATGATGCATTGTTTGCCCAGGCTGGCCCGTTCTCGGATTTGGGCCTGGTTCCAGATTCGGCAGCCTTCTCCGAGGTTTGCCTGGCTTGAGACCTCGGCGGTGCTATGAATAAATGTTTTCAACTCCTGCCCATCCATTTCAAGAGATGTTACCGCTTCAACCCTTCCAAAGCTTTTCAAATCTATCAGTCGCTTCATTATTTTGACCCCGAATCCAATTAAGTTCTTTGTAACAAAGTCATAAAATCTGGTGAGGTGGGGACTGTGCCTCCTACAAGTGACAGAGGAAAGTCACTCCTTACGCAAAAACTCCCTGCTCGTAAAGGCCGGGCATTAAAATACAATCGCAACGGCACGCGCCCAAGCCAGAGAAAACAGGCCACCAGCCCGCTCAAACCAGGACGGTGCCCATTATGTTAAGAAAAAGCTTGCCGGTTCACCTGATACTACTAGACCGGCCTTTTTTAGTGATTTTTCACTAATGTACCGTTAAACCCAACCGGCCTATTGCGGTATCAGGTTGGAATAAATTTTCGTCAAAGGCGCGTAGGCCTTACGGAAATCATATTGTTCCAGGGCTAACTGGCGGCCAGCGTTTGACAATGTCACCTGAAGGTCGGGCTCATTCAGGAGTTTTAAGCAGGATTGCGCAAATTCTTGCGGTGTATCGGCTAGCAGGCCGGTTTTTTCGTTTTCAAGATTGATGCTTTCTGCCCCTATAGTCGTTGAGATAACGGGTAACCCAAGGGAAAGCGCCTCAAGAATCTTGACCCGCATTCCGCCTCCCGAAAGCAGTGGCACCACCAAACCGCAACTTGCTTCCAGGGTCGGACGAAGGTCAGCCAGGTACCCGGTAACCCGGATACACGAATTCCGGCGAGCCAAATCGTAAATAATGTCGGGTGGGCGAGGCCCAATTATAGTATAGGTTACTTCTGGTCGGGCCTCCTGGATTAATGGTAAAACCTGCGTGGCGAACCAGATAACCCCCTCCACGTTTGGCGGGTAAAACATGGTCCCCAGGCTTACCAGATTGAGCGAACCCGGTTGCAGGGCTAAAGGTTCTGTTCCAACTGCATCCACGCCGATAGGAATGACCTCGCAAGCTACCTTCAACGCCTCGGCATCTTGCCGGTTCACAGCCAGAACTACCTCGAAGCGACGACAAATTTGTTGCTCGTAACGCCGTAACTTGAAAGTCTCAAATTTCATCAAGGCTTTCTTAAACGGGTTAGTTTCACCTTTGCTGAGGCGGTCGATAATTTTCCAGACCGCGTTGTGCTGGTCCAACAGGTGGTTTTTCACCGGCAAAGGCAAACCGTATTGGGCCATATTTAGCTGGTCGGCATGGACAAGCGCAAACTCTTTTTTCGTTACCAGTTCTTTCAAGAGCCGGGTCATCTGGCGGGATTCATCCCGGACAATTAAGAACGGTTTGGTAGAGAAAAAGCTGCGTAGTAAGGCCAGTCCGTCGCGCCAGCGGCTGCGCCGGATTGTCACATAGTGGACCTCCTCACAATACTCCAGGAATTTTGCCAAATGCTCCGGGGTATTTTCGGGACGCACAAATGAAACAAGCGTAATGGCATAATCGCGGGCCAGGTATTTAATCAGATTAAAAGTCTTGATTTTCGGCCCGGCATCCGGCGGGAAAGGTAGGACCTGGGTGAGTACCAAGATTTTTGGCTTTTCCTGGGCCTGGCCCATTGCGCCAGGTGAATTCTCGTCTTCAGACGTATTCTTTTCGGGTGAATCTGTTTGTGTCGAGAGGTAAATTCTACTCATCCGGTTTTCCCTCAGTCCGATATTGTTTAGCAGAAGTTTTGCCGGTGGAGTCAATTTAATATTTCATAGTGATAGCCTAATGAAATTCACTGTAATTCCTGTGACACTTTTTTTAACCACCAAAAAGAGGAACCAGGGGCGCGTAAAGGTTATGACCTTAACAATGGACCCCCGGATTCTTATTGGACAGCGAGCTGCGGAGCAAAGAATTCAACGGTCCGCCGCAGACCCTCCTCCAACTCGGTTTGAGGGTACCAACCTAAAACCTGGTGAGCCCTGGAAGAGTCGAAGTAAGCCTGGTAGATGTCGCCGGGTCTTCTGGGGGCGCGGACCACCGGCACTTCCCGGCCTATAATGGCACAGAGTTGGCGGAAAAGTTCATTTACCGAGGTGCCTTTACCGCTTCCCAGGCAAAAAATCTCGTTATCACCCTGCGTCAGGGCCAACAGGTTAGCCGCCGCCACGTCCCCGACAAAAAGGTAATCTTTCTGCTGGTTGCCGTCCCAGTCTATCCGTACCGTTTCGCCATTAAGAATACGTTTCGCGAAAATTGAAATAACCCCGGCCTCACCGTTAGGATCCTGACGTGGCCCGAAGATATTACCATAGCGGAAAATCGTATAATTTAGCCCCCGGTCGGCTTGATAGTAGCGAAGATAATGTTCCAGGACCATCTTGGTGATGCCATAAGGTGAAACCGGTCGCTGCGGAGTAATCTCGGTAACCGGCAGTATCTGGGGCGGGCCATAGGTCGCGCCGCTACTGGCGAAAATCACCTTGCGGGTTCCGGCAGTGATACAAGCCTCGAGTAAATTAAGCATACCCAGGACATTCACCTGGGCATCCAGTTCGGGAAAATCGGTCGAAATCTTGACCGAGTGCTGAGCGGCATGAAGATTAACAACCTCCGGTTTTTCATCCTTGATTAAATTGGCGGCTTCCCGGCTGCGAATATCCAGATTATAAAAGCGGGCCGCCGGATTAAGATTCTGTAATTTACCCCCGCCTTTTTCCCACAGGTTATCTATTACCATGACTTCATGGCCCCGAGCCAGATAGAGGTCAACAATATGGGAAGCGATAAACCCGGCCCCACCAGTCACTAAAATTTTCATATTACACCACCTTTTGCTTTGTTTAAGATAAGTCAATTTATACTTTATTAAAAAAATTGACTGGAGAAAATTTACCATACGGGCATTTATATACATAAGATATTAAAAGTTGAGGAATACTATTATCATATAGATTAAAAAAAGATAATTCTATTCGCCTTCAAAAGGAGGGATCCTCAGGTGAATAACCAGTAATTGGTTGTAAAAATTAGCGAAATAAGATGTGTATTAATTTTTCATTAGCAAATCCAGGAAGTTTTGAGGTAATATCGTGCTTTTATTGGTAAAAAAAATGCTTTTATTTTTAACTAACATTAATTGGATGGTTTACTTTTTTATTTTTATGATAAATTGGTGAATTTACCCCTTGACAATTTTCTGATTATGTTATAAATATGAATCACCACCAAAAAGTACTACGCACTGTAAACCAAAGTACTATTAATACATCACTCCGGGCAACCCTACGGTCGGCAAACCGGGTTTGTCAAAGCAAAATAACAGGCGTAACCGGTTAAACAGTGGCAAATCGTGGTTTATAACCGGCTTGGGTTGAATGGGTTATCCTACAGTCGTCTTTTTTGTGCAGTAACAAACGGAACTAAATTCAAACCCCCAATTCTGGGTCTTTAATTAGTTTTCATTATCGGATTTTCTGAAGATTGGTTAATCTTCATGATTTTGTCACATTGTCCTATCACTGGTTTGGCAAATATTTAATCTCTCAATCTTAATCGGCTTTTTAGTAACTGGACAGTTACTGGCTTCCTATTGGCTTCTTAATGACTCCTGAGCGTATTCATAATGAAGGTAAATCATCTAGAGCGATGTTGCAGATGATTTCGAACCGCATAAGCAATTATGCTGTAATTTCGGGTTACGCATTTTTCAAGAATACACAATTGTTCTGATGGTTTTGTTAAGAAATTTAAGCTTGGTAAATTTTATTATTGCAAAACCGTGAATGGATCCCTTATATCAAATTAGTCCTACCATTAGGTTCAGACCTTTATATAAGAACCTAAGTTATCCAGTTTATATGTTCATTTTATCAATTCTGACTTAAATCTTGGCTTTAAACTACCCTTGTTATTGAGGTAACACCATGAATATTTTAGTGGTTGAAGACGAGCCCCTTTCGAGAAAAATGCTGAGTGTGCTGCTGGAAGGGGAAGGGTTTTCCGTTACTCTGGCTGAAAGTATACGGGCAGCACGGGCTGTCCTTAAAAATGATACCCCTAACCTGATTATCCTCGATGTATCCCTGCCGGACGGCGATGGTTTCACCTTTTGCCGGCAGCTGGTCGAGGAATCGAACCATATCCCCATTATCATGCTGACCTCTCGCGACACCCTTCAGGACAAATTGACCGGGTTCAAGTACGGCGCGGATGACTATATTGTCAAGCCCTACGAGTTCAACGAACTTATTGAGCGGGTTAAAGCGGTCCTGCGCCGGAGCAGCTACGTCCAGCATCACCTGGTCCAGGACTACATCAAGGTTGGCGACCTGGAACTGAATGTGGGCGAATTAAAAATTAAGCTGCGCGGAAACCAGGTCATCCAGCTTACCCCCACCGAGATGAAAATCCTAAGTTGCCTGATGTCTAACGTCGGAATTGTCCTCAAACGGTCCCGGATTGCCGAAATCGCCCTGGGTTACGAGTACGGCGGGGCCAGTAACGTGGTAGATGTCTACATCCGCCGGTTACGCAAAAAGCTAGAAATTGACCCCAACCAACCCCAATATATCGAAACCGTTATCGGAAGCGGTTATCGAATGTGCAAGCCGAGCGACTTAAAACAGGCCGCAGGTTAAGCACGCTCCCCCTCACAATTTAGCCGGAAGGTAGGTAAAGCAATGGTTATAGATTCTTCGATCCATCTGAACTCGACCCTGCATTACCCCGATTCGTTTACGGAAGACAGGTGTAAATCCCTTGCTCACCAGGTTTACTATTTGCAGCAGGAATTGGAGGCAGCCCATTCTAACGAACAAAATTTGAACGATTTGTTGCTCAAAACCAATCACGAAAACGAGCAACTCAACGAACGGATTGCCACTATTGCCCACGAAATGAACAATCCTTTACAGGTAACCTCCTGTTTTATCAGCTACATTCTCAACCGGCCCGGTGAAATTGATAGCGATAATGAACAGGATTATCTGAACGGCGCCATTTGCGGTATCAAACAGGCCCAGGTGCTTTTACAGGATATGTTATGTGATACCCAACTGGCCCACCAGGAACTCGATATAGATTTGAGAGTGGTGAATTTACGCGACGTGGTCAGGAACGTATTCAACCAGTTCAAATTATTATGCCAGGCTTCGGGTCTGTCACTGACCGGCGAGGGGTTGAGCGGACCCGAATGTCTGGTGCTGGGCTCGACCAACCGGCTGCAACAGGTCATATACAACCTTATGACAAACGCGGTTAAGTTCTCACCGCCCGGCGGCGAAATTGCCCTGAAGTTGAAATTACAAAATAATGATTACCTGGTCGAAGTAATTGACCAGGGGCCGGGTATCAGCCCGGAAGACCAGGCCCACATTTTCGAGCGGCGCTTTCAGGTTAAAGACTCAGCCGAACATTACCGGGGTGGGTACGGTTTGGGGCTCAATATTGCCTTTGGCCTGATCGAACTACACGGAGGTGAAATGGGGGTAGAAAGCGAGTTGGGTAAGGGGAGCCGTTTCTGGTTTACGCTACCCGCCGGTTACTAGAAAGGTTTAGAAAAGAGGTAGCCTGTTAAGAATTTTACCGGCTACCTCTTGACTCGGCCCGACCCGGTAAGGTTCAGGCTGACCAGAACTGTTGGAATTCGGACCAGTTCAGCCAGGCCCGCTGGTTTGAAGTCGAAGCAGGCGCACCGCGCCGGGGCTTTAACCAGGCAGGTCTGGCTTGCTTGAGGCTGGCGATTAGATATTTCGATAGAATCGCCAGGCTTATCAAAAGCTTGAACCCTACCGCCGAGATATTGCCATAATGTTTCCGGTAAAGCAGGACTTTGCTTTTTTGAAGCTGCCAGGTCATTTTCGTCCAGTTTTTCCGCGTACTCTGTCCCCCCAGGTGAATGATATTAATATGGGCCAGGTAGTAAGTTTGCCAGCCCTTTTGCTCCAGGCGTTTGCCCAGGTCATTTTCTTCCCCGTACATAAAAAACTGCTCATCCAGCCAGCCAATCTCTTTTAAGGCGGCGGAACGAGCGAACATGAAGGCCCCCTGGATAGTCTGGACCCGCCGGGTAACCTGGCTCTGTTTAACCCCAAAACTGGGATAGGGCTTTCTAAGCAAACGCCGTCCCAGGCCGGTTACAATCAGAATTTCTCGCCAGAAATTAAGATAAGGCGCATACGAACCCTGAAAACTGCCGTCGGGGTTCAAAATTTGAATGCCGCACAGACCGGCACGCGGGTGAGCGTCCATAAACTCGATAATTCGGGCGAGAGTGCCGGGCTGGACCAGGGTATCGCTATTGAGCAACAGGCTGTAACGCCCCCCGGCTATTTTCAAACCCTGGTTATTGGCCGGGCCAAAGCCCCGGTTGTCCCGGTTAGCGATAAGGCGGACCTGGGGATAACCGGCGGCCACGGCTTCGACACTGCCGTCGGAGGAACCGTTATCAACAACGATTATTTCAAAGCTAAAAGAGCCAGGCGGGTTAGCATAAACTGATTCCAATGTGTCAAGCAAAAGCTGGCGGGTATTCCAGTTGACAATGACTATACTGAGGTCGGTCTCGGTTCCCTGCTGGTTCATAAACGACTCCAATTTTTTGCTTAAAACTTTGGGGGATTTGACAGGTTTGGGCGGTTACCTTAATCCAGTAACATTATCTGGTTCAGGCTTAAACACGGTATTAAATGACCGGGCCAGGCCAATTAAAGGGTGTTCACTGGATAGCGCCTGCCTGGAATAAATAGAACCGCCAGTATTTGAGAAAAATCTTAATTTTTCGAAAATGAAACTATATTAATTAAAGATCCGGCCAGGGTAAAAGGGGTTTTAATCTTTCTTTTTTACCATATGTTACAGATGATGTAGCCGAAGGAGGGACAGGGCTGTTCTTCAAAATTTAGTCATAGATAGGTAAGGTATGACAGTAAATCCGGCCCTTTACAGGCAACTGATGAGCCAATTTGCTTCCGGGGTAGTGATTCTTACTCTAAGGCAAGGCGACTTTTGTCACGGAATCACGGTTAGCTCATTTTGTTTTTTATCAATGGAGCCTCCCCAGATACTTGTTTGTATAAATCAAAATTCTTATTTTCTGAGTTTGCTCGAACAATCGGAGTATTTTGGCGTCAATATTCTCGACGAGAATGGCGCGGAGCTTTCCCGGCATTTTGCCACCCGGAGCCTTACCAAGTTCACCACCGTTCCCTATTTTTCGGGCCAATCCGGCGTACCTCTCCTGACAGAAGCTGTCGCTACCATGGAATGCCGGTTAGCCGACCGGTTTCCGGGTGGCGACCACCTGATTCTTACGGGCGATGTCCTGCACGCCGGGATGGACCAATTTTCCCAACCGTTAATCTATTTCCGGCGCGAATATAGTCAGTTAAGACGCGGAACCCTGATAGAGGATAGCCTGGTGGCATCACCGTTTGTGACCTCAAGGCCAGGCAATTAAATTTTAGTTTAAGCGGTTTTCTCCTGTTACGTTGCTCAGCTACTATTTTTTATTCCATCAAGTTTATATTTTTAAGCGTCCCGTATAAAAACAGAAGGGCCTATTATATTTATGCGCTCCCCCTCACTGCCGCCGAACGATTCTGAAGGAGCTAACCAAAAACCGAAGATTTTCGCCAGGTTAAACCCGGCCCGGCTCCCCCTGTTCAGTTATGGAATGTTTTTGTATGGCCTGGGCCTGCTTACCAGCGCCTGGTTCGCACACGGTAACGACCTCAGGGTCTTCTGGCTGGTGGTCGGATTTCTCCTTTTCTGGGTAATCGTAGGGATTGGCCGGAAGACCACCTATCTTTACTACCTCATGCTGGGCTTCTGCACTTTTCTGATGCTGGTCGGCTGGATTTGCGCTCGCAACCTTGATGACGATTATTTAAGGAGTAATTCCATCTCCGACACAATATTAAAACTCGACCTGCATTTGAGCCCGCAACTGGAAGGTCTGAAAATGCACCGCAATACCCTGGCCGGAATGCTAGCGGTCTTCGGTGTGCTGGCCCTCAACTACGGCTTATTTGCTGCAAGGCCGTGGGTACGCTGGCTCGGCCGGTTAACCGGCCTGTCAATGTTCGGGTTGCTCCTTGTAACCAACAGCCGGGGTGGGTTAGTCGCTTTCATTGCCGGGAGCGTGCTGCTGATAGCGCTCACCTGGACAGGAAAATCCAAACTAAGTTTTCGCTTTATCATCACCTGGGGTGTAATTCTGCTGACCATTACCGGGGTGTACCTTGTTATCAGCGGCCAGTACCAGTTGTTCACGCCCGAACGGCTGCTCAATGAGAACGGTGGGAACCGCCTGGAAATCTGGGGAAACACCTTTTACATGCTGGGGGACGTGCCTTTAACCGGGTTTGGCCCTGGAAATTTCGAGTCCGTCTACCCTTTCTATATCGACCCATCGGCAGTGAGTGGCCGGGCTTCCCAGGAGCACGCCCACAATATTTTTCTACAAATTTATGGTGAAACGGGCCTGACCGGGTTCCTGGGGATAGCGCTTATCTTTAGCCAGCTTATCCGGCTAATAAAGCGCTCCTTCCAGAAAAGAGAGCTTTTTACCGCTTCGCCCGACCCCTCCGAAAAACAAAATGCAAAAGCCGTTTTGCTGGGGCAGGGTGGGTTGGCAGCCTCGGCAACGATGTTTATCTTCGGGTTTACCGAATTCAACCCCTGGAACGAGCAGTTTACCTTTTTGTTCTGGTTTCCCCTGGCGTTGGTGGCTGCCGTCTATACCCGGAACAGGCCGGGGCAATTTTACTCGAAAATAAACCCGGCCAGGATAGCCCGCTGGTATAAAGCCGGGTCCCGGTCTGCAAAGCTGGCCGTAACTTCAGGTGGGATTATTTTAACCGGTGTACTGGTCTGGCAATTTGCGGGGTTCGCCACGGTTAACATGGCCGGGCTGGCAAGCGAACAAAACTGGCTGGGTACAGGTAATACCTCGCTGGATAGCATCGAGCAACTGTACAGAGCCGCGGAAAATAGTGTTGGGTGGACCGGGGTACCTCGGCGGGCAGAAGCCTGGGTGGCCTGGCAGAAAAACGATACCCAACTGTTGAGAGAGGTAATTAATGACCATCCTGGGGACCGGCGAAGTTTACTCATGCTGGGGGACCTGGTCGCTAACACGGGGAATAAGGCGGAAGCGGTTGCTTTCTGGCGGAGAGCCCAGGCGGCCCCACTCTTTGTAAACCGGGGGCGGCGCAGCCTTGATAGCGATAACGACCTCGGTGCGGAGCTGTATTTCCTGGAAGCGATTGAAATTGACCCTTATCTCTGGGATAGCTATCACTACCTGGTAATGCTTTACCAGCGCCACGACCGGACCAATGACTCGGTGGCCTTGCTGGAAAAGGCCAGGTCCTATTTTCCGGGAGACTCCCGACTGCAAGATGAGCTTAACGTCTTGAAACCGGCCTCCTGAATGTTATTATCAGGCCGCTGCGGACGGGAGGCATACTTAGGACCTAAGCGGGGTTTCCTTAAAGCCGGTCAGGGCAAGCTGGCTTTCCAGGCTTTTCAATTCTTTTTCGAGCTGGCGATATAAATTTTCCTGGGCCATATACAGGTTGCTTAGCTGAAGCTGTTCGAGCTGGGATATGACGTGTTGCGTCCCGGTTGGGGTATTATCCGGCTTCAAAAAGGTATTCCCAGCCTCGTTTTTGGGCCGGAGCAATTTCTGGGAAAAACCGGCCTTGCGAGCCTGGGCAAAAGTGATTCGGCCAGGCAGTGCTCCCGTTTCCAGACTTCGATTCTGTAATTTGGGGTCAAGCAAGCGCTGATTTTCGGCTATTTCGACCATCCGGTTATCGAGGGATTTCATTTGGGCCTCGACCTGGGCCAGGCGCAAAATGGTGTACTGGTGCTGTTCAAGCAGGTTGCGGGTATGTTGCAGCGTTTCGATAGCCTGCCGGGTTTCGTTCAGCAAGCTTTCCAATTCTTTAAGCTGCAAGTTTATATAAGCACCCACTTCCGAATAATTAAAGGCCATTTTTAAGGCTCCTGACTTTTAATTAGCGCCAAGTTTATTTAGCAGGTCTTCCAGGTTCGGGTTATCAGGCTGGATAGCCAGGCTGGCCTGGGCTGCCAGGCGGGCATTGGGGAAATCTTTAAGCCCGTAAAAAGCAAAGGCTAAAGCTTCCTGGTAAGAAGCGCTGGAAGGATATAATTCTACGGCCTTTTGCAGGTTGCGGACGGCTGCTTCAAAATCGTTCAGGCGGTAAGAAGCCAGCCCCGCATTGTAATAAGCTTCAGGGTAATCCGGTAAAACCTCCTGGGCCCTGGTGGCCCATTCCTGGGCTTTAGCATTATCCCCCAGGGCTAAACTAATGGCCGCCAGGTCGGTCAGGGTCTGACCGTTGGGAGGCCCCAGGCGGGCGGCTTTTTCCAAGAATACTTGTGCCCCGGCGTAATCTCTCCGGTCCAGCAGAATATAGCCGCTCCCGGTCAAAGCCCTGGCGTCGCCGGGATTGTTTTGCAGGGCCAGGTCAAATTCCTTCTGGGCCTGGGGCTGGTCGCCTTGCTGGTAATAAATCCAGCCCAGGTTGGAGTGCAAACAATACAGGTTTTGGTCCAGGCTCAAACCTTTTTGGAGCCAGGTTTGCGCCTCGGTATAATTAGCCTGCCCCTGCATCCATAAGATTTCGCCTGTGGCGCAATAAAACCCGGCTATACCCGGAGAACTTTGAACCAGGGTATCCAGCAGGGTCAGGGCCCCGCTCAAATCACCATCGGCTCTGACAATCTGGTAACGCGCCAAATAGACCCAAAAATTAGGGTTGGCGGCGCTCAGACCGGCGGCCCTGGTTATCTCACCTACCGCTAACGAGGGTTGGCCCCCATAAAGAAGGGAGAGCGCGTTCGCGGCCAGAGCTTCCGGCAGGTCCGGGGCCAGGGAGACCGCCTGTGAGGCTGCCGCCGCCCCTTTTGAATTGTCGTTATTGCCAAAGTAAGCAAAAGCCAGGTAAGACCAGGCCAGGGCATCATTTCCATTTAGCGAGACGGTTTTTTCCAGGACGGTGATAGCATCCGGCTGGGTAGGATGGCCCCACAGGTAGAGAAACCGGCCCAACCGGCGCAGGGTGGCGGGGTCATCGGGGGTGCGGTTAAGGTCAGCCTGGTAAGTCGCCAGGGTTTCCTGCCCCCTGGCGTCGTTAAAAAAAGAACGGTCAGCCGCCGCCTGGGGGTTGGCGGAAGTATCAGAGCCGGTAGCAAAATTATCGGGCGGGCTAAAATTGAGGGCAGGGCCGGGGGTAGTCGGCGCAACGGTTTCTGCCCCGGCCAGGGTTGTGTCCGGTGGCAGGGTAGGAGCCAGGGTTGGATTATTTTCAGGCGGGGAAGTAACCGGCACAGGTGAACTTTCGGGCGGCGGTGTGGCTGCGGATAAGGTCAGGTCGGCAGGGGTCGGGGAAATAAAGACCCCGGCCTGGGCAGTAGCAGAATGGGCCAACCGGGTCAATTCCGCCGGGGGAATGGTCGGATATTCTATCGAAGCCGCCGGGCCGGAATTGGCCGGGGTGGGGACCGGCGGGACTGTATTGGACCTGTTTAGCAACAACAGGCTGACAAAGACCATCAAGATTAGGTTCAGTATCAAAATAGCGGGTACAAAAGGAAAAGTCTTTAGGAAGCCACCCTGGTTAGTGGCTACCCTCGAACGCTGCTTCCCCGCAGTCCTGGTAGCAGGACGGGCCGGGGCAGGCTTTACCGGTTGAGGTTGAACCACCGGGCCAGGCGGCGGTTGAACAACTTCAAGGACGGTTTGCCCAGGGGCCGCCTGGGGAGGCTCCGGGGCAACTGGTAGAGCCGCCAGGGCTGGCCCTTGAACTGGTTCATGGACCGGTGGTTCGGCCAGGGGATGGGAGGGGAAATTTAAGGCCTCGGCAGCCATCGCCTGGCTTTCCTCGAGCAATTGGTGCATGGTCTGGTAGCTTTGAGGTGTTAACTGATTTTGGAGATCGCCAACCAGACCGATTTCAAACCGGCTAATAAAATCGAGGACGGTAGGGTAACGGCCATCGGGATTTTTTACCATGGCCCCGGCAATCGCCGCTTCCAGGCCCAACCCCACAGAAGGATTGATTTCATGGAGCGACGGGATGGGTTTGTAGGAATGGCGCACCAGGCTGGAAAAATCGCTGGTGCCCAGGAACGGGTTGAACCCAGCCAGCAACTCATAGGCAATGACCCCCAGCGAATAAACATCAATGCGAGGGTCGGGTTGCGAACCTTTTATCAATTGCTCCGGGCTGGTATAAGCCGTGCCCAGAAAACCGGGAGGACTATCCTTGTCCCAACTTACCAGGGGAGAATCGGGGCGGCGCGGCAGGGGAACAAACATTTCCAGGCGGACGGTTCCGGCGGGGTTGACCCAGATAAAAACCGGTTGGAGGTGGCCGTGGATAATTTTCTGGGAATGACAATAAATTAACGCTAAAGCCAGTTGGCGGCAGATTTGCCCGGCCACCTGGACGCTCACCGACCCGGCCAGCAGAGTCCGCAAGGGTAAGTAATCCGGGTCCGGCATGGCGCTGAGAATACCCCGGTAGCGGATATGGGCCCGGACGTACTCAAAGGCATCAAAGACCGGCCACAAATTGGGATGGTGTAAATTAAGCAGGCCGAGGATGCGCTTGTTATGCTGCTCGAAATCGGAGGAAATCTGTTCGAGCCAGAGTCGCGCCATTCTATCCGAGCGACGGTCCCTGACTTCGTAAACCCACAAAAACCTCTCCGACCAGAGCAGCCTGATTACTTCAAAGCGGCCTGGAATGGGAGGGGGTTCCGGTTCAGGTGTCCCGATATACCTGATATTTTCTGCTGGTTGATAATTTCTTTCGTTCATGCTAATAGACAACCGGTAACCCGAGCCGGTCGGAATTTGAATGGTACAACTTGTATGAACGTTATTTTAGAACGAGTCGGGTTATTTCGCCAATCGCAGCCCTCCCACTTAAAAAGAGGAATTCCCCCTTAACTGAGCGCTACCAGTAAGACCCCGGTGCAAATCGTTAGAATCCCGGCCAACCGCAACCAGCCAATCTTTTCGTGAAGCAGGAAAAAAGAGGTTACGGCAATCAGGGCGTAACTCAGGCTGGCAAAGGGATAAGTATAGCTAAGCGGAGCCAGGCTCAGGGCCACCAGCCAGAAAAAGACCCCCGAACCAAAGACCGCCAGACCGCCTACGACATAAAAATTGGTGGCTAACGACCGGACTAACCCGACCACCCGCGAACCGCCGCCCCCAATAGAGACACTGCCCATTTTTGACATACCGACCTTTAGAAGAAGCTGGCCGGTTACCCCCAGGATTGAACTCATCAGGATAGGAAAGAATATACTCACGGTTTGACCCCCTCACCTTTGGTATGGTTGGTATTATCCGAGGGATTGCTGAAAGCCACCAGAAGGACGCCCAGGCAAATAACCAGCACCCCGCCTATGCGTAACAGGCTAAGATGCTCGCCCAATAAAAAGAAAGAAGCCCCCAGAATCAGAACGTAACTCAGGCTGATAAAGGGATAGGCGTAACTCAACGGCACCCGGCTGAGCCCGACCAGCCAGTACAGTACGCTTACGGCGTAAATTACCATCCCGACGATAATAAAGGGGTCGGTAGCAATCGACCAGATAATTTCCGGCAGACTCCGGGTTGTAAAAGAAACCGGCCCCAGGTCGGACATGCCGCGTTTCAAAATCAGTTGGCCGACCATACTCAGGATTACACTGATGAGGACAGGGGCCAACAATTTCAAGCGCCCTTTGAGGGTAGCCTGAAAACTACCGGGCAGGGCAACTTTATCGCTTTTGGGTTGCTCAAGCGAGGGGGGCTCCACCTCGGTGGCGCTCAGTTTCAGGTCCAGGCCGGTTTCGGCGATAGAGGGGCCGCGCAAGCGTGCCAGCTTAAACTTTAACAAGGTCTCCCCTTCCGTTTGTAACTAAATTGGTATTCCTGTTAAAAAACTCGGCAATAATTTTTAGAATTGAGCCTGAAATATCCGCAGGGACCGGGATTCTGGCTTCTTCAAGGGTTAGCAGGTTACCCGGTTGCAGGTAGTACCGGCACTTTTCCAGCGTTGTCGGAAAAGTATTTCCCACCAGGACCGCTTTTCCGCTCTCGACCAGGTAACTCCATTCGGTCTCCTGTCTTAAAACCAGGACCGGGCGGCCCAGCACCGCCGCTTCCTCCTGCAACCCGCCCGAATCGGTCAGGACCGCTTTGGCCCCAATCATCAAGCCCAGCATATCGAGATAACCGAGCGGTTTTAGCTGGATTACCCCGGAAGAAAGAATTAAGCCCAACTTGTCGAGCATAGCGCCCGTCCTGGGATGGACCGGAAAGACCACCGGGCAGTCCGCCGCCAGGCCGTTAATGACCCTTACCAGTCCGGGTAAAATTTCGGGAGTAGTGTTTTCGGCCCGGTGCAAGGTCATGGCAAGATAGCCGCCGGGGATTAATTTCAATTCTTCGAGCAGGGGACGGCGAGAGGCGAGAGGGGCGGCCCGGCGGCACGCTTCCAGACCGGTCGAACCCACCACATGAATTTCGGCCTGGTGCTGGCAACCTTCCGCCACCAGGTTCAGCCTGGCCGTTTCGTCCGGGGCCAACAACCAGCGGGCCACATGGTCTACCATTACCCGGTTCAGTTCTTCCGGCATCGCCCGGTTAAAAGACCGGCAACCCGCTTCGAGGTGCATCACCGGTACGCCCAACTTCACCGAAGCCAGGGTCCCGGCCAGGGTGGTATTGGTATCGCCCTGGACCAGAGTCAGAGCAGGCTGTTCCCGTTTGATAATCGGCTCTAGCCCGGCCAGCATCCGGGCAGTCTGTTCCCCCGGCCCCAGACCCGCTGCCCCGACATTGAGGCGGTACCGGGGGGAAGCAAGCCCCAATTCCTCGAAGAAAAGGGCATCCATTTCGTAGGAATAATGCTGGCCGGAATGCACGACCACCACCCGGTCGCAAACCTCGTGCAAGCGCGAAAGCAGGGGGGATAGTTTAATAATTTCGGGCCGGGTACCCAGCACTACCAGCAGCGTTCGGTTTATCATTGGCCGCGATTTCCTTTGGTAGTAAAGCTCAAATGGCCCCGCCCCACCAGGCTCGATAACCGGTAGAGCAACACCCGCCCCTGGAACTTCAAATGCGACCGGGTGATACTGGCAACTTTGGCCTTGGACTGGCCGTAGTGACGGACCCGTAAGCGGCAGGGATGTTCGGCCACTTTAGCCCCATCCAGCATGGCCCGGACCAGGATTTCGGTTACGCCCAGAAACCCGTTATGTTCGTGCCGGGCCTTGACCAGCACCGGGCGGCGGTAGGCCCGGAACATGCTGGTATAGGTATGCAGTTTCGGGTTTACCAGCACCCGGTACATCGCGGAAGCCCCTTTGCTCAGGAAAATCCGGTAGCGCGGCACATTATCAATGCCGCCGTCAGGGTGGTAAGGTGAGGCCGTGACAATATCCACGTCCTTGGTAAGACGGTTAAGGAGAGGCGGGATTTCCGAGAAGGCATAGGTCGCGTCGCTATCGGTGGTAACCACCACATCCCCGGTGCAAGCCTCAAACCCGGTACGCAAGGCAGCCCCCAATCCCTGGTTCTGGGGGTGGCGCAGCAAAGTAACCTCGCTGAAACCCTCGAAGGCGCGCCTTAAGAGTTCCACAGTTTCGTCTTTGCTGCCATCATCCACGAAAATTACTTCCACCTCGGACCACGGCGAGGTCTTTTTAAGGTCTTGCACCACCGGCCACAAATCTTTTTTCAGGCCAGGCACGTTCAGAGCCTCGTTATAGCAGGGGATTACAATGGATAATTTCAAAATACCTCTCCTCCTGGCGCGGACCTTTTCTTACTTACTTATTAGAAATCAACGAGGGCAAGCGGGTCGCGGCGTTCTGGTGGTGAAATCCCATCGGCAAAACCGGGGTGGAATGGATGGTTATCTTTCGCCAGGCTTCGTCCGCAACCAGGGGTATTTGCTCCGTTTCGCTGGTCTCCCCAAGTTTCTCCTCGATTTTTCGCCGGATTTCCAGGGCCAGCACCAATGCTGCCAGGCCATCACTGCCGCTTACCTGGGGAGTAGTACTCTTGCGAATCGACTGGATAAAATCGGCCAGTTCGAGTTGCAATGGTTCGGTGCTTGGTACAAAGATGCGTTCGATAAAATCCTCCTGCCGGTAACTGGGGTTCCCCCGGTTCGAGTAGTGAGGAACGAAACGGCGGTGAATCGAAAGGTTTTTATGCAGCAGGTCGGTTTCGATATACGACTCGGAAGTGGTGACCTCGATGGCCCGGATTTTCTGCTGCGTTACGCGTGAGGCGGTCAGGGTAACCACCGGACCATCTTTGTAGTAGAGGGTCGCCACGGCGTGGTCAACCGTTTTAGTAAAGACGCTCCGGCCAAAAGTTTCAATCGCATCCGGCACCCGCCCGGTCATTTTCAGGACCATATCGAGGTCGTGAATCATTAAATCGCTGACCACATCTACATCGGTCTGGCTGCCATCGAACGGGCTGAGGCGGCGAATGTTCATGGCGACCGGTTCCTCGGACTGGTGGGAAGCCAGCAAAGATTGCAATTCCTTAAAAGCGGGGTTGTATCTTTCGATATGACCAACCATTAACAACAGGTTTTCGGCATGAGCCGTTGCCACCAGTTCCTGGGCCTGTTGGACCGTAAGGGCCAGGGGTTTTTCAACCAGGAGATGCTTGCCATGTCGCAAACACTCCATACCGAGCGGATAATGGCCGGGGGTGGTTGTCGCCAGGCTGACCACGTCAACTAACTGGAGCAATTTCTTGAAATCCTGGAAATATTGGACCTCATATTTCTCCTGAATCTGGCGGCCCCGGCTTTCGGATAAGTCGCTAACCCCTACCAGTTGGACATGCGGCAGGGTCGAGTAGACCCTGCAATGCCGTTCGCCCATGTTTCCAACACCAATTACTCCTACCTTAATTTTTTCGCTCATTGTTTCACCACTTTTTCAACATTACTTGTTGTGTCATAAACGGGTCAGGGTTTCGAGCCTCTGTCCACAAAAGGTTCAGGTTTTTCTGGAAAGCAACCAGGGTGAGAAATCTATTTAGAAGCGTTCAGTGGGAAGTTTAAAAAAATTTGATGAGAACCTTGTGAAACCGGGCAAACCTCGAATGAGTTTATTTTCAGAAACTCTCAACCTGACCCGGACAGCCTGAAACTTACCCGGCGCATTATTCAATTTCAATGCTAAAATGGGATGACTCTAGTAGTGAATTAATACTGGTACTGCCTGAAAGGATAGCGTTTTGGGGATATGTCTACACAAATTGGGCTGGTAGAGGGAAACCGCGAGGATTACCTCGATTTACTGATGCTGGCCGACCCGGAAGAAGCGGTAGTCCGGGCTTATCTCGACCAGGGCTGGCTTTTCGCTCTTTACGAGGAGGCGGAACTGGCCGGGGTTATGCTCTTGCTCGAACACGACCCCCAGACCCTTGAAATTAAGAATATCGCCGTATCCGAGCAAGCCCAGAACAAGGGCTATGGCAAGCAACTCCTGGCAAAAGCTAAAAGCTTTGGACAAAAGCAGGGATACCATACCCTGATGGTCGGGACCGGCAATTCCAGCCTGCCGGTGCTGTTTTTCTATCAGAAAGCCGGGTTCCGCTTTCGCTCGGTCATTCGCAACTTCTTTATCGACAATTACAAGGAGCCCATCTTCGAAAACGGCCTCCAATGCACCGAAATGCTCATTCTCGACCAGGCGCTTTGAACGGGTTATTCAGCAGCGCGTCCTGGAAATTGCTAAACAAAACCCGGCTCGGAAATTCCGGGCCGGGGTTTTTAGTTCCAGGGTTCAGGGAAAACCTATTCCCAGATGGAGCCGATTTGCCACGCTTCCAATTTTTTCAAAGTGGCCTCTCCGCCCGTGGCGAAAACACCCACTCCCAGGCTATCCGGGCGGGAGGGGTAGACCCGTCCCGACATGTAGATGCGGTCATTCACACTCACCTCGATGACCGAGCGGTCGAGGTAGACGTGGAACCGTAAAGACTGACCAGGTTCCAGGATATAAGCCGGGACTTCCGGGGAAACCTCTCCGGCCTTTTCGCTGTTCGAGCGGGTGACATCAAGGTAAAGCCTTCCGGTATTAACGTCATAGCCTAACCGGGTTTGCTCGGAGCCGTCAGGACTAGACCGCAGGATAAGGCCGAAACCGGTCGCGCTGCCGGGCTGAAACTCGGCTTTAAGCTCCAGCGAATCGCCCTGCAAGGTGTCAAGCAGGGTATCGCCGCTGACGGTTTGTTCGCCAAATTCCAGGTTCGCGCCGCGCAGGGCTTCAGTCTCCGGGGCAAAAGAGTAGCAAATTTCCCCGGCCTCGTTGTGGGTAATCAGAATCGGCATGGTCATGACCCCGGCCCAATTCGCCGCTCTATGTTCCTCGCGGCTGCGGGTCTCCCGGAGCCAACTCCACATCACCCGCCGCCCCTTTTCATCCTCGAAGGTCTGGGGTGCATAGAAAGAGTTGCTACCGTAATCCATGCGCTCTTCAATTTCCGGCGTAAACTTGTGATCGGCATAGGTACCTATGTAAGCAACCGGGTAACTCCGGGTAGTCGAAGAAAAGATAAGGACGTGTTTGTCGCCTAGCGGGAAAAAGCTGGGACATTCGTAGACTTCCCTATCAACCCCGGCGTCGCCCTGGTAGAGCGGGTGAAGATAGGTCCAGTGATAAAGGTCGGGCGAACTGAAAAGCATGACCGCGCCGCCACCACCTTTTAGCCCGGTCCCGATACCCATATACCAGGTATCGCCCTCGCGCCAGACGGTGTGGTCGCGGAAGTCGGTCCCAACCGATTCGGCGGGTGGGGTGGCAATAACCGGGTTGCCCTCGTATTTCTGCCAGGTAACCAGGTTATCCTGGCTGGTCGCCACGCAGGGCAATTCGGAGCGGCCATTCTTACCGGTATAAATTATGGTGGGTACGCCGCCGTTATCAAGGGTTATCCCCGACCAGCAGCCCCCGGCGTCGGCAGTGCCGGGGGTCGGTTCGAGCGCGACCGGTAAATCGGTCCAGTGAAGCATGTCGGAACTGACCGCGTGGCCCCACAGTATCACCCCACCGTCAGCAACCAGGGGATTGTACTGGTAAAACATGTGGTAAAGGCCCTGCCACTGGATCAGACCGTTGGGGTCATTCATCCAGTTGTGGGGTGGGATAAAGTGATAAACAGGCCGGTGGCGGTCGTTGGCGAACTTGCCCTTTAGCGTGGCTCTCTCTTCATTTGCGGACCACTGAGAATACACTTCCATAATGAAATCCTCATCGTTTTCGATATAAGATTACTTTTCGATCTCCTTACTAATTTCAATACCGGCCTGAACAAAACACCCGGCGGAAATTAGCCTCTTACTGCGGTCACCTTTGCTCTAACTGGTGGATTTTCTTACTCCGAGGGGAATACACCAGGCTCCAGTTTATACTTCCGGGTGATTTCTCACAACCGGCACCGCTACCTGGTTTGAACGTTCCATTATTTTGCCCGACCCATATAATTTGCGGTAAATAGTTTATAATAGATACCGCATTTAAATACCGGAATCCCAAATATCCCTGGTCTCACCCCGCGTGAGAGGAGTCTTGATGTCCAATTCTTCGCCCGTTCGTCCGGCAGCCTACGTGCGGGAAGCCCGCCGGGCGGTTATCGCCTTTTTTATGCTGCACGGCTTATTATCCGCCGCCTGGGTTGTCCGTATACCCGATGTTAAAAATCAGCTCAAGCTGTCCGACGGTGAGTTGGGACTGGCGCTATTGGGTTCTCCGGTAGGGGCCATTGCGGGGCAGTTTTTGGTCGGCTGGCTGCTCGGTAAATTCGGCAGCAAGATTATGACCTATGCCATCGCGATACTCTGGTGTTTCCTGTTTCCTCTCATGGGTTTAGCGCCAAACATGCTGGCCTTGACCGTCCTGTTGTTCTTTTACGGTGTGATGGCCGGGGGCCTTGATGTCGCCATGAACTCCCAGGCGGCCCTGGTTGAAAAACTCTACGGTCGCCCGATAATGTCCTTTTTTCACGGCACCTGGAGCGTGGCAAGCCTTGTCGCGGCCACGATTGGGGGCTTCCTGGCCGGACACGGCGTGCCGGTGGAATGGCACTTCCTGGGGAGCGCCCTTTTTGTGCTGGTGGGCAGCACCGTGGCCCAGAACTGGTTAATCAAGGAAGAACGCCCTGCTACCACCGAAAAACACTCTTTCGTCTTGTTGCCCCGTTCCCTGGTGCTGCTGGGGCTGCTGGCTTTTTGCGCGCTACTTCTCGAAGGAGCTATTGGCGACTGGAGCGCGGTCTATTTGCGCGAAACCCTGGGCAGCCCACCCACTGAAGCCGCCGCCGGTTTTATCGCTTTTAGCCTGTTTATGACGATAGCCCGCCTGACCGGTGACTGGATAACGGTGCGTTTAGGACCGGCCCGGATGGTCCGCTACGGTGGATTGTTGACCTTCGCCGGCCTCATCCTCTTTGTTGCGAGCCCGTGGCCCTACCTGGCTATCGCCGGGTGCGCCCTGATCGGGGCAGGTATCGCCAGCCCCTTCCCCCTGGTCATTACGGCAGCCGCCCGCAACCCCCATGTTTCGCCGGGCCGGGCCATTTCGGCCATGGCGACGGTGGGCTACTCCGGGGGCCTGCTGGGCCCACCCCTGATTGGGGGAGTAGCCGAACTGGTGAGCTTACGAGGGGCCTTGAGTTTGCTCTGCGTGGCGGCCCTGACCATGCTTTTGTTTGGGGGACAGGTCCAGCCTTCTGCCGAGCCGGCCCCGGTTGTGAGCGAAGTCGCCTGAAAATCAATCGCCTGGTCGTACATGCTACAACCAGGCGATTTCCTCAAAAATTCTTATTCGGCCTTTTATTTACCAATACTTTTTCCACTGGCAAATTGAGCCAATCTAAAGAGCAAAAAAGCCTTTTTTGAGCGTGCCCAGGTGTGCATTGAGTCTGGGATTATTGACTTTCTTTTGCATTATGTATACAATATTAATAATTAATTGCCAACACAGTTAATCAAGAAAAAGCGATTTGCCGCCTTTCCCAACCTTCATAACAACGGTAAAAATATATCCCAACAGGCAGTTGCTACTTCGTGTAACCGGTTTGCAAGCTTCCCCTGATCCAACAAGATTAAAGGATTAACCTCCTATGGACATTGATACTCAACTACCAGATTCTTTTAACCAGGTTACTCGCTCGATGTTCGAATTGCTGCGCGGTCACGACCGCCCCAGCATCCTCACCGCCGTCGACCAGGCCTACGAGTGGATCTGGCGCCAGCAGATTTTCCTCCCTGGCAGAACTCCTCGCCGTCTCTCCGATGTCACGTTGGCGGCTCAACTCCAAATCAGCCGCACTCCCGTCCGCCAGGCTCTCGACCGTCTCGCCCAGGAAGGTCTCGTCCAGTTCGACCCTCGGAGGGGCTACTGGACCCAGGTCTTTAGTGCCCACGATGTCAACGAGATTTACGACATCCGGGAGGCTAACGAGGTGCTGGCTTTGCGCCTGGCGATACCCCATCTCAAAAAGAGCGACCTGGAGGCGCACCTGGCGACCATCCACGCTATCCGCAAGACCCTGCCCGACGCCAACAATGCCGACTTTCTGGAGTCGGACTTCCGGTTACACAACCTGATAATCAACTCGTCCCAGAACCACCGTTTAATCAGGTTTTTGGGAACGTTGAGGAGCCAGGTAGCGTTGTTCCAGGTGCGGGATACCTGGTATCCACAGCGTATCGAGATAGCTTTGGACGACCACGAGCGGTTTCTGGTGGCGTTGATAGAGGGGCGGGGAGAGGAAGCTATCAAGATGCTGTCGGAGCATATCCAGAACTCGAAAAACGGGGTGCTGGCCGATATGTACCAGGATGAGGACGGGGCCAAAGAGGCCGGTTAAACCCGGCCCGGCCTGATCCCGGTGGACTACCGGCTCAGACAGACCGGCAAACCGGTAACATTTCGGTTGGGCAGGACCTTTAATTTTGAAACAGTAGCTTTAAGCGAAACGAACGAAAGTTATTCAACGTGACCGAACCTGAAATATCTGCTCAAAAGGGTTATACCCTGATTACCGGGGCCAGCGGTTTCATCGGGATGGCCCTGGCTCACCAACTCGCCGCCCTGGAAGAAACATTTGGCCCCGTAATTTGTCTTTCAAGGCACCGACCGGATAAAACGTTACCTTTCATAAAGGGCGAATTCCACTCTTTTGAGGACTTACGCCAGCTCGACCGCTACGACATCCGGCGAGTGGTCCACCTGGCCGCCGTGACGGGCGGCTGCTCCGAGGAAGATGGCCTGGCGATAAATGTCCAGGGCACCCGCCGCCTGTTGCGCTATGCTCTCGACCGGGGCTGCCGGAAGTTTGTCCTGGCAAGCTCGATTGCCGCGGTTGGCTGTCTCAGTAAAGAATTTCTACCCCGGACCCTCCCCATGCCGGACGAACATCCCTGCCTGGCCCTGGATGCCTACGGCCTCTCGAAAGGGCTGGTCGAGGAGGTGACCCGCTTTTTCAATCGCAAGTACCCGGACGCCGATTTTATCAATTTGCGGCTCGGCAGCGTGGATAAACCGGACCGGCCCCCGACCCTGTTCAGCGCGGCCAACCCGCCTGCCTTGCCTTTTGTCGAACTGGCCCACGTCAGCCTGGCGGACGTATTGCAGGCCCTCTACCTGGCCGTGACCGCTCCCACCAAGCCGGGGGTGCGGGTCTTTAACGTGGTCGGTGCGGAGATGAACACGACCGACCCGGTGGACCATGTGCTGGCAGCGGCGCTCGGCCCTCGCTATGCCCGAATTGACGCCAGGTGGTTCACTCAGCCGGGGCACGGCTATGACGCCATCTATATGATGGAAGCGATTGAAAAAGAGCTCGGTTTTGTTTCGGAGAAGACTGTCAGGAAGTAAACTCGCAACCGGTTACCTGCAATTGGTTGTTTGTAACTGGTTACCGGGTTAAACAAGGAAATTGCTTTTTTGTAATCTTTGAAAATGGAGACCTCATTTATGCAAACCATAGTACGCGCAGAAGCGTATCTCGTTGACATCGCGGTAGAACGGCAGCGCACGGATGCAATTCAATCTTTCCAGAAGCAAGAAACAATTTTCGTTGATATTGAAACGAGCGACGGGCTGGTCGGCACAGGCTATTCCTACACGATTGGCACCGGGGGCCGGGCGGTGCTGCAACTCTTACAGACCGACCTGCTAAAACACCTCATCGGGGAAGACGCCCGGCAGGTCGAGGGGCTCTGGCAGAAACTTTTCTGGGCCACCCACGCGACCGCTGTCGGGGCTATCACCAGCCTGGCGCTGGCAGCGGTAGATACGGCCCTGTGGGATTTACGCTGCAAGACCGCCGGGCAACCGCTCTGGCTGCTGGCCGGGGGCGCTCGCCCGCGCGTACCCCTTTACGATACCGAGGGCGGCTGGCTGCATCTATCGACCGAGGAACTGGTGGCCGGTGCAGTCCGCTCCCGCGAACAGGGTTGGCCGGGTGTAAAACTGAAGGTGGGCAAACCCCATCCCGAAGAAGACTCCGAACGCCTGGGGGCGGTCCGGGAGGCGGTCGGGAAAACCACCCATATTATGGTAGACGCGAACCAGTCCATGACCTACCCGCAGGCCAAACGCTGGGCCAGGATGCTCGAAAAACACGATATTTTCTGGTTTGAAGAGCCGCTCCCCGCCGAGGACATCAACGGTCACGCCCTGTTATCGGCTTCGACCAGCGTGCCGATAGCGGTCGGCGAAAGTATTTACTCGCTCAGCCATTTCCGGGAATACCTGGCGACAGGTGGGGCCGGTATCATCCAGGTAGACGTGGCTCGGATTGGTGGAATTACTCCCTGGCTCAAGACTGCCCACCTGGCCGAAGCCTTTAACATCAAGGTAGCGCCTCACTTCCTGATGGAGTTGCACGTCTCGCTGGCAGCCGCCATTCCCAACTCGCTTTACGTCGAATTCATCCCACAGCTACGGGCGGTCACGACCAAAGAAATCGAAATCGTGGACGGTTACGCGCTTGCCCCGTCCGAACCGGGCCTGGGCATCGCCTGGGACCACGAAGCGATTGCAAAGCTGAAGGTGGCTTAATTCCGGGACGATTCTGCTTCTTGCGAATAATTAAAAACCGGGCTGACCTGATAAATAAAATCGGTTAGACCGGTTTTTGGTTTTGTGCGGTCATTTTTGTCATTCCAGGGGAACCGAGGAATCCGGGGTACCCGCTTGCGGGTCGCGTTGGACAATAGCACGGGCGTCAGTGCTTGCGCCAAAGGCGCGAGATTCTGACACTTCGTGTCAGAATGACAATTATCTATTAGTATTTGGTATAACCAAGATTATGTTTGGAATAGCCCGACTAAGAGACTATTGCTTCCCGGCGCTGAACGAGGTAGAGGTGTTCGCAGACCAGCACCGTTTCGCCGTGCTGGTTGGTTACTTCGAGGCCCTCTACTACAATGCCGTGGTCGTTGCGCTTTGGGTGAGGCCGTTTTTCTTTGATGGTAGTCTTTACCTTGATAGTGTCGCCGATAAAGACAGGCCGGATAAACCGGAGCCGGTCGTAGCCGTAGGACATGGCGTAAGGATTAATATCCCCGGCGGTCAGGCCCACCGCCACGCTGAAAATGAGGGTGCCGTGCGCGATACGCTGCCCGATAGGCTGGGTCTTGACCCATTCAGCGTCCATGTGATGTGGGAAAAAGTCGCCGGTCTGCCCCGCGTGAATGGTGATGTCGGCCTCGGTGATGGTCCGGCCAAAGCTGGCCCGGCCCGATTCCAGTTCGTATTCCTCAAAATATTGTTCGCGTATCATTCTTTTTCCTGTTAATTATTACCAATCCGGTCTCGATTCAATGCACTTATCTCGACCGTGCTATTGTCCAACGGACCGGAGACGCCCTAAAGGGTGTCGCTGCGCTCGAAATGACAATAAGCGTTTCATTCTTACCCGGTTTTAGTGATTGTATTTAAGGAACAATTTCGCCCGGTTCGACCGCCCGGTGTTCCGCCGCCGAACGATATTCGGCCTGGGCCACCTGGAAAGTCCGCAGGTTATCCGCGCCGCTCGTTATCGCTTCGGCGGCGGTCTGGATAGCTTCCATCAAAGAGGCCATCGGGCCGATAAAAGCGTCGGGAATCCATTTCTTTGTCAGCGGCACTTCCTGCCAGGGTTCAGGCTGACCGTCTTCACCAAGGGCCTGGTAAGCGAGCGTATCGGGACGCCCATTTGGGTAGTCGTAGAGCAAGCCAATCGTCCCCTTTATTATGCCGACGGTCCCGGTAAAGCGGAAAATGGCCGAAACCTCGTCGCTCCAGTTGGCATGGAACGAGTCGATTAAGACCTGCAAAGCGCCGGGATATTCCCAGACGCTGAGGGTCTTGCTTTCGCCAATCGCTTTCTGGCCGGGATATTTCGCGTGGAAAGACGAGACCCGTTGGGGGTCGCCAAAGAGAAAGCGCAAACTGTCAATATAATGGATGCTGTGGTACATCACTTCCATCTGAGGGATAGCGGCCAGCCAGGGCCACATGTCCCAGGGGGTCTTGACATTCACCTGGATACGCCCGTCCACCGGTTCTCCGATAGCCCCGGCGCTGATTAACTGCCGGGCAACCCGGATACCGGCGTCCCAGCGCATCTGTTGGTTCACGGCCAGCTTAACCCCGGCCTGCCGGGCTATTTCGACAATCCGCGCGGCGTCGCGGAAGTTGGTGGAGAGCGGCTTCTGGCAGAGCATGTGTTTCCCGGCAGCGGCGACCTGCTCGACCACGCTCAACTGGTGCTGGGCCGGGACGGCAATATCGACAATTTCGACGGCGGGGTCGGCCAGCAATTCGGCCAGGGAAGCGGCTACCTTCGGGATATTATATTCGCGGGCGGTCTGCTCGGCGGCCTCGCGGTTCACGTCAAAACAGGCCACCACGTTCAGGTTGTTGGCCCGGTAGGCCGGGAGATGGGCGTAATTGACGATGCCGCCGCACCCGACCAGGCCAATCCCGTAATCGCTTTTGGGCGGCAAAGGCACCGTTTCCGAAACTTCGTAATTTCCTACTTTCATATACCCTTTTCTACCCTTTTCCAAAAATTAGCTTAAAGGCGGATATTGGCGGCTTTGGCCTGGGCTGCGGCTAAAATAGTGGCGGAAGGCCGGTCGGTGTTGAGGGCCTCCTGGACCGCCGTATCAATGATATGGGCCACTTCCGGGAAATAACGGGAGCGGGGCAGTTCGCGCATGGAGGAATGGAGTTCGCCCAGACGGTAGTAGAAAGGAATGACCCGGTTAACTTCGGGGTCGCGCCAGGTCGAAAACCGGCAGCCGATACCCCCTTCCAGTGTGGTCAGGCGGTCCATTTCGGGGCGGCTGAGATGGCGCAGAAAAGCATAAGCCTCTTTCGTTTTCGTGCTGCCCGTCCCGATGGATAACACCCAGTAGACGTTCAGGGAAGCGTTGGCTGCCGCTTCTACGCCCGGCAGGCGAGTTATATCGACCTTACCCTTGATAGGCGAGTCGGGCAGTTCGGCCACCGCCGCGAAGCCGAACCAGTTGACCATCATGGCGACCTGACCGCTGGCGAAAAGCTCACCCGCCTTGACCGAGTCAATCTCCTGGCCGTTGGGTGGGGTCATACCCCGGTCACGGGCGACCTGGCGGTAGAAATCGAGCGAGGCGACCGCCTGGGGCGTATCGAGGGTCGGTTTGCCATTGGCGTCGGTCAGTTCACCGCCCCGGCTCCAAAGCTGGATGCAAAAATCGTAGACCGCGTTATGACCGTCGGGGAAAGCTGCCAGGACGGTGCCGTAAAGGTTTTGTTCAGGCCGGGTGAAAAAACGGGCCACTTCCACAAACTGCCGCCAGGTCTGGGGGACCGCCAGCGAGTAGCCGTAGCGTTCGGCAAAAGCGGCTTGCTCGGCGGCATCTTCGAATAAATCGCGGCGGTAGACTAAACATTCCGGCCCATCGTGGTAGGGCAGACCGTAGACCGCCTCGCCGAACTTTTGAAGGCCGGTCAGGGCGGGCGACCACCCGGCAGGATAGTCCGGGACAGGCTCGGCCTGGAGCAAGGGCGTCAGGTCGAGCAGCGAAGCATTCTCGACCCCTTCCGCCAGCCAGTCGGTATTGATAAAGGCCAGGTCGAAAGCGCCCTCTTTCAGCCAACCGCTTTTGAACAGACCCTCGTAGAGCGGGTTCAGGTCGAGCGGCACCGCCTCAAGCCGTAAAGGGCACCCGGTCGCGGCCTGAAAGTCGGCGTACTGCTTCTGGATGGCCGACTCGAAAGGGCCAAATTTGCGTACGGCAATTCTTAAAACATCGCTGTCAGACATAGTGGCATGAACTCCCCTGGTTCAGTCTTTCAACTTGATTTACAGTTCAAATTCCTGGCTGATAAGCTGGTTGTGTTCGCCAATCTTCGGCGCCCCCCTGGACGAGGTCAGGATTTTACCGTCAATCCGGATCGGGCAGCGGGTGGTCGTAAGTTCGGCCCCGTTGTCCCGCCGCACTTTTTGAACCATATCCAAAACCTTGAAACCGTCGTTTTCGAGCAACCTATCCCAGGTCAGCACGTCGGCGCACCAGACATCGGCAGGTTCCAGGATATTCAGCCAGTAAGCCGTAGTCTGCCCGGTCAGGTGGTCGGCCAGTTGCTGCTTGATGGTGTCGCGTTCGCTAAACCAGCGTTTCGAGTCGGTATATTCTAGCAGGCTGTCGCAGCCCAGGAGTTGGCCCAGGCGCGGCACCGATCCCATAGCGAGGGCCATATAACCATCGGCGGTCCGGTAGATCCCGTAGGGCGCGCCCAGGTAAGCGTTGGCGTTGTTGACCCGGCTGCGGCTGGGCAGTTTGCCGCCATCGTTCAGGTGGGTCGTCAGGACCTCGAACTGCAAGTCCAGGACCGATTCGAGCAGGCTGACTTCCACCAGGCCGCCCCGGTTGGTAATCCCGCGCCGGACCAGGCAGGCTAGGATACCCTGGGCCAGGTGCATCCCGGTAAACATATCGGCCACCGACAGACCCATCGGCACCGGACCCTGGTCGCCGTTCCCGGTAAGCCAGGTCAGGCCCGAAATTGACTGGACCAGCAAGTCCTGGCCCGGTTTATCCTTCCAGGGGCCTTTATCGCCGTAACCGGAAATGGTCGCGTAGACTATCCGGGGGTTAATCGCCTTGACCGCTTCGTAATCCAGGCCCAAACGCTGGATGATACCGGGGCGGAAATTCTGGATAAAGACGTCGGCCCTGGCAATCAGCTTGTGCAGGTGGACCATATCGTCGGGATTTTTCAGGTCGGCGGCGTAGCTCTGCTTGTTGCGGTTAATCGAATGAAAAAGGGTGCTGTCGCCGTCGAGTTCCAGGTTGGAAATGTACAGCTGGCGGCACAAATCGCCACCATTGGGCCGCTCGATTTTAATGACCCGTGCTCCCAGGTCGGCCAGCCGCAAAGCGCAATAAGGCCCGGCCAGGAACTGGCTCAAATCGACCACCAGTAAACCTTCCAGCGGTAACATTTCGGTCGAACTCGGTATAATTTCGTCTGCTAACATCAGGCCCTGCTTTCGCGATAAAGTTTGTTCAGTTGGTCCAGGGCGGTCTGAGGGCTGCCGCCTTCGGTCAGGTAGCTATGAATATAGGCACCGCCATGCTCCTGGAAAGGAATGTAACCTGGGTAACGCGGGCGCAAATAAGCGTCGTCGAGCGTCGCCAGGGTATCCTTGAAGAAATCGCCGCTGGCCGCGTTGACCGCCGGGTCGAGCCAGGCTGCCCGGTGGCCGGGTTGGCCCCCGCTGGTGAAAAACATGCCGCGCTGGCACTCAGCAGAACCTACAAATTGAGCGTAGGCCACCGCCAGTTCTTTATCCTGGCAGTTTTTGGAAATTGCCAGCCCGGTACCGCCCAGGACGGTCCGCAAGGCCCGCCCGTTGAACTTGACCAGCCCGGTAAACCGGAGGGGGTTGGGGGTATAGTCGGGTCGGGCGTAGTTCGAGTAACCGTAAGCAAAAGTCATGTAGGCCAGTTGGTCACCGCCAACCAGGGCTTCATAAGTCCTGATAGGGTTGCGGCTGAAACAGGCCGGGTCGCACAGGCTGATAAGCTCTTTGTAGGTTTCGATGGCGGCCAGGCCGGTTTCCCGGCTGACGATTTCGTCAGGCCGCTGGAATGGTTCCTCGCCGAGGGCCAGGCAGAGCATGTAGAAATGCATCAGGCATTCGAGCGGGATAGACGGGACGGCCACCAGGCCGCGCCGGGCCAGGGCCAGCAAATCTTCCCAGGTTTCGGGGACCGCCGCGCCGTATTTTTCGAGCAGGTCGGGCCGGTAGGCGCTAACCGGGGTGGCGGCGTCCACCGCGAGAGCCCACTGGTGGCCGCCATAGATATAGCTGGGGTGGGAAGCCCCGACGCTGTTAGCGGCCTGGTCGGCTAAATAGTCGGCGGGAAGATAGCTATCCAGCGGCAGTAAAACGTCGTGGGTAGCGGCGTACCCGGCAAAGGGATGGTCAATGATTAAGAGGTCGAATTTTTCGGCTAACTTCTCGATAGGAGAATCGGCAAAAGCTTGCAGGGAGCGCTTTTCCCAGGCAATTTCCACGTCCGGGTAAAGTTCGGAGAAACGTTGCGCGGTAGCCACCAGGGGCAAATAGCCTCGCGTATGGTTCCAGGTTATTGCGCTGAGTCGTCTGACCGGCGACATCGCCACGTCCTTTCTCATCTTGGCCGGGCTATAAAACCCGCCTGTTTAATGTTTTAATGGTTCGGATTTTGTATTTCGTACTTTTTACCGTGTATACTAACTTTAACTTAAAGCCCAGGGCTTTAACGAGCAGGAACGGTTGAGTTTGGGACCGTGCTGGGATTTATAATATAGTCTTTGTTCACATAGGAACATTATATCCGCAGGTAAAAATAATGTCAACGGTTAATTTAAATGACCCGGAGAGTAACAACACTGAAGGCGGGCCCAATTACCGGGTGCCTGCCCTCGAAAAAGGGCTGGATTTGCTCGAATGCCTGTCGGCCCAGGGCGTCCCGATGACCCAGTCCCAGTTAGCCCGCAGCCTCGACCGGGGCCCCAGCGAAATCTTCAGGACACTCATGACGCTCGAACGGCGCGGTTATATCCAGCGCGACGCCGAATCGGGAGCCTACAGCCTGACCCTGCGGCTTTACGAGTTGAGCCACACCCATTCCCCCTACGAGAAGTTGCTACAGGCGGCGGCCCGGCCCATGCGCGACCTGGTCAGCGAAACCCGTGAGTCGTGCCATCTCAGCGTGATAAATAATTCCAATTTGCTGGTGCTGGCCCAGGAGGATAGCCCGGCCCTGGTCCGCCTGTCCGTCGCTATCGGCGGAGTCTTCCCGCTGCTGCATACCGCTTCGGGACGCCTGCTCCTGGCCTATCTCGAACCGGAAGAGCGGGAGGAGATTTTGCAAAATATCGAGGAATACGCGGCCTGGACCCCGGCTCAGAAGGGCACCCTGGACGAACAGCTCCAAAAAATCATCCGGCAAGGCTATGAATATACCTACGAAGAAACCACCTTTGGCGTCCACGATTTAGCCATGCTGGTCGGGAGCCGTTCTTCCGGCACTCACGCCGCCCTGACCATTACCGGGTTCTCGCGGAGCCTTACGGTTTTTATAGATACGATGCTGCCCGCCCTCCGCCAATGCGCCGAAAGCATCGGTCGCCGGGCCGGGTTAATCGGCTAAATTAACCGGCCCGGCAAATCCTTTTAGAAAAGTGAAAATCATTACCTGCCAAATAACCCCGGAAACGGACATAAAGTCTTCGGATATTTATCTATCTCAAACACTGGTTATGCCTTATAAAAACTAGGGTTATAAAACCACCTGTTTTATTTTGTGTCGTTAAAACGACCTTTTTATCAAATCGGAAACTGAAACTCTTTAGCCTACCAGCAATTACCAGTCCGGGAGGTTTTTCATGCAAACTTTAGAGTCCTATAAGCTAGTCTGGGATAGCCAGAGCCAAAATTCGGGAGAAAGCATGCCTGTCGGCGGGCACGACACCGGGCTGAATGTCTGGGTGGAGAATGACGATATACTTTTCCTCGTTGACCGGAGCGGCAGCTTTGACGAAAACAACCAGATGCTAAAACTTGGCCGGGTGCGAATAAGCCTCGACCCCAATCCCTTTGTCGAAGGGGTTAAATTCAGCCAGGAACTGGTCTTTTTGGAAGGCTATCTCGAAATAAAAGCGGTCGCACCGGGCGGTCTCGAAGCAAAAGTTACCCTGTGGGTGGATGTTTTCAACCCGGTCGTGCATATCGAGGTCGAAGCCAACCAGCCGGTTAAAACCACCCTTCAATACGAAAACTGGCGGCTGGAAGACGTGGAAGTACCGGATGTCAGCCGGGACTCGCGCATGGCGATGATGAGCCTTGTCACCCACCCCGATATGGCGATTACCCGCAAAGATACGGTCAAATTTTCGGGAGACGATGTGCTTTTTTATCACCGCAACCGCAACGACGACCTAGTTTTCGACAAAGTGGTGGAAGCCCAGAACCTCAAACCCTACCAGGACCAGATGTGGAACCCTCAAATTAACAACACCTTTGGCGGCCTCTTGCGGGGCCAGGGCTTGAAACCGGCGGGGAACGCCTCCGGCACCTATTTAAAAACCGCTTTCAAGGGCTGGAAACTTACCGCCGAAACCCCGGTTACCTACCAGCACGCCGCCCTTTACCTGAATACCTCCCAGGCCGCCACCCTGGAAGACTGGCTGGTCGAGGTGCAGGAACTGGTAAAACAGACCGAAAACACGGTGGAAGCCCAGAAAGAAAAATCGCGGGAATGGTGGAAAAATTTCTGGGAACGCAGTTTTATCGCCGTTGACCCCGAAAAACGCCTGGAAGACCCCAAACCCTGGCAGGTGGGCCGGAACTATAACCTTTTTCGCTACATGCTGGCCTGCAACGCTTTTGGCGAATACCCGACCAAGTTTAACGGCGGCCTGTTTACCAGCGACCCTTCCTATGTCTTGCAGGGACCGGAGTGGGAGCAGCGCACGCCCGACTTCCGCCGCTGGGGTGGCGGCAGCTTTACCGCCCAGAACCAGCGCCTGGTCTACTGGCCCATGCTCAAGAGCGGCGACTTCGAACTGATGCCGCCCCAGTTCGAGTTCTACCGGCGAAGCCTGGTCAACGCCGAGTTGCGGACCCGCGTCTACTGGGGCCACGCGGGCTGCTCGTTCACCGAACAGATTGAAAACTTTGGCCTGCCGCTCGGCTGGGCCTGGGGCTGGTACGGCAGCGGCAAACACCCCCGCAACGCTTTCACCGACCCGACCGAACAGACTGAGCCGTATGTGAAATATCTCTATCTCCAACAGCTCGATTTCTCGTTCATGATTATGAAGTATCACCTCTATTCCGGGATTGATATTTCACAATACATTCCCTTTATCGAAAGCTCGCTAAAGTTCTTCGACGAGCATTACCAGTACATCCATTTCGAGGAAACGGACCGCCGCCTGGGCGAGGACGGTAAACTGGTGCTGTTCCCGTCTACGGCCTGCGAGACCTACAAGATGGCGCTCAACCCGACCGACCTGGTAGCAGCCCTTGACGCCACCGTCCGGGCGGTGCTGGCTTTGCCGGAGAAGTATATTTCCGAGGAAAGCAAGACCTACTATCGCGGCCTCCTGGAACGCATCCCACCCTTCACCTACCGCGAGAAGGAAGGAAAACGGACCCTGGCACCGGCGGAAAGCTGGAAGGAAATCATCAATGTCGAGATTCCCCAGTTGTACCCGGTCTTCCCCTACGAACAGTACGGCCTGGGCCGTCCCGACTTGCAAACGGCGATTGATACCTGGCACTACGGTACTGATATTCCCGAACAGAAGAACCACGTTAGCTGGCACCAGGACGGGATTTTCTGCGCCCGGATGGGTCTGACCGAGGAAGCCGCCGAAATCGCCATTCGCAAGCTTGGTGACGGCGAAAAACGCTTCCCGGCTTTCTGGGGACCGGGCCACGACTGGCTGCCCGACCACAACTGGGGCGGCACCGGCATGAGCGGTCTCCAGGAGATGCTTTTGCAGACCAACGGCGAGAAGCTTTACCTGCTTCCCGCCTGGCCTCGCGATTGGGACGTCGATTTCAAACTGCACGCGCCCGCGCAGACAGTGGTCGAGGGCCGGGTCCGTAACGGCAAGCTGGAAAATTTGTCGGTTACCCCGTCCGAACGGCTGGCCGACGTGGTCAATTTGTGGGAAACCACGCTGGAGTAATAAAAACACAAAAGAAAGACCCGCCACTCAGGTCAAAATGGCGGGTCTTTCTTGTAAAGGAGGAAAGGCCTGGAATCTTTTCACTCCGGGGCGGCTTATTAAACCGCCAACCGGTAGGTCTGCGCGGCCTTGGTCTGAAATTCAATTACACCATCCGAAACCTGCTCAAAGGAAACCGGGGCCTCGCCGGAAGTCACTCCTTTAATTGGCGTGGTCGAGCGCACCCGGCAGGGACCATCAAACGCGGCCCGGACCTGTCCGCCTGTCAGGGCGTTACCGGCCCAGGTCGCGCTTACCTCGAAGTTACCCCTCGCTTTCATACCGCTAAAGGAACCTTCCGACCAGGCTGCCGGGATGGCCGGTAAAAATTCGATTTCACCGTTCTGGCTTTGCAATAGCATTTCGGCCAGGGCCGCCCCACCGCCGAAGTTACCATCAATCTGGAACAGGTAGCCGCCTTCGCGCCGCCCGTGAACGTTGAACAGGTTCGAGGAAGTAGTCCTGACCAGCAACCGCTCTAAAAGCCGGTAAGCCTGTTCGCCGTTACCCAGGCGGGCAAAAAGTGAGGCCGCCCAGGCGCAACTCCAACCCCCGGTCGCCCCGCCTTCGTCAAAACGGCGCTGAATCGAGTTGCGGGCCGCAGCGGTCAATTCCGGCTGAGTGTGGCGGTTAACCAGGGCGGCGGGATAGAGCGAGAACAGGTGCGAGGTGTGGCGATGGCCCGGTTCCCACTCGTCAAAGTCCTGGAACCATTCCTGAAGCTGGCCGAACTTCCCGACCTTGAACGGGTTCATTCTGGCAAGGGCGGCTTCAACCTCACCCCGGAAATCGGCGTCAATCTCTAGAATCCGGCTGGCTTCAACCACGTGGTTGAAAAGGTCGGTAATCATCACCAGGTCGGCGGTGCTGCCCTGGCTGACCGCGCAGGGCTCGTTCTCTGCCGGGGTCAAGAAGCGGTTTTCGGGCGAAGTGGCCGGGTTGGTCACCAGGTTCCCCTGCCCATCGTCAATCAGCCAGTCCAGGCAGAACAGGGCCGCCTCTTTCAACAACGGGTAAGCCCGTTCGGTCAGGAAAGCCCGGTCGAGGGTGAAGGCGTAATGCTCCCAGAGGTGCTGGCTCAACCAGGCCCCACCCATCGGCCAGAAAGCCCACATCGCGGAACCACCCGCCGGGGCGGTCTGCCGCCACAAATCGACGTTGTGATGAGCCGTCCAGCCCCGCGCCCCGTAATGGACCTGGGCTGTTTTGGTGCCGTTCACCCGCATTTCTTCAAGCAGGTCTACCAGGGGCAAATGCGTTTCGGACAGGTTGCCGCTTTCGGCAGGCCAGTAGTTCATCTGGGTATTGATGTTGATGGTATAGTTGCCGCTCCAGGGGGGCCGGACTTCTTCGTTCCAGATACTTTGCAACCCTGCAGCCTGGGTGCCGGGCCGCGAACCGCAAATCAGCAGGTAACGGGAATACTGGTAGTAGAGGGCGTAAAGCTGGGGGTCGGCCTCGCCCGCTTGCACCTTTTCCAGGCGCTGGTCGGTCGGCAAAGCGGTGTGCGGGGTTGTGCCCAACGAAACCTCTACCCGATTAAATAAAGGCTGGAAATCGGCCAGGTGGCGAGTATGGAGTTCTTCGAAAGAAATTGACCGGGCGGCGGACAGGGTCTTTTCGTTGTCGGCGGCGGGGTCTTTTTGCGACTGAGCAGGCTGTTTGTCAAAACCTTCAAAGTTGGTGGCACCCGACAGCAGAAGTGTTACCCGGTCTGCCCCTTTTATTTCAAGCTCGTTATTCTCGTTAAAAGTGATTTCGCCGCCTTCGTTCAAAACTTGCAGGCGAATTTCAAAACTCAAACTTTCATTCTCGGTATAGACAACCGGGTTCGGATGGTCAAAGACATAATTCGGCTCAACGTGCGAGGGGGCGACCCCTTTGAAGACCAGGGTGTTCGGGCCTCCGGCGCTGGCCTGACCGTGCAAGGGGCTGCTGAGCGCTATTTTCCCGGTAAACTGGCCGGGTTTATCACAATCAAGTTTGACCGCCAGCACCTGGTCCACCGCCGAGACAAAGCTCTGGCGGGTAAAAATCCGCCCGGCGCTTTCGAAATAGGTTAAAGTTGTAGCGGTGGTCAAATCTAGTTCGTGGTGATAGTTAGTAAAATCTTCGACACCTTCGAGGGTCAGGTTTAAATCGCCCAGCGGCTGGTAAGATTCGTTCCAGGGTCCGAGCATGTGGGTTTCAACAACCTTTTCGGCTTCGAGATATTTCCCCGCAAAGACCAGTTCACGGGCTTCCTGTAGATGCTTGATTGCTTCGGGATTGTTCGTTTCGCGGGGAAACCCCGACCAGAGGGTATCTTCGTTGAGTTGAATCCGCTCCTGGCCGACGCCACCAAAGACCATCCCACCCAGGCGACCGTTGCCGATTGGAAAAGCCCGGTGCCAGTGGTCCGTGGGAATTGGCCGGTCGTACCAGAGTTTCAGGTCTGTTTGCGCCCTTGTATCAGACAAAGCACTACTCCTTTGTTGTGTAAAAGTCCGGTTTTTTATTAACGGGCCGGTTTCGAAAATTATCTGTTTGAATTTTTGCAAAACTGAGAAAAAAGAGGGGTCATCTATCCTGGCCCTATTTAATTCAATAGTTTCTGGATAAATGACCCCCTGTTTATCCCGTACCGGGAAGATACAGGCGTAAACTAACGGAACTTACTTCTTGTAGGAAGATTTGTCGTAGGCTTCCTGCTGGATTTGCAGGTACCGCGACAGACCCAACCCATCGAGACCCTTAACATATGAATCCCAGTCTTTGTCCAGGCTTTTTACACCCGTGATGAACTGCAACGCGCTCTGGTCAACATAGTTGTTGATATTCGTCTGCAAGGTCGCGACTTCACTACCCAGCGAAGGGTCAATCCAGACGCCCCAGTAAGGGTAAATCTGGGCTTTGTCTTCGTGCCCGGCGTAGAGTTGGGTGGCCTGGTACAGCCTGCGCTCGTAGCCTTCCGGCGAGTAGATGTCATCCGGCACAACCTGGGCCGCCCGGAACTGTTTGGTGTTGTTGTACTGGGCCAACGCACCAATGTCCGAGTTATACGGCGCTACCCCGTTAGGGCGAACTACCGTCTTGTACAGAGGAGTTACCCCATCCTCCAACGCTTTGTCACCGGCGGCAGGGGCAACCACGGTCCGGTCGTCCACGCCGAAGATGCCTTTGATTTCACCTTCCTGGGTGAACATGTAGTCGAGCATCTTGATAGCCGCAATCTGAGCGTCTTTGCTGGCCTTGTTGGTCAGAACAAAGGTCGCGCCAGGCGCGCTGGGGAAGTTGTACCCGGTGTAGTTGGCTCCGTTTGGTCCGGTCAGCGGCGGCACGGCATCATACTGCTTGTCGTGACCGTCGGGGGAACCCAGGGTGAAGAAGATACCGGGGTGCAGCACGGTGGCCGAACCCAGGATAACCGCGCCCGCGTTGTCACCAATCTGCTTGAGAGCATCGGGGTTCTGGGTGAAAGCACCTTTATCAATCACGCCAGCATCATACAACGACTTGATGTAAGCCAGGCCCTGCTTCCAGCCGTCTTTGTTGGCCTGGATGTCTACCTTACCGTTGTTGAGGACCAGCGTCGAGTCGTTGTTGCCGCTGGTGCCCTGAGGGTCGTAGATGAAGGCGTTCATGAAGTAAGGGATTAACACGTCGCGAACGTCGGCGCTCAACGGTACTTCATCGGCTTTGCCGTTGCCGTTGGGGTCTTTGGTCTTGAAGGCGGTCAGGACGTTGAGCATGTCAGCGGTAGTTTTGGGCTGTTGCAGACCGAGCTTTTTGAGCCAGGTGCTGTTCATCCAGAGTTTGTCCTGGTAGGTGCAGTGGAAGCAATCGACCCACTGGGGCATACCATAGATTTTGCCGTCGGGAGCAGTCGCCATGGCTTTGTAGTCAGGAATGGTGTCGAGAGCTTTCTGGACATTAGGAGCATACTGCTTGATCAAATCGTTGAGCGGGATGATGACACCCTGCTGGCCGTATTTGAGCAAGTCAGCCTGGGTGAACTGGTCCACCCACGGGATGAGCCAGTAGAGGTCAGGATAATCGCCACTGGCAAGCGAAATCTGGCGTTTTTCCTTGGCCGGAGCGCCATCCCAGGTAGTAGTCTGGAATGTGAACTGGATGTTGAACTTCTGCTCAAGCAGCTTCATGTAAGCGTTGGTAGCGAGGTCATAGTCAGGGCCCTGCGGGGCGAAGACGTTAATTTTGACAGCAGGGCCACTTGGGGCGGCAGCGGCGGTCGTGGCCGCGCCAGCCGCAGTCGTAGCTGCGCCACCGGCAGCAGTGGTAGCTGAACCGGCGGCGGTAGTGGCGGCAGCGGTAGTAGCCTGGGGCGCAGTGGTGGCGGTAGAATCACCGCAAGCCGCTAATAGTGTCGATAACACTATGAGCAGGACCATCAAAGCCGCCTGAGGCTTTCTTCTTGACAGGAACGTTGTCATGCTACTCAATCCTCCTCCTGAATTTAATCAGGATTTCTTAGGTTAACAAACTCAGCAATTCAGAAAACATATATCGAGCAGGTAACAGGTCTTAAACTTGGCTCAATACCTAATCTTTTACTCAAAAAAGGGCGAGGGCAACTAACCTCCTTTCAAGGCCATCTCGAATTGGGATTAACTTTTAAGTATGTAAAGAAATTAACTCAGCAAAAATTTACCCTTTGACGGCACCAATTAAGATGCCCTTGGTAAAATAGCGCGAGACGAAAGGATAGATTATCAACACCGGCAAACTCGATATGACTATCAACGAGTATTTGAGCAGATCCGCCAACTGCTGCCGCTCCAACATCGTCTTCGCATCCATCGACCCGCTGGTCGTGGTGTTCAAGATTAAAATGCTGCGCAGTATGAGTTGCAACGGATACAAATCCGGTGACTTAAGATAGATTAAAGCGTCAAAGTAACTGTTCCACTGGTAGATGGCATACATCAACGCCAGTACCGCGATGATTGGTTTCGATAACGGCAACACCACCGACCACAAAAACCGCAAATCTCCACACCCGTCCAGTTCGGCGGCCTCCGCTAACTCGTCGGGAATGTTGGTCTGGAAAAAGGTCCGGGCGATGATGACCTGCCACACGCCTATCGCTGCCGGGATTAACAAGGCCCACCGGGTGTCGAGCATTCCCATCGCCTTGACTACCAGGTAAGTCGGGATGAGACCACCGTTAAAGAGCATCGTGAGGACCAGAAAGGCCATTATGATGTTGCGCCCGAAGAAGGTCTTCTTCGAGAGAGGGTAGGCTATCGCGACCGTCAGGGTCACACTGATGATGGTGCCAAAGAAGGTGTAAAAGAGCGAGTTGCCGTACCCGGTGATGATTTGAGGGTTGCTGAGAGCCACCTCGTAACCCCGTGTCGAGAAGTCGACCGGCCACAACACCACCTGCCCCGACGAGACCGCCAGAGGGCTACTGAAAGACGAACTGACGATGTAGATGAGCGGAAAGAGGATTACCGCCAGCAAGAATAACAAGAACAGGTAGATAAACCCGAGAAATATCCGGTCCCCCACCGACTCCTTGACCCGGTTGGCCCGCTGCAATTGCCTCTTTTGCTGTACTTCCGCATTTATTCCGAACATTGCTTACTTCTTTCTTTTGTTTCCTTGAGTTGTCGGTGGCATTCCTACCACAAGCCGCTACCGGAAATGCGTTTGATAAAGCCGTTGACCAAAAGCAGCAAGACGAGATTGATGACCGAGTTGAAAAGACCGACCGCGGTTGCGAGCGAGTAGTCGGCGTTGAGCAGACCGGTCTTGTACACGTAGGTCGAGATGATTTCCGAGTTGCTCAAATTGAGCGGGTTCTGCAACAAAAAGGCTTTCTCGAAACCGACCGCCATAATGTTGCCCACGCTCAGTACCAGGATGATGGTGGCGGTAGGCACCAACCCCGGCAAATCGACATTGACAATCTTCTGCCAGCGGGAGGCGCCATCCACCTTGGCCGCCTCGTAAAGAGTAGGGTCGATACCGGCGAGAGCAGCCAGGTAGATAACGGCGCTGTAGCCGGCGGTCTGCCAGACATCGCTCCAGACATAGATGTGGCGGAAGAAGTCGGGATTGCCCAGAAAGTCAATCGAACTGATGCCAAAAACACCGAGGGCCTGGTTGATGATGCCAAGGCGCGGTGAGAGCAGCAGGATAATCATCGAGACCATCACGACGGTAGAGATGAAGTAAGGAGCGTAGGTGACCATCTGGACGGTGCGTTTGAAGAAGCCCTGGCGGATTTCGTTGAGGGCGAGGGCGAGAATGATAGGGATAGGGAAGCCGACGACGATAGCGTAGAGACTGAGGAAGAAGGTATTCTGGAGGAGGGTCCAGAAGACGGGGTTGGAGAAGAAGGCGTTAAAGTTCTTGGTACCAACCCAGGGGCTACCCCAGATACCCTGGACAACGTTATAGTCTTTGAAGGCGATGACGGCGTTGGAGATAGGGATATACTTAAAGATGATGAAGTAAGCGATGGGAGGGAGGACGAGCAGGTAGAGTTGCCAGTGTCTTTTGAAGGAGCGTCTGGCCAACTTGAACTGGCTCGTTTTAGCGATAGCAGGAGATGGTTGCAGAGCAGGTTTGTTAGCTTCCAGGATACTCAATTAAGCCTCCTTACTCATCTCAACGCCGCAACCCTGCGAGTGTCCCACCCGGTTCAAATCTGATTGCGTCATGATTGTTGTAAATGTCTTTCGTCTTTGGATCGAACAGCCACCCTTGGCCGTTACAACAATATTACCAACACCTCAAGGTCAGGAGTTTTATGCCGCTGGCAGGTAGATAACCTGCTTACCACGGCAAATCAGGCAAAGCCACCAGGTTATAGACCGGCTAAAGCCTGGAAATTTTAACTCAGATAAACAACCTCAAGGCCAAATGATTGACCGGTTATTAACTTAAACCCCATATTTGGATACGAAAACTGCTATTTTGTTTTAGTATATAAAAAGCAACAGGTTCAAATCCAACTGAGGTTGAAAGACTAACCTTACCCGGTACACTAATACAGGCGATAATAAAATATCTTTGCTTTGAACGTCTTTTGTAAAAGAAGCCCCTCGAACAAGGAACTTGAGCAAGAGTGGAGATAATAGTGAAGCGCCACTCAAAGGTCTCTAGTTTTAATGGGTAAAACATTCCTTTTACTTTGATTATGAAATATTGTATACAAAATACATAGTATTGTCAATAATATTTTTCCCATGAAATTCAAATTAGAAAGACTTTTTCTATGGGTCCTATAGAGCCGGATTTTTTTGGTCAAAGAAGAAATGGGGAGAGCAAAGAGAAAGCTATTAGCGTCAAGACCTATACACGTATTATAGCTTATACTTCAAGTATATTTTTTATTAATAGAAAGACATAAATTTACAGCGCTCAAACCCTTGAAGCTTTGCGGTAAGCCGCCGGGGATAGACCAATACTCCTGGTAAAGACCCGCGTCAGGTAGAAGCGGCTGCCAAAACCGGTGTTGGCGGCAATTTGCTCGATACTGTCGGCAGTAAAAAGTAGCTTCTGGGCGGCCAGCTTTACCCGTCTTTCCCGGATATACTCGCCGGGGGTCTGCCCCATACATTCCTTAAAACGGTGGATGAAATAGTCCTCATTCATCTGGCAGAGGCGGGCCAGTTCGGGGTTTACCAGTGATTGGGCCAGGTTTGTATTGATAAAATTCACGGCGGGCAATACCGGCTTCTGGGCAATTGCCATTTGCAGCGGTTGGGCCAGTTGGTCGGGCGGCAGAGTACTTAAATAAAGGGTCAACCCCTGGTAGAGCAAGGCCTTAATCTGCGATTCAACAATAAGGTCTACCTTGTTTTGATTATCGTATTCGGTGCCAAGCTCACCGGCCAGGTTAAGAATGGTCTGCTGCATCCAATCGGGGGCGGGCAGGCAAATCGGGCTGTTAAAAAGGGTCCGCATCGCCAGTTCGGGCATTCCGAGCACGTCAAAATGGACAAAAAAATGGTCCACCACCCGGTCAACCCCGGTATCAAAGCGCACCCCGGCAGGGATAAAATAAGCTTTGCCGCCTTCCAACGGGTATGTCTGAAGGGCAGCGCCGTCTGAATTCGGGTCGGAAAGCTTTAAGAAAGCGCCATCGGTTTTATTTAAATAGAGCCGCCAGAAGAAGTCCTGAATATTCTGGTGGACCCAGTGAGACGGGTTGATTTTGCACCATCTCGCGATAAAAACCCGCACGTGCAAGTTATCCAGCATTGGTCATTTCCCCCTCGAACCCGGAATCGGACATAAGCTTTTCGGATTTATATCTATCTTAAAATCCGGTCAGAGTATATATTACCTGATGAATTAGATACAAATCTAGCGGTTATTTGGGAGAAAATTTTTTATGACTAAATTGCGGCAGCAAATCCTGATCCTGCACCTGGCTATTTCCAGCCTGGAAGGTAAAACTATCGCCTGGGCCTTTTTCGACGGTGCTGCTCCCGCCGAAAAACAGCAGATGCAATCGGGCGACGAAGAAACCCCGCCGTATGATTCGGTCCTGGCCGCTATGCGGGATGGCTGGAATGTCCTACAGGTTCCGACCCTGCCGATTTATATTCCAGGCCACGAACATGAAGGTGGCCATCTGCCCTACGAATATGTTTTGGAAAGGAAGGTAGACGTTGATAACTTACCAGGATGAAGCGATTGCGCATAACGCGCCCAAAGATAATAGTGTCGAGAAAAAATATCTGCTCACTGCCGCCCAGATGGCTAAATTCGTCACCGATGGTTTTCTGATGGTCGAAAATATCGTGCCGGAACAGCTTAACCGGGCGGTGCATCGCGACCAACAAAAGGGCATCCCCGGCCACCGTTTCTGGCGAGAATCGGAAAACATCCAGACCGTTTTCGAGCTACCCCAGGTCAAAGGTATCCTTCAGAGCTTCCTGGGAACTAATCCGGTCTATGACCACTCGTTCCTGCACATTGTCCAGGCCGAGAAAAGCAGGGCCCAGAACTGGCACGCCGATTCCATTATCGACCTGCGCCCGCTAGCTTTCGATGTCCAGGCTTTTTATTTCGCCCACGATACGCCTAAAGAAATGGGGCCGACCCTCATCCTGCCCGGTTCGCACCTGCGCAAGGTCAATACCGAGAGCATCGGTCGTTACAAAAACATTGTAGGGCAGCGCCAGCTAGAGGCGAAAGCCGGGACTATCGTCTTCATGCATCACGGTATCTGGCACTGCGCCCAGCCGAACTTTACAAATACGACCCGCTACGTCTTCAAACTGCGCTTGCAACCCGGCCAGGAACAGCGCGGCCTGTTCAACACCGATGACATTCGGAGCGAGGAAGTATCCAAGATTATCAACCGGGACGGCTACCGCGAGTGGCAGGGTAACGAAGCGCGCCTCGAACACAATATGCGGGCCCACCTGTGGCGCTATGTCTCCGGCGACGATACGGTAGACGAATCGTTCGAGAAGTCCTTCTACCGGATGTCGGTCTAGCAACAAGTCATCCTGAGCGAAGCGAAGGATCTCCGCGCCGTTGGCGAATATCACGATCATAAGTGTTTTTAATGGAGATTCTCGACTTCACTCGCGCCCAGGAATTTACCTTTATTTTTGACCAGGTGATAACTTTTAATGATTAATCCAAAACTGTCGAAGATTTTCTACGGAGGCGATTATAACCCGGAACAGTGGGAAAAACCGGTCTGGGATGAGGATGTCCGTTTATTCAAGTTAGCCAATATTGATATTGCGACCGTAAACGTATTTTCCTGGGCGCTCAACCAACCCAACGAAGACACCTATAATTTCGAGTGGTTGGACGAAGTTATAGACAAACTCTATAAAAACGGTATTTATGTCTGTCTGGCTACCAGCACAGGCGCTCATCCGGCCTGGATGGCGACCCGCTACCCTGATATTTTGCGGGTCGATTTTGAGGGGAGAAAACGCAAATTCGGGGGCCGGCACAACTCCTGTCCCAACAGCCCGACCTATCGCAAGTACGCCCGGCTGATGGCCCAGAAACTGGCGGAACGTTACAAAAACCATCCCGCGGTGCTGGTCTGGCACATCTCGAACGAATTTGGGGGCGCTTGCTATTGCGATAACTGCGCCGCCGCCTTCCGGGAATGGCTCAAAAACCGTTACGGCACCCTGGACGCGCTCAACGCGGCCTGGTATACCAGTTTCTGGGGCCATACCTTTTACGATTGGGACGAAATCGTGCCGCCCAATATTTTGAGCGAGCATTTCGCCCAGTACCGGACCAATTTCCAGAGCATTTCGCTCGATTACGCCCGGTTTAATTCGGATAGTATGCTGGCCTGCTACCAGCTCGAATACGACGAATTAAAGAAGCAAACCCCCGACGTGCCGGTTACCACGAACCTCATGGGCACCTACAAGCCCCTGGATTATTTCAAGTGGGCCAAACAAATGGACGTGGTTTCGTGGGATAACTATCCTTCCGCGACCACTCCGGTCAGTTTCACGGCCATGCGCCATGACCTGATGCGCGGCCTGAAGGACGGCCAACCTTTCATGCTGATGGAGCAGACGCCCAGCCAGCAGAACTGGCAGCCCTATAACTCGCTCAAACGGCCTGGCGTTATGAAATTGTGGAGTTACCAGGCGGTGGCGCGTGGAGCCGATACGGTCATGTTCTTCCAGTTACGGCGGTCGCGGGGGGCATGTGAGAAATACCACGGGGCCGTTATCGAGCATGTCGGCCACGAAAATACGCGGGTCTTCCGGGAGAGCGCCGACCTGGGCGCAGAATTAAACCGCCTGGGCGATAGACTGCTCGATTCCCGCGTCCCGGCTAAAGTCGGTATCGTCTTTGACTGGGATAACTGGTGGGCAGTCGAAAATTCGAGCGGCCCGACCGTCGCCCTGAATTATGTAGACGAGGTCCACAAATATTACCAGGCTTTCTACGACCAGAATATTCTGGTGGACATAATTGGTGTCGATACCGACCTGACCAAATACGACCTGGTAATCGCCCCGGTCCTCTACATGGTCAAACCGGGCTACGCCAAACGCCTGGAAGAATTTGTCGAGCAGGGCGGTACCTTCCTGACGACCTTCTTTAGCGGTATCGTCAACGAGACCGACCTGGTGACCCTTGGCGGCTATCCCGGCGAACTGCGGTCGCTACTGGGTATCTGGGTCGAGGAAATAGACGCGCTTTTCCCGGACCAGGAAAACCGGATTGTATTGAAAGAAAAAGTGGGCGACCTGGCGGGGGATTACAGTTGTAACCTGCTCTGCGACCTGCTCCACAGCGAGGGCGCGGAAGTCGTGGCCGAGTACGGCGAGGATTTCTACGCCGGGATGCCGGTGGTGACCCGACACAACTTTGGCAAGGGGCAAGCCTGGTACGTGGCGTCGAGCCCCGACGCAGCTTTCCTTAAGGGATTGGTCGGGCAGATTGCGGCGGACAAAGGTATCAAGCCGCTCCTGAAGACCCCGCCCGGTGTCGAGGCAATGGCCCGGACCAAAAACGGCGAGACGTTCCTCTTTTTAATGAACCACAATCGCCAACCGCAGACGGTAGACCTGGGTATCATCCAGGGGACCGATTTACTGGCAGACGAGGCTGTTTCCGGGAGTGTGGAAATCGGAGCCAGCGGTTTAAGAATAATTGCTTACCCTAACACTAATACCTAACCAAAACCCCGGCCTGCGTAGGCCGGGGCTTTTTTATTTCCTATAAGTTCTAGCTAACCTTGTTAAGGGTGTCCTCATCCTGGTACATATCGGCCAACACCCCGTTTTTCGAGTTCTGGATATGCTCCGACAGCATCTTGATAGCTTCCTCTCCCCGCCCCTCTATCAACGCCACCAGAAACCGCTCGTGGTCGTCCAAAGCTATCTCGATACGCTGTGGATACCAGGTATCCCGCACCTGGAACAACGCTACCTGGCTCCTCAACGTTCCCAAAAACCTGATTAAACGGTGGTTCTGGGACGAGTTGATTATCAGGTTGTGTAACCGGAAGTCCGACTCCAGAAAGTCGGCATTGTTGGCGTCGGGCAGGGTCTTGCGGATAGCGTGGATGGTCGCCAGGTGCGCCTCCAGGTCGCTCTTTTTGAGATGGGGTATCGCCAGGCGCAAAGCCAGCACCTCGTTAGCCTCCCGGATGTCGTAAATCTCGTTGACATCGTGGGCACTAAAGACCTGGGTCCAGTAGCCCCTCCGAGGGTCGAACTGGACGAGACCTTCCTGGGCGAGACGGTCGAGAGCCTGGCGGACGGGAGTGCGGCTGATTTGGAGTTGAGCCGCCAACGTGACATCGGAGAGACGGCGAGGAGTTCTGCCAGGGAGGAAAATCTGCTGGCGCCAGATCCACTCGTAGGCCTGGTCGACGGCGGTGAGGATGCTGGGGCGGTCGTGACCGCGCAGCAATTCGAACATCGAGCGAGTAACCTGGTTAAAAGAATCTGGTAGTTGAGTATCAATGTCCATAGGAGGTTAATCCTTTAATCTTGTTGGATCAGGGGAAGCTTGCAAACCGGTTACACGAAGTAGCAATTTTCTTGCGAGACTTGCCGTAAGAGTTGTCCTGAAAATTGCCGATTCTTTCAGCAATTTACTTTATTTCTTGATTAACTGTGTTGGCAATTAATAATTGATATTGTATATAGCATACAAAAAAATGTCAACAATTTAATTAAGAAAGTTACACAACCCGCTCATCCGTGAGTATAGGAAACATTATAACCCTTTTTTGGCAAAATGGTTTGCGGAATTTGCCCCAAATTTAGAAAAAAACGGACGGGTTTTTTTACCATTTACCCGCCACCACCACCGCTTCCTGGGGACCGGGCCAGGGGGGCAGGGTAGCAATTATAAAGCATAAAGGTTCTTCGCCGGTAGCGCGAAATTGGAAACTGGTGCCGAGCGGGATGGTCAGGCAGGTACCGGCAAAGACCTCCGTCACCTGCTCAGCATCATCTTTCTTTCGCCAGACCTCACCGCGCCCACTCAGAAAATACCAGATTTCTTCTACCGTCCGGTGAGTGACGGCGACTGAGGTTTGGCCCGCCGGTAAGGTGCAGTGGGCCATGCCGCCACCCTGGACCCCCAGGAGCAACCGGATTTCCGAGCCATCCGGGGCCAGGTTGTTATAGTCGGCGGGCAAGTGTTTAACGAGCATGGTTCACCCTATTTCTTTTACCTTTAGCCAAACAGCGCCCCTGATTCAACGGTTCCCGGCGAAATAGTCTGCCAGCAAGGCCAGGTCTTCCTGCGACCAACCGCTACCGGGGATAAATCTTTCCCGGCGCAGGGACGAAACATAGCAACCAAACATCAGGTCGGCATTCCCGGCGGCTATCTCGACCCTGGTCGGAAATTTTTGCCAGTCTGACCCTTCACCCCGCAAGGTTTCGTACAGGTCGAGAAAGAGGGCTACCTGAGCTTCGCCGTCGTTTTTGGGCCAACCGGTTTCGCCCGCCTCGAAATGGCCTTCCCGCCAGAGCTTCCAGCCCCGGTTCAACGATACCCACAAACGCCCTTTATCACCAATGACCTCGATTTGTTGCTGATACCAATAGACATCTTCGCCCGGCACCACCGGGGCGGAAGGACCGGCATTCAGATGCAACCGGGCTTCGCCCAGGCCCACCGTCGCGGCAGTATCCGCTGGAACGGTCACCGGACCATAAAAATTGTCCCGGCCCGCGCAGACTGCCAGCACCCATTCGGGCGCGGGCAGACCGCTAACCCTGGCGGCTTTCAGGGAGAGGTCGAGGATATGCGGCCCCTGGTCTAAAATATTGGTGCGGGTGCTGGCCCGCAAGAGCCGGACCTGCCCCAGTTCCTTGTCCGCCAACATTTGCCAGAAACGCCGCCAGTGGGGCATCCACTGGTACTGGGTGTTGACAGCAATCAGGCGGTCTCGGCCCAACTCGGCCAAGCGCAGCGACTCCTGGGGCGTCAGGGCCACCGGTTTTTCAACGAGCAGGGCCGGGGCCCCCGCCGCGATAGCCTGCTCGATAAGTTGCAGACGAATTTCGGGACGGGTCACGACATTTACCAGGTCCGGCTTCTCGGCCTGAATCATCTCGGTCAGGTCGGCATAATGCCGGGGGATATTGAAGTCCGCCGCGACTCTGGCCCGTTTTTCGGCGTGTTTATCGCAGACCGCCACCAGGTCAACGACCCCGCTTTCAAACATAGAAGTTATAGGGCTGGGGGCGCGGTCGCCGCAGCCTATCTGGACTACCCTTAACTTTTCAGGCATATTCTTTTTATATTTTCCATATTTTGAGCCTGGCTGAACCTGTAAGATTGAGTTTAAGCCGAACCGTCCAGCCTTGCAAATAAAGAGGCATCGAGGCGTACCTCCCCGGCCCGCAGGATTTCGGCAAGCTGGGCCTGGGTCGAGCAACCCGCAATCGCAAAGGCGGCGAAGGGCTGAGAAAAGATATACGCCAGGGCGATTTCCCCCACGCTCAGGCCGGTTTCCTGGGCGACTTCTTTGAGGCGCGGGAAAATAGCCAGGTTCGTATCATTTATAAAGAGTTCACGCAGGGAACCCGGCAACCCCTCAACGCCGGACCTTTCCAGCCGGGAGAAAAAGCCCCTGGCCTGGGAAGTGTAGGCGACGGCGGCCAACCCGCTCTCCTGGTGGTAGGCTTTCAGGGGCGCGTCCATCGCGACCATGTTGGGGTCGAAGAAAGCTTCCCGGTTCGGCACGGCCAGGCTCCACATGATTTGATTGGCGGAAAAAGGCTGCAATTTGTGGGCGGCGGCGAACTGCTGAGCCGCGATTAGCCGGTCGAGCCGCCAGTTCGAGCAGCCAAAATAGCGGATTTTCCCGGCCCGAACCTGCTCGTTCAGGGTGGTAATAATCTCGCCCACGGAGCGGTTGGGGTCGTCGCGGTGCAGGTAGTAAAGGTCAATCGTATCGGTCCCCAGGTTATGCAGGCTGTTATCCAGGTCGCTGACAATATCTTCTTTGGAAAGACGCTGCACGGTCATGGTATCGAGCCGGGGATGCGCCCCTTTAGTGCCGATGATGATTTGCGAACGGTTACTCCTGGTTTTAAGCCATTTGCCGAGGGTTTTCTCACTCAACCCTTTGCCGTCGGGCACCCACTCCCCATAGACGAGAGCGGTATCCACAAAATTGCCGCCACCCTCGAAAAAGGCGTCCAGCAAGGCGAAGGCGGTTGCCTCGTCCCGGCTGCTACCAAACCAGTCGCTACCCAGGCAGACTACGGAAGGGTTCAAGTCGGTACCGGGAATATTTTGAAAAAGCATCTTCTCCTCACAATAAGACAAGAAGCTCCAGTCAAAACCCCGTTAAGAGTTGTTTTCTTGAAGCTTCTTGTCCGGTTAGATACCTGGCACACCCTGCGGGTACGCAGCATAGTCGAGGAATCTCGATCACCCAAACCCTCGACCGTGATATTGTCCAACGGACCGGAGATTCCGTGGCTTTGCCACGGAATGACAAATCCAATTAGACGAACGGTTAAGCCGGAGCGTGCTGGCGGTAATATTCGGCCAACTCCCGTTCGAGTTCGGCCAGGCACCGCTCCGAATTCGGCAGAATAAAGAGAGCCTCGCGCAAGGTCATGTTCCGGCCACCCGGCAGACCGTCCTCGATGCTCTGGGCAAAATCAGGGACGAAACGCCGCAAGGTTCTGACAATAACCGCCTTAACTTCGGGGTCATCATCTAAATCCAGTAACTGGCTTTCCAGCGAGATTTGCCCTTTTTCCCTGACCGGGGCCTGGTAGGCATAGACCCAGTGATGCGCCCCCGGCCCCACCTCCAGGGCCTCCCCATCGTGTCCGGGCAGGACAACCGTGGCGGTGGTGTTCGGCGGCACTATCGCGTCAAGCTGGAACTGGCCGTCTGCCAGTTTCCAGGCCGACTCGGCCAGGCCGTAAGGGGTGATGTGGCGGGCGCGGGCCGAGGTTAAACCACCGCCGGGAACGGGCCGGATGGTCAACTTTTTGTAGCCGGGGGCCGCCGGGGCCAACCCTCCTACCACCCGGTGCAGCCAATCCGCCACCGCTCCAAGGGCGTAGTGGTTGAAAGAGGTCATTTCGCCGGGATTGATGGTGCCGTCCGGCAGCATGCTATCCCAGCGTTCCCAGATGGTCGTCGCGCCCATCGTCACGGGGTAGAGCCAGGACGGGTTCTCGCGCTGCATCAACAGGCGATAGGCTACCTCGTATTCGCCCGCCTGGCAAAGGGCATCGCAAATCAGGGGCGTACCGACAAAGCCGGTGCTGATATGGTAGCCGCTTTCCCGCGCCAGGGCGGCCAGCCGTTTCCCGGCATACTCGCGCTGGTGGGCGTCAGGCAGCAGGGCAAATTCGAGCGCCATAGAATAGACCGTAGTCGAATCGCTAATTATCCGGCCATTAGCGGTGACATACTCATTGTTAAAGGCTTGCCGGACTTCACCAGCCAGGGCGGAATAGTGGGCTTCTTCTTCCTTTTTACCCAGCACCCCGGCTACCTTTGCCAGCAGGTCCGCCGAGTAGGCGAAATAGGCCGTGGCAACCGTGTCCGGGTTGGTCTTGCCTGCGGCGGGTTTATCGGGCGGGGCGTCCGGGTCGAGCCAATCGGCAAACTGGAAACCTTCGTCCCAGAGCCGTTTTTCACCGGTCAGGCGGTCGAGGTGGTCCACCCAGGCTTTCATACTCTCGAATTGAGCGGCCAGGATGGCTTTATCGCCGAAACGCTGGTAAAGCACCCACGGCACGATTACGGCGGCGTCGCTCCAGGCGGCCATCGGCGGGAGTTGCCGGTCCATGATGTCGGGAATGACAAAAGGCACCACGCCGTTGGCGTACTGGTCAGCGGCGAGGTCGGCCAGCCAGGAAGTGAGGAACCCGGCGCTTTCAAAGAGGAACGAGGCGGTCGGCGTAAAGACCTCGATGTCACCGGTCCAGCCCAACCGCTCATCGCGCTGAGGACAATCGGTCGGCACATCGAGGAAGTTACCGCGCATACCCCAGACCACGTTTTCGTGGAGGCGGTTGACGAGCGGGTCGGAGCTTTCAAACCAGCCGGTCCGCTCCATGTCGGAGTGACAGACCACCGCCACCAGGTCGGCGGGCTTTAGCTCACCGGGCCAGCCTTCGACCTCAGCGTATCTAAAACCGTGAAAAGTGAAAAGCGGCTCGTAGGTTTCGATGCCACCCCCGTGCAGGGTGTAGTGGTCGGTGGCCCTGGCATGGCGGAGAGGCCGGACCCCCAGTTCGCCGTGTTCCAGCACCTCGGCGTGACGCAAAGTAATCGTCTGGCCCGCTTCGCCCGTGACCGTCAGGCGAACCCGGCCCACCACGTTCTGCCCGAAATCGACCAGGGTCTTGCCGGATGGGGATTTACTTATCGAAGCCACCTTTACCAGTTCGGTCCGCCTGACCGGGGGGCCGGGCGGCGTCACCAGTTTGCTCAAGTCCCATTCAATGAGGTCAACTCCCGACCAGTTCTGGTCGTCAAACCCGGTCTTTGACCAGCCGTCAAGCTCACGGCGGGCGTCATAGGTCTCGCCGTCATAGATACCGCTGGCGAGAATCGGGCCGGTGCAGGCCCGCCAGCCGGCGTCCGTGGCCACTGTTTCGGTGGTGCCATCGTTGTACTTAATTTCCAGTTGGGCCAGCAGGGCCAACCGGCTGCCATAGATATTGATACGACCACCGCCAAAACCCATGCGGCCCCGGTACCAGCCGTCACCCAGCGCCGCCCCGATAACGTTCGGTCCTTCCTGCAACTGGCCGGTCACGTCAAAGGTCTGGTAGCGCAACCGCTTGTTATAACTCGACCAGCCCGGCGCCAGGACGTGGTCGCCCACCACCGCGCCGTTAAGCTGGGCCTCGTATAGCCCTAACGCAGTTATGTAAAGCCGGGCCTGGGCTACACCCGCCTTTACGTTGAACTCACGCCGCAAGAAGGGCGCAGGCTGGACCTTGCTGGTATCTTCTTCCCAATCGGGCGTGACAAAGCGGGCCGTCCAGTCCTGGGCTGCCAGTAAAGTGGCCTCTAACGGCACCAGTTTGCCCCAATCCGTCGCCTGACCGTCCGAAGACCAGGCCCGCACCCGTAATAGGGCCTGTTCGCGTGATTGCAAAGGCGCAAACGGCCAGGTCACCAGGACCGATTCGCTCGATTCGACCCGCCCGGTCGTCTCACGGAGTCCGCCGCCAGGGTTATGTAACTCGATTTCGTAAGCGGCCTGCTGCCAGGCGCCGGGAGCGGCAACCGTCCAGCTAAGCCGGGGGGCGGCCAGCCCTACTGCAAAGCCGTCCGGGTGATGCTCGAAACGTAGCGCCTCAATGGTCGCAGCGGTTTCCTCACCGCCACCGGCAGAGGCCGGGCCGGGTGTCTGTTGACTTGTCATTGTTAGCATTTCTCCTGTTGAGCTGGCGTGGAAAACAACCCTTCCACGTCCAATATTGCCAGAAATAGGCGCTCGTTAAACCGCCAAAGCTCCTACCAGACCTTTAAGCTTGCGGCAAAATTACTTCAACCTCACAACCTTCCGGCGCATTATATTCCAGGTCAAGCTGGCCGTCCTCTTTAAGCCGCCAGGACACGTTGACCGGGCCGTGCGGTGTCGGGACGGTGCCGTTAGCCCACTTCAGGTGGAAAGGCTGAGGAGCAATCCTTATCTTTTTGTAGCCGGGAGCCGCCGGGGTCACGCCCAGCACGCGGGTGGTCAGGAAGTAACCGGGGGCTGCCGACCAGCCGTGACAAAGGCTGCGACTCCAGTGGCCGTTGCCGATAAAGCCGGGGAAAGTCTCCCAGAAGGTGGTCGCGCCTTTTTCCAGCATGCGGTTCCATTGCTCCCGCAGGATGGTCAGGGCGTCCGCGCTCATTCCTTCGTTAAAGAGGGTTTCCAGGGTAAAGAACAGGAACCAGGGGCTACCGACCGGCACTATTTCATCCGGTTTGCCGTTCCTGGCCCATTCCGGGCTGCTGCCGATAAACTTACCGGCTTTGGAGGCCAGCACGAACCGCAGCACCGCCTCGCGCCGTTCTGCCGGGACCACGTTGGATTGCAGGACAAGCGTATTGGTCGGTTCGCTGATACGCTGCTTGGCCTGGAATTCCTCCCAGGTATCGGTTTTGGTGCCGCGTTCCTGGGTCAGTTTGACGTGCCGTTCGTAGGCGTACTCATCGCGGACGGTGTCGACATAACCCTGGTACTGCTCCGACCAGCCGTAGGTGTTGACGGCTTTCCGCAACCGGGCAGCCAGGGCGGTATGGGCTTCGGCTTCTTCCGAAAGGCCAAGCTCGGTTGCCATGCGGGCGGCGTAGTCGAGCGATTGGGCCATGAGGGCGGTGTTACTGATAACCTCGCCGTCCCGCTCCAAATCCTGGGCGGCCCAATCGACTAAATTCCAGACATCGGGAATATCGAACAGGTCGCGGTCGGTCAAAAAGAGTTCGCACCGCCGCAAGCACTCTTTGACATAGGCGTAGTAGTCGACCAGGGCCGATTTGTCCCCGGTGTTCCAATAATTTTCCCAGGCCATCCAGACCCACAAAAAGCTCCACATCGGGATTTCATCGAACCAGCCGCTCACCACGTGCGAGGTTGGCATATGGGTCCGCATGGTCTGAAGATGGGTCGGTTTGACCTTGTTAAGTTCTGCCGAGAGCGATTGCCCGGTCAGGCGCACGCAGCGGTCGGTCAGGTCGTAAGCCCCGAAGGCGACCGCGTTGACCAGGGCGCTGTTGCGGGCATCCCCGACCCAGTAGACCTGTTCGTAAGCCGGGCAGTCCACGTAGGTATCGAGCATACAAAGCTGGACCGTGTAGGCGGCGACCTGCCATATTTTGGTCAGGGTCTCGTCCGAGGCCGCGAAATGGCCCTTCGTTTCTACGGGATATGTCGCTAACAGCGTGTTCAAATGCCGGATTCTTAGCGGTCGTCCCAGGTTGCGGAAGGTAAACGAGCCGTAACGGAAACCGCGCCGGACGTGCGACTTGAAGGTTTGCCGCCCTTCCCTGGCCGTATAGCGAAAGCTGTTCCGCAAATTCCAGGTCCAGAAAATCCCGGCGTCGTCAATTCCCTCGAAAAAGTTGGTGTCAATAATCGAGCCCTCGGCGGCATCAATATCGAACTGGACGTAGCCGATAATCTCTCGCCCGAAGTCCACCAGCACATGCACGTCACCGTCCGGCTGCGGGTAAATCGTGGTCCAGTTGTCGTTGTCGTGGAGCAAGTTAGCCGGTTGGTCCACCGGGTCCTTGCTCGTACCCTCGATGGTGGGCCGGGGGGTCGCCCGCGTGATGTCGTAGGAAGTATAGCCGCCCGGCACGGCGAAATACTGCTGCATGGCCGTCAGGGTAAAAATATCGGTCTTGTTCGCGCTGGCCGGGACCGCCATCCGGGGCAAACCGGCAGGCAGGTCGTCCAGCGAGGCGACCAACCAGGCCCGGTCGAGTTCGCCGTTGATTTCGTTGAGCGGCGAGATAAAGACCCAGGCCGCCCCCGGCAAAAACCGCTCGGCGCTAAAGGTCAGTTCCTGGTCGGTTTCAAAAAAGATGGTGGGCGTAAGCATGCTTTGCAGCATTAGCAGGTTCGGACCTGCGTGCAGCTTCATCTCGTAAGGCGTTTCGCTGTAGTCCTGGTGGTCTTCAAACCCGGCCTGCTGGTCGTTGATACGCATACGAAAGGCGTCGTAGCTGGGGAAATTGCGAAATTGGACCGTGGTATCGGCGGGCGCGATAATCTCGGTAAAGAGAATCGAGCCGCGTTCGCCGGGAGGAGCGCTGCGCAGACCCGACCGCATGGTGCCGCTCTCGTAACGCACATCCAGTGACCAGTAATAGCCCTGGCGGGGCCGAGCCAATTCGACCGCTTTGACTTCGACCGGGGCGACCGGGTCTTCGGTAAGAAACGGAATGGTCCGGGCCGCCAGTTCGGTCCAGGGAGCCGTCCCGACCGGGCCGATTTCGTAGGCTTGGGGCCACCCGGCATCGTCAAACTCGGCGGCGGTCCAGCCGTCCAGTTCCTGGCGGGCGTCGTATTGTTCTTCGAAATCAAGCTGGATGGAAATGCGCGGGGCTTCCTCGTTAAAGGTAGCCGCCGGGGTGGTGCGCCACTCGCTACCGGTCGAAATGCGTTGAATTTCGCCCTCGGCGGTTTCGATAACCAGTTCGCACAACAAGCCGCCCCGGCCCCTGATATAGCTCATGGTGTAGTCGTCCAGGCTGTTGACCAGGACAGCAATGGCATTTTCTTCGCCGCCCGCCAGGTCCGGCGTAACATCATAAATATCATAACCGTAAGCGAAGGGAAAACCCCGCGCCGGACCCCGGCCCACATATTTTCCATTTATATTGAGTTCATAGCGGGAGTCGGCGGTTATAAGCAAAGTAGCCCGGCTGAGCGCGGCGGGCGCGGCGATTTTTTTTCGGAAATAACGCCAGTTGTTGCGTTCCGAGGGGTCGTCGCTGCCCCAGACCCAGCGGGCCTCTCTGGAAAATTCGGCATTTTCATTTGATTGTGCTGCTAAAGGTTGAGCAGTAGTCATTATTACCTTTCCTGTTCGTTGTAACAAAGGACAAGGGCCGTTAAAGCGGCCCGGACGGACTACCTGACCCGGCTTTTACCGGGACTTTTTGCAAGAGACCGGGGCGGTAGTGGTAAGACTACTACGCCCCGTCCTTTTGGAAATTACAAACTGATGCCACCGGACAGACCTGCCATAAACCGCCGGGCCGTAAAACTAAAGAGCAGAAGGAGCGGGAGCGATGCCATTACGTAAGCCGCAAAGGTCGCGCCGTAATCGGTGGAAGTGGTCGTGTTGAAAGCCAGCACGCCAATCGAAATCGGGTATTTATGGTTATCGAAAAGTGCGATTAGCGGCCAGATTATATCATTCCAGGAGAACAACAAAGTGACAATCGCCAATGTGGCGAAGGCCGGTAAGGCCAGCGGCAAAGCAATGCGATTAAACAATTGCAGTTCGTTCGCGCCGTCAATCCGGGCTGCCTCGAAATAGTTAGCCGGTAAGGTTTCAAAGAAAGTCCGCATCAAAAACATGCCAAGCGGTACCTGCACTGCGCTATAGGGCAAGACGATTGACTGGACACTATTTTGCCAGTTCCAGCTTACAATCTGGGTAAACATTGGTATCACTAACAAAATACCCGGCAGCATTATTATGAGCAGGATAAGGAAAAAGAGGATTTCGCGGCCTGGAAAACGGTAGCGGGCGAAAGCGTAACCGGTCAGGGCCGAGACTATCAGGGTTATTACCACCGTGGGGGCGGTGTAAATAACCGTATTGATAAGGTTCTCGGAGATGCTCGGCCAGGCCCTGGAATAACCGTCAAGGTGGAGCGGCCATTGGGGTAACCAGAACTGGGTAAAGAACTGGCGGGTATCCTTAAACGAGTTGAACAAGACCACCACCAGTGGCACATAGGTGATAATCGCTAAAATACCCAGGACCAGGTTTAAGTGCCAATCCCGGAAAATCAGGCGTAACCGGTGCGAGAAAGTAATAGCGTAGGGGTCTCTAGCCGGTCGAACATTAGACTTCAACATCAATCGCCCTCCTGTAACGCGCCGCCAGAATAAATATACTGAATACAAGGGTAAGGAGCATTAACAACGTACCAATGGCCGAAGCGTAACCATATTTGTTATAAGTAAAGGCTTGCTGGTACAAATAAAGACCCGGCGATTGGGTGGCATTGACCGGCCCGCCGCCGTTGGTCATGATGAGCATCGGGGCAAATTCCTGCAACCCGGCATTGATACTCAAAATGGCTACGAAAGCCAGCGGTCCCCGGATAGCCGGTAAGTCAATCGCGAAAATGCGCCGGAACCGGCTACAGCCGTCCAGCAGCGCAGCACTATTGACCTCCTGGGGCAGGTTTTCCAGCCCGGCCAGCAATACCAGAAATCCAAAAGAAGAAACCAGGGGAAAGCCGACAAATATTAAGGCCCCAAGAGCGGTATCACTATTACCTAACCACGGTTTCTCCAGGGAACTAAGCCCGATAAAACCCAGGAAATCGTTCAACAGACCGATGTCGCCCGAATAGACCCGCCGCCAGATTAGATAGACGACCGTGGTCGGAATAACCAGGGGTACCGTGAATACTACCCGCCAGAAATGGCGCGTTCCGACACTGGTGATGTTATAGACCAGTTCGGCTCCGATAATCGCCATTACGGTAGTCAGGACCGTCCGCGCCAGGGTATAGACGAGAATATTACTCATCGAGCGCATAAAAACAGGGTCGGCGAACGCAGTCTGGTACTGCTGCAAGCCCACCCAGGTGCCTTCGGAGGTGCCATCCCATTGGGTAAAGGAGTGAAAAACAGCGGAAACTGCCGGGATGTAGCGAAAGATTGTCAGGAGAATAAAGGCCGGGATTAAGAACAAATAAGGTATATAAATGGGGATGGACCCCCGGTTGACCCTGGGTTTGATGCGAGCGGGCGCAATGGTTTGCGTTTCGTTTTTCATCCAATAAACCTCAATCAAACCTTTACACCAGGACCAGTCGTAAACCGGCCCTGGTGTAAAGCAATTAGCTTAGAAGGGAACGCCAACCCTGGCTATTTGCACCAGTCGTATTTCTGGGTGGTACAAAGCTGCTTCGCGCCGTTCATCCAGATTTCTTGCAATTTGGTTTTGGTCGCTGCAACATCTGTCTGACCGAGGAAGAAGGCTTGCATCGCCTGGGACCACTGGTTGCCGGACTCGACGGACAGGCGGTTGTCCGGGTCATTGAAAAGGCGTTCGGGCAACTGGCTGATTTTGGTGAAGCCCTGCATAACCTGCCCGGTCTGCGAACCCTTCACCATTGGGATATAACCGCCGAAGGTCTGGGCCAACCGGCCAAAGTTTTGCGGAGCGCTGATGAACTGGAGGAAGTCCAGGGCCAAATCGAGTTTACCGGCCTTAACGGCGGACTGCGCAATACCGTACTGACCGGCGCTGCTGGGACCACCCACCCGGTAAGCCGAGCCTGTCGCACCTGGCGCGTCAGCCTTGGTGAATGGCGGCAGATAGGCTACGCCGTAATTGAAGGGGATGTTCTTCTCATACGGTTTGTTCTTCCAGGTGCCGGTCCAGACCGAAGCGACTTTGCCAGTATAGAAAAGCGGGTCGAGTTCGTCCAGGTTCGGGATGCTGTTAGCGTCACTCGGCAGGAGGCTGTAATAATCTTTGGACATCTTGAGATAGTTGTCCATCCGGGCATCAGTCGCGTTCAATTTGCCGTCGATAATGGCCTTAGCCACTTCTTCAGGGTTCAACTGGCGGGTCGCATCGGCGGTCTTGTACTTGTCCAGATAGAAATCGTTGGCTTTGTCGGCCCAGTTAGCGGTCAGGAGCATATCGTCCACCCACCACCAGTTCGACCAGCCCTGCTGGGCAATGAACATACCGAGCGGGTTGACGTTGGTCGCCGATTTGACCTTCTGCATATCCGTCACAAACTCGCCCCAGCTTTTCCAGGAAGTCGGGTCAACCCCGGCCTTGGCGAAAAGGTCTTTGTTGTAGTAGAGGCCGGTCTCGACCCAGTCGAGGGAAACCTGGTACCAGTTGCCGTCGGCGGCTTTGGTCTGGCTCAACACATAATCGGGCAGTGAATCGGACCATTTATCATGGCCGGGAGTGCCCGCCGCAATATAGGGGTTCGGGGCATTCAGGTACTGGTTGAGCGGCACCCACCAGGTGCTGGCGCGCTGGTTACGGGTGCCGAACTGCTGCCACATAATATCCGGCGACTGGTTAGCAGCCATACGAGCAGCCAGCCAGGCTTCCAGGTCGGTGCCCGCCGGGACCGCCGCTACCAAATTTATCTTGGTGCCGGGGTGAGCCGTCTCATACTCTTTGGCGATGCTGGTCATGAGGTCGGCGGTTTCTTTATCGGCGGTCGGGTCATAATACGCGTTGAGATAGACCGAAATTTCGCCGGAAACCTTCTTGCCGCCACTGGCAGCGGCAGTCGTCGCGGCCCCTGCGGCTGCGGTGGTGCTGGCAGCGGCAGTAGTTGCTGCTCCCGCCGCGGTGGTAGCCGCGCCTGCCGCCGTCGTCGCGGCACTGGCGGCAGTGGTGGCCGGGGCGGTAGTCGCGGTATTGTCACCGCAGGCCGCCATGACCAGGCTCAGGGCAAAAAGCAAAGTTAAAGCAGTTGAAACTAAACGCTTCGAGTGCATTCTTTCCTCCTCCTGAAGACAAGCTTTAATAAACCTGCTTCATTTGTTTAAAAAGCAGAACCTGTTATAAGTCGGGTATTGAACTGATAGGGACTAAAGGAGTGGGTCTACAACTAAAAGGACTTAAAAGAAATTTTAAGCTTTCTTTCCGGTTGTCCCCCGCTTACATTCTGGTATCAGGTGGGGATGGTGCAGCGATAAGCCTGGAATCCTGTTAAAAGGGTTAACCACATAAGACCCTCCTTTTCCCAACACCATAGGTGATTACTCAAATTTTGCACCATTTACTACAAAATTTGTTTATGGTATCGCACCGCTGCAATACCTATGAGATTTACAGTTCGTGTCTTTTCGCTAGGATTTTTTTAGTTTCGGTAGATTTCGGATGTTTATCTTATAGCACGACAAAAGAATGGAGTCAATAGATTTTGTATTTGTGAAATAAAACACCTTTGCAAATATTATTTAAATGCAAAAAAAATCGAAATAGGATAAACTGGTTTTAAGCGTCTTTTAGCCTGGGAAAGTGGGCCGGCAGTTAAAAAATACCCCGATTTTGGGCCTGCGAGCCCCAAAATTAACGGGTAACTCTCCCTACACGGCTTCAAAAGGCGGTAAATCGCAATCAACTTGTAGGCAAATAATGGTTTCTTAAAAGATTTTTTTCCGGCTTAAATCGTTTGTGGAAAATGCAAAGGGCTCCATTTATTTACTAAAAGTTTCTTAACGAAAGACTTGACAGTAATTCGGTTTTGATTATATATATATACAAACCAGTTTCGAAATTAAACGAAATACCATTAGGAACATTATAATATGACAACCAATCGCTCTGACCTGTTCACTCACGAGCGGCGCCAGCAAATCATTGCCATCCTGGAAGAACAGCAACGCGCCACCGTACCCGAACTAAGTCGTCTTTTCGCGGTTTCCGAGGTGACTATCCGCAAAGACCTGGCCTGGTTGGCGAACCTGAAACCTATTGTAAGAACCCACGGCGGGGCGATTCTGGTCAGCGGGACTACCAGCGAACTCGGTTTCGATACCCGTGAACGGCTCCAACACCAGGAGAAGACCCGTATCGGGATTGCCGCCGCGAAACTGGTTGATGACGGCGAAACTATCGCGCTCGACTCCAGCACCAGTTCGCTCTACCTGGTGCGCGCCCTTGGGACCTACAAAGAGTTGACGGTGGTTACCAACAACCTGCGCAGCGCCATGGAGTTGTGCGGGCGGCCCGGTATTTCGGTCCTGATGTCGGGCGGGTTGGTCCGCTGGGAAGCCTATTCCCTGGTAAGCACCCTGGAAGAAACCATCTTCCAGCATGTCCATATCAAACGCGCTTTTGTGGGCGCGAAAGGCTTCTCGCTGGCCGAGGGCCTGACCGATATTAACCGGGACGAAGTCCTATTCAAACGCGATATGGTCGCGGCGGCTAAAGAGGTGGTAGCCCTGATTGACCATACCAAGTGGGACAAAGTGGCTTTAGCCACCTTCTGCAAAACCGACCGCCTCAAAACCATTGTCACCGATTCGGCAACACCCAGGCACCTGATAGAACAGGTCCGCGAACGGGGCATCGAGGTTATCGTCGTTTAAGTTTTAGCCCAGGATTTAAGCAAAACGGGCCGGATTGTTGGCCCGCTGTTCGCCTCAAGCCTTAAATCCTTCAATTTCAGGACTTTCGCTTGAAACACTCTTTTGAGGTGGTTTAGTGCTAACACCCTGGCTTTTCCAGGCTCAAAGCGAAAGTCGTTAATTCAATAATTTCCAGATTTGCCAATCAAAGTTGCTTAAATCACTCTAGTTTGGAGGCTTTTAGTTTATGAGTAATCCTCCCCCGGATTCACTTGGCGTGCAAGAATTACGCTGCGAATTTTTGCAAAATCCCCTTGGCATTGATGTAGCCCGGCCTCGCCTTAGCTGGAAAGTGATTTCCGACCGGCGCGGAACGCTTCAGAGCGCCTACCAACTGCGGGTTACCGAGGACGAGACAGAATTATGGGACAGCGGAAAGGTCGTATCGGACCAATCCACCCTGGTCAGCTATGCCGGACCCGCCCTCCAATCCGGCCAGCGCTGCCAGTGGCAGGTCCGCGCCTGGGATAACGCCAACCGGGTTTCGGAATGGAGTGAACCGGCCTGGTGGGAGATGGGCTTATTGGAATCTTCCGACTGGCAAGCCCGCTGGATTGAGCCGGGCTGGGACGAAGACGCGACACAATATAACCCCAGCCCTTACCTTCGCACCGGCTTTACCCTCGACCGCCCTATTCTTTCGGCGCGGGTCTATGTTACCGCCCACGGCATCTACGAGCTATTTCTTAACGGGGAACGGGTCGGTGACGCCTACTACACTCCCGGCTACACCAGTTACGACCATCGCCTACAGTATCAGGCTTACGATGTGACCGGGCTTTTGCAGGACGGCGAAAATGCTATCGGGACCGCCCTGGGGGATGGCTGGTATCGCGGTGCGGTTAGCGGGGTCCATATCCGGAATCTTTACGGCAAAACCCTGGGGCTTTTATTACAACTCCGGGTGCGCTTCACCGATGGCACCGAGCAGTTGATACTTTCCGGCGAAGACTGGAAAGGCGCGACCGGGCCTATCCGCAAATCGGACCCCCAAATCGGAGAGATTTACGATGCGCGGCTGGAACAAACCGGCTGGAACAAACCGGGCTTTGATGACGGTGGGTGGCAAAACGTAAAGACAGCCGATTACAGCCTGGCAAACCTGGTCGCCACCAACGGCCCGGTCGTAAAACATAAAGAGCAGTTCAGGCCGGTGGCAATTTTCACCACCCCCAACGGAGAAACGGTGGTCGATATGGGCCAGAATCTTTCCGGGGTGGTCCGGCTAAAAGTTAGCGGCCCCGCCGGGACTGTCGTGAATCTGAAACATGGCGAGACGCTGGACAAAGACGGCAATTTCACGATAGCCCACCTGGGGTTGGAGGGAGTTTTGCCGGCACCGGACCAGGAGACAACCTATATTCTCAAAGGCGAGGGCGAGGAAATCTATACCCCCGCGTTTGTCACCCACGGTTTCCGCTATGTGCGGGTGAAAGGTTTTCCCGGCACCCCGACCCCCGACAACTTCACGGGCATTGCTATCTATTCGGACATGGCCGGAACCGGCACTTTCGTGAGTTCCAACCCGCTCCTGAACCAGTTACAGCACAATATTCTATGGAGCCAGAAAGGCAATTTCCTCGATATTCCAACCGATTGCCCTACCCGCGAACGGGCCGGGTGGACCGGCGACGCCGAGGTATTTATCGCGACCGGTTCTTACCTGATGGATACCGCCGGGTTTTTCACCAAGTGGATGAAAGATGTGGCAGCTGAGCAGGAACCGAACGGTCGGATGAAAAACATTGTCCCTACGCCGCAGAAAGGGTTGCCGCCCGGTATCGGAGATTTATTAAACCTGGTGGAAGGCGCGGCAGGCTGGGGCGATGCCGCCACGATTATCCCCTGGACACTCTACCAGGTCTACGGAGATACACGCATCCTGGAAGAACAATACCCCAGCATGCAAGCCTGGGTCGAGTACCAGCGAAAGCAAGCCCAGGAAAAGTATGCCCCCGGCAACTACACCCAGCTTAAATACCGGGAGCGAAAACCGCTCGAACACGAGCTTTACCTGTGGGATACCAACTTCCACTGGGGCGAATGGCTCGAACCAAACGACCCGATACCGCCCCTGCTCTTTGCCGGGGCCAACGAGGAGGCCGCCCCGATTATCAGCGTTCCCGAAGTGGCGACAGCCTTCTTCGCCTACTCGGCCCATCTCCTGGCCGAAACAGCCCGCGTACTGGGCAAGACCGAAGATGCAAAGGAATATTCGGACCTGGCCGACCGCGTCAAAGCGGCCTATGTCACCGAGTTCGTCGGGGAAGATGGCCGCATTTTACCGGAGAAACAGTCCAGCTATGTACGGGCCCTGGCTTTTGACTTGGTGCCCGAAAACCTGCGCCCGACCGTCGCCGGGCGATTGGCCGGGCTGGTCCGAGAAAGTGGCACTCACCTGGGGACCGGGTTTCTTTCGACCCCCTTCCTCTGCCAGGTCCTGGGGGCCAACGGTTATCTCGACCTCGCCTACGAGCTCCTTTTGCAGACAACCCTCCCCTCCTGGCTCTTTTCGGTCAAAAAAGGCGCGACGACCATCTGGGAAAGCTGGGACGGTATCACCGAGGAAGGTGTTCCCCAGAACTCTCTCAACCACTATTCGTATGGCGCCATCGGGAACTGGCTTTACCGGGTAGTGGCCGGACTCGCCCCGGCGGCCCCCGGCTACAAACATATCCGGTTCCAACCGCAACCGGGCGGGGGGTTGACCGAGGTCGCCGCCACCTACCAATCGCCTTACGGTGAAATCGCCTCCCGGTGGCAACGCGAAGATGGACGGTTTTTGCTCAACGTAACCGTCCCGGCCAACACCACCGCAACGGTTGTCCTTCCGGCCAGCCTGGGCCAACAGGTGAGCGAAAACGGGCGAGTCCTGGAAGGAGTCGAGGGAGTAACCGGGGTCAAACAAACCCAGGAAGCAACTATTATCGAAGTAGGGTCCGGCGCTTACAGCTTTAGCGTCGCCTGAAAAACCTTTTTACAACGGAGGTAAAGTTGACCATAACAGAAAACAAACCAGGTTCATCCGGGACCATTGCGCTGCCTCAATCCATGAAAGCGGTGGTCAATTACGGGCCGCGCGATTACCGGCTTGAAGAAGTGGCCGTCCCCGAAGTCGGGCCGGACGAGATATTAATCAAGGTCGAGTCGTGTGGGGTCTGCGCCAGCGATATAAAGTGCTACGAGGGCGCCAGCATGTTCTGGGGCGGTAACGGCAGCCCGCCCTATGTGAAAGGCCCGGTCATCCCCGGCCACGAATTTGTCGGCCATGTCGCAAAGCTGGGCGAAAGGGCAACCCAGACCCGCAACCTGCAAATCGGGGAACGGGTTATTGCCGAGCAAATCGTGCCCTGCTGGCAATGCCGCTACTGCAAACGCGGCCAGTACTGGATGTGCCAGGTCCACGATATTTTTGGTTTTCAAAATAACGTCAACGGAGGTTGGGCCCAATACATGAAATTCCCGGCGGCCTCGCTCATCCACAAAGTGCCCAACGACATCCCTGAAAGACTGGCCGTCCTTATTGAGCCGTTAAGCTGCTCTATCCACGCCGTCGAGCGGGGCCGGATTGAATTTGGCGATGTCGTGGTGCTGGCCGGGGCCGGTCCCCTGGGCCTGGGGATGATTGGAGCCGCCAAACGCAAGACCCCCAGCAAGTTGATTGTGCTGGATATGAACGACAAACGCCTGGCCCTCGCCAAACAGTTCGGGGCCGATATTGTGATGAACCCCGCCAAAGAGGACGTGGTAGGCAAAGTCCTGGAAATGACCGATGGCTACGGCTGCGACGTCTATATCGAGTCTACCGGGCACCCGGCCAGCGTCGGGCAGGGGCTCGCCATGATTCGAAAGTTGGGGCGGTTTGTCGAGTTTAGCGTCTTTAACCAACCGGCCTCGGTCGATTGGAGCATTATCGGGGACCGCAAGGAACTCGATATTTACGGGGCGCACCTCGGTCCCTACGCTTACCCCAAAGCGATTGAATTCCTCGATAAGGAACTCATCAGCATGCAGGGGGTGGTCACGCACGTGCTTCCCCTGGAAGATTTCCAGCATGCCCTCGATATGGTCCACGAAGGGCAGGAGTCAATCAAGGTGGTCCTCAAACCGGAATAATACGGGGAGTGGTTCCGCGATACCCTGCGGAGCCACTCCTTTTAGCAAGTAACACTAAAAAGCCGCCTGCCGAGGTTTTATCCACCCGGCAAGCGGCTTTTAATTAATACTACCAGACTAAGGGCCTAATCAAATTGCTCGTCGGCAACCCCGTGCGGCAGCAAGGCATCCGGCTCGATTCTATCCTGCGGGCGCTGGTAGCGGTTATCGGTAGAAATCCGCAACCGGTCGGAAGTCAGGTTAGGCAGGGCTTTGTGGATGCTATGCGAATGGAAGAAAAGGGCATCGCCCAGGCCAAAATCGGTGGTGTGCCAGGTGGCGGTGCTTTCGTCCACCGGTATACCGACCCCACCTACCGCGCCCTGGAACCTGGCGGTATGTTCGAGATAGCCGCCCCGGTGTGAACCGGGCATAATCGCCAGCCCACCCAACTCCACCGGACATTCGCCCAGGGGTATCCAGCAGGAATAAGTATCAACCGAGCCGCGAATATAGAAATAATCCTGGTGAGGCGGAGTGGTCGCGCCCTGGTTATTGGGGAAAGTCATCCGACCAATCCGGCGGGGATGGACCAGCACTTCTTCGGGAGCAATATCGAGCAGGATACCGGCAATCTTTAGCAGGTTGGGGTCGTTAGGAAAATCGTGAAAAACCGGGAGACGCAGCACTTTCCGGTAAACCGCGGAATAACCCGGATAGCCTTCCGAGGTCGGCTTCATGCCCGGCCTGACGATAGCATCCATCAGGTCCGTAGAGGGATCCAGCCAGCCATCGGCCATGCAGACTTCCAGGACCGCCCGGCGCACCTGCAAGATTTTTTCAGATGGCACCAACCCCCGGAAAAACAGATAGCTGTTCTCCTGGAACTGGCCGCGCAGTTCGGCAGCGCTCGCCTGGGGATCACTCTCAACAAACGGGAGATAATGGGTTTGTTTTTCGGCCAGGTTTATCATCTTTTCCTCCTCATTGCGGACCTTGCATTATCACTGACTTCGGGGTATTTTACCCTGGAACAATCACCGGATAGATTTAATTTGTAAAAAACATTTAGCAGTTTTCTTGTTATTCAAGCGTTCCATTCCTATAATAGACCCAATCACAAAATAAACCATAGCTAAAATGAAACAAAAGATGGATATTTCATCAAACAACAATACCACGCCAAAGCTGCCAGGCCTGGACCTTATGCCCCTAAAAGCGGCTCCCCAGCCCCTGAATTTACCCCCTGGGCCTCTTTCGCCCTGGCTGCGCCTGGCCCATATCCTCCGCACGGAACCTGCCGAAAGCATGGAGGTTGCCCGCAAACGCCGGATTTTAGATTTCGAACTGGTTTTACAATGCGAGGGTACGGCCTGGATCTGGGTGGAGGAGGCCGGGGGCAGCTTTGACGTAGGTCCGGGCTCGATTGTTTTTATCCCACCTGATTTTATCCACGCCTGGGCCAACACAACCGGGACACATATTGCGGTCCATTTTGATTTGCACTTTCAGCCGGAGATAAAGGCTTTCTTGAATTTAAGAATGCTAGGCAACCTCAGGATGCTGGACGAATTCGTAACCCGGCAACCGGCTGAACTGATTCCTTCTTTCAGTCTGGGGCAAAACACCGGGAGCGGATTGGTCCTGCCCCTTGTTACACCCTTGCACCAACCCCACCTGATGCGAGAAAAACTTGAAAAATTGGTTCAAATTTACCAGACCCAGGCCCAATTCGACTTCCCTGCCCAGCTAATCGCTAACGAGGTACTTTGCGGGGCCCTGACCGCCATCGCTGGGGAGGCAGCTTCCAGCGGGTTTGCTGCCAGTAATCAGCCAGAGACCGAACAACACATTTTGGCGCTCCTGGCTGAACTGGCCGTTTCGAACCAGTCTCACTATACCAGCGCCGACCTGGCTGAAAAATGTGGTATGAGCCAGACCACTTTCCGGCAGGCCTTTTACAAAGTTACCGGGCGCAACCCTCACCAATACTTCGAGCAGTTGCGGATAGAACGAGCCGCCCAATTACTGTTGCAGACCGAAAGAAGTATTAATTCTATTGCCAGGGCCGAGGGCTACGACGATCCCTATCATTTCAGCCGGGTCTTCAAGCGGGTGATGGGCGCCTCGCCTTACCGGTTCCGGCAAAAAGGTTATAGTCCCGATTTCCAACAGGAAGAGCCGTAGCCCGGCCTCGAATAAATAGTTATGTAAACTTGATGCCCTGGCAATTCAAACCGGGTTGTTAGAAACTTCTCGCAGCAACAACAGAATATCTTTGATGTCGTTAAAGGGTTTAACGGTCAATCTATTATTACAATCTCGATTTCAAAAGATTCCTCGATAGTACCTACCCCGGTAAGTGACCGGATGCTTTGGGAAAGCGCGATTTTTAGTAAAGATAGTTCACTCTGCCCGAAGACCGGGGCCGGACCATTCATTGCGCCGGTATTTTCCAATCCGACGCGCACCTTTCCTTCCGCCAGGGACATACGCCATTTTAGCTGCGCCAGTATTTTAGCCAGTTCCGGCTGTTTGAAACGGTTTTCTAAAGCCGCCAGGACTTGCGTCTGAAGGGTGAAGACGGTCTGGTCGCGGTTAAAAAAGTCCACGAACGAAACCTGGTTGCTGGTGGCTTGTTGGCCTGGATAATCTTCGGTGCCAGCCAGGTCACTCTGAGCAGTTGCTACGGACTTGTCGTCGCTATAGATTGGGGAACCATTCCGGCGGACCGCTTGTTTAGGGAACCGGGAACCTGAAAATTTAGAGATACCGGTTCCCGGAACTTTAAAGCTGGGTAGATTTTCCAAATCAGGAAGGGCCGGCTGAAAAGGCGTGGTTAGGTTTGCCGTTCCCTGCTGGTTCAGGTGAGCCGACAACGACCGGTGAAAAAAGCCAATTGGGTTTTTGGTGCATTTGCCGTTTGTCCAGGCTTTTAGGGTATGATGGTAAATTCTCTTGAGGCTGTTAAGGTCAAGCTGCGAAGCCGTCGCGAACTTTAAGGCCTCCCGTTTGTCGAGGGTAACCAACCCCTCCGGGCTGGTGTAACCTGGAAAAGACGCTACTTCAACCAGGAAAGTCAGCTTTTCCTCGACAGTTCCCGGCTCAACCGGACCTTCATGCCCATGATTTTTTTTATTCAGATCTTGATTACTCATGGGTTTATTATTCTTATTCTGAATTAAATTATAATTTTGTTCATGAGTCATGACTTCCGGTTCCGAGTTCATTTGGGTTCCCAGGGGTTGGGTATTTATCGATTCCGGTTCCGCTGCCGGTTCCCGCTCACCTATAGCCTCGCAGGGGTCGAAAGTTGGCAAGGTTTGGCCTAACGGGACCGCTAACCGGTAGCACCGTTTTGCGGTTCCCGCCGAAGTTTGCGCGTGTGTCAGTAAAAGCCCGGTTTTCTCCAATTCTTTTATACAGGCGCTCAAGGTAGCTTTTCGCATTTTAAGGGTTTTGCTCCATTGTTCGAGTGGCAAATACATGCTCGGACCGAACCCTTTTTCTTCGAAGTTTGCTATAAATTTGGGGTAGTTGCACCATGCTAACAGGGAGCCAAGGGTTAAGACTGCGGTGTCACTCAGTGTGTTAAAAGCCGCGTGTTTTTCTATCAAATCTAGTGCAGCCCGGTAGTATGGAGAGGATTTCAGTTCGAATGAGGTCGCCCGGTCCAGGGCGGCCTTCAAGTTGACCGCCTCTTTCTCTCTGGTGGATTTAACCGGTACAAACTTTAGCAGGCGTTTTTCCATAGTTTGGCTGCTAAGTTCAGTGGTAATGGCCTTGTTATCAGGGTGAGTGTTGGTGGCAACAGAGTAATTCGGGATATTTGCAGAACGGTTAGCGGTGGCTGGAACCAAAAAGGTTGCCAATTCTTCGGGTTCCGGCCAGGAACCGGTCCGGGCATGGTAGAAGTGAAGCCATTGCAATAAGACCTTAAAAGGTGGTAACGCCAACCCGCCATCTTCCCGGCTAACGGGTTCTTCTATTTCAGAAGCCTCCACAAGCTGTTTTTCTTTTGATTCTATAAACTTTGCTTTTGGGTACCCCGGAATGTTTGCCCTGCTGAGTGTCATATAGTTTCCCTGCATGATTGCCGGTAGCCGGTAAAATTACCGGAAAGGAGCGTTGGATAGGGAACCCGTTAATTAGTCGCAGATGAACCAGGCATAGAATTAGGACCTGGAATTCACCTCTACGATTATATAAAACCGCATATTCCTAATTCCTGATGACTATATGGCTTAACATGATTAATTTATTAGGGAGGAATTCGAGGGGTTTTTGAGGCTAAAAAAATTGGTTGGTTGCATGTATAATCCCGACTCTTGCTTTAGATAATCCCGACATGCGTTGAAGATAATCCCGACATACTCTCAAAGCAGGAATATTTGGCGGCTTTTAAGTGATTTTGATTCCTAAAGTTGCAACGATAATCCCGACTCCGGGAATATCAGGAATAAAATATGCCTGGTTGCAACGATAGTACCGACTTGCAGTCATTTTCAGGAATATCATGCCATATTCCATTGCAACGATAATCCCGACTCCCGGTAATCTTAGGAATATTCTTGGAATCAGGCTTAACTTTAGCAGGAAAACCAGCCTCAAATTAGGGGTTTACACCTGGGAATCATGCTAAATCACCGGGAATAACGATTCCAAAACGCTAGAATTAGCCAATAAAAGATGCAGGAATATTATCAATTACCCGCGAGAACTTTACATAAAATGACAATGAATAATCATTTGCTGGCTGACATTTCAGAGTCAGGAAAACTTGGTAGTGAGTATTATGTCAATTTAGAGGTAAAAACCCAGGAATCAGTGTAGCAAGGATAATCCCGACTTGTAGTAATTTTTAGGAATATTTTATTTGGAGACGAGCCATTCCTTTATCCTTTCGAGTAGTTGCTCGGAGGGTTTGGCAACACCCGATTCCAGCTTACTCAGAAAACCCTGCCCGCAACCGAGCTCAACGGCGCAGTCCCGCTGCGAAATACCAAGCTTTTTCCGTTTATCTTTAAGCTGCTGGATAATATTCTCGGCCCGCTCGGCCTGGGGAAGTCTACGGTTGGTCGCCGTTTCCTGGTGTCTTTCCAACGACCGGTAACTTTCAGCTATAGAAGCCGGGGGCTCGATTAAAAGGGTCGCTTCCCTCCAGTTCTGGATCCAGCCGGGCCGTCCGCCCATTTCCTCGTCCCAGCGCTCATACTGCCAGGAAGCTATCAGCTTGTCTTCCTGGAGACAGTCCAGGGCCTTTTCCAGCCGGTTTCGGATAAGGTGAGGTCGCTGGGGGCCGTTTTCCTCTCCGACCACTTCCAGGAGGGTGTTGACCCGGTACGGGCGGCTGTAGCCGGTCCGGCTGGCCTGTATACGCCATTGCCAGCTCAGGTAGCGGGCCAAGCGTTTTTCCCACTTCTGACGGTAGGGGTCGTACTGGACCGCCTTGGCCGACATTATAGCGGTCTGCCGCCCCGGACCCAGCAGAAAATGTGCAAACAAGTCGCCCGGACGGTACTTGAACTGCTCGACCTCCATATAGCCGTCCATGTTTAGCTGACCCAGGCGGTCGGTGACGACAAACGCCCGGCTTTCAATTTGTTTGGTGACCGGTTGTCTTTTGCGGCCCTGGCTCTTTCGCATGGTCGAATTAGCGCGTCCTGACCCTGTCTTATCGCTTTCCTCGTAAATTTCAATCTGGCCCATTTTTAACCAGATGCTCTGGATATGCGAAAGCGCCCTCAACATTTCCAGGCGCTGTTCCTGTTTGTAGCCACCGCGCCGTCCTGAGCCGCTCTGGTTCTTCTTGAGGCCGCGCATTTCGAGGAATTCGTCTATGTGGGCTACGGCGGCGTCTTCGGGCCGCTTGGCCTGTTCAAGCCAGAAGTGGCACAACAAATCCAGGGCGTCGGCGTCGAGGTCCGAGAGTTCCTCGCGCTGTTTCCACATCACCTGGACCCAGCGTTCGGTCTCCTTGGGAGGCAAAAGCGGCTCGTTTTCAATTACCGGAGGCACTAACTGGGCGTGACCGTTAGCCCCACCTTTGCTCAGCCGGGCGGTCGGCCAGGGGCTATCATCCATCGCTTTAAAGGTATTCAAGGCTAAAGCCTCGCGGGTAGCCTGGTAGAAGGCCGCACTCAACACCTGGAGTATTTCGCTGGTCTGGCCGGTCTGGGGCAGCAGCTTTTTGGTTTTTCCGGTCACCGGACCCACTGCGCCTGTCCCAGTGCCGAGCAATTCCTGGTTATCCAGCAGGATTGAAACAAGCTTATCTATAACAGCCTCGCGGTCCTGGGTCTGCGGCTGAAGCTCAATCTCACTTTCCTCGAAGACAGGTTCAGCGCTCTCCGGTTGCTCGTTCTCCGGCTCAGTTTCAAAGTCATCAAGGTCAGTATCAAAGGGCGGATAAGTATAAGAGGGAGAAGTCGGTTCCTCTCCATAGCTGACGCGGGCTTCCAGCGTTCTTCTAACGTCGGTAAATAACTCCCTGGTAAATTTTACTCGCTCGGTGTTTTGCGGCTGGTTCAGTTCTTCTAACTCGGTCTCAAGGAAAATATTCAGTAGCCCCTTTTTCAGTTTGTCTCTGAACTGGGGAGCCGTTACCGAAACCGCTTCGCCTGGCTGTTCCTCGGTTAGCAAGTGGGTAAGCTGGTCCAGTTTGGCAAAGAGATTATCCAGGACGGCCTGTTGGGGTGGATTTTCTTCTTCACCCTCTATTTCGGCAGTCTGTTCATCGGCCTTTTTAGAAATTAGCTTTTCCGGCACTTTTGTCCCCCTGGAGCTTGTCATACCGTCATTCCCTTTACTCTTGGTTTGCCTGGAAGAATTCCCGTTAGACTCCGGTTGCGCCCCGGAATAAGGACTATCGGCAGTCCCGGTGTTCTGATAAAGTCGTGGCGCTGTTAATTGTTTGCCAGCGATTATACCAGACTCTGGCCGTTTTATTTTGCCAACTCGTCACTACTCTTTCTTATAATATCGCGCTTTGCTTTATTATTGGCGGACCGCCAGGTATTGGCCTGTAAGCTTTAAGAAGTAACACCAGCCATGTTATCTCAGCCCCACTTAATAACAATTATTATATCCTACCGAGGTAGGGAAGCCGGGGACAGCAGGGACCAACGCCTTCTTTAAAAATCCCCTTACTATTCTTCCCGGTAAATGTTCCACGTAAAACAATTTTTCACAACTATTAAAGACTAAAATTGGTGGAAAAGTCGTAAACTATGGCAACTCCAAAAGCCGGAAATCCGCCGGGCCGGGTGAAAATGTAGTATTATTAGGCATACAGTGTTTTGGCTCCATACACATCTTAGGAGAATTGAATGCACAAGTTAGCTCTGGCTATCCAGAAAGGTGGCACCGCCAAGACTACCAGCACCCTTTGCCTGGGAGGAGCTTTAACGCTGCTTGGTCACAGGGTTTTGCTGATTGACCTGGATCCCCAGGCCAACCTTACCGGTTCGTTGATTGATAAAACCGCCCTGGAAGACCGCCCTACTATCCATACCGTCCTGACCGAGGATAATGTCAGGCTGGCCGATACAATCCTGGCTACCGATTGCGGGATTGACCTGGTTCCTTCGAGCATGCGGCTGGCGCTGGCGGAGATGGCCCTGATTACCGCTTACAACCGGGAGCGCCGCCTGGTAAACGCCCTGGACGAGCTTGAGGAAACCGCCGCCCAGAGCGGGGAGGGGGAACTGCTTTATGATTTCGTGCTGATAGATTGCCCGCCCTCGCTGGGTATCCTGACGGTTAACGCCCTGGCCGCCGCCGATTACGTGATTGTGCCGTTGCAGACCGGGCAATACGCCCTGGAAGGGTTAAACGACTTCCTAACTACCATCAGCGGGATTAAACGGGGCAAAATCAACCCCCATCTCGAACTGCTTGGCATCCTGTTGACGCTGGTGGGGAATAACCGGGTCAGCCGGGACGTGGCGGCGAACGTCCGGGAGTTGATGGGTAACAAAGTGTTTAAGACCCAAATCTCGAACCGGGCTATCCTGGCCGAAACCGGAATGAAGGGGCCTATCCAGGCTTACGCGCCGAATTCGGAATCGGCCCAGGAATATAGTAATCTGGCGCAGGAGGTAGTGAACCTTGTCTCAAAATAATAAACGGCTCCCTTCGCTTTCGAAAGGTAAGACCGGCGGAACCGGTATCAGCCGGGGTGGCAACTCGGTTGTCCTCGAAATGCTGGCGAGCAAAATGGCCGACCTGGACCGCCAGCCCAACGAGGAAGCTTTTATCGTGCCTCTTAAAAGCCTTGAAGCTAACGCCGCTCAGCCCCGCCAGTTTCACGATGACGAGCGCGACCAGGAACTGGCCGAGGACATCCAGGCGCGAGGCATTTTGCAACCGATTCTGGTGCGACCCCTGAAAAGTGGGCTCTACCAGATTGTGGCAGGGGAGCGGCGCTACCGGGCGGCGACCCTGGCCGGACTCCAGGAAGTGCCGGTTGTCATAAAAGATTATAACGATGAACAGGCCCGTTACGCCTCTCTGGTCGAGAATTTGCAGCGGCAAGACCTCGACCCCCTGGATGAAGGGCGTTTTTACGATATTTTGAACGTGCAGGAAAATATCAGTATCCGGGACATTGCGGCCTTTATTCACCGGTCCCATTTCTATGTGCAGGACCGCCTAAACCGGTACCGTGAGCAGCAAGTCGTATCCCAATCTCCTTCAGCCGGAGATGTTGCCGCTACCACTATAGGTAGTGAAAAAAGTAACGAGCGGAATGAAAAATTCCAGAAGTTACAAAAATCACAATCAAGGGCAGTATCACCGGTCAAGAATATCAATCGTTTCAGAGATTTCCTGGCGGACACACAGGGGCGTTTGGAGGACTTGAAAAAAGAAGAAAAGCACCGGTTGGCCGAACAACTCCGGGAATTGCGCCAGCAGATGGAAGTGGTTGAAAACGCGCTTTTAAAGGGTGCCGGTGGTAAAGAATAGGGTAGGTGGGTGATTGACCGGCTTAAATTTGTAGCTGATTTAGCTTTGAAAATAACAAATTTCAAAGCCCCACAAAAGTATAGATTATGAATGAGTGAAACCGGGGAGTTTACTTCTTTCCGGTTTTTGTTTACACCCATCTGCGTGAGTATTGTGAATTTAATAACAAGTGGAATAAAAAATTACATAAGTTATAAAATTCACAATCGTCATGCCATGTTCTTTATTCCTGGTGAAATGTGAAGTTTCGAAATTGTTGAGAAAAACTTAGAAAATAAAACTGGTTTGGTATCCTAAGATTGTATCAGATCGGAAAAACTTCTTCAACCAGAAGGTACATATCCCTTTTGGTTTGTTTGTAATTTTAATAAATAATAAGCTAAGGTCTGGAATTTATAACCCTGGTCTTACCAGGCTAACCCGCTTTGTCCCTTTCATCCGGCGAAAAGAAAGACCTTTAGCAATTGAATCAAGCAAGGCTTTTTCATCCTCGACCAGGACCCCGCTTAAAACGTGGACACCGAATTCAAACATCAGGGGCGAGAGGGGAGTGGATGGCCCCAGGACGATAACTTTCGCGTTAGGGTTTGCCAGGGCCAGGTAATCGTGCAAAGAGTGATTTAGGAGGGAACTACCGGTAACCGCCAGGATGGCGGCCTGGGGTATGATTTCGGGAGCCTGCCTAAAGCCGTACTCGCCCGGTTGCGGTTCGAGTTCAAAGACCCACAACTTGCGGACCACCTGTTCAAGCTCGTCTATAAAAGGGAAGCGCCCGACCAGGGCCACCTGCCGGTCCCGCCCTTCCTCGACCAGCCAGTCCCCCGCATCAATCGGGCTGAGCAGAGTCGGGTCGGGTTGAAGTAGGGCGTTGAGAGTTGCCAGTCCCGCGGATACTTTTACCCTTTCCGAATTCAGTGCATGCTGGCTAAATGCGCTGGCTTCGGGAAGGTCTAGCCTGTTAAAGCCGGGCTGTAAAAAACCGACCTCTGAAGGAACCCCGCCGGGAAGCACCGCCAGTCCAATTCGGCGTTCCCCATCGGTGTTCTCAATAAAAGAAGCGGTAAAAGTAGGTCCAAGATACAACTGGCTGACCCGCCAGCCGGAAGGTAAATTTTCCAGCAAGCGGGTCAAAATCGGGTCCGTTTGATTGGTCGGGTTAGTGGGCATCGGTCAGGTGCAGGTAACTCTGGGGCGCTTTGTCAAAGGCCAGTTTGCAACCGGCGGCGCAGAAATAATAAAGCCGTCCCTCATACTCGCTCATGTAATGAGCCGTGGCTATATCGACAGTCATGCCGCAGACCGGGTCAATCGCCTCGCCGCTGGGGGTTGCCTTTTGCAAGAATTTCTCCGGTGACTCGGAAAACTCCTTCAGACAACCTTTACAGCAGAAGTAGTAGGTAGTGCCATTATACTCCAATTTGTTTCGGGCGCTCTCGATTTTGACCTCCATCCCGCAAACCGGGTCAAGCGCCTTCTCAACCGGCAAAGTTGCCACCGGTTGGGCCTGGACCTGGGCCGGGTTAAAGAGTTCGAGGGTTTTGCGTAGTGAATTGGCCGGTTTGGCCGCCCCGCCCTGGATGCCCTTGCGCCGGGTTTGGACGATTTCGGCCAGGATGCTCAGGGCAATTTCGTCCCCCTGCAAAGCCTGGATATTCAGACCTGCCGGGTATTTCAGACGCCGAATGGCGGTCTCCGGAAGCCCCTGGCTTTGCAGGTACTCGATTACCGAGGCCGCCCGCTTTTTGCTGCTGACCAAACCGACATACTCGGCCCCGGTTGATAGCGCCTGGACCAGGGCCGCTTCGTCGTAGTTGCCGTGACTGGCGACTACGATATAGGTCAAAGGTGTTACTTTGGCCGGGATTTCCTTGAGGTCGGTCACGACCTCGTCGGCTTCCGGCAAATTCTCACCTTTATTATCAGGGTCAACCGCCACGACATAGTAATCCATGGACTTACCGAGCCGGACCAGCGCCTGGGCGATTTGCAGGCTGCCAATCACCATCAGGCGCGGGGTCGGCAGTTGCGGCTCGATATATATTTCCAGCGTCCCGCCGCTAAAACAGGTCATCAGCAGGTCCATCACCCCATCCTGGCGCTGGTTTTCGCCGGGATTGGTGCTGAGCCTGACCAGGCGCGGTTCGCCGTCGCCTATTGCTTTGAGGGCTTCCTTGATGACGGTCGGCTGGGCGCAACTGCCGCCAATCCAGCCGTAAAGGGTGCCTTCCGGCGTGATAATAGCCTTGTCGCCCGGTTTGGCCGAGGTCGGTTTTTCGGCCCGGACCACTACCGCCGTCGCGAAAGGCACCCCCTGGTTGGATAGCTCATTAGCCTTGGAATAAAACTCGCTCATCCCGGTTAATCCTCGTCAATGCCGTTATCCCTCAGAATCTTCCAGATTTTTGGTGGGGTAATCGGGATTTCCAGGTGGCGCACGCCTAGGTGCCAGAGCGCGTCCACGACGGCGTTTGCGATTGCAGGCGGTGCCCCGACGGTTGGCGACTCACCGACCCCCTTCGCCCCAATCGGATGATGCGGCGACGGCGTCACGGTCTTGCCCAGTTCCCATTTAGGGGTTTCCATCGAGGTCGGCAGCAGGTAATCCATGAAAGTACCCGAAAGGTTCTGGCCGTTCTCGTCATAGACAATTTCCTCAAAGAGGGCCGGGGCCAGTCCCATGGTCAGGCCGCCATGGATCTGGCCTTCCACAATAAGCGGGTTGATGATATTGCCGCAGTCGTCCACCGCCACGAAACGCCGGACTTTAACCTCGCCGGTGCCTTTATCAATATCGACCACGCAGATATAGCTCCCGAAGGGGAAAGTCAGGTTGGGTGGGTCGTAATAGTTTACCGCTTCCATACCGGCCTCCATCCCCTGCGGGAAATTGGTGTAAGCGGCGAAGGCTATCTCCTGGATGGTCTTGGCGCGGGTGGGACTGCCCTTGACCATGAACTTGTTGACGTCCCATTCCAGGTCTTCCTCGTTGGCTTCCAAAAGATAGGCCGCGATTTTACGGGCTTTATCCCGGATTTTGCGGGCTGCTACCGCTGCTGCCGCCCCGGCGGTTGGCGTCGAGCGGCTGGCGTATGTCCCCAGGCCGTAAGGGGCGGTATCGGTGTCGCCATGTTCGACCGTGATGGCGCTGGCGGGGAGCCCGAGTTCTTCCGCGACAATCTGGGCGAAGGTTGTTTCGTGGCCCTGGCCCTGGGTCTGGACGCCGATGCGGACAATCGCGCTTCCGGTCGGGTGGATTCGGATTTCGCAACTGTCGAACATCTTGATACCGAGAATATCGAAGTCTTTGGACGGCCCGGCCCCGACGATTTCGGTAAAGCTGGAAATGCCGATGCCCATCAGTTCGCCGCGCTGGCGTTTTTCGGCCTGCTCCTTGCGCAAGTCTTCATAGCCGATAAGGTCCATCGCCAGCCGTAAAGCCCGGTGATAGTCGCCGCTGTCATAATCCCAACCGGTCGGCGAGTGATAGGGGAACTGCTCCTTCTTGATGAAGTTTTTCATGCGAAATTCCGCCGGGTCCTGGCCCAGGTCGTGCGCCATAATATCGGTCATGCGCTCAATCATGTGGACCGCCTCGGTCACGCGGAAAGAGCAGCGATAGGCCACGCCTCCCGGCGGTTTGGTGGTATAGGCGGCGTCTACCTCGAAGTGGGCCGCTTCCATGTCGTATGACCCGGTGCCGATGCTGTAGAGACCCGCCGGGAATTTGGATGGGTTGGCGGCGGCATCGGCAGCGCCATCGTCGGCTAGCGTCTTGACCCGCAGCCCCGTGATTTTGCCGTTAGCGTCGGCCGCAAGCTCGGCGTCGATATGGTAATCGCGGGCGAAACTGTCAGCCTGCAAATTTTCGCTGCGGTCCTCAATCCACTTGACCGGCTTACCTGTCACCAGGCTGGCGACAATCGTACAGACATAGCCGGGATAGACCGGCACCTTTCCGCCAAAACCGCCGCCGATGTCGGGCGAAATCACCCGGATTTTATGCTCCGGGATGCCGCTGACCAGCGAAACGACCGTTCGGTGGGCGTGGGGAGCCTGGGAGGTCATGTAGATGGTCATGTGCTCGTTGATTTTGTCCCAGTCGGCGACCATGCCGCAGGTTTCAATCGAGGAGACGTGGATGCGCGGGATGTGCATTTTCTGTTTGACCACTTTAGAGGAGCGGGAGAAAACCTCGTCCGTGGCGTCTTTGTTGCCGGTCTCCCAGTGCCAGACGTGGTTGCTCTTTTTCTCTTTGTCCTCGCGTACGATGACCTCGTCTTTAAGGGCTTGGAAGGGGTCGACTACCGCCGGGAGTGGTTCGTAATCCACTTTGACCAGTTCGACTGCGTCGGCGGCGATATAGCGCGAGGTCGCCACCACCGCGCAGACCTCCTGGGCGTAGTAGACCACCTTCTCAATCGGCAGCACCATCTGGGTATCCGACATGAGTGTCGGCATCATGTGGAGGTTGCCCGCCGCCTTTAAGTCCTGCCCGGTAATGACCGCCAGGACGCCGGGCAAGGCCAGGGCCGCGCTGGCGTCTATATTCAAAATTTTGGCATGGGCGTGAGGGCTGCGGACAATATCCAGGTAAAGCATGCCCGGCAACTTGATGTCGTCCACGTAATGCCCGGCCCCCTGGATAAAGCGAGGGTCTTCTTTGCGTTTCATGCGGTGGCCCATGCCGCAAACGTCGGCGGGCGTGGTAATTCTTACATCTTTGTCAGATTCGGTAATGCTCACGCGACCACCTCCTTTGTCTCGCTCGGCTGCGCGGCCTGGGCCTGTATTTTATTGGCGGCGTACTGGATGGCTTCCACTATCTTGACATAGCCGGTGCAGCGGCAGAGGTTGCCGGAGATGGCCCAGCGAATTTCTTCTTCGGTCGGCTGGGGATTTTCCTTCAAGAAGGCGTTGGCGCACATAATCATGCCGGGGGTGCAGTAGCCGCATTGTAACCCGTGTTTCTCCCAGAAACCTTCCTGGAGCGGGTGCAGCCCATTTTGAGCCATCCCCTCGATGGTTTCGATAGATCGGCCATCGGCCTGGACCGCGAAAATTGTGCAGCTTTTGACCGCCTTGCCGTCCATATTGATAGTACAAGCGCCGCAACTGGTGGTGTCGCACCCGATGTGGGTGCCGGTGAGGTTCAAATCTTCTCGGATGAAATGGACCAGGAGCAGGCGCGGTTCGACTTCGCGGGATACTTCTTGCCCGTTGACAGTGAGTTTTACAGTTCTGCCCATTCAAAAACCTCCATTGGTCTTAAGGTATTCGGTTGTGTTTTGGCCCTTATTCGCTCAGGTTAAAGGCCCTTCTCTTCTTCGTTCTTTAATCCTTTAAGGTGGCGGTTAGGCCCCGACCCGCTCGACCGCTTTACGGATGGCGCGTTTGGTGACAATCCGCACCATGTCGCGTTTGTATTCCTCCGAGCCGCGCAGGTCGCTCCAGGGTTCGCACTCGGCGGCGGCGGCTTGCCCGGCCTTTTCGAGAATATCTCCGGTGGGGGCATTTCCAATCAAAGCGGCCTCGGCGTTTTTCGCCCGCATCGGTGCGCCCGCAACATTGGTCAGTCCAATCCGGGCGGCGGTAACGGTGCCGTTTTCGACGGTCAACTGGATGGCAACTCCGACCACGGCATAATCTCCGACTTTGCGCTCGATTTTAAGATAAGCGCCGCCGCTGCCCGGACCCGGCTTGGGAAGCCGAATTTCTTTTAAAATCTGGTCTTTAGCAAGGCTGGTTTCGAACAAACCGAGAAAGAAATCGTCAATGCCGATGATAGTGTCACCGTCGGGGCCTTCCGCAACCAGTGTGGCGTCATAGGCTAGCATGGTGGCCGGGTGGTCGTTAGCAGGGTCGGCGTGGGCCAGGTTGCCCCCCACCGTCGCCATATTGCGGACCAGGGGGTCGGCAATAACTTTTGCAGTATCGGCTAACAGGGGGTATCTCTGGCTGATTAAGGCTGATTTCTCAAGAGAGGCTTCCCTGGTCATCGCGCCAATCGCCAGGTAGTCGTCCAATTCCCGGATATAGTCAAGCCCTTCAATTCGGTTGATGTCGACCAGGATTTCGGGCTGGGCCAGTCGGAAACGCATGGCCGGGATGAGGCTTTGGCCTCCGGCCAGAATTTTCGCATCTTCGCCGTACCGGTCTAAAAGCCCAATCGCTTCTTTGACCGAAGACGGCGCAAAATACTCAAATTTTCCAGGTATCATAAAGCATCCTTGCCTTTCTGGGACGTTGTCCTGGTTATTTAATTGTGGAGTTAACAGTAAACTAAGTTATTAACGAATCCGCTCGTGAATTCTGAATATAATTGAGTGAATGTATGCGTTGGTTGAATTTATGATACCACAATTATAGAAGGTAGCAAGCTATTACAGCCTGAGTGTCGGATTAGAAAAGGATAAAACTAAACACTAAAACTAAATTTGCGGTTGAATTTGACGGCGCCCCTAGGGGCTGTTAAATTGGTGGTAGTTCACCGGGCTTTGCGGTAGCCCTTTTTATTTTACCGTTTCTGCTAAAAATTCTTTCCGGGGGCGGGTTCTGCTCATATCCGCCGGAGCATTGTTTATTTTTGCAAAATTGAATTGAATGGATTGGAGAAGGGGAAATGCGAATCGCGATTGGTGGTATTCTCCACGAGACCAGCACTTTTTCGAACGTCTCAACGACCCTGGCCGATTTCATGCGGACTGCTTCCGAAGGCCAGGAAATCATTCACAACTATGCCGGGACTAAGTCGGCGGTGGGCGGCTATATTGACGCGGCCCGCGATTTCCAGTTCGAAGTCGTGCCGACCTTCCACGCCGAGACCGCTCCCAGCGGCCTCGTCACCGGGGAAGCCTTGATTGGCCTGACCGGCCAGCTTATCCAGGGTATCAAAGCGGCCCGGCAAAGCGGTCCCCTGGACGGTATCCTGCTCGACCTCCACGGCGCAATGGTCTCCGAGATAGATTACGACGCGGAAAGCTATATCCTCCGGGCGGTCCGCAAGGCCGTAGGGCCGGACTTGCCCATAATCGTCGAGCTTGACTTGCACGGCAACATCACCCCCGAAATGGTCAGCCTGGCGACGGTTTGTGTGGCCTATGACGAATACCCTCACGTTGATATGTACGAACGCGGCTACGAGTCGGGCCTGCTAATGACCAGAATCGTACGCGGCGGGGTCAAACCGACTGCCGCCATCGTCAACATTCCGCTCCTGGCGGGTATCCAGCGCGAGTTTACCTACGCCGAACCGATGCTGACGGTCAAACACCTGGCCCGCGATATTGAAAACGAGCGCGGCATCCTGAACGTGAGCTATTTGCCCGGCTTCTGTTTTTCGGATATTCCCCAGACCAATTTTGCCGTTATTGTAACCTCGGACAACAACCAGGCCCAGGCCCAGGCCGCCGCCAATCGCCTGGCAAATTATATCTGGGACCACCGCCAGGATTTCGTGGTCCGTCCCTGGACCATTGACGCCGCTATCGAACACGCCATGCAAGCCCCCGAAGGTCCGATAGTCCTGGCTGACATCGGCGACAATCCGGGCGCGGGTACGCCCGCCGATGGCACTATCATGCTGGAAGCCCTGCTCCGGCACGGCGCTACCAGGGCCGTTATTGCCCCGATTAACGACCCCCAGGCGGTCCAGCTTGCTATTCAGGCCGGGGAAGGCAGCACTATCACGCTCGACCTGGGCGGCAAGACCGACCGTTTTCACGGCGACCCTCTGCGCGTGACGGCCAGAGTAATCCGCCTGACCAATGGCGAGTTCGTCCACACCGGGCCGATGGGTACGGGCGTCCTTTCGAAGATGGGGCCAAGCGCGGTCCTGGAAGTGCAGGGCGACAACGGGTCCAGGGTGACGGTCCTGACCAGCACCTACCGCCACCAACCCCTCGACCTGGCAATGCTTCAAAGCCAGGGTATCGAGCCGAGCGAGCAGCAAATCGTGGTGGTCAAGTCGTCGGTCCACTACCGGGCCGCCTTTACCCCGATTGCTAAAGAAATAATCGAGGTGGACACTCCCGGTATTTCCAACCCGGCTTTCGACCGGCTCGAATTTAACAATCTCAAGCGGCCAATTTACCCGCTTGACCCCTCCATGGTTTGGGCCCCCGGCCAGGGCTCGTAATTAGGCTCGTAGGGAATTAGCCGCCAATATAAAAAAGGACAGGTAAAGAGAAAACAATGACAATGAAGCCAGTGGCGGGACAGGTCGCGGTCGTTACCGGGGCCGGGCAGGGTATCGGGCGGGCCATCGCCTTGCGCTTGGCCCAGGATGGCAGGCGGGTGGTGGTAGTGGATAACCGCCCCGACCCGGCCCAGGCCGTTGCCACCGAAATTACCCAGGCGGGCGGGGAAGCCCTGGCTTTCACCGCCGACGTGACCAGCGCCGCCGACCGCCAGCGCCTGTTCGATACGGTCTGGTCTACCTATGGACAACTCGATGTGCTGGTCAATAACGCCGCCATCCAGCGGATTGCCCTGCCCCTTGATGTCACCGAAGAACACTATGATACCGTCATGAATGTCAATGCCAGGGCCGTCTTCTTTTGCTGCCAGGCGGCATTGCGGCTGATGCTCCGGCAAAAGAGCGGGCGGATAATCAATATCGCTTCGGCGGCGGGCAAAAGTTCCAGCACCATCTATCACCCGGTTTACAACGTCAGCAAGACCGCGGTCATTTCCATTACTAAAACCTTTGCTCACGCCGTTGCTTCTGAAGGTATCCTGGTAAACGCGATCTGTCCCGGTATCGTGATAACGCCGATGCAGGACTTGCTCGACAACGAGATTTCCCGGATTACCGGTAAGGAACCGGCCCAGGTGCGCCGGGAGCGTCTCGAAAAAGTTCCGCTGGGACGAGCCGAGCAGCCTGAAGACGTGGCCGGGGTGGTGTCGTTCCTGGCCGGACCGGACGCCAGCTACATGACCGGGCAGGCTATAAACGTAACAGGCGGGATGATTACTTACTAAATCTTTCCGGTTTGTTCCGGGGAACTTAGTCTCATCCCGCCTCAGGGTTCCGGCCCGGCTTTTATAAAAGCCGGGCCGGATTTTTATTTTTTAGGGGTGCTCAGGCCGGTAGAGTGGCCGACTGCGGCACTTTCATCAGGCGATAGCCCAGGCCGCGCTCCGTCAAAATCAGGCGAGGCCGTTCCGGGTTATCTTCAAGTTTTTTGCGTAACCGGCTTACATAGGTCTTTAAGTAATCGAGCTGGTCGCGGTATTCCGGTCCCCAGACCTTATCCAACAGATTTTCGAAGGTCAGGACGTGCCCGGCGTTACGGGCCAGCAAGAATAACAGGTTGTATTCGGTCGGCGTCATTTTGACAGGCTGGCCGTTTTTCGTTACTTCCCGGTTATCAAAATTGATTGTCAGGTCGCCGCTAACAAACGAGGGCGAGATGTTGGCCGGGGAAGGCATCAACAGGCGGCGCAAGACTGCTTTGATACGGGCGAACAACTCCAGGTGCGAGAAAGGTTTGGTCAGGTAATCGTCCGCGCCCAGTTCCAGGCCCTTTACCTTGTCGAGTTCTTCACCCCGCGCACTTAACATAATAATCGGCACGTCGTTGGTACGGCGGATTTCTTTCAAGACGCTGTAGCCGTCTTTATAGGGCATCATTACATCGAGCAAAATTAAGTCAGGGTTTGTTTCGTAGAACATTTTAAGACCCTGCTCGCCGTCCGAAGCTGAGATTACCTCAACTTCCTGCCATTGGAGTTGGAAACCGATTTGGATGGCCTCGACGATGTTTTTATCGTCATCAATTACCAGGATTTTCATTTCTTTATAACTTCCTTTCTTATGGCCCCGCTCTTATGGCCCTGCCGTTTATTTGTTGCGGTCCTAACTTTAAATTCACCTGGTTAGGTTTGTCCGGTTGGCTCAGGGCCGGGCAGCCGGTAGCGAAAAGTAAAAGGTTGAACCTTTCCCCGGTTCGCTTTCAAACCAGAGGCGACCATTATTTAATTCTATCAAGACTTTCGCTAATGGCAAGCCCAGACCTGCCCCCAGTTCAGCCGTATTTTCGATAACCTGGGCCTGGTAAAACTTTTCGAATATAAAAGGTTGCTCTTCGCGGGCAATCCCGATACCTTCGTCTTTAACGCTGAAGACAACCTCATCTGCCCCCGTGTTATTTCCCCCGGTACCGGAGGGGCGGCTGGCTATTTCCAGTTTGATTTTCTGGCCGGACTGGCTGAACTTGCTGGCGTTTGAAAGCAAATGGCCGAGTACCTGGCTTATCCGCAAAAAGTCGGCTTTCACATAAAGCGGTTCTGCCGGTTGGACCGGTTTGACAAGCTGGTTTCTGGCTTCGAGCCGCTGCCGGTTTAATTTTATCGCCTGTAAGAGCAGTTCCTGGGCCTCTACGACCTGTGGCTGCATCTTGACCTGCCCGTTTTGCAAGCTGACCAGCTCGATTAAATCGTTTACCAGCCGTTCCATTCTCAGGGAACTGGTCTGGATATTTTTGAGGAGTCTTTGCAGAATCGGGTTGCTTTCCAGTTCGGTTGTACCCAGGAGCAAACCGATGGAAGTCTTGATGCTCGACAGGGGAGTACGCAACTGGTGGGAGGCCGCTGTAATAAACTCGGACTGAATGCGCTCTTGCTTTTTGGTGTCGGTTACGTTTCTCAGTACCATTATACTGTAGCTATCGGCGGTTACCGCTTTATCGGGTAACGCCAGTTCCAGGGGCGACAGGCTGACATTAACGACCAGGCGCTGCCCGTTTTTATGGCTCATCGACATGTCCTGATAATGGACGGTATCCTTTTTTAGCTGCCGAATCCTTAAATTTGCCAGGGGGCACAGGGTTTCGCAAAAATCATTTCCGGTCTCGTATTCCTTGCAACCAAAGAACAGGTGGCAGGGCCGCCCGACCAGTTCGCTTTCCGACCAACCCAACAGTTGCTCGAAGGCGCTGTTCACCCCGACTACCCGGCGCTCCGCGTCTATTACAATTACCCCTTCACTCAGTAATTCCAGGAAGCCCAGGTTAAATTTTTCCCGGTCTGGGACGGTCGGTTCACTTTTCTGTATTACGTCATAATCGGTTTTATTTATTATTTTTTCGGCTTTCGTTAACATTTTTTTAGCCATTGCTTTTTGCCATTATCAATAATTTTAACCTGCGTTTAACCCGTTTATATTTCTTAGTAAAACCCGGTAATTGTGCCAGGCTCTCTTTTATCTTATGACCACCTTATCCACCTGAGATTATCCAGAGCCTGTTGAATGCCACTGTATAAAGGTAACTCCATTCTATCTCAAAAAGGATGGTCCAACCTTATTTTACAAGGAGAAGTTTAAATTGGGGTGGAAAAAGGTTAAAATCTGGTAAATTCAGCTTTTATCTGCCCCTGGCTAGCGAAACAGTGAGGTCGAAAGAGAATTTTTGGTTTTTTACCAAATTTTCACCTTATTAAACCTTTTCCTTTATTTTCCACTTTTATAATGCAAATGTAAACAAAAACAACTACCGAACAGTTACTAAACCAAAACACCAAAACAAACAAAGTCTTTGGCAGGATATAAAAGTAGTAGTGGAATAGGATAAGGAAAAGGAAGGCAGTCTTTTATGAGCAACACAAAAACACGCGGCCTGGTCGCTGACCCGCCGATTAGCAAGTTCCTCTTTAACAGCACCAAATCGGCTCCCATCTGGTTAGCCCTGCGGGTCTGGATCGGCCTGGACTGGTTCTACGCCGGCTTCGAGAAAGCGACCGGGACCGGCTGGCTTGACGGCGGCAAATCGCTTTTGGGCTTCTGGAAAGGCGCGGCGGCCCTGCCCGCCACCGGCAAAGCCCCTATTACCTACACCTGGTATCGCGACTTTCTTAACGGCTTGATTGATAGCCAGAGCTATAGCTGGTTCTCCTGGTTAATCGTCTTTGGTGAAATGGCCGTCGGGTTGGGCTTAATCTTCGGATGCTTGACCGCAATTGCCGCTTTCTTCGGCACATTGATGAACTTCAGCTTTATGCTGGCGGGTTCGTCTTCGAGCAACCCGATGCTGTTCGCCCTGACCGTCTTCATCATCCTGGCCTGGAAGAACGCCGGATGGTGGGGTCTGGACCGCTACGTACTCCCCGCGATTGGCACTCCCTGGAATAGAGGTTACCTGTTCAATCGCACTGACGCCAGTGCTGGCACCCCCAGTGAAAAGGACACCAAGGTACCGCTTACCCAGTGACGCCGGTTAAGCCTAAGGAACAAACCCAGCCTCAAGTCACGCCAAAGCCGGGAGCCCTCAAAACGGGGGTTCCCCCTTCCAAAAGGCAACCTGTCGGGCCAGGGTTAAACCAAAAGCAAAGCGCAGTTAATTAAGAAGAGCAAAAGCAGGCCGAGAGAGCCAAGTAAGGAAAGAAAGAGCAAGACGATGAAAGAGTACACGGAAAGCAAGAGTTTAAGTCTGAGTCAGATAGTTCTGGGAGCGGTTGGCATAGTGGGCGGTATCTGGATGATTGCAGCGCCGTTCGTCCTCAACTACAGTGGCATCAAGGTACTGGATGCGGCCACCAAGAAGCAGGTTTCGGCGGACCTTGGAGCAGTTACAGCGAGTGACATTGTGGTAGGGGTCCTGCTAATCCTGGTCGGTATCGCAGCCCTTTTGGTAACGAACAGCAAAGTCCTCTACCAGTTGCAGAGGGTGGCGGTAATCGGGGCCATCGTAATCGGGATTTACCTGATGGCAGCGCCCTACATCTTCGACCTGTTGAAGATAGCGGAGTACCTTGGCATTGACAAACCGAACACCAACGACCAGTTGATGGGTATCCTGTCGGTAATCGCTGGCGGGTTTGCCTACCAGCAGAAGTTCGGGCAGGTGGTCGAGGTTGATGGTGCCGGGGAAGCTTTACCGGCGGCCAACTAAGCCAGGTTACGCTAACCAAAAGCTCGGTGGAGCAAATTCGGAAAATTAGCCAGTAATAGTGAGTAGCATTAGAGGAGTCAGATAAAAGCCTGGCTCCTCTTTATTGTTTTAAAGTGTTACCTGAAAGGCAAGCCGTCAGATAAGAAATCTCACATAAACTTCCAATTCTAAATAAATCCTTATCCACTACAATCAAAATGTCAGCAGTCGAGGGCTCCATAACCAGGAAGTTCTCAGGCTAACAAAAGTGGAAGCATAAAAATATTAAAGATAATAAAAACAAAAGCTTTTAAAGTAAACCAGAATTGGAGCCGGTTTTCAAAACCGGACCGCTCTCCCAGGTATAGAAAGGCCAGGCCCGCTATGCACCCCATTAACAACTCTCCCATCGTCGATATTGTCATCCCGGTATACAACGAGGAAGCCCAGTTAGCCCAGAGCGTCATCGCTTTGCGACAGTATCTCGCCCGCAATTTTCCCTACACCTGGCGCATCACCATCGCCGATAACGCCAGCCAGGACCAGACCTGGCCGATAGCCCAACAACTTGAAAAAATGTTTCCCAGCCAGGTCAAAGCTCTTCACCTCGACCGCAAAGGCCGGGGCAGGGCTCTGCGTTACGCCTGGGCTTGCAGCGATGCCGCCATCGTCAGTTATATGGATGTGGACCTCTCAACCGGCCTGGATAGTTTGCTTCCATTGATTTCGCCCCTGGTGACCGGCCATAGTATGGTGGCTATCGGTAGCAGATTGGCGCGCGGTGCCAGGGTCAAACGCCAGTTCAAACGCGAGGTTACCTCTCGTGGATACAATCTTCTTATCAAGTTGCTGTTCGGCCAGGTCTTTAGTGACGCCCAATGCGGCTTTAAGGCGGTCCGCAAAGAATTGATTATGCCACTTCTGGCCCGGATTGAGAATAACGAATGGTTCTTTGATACCGAGCTTTTGTTGCTGGCTGAACGCAATCACCTGCGTATTCATGAAGTAGCGGTCGATTGGGTGGAAGACCTTGATTCGCGGGTCAATATCCGCAAAACCATCCTGGAAGACCTGAAAGGACTAGCCCGGCTGCGCTGGAAATTCTGGCTGGGCGAAGGTTTGCTACAGGAAATTCCTTTCGGTGCTCTCTACCCGGCCCCGGTTAAACCCCGGTTTGTTAACGCCATTCCTGCCTCCGAAGGCGTCGAATTGCTCCAGGCCGCTTGAGCCGCGAAACTTTTATGCCTGGGGTTATAAAACCGAGATAATTCTGATGCCGTCCCGGTCAGGATTATCTCGGTTTTTCTTTTTATCCCATCCTGTTCGTTCAAAATTAGTAAGCAGAAGACAAAAGTTTGCTTTTAAGCATAATTGTTTATGCTATAATTAGACCCGAACTAAACAATTCAGGTGTGTTAGAAGATTAATTGTTTCCAATTCTCTGATACGGTTTAATTTTTGTTTTAGCCTTTATTCATTCAGGGGACAATTCACAGTGTCATTGGCGCAGTTTCACGCCCGCCTAAAGACCATTTTAGGTCGGGCGGGGTATTCTCAACAGCAGCTTGCAAACGCCTTAGATTTACATTCCACCCTGCTCAGTAACAAGCTCCGGGGTGTTCGGAAGGGTCGCCTTACCAATTTAGACATAAAAAATATCATCAAGACCCTGGCCCAATGGGAAGCCATATTCTCCCAGAAAGAAGCTCTTGATTTACTGGCCGACCTGGGCCTGGCCTCGGCCTTTTTCAGCCGGGAAGAATGGGCTAACCCTCCCCTGGTTCGTCTGGAAAGGCTTCCAATTCCCCTGGAGGTTGCACCGCCCCTACCCCCTGAAAGTCCGGAGCCTGCTATAGCCAGTCCGGAGCCGGGTTTCGAGTTAGCACCGGTCGTTGAACCAGCCACCGCCCCTGCTACTGCCTATTTAGTCCCCACAACTTTACCGGGCCCGGCCTTTATTACCCGCCTGATTGGCCGTGAGGACCTCGTGGCGGAACTGGATGGTGTCCTGCACCGCAAAGAGGCCCGGTTGGTGAGCCTGGTGGGACCGGGCGGGGTCGGCAAGACCCGGCTGGCCCTGGAAGTTGCCCGCCGCTATGCCGTTCGCCCCACTTTCAAGGATGGGGTTTTCTATGTTGAACTGGATAAACTTAACAGTTACGAACAGGTTATGAGCGCTATCGCCGCTGCTTTAGCTATTCCAACCCGGCTGGATAATATGCCCCCCTTTGAGCTCTTGCGGGGTTTTTTGCCGGAGCGTGAAACCCTGTTGGTCCTGGACAATTTTGAGCATGTTACCGGGGCCGCTTCTCAGCTTGAAGAACTCCTGGCAATTGCCCCCAGGGCCTGTTTTCTTGTGACAAGCCGGGTCAACCTTGGCATTTATGGTGAATTGGAATTTACGGTGCCGCCCTTGCCGCTCCCCGAAATAACGCCGGATAACCGTCTCGCCCACCCTCCCAGTTCCCCTCACTCATATACGCTTGTTCAAGATTGGACTGTGCTGGCGCAGAACCCTTCTGTGACCCTGTTTATAGAAAGGGCCCGCTCGATTGACCACCGTCTGCGGCTTACGCCGCAAAACATCGGCCTGGTAATTGAAATTTGCCGTTTGCTTGAAGGGCTTCCCCTGGCCCTCGAACTGGCGGCGGCTCGGACCCGCCTTTTAGGGCTGGATGACCTGCTGGCCCATTTGCAACGCTCCTACCTGGAAGTTTTACAATACGGTCAGGTAAAACTTCGCCAGCAACGCCACCGGAGTTTACAGGCCAGCCTCGATTGGAGTTACCATCTTTTGAGCCCGGATGAACAAAAGCTATTTTGTCGCCTGGCATTTTTTATTGACGGTTTTGATATTGAGACGGTGTGGGCGATTGTACCACCACGCGGCCTGGGGTTGAACCTTGACCTGTATGAAGGTCTCGAAAATCTTCTCGGCAAAAGTTTACTCACCGCCCAGGACGAGGATGTTTCCGTTCCGAACAGGCCCGGCAGCGAAAGTGGTTCTAGTCCCAGGCGTTACCGGATGTTACAGCCTATCCGGGAGTATGCTTTCGAGCGGTTGAAGGACTGGCACGAGGAATTTCTCCTCAATGATACCTCCGGCGAGTCTAACTCTGCCGGAATCCCAGAAACCAGTGAGTGGACCTTGCGGCGGGAATATTGCCGTTTCTGGGTAGAGTGGGTCAAGCGGGAGATTAAAACGTTGGAACAAAGCGGGGATAAAGCCAGCTATAACCGCTTGCACCGGGAATACCCCAATATCCGGGAAGTCCTGGAATTGGCTCTGCGCCAGAAGCAGGTCGAAACGGCCCTGGAACTGGTTGCGGAGTTGGCCTTTTACTGGAACTGGCGGGCCCAGTTTAATGAGTGGGTGCGCTATCTCGACCCGGCCCTGGCCCTCGATTTTCCGGCCACCGATAACCCCGCTCTTTTAAAGCTGCGGGCGGTTTCCCTGTTCTGGTCCGGTTTCCTGGCAATTGCCCAAATGGATATGGCAAAGGTTAAAAATTGTACCAGGGAAAGCCTTCAAATTGCCCGGCGGCTCAACGATACGACCTGGATAGCCCGCAATTTGAACTGCCTCGGTTTTGTCGAAACCTCAACCGGCAATTACGCCCAGGGCCTGGCGTACCTCTACGAAAGCCTCGAACTCAGGCGTAAAGGCGGCGACCCGATTGCCATTGCGAACGGTCTCGGCAACCTTGGGGTCGGTTTAATCAATAACGGGGACGACCCCATCGCCCTGGCGGTCCTCGAAGAAGCCTTTGACCTTTTTAAGGCTGCCAGTTACGAACTGGGGCTGGCTACCTTGCTCAGTAAAGAAATCAGCTACATAGCTATCCACCGGGACGACCTGGAATTGGCGGTCCGTTACCTGGACGAGGGTATCCGCCTGGCTCACAAAATCAACAACGCCGAAACCCTCCATTATGCCCATACCATGTTTGGCGTGGTTTATCTCAAACAGGGGTTTTTTCAAAAGGCCCGGCAAAGCCTACGGGATGGTCTGGAGGTCGCCAACCGGATTGGCGATAATTTCGGGATTCTTCACAACCTGGCGGTCTACCCGGCCCTCTTTCTAAGAATGGACCAGGCTGGAGAGGAAGGGGCCGGGCCGGGCCGGGTCAAAGCTGCCCGTCTCCTGGGAATGTTAGATTATCTTTTATCATCCACCGGGATAGTCTTGCCACCGATGTTCACCGGGCTCCTGGAAACTGCCCGTACCGGCATTTCAGCTGCACCGGGGATTGAAGCAAAAGAGCTGACCTTTGGCTATAAACGGCTGCCCACTCTTAAAGAAACAATTGATTTTGTGTTGCAGAACGTTTGAACCTGACCTCCTACGGGGCCGGCCCGGCCTTTGTCGCAGAATTATTAGCGGTAAAGGCTTGTTCTATTGCGGCCTGTTTGTTTGGCCTGGTAAAGGGCCTGGTCGGCGGCATCAAGCCATTCCTCCAGGGTCCAGGGGTTGTTCGGCGTCAGTTCTGCTACCCCGGTGCTGATGGTCAGGATACCGGAAGGCAGGTTTTGGGGGTGACTGATTTGCAGTCTTTCGATAATCTGGCGTAATTTCTCGGCCACCCGCAAAGCTTTCTGGCCGCTCTGATGAGGTAAAATAATTAGAAATTCCTCGCCTCCATAGCGGTAAGCGGTATCCTCTTTTCGAATATTGGCTAAGAGTTGCTGCGCGGTAATTTTCAGGGCTTCGTCTCCGGCCTGGTGGCCGTAGGTATCGTTAAACTGTTTGAAGTTATCAATATCCATCATGATGGCGGCATAAGACGGCTGGCCGTAGCGTTTTAGCGATGCCTTTATCGTTTCCAGGTCTTCCGTAAGGCGCAAGCGATTATGCAGTCCGGTAAGCGCATCCCGCCTGACTTCCAGGCTGAGGTTAGCATTAAGCCGCTCCAGTTCGTAGGCCTGCCCGGTCATTTTCTGATATAGACCCATAATTCGAGCGGCGACCCGTAACCGGAAGGTAAGTTCCTGGATTTTTAACGGCTTGGTTAAATAATCATCGGCCCCGGCTTCGATACCCTCTTGCAGATGGGCGCTATCGTCCAGCGCGGTTAAGAAAATAAAATAAGTATAGACATGTCCGGGCAGGGAGACTTTCGTCCGGGTTAGGCCCTGGGAGTTGCTATATTCGCGAATAAGTTTGCATAATTCCAAACCGTTCATGCCGGGCATTAGCCAGTCGCTTATTACAACATCGGCTCCTTTGGCCTGGTAAATCCCCCAGGCTTTTATTCCATCCTCGGCGGTAAGGCAAACATGCCCCAGGTTCTCGATGGTAGCTTTAAGAATAAGACGTATATCATTATCATCCTCTGCCAGAAGGATTTGCATTATTGTGGTGGCCTTTCAATATTGAAGACCTGTCCAGAAGTATATTTCACCCGCATAAATTCGATTTACAGGCCGCTACCAGCTTTTCGGCCTGGGTGGCGGTGAGCAACTCGTCCCTGGAGGTCAATTACGGCTTGACGCAAGGCGGCGTCATTTTTTCTATCTACCAACCATCTAATTTAAAAATATGGCGTTTGTTTCAAACTTACTGCAAAAGGCTATCAAGCATTCCATGGATGCTTAAAAAGGTATTTGATTTTGTCAGGTTTAGTCCCTCAAACTTTTGGCTACAGGGTAACGGGGTGGCCCCGGTTAAAGTTGGGGATGATATTAGCTTGAACAATTACCCGTCGAGCAGTCTTACCGCAAAAGCCGTATTCGGGCGCACCCGAATTGAACCCGTGTACCCATTTATGGGATAAGCCGGGATTCCAAACCGGTCTTAAACCTGAATTCTTAAAACAAGCGGGCCTAATAACTGGATAGCAAAAAAGGAAACCTAACAAGAACAGGAAAGAAAAATCTCTACAGAAATTTCTACCAAACATCATTCCGGTTACAGTTTTATTCAGGTTGTAACGTTCGTTGAGGTGTGAGCTTTGAGTGTGCTGATAAAAAACAGGGTATTCCTAAGCGATGGAAAGAATACCCTGGATTCTGTAACCTATCATTTCACATCTAAAAGAAGTATAAAAAACGGTCTGACCAAAAACAACGCCGTTCTTGATACTTTTTCGATATATTATTGATATATGGGGCTATTTTGGTATTATTGGGCGCGTTCGGATATTTGAATTTAGCTTCTGGGTAGGGGAGAAAATGTTAAACCTGACTTATAGTTTTTCGGCGGAATTGTGGGCTACCGAAGGTAAAGGGGCCTGGCATTTCTTTACGGTGCCACTCACGCCCTCACAGGATATTAAATCCTTTCTCAACCCCAACCGGACCGGCTGGGGCGCAGTCCGCGTCCGCGTCACCATCGGCAGCACCACCTGGGAAACTTCTATTTTTCCCGATAGCCGGACGGGCCAGTTTATCCTCCCCGTAAAAAAGATGTACGTCAAAAGGAACACCTCGAAACCGGCCAAAGTTTCGAGGTGCAACTTGAAGTCTCTCTATAAATTTTGCGCTTTTTATCCCGGCGGAAATTAGCTCGCGTTGACCACCGGCACGGCCAGTCCCGCCGCTCCCGGCCCGGAAGTAACCGCCTGGGGGTAATACCGCTTGAGCATTTGCAGACCCAGGGCGGCTCGGCGGACCCGTTCCCGCGAGAGCGCAATGGCGGTGGCTTCCAGGTGCGAACCGCTTGGATAGATGTTAGGCGCGTTCCGCAACCCAAATTTTACATAGACCGGCGCGGCCACCCGGACCAGTTCGGGAATCTCGTAATGCCGCACGAACCCACCGAAATCGTCGGGCGCTTCCACGTAAATGTCGAGCGGTAGTTTTGCCGCCTGGCGCAGCGAGGCAATTTGCGGTAAGGTGAGGTCGGTCGGGATGTTGTAGGTGCCCGCGCCGAGATTCTCCATCACTTTGAGCGCTGCCGGGTTAGCTGCCACCATTTGCACCGAAATTTTCAGCACCAATTCGGCGGGCAACTCCCCGGCCTTTTTCATCTCGTCCAGCACCCACAACAAACCTTCATCGGCTACCAGCAACCCCCGCACGCCCAGGGCGCAGGCTCTTTTAGCGTCCTCGATGGCGTAGACAAGCTGGTCGGCTCCGCGCAACTTCCCGGCGATACCCTTTCCAGCCTGGGTGCTGACCTGCGACCCGATGTCCCAGGAAGCGCGCGGACCCACGAACAGGCTGAGTTCCATGCCCTGCCCGGCGCAAAGCCGGACCATTTCTTCGATTTCGGCGTCGGTCAGGAGCATCACGCCGCTCCCCTGGCTGACCCGGTGGATATACAGGCCGTATCGCCCGGCTTCTTCCAGGACGGCTTCCAGGGCGCGGGGCCCTTCCACACTCGGAATCTCGACCCGGTACTGGGCTCCATCGGGAAAGCGTACCGGCGAATCGGGCAGATGATTGGCCTCGCTACCGGGCAGACCCAGTTTCTCTAAAAAATCTCTCGTTTCTCGCATTGTCTCCCTATTCCACGTCTAAAATGTAGCGGGCCGCCGGGGAAATCCGGTCAAAAGTCTTTTTGCGGATATACTCCTTTTGATTGAGCTGCTGGGGAAGCTCACGGGACGAGAAAAAGCAGTGATAGGCCCGGCGTGTACTCTGACTGCGGTTGGTGGTGCCGCCGTGCCAGAGATGTGCGTTGAATATCCCCACCGAACCGGCTGGAGCTATAATCAACCGCTGGTTGGGGTGGGGTGCCGCCGGGTCTTCCATGTAATCTTTGACCCCGCCCGGCAAACGATGGGCCCCCGGCACGACCCTGGTCGCCCCGTTTTCCTCCGTGAAATCGTCCAGTAACCAGATTGAGTTTACCACCGAAAAGTGGACGCCATCAATCGGCTCGCCCCAATCGGCGTGAAAGCCCTGGTGGCCGAAACCTGGCAGGGCGTCTCGTGCGTTCAGCGAGGAAAGTTTGAACTCGCGCTTCAGGATGTGGTAAACCGCCGCCAGCAACTTCGGGTGGGTATAAATGCCGTCGAAGGCTTCGTCTTTGTTTATCAGGTCGGCCAGGCGGCGCGTACCCGCTTCCTGGTGGACCTCAAGCCCGGCTTTCTCCCCTTCTTTTTCCATCAGGTCCTCATAGACCTGGCGCAAGCGGGCCAGCCATTCGGGGCCTATCACGCCCGGCACTAAAAGATAGCCGTCGCGGTCAAGGGATTCTTTCTCGGCGTCACTCAACGTGGTTTCGGTCACGCCCAGTTGCCGCAAAGCTTCCTCGATATTTTCAACTTTCTGAGTTATCTCTGTTTGAACCTGCATCGTTGCAATCCTCTCGGTTTTTTTCTGGTTTCTGGCGAATAACTGGCTAATGATAGCGGAATGTAGGGGGAGCGGTAATTGCAAAAAGCGCAACCCACCTCTACAATAAAAAAGACTCTCAAACTCAATCCCAGGGCAGCCTGATTTATAGCAAACGTGTTGAGGTCGATAAGCAAGCCGGAACCTGCCTTATTCTGGTTTTATTATCGGTGGTAGCAGCAAAAGGCACAATGCACAAATAGAAATGGTTATTGCACAGAACGCAACTTATGAGGTTAGCCTTTTGGGGGCAGGCAGTTACAAAGCACCCAGGGGCAAAAATTATCCTTCTCACCAGCATTACGAATGGGAAATCGTTTATTACCGTTCAGGTTTTATCGAAAGCCCCATCGGGGAGGAAGTTTTCAAGACCCGGCCAGGGCTGGTCTTGTTTACGCCACCCGGCGTCTCTCATTCCGAGATAGCCCTGACCGACTATGCTAACTTCTTTCTGAGTTTAAGCGTAAGCGGTTCGCCCGGCTGGACCCGGTTTTGTTTTGATGACCCTGACCGCAGCCTGGAACGGCTTTTTGGCTCCATCGTCCGGGAATGGAACAGCCAGGGATTGCGGCGTGAGGAAATGCTGGAACTATTGTTAAAACAGCTTTGCCTGACCCTGGAACGGGTCTTTTCGCGCGGGCAACCCGGCGAAGGGGCGCAAACCGTCGCCGCCGCCAGCCGCCTTATCGAGCAGCAGTACACCGGGCCGCTCACTATTAACAAAGTAGCCGAACAACTGGGGATTTCCCCGGCCTATCTCCGCCAGTTGTTTGCCCGCTACCGGGGCAGCCATCCCCTGGCCTATCTGCAAAGTTTGCGGCTGCAACACGCCCTTCAACTCATCAAAAGTTCGAACCTGACATTGGAAGCGGTCGCCCGGCTGAGCGGTTACGACTCGGCCAGCCATCTTAGCCGGCACGTTAAGCGCGAAACCGGCAAGAATCCGGGTGAGTTCCGGGCCAACCAACACCTCTAACTATATTTAACTCCTTTTATTTATAAAAAAACCTCTTGAAGGGGCAGGACTTTCCTTATCCTCGACTTTTGTTGCGTAAATGGCCGGGTTAAAATTACGAAAAAATTGGTGAATAAATATTCAGCCCTAAAAATATAATGAAATTAATGAAAAAACCTATTGACAAGTCCCCTACCCTTGGGTACTATATATACAACACTGCTAAAAAACCCATACTGAATATTTATTCACACCGGTCTCCAGGTTGGACACAGGCTGGGTAAGTATTCTTGCTTTCAATTGCATAGAAAACCGCTTAACAAGGAGGTAGCGATTATGCCAAAACCCTTCCGGTTGACCCGGTTATTAATCCTGGTTTTGACCGTTTTGGGCTTGCTTCTTAGTGCCTGTGGCGACCAATCTACTCCCTCAACGTCGGGGATAGGCCAGGGTCAGGCCACGACAGCCGCATCCGGTCAGACTACGACGGCTGCGTCAGGCCAGGCCACCACCGCCGCAAGCTCCGGCCAGGGTGCCATGACCGACCAGGGAACACCCCGCAACCAGACCCTTATTGTTCAAACTTTTGATGGAAAGACCTCTACCCCTGACCAGATGAACCCGTTGAATAACTATGCCATCTGGCGTGGTTTCCGCGAACTGGGTTGGAGTTATCTCTGGGAAGACGATACCTCTACCGGTAAATCTTATCCCGAACTCGCCGATGGTATGCCTAAAGTCCTCGATGACAAGCATACCCAGTTCGAGGTGAAAATCCGCCCTGGCGTTTATTGGAGTGACGGCGTCGAATTTACTACCGACGACATCATTTACACCCTTGATACCATGTTTAAGTATAAGGGTAAACTGACCAATGGTAACGTGGCAACCCTTACCAACTATATCAAGTCCTATAAGGCCATAGATAAATACACTTTCCAGGTTGAAACGACCAACCCGGCTTACGACTTCGTGACCGTGATGGGTGTTTATACCTGGGCGTCCGCCTTTATCCCGGTGCCTAAACACGTCTTTGAGAAACAGGCCGACGTTACAACCTTCAAAAACGTCAACCCGGTCACGCTTGGCCCTTACACCGTCAAAGCCTACGACCCGAACGGTTTCTGGCAATTGTGGCAGTTGCGCGACGACTGGCAGCGCTCCGGCTGGGGTAACCTGGGTACGCCCAAACCCAAGTACGTTTACTACAAAGACTTCGGTACCGAAGAAACCCGTACCCTGGCTTTCAGCCAGAACCAGTACGATATAGATACCTTTATGAGCCCGGACAGTATCGCGGCGGCCCAGGCGAAAAATCCGAACATCCAGACTTTCTCGCCGACCCTGCCTTACAACGATATGAACGATGCCTGCTCCTATGGGGTCTATCTCAACCAGCAGAAAGCGCCCCTGGATAAAGCGGAAGTTCGTTGGGCCCTCGCTCTGACCATGAATTTGCAGCAGGTCGGTATTACCGCTGTAAACGGCCAGTTCAAAGCCTCGGCCCTGCCTATCGCCGATACGCCGATTACCAACCCGATTTACGTCCAGCCCCTGACCCAGTGGTTGACCGATTTCAAATTGTCCGATGGCTACCAGCCGTTCAACGCGAACTTTGGCAACGACATGGTCTCCAAGCTCAAAGAAATGGGTATGGCTGAATCGGCCCTGCCTAAAGGTGACGACGTGACCAAGAGCTTTGGGGTCGGTTGGTGGAAGAACGACCCGGCAGAAGCCGAAAAGTTGATGAACTCGGTCGGCATGAAGAAGGGTAGCGACGGTTTCTATATGACCGCCGATGGCAAACCCTGGACGATGGAATTCGTCATTCCGGGTGACTGGAACAAGGTTATGCAGCGTATCGGTTTCTCGATTGCCGATAGCTGGAAAAAAGCCGGGTTCAACGTCAACGCTCGCCAGGTTGATAACGGTGAATTTGGTACGGTCCAGAATACCAATTCCAAGTTTACGACGATGTTGAACTGGTCGAATAGCTGCGTCTACAACTCCAATTTCCTGAACACCTGGCGTAGCTTCAACGCCCAGAATGTCAAGGATGTCAACTCGTCCGACGCGCTGACCGGTAATTACATTCGCACGACCGACCAGACTATCTTCAAACTGATTGCGGACAGCCAGCAGCTTGATAACACCTCCCAGGGTTTCATTGATAACGGCAAGGCAATCATGAAGCAATTGGTCACGGGTATGCAGGAAATCAACTTCATGAATATCCCGACGACCATCCCGACTAACAGCTATTATTGGAAGAATTACACCAAGCAGAATAACTTCTACGCGGCCCCTTATTCCTGGTGGAGTTCTTTCAAAAAGCAGATAGTCACAATCGAACCGACCGGGAAGTAGTAGTTTTACAGTCTTGGGGTGGCCCTGGCGCCACCTCAAGACCTGGGCCTGGAAGCCTGAGAAATTTAAGTGCAAAGGTGCTAAATGAGTATTTTTCAATACTTTGCAAAACGCATTGGTTTATATCTTGTGGTCTTGTTCATCGGGCTTACGATAACTTTCTTTTTGCCCAGGCTCATGCCCACCAACCCGATTGACGGTTATATCAGTCAAATTGAGAGCCGGGCCGGGCAAAGTTTGCGGCCTGAAGCTATCGCCGCCTTACGCAGTAACCTGGAAGAACTTTACGGCCTAAAAGGCGATATTTTTACCCAGTATGTCAACTACCTTAACCGGGTTATCCTTCATTTCGATTTCGGCCCATCCTTTACAAACTATCCTGAACCTGTTTCGGATATGATTTTCCGGGCATTGCCCTGGACCCTGGGGCTGTTGCTCGTCTCAACCATTGTCTCCTGGATTATCGGCAACCTGATTGGCCTGGTGGCCGGGTACTTCCACAACAAGCGCTCCGCGACGGTCCTTGAAGTGGTCGGTATCCTGCTCTACCCGATACCCTATTACATCCTGGCCCTGACGGTTATCCTGGTACTCGCCTATTTCCTACCAGTCTTTCCTCTCTCGCCAACCTTCCCGGCAGAAGGTTTAACCTTTGGCAACGCGGGAACCATCCTTTTTAATTCGGCCCTGCCCGCCATAACCCTGGTGCTGGCCGGGTTCGGTTGGAACATTCTCAGCATGAAGTCGCTGGCCTACACCACCAAAGAAGAGCCTTATGTCACCTATGCCCGGCTCAAAGGGACTTCCAACTGGAAGCGCATGACCCGCTATGTCTTCCGAAACGCGATGTTGCCCCAGGTGACCGCCCTGGCCCTCTCGCTCGGCACCATTTTCAATGGGGCGCTGCTCACCGAAATGCTGTTCTCCTATCCGGGGGTCGGCTTATTGATGCGGACCGCCGCCAGCAGCGGGGACTACAACCTGCTCTACGGTTCCATAACGATGTCTATTATTGCGGTGGCTACAGCGGGCCTGATTATCGACCTGATTTATCCGCTTTTTGACCCGCGTATTCGCAACAGGTAAAAATTATGAAGATTATGAAGTTACGTCCCCAGATGTCCGGGACCGGCACTCCCGAAGAAGCCCCGGTCGCCAAACGGGTCAAAAGCAAGGGGAGCCCCTTAAACTTTCGGCTGAAACTGGGCATTGTAATCCTGGCAATCTTTGTCCTGGGAAGCTTTATCCTGCCGTTCTTTTGTCCGAAAGACCCCGCTGAACAGGCTTCCTACCTGAAGAACCTGCCTGTCACCGATAAACACTGGTTAGGGACGAACTCGCTGGGTCAGGATACCTTCTGGTTTTTGGTCTTTGCCATTCGCAATTCGCTCCAACTCGGTATCCTGGTGGCCCTTTTTGTGACGGTTATTCAGACCCTCCTGGGGCTTAGCGCCGGGTTTATCGGTGGCTGGTACGAAAGAATCGTGATGGTCATAATCGACTCGTTTATCACCATTCCGCTTTTACCCATTTTGATTATCCTGGGCGCGTTAGTGCGGGGTAACACGACCTTCCTGACGGTCGGGGCGATTATTGTGGTCTTCGGTTGGGCCTGGGGTGCCCGGACTATCCGCTCGATGGCCCTGTCGCTAAGAGAGCGCGAGTTCGTCAACATGGCCCGGTTTTCGGGGGCCAGCACCTTTGATGTGTTGCTCAGGGAGATATTCCCCTACGTCTCGTCATATATGGTGGTCGGCTTTATCAACACGATTTTGTTCGCTATCAATACCGAGGCGACCCTGGCCGTTATCGGCCTCTCCAAGGTCGAGACACCCACACTGGGCTCCATCATCTTCTGGGCGCTCAACTATAACGCCCTCTTTACCGGCCAGTTGTTGTGGCTGATTGCCCCGATTGTCTCGTCGGTGCTGCTTTTCCTGGGACTGTTCCTGGCCTCGACTGGCTTTAATGAACGCTTTGCCACCAGAAGAGGTGTCGCATGATCAGGTTGAATAATGTCGTAGCGAGTTACAAGACCGAGCGCGGTGTCGTCAACGCCGTGGATGGCGTGAGCCTCGAAATCCCGGACGGTTGTATCGTGGGGATTGCAGGGGAGTCGGGTTGCGGCAAATCCACCCTTATGAAAGTCATTTACGGCGACATCGGCTTTCCTCTGGCGCTTGCTTCCGGCTCGGTGGATTACGGTTTTAGCGACGATAGCGGCAAACCGGTGACCAGCCGGAATATCCAGAAAGAGTGGTTCAAACGTATCTCGTACGTGCCGCAAAGCTCGATGAGTTCGCTCAACCCGGTCATCCGTATTCGCAAACAGTTTCTAGATTTCCAGGACCAGACCGGGAACAAGGCCCAAATCCTGGAACAGGTCAAATCTTACGTTAAAAAGCTGGGCCTGCCCGAAGAATCAATCGATTCTTATCCGCACCAGTTGTCGGGTGGGATGCGCCAACGCATCATGATTGCGATGGCGACCTTCTTCCAGCCCGAAATTATCCTGGCCGACGAACCGACCACTGCCCTGGACGTGGTGGTGCAAAAGAGCATTTTGCTTTTACTAATGGATTTGCAGGAGCAGATGGGCAACACCATCATCCTCGTTTCGCACGATATGGGCGTGCATTACCAGGTCACGGACAAGATGTTGATTATGTACGCCGCCAAGGCGGTCGAGTACGGCGATTCGGAAGAAATATTCCAGCGGCCCCTGCACCCTTACACCCGCCTGCTGATAAATTCGTTGCCGACCATCGGGGACGACCGGGCGCGGGAAGGTATTCCTGGCCGTCCGCCCAGCCTGTGGAACAAATTGCAGGGCTGCCGGTTTGCCGACCGCTGTCCCCTGGCGACTGACCGTTGCCGCAACGAGGAACCGGAATTTGTTGAGTACCGGCCCGGCCATTTCGCGGCTTGCCACTACGCCGACTCCGAGGCCAATTTGAGTGAGGTTTCCTGATGGCAACGATTTTAAAAACCGAAAACCTGAATAAAGTCTATCGGCTGGGCAGTTTCACCAGTAACCGGCAGGTCCAGGCCCTGAATAACATCAATTTGAATATCGAGAGCGACCAGCCGGTGATTATCAGCGTGGTAGGGGAGTCCGGTAGCGGCAAAACGACCCTCGCCAAAACCCTCTTGCGGCTGGTGGAACCGACTTCGGGCCATGCCACCGTTTATGACCAGTTGGTGGCCGGGAAGGGTGTTAAGGTAGGCAAGACCCAGTTCCTGGCAACGGTCCAACCGATTTTCCAGAACCCCTTCGAGGCTTTTAGCCGCTACCGCCAGGTCGATTCGTACCTGTTCGAAACGGCGACGCGGGTGGCCGGTCACAGCAAGGATGCCGCCAACGCCGCTCTCGAAACGGCCCTCAGCGCGGTCGGCCTCGAATATAAGGATGTCCACGGTAAATACCCCAACCAGTTTTCCGGCGGGGAATTACAGCGCGTATCCATTGCCCGTGCCCTCATACCGCAACCGAAGTTGATAGTCGCCGACGAGCCGGTGAGTATGATTGACGCCTCGCGCCGCATGATAATTATCAATTTGTTCTTAAAGCTTAAACAAGAGGCTAAAAGAAGTTTCCTTTATATCACGCACGACCTGGCGACCGCTTACTACATCAGCGACTATATCGCCGTAATGAACAAGGGCACCGTGGTGGAGTTCGGTGATGCCAGGACGGTTATGTCCAACCCGCAGCACGACTATACCAAACTGCTGCTGGACTCAATTCCGACCACCAAAAAGAAATGGGACCGCAAGCCGGTTATCGCGCCCGATGTCGCCGGGGAACTGGTCAGAGGTGGGCCGGGCACTCCTGCTAAAAAATAGCAGGGGAGGCCACTATGAGGGGTGCCCCTTCAGGGCGCCGACCGGACTATAAAAAAGAAAACGGAGTCTTCATGAGTAATATCAACAGCGGTGTGGATGTTGAGCAGTGGGGTATTTTTGAGTTAGCCCTCGAAGACAGCGCCGCCAGCCGCGCTGATGGCAACCCTTTCCTGGACAATCATTTTTCGGCCACTTTCAGCCAGGAGGGGCGTTCAGTCAAAGCCAACGGTTTTTACGATGGCGAGGGTATCTACCGGGTACGCTTCATGCCGGATACTACCGGGAGTTGGAGCTATCGCACCGACAGCAACCTGGCCGAGCTAAGCGGGCAGGAAGGCACTTTCGAGGTGAAACCGGCGGGCCAGGGAAACCACGGGCCGGTGCGGGTCGCTAACACCTATCATTTTGCCTACGCCGATGGCACTCCTTACAAACAAATCGGCACCACCTGTTACGCCTGGGCTCACCAGGGCGACGCCCTCGAAGAACAAACCCTGGCGACCCTGAAGACCGCGCCCTTTAACAAAATGCGGATGTGTGTCTTCCCGAAGCACTACCATTTCAATGAGAACGAGCCGGATTTCTATCCTTTCGCCCTGCTAGAAAAAGGTTCGAGCAAATGGGATGGCAGTTTCGTGCCAACCGATACTGGTTGGAGGTTCGATTTCGAGCGCTTCGAACCGGCCTTCTTCCATCATTTCGAAAAGAGAATCGCCGATTTACAGGCTCTCGGTATCGAGGCTGACCTGATTCTGCTCCATCCTTACGACCGCTGGGGCTTTTCCAGGATGAGTGCCGAGCAGGACGACCGCTACCTGCGCTACATCGTGGCCCGTTTGTCAGCTTACCGGAATGTCTGGTGGTCGATGGCGAACGAGTACGACCTGATGCCCCAGAAATCGCTCGCCGACTGGGACCGCTATTTCCAGATTGTCCAGCAAGAAGACCCCTACAACCATTTGCGCTCGGTCCACAACTGTTTCGCCTTCTACGACCACACCAAACCCTGGGTCACCCATTGCAGCGTCCAGCGCTCCGACCTGGCCCGCACTCTTATCTGGCGCGCCCAGTATAAAAAGCCGGTCGTGGTGGACGAATGTTGCTACGAAGGCGATATTCCCGAAAGCTGGGGCAATATTTCAGGCCGGGAGATGGTTCACCGTTTCTGGGAAGGGACCGTCAACGGCGGTTATGTTGGGCACGGCGATACTTTCCTGGACCCCAACGATGTTTTATGGTGGGCGCGGGGTGGTGTTTTGAAGGGTGAAAGCGCGCCCCGGCTGGCTTTTTTAAGAAAAATCCTTGAAAGCGGTCCCGCCGCCGGACTGGAACCGGCGAAGGACTCCAGCCCTTACCGGATTGCCATGGCCGGGGGCTTTGACAAGGTTACCATCCAGCAGCTTATCCAGGGACCAAGTCAGGACGAAACGCCCGAAGGGGCGGAACTGGCCGAACCGGCCCCGAAGGACCGGGTTATGAACTGGTTCGCCACGGCTCACCAGCCGCACGAATTCTACCTGACCTATTTCGGCGTCAACCAGCCTTCTCAGGCAGTCGCGGCGGTCCCGCCGGGCGAACGCTACAAAGGCGAAGTCATTGATACCTGGGAAATGACCTCCACTCCGCTGGACGCGCCGGTCGAGCGCGGCAGCGTGGTGACTTTGCCGGTCAAACCGTACCAGGCGCTGATTTTGCGCCGGGTCCACTAAATTGGTACAGGGCTAGAATTTAAGGTCAGGTTGGCACTGGTGCCAGGCAACTACCATTCCAATCAGGAGATTGAATAATGTCCGTTAAGGAGAACAACGAAGTTGAACAATGGGGTATTTTCGAGGTCGCTATAGAGGGTTCCGCCGCCGGTAATCCCTTTCTGGACAATACCTTTACGGCCACTTTTAGCCAGCAACACCGGGCTATCGAGGTCGCAGGTTTTTACGATGGCGAGGGTATCTACCGGGTACGCTTCATGCCGGATACTACCGGGCGTTGGAGCTATCGCACCGACAGCAACCTGGCCGAGCTAAGCGGGCAGGAAGGCACTTTCGAGGTGAAACCGGCGGGCCGGGGAAACCACGGACCGGTGCGGGTCGCTAACACCTACCATTTTGCCTACGCCGATGGCACTTCTTACAAACAAATCGGCACCACCTGTTACGCCTGGGCTCACCAGGGCGACGCCCTCGAAGAACAAACCCTGGCAACCCTGAAGACCGCGCCCTTTAACAAAATGCGGATGTGTGTCTTCCCGAAGCATTACGCCTTTAACGAAAATGAACCGGAATATTACCCTTTTCCGCTCCTGGCAAAAGGTTCGAGCAAGTGGACCGGCAACTGGGATACCGTTAAAGGTATCGAAGGCTGGCGTTTTGATTTCGACCACTTCGACCCGGCCTTCTTCCGGCACCTGGAACAGCGTGTCGGTGATTTGCTGGCCCTTGGTATCGAAGCCGACCTGATTTTGTTCCACCCTTACGACCGCTGGGGTTTCTCGACCATGAGCGCCGAGCAGGACGACCGCTACCTGCGCTACATCGTGGCCCGTTTGTCAGCTTACCGGAATGTCTGGTGGTCGATGGCGAACGAGTACGACCTCATGCCGCAAAAATCCCTCGCCGACTGGGATAGGTTCTTCCGGGTCGTCCTCGAAAGCGACCCCTACCAGCACCTGCGCTCGATTCACAACTGCCGGGGTTTCTACGACCACTCGAAACCCTGGGTCACGCACCAGAGTATCCAGCATTCCGACCTGGCCCTGACGACTAAATGGCGCGAGGACTACAAAAAGCCGGTCGTGGTGGACGAGTGTTGTTACGAGGGGGACATCTGGCAGTTCTGGGGTAATATCACGCCCCAGGAGATGGTTCTGCGCTTCTGGGAAGGCACCGCACGCGGCGGCTATGTCGGGCACGGCGATACCTTCTACGACCCCAACGATGTAATCTGGTGGGCCAAAGGCGGTGTCCTGAAGGGGGTCAGCGCGCCACGCCTGGCCTTCCTGCGCAAGGTGCTGGAAGACGGTCCGGTGGAAGGGCTGGAACCCCAGACCGGAATTGTACGCGGTATGCGTCCAATCGTGGTTGGTAAGGCTCATGATTATTACATGGTCTATTTTGGCAATCACCAACCGGCGGTTATGCAACTCAATCTACCCTCGGACGAGAAATACCGGGCCGAAGTGCTGGATACCTGGGAAATGACCGTGACCCGGCTGGACGAAGATTATTCCGGGGCTGTAAAAATTGCTATCCCGGTGGTAAAGCCCTACCAGGCCCTGGTATTGCGGCGATTGGCCTGACCGGGCCTGGCCTAGCAGAAAATGAAATGTTCAATTGTAGAAAATGATATTGACAATTCAAAACTGCCCCTTTACACTGCAAGGTAGAGAATAGTTAATATCATTAGAATAATTATTCAGGAGCCAAAAAATGGCAAATTATGAATTCGGCGCAGGTATCTGGATGTTCCAGCAGTTTGTAGACCGCTATGCTACCGATGCCTACGGCCCGCCCGTCAGTACCCTCGAAGCTATCGAGAAAGCCGCCAGGGTCGGCTATATCAAGTGCCTCGACATCAACTATCCTTTCGCCGGGGAAGGCGTGACGGTTGAGCAGGTCAAAGAAACCCTGCAAAAGACCGGTATCCGGGCCCAGGCCATTACCCCGCACATTTATATGCGCGAGTACCAGAAGGGAAGTTTTACCAACCCCGACCCGGCGGTCCGCCGCCGCACGATTGAACTTGGCAAGACCGCTATCGACATCGCCCACCAGCTTGACGCCAAATACGTCAAGTTCTGGCCCGGCCAGGACGGGTTTGACTACCCCTTCCAGGTTGATTACGCCAAGCTGTGGGACTACTCGGTCAGCGGGGTCCGCGAAGTGGCCCAGACCGACTCGACCATGCAATTTGCGATTGAATATAAAGAGAAAGAGCCGCGCAACCGGATGTTCTTTAGCTCGGCGGCGCGCACGCTTCTGGCAATTGAGGATATGGGTGTTAATAACGTCGGTATCGTCCTCGATAGCGGCCACTCCTCTTTCGCCAAAGAAACCCCCGCCGAGGTGGTCCAACTGGTCGCCCGCCGGGGCAAACTGGTAAGCGTGGAAGTTAATGATAACTGGCGTGAATGGGATGACGATATGACCTTCGGCTCAGTCCACCTGACCGAGGCTTTGGAGTTCATGCAGGCTTTGCGGAAAATCAACTGGCAGGGACCGATTTTGCTCGACCAGTTCCCGTTCCGCGAAGATTCGATTAAAGCGGCCCAACTGAGCATCGAAACCATCAAGGCGCTGGACGGGATTCTGGACCGGATGGACCTGGCCGCCCTGGAAGCAGCCCAGGACCGGCAAGACGCCCTGGAAGCCCAGAAGATTGTTTTACAAACTTTGCTCGGTGTTAAACTACTGGCCCACCAGGACTAAAGGGTTCCACCAGAGAAACCAGGACCGCTACTAAATTTCACGGCAGCTACAGGCAAGAAGGAAAAGCAAGGACGCTTTACCGGTAACCCGGTGTGGGGCGTACCTGGTTTTCCTTTGCGCCAGGGCTCGCAGCCAGGGCTCGTAGCCAGGGCCAGAATAAAAGTAAAACGGTACCTGAAGCAATTAGGAATGGGGTAAAGGCCCCAAAAAGGCCGGTTTAAAGGTAAGATTGATGAATAAAAACGATGAAAATACTGAAAAAATAGCTCGCCTGCGCCAGATAGCTACCAACGTGCGGCTGCGTGATATGGAAATGATTTACCAGGCCAGGCTCGGCCATATCGGCGGGGATTTCTCGGCAACCGACATCCTGGTAACCCTCTATTTTGAAGTCCTCAAAATAGACCCGAAAAATCCGACCGCGCCTGACCGGGACCGCTTTATCCTGAGCAAAGGTCACTGCGCCGGGGCGCTCTACACCACGCTGGCGTTTGCCGGGTTCTTCCCGGAAAGTGAGCTTGCGACCTTCGCCCAGCCGCTTTCCAACCTGAACGGTCACCCCAACCGCAACAAAGTACCAGGCGTCGAGACCAATACCGGCCCGCTCGGTCACGGTCTTCCGGTGGCGGTCGGGACGGCCCTGGCTTCCCAACTGACCGGTCTCAACTACCGGGTCTTTGTGATTACCGGTGATGGCGAATTGCAGGAAGGCAGCAACTGGGAAGCGGCTATGTCGGCCTCCCACTACAAACTCGATAACCTGACCGTAATCGTGGACCGCAACCGCCTCCAACAGGGGGCCGGGACCGAGCAGACCAACGGTCTTGACCCGCTTGATGAGAAATGGCGGGCCTTCGGCTGGTCGGTCCGCGAAATTGACGGTCACGATTACAATACTCTGCTCGATATTTTCGCCCAGGTGCCTTTCGAACCTGGCAAACCGAATTGTATAATTGCCAATACCCATAAAGGCCAGGGCGTCTCGTTTATGCAGGATAACGTGGCCTGGCATCACAAGGTTCCCAACGCGGCTGAGTACGCGGCGGCCCTCAAAGAACTTTCGGCCCAGAATGGCGCGACTCCGCTTGAATTGCCTAAAATAGAAGTAAAGGTGGGGGTATGACACAACTTTTTGATTGCCGGGACGCTTTTAACGAAAAGCTTCTCGAACTGGCCCACCTGGATACCCGCATCGTGACGGTCGTCAACGACTCGGTCGGGTCGAGCAAGCTGACCCAATTCCGGGCTGAATTCGCCAATCGCCTGATAAACGTCGGTATCGCCGAGCAGAACATGGTCGGGGTCGGGGCCGGGCTGGCGAACGGCGGCCTTATACCGTTTGTCTGCGGGGCTTCGCCTTTTCTGACCGGGCGCGCCCTCGAACAAATCAAGGCTGATGTAGCCTACTCGAACACCAACGTCAAACTTTGCGGGATGAGCAGCGGGATGGCCTACGGCGAACTCGGACCCACCCACCATTCTATCGAGGACCTGGCCTGGCTGCGGGCAATCGCCAATATGACCATTATCGTCCCGGCGGACCCGGTCGAAACCTCCCAGGCGGTCGCGGCGGCGGCTTCGATTACCGGCCCGATGTTTCTCAGGATAAGCCGGGTGGGAGTCCCGGTGGTCCATCCTGCTGATTACAAGTTTGAAATCGGTAAAGCCGCCCGTCTGCGGGAAGGGCGCGACATCACCCTGATTGCGAACGGGGTGCTGGTCCACAAGGCCCTCGAAGCGGCGGAACAACTGGCCTCCGAAGGTATCGAGGCCCGGGTCCTGAACATGGCGACCGTGAAACCGCTGGACGAAGAAGCGGTCCTGGCGGCTGCCGCCGAGACTGGCGCTATTGTGACCGTCGAGGAACATACCATTTACGGCGGGCTGGGTAGCGCCGTGGCGGAAGTGGTCGTGACCCACCAGCCGGTGCCAATGCGTATCCTGGGTGTGCCGGGGGTCTTCGCGCCGACCGGTTCGGCGGAGTGGTTGCTCGACCATTTCGGCCTGAACGCTGCCGGTATCTATAACGCCGCCCGCGAACTTGTTAAACCTACCAAATAATTTTTGGACTGAATAACACTGGTGGTTAAACGCAGCTATGGCAGCTAGAGACAGCAGCAAAAACATCCTGGCAATTGACCAGGGTACGACCAACACCAAAGTTTTGCTAATAAATCCCGCCGGGCAGATTATCGCGCACGCTTCCCGGCCCCTCACCCAGACCTATCCGCGTCCGGCCTGGGTGGAGCAGGACGCCGCCGCTATCTGGGAAAGTGTCCGCGAGGCGATAGACGACTGTCTGAGCGGGGCGGGAGATGTGGCCCTGGCCGCGATAGCCCTGACCAACCAGCGTGAGTCGGCCCTGGCCTGGGATAGACAGAGCGGCGAACCGCTCGGACCGGTCATCGGCTGGCAATGTCGTCGCACCGCCGATTTTTGCGCCAACCTCAAAGCCCAGGGGAAAGGCGCGTTCCTGGCCGAGCGGACGGGTCTGGCGATTGACCCGCTCTTTTCGGCCAGCAAGATGAACTGGCTTTTGCAGAATATCCCGGACGGTTTCCGGCGGGCCGAGCGGGGCGAAATCTGCCTCGGTACCATGGATAGCTGGGTGCTGTGGAATTTATCTGGCGGCCTGACCCACGCGTGCGACCTCACCAACGCCTCCCGGACCCAGCTTTTCGATATTCATAAGCTGGCCTGGGGTGACGACCTGCTGGCCCTATTTGAAATACCGAGGGCAGCCTTGCCGGAAGTCCGGCCTTCGCGGGCTGATTTTGGCCGCAGCGTGGGGTTGGGCCGGTTGCCCGCCGGGATACCCATCCTCTCGATGATTGGCGATTCCCACGCGGCCCTGTTCGGGCAGGCCGGGTTTCGGCCCGGCGCGGTCAAGGCGACCTACGGCACCGGTTCCTCCCTTATGACCCCCACCACTCAACCGGTCCTTTCCCAAAACGGCCTTTCAACCACAATCGCCTGGGCCCTCGACCGGGACAATGTCACTTACGCTCTCGAAGGCAATATCAGCGTGACCGGGGCGGCGGTGCAGTGGCTGGGCGAATTTTTGGGGCTTGAACACCCATCCAAAGATGTAGCTCGCCTGGCCGAAAAGGTAAAAAGTTCGGAAGGGCTATACCTTGTCCCGGCTTTTGTCGGGTTGGGTGCGCCTTACTGGAACGCGGCGGCGCGCGGCCTCATCAGTGGCCTGACCCGCGGTTCGACAGCGGCCCACCTGGCCCGGGCCACCCTCGAATCTATCGCCTACCAGGTCCGCGACGTTTTCGAGGTAATGAAAGCCGAGTCAGGGGCTGATTTGAAAGTGCTGCTGGCCGATGGCGGGGCCAGCGCCAACCCGACCCTGATGCAGTTCCAGGCCGACATCCTCGGCTGTACCATGCTCAGGAGCGATTCGGCGGAAGCCTCCCCCCTGGGCGCGTCTTACCTGGCCGGGCTAGCCGGGGGTATCTGGGCAAGTCTGGACGAAATCGAAGCATTGCCCCGGCCCCGCACCCGGTTTGAACCACGCATGGCCGAAAGCGAACGGGCCAGCCTCTACGCCGGGTGGAAAAGCGCCGTCGCCCGCGCCACCCTGGAAACCTAGCCTTTAACCCTACCGGTCCGCCGACTTTTAGCAAGCCTTTACCGGCTTGTTTTTCTTTCAAGCCGCTTTCTATACGGCTTCATGACTTCTTAAACTGGGAGATAGTAACTGATGTCGCAAGAAACGAACCCGGTGCAGCCCTGGCAGGAAACAGAAATTTCTTTTGCCGCTGCCCACGACTACGCAAACCCTTATACGGACGTGGACGCCTGGACCGACTTCACCCACGAATCCGGCCAGACTCTTCGCCGCCCGGCTTTCTGGGACGGTGGGAATACCTGGCGGGTCCGCTTTGCCGCCCCGCTGGTCGGAAACTGGAAGTGGCAAAGCTTCAGTTCCGCCGAGGACATTGGGCTGGACGGGCTTACGGGCCAAATCACGGTAACGCCCGGCTCCAAGAGCCCCAACAAATTCTACCGGCACGGCTTCTGGGGCATGTCGCCGGGCAAACGCAACCTGGTCCACGCCGATGGCAAGCCGATTCTTCTGGCCGCCGATACCGCCTGGGCTCTACCCTGGCGGGCTACCCTCGAACAATGTGAGGTCTATGCCGCCGACCGCCAGGCCAAGGGGTTTAACGCGGTCCTCTTAATGAGCGTCCAGCCCGATATGGAAGCGCGCGGCCCGCGTGACCGCACCGCCGATGAGGGTTTCGATGTCGGTTTCGAGGATTTGCCGCAGGGCCATATCAACGAGCTAAACCCGGTCTATTTCCAGTATTTCGACCGGTTAGCGGCTACCCTGGTCGCCCACGAAATCGCCCCGGTCCTGCAGCCGGTCTTCTTCGGGTTTGGCTGGAAAGGCCAGAAAGTGGCCGGGCCGGTGGTGCCGCCCGCCGAATATGCCCGTTATTGCCGTTACCTGGTGGCGCGGTACGGGGCGCGCCCGGCGATTTACCTGGTGGGGGCCGACGGTTCGGGCTACGAGCCGCAAGTCCCGGCGGGCGGGGCCGAAATCGAAGCCTGGGACGCCTATCACCAGCCGGCCGGCATCCATTACCGGCCCCACGCCGACAACCGGGCCTGGCAGGAGAGCGACTGGCTTGATTTCCAATGGTGCCAGACCGGGCACATCGGGGAACATATCCCCGAACGGGTCACCGATATGTGGCGCAATACCCCGGTAAAGGCGGTTGCCAATGGCGAGCCGAGCTACGAAAACACCCGCACCATCGGGATGGCCGCAGGCTGGTGGCAGGGTCACGAAGCCTGGTCGAACCTCTGCGCGGGCGGCACCATGGGAGTGGTCTACGGGGCGGGTAGTCTCTGGCAGTGGAAACTGAGTCCCGACGAACCGGGCCAGTCCCCCTACTTTGTTTCGCCCAACGCGGGCTGGCGGGAAGCACTCGACTTTGAGGGATCGCGCTATGTCGGGATGGCCGCGCGTATCCTGGACGGTCTGCCCTTCGCCGATATGGAGCCAAACTGGCAGGTCAGCCTGGGGCGGCGCGGTCTGCTGGTGCCGGGTAAACTGTATATCGGTTATCTTTCGGAGGGCGGCATGATGATGTTGTACGGCGACCAGGTGCCGTTGCCCTACCGGGTGGTAGACCCTCGAACCGGCGAAACCCTCAAAAAAGGAGTGCGGAGTTCTCCCGGTGAATGGATTAGCGACGAGGGCGGCGCCCCGCGTCTCTATATTTGCTGCGCCGAATAATAAATGTCAGGGGTTTTTAAGCAGGGGTTGTGACCGCCAGGAAACCCTCTTACCGGATATCTATCTTTGTTATCTTTGTTGCCGTAACCGGGGTGATTGCAGTCTTGCTAAAGCTGTGGTAGTCACCCCGGTTCGATTCAGCCAAAATTGTCTAAACCCGGACTTTCAACTAGAATATGCGAGTTGCAGCTAGGGCCGGTTTAAGAGCTGAATATAAAATAACTTTAAAACTGCTAAACTTACTATTAATATACAGCCTGGCAGCCCTGATTTATAAACTCGCTAAATATTGAGGAGTACCTATGGCACGATTAGACGAACTCCGGCTACTTACCAGGGTAGCGCGCCTTTATTATGAGCAGGATATGACCCAACCTGAGATTTCCGCCCAGTTGGATTTATCCCAGGCCACCGTATCCCGCCTCTTAAAGCGCGCCAAACAGGAGCATATCATTCGTATTACGGTCAACGTGCCTTTTGGGACTTACCCCGAACTGGAAGAAGAACTGCAACGGACCTACGGCTTGAAAGAAGTGGTGGTCGTAGACAGCCTCGAAGATAACGACCAGGTCTTGCGCGACCTGGGAGCCGCCGCCGCCTATTACCTCGAAACCACCCTTCACTCCACCGATGTAATCGGTATTTCTTCGTGGAGTTCGACCTTGCTGGCGATGGTTGACTCCATGCAGCCGATTAACAACCGGCCCTCCCAGGTAAAGGTCTTGCAGATCCTGGGTGGTCTCGGCAGCCCTTCCGCCGGGATTTACGCCAGCCGCCTGATTGGTCGCCTGGCCGACCGGGTGCGGGGCGAAGCCATTCTTTTACCCGCACCGGGCGTCGTCGGCTCCCCGGACGCCATTCCGATTTTCCTTGAGGACCGTTTCGTCCATCATACCGTGTCGCTGTTCGACCAGGTAACGCTGGCCCTGGTCGGGATTGGTTCGGTTGAACCTTCCGGGCTGCTTGCCAGCAGCGGGAACATCTTCTTGCCGGAAGAATTGAGGTTGCTCCGGGAAGCCGGGGCAGTCGGCGACATCTGCCTGCGTTTCTTCGATAAGTCCGGCAACCCTGTTCTGACTCCACTCAACAACCGGGTCATTGGGATTCAGCTAGAACAACTCCGCAAGGTCAAGCGGGCGGTCGGGATTGCCGGGGGTCCGCGCAAGCTGAATGCCATCCGGGGTGCGCTGGTCGGCCACCTGATTAACGTCCTGATAACCGATTGCTTTACGGCCCGCAAGTTACTCCAGAATAGCCAGCCGGACAGCGAAGGCGAACCGGGCGCGGTCGTCAGCGCCTAGACCGGGCTTTACCTTTCCTCTTATAAAACCTCTTGCAACCTGAGTCATCCCGAATTTTGAAACCTGGATGGCTCATTTCTATTTAAATTTATTTCCTATCTTTACTCGTACCCGGTAAACCCCCCAAGTTTTTTAGGATTATTTTAGAAGTTTTCAACCTGAATTTAGAAGTTCTTTAGACGATCGGGCTAAAATAAAGTTGGTCTGATAAAGCGTGTGGAGTGTAAAATGACTAACTTTAAGGCCCTTTTCAGGACGGCCCGGAAAACTACCGGCTCGACCGGGCCAGGCGTAAAACTGAATAGTCTGCTCTATTCTTCGACGGCCCGTTTACGCTGGCAGGGCATCCTGTTCAGTTTTGCCAGTATCGGGGCCAGCACCGCCCTCATGGTCTTTTTCAACGTCGCCCCCTATAACGTCAACATGGTTTATATGCTCCTGACGCTGGTAGCGACGGTCTGGTTCGGCCTGGGGACCGGCGTTTTAACCGCCGTGCTGGGTTTTGCCTGTTTCGATTTCTTTTTCATCCCTCCGTATCTGACCCTGGTTATTGATGCCGGGCAGGGCTGGACCGCCGTTTTTCTATTCCTGGGTACGGCCCTCTTTGCGAACCAGGTCGCCGGGCGGGCCAGGGAAAGCACCCGGCAGGCCCAACGCCGCGCCCTGGAAGCGACCGCCCTTTACGAGGTGGCGACCGCAGTTATAACCAAAATCGACCAGGGCGAAATGCTCTTGCAGGTCTTGCAAAAAGTGAGCCGGGTGCTCGACGCCGCCGGGTGTACCCTCTTTCTGGCAGGGGACAGCCGGGAGAATGGACTGCACCTCGTCGAAAGCACCAGGGTCGACAACTTCGATAAAAAGAAAATTTCGTTTCCAATCCGGCCCCATCCCGACCCGGTCCTGGCCGAGGCGGTCTTTAATCAAAACCGGCTGGCTTTTTATTCCGGGCCGGTCCTGGTCGAGCCAGACCCCGCCCCGACCCGTTCACCGGGCAGCGAACCGGAAAAACGTTGGGGCGCTATCGCCTATGTTCCGCTGGTCTACGGCAGCAAAGTGCTGGGTGTTATGACACTTATCAGCTTGCGAGCGGAAGAAGGCCAAACATTTAGCAGCGAAGAAAAGCGGCTGATCCAGGTCTTTGCCAACCACGTGGCCCTGGCGGTCGAGCATGCTCGCCTTATCAAGGAAGCCGCCGAGGTAGCCGCCTTGCGCGATTCCGACAAACTAAAATCGGCCCTGCTGGCCTCGGTTTCGCACGAATTACGCACTCCCCTGACCTCTATCAAGACGGCGACGGCCAATCTCCGGTCCAGCGGGATTGATTGGGACATCGAAGACCGGGTCGAAATCCTGGATATTATCGAGCAGGAAACCGACCGATTAACCCGCCTGGTTTCGAACCTGCTCGACCTGTCAAAAATCGAGGCCAATTCCCTGCGGCCCAACTTTGGCTGGTATTACTTGCCGGAAATCGTGATGAAGGTGGTCCAGCGGCTTCAAAAAACACCCCTGGTCCAATCGCACCCGGTTTCGACCTCGTTCCCCCCGGATTTGCCGCTTGCCCGCGTAGACTTTCTGCAAATAGACCAGGTCTTAACCAACCTGCTTGAAAATGCCGCCAAGTACTCGCCGCCGGATAGCCCTATCGCGGTCCAGGTCGAGGTTTTACCCGTGAGCCGGTTAAAGCCGCCCCAGGGCAAAGGCAGCGCTTTTTTTAAGGCTAAACCTGACCAGGAAATGCTGGTCGTGAAGGTGCTGGACGAAGGTCAAACTATCCCGCCCGCCGAGTTCGAGCGCATTTTTGATAAGTTTTACCGCATCCAGCCTAAAGCTTTGCCAAAAGCGGCCAAACCGATGGGGACCGGCATGGGATTAGCTATCAGTAAGGGGATTATCGAGGCGCACGAAGGCGTTATCTGGGCCCAGAACCGGCTTTACGGCGGGAACGTTTTTACGTTCGCCCTGCCTGTCACGCCCCTGGACGCAATCCCGGAGGACGGGGTGCCCGAACTTGAACTTGAGGAAAATAGCACCGAATCGACCTCCGAAGAAAGCTACGAAACAAGCTCCAATCAAAAGTAAAAAAATTTATAAGGTATGAGATGATGAACGCTAACCAACCGAAAACTTTTTACAGGGCCAAAATTTTGCTGGTGGATGACGAGCAGGCTATTTTGCACGGCCTGAAGCGCCAGCTTACGGCCCAGGGCTATGATATTCGGACGGCCAGTAACGGCCTGGAAGCCCTGGAAGAAATCAAGAAAAATCCGCCCGAACTGATTTTGCTGGACTTGATGATGCCGGGTATGGACGGTCTCGACGTGACCTACGAGGTGCGGTCGAAACTGCGAAATAATGTGCCGATTATCGTGCTGTCGGCCAGGGAAGAAGAACAGAAGAAGGTGGAAGCCCTCGACCTGGGCGCGGACGATTACCTGACCAAACCGTTTGGCCTGGACGAACTGTTAGCCCGGATTCGGGTGGCCCTCCGCCGGGCCCAGCGCAAGAGCAGCGAGGACGGCAGTAACTTTAGCAGCATCGGTGACGAACACCTGACCATCGACCTGACCCGTCACCAGGCTTTGCGCGATGGCAAGGAGCTAAAACTTACTCCCAAACAGTACGAACTGCTCCGCTATCTGGCCCAGAACCGGGATAAGTTAATAACCCACCGGATGCTCTTGCAATCGGCCTGGGGTCCGACCTATAGCAACGAGACTCAGTATTTGCACGTTTATATCCGGCAGTTGCGCCAGAAAATCGAGCTTGACCCGGCTAACCCGCGTTATATCCTGACCGAGCCGGGCCTCGGCTACCGTTTCCACCTGCCCTACCCCCACGACGAGGAGAACTAGTTCGGTTCTTTTAACAGGTTAAAATAATTCTTCAAGACCGTATCTTAAGAGAGCGGTCTTTTTAATTCATAATCTTTTATCTTCTCTTGCAATCAAACTAGCCCTGACTTAATACAGCCCTCTGATTGATGTGTTTAGAAAGTTTGGGTACGCTAAGACCTTTCAAAAACGCGCTAAGCCTCCATCTTGTCATTCTGTAGAAGGCTGAACAAACGAACACTTGGAAAGAACAAAGGGCCTTCTACAGAATCTCGCGCCGTTGGCGAAAAGCAAGGTCGAAAACTTTGCCAGGTCTGAAGTACCTCAGGTCGAAACCTGATTCTGCCTGAGATATGGGCCGGTTTTGGGTTTTACGCAACACCAATGGCGCGAGATTCCGTAAGCCGCCGTGCATTTCTGGCAAATTACCATTCTAGAAGCGGCTTACGGAATGACATTACTTTTGTAAGTGCTAACGCCAACGGCGCTGCTCATAGAGAGCCCCTAAGGGTTAGATTCCGCCAATGCGACACACCAGTGTGACTGCGACTACGCGCCGTGCGACGCGGAATGACAAAAATACAACCTTACCTATTTATCAATTCCAGTGGTTTGCCCGTCTTAAAAAAATTTAGAAATTATTAAGGGCCGGGTTAAAAACCTTTAGACCTTATTTAGAACCGTTTGTTAGGATTCAGTATGGAACACAAGGGTGTGATTTAGGAGAAAGTAACCGCCTGACCGGGCTCTGGCCGGGCCCTTTCCTTTCAAGTATGGCTTTCAAAGTGGATGCGATTATACCCCAAGAAAAAGTGAGGTTTAGAAAATGTTGGACCTGTTATTCGTCCTGGCGGGGCTGGGGTTTTTTATTGTGGCAATCCTGTACGTGGTCGGGTGCGAATGGTTGATTAAAGACCAAGGCGCTGCCCCCGCCGCCGAGCGGATTGAAACGACCGGGCAACAGGCGTCCGGCCAGCAACCTGTTTAACCCAGGCCGCCTGTAAAACTTTACATAAGACCAAAAAGTCCCGCTAAGAAACCTTAAGGGAAAGAATTAAGAAGGAAACTAAACACATGCCTCTTGAATTTTTGCTCGTGCTGATTGTAGCCGTTTTGCTGGTGGCGTACCTGACTTACGCCCTGCTGCAAGCAGAAAAATTTTAGGAAAATCTTAAGAAGGAAACCAATCCGATGACACTGAATGGAATACTCCAACTGGTGGTCTACTTTATCATCCTGCTGCTGATTACCAGGCCGATGGGTATCTATATCTACCAGGTATTCGCCGGGAAGAAAACCTTTTTACACCCGGTATTGCGCCCGGTCGAAAGAGGCATCTATAAAGTTCTCCGCCTTGACGAAACAAAAGAGATGAACTGGAAGGTCTATGCCGTCGCCATGCTGCTCTTTAGCCTGCTGACGATGTTGTTGACCTACCTGGTGTTGCGCTTACAGGATATTTTGCCCCTGAACCAGGCCATTGACGGCAGCGGCACCCATATCGGGAAAATGCCGGAAGCGCTGGCCTTTAATACCGCCGCCAGCTTTACCACCAACACCAACTGGCAAAACTACGTCCCGGAGGCCGGGTCGTATGCCGCATCAGGGGCAGCCAGCGCCGGGAGCGGCGTGACCTACTTTACCCAGATGACCCAGCTTGCTTTCCATAACTTCGTTTCGGCTGCGGTCGGCATCTCACTCGCCATCGCCTTTATCCGGGCCCTGGCCCGGCGCTCGGCCCGCGAAATCGGTAACTTCTGGGTTGACCTGGTCCGGTGCTGTCTCTATATCTTGCTGCCGGTCTGCCTCATTTTCGCGGTCGTGCTGGTCTGGCAGGGCGTTCCCCAGAACTTTAACGACTATACCGTGGCAACGACCCTTGAGGGCAATACCCAGGTTATCGCGCAGGGTCCGGTAGCGAGCCAGGAAGCTATAAAAATGTTCGGGACCAACGGCGGTGGCTTTTTCAATGCCAACTCGTCCCACCCGTTTGAAAACCCGACCCCCTTTAGTAACTTCCTGCAAATGCTCTCTATCCTGGCAATCGGGGCGGGCCTGACCTACGCTTTCGGGCGGTGGGTCGGCAACCAGCGCCAGGGCTGGGTCATTTTCGGCGCGATGGCGGTTCTATTGATAGCCGGTGCCTTCGTAATCTACGGCTTTGAGGCGGCGGGCAACCCGCTGGTGACAGCCCAGGGCGTGAACGTGGCGACGACCGATACCAACCCCGGCGGTAACATGGAAGGTAAAGAAGTCCGCTTTGGGATGGCGGCTTCCTCCCTTTTCGGAGAGGTGACGACCGCGGCCAGTTGCGGGGCGGTCAACTCCTTCTTTGATAGCTATACCCCTATCGCCGGGATGGTACCGCTTTTGAACATCGCCCTCGGTGAAATCGTGGTCGGCGGGGTGGGGGCCGGGTTCTACGGCATCCTGGTCTTTGTTATCCTCTCGGTCTTTATCGCCGGGCTGATGGTGGGCCGGACGCCCGAATACCTGGGCAAGAAAATCGAGGCCCGCGACATGAAAATGGTGATGCTGGTCGTGCTTATTCTGCCGTTGAGCATCCTCGGCTTTAGCGCCCTGGCCTCGATTAACGACATCGCCCAGCATAGTATTGCCAACCCTGGACCACACGGCCTGACCGAGATGCTCTACCTGTTTACCAGTTCGACCGGGAACAATGGCAGCGCCTTCGCCGGAATTACGGGTAACACCGATTTCTATAACACTTTAGGTGGGTTTGCGATGCTGATTGGCCGCTTCCTGATGATTATACCCATCCTGGCCCTGGCCGGGTCGCTGGTCAAGAAAAAGACCGTGCCCGCCAGTGTCGGCACCTTCCCGACCACCGGGCTGCTTTTCTCCGGGTTGCTGGTTGGCGTCATCCTGATTGTCGGGGCCCTGACCTATTTTCCGGCTTACTCGCTGGGACCGATTGTCGAGCAGTTCATTATGAACGCGGGCAAGTTATTCCAGGTCGGCTAAACCGGACATATAAGCAGCGTCAGGCCGCTTGAAAGTTAAGAGAAAGAAAAGAAATGTCTGAGCTAAACGTCAACAATTTGCAGGCCCCCGTAAATAGCGGGGTGGATTTGCCGGGGGGACCGAATCCCAAAAACACCCTGGCAAGCGCGCCCGGTCAGCCCGGAAACCGCCCGCACCGGGCCAGTTCCATCTTCGACCCGGTCCTGATTCGGCAGGCCATCGGCCCTTCACTCGCCAAGCTTGACCCGCGTGTCCAGCTAAAGAACCCGGTGATGTTTGTGGTCGAGGTCGGCAGCATCATCACTACCATCAGTTTTGTGGCCGGGTTTTTCGATGGGGCGAGCCAGAAAGACCAGTTCTTTGTCGGGTTTACCTCGCTCTGGCTCTGGTTCACAGTTGTTTTCGCCAACTTTGCCGAGGCGTTGGCCGAAGGACGCGGCAAGGCCCAGGCCGACACCCTGCGCCGCACCCGTACCGAGACTCTGGCGAAAGTTATTACCCGCAACCAGGCCGGGACACCTGAGGTCGAGACCCGCGAATTACCGGCCTCTCAACTTAAAAAAGGGGACGTGGTGCTGGTTGTGGCGGGACAGGTCATTCCGGGCGATGGCGAAATTGTCGAGGGTATCGCCAGCGTGGATGAAAGCGCCATCACCGGGGAGAGCGCCCCGGTTATCCGCGAGAGCGGCGGCGACCGCTCGGCGGTAACGGGAGGCACCAGGGTCCTTTCAGACTGGATAAAAGTCCAGGTTACCTCCAACCCCGGCGAAAGCTTTTTGGACCGGATGATTGCCCTGGTCGAAGGGGCTAACCGCCAGAAGACACCGAACGAAATCGCCCTCAACATCCTGATTGCGGGTCTGACCATCGTTTTCATGCTGGTCATAATCAGCCTCCAGCCTTACGCCATCTATAGCGGCGCGCCTCAATCCACCACTATCCTGGTAGCCCTGCTGGTCTGTCTTATCCCGACTACCATCGGCGGGCTACTCTCGGCCATCGGTATCGCCGGGATGGACCGCCTGGTGCAGCGCAACGTGCTGGCGATGAGTGGCCGGGCCGTCGAAGCCGCCGGGGACGTGGACGTGCTGCTGCTGGATAAGACCGGGACAATAACGCTCGGCAACCGCCAGGCCGCCGAGTTCGTACCGCTGCCGGGAATCAACGTGCGGGACCTGGCGGACGCTGCCCAGTTAAGCTCGTTGGCCGACGAAACCCCGGAAGGCCGTTCGATTGTGGTCCTGGCAAAGGAAAAATACGGTCTGCGGGGTCGCGAGGTGGCCGACCCTTCTGTCGAGTTCATCCCGTTTACGGCCCAGACCCGTATGAGCGGCATTAACTTTGACGGCACCGAGATTCGCAAGGGTGCCGCCGATGCCATCGTGAAATATGTGCGGTCGCGGGGCGGGGCCATTCCGCCGCAGCTTGAGGAAGTCGTGAGCGGTATCGCTAAAAACGGTGGTACGCCTCTGGTGGTGGCCCGCAACGACCGGGCGCTGGGTGTCATTTACCTCAAGGATATTGTCAAAGGCGGTATTCGCGAACGCTTCGACGAGTTACGGCGCATGGGTATCCGCACCGTAATGATTACCGGGGATAACCCCCTCACGGCGGCGGCGATAGCCGAGGAAGCCGGGGTAGATGATTTCCTGGCCGAGGCGACCCCCGAAACCAAGATGAAGCTGATTAAACAGCAGCAAGCAGGGGGCAAACTGGTGGCAATGACCGGGGACGGTACCAACGACGCCCCGGCCCTGGCCCAGTCTGACGTGGGGGTCGCCATGAATAGTGGCACGACCGCCGCCAAAGAGGCCGGGAACATGGTTGACCTGGATAGCAACCCGACCAAGCTTATCGAAATCGTGGAGGTGGGCAAGCAACTCCTGATGACCCGCGGGGCCCTGACGACCTTCTCGATTTCGAATGATGTCGCTAAGTACTTTGCGATTATCCCGGCGATGTTCGCGGTAGGGGCGGTGGTCGCCAACCCCAGCACCTCCCAGGACTATCTCAACTACCTGGGACCGCTCAACATCATGGGTCTGACCTCGCCCTACACGGCCATCCTGAGCGCGGTAATCTTCAACGCCCTGATTATCATTATGCTGGTGCCGCTGGCTTTGCGCGGTATCAAGTACCGGGCGCTGGGGGCCGCTTCCATCTTGCGGCGTAACCTCCTGATTTACGGCCTCGGCGGGGTAGTTGCACCTTTTATCGGCATCAAGATTATTGACGTAATCCTGACCGTGCTGGGTATCCGCTAGAAGTGACGCTCGTAGCGGTGGGAGGCCGGGAATAATAACCGGCCTCAACCCGCTTTCAGGCGAGAAAGAAAAGAAGAATTTAAAAGGAATTCTTAGGAAAATTAAAGGCAAGAAAATGTTAAAGACTTTAGGACGCGAAACCTGGAATTCGGTCAAAGTAATCGTAGTTTTACTGGTGCTAACGGTCATAATTTACCCTCTGCTGGTCTGGGGCATCGGCCAGGTCGCTTTTAACAAACAGGCCAACGGCAGCCTGATTACCAATTCGCAAGGGCAGGTTATCGGTTCGGAGCTTATCGGGCAGCAGTTTACCCGTGCAGAGTATTTCCATGGGCGGCCCAGCGCGGTTGGCTACAATGCCGCCGGGTCGGGCGCTTCCAACCTGGGGCCGACCAACCCCCAACTGATTGACGGCAACGGCAGCGAAGTGACCGTGACCGACGGGCAAACACCGCCGCCAAACGCTACCCCGGTCGCCGGGAAACCGAATACTTACTACGTACCGGGCAGTTACCTGGGCGTCAAGAATTACGCCGAACAATTCCGCCAGGAAAACGGCCTGGCCGCCGATGCCAAGTTGCCCGCCGATATTGTGACGGCCAGCGGGAGCGGTCTCGACCCTCAAATTTCAGTTGACGCGGCCACCCTACAGGTCAACCGGATTGTCCAGGCTCGCAAAGCCGAGGGCGGTAAAGCCGCCTCGATTACCCCGGAGCAAGTTAAAACTTTGATTGACCAGAATACTGATGGCCGCGACCTGGGTATCCTGGGCGAGCCGGGCGTCAATGTTTTGAAGTTAAACCTGGCCCTGGATAACCTGTTTGGTGCGCCGCCTGCCCCGGCCAAATAATTCTTTAGCTAAAAAGAATCGAGACAGACCGGAAACCCACAGTTGGCCCGAAATTTTCGGGCCAACTCTACCAAGACGAGCAAAAGGCGTATTTACATATGGAATGGTTAATCCTGGCGGTTATTTTCCTGGCCCTGGCCGGAATGTTGAACCTGTTGTTTTTCCTGCTTCAAAGACACCGGAACGAATTATAATAGTTAAAGTATGAGCGAAGAGGAAGAAAATTTAAACCGGCAAACTAACTCCCGGCCCAGGCCGCGCCAGTTGTCGCTCTCCGAAATCATGGAATCCCCGGCAGGATTTGAGTCTGACGGCGACAACCACGGCCCACCGGGTGAGCAAGACCCGGAGGTCAACGAAGAGCGGCCTCCGTTTTGGCGTCCCTACCGCAACCGGGGCAGCCTCAAAATATTCCTGGGCGCGGCGGCAGGGGTCGGGAAGACCTATGCCATGCTCGAAGAAGCCCGCGACCTCAAGGCCCAGGGTATGGATGTGGTAATCGGTTACGTGGAACTGCATGGCCGCAAAGAAACCGAAAAATTGCTGCAAGGTTTCGAAATAATCCCGCGCCGCCAGGTTGAATACCGGGGCACTGTTCAAGAGGAAATGGATACCGCCGCTGTCCTGGCCCGCCAGCCCCAGCTTGTGCTGGTGGATGAGTTGGCTCACACCAACCCGCCCGGCCTGGACCACACCAAGCGCTACGAAGACATCGAAGAAATCCTGGCTGCCGGGATTGATGTCTATAGCACCGTGAACGTGCAGCACCTCGAAAGTCTCAATGATCGGGTCTACGAATTGACCAAAACGCGGGTGCGGGAGACTTTCCCCGACCGCATCCTCGACCTGGCCGATAACGTTGTCCTGATTGATTTGCCGCCCGAAGAATTGCGCGAACGGATTCGCCAGGGCAAGGTCTACCGCCAGGACAAGATTTACCAGGCCCTCAATAATTTCTTCAAGACCAGCAACCTCCTGGTCTTGCGCGAACTGGCCCTGCGCGAGACCGCCGACGCGGTGGAGAGCAGCGCCAGCCAGCGCCACCATAAAGATAGCGATGAGGTCAGCGAGGAAGAACCCCTTTCGGCTAACTCTTTTGTCCTGATTTGCGTTTTACAAAACCCCCGCGAGGCCAGAATAATCCGGCGAGGCTGGCGAATAGCCCGCCGTTTGAACGCCCCGGTCGAAGTCGTGACGGTCTGGACCGACGACAACCGGAAAGCTTCGCAGGAAGAAGCTATCGCCCCTCTGCGCCTCCTGACCCGCTCGTTGAAGATGCCGTTTATTGAATTGAGTGGTGACCCGGTGGAACTCCTGGTAAACGAGGCCCGCACCAAACGCGCCACGCTTGTTGTAATCGGCGAAAGCTCCCGCCCCACCTTGCGGGAGCGGCTGTTCGGCGGTTTTACCGATAAAGTCCTTCGCCAGTTGAGGGGCATCGACGTTTATATTGTCAGTCTCACGGCCTAGAGCAGGCCCGGACTGACTTTGAGCATCGGTTTGGTGGGGCAAATGACCAGTTCGAAATAATAGCGGCCCATTTCTTCCGGGGAATAAGGCATGTTGTTGGTCAGCCACCATTCTATCAGGCTGATGCTGGCGGTGATGCTGTGATGCGCAATGATTTCGAGTGGGACCGGGCTATCGGGCTCGGCCTTGTGGGTGGTGACGATACGCTGTTCCACCTTGGCGATAACCTGCTTCATAATCTCCTGGCTGCCCAGCAATACCCGCACGATTTCGGAATGATCCGCCACATACCTGAATAAAGTCAGCCCAAACAGCCTGGGGTCGCCCCCTGCGTCGACCGGCGAAAGCAAGTCAATGATTTCTTCCAGGACCACCTCCCCCACCCCTTTGAGCAATTCATTTTTATCCCGGTAGTGCCGGAAAAAAGTAGCATAGCCCACGTTGGCCCGGTTGGTAATATCCCGGATGGTCACCGCTTCGTAGCCTTTTTCCAGCGACAGCGCAATCAGGGCCCGGCTGAGTAGCTGCCGGGTCCGGCGATGCCGCCGGTCCTCGCTGGCCGGGTTCGGAGTGACCCGGTCGGGAACTCTCGCTCCTTCTAAATTTTCCATTGACCCATAATCTTTTTCTTGTTTAACCATAGCTATAAATTTCACAAATGACTATTGACTTACGCCGAATTATGATATACACTATATTATATTATACACAGTCTATTGGAACGTTGCAACTCCCAGGCGATCTAGCAAAGGAGTTGTAGAAATAGGCTTTGTAGAGATTTACCCGAAAAGCAGCGGGGCTGCGGGTCTGCTGGCTTTGCGGTGTTCGCTGCCGACACATCGCATCCCCGGTTTGAAAAGTAGGTATTGTTTTACAAATTTAGAAGCTTTTAGGTAAGAGGAAAAGCAAGATGGGTAGATTTTTACATAACCTGGGCATATTCTTTTTTACAAAGAAATGGTGGGTTATCGCGTTCTGGGTGGTCATTTTAGCCATCCTGGGGACCGGGGCGGGCGTTTTCTACAAACCCGTCAGCAACGCCATTTCCATTCCAGGCACCGAGGCCCAGGTTGCCATTGACCGCGTAGCCCAATTATTCCCCAGCACGGGTAAAGGCTCCGGCACGATTGTTTATCATACCACCGATAAAAAAGTAAGTGATTTTCAAAGCGCAATCGAATCCAACCTGACCCAGGTCAAAAGCGTGACCGGGGTCGTAAACGTAGTCAGTCCCTTTATCAATCCTAACGCGGTTTCAAGTGATGGCAAGACCGCCTATGCGCTGGTCCAGTTGAAGGACGGGTCCGGCCAGATAGATAAAGCCATTCTCGACCAGATTGCCAGTATTACAGGCAGTATCAATAATAACGGCCTTGAGGTCGAACGGGCCGGGGGCCTGATTTACCTCGGCGTGGGTGAAATTATCGGCGTCACCGAAATCGTTGGTGTCCTGATAGCCCTGATGGTGCTGGCAATAACCTTTGGCGCGTTGATTGCCGCCGGGATGCCGTTGCTTATCGCCATCCTGGGGGTCGGTATCAGCGTGGCCGGGCTGTTTTCGCTCAGCCAGGTCGTCAATATTAGCTCAACCACCCCGGTCCTGAGCCTGATGCTCGGCCTGGCGGTCGGTATCGACTATTCGCTCTTTATCATTTCACGCTACCGTAACCTGCTCCTGGAAGGCCATAGCTACAAGGACGCTGCGGGCCGGGCCATCGGCACCGCCGGGAACGCCGTTATTTTCGCGGCGACCACGGTGATTATCGCTTTGTCCGCCCTGAGCGTTGTCAACATTCCTTTTATGACCACCATGGGCCTGGCCGGGGCTGCCGCGATTGCGGTCGCCGCCCTGGTCGCTGTCTCGGTCTGCCCGGCCATTTTCGGTATCGCCGGGAAAAATATCTTTGGTAAGAAGACCGCCGCTAAAATTGCCGAGGCGCAGCAGCAAGGCGTGATTGCTCATCACTCTGTCAGCCAATCGACTATCTGGTATAAGGGTGGGCGCATCCTTACCCGCACCCCGGTAGTGCCGATTATTTTCAGCCTTATCGTGGTAGCGTTGCTGGCCTTCCCGGTGACAAATCTGAAACTCGGCCTGCCCAACGACGAATACGCCGCTGCGAATACCACCCAGAAAAAAGCTTACGATTTGCTCTCCAACGCCTTTGGGGTCGGATTTAATGCGCCTTTAATCGTGCTGGCCGATAATGTCCCGCCTGTCACGGATGCCGATAAGGCGGCGGTCCGGTCCGCTCTGACGGCGGCTTTCCAGAAGCAGATTGATGCCCAGACGGCTGCGATGACGGCCAAATTCCAGAAGCAAGCCGCCGAGGCCAATACCCCGGAACTCAAGGCCAAGTTGCAGCAGGACATCGCGACAGCCCAGACCGAGGGCCAGAAACAACTGGAAGCGGCCAAGGCTCAGCTTGAAACCCAGATTGCCCAGTATTCCAACCTGGCCGAACTGAATAAAATCGCGACCCAATTGAACCAGGTTTCCGGCGTTAAGGTCGCCCAGCCTGCCTCGGTCACCGCCGACGGCAAGACCGGGATTATCCAGGTAATCCCCGCCAGCGCCCCTTCGGCTCAGCAGACCTCCGACCTGATAACCAATATCCGCACCAACCCGGCGAAAGCCAGCGGCAACCCGCAGGTTGCGCTCTCCGTGACCGGCTATACCGCTCTGCAAGACGATATTAACACCAAGCTGGCTAACGCCTTGCCGGTCTACCTGGTCGTGGTAGTGGGTCTTTCCCTGATACTGCTGCTGATTGCTTTCCGCTCAATCCTGATACCGATAAAGGCAACCGTCGGATTCCTGTTTTCGGTCCTCTCAATGTTTGGTGCCACGGTGGCGATTTTCCAGTGGGGTTGGTTGGGTATCGCGGACGCGGCCCCGATTATCAGCTTCATGCCCATCATAACCACCGGTATCCTGTTCGGGCTGGCGATGGACTACGAATTCTTCCTGGTATCGAGCATGCACGAGGTTTACGCCAGGACCAGTGACCCCAAACGGGCCGTTGAAATCGGCTTCAGTATGGGTGCCAAAGTGGTCACGGCGGCGGCAGCGATTATGGTCGCGGTCTTCGCCGGGTTTATCGGCAACCACGACGCCAATATCCGGTCTATCGGGTTTAGTCTGGCGATTGGGGTGTTCGTGGATGCCTTTATCGTCCGTATGACCCTGGTACCCGCCGTGATGTACCTGCTCGGCAAATCGGCCTGGTGGATTCCGAAATGGCTGGACAAAATCCTGCCGCCGGTATCTATCGAGGGTGAGGCGGAAGAAGGCGACTTCGATACAAGCGAAGCGGTTGAGCCGGTCCGGTAGCCGGAACCGCTAATCATTAAGATTTAACCTGACGGTGGGTTACCTGGCGCGTCCAAAAGGCGTGGCGGGTAACCCACTTTTATTTCTGGATAAAACCTCTTTTTCCTGCTTTCTCTGCCAATTTCAAAAACTAACGAAAATCTTATACACATCCCCTTGACTTAGAGCACTCTAACTATTCTATACTAGGGCTATGACAAATACTATTACTATTGCGCCACCAGAGGCCACCCTGACCATCAAGCAGGTGGCGGCGCAGAGTGGTTTAAGTGAATACACCCTGCGCTATTACGAGAAAATCGGCCTGATTGAGCCGATTCCTCGTGACGAAAGCAGCGGGCACCGCCGCTACCGGCCCGAAACCGTCCAGCAACTGGAATCGCTTTCGTGCCTGCGGGCGTGCGGTCTTTCCCTCGACGATATGCGGATTTATTTGAAGAAAGGGCTACACGATGACGCTTCCGTCGCCGCCGAGAAAAAAGCCCTGTTCCAGGCTCACGCCGCTAAAGTTGCCGAGGAAATCCGCCAGCTCGAAATTCGCCAGCGGTACTTGAACGGGAAGATTGCCTACTGGGATGCGCGTCTCAAAGGCGACCTGGTACTGGCCGAGCAAATCGCGGCCCAGAACCATGAAATCGCCAGCGAGCTAAAATAATTATTTAAAATAGCAAAGGATAATCAATTTTCATGAGCAAAACATGGTTTATTACGGGTGTCTCGCGCGGGTTTGGCCGGGAATGGGCGGAAGCCGCCCTGGAACGTGGGGATAACGTAGCCGCGACCGCCCGCCACCTTGATACCCTGGATGACCTGGTCGAAAAATATGGTAAAGCCCTCCTACCCATTCAACTTGATGTTACCGACCGCCAGGCCGATTTTGCAGCCGTCCAGAAAGCCGCCGAATACTTTGGCAGGCTCGATATTGTCATAAACAATGCCGGGTACGGCCACTTTGGCGTAATTGAAGACCTGACCGAAGAAGAAGTCCGCGCCCAGCTCGAAACGAATTTCTTCGGCGCATTGTGGATTACCCAGGCTGCCCTGCCGATTATGCGGGCCCAGGGTTCCGGCCATATCATCCAGGTTTCAAGTATTGGCGGCATCAGCGCCTTTCCCGGTATCGGGGCTTACCACGCCTCCAAGTGGGCCCTTGAAGGTTTTTCCCAGGCCCTCTCGCAAGAGGTGGCTTCCTTCGGTATCAATGTCACGCTGATTGAGCCGGGTGGGTTCTCGACCGACTGGGCCGGTCCATCGGCCAAACACAGCGAGATAAGCCCGGCTTACGCTCCTATCTGGGAAGCGCGGCGGCAGAACGCTGTTAGCGCAAAACGGGGCGACCCCCAGGCTACTCGCGGCCCTATCCTCAAGATAGTTGATGCCGAAAAACCGCCCCTGCGCGTCTTCTTCGGTACCGCCCCGCTCGAAATCGCTACCAAAGACTATGAATCCCGGCTGGCGACCTGGCGGGAATGGCAACCGGTTTCAATCGAGGCCCAGGGAGAATAATTCGGTGTAGGGTGCTTTGTTGTCATTCCGCGCGCAGCGACACCCTTTAGGTCGCACCTACGGGCGTCCCCGGTCCGTTGGACAATATCACGGTCGCTGGCGCGTGGTATCGAAATTTCCCAGACTTTGTTCGCGCTCAGAGGGTGTAACAAGTATTTGAGACAAGAAAACAAAGAACCGGGCTAACTTCTTCAAATAATAAAAGAAGTTAGCCCGGTTCTTTTAATTCGCTCTAAGGCCGGTTTAGTTTTCCGGCTTGAGGTACTTGTTGAACCATCCGGCGACCCTGGTTAGAAGGTCGCGCTGGTGATGCATCTCTTTGATGGTGTGCGGTTCGCGGGGATAGACCACCATCTCGACGGTCTTGCCCAGGATACGCAACGCGTTGTAAAACTCCCGGCCCTGGCCTAACCGGACCCGCTCGTCGCTGCCGCCGTGCAATAGCAGAGTCGGGGTCGTCACTTTCGTGACATAGGTGATAGGCGAAGAACGCAGGAAGATTTCCGGGTTGACGTAGGGAGTCGTCAGGAATTGCTGGGTCGGCAGCCAGTTGGAAATATCGGCAGCCTGGAAGCTAAAGAGGTTGGTCACCCCCGCCCCGACAATAGCCGCCTTGAAGCGGTCGGTGTGCCCGACGGCCCAACTGGTCATGTAGCCGCCATAACTCCAACCGCCGATACCCATCCGGTCCGGGTCCACCAGGCCCCGCTCAATCAGGGCGTCTACCCCGCTCAAGAAATCGTCGAAGTCGCCAATACCCCAGTTTTGCTTGTTGGTCCAGGAGAAATCGCGGCCTCGCCCGGCGCTACCACGTGGATTAGCCAGCAAAACAGCGTAGCCGTTGGCGGCCAGCCACTGGCCCCAGTCGTGCCAGTTAGCCATAAAGCGGTCGAGCCAGTACCAGGTCGGCCCGCCGTGGACATCCACCACCAGCGGATAGCGTTTGCCTTCCTCGTAGCCGCTCGGATAGATTAAAACACCCTCGATGTCCCGGCCATCCGGCGCTTTCCAGCTAATAGATTCGGTCTGGCCCAGGCTGACCTCGGAAAGGAAAGCATTGCAGTGGCTAATTTGAGCGGTTTCGCCGTCAAGGTCAATCGCCCAGACATCGCCGGGGTGGGTGCCGTCTTCCAGCACCGTCGCCACATGGCGCCCATCCTGGCTGGCGGTAGCCTGGAAACTCCAGCTATTCACTTCCGCCGGAATCCGAGGCAATTTGATTTCTTCGACTTCCCCACCGCTCGCGGCGACCTTACCCAGGCGGGTAAGCGTGCTGTCCACCGCGATTACTAGCAGATTATTGTTGTCGAGCCAGTCTGTCCAGTAGATGCCTCCCGCGTAGTCCTGGGTAACCACTTTGGGAGCGCCGCCCTGGTAAATGGCCCACAATTCGTTGGCCGATTCCTGGAACTCGGTCCCGTTGTTTATCCAGGCGAGCGATTTTCCATCCGGAGAACCCTTCAGGCCGGAGGTGGCATATTTAATCTGGGTCAGCTTCTCGCTCTTACCGTCTTTGTCGAAAGCCAGGATGTTCCAGCCGTGCGACTCATTGAGTACGGGGGCCCGGCTGGTCAGGACCGCCCAGCTACCGGCGTAGTAGGCAAAACCCTGGACCTGGTAATCCTCGGTGGTAATCAGTTTGGGTTCGCCCGCGCCTTCGGCGTCTATCGTCCAGAGGCGGGAATACTTGTAATTGTGGTCGTAATATTCGGCGTCGTCCCGCACCTTGATGCGCTCATCTTCCGCTTCATCGGTGCCATCCACCGCGAGATAGCCGATAGTAGTCCCGTTCGGGCTCCACTTGAGGCTGGTAACCCCACCCTTGGCGGAAGTGAGGCGCTTGCTTTCGCCGGTTGCCCCTACCGGTAGCGTGTAGAGTTGGGCCACATCGGCTTTGTCCCGGTCAGAGAGGAAAGCCAGGGTCTTGCCGTCCGGGCTCCAGCGCGGGGTGTGGTCAGCGTGGTTGCCCGCCGAGATTTTACGGGGAGCCGCCGAACCGTCAAATGGCACCAGCCAGATGCTGGCTGCCGCCGTCTTGAAACCGGGTTCACTATAGCTCTTGGTCACGGTAAAAGCTACCTGGGTACCGTCCGGGCTGACCTGGGGGTCAGCTACCACGTCCAGGGCAAAAAGGTCGTCAAGCGAAAACGTTCGCAAAGAGGGCATCGTAAGTCTCCTGTAAAAAGACCGCCACGGTGCGGCCATATTTTTGTAAGGTTATAAATAAAAGAGTTATTGTTTCTTATGGATGCGGCCACCAAAGCGGACCCATTCAATCTCGCCCGCTTCGTTCCGAATAAAGGCTATGATGCCACCCTTGAAAGGAAAATCGAGCATCATCGCTTCATCCGGGCTGGTAAAGGCCAGCCTGACCGGCGGCGGTGTAGGTGTGGCCGGGGAGTCCGGTTTGGGGAACCCGCCCTGGGACGTTGACTGCAAATAGAGTTCGCCATCTTTTAATTCGATAGCTACCCTGGATAAAATCGCCCTGTACTCCCCGGTGTACGCGCCGAATTCGTCCGAGTCCAACTGAAGATACTCGACCTCGGCGGCAGGTACATCCAGGTAATTTTCAAAGGCCCATTTTGCTACCTCGCCGCACAGGTTGGTTCCGCTCGTCGCGTTCGTGACGACCGTAATCGCAAACTTGCGTTCCGGGGCAATCTGTAACAGCGACATCTGACCGTTACTGGCCCCGCTGTGGCCGATTAAATAGACCTCCCCGGCTTGGTGAATCATCCAGGAGATACCGACCCAATCGTTTTTGGTGGGGCCGGGGGCCTGTTTGGCCTGCATCAACTTCATGGTCTCCGGCTTCAAAAGCTGGACGGTTTCGCCGTCAGGGGTCTGCCAGGAACCATCACCCATCTGGAATTGGGCGTAGCGCAGCAGGTCTTTGACATTGGTCGTCAACCCGCCGAGCGGGGCGCTGGTGCGCGATAAAGCCCAGGGTTGTTTGACATCGGTCGGGGTATCGTCAAAATAAACCTGGTGGCCGACCGCGAAGCGGTGGACAATCGCTTCTTCGGGGAAATAGAAGGTGTGGTCGAGGCCGAGCGGGTCCAGGACCAGGTCGCGCACGGCCTGTTCGTAGGTCTTCCCGGTCACGACTTCGATGGCGCGTCCGGCCAGGGCGTAACCCGCGTTGTTGTAAGAGTAAGTTGTACCCAGGGGGGTCCATTGGGGTAAATCGGCCATCCCGGCGACATTCTTCGCCAGGGCGTCGTCGCCGCGCCCAAAATCGCCAAAATAGTCCCCGGCCCAGCCGCCATTGTGGTTGTAGACGTGGCGCAGGGTCGCTTTTTCGTTAGCTTCGGGGTCGCTCAATTTCAAGTCGGGCAGGTATGTTTTAAGGGGTGTATCCAGGTCAAGTTTGCCCTGCTCAACCAGCCGCATGGCCGCTGTCGCGTTAAAGGTTTTGCTGATAGAGGCGATTTGAAAAAGGGTCTGGTCGTCCACCGGGAGGGGATGGTTGATGTTGGTGACGCCAAACCCGGCGGTATATTCGACGCCTTCGTAGAAGACCCCGACCGCCGCCCCCGGCACGCCCAGCCGTTCGAGGGCTTCGGTCACGACCTGGCCTAATTCGGCAAATTTTGTGTTTCCTACAGTCTCCGTAGCAGTCATATTTCTCTCCAATTTAAAAGATCTTAACGTCAGAACTGGCTCTGTTCGAACCGGGCCACGATTTGCCGGGCGCATTCCTCCGTGGTATTGGCTGCGGTATCCACCACCAGGTCGTAACCATGAGTTGACTCGACCAGCCCGTATTGAAATTTCACAAATCCCAGGTCGCGGTCGCCGCGCGCTTGTTCACGCTGCTCGGCTACTTCAAGGGGACAGTAAACTTTCACAAGCAGCACGGATAGTCCGGCCAGTTTAGCCATACAACTTTCCAGGTAATCCTGGCTGAGCATGACATCATCCACAATCAGGTTACGCCCGGTCCGGGCCAGGTTTTCGATGGTATCGAGCATGGCCTGGCCCAGGTCCTGGGCAAAAGGCCCGGTCTTGATTTCGGTCCCGCGGTCGCTTTTTTCCAGGGTAAATCCATCCGGGTGTTCGTTCCAGTAGCCCGGCGGCATCATATAGATAAACAGGTCGATTCCCAGGTAAAGGTAAGGCTCCGGCAGGGTTCGTTGTAATTCACGAGATAGGGTGGTCTTACCAGCACTGGAAATGCCGCTTAAATAGATTATTTTGCCGTTTGGCCGGTTCGTCATTGAAAAAAAGCCTTTGTGTTGATAGAGTTTGAGCAGATTAATGTCTCCAAAGATGCGAGTCCAGGGCATCCCGGAAAGCATTACCGGGCAGATTACTACCCCTGATTGTAATAAAAATTGCCCGCCCTGAAAAGGTAATTAGCAATGTAGCTTTCATGAGCAGGGGTCTTGCACCCTTAATTGGGTGCAAGACCGGCCTTTTACTGCTTATTTGGTTGTAAATTCAGGCTCAAGACAGCCAGACATCAATGTACCGGGAATAGCCAGTGGCGTCCCATTTGAAGCCCTGGACCTTCTTGGCCGCGCCGACCTGGATCCAGTCGGTGGCAATCGGCACAATCAAGGCCGAGTCGAAAATCACCTTTTCAACCGCTTTTACCGCCTCCAGGCGGGCCGCCGGATCCAGGGTGGCATCGGCTTTGCCAAGCTGGGTATCGAGGGCCGGGTCGCTGCTCTGGCCTGTCCAGCCGGGGCTCTTGAATAGCAGGGAGAGAATGGTAGGGTCGGGCCAGGTCCAGCGCATCAGGTCGAGGTCGAAATCACCTTTTTTGAGCATCGTCTGGAGCGAACTGAACTCAACAATCTGGGCATCCACGTTTAACCCGATGGCTTTCAGGTTCGCCTGGATGAGTTCGACAGCTCTTTTCTGCTGGGCGTACCCGCTGTAGGTGACCAGTTTGATGTTTAGCGGAGCGCCATCTTTTTCCATCACGCCACTGCCGTTGGCCTTGTAACCCAGGTCGGCCAGCAAGCTTTTGGCCTTGGCCGGGTCGTAGGAATAGCCAGGGTTGGAAGAATCCCACCCGGCCACACCCACCGGCATCGGGTTGGTATTCACGGTGGCGTAACCGCCCCAGGCGGTATCTACCAGCGATTTCTTATCAATGGCGTAAGCGATGACCTGGCGCATCTTGGGGTCGGTCCAGGGCGCTTTGTTCGGGAATTCAAGGAAATTCATGTTGGTCGCGGTCTTCCACTGGAAGACGTTGAAGTTGCTATCCTTGATAATCAGGTTCGCGCTTTCCGGGTCGAGCCCATAGAGGTCCACCGAGCCCTGTTGCAAAGCGGCCAGGCGGGTGCCGGGTTCGGTGATTATGGAGAAATCAATCTCGTCGAGGTAAGCCGGACCACCCTTGTTAGCGTCGTCCTCGCGCAAATTTTTGTAGTTGGGGTTCTTGACCAGCACAATCTGCGACCCGGTCGACCAGCTTTTGAACATGAAGGCTCCCGAACCGACCGGGTTGCGCGAGAACTGGTCGCCCAGTTTCTGGACGGCGGTCGGCGAGACAATCCCGCCATAGCCGAGACTGATGTTGGTAAAGAAGGGCGCGAAAGCTTCTTTGAAGTGGAAGACCGCCGTCGATGCGTCGGGGGCGTCCACCGAAGTCAGGGTGCCCATCTGGGCCAGGGCCGGGGAAGCGGTCTTAGGGTCGAGGATGCGGTCGAAGCTGAATTTCACGGCGTTGGCGTCCAGGGTGGTTCCGTCGGTGAATTTCAGGCCGGACCGGATTTTGAAGGTCAGGGTCTTGCCGCCGTCGGTGATTTGCCACGATTCGGCCAGCCAGGGGTGGGGCAGACCGTCCGCCCCGATATAGACCAGGCGGTCATAAATCAGGTCGTTGAGGCTATCCGAGGTCAAGAGGATGGTCTTGGCCGGGTCGAGCGCGTCGGGGTCTTCCCCGATGACCAGGTGAAGGGTGCCGCCGGACTTGGGTGTAGCGCCGGAAGCAGCGGCAGTGGTCGCGGCAGCCGTAGTCGCAGCGCTTGTGGCGGCAGCAGTCGAAGCCGCAGCGGTGGTGGCTCCGGCAGCGGCGGTAGTCGCGGCAGCAGTGGTCGCGGCGGCGCTTGGGGATGAGAACGACGAAACGTTACCTACCTGGATAGGCGTATTGACGACCTGGGTAGTGGAAGGTACCGCCGAGGTGGCGGTCGGGCTATCACCGCAAGCCGTCAGGACCAGCCCGGTCATTAGCACCAGGCAGACCAGCAGCGCCGTGTGTCTTGCCCCGATTAGGTTCCGGCGGTGCGCCCCTTTGCGGATTATCCCCAACAAACCTGTTTGAGCAGAAAGGGGACGCGGAGTTCCTTTGTCTTCCATATCTGGAATCCTCCTGTTAAAATTTATCTTTTCTATCCAATCTCCGGTTAGATGTGTTTCCAGAACGAGCCAGATTAGCCCCAAAAGCGGGCCAATCTACGAGCGATAAAAGTGAAAAAGCAGTTATATTCCTACGCAATTGACAGGTTGTCCGAGCAAAACAACCTCTTTGTTGTCGGATAGTTTTTTAGACCATTCTCCAAAATGATCTGGCAGGGTCGAGCATTCACAAGTTAAAAAAAAGAATATAGCTAAAAATCTGGATAAATAATTGCCTGGTGAGTTTAAGCAGTTAAGAACGTGAAGTCGAGCGATTTATTTCGTTGATGGCAGTTTCCAGCGACATAGCCTGTTGCCACAGGCTATCAAAAGCGACTCTCAGCAGGGCGACGGTGGAAAAATGTTCGATAAACATGCCGCTGAACCCGCCGGTCACGCTTTCCTTAAAAGGATCAAAATCCTCTTTGGTAAACTCGTTGAGTATCAGTAAAGCCCGGTCCTGGTCACCTATGATTAGCTTGGAAGGCAGGGAGGGCACCACCCCGACCTCGACCCCTTTGGCCTGGTTTTCCAGGATAGCTGACAGGGCATCTTTATTCTGACACTCGGTAATTTCGAAAATAGACTTGACCCGGACCCCTCGTTCGAGCGCCGCGTGGACATAACCCTGGCTGGCTTTAACCGAGATATTGTAGGGCGCCTTGCTCAGGAACACGATTTCCTGCCGGGCCTCCTGCAACAACCGCAGATAAACCTTGGCCGTCAGGTCGGCGTTGCTGAGAAAATGGATTTTGGTCGTAACAAGGCTTGGCGCGGTTTCCAGGCTTTTGTAGAGGGGCAAAAGTTTTTCGCCGGTAGCAAAGGCCAGTTTTTCCTTGGCGTCCAGGTCGCGCCGTTCGGTCTCTATCTTGCGCTGCAACCCTTCTTTCGGGTTGACCGCCGTGTATTTCTTTTTCTTGCCCGATGTTTCGTAGCAAAGACCGTAGGCGCTGAGATTTATCAAAATCTCGTAAATTTTTGCCCTGGGCACCCCGCTAAGTTTGCAGGCGTCCACCGCTGTCAGGCTGCCGTAATTTACCAGCGAAAAATAGACTTTCGCTTCGCTGGCTGTCAGGCCAATATCCAGCAAATTCTGCCAGAGACCCGGCTCAATGCCTTCCGGTTGCCCGGTCGGTTGGCTGACTGACTGGTCACCGGGCTGGCCGTCAGACTGACCTGGGTTCCTTCCGAACCCTTTCAGGTCCCCGGTATCGCTCTCGATTTCAATATTGAAGTTATCCAAATCCTAACCCTTAACTATTCAAAGAAATAAAGAGCAACCCTAATAAAAGAAACGAAGCCGTTTTCGAGCCCCAAAGGTGTCGTTTCAAGGAATTTATGCATTTGGCCGTGTGTTAGAAACCAGGTCGGGATAAATTGTTGCTACTTAAAGTAGCATCAAAGTTTGATAAACTGATTGTACAAAACGAATCAGGGGTTGTCAATTCTCATCTTGCACAAAAATAGCCGGGATTCTTGTTGAGGTTGCACTAGACAACTCCATCTTTCCCGGCTAAACTGGCCCGCAATCGGCTATCCTCCCACCATTTCCTGCTCTTACACGATGGAAGACTTGATAGCAGGTCCACAAAATTTATCGCTTTTTCTTAAATCTGGTTTAGCGACAACCAGGAACCCAGTTAGCGGCCTGTAAAGCGCTGCTTTTCGGTACGGTCAATCTGGACTACCCGGCCATCCTGGATGGTTATCTGTATATACCCGAATTTTATGTGGCGGACCGCTTCCAGCACCTTCGCCAGGATTTCTTCTTCTTCCTGGGTCAGCGAGGCCGGTTTAGCGGGAGTGAGGTTAAAGTTTCCCCCCAAATTGCACCTGAAAAACTTTCCTTTACAAATTTACAGGAAATATTGCATGCTAAATTAACCCTGTCAATAAGGAGACCAGTAGAACATGATAGATTTTATCAAGAATATGTCCGAATTTATTCCAGGCCGGGCCAACCCTCGATTGAAGGCGAGTGTTATAATAATTTCGGTAATATCGGTTTATTTTTTAAGGATGGATGGACGAGCCCGCAAGCCCGTCCTGCCCGGCAGGTATAGCAAAATTGGCAAAGCTTTTACTGGTTGAAGACAACCTGAACCTGGCAAAGATAATCGCGGAAGAACTGGCCCAGGCCGGCTTTAAGGTTAGCCAGGCCGCCGACGGTCTGAGCGCCCTCGAACTAAACGCCCGCGAACAGCCGGACCTGATAATCCTGGACTGGATGCTGCCCAAACTCGACGGTATTGGCGTTTTGCAGCAGATTCGCCAGCGTTCGGCCACCCCGGTCCTGATGCTGACCGCCCGTGACGAGGAAGCCGACCGGATTTTTGGCCTCAACGCCGGGGCTGACGACTACCTGACCAAACCCTTTAGCACGGGCGAACTGGTGGCGCGGGTCCAGGCCCTCTTACGCCGGATGGAACTTATCAAACAAATCCTGGCCGGGGACCGGGGCCAGGTTGCCGGGGCCGCCGCCCCGGTCGCACCGTTGGTCCACGGGCCGCTCCGCCTGGATAGCGAAGCCCGCCTGGCTTATCTCAACGGCGACCCGGTGGATTTGAGTTCGGCGGAGTTTGATTTGCTGCATCTTTTCCTGCGCAATCCGGGCCGCGCTTTTAGCCGTTCCTATTTGCTCGATACTATCTGGGGCGAGGATTACGTGGCCGGGGACCGCTCGATTGATAACATGGTTTTGCGGCTTCGTAAGAAGCTGGGAGTAGTTGGCAACGAAATAGAGACAGTCTGGGGTATCGGTTACCGGCTGCGGGCAGAGCAGAAATGAAAATTCCGCAAGTATGGTCCTACAACCTGGCTACCACGACGACGGTCAGCGCCCTGTTCGCCGTAGGTTGGTCGTGCCTGATGATACTTTTTGGTAGCGGGCTCGATGCCGGGCCTTTCGCGACCAGCCTGGGTTTTGGTATCGTGGCCTGTGTGCTGATTTTTGCTTTTATGCTGGAATTGCCGGGCGGGAACTGGTTACAAAAACTATTTTACGAAATATTCCCGGCGGGGACGTGCGCGGCTTTAATCGGTCTTGGACCCCTGACTCTGGTCTTTTTGCTGCGTATCCCTAACCTGGTGGGTCTCGGCGGCTATACCCTCGGTCTGCGTGAATTTTACCTGCCATTGCTATTGACGCTCGGCCTGGGCGCGGTCTCCTACCTGGTGGTGCGGTTGGTGGCCCGGCCTTATGCCTGGTGGACCCGTCTCCGCCAGCGCAGCCTGGTCTGGGAAATCGCGCACGCTCAACTCCGCCTGGTCGTAGTCGGGACCGGTGTGTTGCTGGTCATCCTCCTTTTCTGGTTTTTTTCACGCCTGGGTGTCGGCTACTCCCTCTCTCCCCAGAACTTTCTCCAACTCATAACAATGGTTATCGGTATCGTGGGGCTTTTCGGCATCATGACCGGTATCCTGCTAGGCATCGTGGTAGTCCCGGCGGCTATCCTCTCCTACTTTAGCGCCCAGCGGATAACCCGCCGCATCAATAACCTGATTATCGCTACCGGCACCCTGCGGGAGGGCGATTACCAGACCCGCGTGCTGGTGGAAGGCCAGGACGAGGTAGCCCGGCTCCAGACCGATTTCAACGCTATGGCTGAAATAATGCAGCAGGATGTCCATAATTTGCAGGCCCAGCGCGAGGCGGTCGAGAAGTTGCTCGAATCGCGCCGCCGCCTGTTTGCCGGGGTTTCCCACGAACTGCGCACACCGCTATCTATCCTAAACAGCTATCTCGAAGCTATCAAGAAGAGGTCGAATGTACCGCCCGATTTGCGACAATACCTGGCGGTGATGGAGCAGGAAACGGCGCACCTGCAACGCCTGATAAATGACCTCTTTACCCTGGCCCGCACCGACTCCGGGCAACTGGAAATTGCGGTCCAGCCGTTAGAGGTCGGACCGGTCCTGAAGCGGGCAGTCGAGGCGTCCCGCTTGCAGGCCTGGCAGAGCAAAAAACTGGAAGTCAATCTCGAAATGCCGCCGGGCCTACCCCAGGTTCTGGCCGATGAAACCCGCCTGGAACAGATTTTTAACAACCTGCTGCGGAACGCCGTCCGTCACACTCCGCCCGGTGGGATTGTGGCCGTCTCGGTCGGGGAGGAAGCGGACGAGCTCGCGATTTATATCCGTGATACCGGCGAAGGTATCGCCCCGGACGATTTACCGCACATCTGGGAGCGGTTTTACCGTTCGGCGGAGGCCAGGGCGGTTGACCCCGGTGGGGCGGGCCTGGGTCTGTCGCTGGTGCGCGAGCTTACCGAGGTCATGGGCGGCAGTGTGGTGGTGGAAAGCGCCCCCGGTGAAGGCACCTGTTTTATTTTGCGGTTTCCCTTTATTCGCCAGCCCATTTTGCGACAATTCTGAGACAATTCTGCGATAACCTCACGACATATTCTTCCTAAAATAAAGCCGTAATAAACAATTAAAGCTGTTATTCGTGCTCAAGTTAAACAAAAGGAAGAAAATGTTGAAAACAGGTTCTGAGGCCCCGGCCCAGGGTATCCTGGCAGGGCCGCTTGTCCAGGCCATCAATATCAGCCGCTCTTTACCCCTGGCCGGTCAGCCCATCCATATTTTGAGAGATATTTCCTTCGATATTGAAGCCGGGGAGATGGTCGCCCTGGTCGGGGCTTCCGGATCGGGTAAGTCCACCCTGCTCGGTATCCTGGCCGGGATAGACGCGCCTTCCAGCGGCCGCCTGGTCATTGACGGCGAAGACGTGACCGGGCTTAACGAGACCAAACTGGCCCTCTTACGCAACCGCAAACTGGGAATTGTCTTCCAGTCTTTTAATCTTATCCCGACCCTGACGGCCCAGGAAAATGTCGAAATTCCACTCTATGTCAGCCCTTATGCCCGCGAAGCCCGCCAGCGCGCCGCCCGGATGCTCGACCTGGTCGGTTTGAGCGACCGCCGCCAGCACCGTCCGCACCAGTTATCGGGTGGGCAGCAGCAGCGGGTGGCTATCGCCCGCGCCCTCGTCACCGAACCGAAAATCTTGCTGGCCGACGAACCGACCGGCAACCTCGACAGCCATACCGGCGAACAGGTGCTGGACCTCTTTGAGAGTTTACGCCAGCAACTTGGTCTGACCCTGGTCATCGCCACCCACGATAACGCTATCGCCGGGCGGGCCAATCGCATCTTGCGGATTACGGACGGGCGGCTGTTGCACACCTCGTCAAATGTCGAACGTTAAGCGTAAAACGTACAATTCAGTCAGAAGATTGCAATTGTTCAAATCCTGGCGAAATTATTTAAAAGTTATAGACACGTTTAACGTTGAACGAAACAACGTTAAACGTAAGAGGTTGCTATGGGACAGGGTATATTTTTTTACCTGGGTTATTCTTTTAAATCATTGATTAATAACGGCCAGCGCGCAGTGCTGGCAATTTTTTGTGTGGCCTTTGGCGTGATGTCGCTGGTGGCGATGCAAAATATGGCCGAGTCAGTCACCACGGTGGTACTGGGCGACCCGGCTTTCAGGTTGGGCGGCCAAACCGAACTCAACCGCGACACCAACCTGAGCCCGGCGAATATCGCCGAGATAGCCCGGTTAAAAACCGATGGGAAAATCACCGCTTATAATCCTGCCGCCGAGGAATACGGCCTGAAACTAAAGCGGCCCGGTTCGGCCAGCATGGCCTATATAGACAAGGCCATCGGGGTTGACCCGACCATCTATCCTATCGTAGGGCAACTCCGGCTCGGACAGGGCTCACCCACCAGCCTGGCCCAGGCTATCGCCACGCCCGGTACGGTCGCCGTCACCAGGGACATTGCCGACGACCAGGGTTTAAAAATCGGGGATACCCTGGTAGTCTCCAACGACACCGATATAGCCCCCTTTAGTCTAAAAGTGGGCGGGATAGTCATCGCCACGCCGGACAGCGCGGGCAACAAAATATATTACAGCCTTGAAACCGCCCGCCAACTGGCAAACCGGCAGGATGCTGTCAATTATATCCAGGTGAATTGGGCTCCCGGCGTGGATAGCGCTGCAATTCAGGCCCAACTGCAAAACTCCGGCTGGCGCACCTACAACGCCTCCGAGCAAAGCGCGGACGCCAAAAAAGGGATGGACCTGTTCAATTTCATGCTCAAAGGGGCCGGGATACTCGGCTTGCTGGTCGGCGGCATCGGGGTCGCCAATACGATGGTCGTGTTGCTGGCGAACCGCCAAAAAGAAATTGCCATTCTCAAAACGCTCGGCTACCGGCGGTGGCACCTGTTTGTGCTGCTCGGTTTGGAAGTCGGCTTGCTGGGATTGGTCGGCAGCCTGCTAGGGGTGGCCCTGGCCTACTTTGTGTCGGGCGGCCTTATCTACCTGTTCAGCCAGACCGGCTCGATTTTGCTCGAAACATCTTTTGATTTTGGCCTGGGCTTGCTGGGTATTTTAATCGGTATCGTTACGACCCTGATTTTTGGGATGTTCGCGATAGTCCGGGCCAGCGAAGTGCGGCCCATGCAGCTTTTACGCAATCTGCCGGTCAAAATCCGCTGGTTCCAGACCACCTTGCTGGCGCTGGCCCTGGCCGTCCCTTTCACCCTGGTGACCACCTTTGTCCTTGGCTCGATTGAGCAGGGAATCGGCATTTTGCTGATTGCGCTGGGCGGGCTGGTGGTGCTGGGTTCGGTCCTGGGGTTGGCAATGTGGCTGATTATAAAAGCCCTGCCGACTTTCCGGTTTTACTTCCTGGCAATGGCCCGCAAGAACCTGGCCCGGCGCTGGCTGGTTAACCTGTTCGCAATGATTGCCCTTTTCACGGGTGTCCTGACCGCCGGGTTCGCCGGGGTCGTCATCCAGGGGGCGCAGGGCCAGGTAGACGCCCGCAGCCCGGCCCTGACCGGCTACAACTTGAGCGTTTATGGCCTTGCCAGCCAGGAAACCACCCTGAAAGCGGCTTTCGCGGGGCAGGGTATCACCACCACCCAGGCTCGTTATACCGCCCTGGTTAAATCGGTGGAACAGACCACTCCACCGGCGAACAACGACCAGACCTTCTATTTCGGTAACGTGCTGAATGGCCGGGAAACCCCCTGGGACGTGACCCTGGACGGCGCGGCCTGGGGAAGCGACCCGTCAGGAGTCTATCTGCCCGACTATGGCCGTGACCTCCGGGGCACTCAGCTAACCATAACCAGCCAATCCGGCGCTACCAGGACCGTCACCGTGGTAGGGACATATGCCCTGAAAAATATAGGGTCACCCCTTTTAAGTGAAAATTCCGGCCTGCTGACAAGCAAAGATTTAGTGACCCAACTCGGCGGCCCCCAGACCCGCCTCCTGGTGGCCGGTGAAGTCGGGCTCGACCGCCTGACCGAAACCTCTACTAAAATCGGGCAAAGTATGCAGGACGTTATGGTGGTCACGAGCCTGGATTACAACAACTACCGGACGGGCCGGGTCCGCAACTTCTTTATCTTCGCCGTGGCGATGGCGGGCCTGGCAATCCTGGCCGGACTGGTGCTGGTCGCCAACACGGTCGGCCTTGCCATGATTTACCGGCAGCGCGAGATGGGCGTCCTGAAAGCGGTCGGCTATACCCGCTGGCACGTCTTAAAGGGTCTGTTGCTTGAGTACGGTATCATGGCGCTGGTCGCCAGTATTGGGGCGCTAATCGGGGTCCAGGTCGCCGTGATAGCTTTCTCGAAACTTGAGGCCAGCACCGATGGTATTCTTTCCCTGAACTTGCCGACTGCTGTCGCCAGCGTAATCCTGGCCCTGCTGGTGACCCTGGTCACGGCTACCATGGCGGCCTGGCAAGCCCTCCAGGTGCGTCCTTCGACCCTGCTCCGCCAGGAAACCTAGTTTTAGTCGCCCGTAGGTAGGCTTTGCCGGGGATTATCAAAGGCTGTGACCGCACCCTGGTGTTTTACATAACACCAGGGTGCGGGAACACCTTTTCGATAACCCCTTTTGTTTCCGGGCGGAAAGCGTTTCAAGGTTAATCCATTGACTGCGCGCCGGGCGGTGTTAATGTTTCTTTTTTGGCTTTAGAAATCCTTATTTTTGGCTTATTTACAACCGGAAACCCTAACTCAATTCCTTCTTGACGGTGCATATTTTCTCTCTTATTATAATTGTATAAACCCATTACCTTCTTGTAAATGAAGCCTTAATCTTTCATTTGGTTTCTTTTTAGAAATCAATTTGGCGTAGTTTTGCGGCTTACAGGCCCTGTGTAAAAATTGATGATTTGAAGGATAGAATTCACGGATCTTCAAAGCGGTTATTCCAGGGTTACCGATCTTTATTCTTAGAGCGAAAGAAAAATTTACTTCCGATACTGGCCCTAATTGACTGTTTTTAATAGCATTAAAGGCCGCTTTTTTACAAGATTGTCAATGACAGGCGTAACTCTACCTGTGTTTATAGAGTAGTGGCCTGAATCCCAGGTTTGCTGGTATCCGGTTAACGAATCTAGCCCTATTGTTTGAAAGAAAGGCAACCTGCAATGTCTTTTCATCCTGCCGACCCTGCTAAAACCTCTCAGTCAGGCTCCGAAAAGGCCCCCGTTGAACAACTTTCCGGTGATACCTCGGAAGGTTCAGTGACCACCATGGTTTCCCGTAATTTCGCAGGTACTCCCCCTTCCAAACCTCGCTCCACCCCGGTTGTTACTTCTTCCAACATTTTGACCCTGCAACGCACCCTGGGCAATAAAGCCGTCAACAGTATGATACAAAGGCAAAAAAGCAGTCAGGGTCTGCCTAAAGTGGCCTTTGGCTCGGTGGCTCCTATGGTCAGCCGGGATGGTGAGGAGGATGACGGGGACAAGTCCCAGGATAAAAGCGGCGGCAGCGGTAGCAGCAGTAAAACCTCCGTAATGGACCCGCCCAAACCTAAAGTGGAGCCCCCTAAACCCGAACTGACAAAGCCGGAGGTTCCGAAGTCCGAGGATTCAGGACTGGCCCCCGACCCGGTAGACCTGCCCATTGAGTCGGAGTCGTCACCTTCCCCTAAACCCGGCATGGGTGGGATGGGAGGCATGAGAGGTATGAGCCCATTTTCTAGAGGGCTGGGTTCGGGAGGGCGTTATGGGCTGATGCAGGGCATAATGGCGAGCGGCTTCGGTGGTTTTGGCAAGCCCGGTGGTATGGGCGGGTTTGGGCTGGACTCTGGCTTTATGGAGATGCCGCCTTTCCTGTCGTACTCCCAGGAGGAAGATTTTACCCCGGTTTCCAAGCCGGGTGTTGAGGGTGATGAGGACCTACCACCCCTGGAAATGGAAGATGGTGACGAAGACCTCCCGTCCCTGGAAGATGATGAAGAACCTTCCGGTCAGGTATCGCCAGGGTCGGGTGGCGGCAAACCTAAAGGGTTCCCTTCTCCCCTGTATGGTGGGAGTTCGCTCATTTTGATGGCTTTGTATGCCCAGAAATTGAAGGAGCAAACCTCCCGTTCGGGTGGTTCCCAGCAAGACGAGATTGAAGCCCTGGATGAAGGCTCTCCGGGCGATAAAGACAAGCCCAAAGCACCGTCCTTTGTAAAGCCCTCGCAAGGCAGTTCCCTTGGCAAGGTAGTATCCGACAACCTGACGGTAGATACCCGCAAACGGTTTAAAAAAGGCAAGGAAAAAGAAGGCACTATCCGGGCCCAAATTGAGGAGCAGGTGCCGCTTGGCGACAAGGCCCTGAAGTTTGGTGATAGTGTGGTAAAGGGGGTCCAGAACTACGGCCAGAACCTCAAGAAGGGGGCCGAACGCGGCATGGAACACATGACGGGCTCGGAAGAACGCCGCAGCGAACTCCTCGAACAGGACCAGAAATTCTTATCAGTCTCCTGGACCCTTCTCAAGGGCGGTCCCCTGAACTACGTTCGGATAGTTCGAGATGTCATGATTTCCGGTCTGGTCGGTTACCTTGTCAAGGAAATCTATGGTGCGCTACCGGAACTTCTCCAGCAACGGGTGGCCGTGGGGGTCTTGAGTATTGGCGGTGATGTGGCCCTGGAGCGAGGCGGCGTGCGGATAGGCGAAACCGTTTCTAGCAAAGTGGCCGAAGCGGTTGCCAAAAAGATGCAGCAAATCGTTACCGAGAAGGTCAGCGCCAACCTGGCCCAGAAGGCCCAGCGTACTTTGTTGAGCAAACTGGGCAGCCGTTTTGCCTCCGCCTTGAGCGGACCGCTTTTCCCCGCAACCCTCCTGTGGCAGGCTGTAGAACTCCAAAGCACTATTCGCAGCGCCTTCGAACACAGCGCGGCCCTTAAAGATAAGTATCCCGGGTTGTGGAAAGAGTTGAACGACTGGGGCAACCTCGACCTCAAGTATTACCTGATTGCAGACGATGTGTCGGCCCTGGAAGCCCGGATCAAGCAGGAAATGTTAGCGATGGCCGGGGAAGCCATTGATAACGGGGCCGAGCAGGTCCGCAAGATACTCGAACAATATATTCCCGGCCTGGAATTCGGCGGCAAGCTAAACGATAAGGGTGGTGTAGAAGGTTGGTTTGAAGCCTGGGGTGGGGTCTTACGCGGTGAAATGGATTGCGGTAAAAACGAGGAAGACCCCGCCTACTATGACGGCAAAGGAAAACTGCTCGTCCGGATTCCGTATGCTAAAGAAGGTACCGGAGAATTTACGTTTAAGAAGAATCGCTTGCAGCAAACCACTATTACCGTTGAAGGCGACGAACAGATCTTTCCGAAAGGTACCCGTATTTCGGTAACGCTTGGTGCCGAAAAGCCCCTGTTCCAGCTTTCCACAACTCTGCCTTATTTGGGACCCAAGACCCTGGAAGGCACCGTGGATGAAAACGGCCAGATGGTCGCCAGTCTGACCCTGGATGGCGAAATTGACTCGCCCTATGTGAAACGGATTTCCGGTACTATCAAGTATGGTCTTTATAGCGGGTGGAGCCTGGATGGCGGCGGGGCCGACCTGAACCTGGCCGACCTGTTCCAGGGCCGGATTGGTTTGACGCGAGGCGAGGACGGCGACATGCACTATGGTGGTGAGTTGGTTCCGACCAAAGCCAATGCCAGCGGCGAGGAAGCCAAGAACCTCAAAAACTGGCCCTTGCCCGACCTCTCGGCCAAAATCCCGCTTGCCAGCGCGGGCGGCCTTGCCGGGATTAACGCCAGGGCCAGGTTGGGTGGACAATTAGGCCTTAAGGCTAAACGCCCCTCCTTCAAATTAGTCCGGGCCAAGTTGAGTGGCAAAGTCAAGGAATTGCAAAAGGGTAAGTTGCCGGACGGCGACATCGAGGTAGGCCTTTCCGGTGGTGGGTTTGGCATTACCGGCGAAGGTAAGGCCACACTCGGTGGCGAGGCCGAAATTGCTATACCGGGCGTGACCCAACTGGCGGCAGTGGAATTACGCGGTGAGGGCGGTATTAATATCAATAACGAACTCGGTACAACCGGCAAAGCAACCCTCAAGCGTGACGAAAAAGGCGAGAACTATGAACTCAAGGCTAACCTGGATGCCGAGGGCAAGGCTGAAAGCAACCTGTTCCTGAAACTGGTGGCAGCAGCTTCGATTGTCGGCAAAGAAATCTTTAACTGGGAGCCATTTGAAAGTTTGAAATGGCCGCTCACCAAGAAATCGCTTGGTAAGATGCCGCTGCTCAGCATGAGCTATATCTTTGGTAAGACGCCGAAAGAGCCGGATGGTGATAAGATGGAAAGTCCCATCACGCCGTCGAAACTGCTTTCGACGATAGTGACCAAGGGCAAAAATTTGATTAAGCGCAGCGCCACTGCCATCTCCAACTCGGTCAGTTCACACTGGGATACTTTGAAATACGTCCTGTTACCTCACGTAGGAGTACGAGAAGGTATGACCAAAGTCGGGCAGGGCGGTATGGACTATGCCGATAGCTGGATTGACGAAGGTCAGCGAGAAGGCGGCGTAACCGGGGTCGGTAAACAGGTAATCGGCAGCGTCATCGGCGGCGGTAGCGCCCTGACTTATGGGGCCGGAAAAGTCCTTTCGGCACCGAGTCAAATAGGCGGGGCCATGCACGATTACGGTGGGTCAATGATGGACGAAGCCCTCCAGGATAAGAGCCTCTATAACTTTGGCAAGTATATGGTTGGTGGAGTCCTGTACCTGGGTGGTGCGCCCCTGAAGCACCTGCTCTAAAGAAATCAATCTCCGGCAATCCGGTGGGGTTGGAGCTATAAAGGGCCGGGTAGATTCATAAAGAATTTACCCGGCCCTTTTTTATAATAAATTTTAACGAATTATTCGCCTGGATATTTCAAGCCCCAGGGCGCCCGCACGGCGTCCAGGGTGCTCATAATATCCAGGGTTTCGCTCAGGGGCATAACCGGGCTTTCAATCAACCCGGCCCGCATGCACCGCATGACCTCGGCTACCTGGTAATTCTTGCCGTTGCCTTCGTAGCCCATTTCGACCACCTCGTCAGGCTGGCCGGGACGGGTTATGGTCAGTTTGGTAGCACGCTGCCAACCGGCAATCCTGATATAACCTTCGGTGCCCCGGATGAGCATTTCCTGCGGCCCGGCGGTGCGAATCGCCGTACTCAGGATTGACAGTCTTCCTTCGGAGTATTTCAAGACCGCCGCCGCCTGCTCGTCCGCGCCGGACTCACCGATAAAAGCCTGGCTGACCACGCTCTCAGGTTTACCCATTACCATCGAGGCCATCGAGAAAGGATAAATCCCCGAATCGAGGAGCGCGCCCCCGGCCAGGTCCAGGTCAAACATCCGGCTTTTCGGGTTGTAAGGAATGCGAATCGAGCAGTCGGCATGGAACATACGAATATCCCCGATTACCCCGGCAGCCAGCATCTCGCGCAACTTACCCATTAAGGGGATAAAACGGCTCCACATCGCCTCCATCACGAACAAATTTTTCTCGCGGGCAAAGTCGATTACCTCGGCGGCTTCCCTGGCGTTAACCGTGAAAGGTTTTTCCAGCAAGACCGCCTTTCCCCCGGCCAGGCTGAGCAGGGCGTTCTCTTTATGCAGGTTGTGCGGGGTCGCGATATAGATGGCGTCTACATCGGGGTCGTTAGCCAGCGCCTCATAGCTCGCGTGGCGGTGCGGGATATTAAACCGGGCTCCAAACTCCTCGGCGGCTTCGGCGGTGCGTGAACCGACCGCCACCACCTCGGCATCATCGAGGAATTGAATTGCCTCGGTGACGACTTTGGCAATGCCACCCGTGCTTAAAATACCCCAGCGAATCTTATCCATTCCAATCTCCTTTAATCTTGTTTATAACGCTCTTTGTTATGGTTCACGACTTCGATTTATCGTCCGGGCAAATGAAGCATGATTTGCCCTTATTATTCTTAAATGCACTTCCTATCCCATGATACGCCTGAAAGTTCAGGGCACTAGGATAACCCAAAAGGTTAAAAGTAGAAAGTTTTATTGCGGTGAAGGTTTTTAAGGGCTGCTGTATTATTTTGGGATTATTTATTTTTGTTGGGTATCAAAAAAGGAAGAATACGTGGAGGTGTGCGCCCCTCTGGAATTTTGATGGCCTTCACAGGGTGGAGAAACTCCCCTGCAAAGGCCCGTTGTGGTCGGCCTTAAATTTTAATCAAAATTGGTTTCCGACTGAATCTTGAGTGGCCCGGTTTCGGGGTAAACCGGTTCTTTCCTGGCCGAGGTTATACGCCCCTGGCCCCGCCAGAAACTTTTCCGCAAGCGCCACAAACCCTTGATGTCCTCGGTCGCCGTCTTGACGATATGGACCCGTGAGTCGAGGTCTTCGACCCAGCGGACCGGGATTTCAAAAATAGGGAGCCGGTTGTGTTCGGCCAGCAAAAGCAGTTCGGTATCGAAGAACCAGGCGTTGTTTTCGACCATTGGCAGGAGTTTGCGGACGGTTTCGGCCCGGCAAGCCTTGAAACCACACTGGGCGTCGCTGAACCTGTGGAAGAAAAAGAGTTTTATCAGCGTGTTGTAGCCTCGCGAGGTCAGTTCGCGTTTCCACTGGCGGGTCACTTGCGCCCCCTTTGCCAGCCTGGAGCCGGTCGCCACTTCGCTTTTCCCCACCAGGATAGACTCTACCATCGGCCAGAAACTTTCCAGGCCGGTGGAGAGGTCAACATCCATATAGCTGACGATTTCCGCATCGCTTTCCAGCCAGGCTGTCCGCAAGGCCAGGCCGCGCCCTTTGCGGTCGAGGTGCATGGCCTTAACTTCGGGGTACTCGCTTTCCAGGCGTTGGGCGATTTCCCAGGTCCGGTCCACGCTGGCGTTATCGGCGATAGTAATTTGCCAGCGATAGGGAAAGTTCTTCGCCATATATTCGCGCAAAGTTTTGACGCTTTGCTCCAAAACGACTTGTTCGTTGTAAACCGGGATTACAATCTCTACTAAAGGTCTGTTCATAATAATCTTGCTTCCTGTTGATTAATTAAAATCCGGTGTAAGAGTTTGGGTGTTTCACTTTGAGGTGGACACCGAATTTGCGGCCAGGTTGGGCAGGTTATCCGAGTAGAGCGCCAGCCCAAACCAGACCCAGTTCTGGTTGTAATAATTGCGGGTATCGCCCCAGCCGACAAAGGCGCGGGCGAAATCGTTGTCGGTAATGTTTTTATAGGCCGGTAGCAGCTTGGAATTTACCAGCGTATCGGCCAGTTGCGGGTCGGTCACAATAAAGTTGCCGAGCGTGCCGCTATAGATGGCTAAATCTTCTTCGCCGTTGGTGAGTTTGCCGCTATGGTCGTATTCGGCCCCCAGTTTGCCGGTCTGTTTGAAGATGTCGCGGGGCAAGCTATTGGCTTTCAACAACTCCAGGTCGCGTTTGTCGCCGAACCATTTGTAGTCGAGCGCCAACCGCCAGTTGGTCCTGAAAGCGTCGTAGCCATAGTTAATATTCAGGCTCGGATAGTCCTGGGCGGTGGTAAACGAGCCGTCCTTTTTGTTGATACCGCAGAAGTTGGGCGGTAGATTCTTGCCGCCCTGTCCGTCCAGGGTAGCCGTCGAGCAGCCCTGTATTACCTCGTAAGAGGTGTCAACCAGGGCGTTCCAGTCGTGGCCCCGGTCGAAGGCGGCAAAAATCCGGTAGGCGTAGGGCGCTAGATAGGAAGGGTTGAGGGCCGGGCGGTCCTGGGAAACGGCCCAATCCCCGGCGGTCAGGTACGGCTTGTTATTGACCGTCACCACGCTTTTTTCCCAAAGCGAATTCAGCACATCCAGGCCAAGTTTTTGATAATTGTCGTCGCCCCAGGTTTTCGCGGCGAAAAGTAAGGCCAGCGCAATATCACTGTCGGCGTCCGAGGCGCTATTCTTATCCAGGACGTGCCACTGGCCGTCGCTGCCCTGGCCCCATTTGAAGGCGAAAAGCTTATCGGTACCGCGCGTCTGCAAGTTGCTCTGGGTCCAGCTCAGCACCCGCTTAAAGGTAGCCTGGTCGTTTTCCCAGACCGCCCGCAACAGGGCGTAAGATTGGCCTTCGCTGGTGGTCAGGGCTGCTTGCTGGGGGTCCATGACCCGGCCATCGGCCTGGATAAACCGCTTGCTGTAGTCGGTCCAGCTTGCGTCAAGCTGTCCTTTTATATCCGCCTTCGGTGCCGGGGTGACCGTGGCGATTGAGCCCGGTGCCTGCTGCGCTGCCTGTGAGGTCGGATTGACCGGCATACTGACCGCCGACTCACCGGGCGGGTTAGTAATAGCCGGGGTGGTGCCGGTCGGGTTGGTTCCTACCGGAGCGCCTGTGGGGTTTGCGGCGACCGGGGAAGTGGTTGTTGCCGGATTGTTTTGCGGGCCGGAGAAAGCCAACATCAGGCCAATTGCCAGCCCCAGAACAATCACTAACCCCAGTCCTGCCAACCACAACGTCCGGTTGGCAAATTTATTACCCTTCATGCTTCGGTTATAACCTCCTAACCTTTTCAGAAAAACAGTCTATAGTTTTCACTCAGCCGCCTTAAGACTCTAGCTCAACGTGGCTGATATAAACTGTGGTCGCCTCTTTCGGGAAGACCAAATCTAGTTCGCGATAGTTGCCAGGATTGGCCGGTAGTTGCCAGCTAATTTCGACCCAGCGCCCGGTCGGTACGCGCTGTTTGAAACCATCGTCGTGCCATTGCCAGTTCTGGTCGAAGGCCGCCATACCTATGACGCTATCCCCGGTAAAGTCGGTGCCGGTTTGAATATAGACCTGGGCTTTGACCGTCTTAACCGGTTGTTTTAAAGTAATCCCGACCTGGGGAACGGCAGCACTCGGCGTGAATTTCAGGCTGGGCTGACCGTCGCAACTCTGCTCCTGGCTGACTGAGACCAGGTTACCAGGCTGGAAATCGCCCTTGACAGGCCGCCCGCCCCAACCCTGGATGCCCCCGGAGAAGTTAAAGAGGGTCGCGCCGGGCGTAGGCTCGGAAACAACGCATTGCTGTCGTTTGTAAATCGTAACTTTGCCGTTCGGTACGTCCACCGAGGCAACCGGGTTGTAGTAATGCTGGACCAGGGGTTGCAAGGCCGCGTTTACCTTCTGGGCCACCGGACCGATCCCGCCATCGAGAATAATTAAGTCGTAATAGCGGTCTTCCACGCTGGCTTTGTAGGCATCCAGGCCGGTCTTACCCTGGTAATTGATAAAGAAGGGGTCGGTTACTTCTTCAGTCGGAATGTGAGGGTACAGGTAATAACGCAGGGCCAAATCATCGGTTAAGACTTCCTTCGCCCCTGTCACGTTTTGTTCGATAGCCGGGAGGGCCGGGTTCAAATTAGGGTAGAAGTTAACCAGGATATTAGCCTGGGTCAGGCTCGTACTCAGCAATATTCCCAGCACCACGAGGCTAACAACGCTGAAACCGGTCAGCCGCAATCTTTTCCGGGCCGGCGAAAGGGCCGGATTAGAAGCCGTCTTTGTGAAAAGCCGGGTTAGCATTGTAACCAGGGCCAGGGCCGCCAGCGGCGACAGGAAGAACACCAGGTAAATCGAGTGTTTCCAGAAGTCATAGTCGGGCCGGGCAATAAGCTGGAAAACCAGGATTATGGCGGCTCCGCCGAGCGAAACAATTTTTAGCTGGCGGTTGGCATAGCCCCAGCCAAAACTGGCGATAGCGGCCAGCAGCCAGATTTCGGGCCGTTCCCAGACATATACCAGAAAGGGGTCGTCGGTCTTGAGGTCGCTATAAGTGTGCGAGAACGAAAGGAGCGTCAGCAGGTCCGAGCGGAAAATGGCGAAATAAGCTGCGCACGCCAGGGTTAACGGGCCTACAAACCAGCCGATGCGGCTGATGGCGTTTTTGACGCTTCCGGCGGAAAATATCAAATAGAGGCAGATGAACGGGAAGTAGGCTGCAATCACATATTTTGACAGGAAAGCGATAAACAAAAGCGCGGAACCCGCTACCAGACGGCTGCGCCGTCCCCGCCCTTCGACCGGGAACAACAAAGCAATCCCGGACATAAAGGCGGCCCCGGCCAGGGCATCGTAAGTACCAAAATTGCCCAGCCCGATGCCGGTAGGTAGGATTGCCATTAACAACCCGGCCCCGAAGCCCACGAACCAGCGCTGGCGTTCCGGCAAGGCCCGACTGGTCAGGCGGTAGGCCACGCCTGCCGTTGCCAGGGTCATTATGGCCCCGCACAAAGCCGTGAAGGCCCGGACCATCGTCAGCCCGCCGACAATATCCATGCCCCCGGCGACCACCGGCCACAAATACGAACCGTACGACCATTGCAGGATGTAGGCATAGACGCTGTGCTGTTCCAGCAGATAGCGCCCGGCCAGAATCTGGCTGACCTCGTCCATATAGGCGCTGTGGTCGTTATTGGGCAGGAACCGTAGGCAAAACGCCCCGATGGCAAGACCAAGTAAGCCAACCGCTATCCAGCTTTTCGATATACCGGCGGTGCCGGAGCCTGTAACCGGGTCTGTTTGAGGCTGGGCCGGCAATACTTCCGGTCCTTCAGCCCACCGCCGGGGTAAGGGTGGCGCTTCAAGTTGCAACCGCATAACCCCCGTATCCCGGTCCGGTTTTGTAAATTTAAACACTATATTTCTCCTATCCTCTAATCAGACCATGTCGTTGCTGGCGTACCTTCCCGCCAGCTTTTAGTCGTCCTTTCAGTGTTGCCCATGATGGTCGGATGGGGTCGGAGGCGGAGTCGGTTTATCCTGGGGCGTAGCGGGCGGTTGCTTGCCCGGCCCGGATTTGGACCTGGGTTTGGCCGTTGGGGATGGGTCACTCGCCTCAGTCGCTTCCGGGGGCGGGGCCGCAGTCGGTTTGGCCTTGGCCGGTTTAGTCGGTTTTGGGGCCGGAGTAGCCGCTTTTGTCGGCTTTGCGGCAGGTTTAGGCGGTTCCGGCTTATTGGTTGGTGGGACTGCCGTATTGGTGGGTGGTACCGGGGTGGCCGTCGGGTCAGGCACAGCGGTCGGGTCCTCCTGGTCGGGCGCGGCCTGGTTATTGTCTGAATTGTCGACAACTACCGGCCTGGCATTTACCTGGATGACCGGTTCAGGGCTGGGTGTATTTGTCGGGACCGCCGTGGCCGTCGCGGTAGGCGGCAGCGGGGTCACGGTAGCTATAGCGGTCGCTGTAGCCGTCGCGGTCGGGTTAATAATAGACGCGCTGCTAAAACCGTTGCGGTTGCCGCCGTTAGCGGCCATAGCCTGAGCGGGGTCGCTGGTGGCGGCGTTGGAAAACCCGGTGCCGAGCAGAGCAGCGACTACCGTCAGGCCAACCAGGCTGAAGGCTGCCCCGATAAGCCAGCGGCGACTAATTTTGTTTAATAAAGGTTGTTTCGATTTATACAAGGGAGTATGCATAAATTACTTGGTGCCTCCTTCGAGCTGTTCCGTGGTCTTTGTGTCAGGGTTACCTGCCGGGAAGTGCCAGAAATCGGTCAGGCTATTGGCGTACAGGCCGGTTGCCAGCCAACCCCATTCCTGGGCAATCAAATCTCTGGCATCCCCAAAATAAAGACCTTGCGCGGTATGGCCGGTCTGTCCGACCACCTGGCTGGAATAAATGGTGTTGGCCGCCGCCGGGTTCAGGGTCAGCAGAGCGGCTATTGCGCCTGCCGAGCCAACCAGGTTCGGGGGCTCGCTCACGACCGTTCCATCGTGTTTATAAATTGCGCTGACAAAACCTTTCCGGGTTACCCCGTCCTGTAAGACCCGGTTTACTTCGTCGTTCAAGAACCCGGCCTGTTTCAGGTAGGTAGAGGCTCGGCCATCCCCTGACCAGCGCGAGTCGAGGGCAATGTTGAAATAGACGCGTGGCGCATCGTAGCCGTAGCGGCTCGTATCGGCATTGTTTGTCAGCAGTAAAGCGGTAAGTTCACCGCTATCCCGGTTAAGCCCAATCCAGTCCGGCGGTAAACCCGCCGATTTGGCGTTTCCAAGCGTGGCTTTAGACGCGTTAAAGAGGAGGTCATAGTTAGCGTCAAGGGCCGCCTGCCAGTCGTGGGCAGGGTCGACATCCTTAAAGACCCGGAAGGCATAAGGCGCGAAATAGCTTGGATTTACCGCCAGGATTTGGCCCTGGCCGGTGGCCGCCCAGTTTCCGGCTACCAGGTAAGGTTTGCCCTGGACCGTGACGATTTCGTTGTCCCAGATAGCCTTGACCAGCTTGGTCCCTTCGGCGGTCAGGACCGGGTTGTTCCAGCGCTTACCCGCCAGCAGTAAGGCCAGGGCGGTATAGGAGTCCGCGTTAGAGGCGGTGTTTTTGTCCTTGACCGAGTGGTTTTGCCAGAGCGAGCTTAACAGCCCCTGCGAGTTCAGCAGGTTCTGGCGGGTCCATGTCCAGGTCTGGTTGAAACCGGCCTGGTCGCCTGCCCAGACCGCCCGCAGCAGGGCGAAGGCTTGCGATTCGGCGCTGACCGAGCCGTCCGAACTGACGTAAGCGCCTTTTTGGCCGAAAGTAGCGTCAATGTAGCTGGCGCTCTCTTTAAGATTGGCCGTTTCGGTCACGCCGGTTTTGTCTACCTTCCAGAGTTCGACAATTTGCGGAGTGTGCAGACTGGTCGTGCCGGTCGCCGCCTCCCACTTTTTGACCAGGTGGGCGTGTTTAAGGGCTTCCAGGGCCACCGTGTTATTCGAGGCCACAAAATCTTTCTCGATGTCCGGCGAGGTAATCAGGTAATCCACGTTGTGCCAATCCTGGTTAAAGACGGCATCACGCACCGCCGGGTCGGACGACACTTTCCAGTGAGTATAGACATTGGGGAAGGCCGGGCCGTTAAGGCCGTCCGCCCGCAAATCGGTCCACATATCATCGCGAGTAATAATCCGGCTCTCCGGGTTGACATTTTCTTTTATCCAGGCTGTCGCTTCGCGCCCGGCTTCGGCGGGCCGTTCGGTGAAAAGTGGTTGGAGATTGCCGGAAAGCCAGTAACCCGCCAGTACCGCTACAATAGCCAGGGCCGTTACCCCTGCTACTGCCGGGGTGGGCAGTTTGTCGAGCAGGAAAGAGAAAGCCGCCGCCAGGGCCAGGCACAGGAAAGGTATCACCAGTAAAATCTGGTAATTGAGGACCAGGCCGCCGCGCGCCAGGACCACCAAGGGCACCAGGCTCAACAGGGCTATCGCCATCGCTTGCCGGTTGCCAAAACCCCGCCGCAGACTGAACAACGCCGCCGCGACTCCGCCACCGAGCAGCAGGGGATCGCGCATGAACCAGTCGTTGCGGACTAACTCCCAGAACTGGTTGTTGTAGTTAAGCAAGCCGCCGCCATCGCGGAAATTCTGCCAGAAAAAAGTATCGAAAAGTGAGACCCGGTTCGGTGATAACTGGCCGAACGACGCGTCAAAGGTCGGAAACAGTTCACCTTTCAAAAGGGCATAAAGCGGATAGAGGCTGGCTACCACGAACATCGGAATTATCCAGCCGATGATAGCGAAACGGCCCTGGTGTTTCCAGCGTTGTTGCACGGCGATAAAGACCATTCCCGGCAGCAGGGCCAGGGCGCTTTCTTTACACAACACCGCCAGGCCAAAGCATATTCCGCTAAAGACCACCCGGCTAAGACGACCCCAGCCGTCCAGCAATACATCGAGGCTCAGCAGGGCGAAGAAAAGCATGACCGAATCGACCAGGACAAAGCGCTGGTAGAACAGGGCCAGGGGCGAGAGCGAGAAAAGCAGGGTGGCACAGGCTGCCGCCGGGGCGTTACAGCCGAGCTTGCGGGCAACCTGGTAGAGCATCGGCACCATGCCTACGTGCAGGACCAGCATCAGCACTCGACCGCTATCAATCGAGCCGCCAAAAGTGTGCAGACCCCCGGTCAGGCCCATCCAGCCCGCCAGGACAATCCAGCCGAAGGGAGGTGTATCGTAGATAAAGGTAAACGGGGCCAACTTGTGCTGGAACAGGACCGCCCAGGCTTGTCCGGTGTAAATCCCTTCGTCATCCAGCAAGGTATAAGCCGGGTAGTTAAACATGTTAAAACCGTGCGTAACCAGGGCAATAATTCCAAGGGTTACTATAACCAGGACCTCCCAGCGGATACCGCTAAGGGCCGTCCACGGTCGCGCCAGCACGGTTTTGCTATCGGCCAATGCCAGGCGTCTCGTATCAGCCACGTACAACCTCCTCCTCAGTTTTTTGTAGATGGATTACCGGGGGCATGGCCGCTGAAACGTCTTTGGTCAATTCGGAAGTCCGGTGCGCCCCAATATGGGCGGTTTTTTCCCAGCTATTCAGGCCGCGTAACTGCCGCCAGACCGCCCGCAGGGCTGCGTAGCCGAGCAACGCCTGGTAAGGCAAAAAGGCTACCAGCAACCAGAGCGGGGAAAGCCAGGATGGTTTGAGCCCGTGGGCCGCCGTAAATTCGTACAACCCGACCAGGCTTATCACCAACTGGATGATAAGCATATACAACGGCAGCATGGTCAATAGCGCCAGCGGGGTCGGCAGTTTGACGAAAAACAACATCCACAGGCTGATTAGCGGGTAAATAATCAGGATGGCCTGAGTCAGGGGCGAGGTCAGGGTATAGAGAGCCAGCAAACGCTGGCGAATTCCCGGCAGTTTGGCCCAATCGCCCTTGCGCAGTACCTGCAAAAAGCCCTGGTTCCAGCGGGTGCGTTGTTTGATGAACTGGCCTACCGTCGGCGGGGTTTCTTCGCGGGTAACATATTCGTCGTCGTAGACCACCCGGATGGGTATGTCCTGGGTACTGAGGCGAATCCCGATGTCGGCGTCTTCAGTCAGGCAGGTCTGGTCCCACCCACCCATCTGACGCAGCAAATCGCGCTCGACAAAAACGGTATTGCCGCCCAGCGGGACCATCTTGATAGCCGAGTGATAGTGCATGCGGCTTTTGAACCAGAAAAAGTATTCCAGTACGTTCAGGGCTGAGAACCAGCGGTCCGAGTAGTTCATCAACTGGACGCCGGATTGCACTACCGGGGCCTCCTCGCGGGTCATAATGGTATTGACCATCTGGAGAATGTTGGGGTGCGGCTCGTCCTCGGCGTCAAAGATAGTGACCACGTTTCCGGTGGATTCGGCCAGGCCCACGTTCAGGCCGTGCGGTTTGTTGATAGGCGGGTCGCTAAAGGTTAGCAACCGGACGTGATTGATACCCCTGGCGGTCAGGTCGGCCAGTTTCTGATTGACTTTTTCAATCGTGCCTGTATCCCCGGCCTCAATTACAATCAACACCTGGACCAGTTCGTGAGGATAGTCGAGGTCAACAACGCGTTGAATGGTATCCTGGATAACCGCTTCCTCGTGGCGGGCGGGTAAGAGGATGGTAAATTTCAGCCGGGGCGGCTCGAATGTTTTGGGCGCCCGGCTGCGAAAATGCTGGTCTTCGCCTTCCCAGGCATAAAGCATCAGACTGGCTGAATAGGCCGATTGTGCGGTAAGCAGCAAGGAGCCGCCAGCCAGGGCGATTTCACTTAGGTTCATTAAACCACCTTCCTGGTTCAAGAGCATGGAAAAAAAGCAAATAGTAAATCAACCTTAAAAGTTGATTACTTTTACCTTCTCTGGTAACAAATTTGAATTTTTTAAATGGTAAGCAAATATGAGGTCCGCTCTGACCGCAAATTCACCGGAAGAAGAAAGCAAGATTGGGGCGAACTCGTAAACTACTGGCACAGTATTACGAGGAATAAGAAGTAGGCAGGACGAGGTAGATAATTACAAATCAAAAATATTTAAATAATCTGAATGCTATCAAAAACCCTTAAAACTATAGATCTGAAATTGTCTTCCTAAAAATCAAAAACCTTAATATCCTTAAAAAGTTCTACAAGAGTAGTTCCACAAAGAAAATATCCTCTAGGTATAATTTGTAACAAGATTTATACCAGCAACCGCCAGGTTTTTAGCAAATCCAAGTAATTAATCCCGGTCTAATCATTATTCCGGGCGTTCAGGTAAGCCTTAAAATACTAAGGACCCTGTTTTAGGCTTCCTGATAAGGATACGGTAAAATAGCCAATTTGGATTATATTTAATCGGTACTTTTGGCTAATCCGAAAGTCTGGAGATCCTAAAAATAGGGTTAACCACACCTGATAACCTCTTTTCGGTTTTGGTAAAAAGGGAACTTTTTGGGCAAATTTGACGTTTTAAGGTCAAAGTTCAACGTTTTTTTGTGAGTGTGTTAAAATCAATTTAACCTTTTTGTAACCATTTCGCCTATTCGACTTTTGGGGTTCAACAATTTATTCGCGCGGAGAACCGGGTTGAAACAGATAAAAGAGCCAGAATCCAGTTCAAATCTCCTGCTGGCAGGCGACCGACCCCTGGGCCTACCGGACTATTTGCGAGAACTTCGCCAGAGCCCGGCAGAGCATAGCGGCCCATCTTTCGATTGGCAAGCTTTTTTCAAAAAACTGAATTTCCGGCCCAAAGACCTCTTAAAACCCAAAAGTCTTCCCCCCAAAACGGCTAAAGTGACCCGGCTGGCTTCGGGCTTACCTCTTGAAAAGGCCCTGGAAATCGTCGATGCCCTGGAAACAGCTTTGAGCGGTTTCAAACCGGGGGTTGCGCCTTTCCCCCGGCTCGACTTGCCGGAAATTCGGGTCCGGCGTACGGGCACCGGCCTGGAAGTAACCCTTCCCACCACCGAAGCGGGCGAAATCAATCGCCAGCGCGAGCTTACGGCCCTGCTTTATTTTCTGGTCACAGGCCAGGAGTTGGCGGTCCACTCCCCGGCTTCCCAGCTAGACACATTGGCCGGACAATACCCGCACACCGTAAATGTCTTGCGGCAGGGCTGGCAGGATGGCTATAGCTCGACCCGCCAGTTGTGCGGGGCTTTTGGGTGGAGCCTCTTTCGCCGGGAGAACCTGCCCCTGAGCGACGAGCAAATCGAGGCCAACCGCCTCAAGCTGGCCGAGAAGCCAAAAAAGGCCCTGGTCAAAGAACTGGATTTGCCGCCTGTCGAAGCGCGCCCCTCCAACCGGGTGGCGTTTCCGGGGGCGTTGGCCCTTACCAGCCTGATAATCGGCCTGGTCCTTATCGTGGCTTTCCTGGTCTTTTCGCTGGCTAACCCGCCCGTACCCGTCCGGCCTCAGGCCACGGTTTCCCCTACTGCCACCCTTGTGCCGACCCCGACCGCTCCGACCGGGCTACTCAATACCCGCCAGGCTGACGGTATCAGGCTGACCCGGCTAAACCCGGCTAACCTGAGCCAGGCCGAACAAAAATATGTCGGGCCGGACGCCCTGGCTCCCGGTCAGGCCGTCAAGCTGAACAGCCAGCGCAACATTCGCGCCCTGAACGCCGAGTGGTCGCTGGGGCAGAATGTCTACCTGACCCTGCAAGATGGGGGCTGGGAAGTCTGGGATAGTATCGGCAGTAATCGCATCAGCCGCCGGGAACTGCCCGACTCCGACCAGTATACCTGGGTTAGCTGGTCGCCGGACGGTGAGAATTTTGCCGCCGAAGGGCTGGACGGCCAGTTGCGGCTCGGCACCGGGGGCCGGGTTTTGCGGACTATTCCTTATCTTTTAGGGAAAAACTATTACCCGGAAGATGGTGACTCTTTGCCGCTTAGCTGGTCGCCCGACAGCAGCATGTTGCTGGTTAGAAATAGCGCGGATAGTAGTAAGTTCCAGATATGGACCTTCAAAGGCACCCCGCAGCCGGTGGTCGGCCCCAATAATCAAACTGACCTGGATTTGAAATCCGGGGCGACCAATGTCCCCCAGAATTTCTTTTATATTTCGAAAAGTTGGTCCGGGGACAGCCACTATATCGCCTTTTATATGCCGGGCGGGCTGTTGCACCTGGTCAATATCTACGATACCCGCACTCTCGAAAAAGCGGGGTCGCTTACAATTGATTTCGCCGTATCGCTTCCTCCCGGCGCGGCCCTGGTAGATAGCTACAGCAATATCCCCAGTCCGGGCGGTTTTGCCTGGTCGCCGGATGGCAAATACATGGCCCTCCAACGCTGGATAAAAGGCGTCGAGGGTGGGAATGCCTACCAGCGTGTCCTGTTAGTCTGGGAAGTCCCTTCGGTAGCCCTCTCCAACCGGGACGGTAACCCGGTGATGCCCCTGACCTACCAGTTTATCAGCCTGGATAACCCCGACTCGGCTAACTTGTTAGCCTGGTCGCGGGACAACCGTCTGCTGGTAGACAGCCGGGAAGTGGTAACGGTCAATAATGGCCCGGTGGTCAGGAGCAACAAACTGCTGGTCCTTGACTTTGACCGGGGCAAATCCAACTGGAACGTTTCTTATTCCATTCCTTTGCCGGACCTGGCTTACGATGTAAAAGGCTGGTGGGCCCCGGACGGCCAGCGCTTCCTGGTAAGCGACGACCAGGGTTACCTGGCGATTTACGGGGTGCCGCCCCAGGGAATTGCCACAAGCCGGGGCGTTAGCGCCAAGGTGCTGGCTAAACCTGTAGCCGACCAGGTGGATATGGCGGTTTCCTCGCCGGACGGCAAGTGGCTGGCGACCTATAGCAAAGCCTCCGGACCACAACTTCGCGATTTAAGGACCGGGCAGTTAATCAGCGGTTTTTCATATCCGACCAGCAACGGGACGGTTTCTTACAAGTGGTCCGCCGATAGCCGCTACCTGGCCCTGGCCTATAGCTGGTCGGACGGCACTATTTATAACCCGCATACTAAAACCGTCGCGCGGGTCTGGTCTTTCGATAATACCGGGCCTGCGGTCTACGCCGACGTTATTATTCCAACCGCCGCCGATTTTACGCCGCAGGTGGATTGGTACAACAAAGGCACCGGGCCGGAACTCCTTTTCGAGATAGACCAGAATTCGGTTGGCATCTTGTCGATAACCAAAGGGTCCACCCTTCCGCCTACCAGGGCGGCTACGCCGGTCAATGTCACCCCGACCGCTGCTTCTGGCGGGCAGGGAACTGCCGGGTCCTCTGCCCGAAGTGGAAGTGTTGCGTCAACGGTTACCCCGGCGATTTCAGCTTCGGAGCAATACACAATTTCGGTCGGGGGAAGCCCGGTCGTGACTTATAGTGTAACCAACCCCAATCAATCCCTGACCGGCCAGTCTGAGAACAAAATGGGCGACCCCTTGGGTTCTCTTGTGGCCCGGTCTAATATTCCACAATTCTGGACGGTGCCGCGAGACTGGGCATCTGATTGGTCCTTCCTGGTGGGACCGCTCGATAATACCCGCGACTATGGTATTTTGAAACTGGCCCCAACCGGGTCAAAAGACTCGCCCACCAAAATGTCTTTCCAGCCTTCCACTGAGGAAAAGCCGGTAAAAGCGACCATTACCGCTTCGGCAGTCTCGCCGGATGGCCGCATGGTGGCGCTCGGTTTCGATAACGGGCTCGTCCAGCTTTATGACGCCTCCAACGGCAAACTTTTCCAGGCTTATAACGCGCACCAGGTCGCCATTACGGTCCTGGCCTTCTCGCCTGACAGCAAAAGTCTGGCGACAGGTTCGCTTGACCATACCGTGAAAGTCTGGGAAACGACCAACTGGAAGAACACTGCCATTCTGCGAGGCCAGACCCGCCCGGTCAATTTTGTCCAGTGGCTGCCGGATAACAAAACCCTCATTTCGAGCAGCAGCGCCCCCAATACGGCGGTGTTATGGCGGATTAACTGAGTGCTAAATTAAAAATTAAATGTTAGAATGAGAGGGCCGGTCCTGGTTTTCAAGGGCCGGTTTTCTATTCAGCCTGTTTATTTTTATATAGAAAACTAAAAGGAGCCTCCTGATGACCTCTATCCGCCTGGACCACCTCGCCCCCGAAAGTCAAACCCTGCTGCTGGAAACAATGACAATCCTGGATGCATGGTGGGACGAAAGGGTGGGTCTGTTACGGGAGGCCATTGACGAGGCGGCCCTGCCCCCGGCTGACGCTATCCACTCTGTCCGCGAAAGCGGTATGTACGCCCTGGGCCTATTAATGCGAGACCATCCCGGCGATAAAGAGCGGGCCAACCGGGTGCTTAATATCGTGCTGGACTACCAGTTCGATGAGCCGGACCAGCCCTATCACGGTACCTTTTACCTCTCCCCGGAAGAAGCCCATCCCCCGGTCCATTCCCTCATCTGGCGCGATTATGACCCCAATTGGCGGGAGTTTATCGGTAACGGACTGGCGGTGGTCTTGCAGGAATTTGCCACCGAGCTTGAACCGGGTCTGGAAGCCCGGATAGATACCGCCTTGCAGCGCATCATTGAAGGCACCCTGGCCCGGCCTCTCCCAGTCTCCTACACGAATATCGTCCTGATGAAAGCTTTCATGCTGGTATTTGTGGGCGAACGCTTCAAAAAGCCCGAATGGGTCGCGCAGGGTGAGGCCCTGGCCGGGGAAATTTATGCCCTGATGAGCGAGACCGGCTGTTTTGATGAATATAATTCTCCGACCTACTGCGGGATTGACCTGAAAGCGCTGGGAATGTGGGTGACTTTCTCGTCCTCGCCGGTCCTGCGTGACCTGGGCGCGAAGATGGAGGAAGCCCTCTGGCGGGAACTCGCCCGTTTCTACCACGCCGGGTTAAAAAACCTCTCCGGCCCTTACGACCGGAGCTACGGTATGGACATGTGCAAATATGTCACGAGCATCGGGATGTCGGTGCGGCTGGAACTGGGCCGGGGCCTGGCACCTCTACCGGCGACCAATGTCGCGCCCGGCGCTTTTAACGCCGAACACAAGAACGACATGATGTGCGGTATCTGGGCGGTGGCAGTAGGGGCGCGTATCCCGGCGGAGGTCCAGGCGGTTTTTACGAGTTTTAGCGGCGAACGGTCGGTTGAGCGGGTTATTACCAACTCACCCCGGCGAGTGGCGACGGCCTGGCTTACCGAAAACCTGATGGTTGGGGCCGAGGATGCCAGCGGCAGCAAGCCGGTCTGGAGCCAGTATCATCTCGCCACCGTTCATTGGAAATCGACCGGCGGAGAGGTTGCCTGGCTCAAACTGGTGAATAACTTACCGGCGGACGCCACGGTCGAGAAAAATCACCTCCATATAAAAAGCTTTGTCTGGCACGGCCTGTTTGTAATGGAGCGGGTTTTTATTTTCCGGGTCTATACGCCCGGTGCGCCGCAGGACGTGAAAATCGAAGCGGGCCAATGGCAGTTTCCGGGGTTAAAGGTGGCCGTCAAGACCAATATCGAAGGGCCGTCTGTCAGCCAGGACGGGCCGTTTACCGATATTCGTTACGAGGCCAACCACAAAGACGGCGGTTTTCACATTTTCTTCGACCTTACCGTCGAGGAAACCGCCCTGACTTAGAGGTGTTGTGCCTTCTAAAACCTCTCGCCTAAAAAGGCAATAAATCTTTAGTCAGGAATTCCAGTTCTTTAAGGGGCGGTTTTTTAGAGTCTTTCAGACCGGGGAAGCCGCCCCACTCGAAACACTCCCGCAAATAATCGACAAAATAGCCGTAATCGTAGCCGTCGCAGCGTAATTTTCCGTCAATGGCAAAGTCGGGGAATAAAAACTCGATGGGGCCGCCCCCGCTGTAATTCGATTTAAAGTAGGCGTCGGGTGCGACTTCGAAGATATACAACCCGGTTTCGGGGTCTTTATACCCCTCTTCATCGGTTTCTTCAAGGTTTGGGTCAATTTCAAGAAGATGTGTGTCAAAAACCAGCGGGTCCGCCAGAACATCTGGTTCTTTTTCTTTCGGTTTTGGGGGGGTCGAATTTATCCCCGGCATTGGACCCACCTGTAAAGAGAGATTCCCCGCTAAATCCTGGGCAAAGGCTATCAGTTTCGTCATTCTTTCAGGATTATCATTTGTTACCGCACCTTTAGCGGTTTCCTGCATGAGCTGGAACAATAAACCCAGGGTCGGGTTTACCGAAGACGAGAGGTCGGGTTCAGGCACCTCCCCAAAATGTTTTTGATAGGTGGAGTTAATTTTTTCGGACATTCCTTCAAGGCTAGGCGATGGGGTGTACTCGCACAACTTTGGGTGCGAACCCATAAAATTTACCTGCCCTACTTCTTCAAAGAAGATTTTTATAGAGAGGGGTAAAGGGCCGTATTTCTGGTCTAAATCGGCCACTTTTTTTGATTCAGTGAGGTCGAGTGGTACAAGGGGTGGGTATTCGAAGTTATAATTAAGGGTTTTGAGCCGTTCGACCAGGGTTTCAAGGTTGGTTTTGACCCGGCGCATGGTCTCCCTGGCGACCGCTTCGGCCTGGGCGTAGAGGTCGCCCTGGCGGATTTCGGGACCGAGTTTTAAGAGTTCTTCCCAGACTTGCCGGTATTCGCCATTGGTGTATCTCGCCAGATAGTCCATTTGCCCGGTCCCCCTTATTTTGTTTGTGCTGGAGGTTTAAACTTATCAGGGGCTAATCAAAATAGATTAACCCCAATTTTATCGCTCTTGTTGTTTTGCCCGTTCCCCGTTTAACGTGAATTATGTCTCGTATTCGCTGTTGATGACAACGTATTCCTGGGTCAGGTCGCAGCCCCAACCGACCGCCTCGCCTTCCCCGGCGTGGAGGTCTACCGTAATATAGACTTCCGGCCCGGTCAAAGCCGCCTGGGCCTGGCTCTTTTCGAAAGGCTGGGGTGTCCCGGCCAGCATCAAGGGCACGTCGCCAATATAGATGTCGGTCCTGGTCGGGTCGAAGTTGGCCCCGCTCCGTCCCGCCGCCGCCAGGATACGGCCCCAGTTTGGGTCACCGCCATAGACCGCCGACTTAGTGAGCATGCTTCCCGCGACCGTCCGTACCGCCAGGCGCGCTTCTTTGACCGAAGCGGCCCCGCGCACCCAGACTTCCATCAACTTGGTCGCGCCTTCGCCGTCACGGGCGATTTCCTTCGCCAGGTAAGTCATGACCTCGCGGAGGGCTTCCTTGAAGACCTGTTCTTTTTCGGGAGAAGCGCCGTCACCCAGCACGGGTGTACCGGAAAGACCATTCGCCAGCAACAAAACACTGTCGTTGGTGCTGGTATCGCCGTCCACCGTAATCATGTTAAAGGTTTCCTGGGCCAGTTCGCTCAACACCGCCTGGAGAAAAGCCGGTGTAGCGGCCACATCGGTGGTCAGGTAGCAGAGCATGGTAGCCATGTTCGGGTGAATCATCCCCGCGCCCTTGCACATCCCGCCGATAAAACAGACCTTGCCGTCCCAGGTGAAACGGGCGACGGCGCGTTTGGGCCGGGTATCGGTGGTCATGATACAGAAAGAGGCCTGGGTCCCGGCGGCTTCACCTTCACCGAGGGTAATCGCCTCGACCCCGGAACGAATCTTTTCCATCGGCAGCATGTGGCCGATAACCCCGGTCGAAGTCACCAGCACGTAATTGGCCGGAATACCGAGTTTCTCCCCGGCTAATTGCTGCATTTCCTGGGCGTCGTAGTAGCCCTGTTCCCCGGTGCAGGCGTTGGCGATACCGGCGTTAAAGATGACGGCCTGGGCGGTCCCCTGGCCGGTGATTTCGCTATCGAGCAGGACCGGGGCCGCTCTTACCAGGCTCTGGGTGTAGACCCCGGCGGCGGCACAGGGCACGCTCGAAACCAGCAGACCCAGGTCCAGTTTGCCCGCCCCGTAGGTCTTCAGGCCGCAGTAGGTCGCGCCTGACTTGAACCCTTTCGGAGCGAGGACGCCCGCCGGGTGGTTGGGCATGAAGTCGAAATCACTCGAGTAAACTTTTTCCTTAGGCATTGTCTCTCCAAACCCAGCGTAGAACGTTTAACGAAACAACGTTGAACGTGGGAACAGCACTAAATTTTGTAAATGGCACAATAAAACAACGTTAAATCACAGAGCAGTTTCCAAACCCGAAATTTCCGAACAGTTTTTTGATCTGGTGCCGGCCTAAATATATCTTGCGGTTTTCCGTTGTTTCGTTCAACGTTCAACGAATCGTTTAACGCTTTAGAAAAACTTTCGCGCCGAACACCTCGGCCCCCAGGACCAGGAAAGTAAAGAGCAGCAACATTCCTAGCTGGATAGCCTGACCGGCAACGGAAGGCGTGACCGCTATCGGTGTTACGAAAAGATAGCTGGCGATAAAGCAGAAATTGAACAGGATACCGAAGGTTAACAGTCCCGCCCCCAGGAAATAATTGGTCCGGGCATTTTCAAGCTGAACCTGGGCTTCCTCGGAGTTGGCGTCGAACTGGACGCCCTGCTGGCCGACCAGTTGCAGGCGGGAAAGCGACTCGATTTGCCGGGCCTTTCCGCCCCATAAGCGCCGGGCCAGGTATAGCCCGATTATAAAACCGCCCGTTACCATCATGGTAGCCTGGGTCGGCCATTGTCCGGTCGCCAACCCTGCCACCAGGTCTATTGGGAGTAACGCAATTAAAAACCCCGGAATAAGATAATTTGCCACTTTTAAGCCTCGTAGTCTAACTGAGCAGTCTAGCTGGCCTGGGAAGTCGGCGTAAAGTCGTCCTGGCTCTGGCTCGAAACTTTGTTGCGAAGTTGCCGCTGGAGTTGGACCATCAGCACCGCCACGTCCGCCGGGTTTACCCCCGAAAGCCGGGAAGCCTGGCCGAGTGTGGCCGGTTTGAACTGGGTCAACTTCATACGGGCTTCTTTACGCAAGCCGGTGATGTTCGCGTAATCGAAGTTTTCGGGCAGGCGGGTATCTTCCAGGCGGCGCATTTTGTCTACCGACTGCTCCTGCTTGTTGATATAAGTGCGATACTTGCCTTCGATTTCGACCTGCTCGGCCAGTTCGGGCTCGATTTCCTCGTCCAGGAGCAAAGGCAGGACCGTCCGGTCCACGTCAGGCCGCCGCAAATAGTCGGCAGCCTTCATACCGCGCTCAATCCGGGGGAACCCGGCAGCTTCGAAGCGGGAGTTTTGCTCGGCGGAGGGCGAAATCGGGGTCGCTGCCAGCTTTTTGAGATATTCCTCGATGCGGTCGCGCTTGTTCTCGACAGCCATGTAGCGTTCGCGGCTGATAAGCCCCAGGTCGTAACCGAGGGCGGTCAGGCGCAGGTCGGCGTTATCGCTGCGCAAAAGCAGGCGGTACTCGGCCCGGCTGGTCATCAGGCGGTAGGGCTCCTTGATTTCCTTGGTGGTCAGGTCATCTACCATTACGGCGATATAGGCCTGTTCACGCTTGAGGATAAAGGGGTCGCGGCCCTGGACCCGCAGCGAGGCGTTTATCCCGGCCATGACGCCCTGACCGGCGGCTTCTTCGTAACCGCTGGTGCCGTTGATTTGCCCGGCCAGGAACAGGTTCGAGATGCGCTTGGTCTCCATGCTGGCCCGGATTTCGGTTGAGGGGACCGCGTCATATTCGACCGCGTAGCCGAACCGCATAATCTCGGCCTTTTCGAGGCCCGGTATCGAGTGAATCAGGTCAAGCTGGACATCGGCGGGCAGGCTGGTGTTCGCGCCCTGGACGTAAACCTCGTTGGTCAGCCAGCCTTCCGGCTCCAAAAACAACTGGTGGGACTGTTTCTCGCTGAAACGGACCACCTTGTCTTCGATGCTGGGGCAATAGCGCGGCCCGACCCCTTCGATTATCCCGGTAAACATGGGAGCGCGGTGCAGGTTGGCCCGGATGATGTCGTGCCCCTGCATGGTGGTGTGGACCAGGTAGCAGGGCAACTGGGGCCGCCAGCCATCGAGTTGCTGGGCCGGGAAGACTTTCGGGTAAGCCGGGGGTACGAGCGGAACCGGCTTGTCGTCCTCGGAATAGCTGAAGGAGAAAGCCAGCGGCGTCGAACTGCCCGGCTGGACGGTCGTCTGAGAAAAATCAATCGTCCGGGCGTCAATGCGGGGTGGCGTGCCGGTCTTGAGGCGGTGGAGCGGGAACCCTAAACCGGCCAGACTGTTCGAGACCTGGATCGAAGGGGCTTCTCCGGCGCGGCCCGCCGATGCGGTCCAGTCGCCCATGATGATGCGACCCTTGAGAAAAGTGCCGGTGGTCAGCACGACCGTTTTAGCTTCGTAGCCAAGCCCGTTCGCCACGGTCACACCCTGGGCGGTTAGCTGGCCGGTAATCTCGTCTTTGCGGACGACCAGTTCTTCGACCTGGGCCTGGCGCAACGTCAGATTGGGCGTTTCTTCGAGAGTTTGTTTCATCGCCAAAGCGTAGAGCTTTTTATCGGACTGCGCCCGCAAAGCCTGGACGGCCGGACCTTTCCCGGTATTGAGCAACCGGATTTGGATCAGGGTGCGGTCGGTATTGCGGCCCATCTCCCCACCGAGGGCATCAATCTCGCGCACGACGTGGCCTTTAGCCGGTCCCCCGATAGAGGGGTTGCACGGCATCAGGGCTACCATGTCCAGGTTTATGGTCAAAAGAAGGGTCCGGCTGCCCATGCGGGCGGCGGCTAAAGCAGCCTCACAACCGGCGTGCCCGGCCCCGACCACGATTACATCAAACTTGTCTACGAACTTTACATCCTGCATTGCATTTTAAAACCTTTATATCTGAGCTTGTATCGCTGGCCCCTATTTTACCAGTTATGACCTCGCTTGGCTATTAAAATCAAAAATTCTTTAGATATTTTCTATAAATTACCCAAATTTCTACCTTTCGGCTATACTGTGTAATCAGTCGGCACCGGATTTTTGATTTAATTTATTTTATTTTTGCCTTTTGCCCTATCTTAAAGGGCAGGGAATTGCTACCCCTCGCACTGCCCTTATTTAATGTAGCAATCCCGGTGGTTAAAACAGGTTGTTTGATGGTTTTTGAGATGTTCTGAGATGAAAGGGAGCCCGATTGTGCTACGAATCTGGCGCGAATATTTACTCGAATTGAGAGAACCGGCCTTAATCGGGCCGGGTTTGAACGTGAACCTTCCTGCCGGACTGCGTAAGGTTCTGCATTACCTGTTTATCACGTTCCGCTATCTAACCACATTTTTCTTTTTCAAGCCGTTAGCCTGGCTCATTTTGCACCTGATAACGGATTTCCGGGTTAAGGGCCGGGAGAATTTGCCGGAAGAAGGCGGGTTTGTCGGCACCTGGAACCATCTCTCGAATTTCGATGCCATGGTCGGCACCCTTTTATCCCCGCGCCCGCCCCTTGTTATGACCAAATACGAATATTTCAAGACGCCAATATTAGGTGGGGTGGCGATGCTCCTGGGTGGTTTCCCGGTGAAGCGCGGGACCGCCGACCGCCAGGCGGTCAAGACTTCCCTGGCGGTGGTCAAGCGCAAGCAAATCCTGGGGATTTACCCCGAAGGCACCCGTTCCAAGACCTTCCAGTTGCAAGACCCTCAACCTGGTGCGGCCATGATTGCGTCCAGTAGTGGCGCTCAGGTCTTACCGCTGGGGATTGCCGGTACCGAAAATATAATGCGGCGCAAGAAGCTCGGTTTCCTGACTCGGCCTCGCGTGGTGGTTTCGATTGGAAAGCTTTATAGCCTGAAGGAAGCCGCCGCCGCCTTTGCCCTCGAACACAACCTCCCTGCCAGCGGCAAACGCGGTAAACACGACGACCTCGACTTTTTGAGCGATATTATGATGCTAAAAATCGCCGAGATTTTACCGCCCGAATACCGGGGCCACTTTACGCCGGAAGCGGTCGCCGAACGCTACCGCCAGCGTGTTGCCGAAAAAGCCTCAAAGGTTGCTAACCAGGAAATGACTTCTTTGAATTAATATCTTGTGTTTTATGGAAAATTCTGAGGCTATAACCAATTTATCAGACGCCATTGAGGTTGCTTACAACCAAATGTTGGTTGATGCGCATCATAATCTTTTTCTAAATAAGCGCTTACCGATTTACAAGTGTATTGAAAGGTTAGATGAACTAAATCACTTAAATATTCGCGGTTGGTTGGCCCTTTTGACCGCCCGGAAAGTATTATTTATCTGGGAAAGAACCCCACCATATTATTCATTCCCCCAATTATTAGTAAATGATGCCGAAAGTTTCCTCCAAAATAACTTATCCTTACCTGATCTTAAAGCAAAATATGATTTTGAGGAGCTAACTATAACCGGATTTTATAATGACCCTGAAACTTATACGGATAAACAAAAGTATTCTGGTCAAGCAACTCTCTTAGCTTGTACTGAGGCTCAAGGTATACTTTTATTTAATCAATTATTTCCCAACGATTTAATACATAAAATGGAAGAAGAAATAATACAGGGATACCCCGATGAGATGTTAAGAGACTTTTATATAGATTGTGCTTCGATGGCGGTTTGTGCCTATTCCGGTATTAGTTTTGATTGGGATATAGTTGATGATAGTGTTAGCGAGTGGATTAACGATTTTCAAGAATTGTTGAACATCATAAACACAACCTTCGATCCAGAATTTATCCCGGAGAAGAGGCTGGAATTTTGGAAATGGTGGCTAAAAGAAGCCATCCCTCAAGCCTGCGAATTAGCCGAACAATTTTCAAACAAATAATACCAGGGTATGGTTGAAGACTTGTCATTCCGAGCTTGCAAGGAATCCCCGGTCCTCTGGACAATGTAACGAGCTTTAGGCCAACGGCACGGAGATCCTTCGCTGCGCTCAGGATGTACTGTTGGATACTATCTATTCATACTCAGTTTTAATAGTTTCCCTCATAGAAATCTATTTTTAAAAAATTAAGCCGGGTAAATCTAAGGCTAGAAAGCTAGATTTACCCGGTTGCGAGATACTAACCGATTAGAAAGAATCTTTACCCTTTCAGCCGGGAAAGGATGTCGTTATCCCCGCCGATGACCTCAATCTTTTCCAGGGGTTTGTAGTTACCCCGGACGGGTTTGAAAGTGACGGTTGGAGCCGCCCAATTGGCCGCGTTGGATAGCACCTGCCGCACCTGGGCGTTATAGTAAGTCGGGTATTCCTCGTGGCCGGGCCGGAAGTAGAAGATGCGCCCCGCTCCCCGCGTAAAGGTGCAGCCGCTGCGGAAGACCTCGCCGCCGGGGAACCAGCTTACAAAGACCAGTTCGTCCGGTGTAGGAATACCGAAATATTCCCCGTACATTTCTTCCTGGGGTAACTCGATATATTCGCTCAAACCTGCCACAATCGGGTGGCCGGGCGAAACAATCCAGAGCCGTTCCTTCTGGCCGTCCTCGCGCCATTTCAAGTCGCAGTCTGTCCCCATCAATTTTTTGAAAATCTTGGAGAAATGACCCGAATGGAGGACAATCAGGCCCATCCCGTCATCCAGGACGCGTTTGTGGACCCGGTTTACGATTTCGTCGGAAACCTCGTTGTGCGCCCCGTGCCCCCACCAGAACAATACATCGGTATTAGCCAGTTTTTCTTCGGTCAGGCCGTGTTCCGGCTCGTCCAGGGTCGCCGTCTGGACGGTAAACCCGGCTTCTTTCAAACCCTCGGCGATAGCCCCGTGGATACCGTTGGGGTAAACGGAAGCAATTTTGGGGTCGTGCTGCTCGTGCCGGAATTCGTTCCAGACGGTCACGCGAATAGGTGCGGTCATTCGTCGGTTCTCCTTTGAAGAATAAAGACAAGTCCAAATAAAAAAAATATATTCAACCCAGGCGCTTTCAAGATAATGCTGGAAAGCTGAATCAAATGAAAAGGGCAGGCCCTTAGAAATCGCGGTCCGGGTTCGGGTCAATCCCCCGCAGCATAACACCGTTACCGCGTTCGGCTTCCTGCGCGTCGGCCACCTGGTCGCCCGCCTCGTAATACTGGACCAGCCAGGTTGTGCGGGCCTCGTTCGAGACATTGACCCCGGAGCCGTGGACCAGCGTATAGCTGAAAAACAGCACGTCCCCTGCCTTGGCCGGGCATGGCACCGACATTTCGAGCGGGTATTCCTCCCAGGGCAAGTGATGGCCGCCCTCGGCGATGTGCGGTAACGGTCCCTTCAGATGGCTTCCCGGCACCACCCGCACGCAGCCCTTTTCGAGTGGGGCGTCGTCAAAGTGGAAAATCGCGGCCATCATAGTTCCGTTCTTGTAGGGGAAGAAAGGATAATCCTGGTGAAGCGGGAAGGGCGAACCCTTTTCCGGCGGCTTGATAAACATCTTGTTGTGATGCAGTTTGACGTTTTCGTTTCCGATTAAGGCCGCCGCCACCGAGGTAAAGCGGTCGTCCAACAGCAACCGGCCAAAAGCGGCAGAATAATACTGGATATTGTGGCAATGCAGAATCTGGGTCCGTTCGGCCTCGGCTACCATTGTCCGGGCCGCGCCCCAGGTCGCGTCGATGTTGATTTTCCTCGAAAGCCTTTCGGCAATATCGTGGACCTCCTGCCGGTAGGAGGCGGCTTCGTCCTTCGGTAGCAGACCTTCTACCAGCAGATAGCCCTGCTGGTGATAAAAATCTATCTGTTCAGGGGTAATCATTTTTCTCTCCTTTGAGTACTTCCCAACTCCAAATAGGTTGCCCGGTTTTGCCTGGGCAGACCTCTATCCGTTACGTCCCAGCATAACTCTTACGCTCGAAAATTGCCAATCCAGCCGGGGGAATCTCCAGCGCTGTCAACCCCGCGGCCAGGTTTCGCTCATCTTCGATAACCACCTGTCCCTGGCAATCGAGGATTTGCACCTTGCAGGGTCCAGCGTCTTCCGCCAGGTCGAGAATGACCCGGCCCTCCAGGGTGCCGTTTACAACCGTCAGCTTTTCTTTGAGAGGGTCGCCCAGTTCGACCACCGTATTGGCATAGACCGCCGCCAGTTGCTCCCGCTCGTTCGACACCTCCACCAGCGGGAACCAGGCTTCGGGGTGCCAGGGTTTGAGGTCGCCGTCCAGCAGCAACCCTCTGTTCCGGGTCCAGAAGGAGAGCCAGAACTCGACCATCCGGTGATGGGCGGGCGGCAGGCGGTCGAGCCGGACCGAGACCTGGGGCACCGCGAAAAGGACATTGACAATCTGGAGGGCCGCGCTTTCTACCGGCTCATCTCCGTGCCACATCACCATATCCGAGTGTGGGGCAGCGTTGCCGAGCAGGCGCACGTCCAGGGTCCGCACCCGGTTACTCAGGCTGTCGTTTGGACAGTCACCCGCCCGAAACATATTGCCGTACTTGCGCATCAGAGGACCAATATAGGGCTGGCGGAACTCAATCAAAATTTCGGGGTTGAGTTGGCGCAGCCGGTCAATCACGTCGGACAGGAGGCGGTCGGTCGCCTGCGCCACCGAGATATAATCCCGTTCGCCCTGCGCACCTTCGGCCAGCAAATCTTCGTCCGGCGACTGCCTGAAATCATTCACAAAATCGAGTTTGAACCCGTCCAGGCCCCACTCCCGCACGGCCCTCTCGCACAGATTTATCAGGTATTCGCGGACATCGGGAAAGCGAGGGTCCAGTACCCAGGTGCTTAACCCCTGGCTGTGGTATAAAAACTTGCCCTGGAATTGCCGGAAAGCCCGGCTGTGTTCACCCACGAACGGCAGGGCGTACCAGAGCAGGTATTTCATCCCGAGCCGGTGGATATTCGCGACGTGAGCGGCCATGTCGGGGATTTTCCCACCGAAAACCTCCCAGTCGCCACAATAAGCATAGCCCCGGTCGTTGTTATCGGTCTGCCAGCCGTCATCCACGATAACCGCCGTACAACCGAGCGGCCTTGCCAGGCGGCATTGTTCTTCGACCTCGGCGGCGACCAACTGCTGGTGAAAGCTGTACCAGGTCGAATACATCGGTTCGCGGGCCGGGCCGGGGACTGGCGCGGGAGTGTATCCCGGCTGCGCGGCCCACCACTTTGCTACCCCGGCCAGGGTTTCGAAATAGGGCGCGGTGCGGGTATCAATCCGCAAGAAGGCCTCGTATTCCTTGAAAGGGGCCCACCCCTGGAACAGGGTCAGGCTGCACAGGAATTCGGCGGTCTCCTCGCGCACCCCGGTGACTATCTCGATTGAATTGAGGGCGTCGGAAAAAGCCCAGGTATGGCGGTTGAGCCCTTTCAGGTTGTAGAGACAGCCGGTCGGGGCGTTGTTCATGGATTGTGAGACCCAGGGGCGGCTCCAATCTGCCGGGTACATCTGGCTCCGGTCGGTGCCGGGCCGCCAGAAAGCCTGAATATCTACCATCGGTACCAGCCAGCTAAGCCGGTAAAGACCGGGCTTTGCCAGTTGGTCCGTTCCTAGTTTTAACGAAACGACTAATAGACCATCCGAATCTTGTTCCAGGGAGAAAGCAACCGAGAAATCGTCGGCCTCCTTTTCCAGGATAAGCTCGTAAGGCCCGGCCTGCAAAACACGTTTTTCGGCAAAGCCTGGCATCTTTTTAGCCCTCGATTGTGACTACCCGGTTCTCGCGGGCCGCGCGGGCTGCCGCCTGGGTCACCCGGTGCGTCTTCAAGGCATCGGCGTAATCCGAGCGAATCCGGTTGGTTCCCCCCGCAACTGCGTCCAGGAAATCGTAGTTGATACGAATAAAAGGGTCCACTGAAAGCTCCTCGGTGCGGGCCTGGCCTTTGCCTTCGTCAATCAGCAGGTGGTCGTGGGTCAGGCTGAGCGTCAGGCCGTCCGCGATAAGTTCCAGGCTGTCCCGGTACTTGCTTTTGAGCAGGGAGGTCGAGCTAATTGTACCGATAACGCCGTTAGCGAATTCAAGGGTGACGACCGAAACGCGGTCCACGTCAATGCCCGATTCGGGCGAACTGGTGTTGCGGCCCAGGGCGTAGACCTGTTTCACCTCCCCGACCAGCAGCCGGGCCAGGTCGAACATGTGGGTGGATTGTTCGACCACCTGCCCGCCCGATTCCTCCTGGCGGGACCACCAGCGGGGCGGCGGTAAAGAGTCGAGCCAGTGGCCCAGGGCCAACCGGGCCGGGTGCAGCTTGACCAGTTCCTGGGCCGTTTCGGTGGTGTTCATATAGCGCATCTGGTAGCCGACCGCCGAAATAGCCCCTTTAGCCTTGATGGCGGCGGCGATTTCTTCGGCGGTATCGGCATCCGCCGAGAGCGGCTTTTCCACGAACAGGGCCAGGTTGTGGTCGAGGGCGCTCTTTTCGATCTGGCCGTGGGCGGAGGGAATCACGGTAATGTAGACGGCGTCCAGGTTAGCCTGGCCGTACATGCGTTGAAAATCGTCATAGGCGGCAGCCTTACCACCCAGGCCGGCCTTCTGAATAAGGGCCTCGGCTTTTTCGACCGAGCGCCCGGTGATAGCGGCCACCTCGACGTTGCCGATTTCTTGCAGGGCCTGGATGTGCCGGGCCGTGATTCCCCCGGTCCCGACGAACCCGACCCGGAGCGGTTTAGGCACTTCTAGAGCAGGACGTTGAACCTCATTTTGTCCAACGTGTTTTTCGGTCATTTTATTCTCCTGGCGTGTTATTTCCCGGTGTTTTTTCTTTACTGAAGGTCTAACCGGGACGATTATAGCAGCTTCAAAAAACTACGTGACAGGTCGGGCGGTTTGCCATTGGGTGTGGCGAAAAACAAAAAAGAGGGTAACACCTGACACGGGTGCTACCCTCTTTTTTTTTGACCCTCAAAACCGTTACCAGTTACCCACTCATAGCGGTTAATTCCGGGTTGCCATCCTTTTCATTTTGTCCATCGTGGTATTTTCGGCGGCTGGCTGTCTTTCATTATTATTGTCCTCGCCCTCCGAATCGCCGGCCTGACTATTGGTGTTTTGCGGGTTAGTCCGGTGCGCCCAAATCTCGTTAAACTGGTCCTGGATTCTCTGGATTTCCTTGTCGGAGAGGTCTTCCAGGTCCAACATGCTGTTGCGGGCGTCTTTTTGCGCCACAATCAGTTCGTCCAACTTGAGGTGAATGGCCTTGCTATCCCGGTTCTGGGTATTCTGGATTAAAAAGACCATCAAGAAGGTGATGATTGTAGTGCCGGTGTTAATGACCAGTTGCCAGGTATCGGAAAAGCCGAATACCGGCCCCGAAACCACCCACAGGATTATCACCAGGAAGGCGCTTATAAATGCCCAGGGAGAACCCACCACTTCGGAAGTCTTGTGGGAAAATTTACGGAAAAGTTCACTCATTCGGTTACCCTCGTTACTAGCATACCGGCCCAAATTCTTTCGCTATAAATCCCAAAATAATTTATAGCCATACAACCCTTGCATATTTAAATAAAAAAGGAGCACAACCTATGCCAGAATAAAGAAAGTGTAAATTTTCTATAAAGACGTTAATGGGAACCCCAATAAAAAGGCCGGTGACTGGTCATTGTCACCGGCCTGGCCGTTTCTTATTTCCAGGTTTACCCTAGCGTTCCTCGCTCTTGATGTCGCGGCGGGCCAGGTGTTTGGAGTAATTTTCGACAAATTGCATTAACCGGCCCTCGGTTGCCCGGAACTCCCGCGACTGCAAGGCGGTTCGTGCCGTCGTGTAGTCGTCGCTCTCACCCAGGGCGATAATCTGGGTGCCTTCCCCGGCCACTTTTAGCCAACCATCGGTTACGCTGATGCCAACCCGCGCCATTGAGGGGATGTAATCATTAAAGATAAAGTCCATGTACTCCTTATCTTTTTCGGGCTTAATATCCCAGTAAAAGAATATAGTACTCATAACTCGGCTCCCTTCTGCGGACAGGCATCCCGTTGAGGCCAATGCCTGGTAGATAAAGTAATCCCGACTAACGCAATTCGGTAGTAGCAAAGTTGTTATTTAATTTGCCGGGCCGAAACCTGCTAACTTTTGATGATGGGGAGTTGCTAACCCTCCAGGAGCAGCAAGCAGGTAAGAGGTTTTGAATGTTGGTGTACTTATTATATCCGGCCGGGCCTTTTACGCAAGTGGTAAAAATTAGAAAACAAGCCTTTTACAGGTTTACAAAGGAGAACCCTATTAAGTCGGATTTAACTTTGTCTTTACCGTCCAAGGTTGGTCTGTTTAAGGGTCGTGTTGGCGGCCAACTGGATAGTATAGAAAAGCTGGCTTTGCATTTCGGCGGAAAGGGCTTCGACACTGTTAATGGGCCGGACCTGCGGGAAAGGGGTGATAGTCGGGACCGCTGTAACGGGAGCTTTGCGAGTTATTACGGGTGTCGGGGCTACCACGAAAGTGGGGGTCGGTCCGGTGGTGGCGGTCGGCACGGCGGTGACGGTCGGGGCGGTGGTAGCCGTTGGGGCCGGGGGCGCGGTTACACCCTGGACGGCCAGGTAGCCGAAATTTAGGGCCGATATGGGCGTGGTAGCGCGGCCCGCCAGGACCGTAAAGCCGTAATCCATCAGGGGGTCCACGTCTTTGGCGATTTCGATAGTGCTGTTCATGACCACGACTATAACATTATGGCCGTTGTTGCGGGCTGTCGCTACCAGCACCCGCCCGGCGTTATCGGTCCAGCCGGGTTTGAGGCCGGTCGCCCCCGGATAGCGGAAAAGAAAGCTATCTACGTTGTAAAAATCGTGACCTTCCACGCTGGTGACCCTGACCTGAACGAACTGCATGATGACCGGGTTGCGCAGGGCGTACCAGCCGCTAATCGCCAGGTCGTAGGCGCTGCTGTAATGCCCGTCCTGGTCGAGCCCGTGCGGGTTCATAAAGTGGCTGTCTCTCATACCGATTGAGGCGGCGTAGGTGTTCATGGCCGTGACAAATTTTGCGATGGGGTCGCCCGGTCCCGGCATATGCTGCCCGGCGTAGCGGGCCAGGGCCATCCCGGCTTCGTTGGCGCTGTTGGTCAATAGACCCAGGAGCAGGGTAGAGAGCTTGATGTGTTCGCCCGCCCGCAAATTCATGTTAGCCTCGCCCACCAGGTCTTCCTGGACTACGGTGGTGGTGGCGGACAAAGCTTGCATGGTAGGATAGTATTGGAGGAAAGTCAGGGCCGTGATAAGTTTGGTGGTGCTGGCCTGGGCGCGCGAAAGGTGGGGTTCTTTGGCATAAAGTATGCGGCCTGTATCGGCATCGACCACGATGGCGCTGGTGCCCCGGATGGGCGGCGGGTCGCTTACGATTTTGGGGCCGGGTGTGGGTACGACGGTCGCGGTCGGTTTAACGGTGGGTATTGCCGTTGGTGTCGCGGTCGGCACTGGGGTAGGCGTTTGGGTCTGGCCGGGAAGAAGCGAAGTCGGTACTGGTGTGGCAGGGTTGTTTGCTCCCGGTGTGGCGGTTGGCGCGGTATAATGACCGGGCGTGGCGGTCGGGATAGGGTCGGACTGGAAAGAAGTTTCGGCCAGGGCCGAGGCGGGCAGCAGGGCCAGGGAGAGACCAAGCAGGACCACAACCAACCCGGTCAGGGTTGTCACCAGACGAGATTGTTTAGTACGGTGCATCACGGTAAAACGCCTGTAAAATATACGCTGGCCGGGGAAGGCTCCGCAGCCGCGTAAAAGGTTAAACAAAAGAAACGTCCGTCAGGCAAAGAACTGCCTTCACAAGAAACAGTCCCGGTCCCTAACCACAAAGGGTAATTGTACGTTCTAATTTTTAACGGTTTAGGCTCAACGAAAATAAATGGATTTGTCCCAAAGAATCTAACACAGCCGGTCCTATTTGTCTACCGGGTTAAATTTCTTCAGGTCCATTTTTCAGGTTCAATGGAAAGCAGGTTAATCTTATGCTCATAATTCTGGCGCGCCACGCCGACCGGGAAACGCTTACCACCAGACCGGACAGCGAACAGGTGCTGACCGAAAAAGGGATTCAACAGGCGGTCCAACTGGGGCAAGCCCTGGACCGGCGGTTAGCGGTGCAGGGCGGTCGCGTTTCGCTGGTCCTGACCAGCCCCTACCAAAGGGCGGTCCAGACAGCCCAATTGATGGCCCAGGAGATGGGCTTGCCCGCCGAAAGCGTCCAGACCCTTCAGGCCCTGGCCCCGGACGGCGAGGGTTCGGTGCATGAAACCTTACAGGCCGTGACCGAAACAGAGCATCACGGGGTCATCGTGGTGGGGCACGGCCCCGATTTAGCCGCGTTAGCCGACCGACTGTGCGGACAGGCGGTTGAGCTAAAGAAAGCCCACTCGCTCGGCATCGAACGCGACGCCGAAAGACATATAGGCCGTCTCGTCTGGCTGGTCAGTTACAAAGACTATCTTTAGGAAATCAATTAGCCCCGGTTGGTAGTGGTTCGTTCGTTGGGACCGCCGTTGGAAGGTTGGCGGGCGGTAAAGGGGCCGCTGGAAGGCAGCAGGTTGGTGTTTCGCCCTTCATCCCCGATGAAAATGTTAGCCTCGGAGGCGGGTGGCGCTTCTTTGCGGGCCTCGATTTCCCACCAGCGTAATAGCTGGTCGTTGGTCATGTGGAGGGTGTCGCGAATCTGGCGCTGGTTCTCGGCTTCCTGTAAGCGCAGGGCGTTTTGCAGTTCGGCCCGTTTCTGGGCCGTCAGGTACATCCGGGTCGCCTCGTCCAGGGTTAGGTTGTAGATTTTCACGCCCGTCACATCTACCCCGTATTTGAGGGACTCGTCGTTAATCATATCGCGCAGACTGCTGGCGATGCGTTTAAGCGCCCCACCATCGTTGCCAAAAATATCGCGGGCCAGGTTTATCATCGAGAAATAGTCGTGCATCATGGCTATCGCGTCGCGCCGAACCTTCTCTTGCCAGTTATCCACGTTGTAGACCGCGTTAAAAACATCGCGCTCCCGCACCTGGATGCGGTTCCACTGGATAACCGCCACCGGTTGCATGCGGTTGCGCTGGTCCCTGGTCACTTTTTGGGGAACGTAGCGGGCGATGCGGTAACTCAATTCCATATCGAGGGCGATAACCGTGGCGTTCTGGGTGATAACCGTGTCGGCGTGGAGGGTCGTGCTGAACTCTTGCAGTTCGACCAGGGCCCGGATGCGGTCGAGCGGCATCAAGAGGTGGCGGCCCGGATTGAGGACGTTTCGAAACTCGCCGCCTCGCTCCACCACCGCGACCGAGCCTTCCGGGACAATTTCAAAGCTCCGTAACACCAGGACGACTACCCCGGCAATCAGGCCGATTATAAATACACTGAAACAGAGGATGGGTAGAAAGTCCATAGGTTATCCCAAATTACGTGAAACTGGCTTTGTTTATAAGGAGACCGGGCGCTGGCAAGGACGGCGCGATTCTTTTAAAAGGCCCTACCACCGAGGGCGGTTGGTTCATTTTAGCATATTTTTCAAGGTTTAGTCTGAATTTGTAGTATAATAGCAGCTTGAGTGTCTCAATAAGGAAACAAGGAGTTTTTTAGTTCAAGAATGTTGTACGATAGAGCAAAGATTTTTATCAAAGCAGGTGACGGCGGGAACGGTTCGGCCTCTTTCCGGCGCGAGAAATTTGTTCCCTGGGGTGGGCCGGACGGTGGGGATGGCGGGCGCGGCGGCTCGGTCTATTTAGAAGTGGACCCCAGCCTGAATACCCTCTTACCTTTCAAATTCAAGACCCATTATAAAGCCGAAAGCGGCGGGAACGGCGGCAAGCAGCAAAAACACGGTAAAGCCGGTGAGGATTTGTACATCAAGGTGCCGCCTGGCACTATTTTTTACACCGAAGTTGATCCCGACGAGCCGGACGAACCGGTCTTACAGGGCGACCTGACCACCCCCGGCCAGAGTATCATGGTAGGGCGGGCCGGGCGCGGCGGCCTGGGTAACACCCATTTCAAGACCAGCACTCACCAGGCCCCCAAGATGGCCCAGAAGGGCGAACCCGGTGAGGAGCGCTGGCTGCGCCTCGAACTCAAATTGATTGCCGATGTCGGGCTGGTCGGGTTCCCTAACGCCGGTAAGAGCAGTCTGCTGACCGCCTGCACCGCCGCGACCCCCAAAATCGGGGATTATCCCTTTACGACCCTCGAACCGAACCTGGGGGTGGTCCAGATTGACGTGGACACGGCCTTTGTTATGGCCGATATTCCGGGTCTGATTGAAGGAGCGTCGCAGGGCGTCGGGCTCGGCCACGAGTTTTTACGCCACGTCGAACGGACCCGCCTGTTGCTGCACGTGATAGATGGCAGCGGTCTTGCCGGGCGCGACCCCATCAAGGACTACGAGCAGATTAACCACGAACTGGCCGAGTACCGGCCCGAACTGGCCGACAAGCCGCAAATCGTGGTCATCAACAAGATTGATATGCCGGAAACCCAGGAGAATTTGCCGCGCCTGCGGAAATACTTCCGGGGCAAGGACATGGAGTTTTACGAGGTTTCGGCCATCGGGATGTTGCACACCGATGAACTGATGAAACGGGTCGCGGCTAAACTGGCCGAACTGCCCCCCGCCGAACCGCTGGTACCAATGGAGAGCGCCGAAACACCGGTCCTCAAACCGGGTACCCTCGACCAGGATGCTTTCTCGGTCCAAAAAATTGAGGACGGTTACTACCGGGTGCGCGGCAAACGGATTGAACGTGTTATCGCCATGACCGACCTGGAGAACGAAGAAGCCCTCGAACGCTTGCAGGTGGTGTTCGACCGCACCGGGATTGCGCGGGCCCTGGAAGAGGCCGGGGTCAAGGGCGGCGATATGGTCCAGTTTGGCCGGGTTGAACTCGAATGGCAGGATAGCTGGTAAGAAAAGTAGTCAGAAGTCAGAAGTCAGAGGTCAGTAGCCAGCGAATTAGGGGCTACTGACCTCTGAGAATATAGGGTTGGTATGAACACCCTTTATTTAAATAAAAGAAGCACCAAATTTACCCTGACAAGTTTAGGGATACCCTCACAATCAAAAACTGACTACTGGCTACTGACCTCTGACTACTGGAAAAGGAAACGATGACAAATTATAAAGATTACGGTGTCATCTGGGATGTGGATGGCACGCTGCTCGACTCGGGTGAACTGCATTTTGACTCGTGGGTCCGGTTGGCCGGAGACCTTAACAAACCCTTCACCAGGGACGATTTCCGGGCCACTTTTGGACGGCGCAACCCCGAAATTATCCGCTCCCTTTTTGGCGAACATTATTCCGAGCAAGAAGTAGCCGACCTGGGCTTTCAGAAAGAGGAATATTATCGCGCCGCTGCCCGCTCCGGTCTGTCTTTGTTGCCAGGAGTCCGAGAATTGCTGGCAAACCTGCATACTGCCGGGTTCAAACAGGCTATCGGTTCGAGCGCCCCGCGCCAGAATATCGAACTGCTGATGGAGCTTACCGGGATTGAATCTTATTTCGAGGCTATCGTCGGTTCGGAAGATACCCAGCGGGGCAAGCCCGACCCGCAGGTCTTCCAGGTAGCCGCCGAGAAACTCGGTCTTGACCCTGACCGCTGCCTGGTGATGGAAGACGCCGTCGCCGGGGTGGAGGCCGCCACTGCCGCCGGGATGGCCTCGATTGCGGTTACTTTCGTGGGGCATCACCTCGACAACGATTTGATTATTGCCGGAGCCAAACGCGTGGTAAAATCCCTGGAAGACGTACAGGTTGACACAATAGTAGAATTGCTAAAAATCAATGACTAACGAAACCAGGACCGCGCTGGATGTGCGAGCTGTCGCAGAGTGGAGCCGGAATGTTACTGCCAATATCGAAAAAGTAATTATCGGTAAACGGTCGGTTATCGAATTGACGCTGGTGGCGCTCCTGGCCGACGGGCATATCCTGTTGCAGGATGTGCCGGGGGTCGGTAAAACCATGCTGGCCCGCGCCCTGGCCCGCTCTATCGGTGGCGATTTCAAACGGGTCCAGTTTACCCCCGATTTGCTGCCAAACGATGTAATCGGTATCTCGATTTATAACCAGAAGTCAGGTGAGTTCGAATTTCACCCCGGCCCGGTCTTCAGCACCATCCTGCTGGGCGACGAAATCAACCGGGCCACGCCGCGTACCCAATCGGCCTTGCTCGAAGCGATGGCCGAACGCCAGGTCTCGGTAGATGGCAAAAGCCGCCAGTTGCCCCGGCCTTTCCTGGTAATGGCGACCCAGAACCCTATCGAGTACGAAGGCACCTTCCCGCTGCCGGAAGCTCAACTCGACCGCTTCATGATAAAACTGCAAATAGGCTATCCCGACCCCGCCGACGAACGCCTGATGGTCCGCAGCCAGCAGGGGCGTCACCCGATTGAAAGCCTGCCGGTGGTTTCCTCACCGGAAGAACTTATCCGGTTTCAGAATAGCATCGGGCAAATTCACCTGGATGACAGTCTGCTCGACTACATAATCAAACTGGTCAGCACAACCCGCCACCACCGCGAGTTATCGCTGGGGGCCAGTCCGCGCAGCAGCCTGGCTCTGACGCGCTGCGCCCAGGCCAGGGCCGCTCTTTTGGGCCGCGACTATGTTTTACCGGACGACATCAAAGCGATGGCCGTCCCGGTCATGTCGCACCGCCTGATTGTCAAAAGCGAGAGTATCCTGCGGGGCCGCCAGGCCGAGGCTATCGTGGCGGAGTTGTTAAACACCGTGCCGGTCCCGGTGGAAGGCCCGACCCGGTAAGTTAGAATAAAAAACACCCGTGGCGCAAGTAAACGCGCTGCGGGTGTTTTGTTTTATTAGATAATTTCCAGGCCGTCCGGGCCGGGTAGGGTCGGGAAGGGGGCGTGCGGTTGGGTCTGGTACCAGTAGCCCACCGAAGCAATATCGTCCTGTAACGGCAGATAGCGCCCGCCGCTTCGCCAGCCCAACGCCTGGATTTCCACCCGCAGATTCTCCTCAAACCGGATAGGGTCCATGATGTGCCACCGGTACAGGCCAAACCGGGTCTGGCTGCGGTACAGGCCGTCCGGCTGGATTACCTGGGGCAGACCCAGGAAAGGCGTCGAAAAGGTGCCGTACTGCCCCTTTGGATGCTCGAAGTTCCAGGCTCCCCCGAAATAATCCTCGGTGCCGGTGCCGCAAATGGTCGGGAACTCGGTGTCGCCATCCATAAAGAACTTAATCTCGCCTTCGCCCCACCAACCGGTGTTGTTGACCTGCCAGGCCAGGTAAGTCCCCACGTAATGGCCCTGTCCTTTTATCCCATCCAGGATTACGTGATTCGTTTTGTAGGCCAGTGGGTTATCCCGCCGCCACTGGGCATGGAAGTAGGCCCGGTCCGGTCCCACCTCGGTCAGGATATAGTCAATCTGGTAATAGACGACGGCGTCTTCTTTCGCCAGGTTTTCGATGGTCAGGTGGGCTTGTTTGCGGAAAGGCATCTCCCAGTAGCTGTTAAAACCACCTGCCGGGTTGACCGCGATAGGCAGGGAACTGATATTGCAGCGTTCGCCCCAGCCGTTCGCAAAGAAATCGCCAACCGGACACTCAATCGAGGGGGTCGCTTCGTTGTCCCAGTAAACCCTTAGAATCAGGTTGCGCCAGTTGGTCGGGAAAGTGGTCAGCCAGATGTGCATGATGGCACCCGGCCCGGTAATATCGGCCAGGGTAAAGGTGCTCCCGGCCTTGATGTTAACCGAAGGCGATATTTTCCAACCCTGTCCGAGGTCGCGCCCGGCGCTTGCCCCGGTCCCCTCGGTGGCGCGTCCCGCCTGGCCCTTCTCCCCGGTGAAATTCTCGGCGCTTATCGAGCGGGATTTGGCCCTGGATAGACGCGCCAGGTTACCCAAACCCATGCCCAGCCCGTCAAAACTGCTATTTTCGCTCTCCAATGTTTCATTCTCCTTTGATTGAATCGTGAAGCAACAAATACTACTCCTGGTATTGCGCGTATATTCTACCTTTGGTGGAGAAGGGTTGACAATAGTGTAAACGGCTATCTCGCTTGTCGAACGGAATATAAAAAAGCTGCCTGCAAGAGGGCAGCTTTAGAAAACGTTACAGACCGGTATCAAGCGAAGGGTGAAAGTGTAACTGGCACGTAAGGTGCGATAAACCCGGCCTTTTTTAGCTCCAGCCACAACGCCTCAGGGATAGGTTGCTGGAGTTTTTCCAGGTTATCCGCGATTTCGGCGGGATTCTTGGCCCCAACTATCAAAGAGGTAACCGCCGGGTGGGTAGTGGGGAATTGCAGGGCCGCACCATTTAACGAAACGTCGTGTTTTTGGCAGATAGCTTCCAGCCGTCGGACCTTTTCCTTGACTGCTTCCGGGGCCGGTTGGTAATTGTACATGGCGTCTTCGACCGGGCCGGTCGCCAGTATCCCGGTGTTATAGACCCCCGCCGCGAATACGCTGATGCCTTTTTCCAGGCAGAGCGGGAAAAATTCGGTGGCGGGTTTCTGTTCGAGCAGGGTGTAGCGCCCTGCCAGCAAAAAGCAGTCAAAATCGGCCTGGCGGGCGAACTCGGCGGGCCATTCCCACTGGTTCATCCCGGCCCCGATGGCTTTTACGACTCCCTGGGCGCGCCAGTCGGCCAGGAGGGGAAAGACCTCTAACGCCTGGCCGGGTTCGCTAAAGGCTCCTTCGGGGTCGTGCATTAGAAGAATATCGACCCGGTCCATCTTCAGGCGTTCCAGGCTTTCTTCGAGGCTGCGTTTCAGGCTATCCGGGGAATAATCGAAGATAACTTTGCCGTCCGGCTGGACCAGGCGCCCCACCTTGGTTTCGATAACAAAACTGTCGCGGGGGAATTCGGCCAGGGCTTTTCCGAGCCGTTTTTCGGCGTGGCCCGACCCGTACATAGGCGCGGTATCGAAAAAGTTGATGCCCCTAGATAGGGCGTACCGGACGGTTTCGAGGGCTTTTTGCTCGGAGATGAGCATATCGGGGCGGGCCAGGAAGCCGGTCCCCAGCCCAATCCGGGGAATTTCCAGCCCTGTCCTGCCGACTTTTACTTTTGGAACGGTATCTTTCATCAGGTTTATGCCTTTACTTTTTCTTACAATGCGTTTTCAAGGCCACGTCGCTGTTCTCAGCTTTCTAAAAATAAAACTGCCTGAGTGCTATATTATAATAGACGATAGGGAAATAAAATTGCTACCCGCAACGGTTCTTACGGAGTGTTACGGGCCGCGCTTACCAGTCATGGAGAAAGGGTGGTAGAAAAATGACCGAAATTAACATGAACCAGGCTTATCCGACCGGACCGGACCCCCGGCTTAAACCGCTTGAAATCCTGGTCGGCACCTGGGAGGTTAAAGCTAACCACCCGGAAGTCCCCGGTCCACTCCATGGCTGGGCTACTTATGAGTGGTTCCCTGGTGGGAAATTCTTACTGGCACGGACCGGTATGAATAACCCGGACTTTCCAGCCGGGCTTATGCTAATTGGCTATGACGAAGCGACCGGCGGCTATATCCAGCATTATTTTGATTCCCGCGGTCTGATGCGCGATTATCATTTGACCTTGCACGATAAAACCCTCACATTCTGGCGCAATGACCCTGAGTTCTCCCAGCGTTTTACTTACACTTTCAGTGACGATGGCAACACCATCAACCTCCACCTGGAGAAAGCCAGGGGCAACGCACCCCTGGAACACGATTTCGACCAAATTTATGAGCGCGTCTAGAGTGTTTAGTTTTCAGTGTTTGGTGGTTAGTTTTGGCCCACCCAGGTAGGACCGTAAATGCGACTTTGGGTATGGCCCAGGGGCGTAAGTGGAGTGGAAGGAGAGAGACCTCTTAAATGCGTGTACTCGTTTTGTACGGCGATTTTTATCATCCCGGCCAGGCGGCGCGGGGCGGGCTGGAACAGCTGGCAAAAACCTATCCCGGCTTTGAGTTCGATTGGGTCGACGACATGTCTAACTGGTCGAAAGAAACTCTGGCGGACTATCCGGTGGTTATCCTGACCAAGTCGAACGACACCTCGGCCACCAAACGGACGCCCTGGGTAACGCCCGAAATCGAAGAAGCGTTTGAGCAATACGTCAGCCAGGGTCACGGTCTGCTGGCGGTTCATTCCGGGACGGCCAGTTACGCCGATAACCCCACCCTGCGGGGCCTGCTGGGCGGAGTCTTTACCTATCACCCGGCCCAATGCAACGTTACGGTGGAACCGCAAACGGGCGAACTTCTCTCCGGCGAGAACGGGCCGTTTACCGTCTTTGACGAGCATTATTTTATGGATACCGCGCCGGGCAACGCTATTTTCCTGTTGACCCGTTCGGAGCATGGCGTGCAACCGGGCGGCTGGACCCGCGAGACCGGGGAGGGCCGGGTCTGCGTCCTTACTCCCGGTCATAACCCGGAGGTCTGGCTGGACCCCACCTACCAGGTCTTGCTGTATAACGCCTTGCGGTGGGTGGCTAAACAGTTTTAACCCGCCAGTTTTGCTATCCCGCAGATTGGACGCCACCTGCCCGACCTTCTATACTTAACGGGTGTGCGCTTTAACCTTTCGCCGGTTTAGCGGCTACACCTGGGCTTACCTGTCAGGGATAACCGGTCTGTTTTAACAATGATGTTTAAGGTTCTAAGGGAGAAGATACTTTTATGCCAGGTTGGGATACTTTACGGGGTTTAATCGAAGAAGAATTTATTGAGCGTGAGCAAGAAGGCTGTGATGTTAGCGGGCTAAAAGGGAAGTTTGACGCTGCCGGGATGGCTGAACCGGCCCTGATGGAGGTTTACCGGGATTTGCAAAGTCTGCCCGTGAAGGTTGACTTCCCCTATTACGAACCCTCGGACCTGGCCGAAATCCGGGCCGCCCGTCCACCTGCGCCCTCTATCGGGGCCGGGTCGTTGAGCGAGGAGGGCTGGCAGGATAAATTCCGGGGAGCCTGGTTGGGCCGGTCTGCCGGGTGCGCTCTTGGCAAACCGCTCGAAACGTGGTGCTTTATGAACGGGGCCGGGGGCCGTCCCGGCTGGAAAAATGTTCAACTCTGGTTCGAAGGAGCCGACGCCTGGCCGGTCGCGGATTATACCCCCGGCCATTCGCGCGCCGAGGCGGAATACGGGCTCAATACTGCCAGCAGCAGCCACCGGAGCGAGCGGGAGAATATCGCCTTTATGGAATCTGACGACGATATTCGCTATACGGTACTCGGTTTGCTACTTCTGGAACAAAAAGGGTTGAACTTCGACTCGTGGGACATTGGCAAACTCTGGCACAGCCACCTCCAATACAGCCAGGTCTGCACGGCGGAAACCCAGGCTTACCTGAACTTTGCCCAGGTCACCTCGCACATTCACCCGTCCCGCCCCGACGACTGGCAGGAAAAACTCGATTGGGTCCGCAATTACCTGAACCCCTACCGGGAATGGATTGGGGCGCAGATTCGGGCCGATGGTTTCGCCTATGGGGCCGCCGGGAATCCCGAACTGGCCGCCGAACTGGCCTGGCGGGACGCTTCTTTCTCCCACGTGAAAAACGGCATCTATGGCGAGATGTATGTCGCGGCGCTAATCGCGGCGGCTTTTGTCGAGAGCGACATCGAAAAGCTGGTTGAAATCGGCCTGAGCCAGATTCCGGCTAATTCGCGGCTGGCCCACGATATTCGCCAGGCGGTCGAGATAACCCGTTCATCATCCAGCCAGCTTGAACTGGTTGAGCGTATCCACGAGGCTTTCAAGCACTATAACCCGGTCCACACCAACAACAACGCGGCCCTGGTGACCGCTTCGCTGCTTTACGCCGGGGACGATTACGAGAAAGCAATTACCACGTCGGTCCTGGGCGGTTGGGACACCGATTGCAACGGGGCGACGGTCGGCTCGATTATGGGCGCGAAACTGGGGGCGGCGGCTCTCCCGGCGAAATGGACGGCCCCGCTCCACGACCTCCTTTACGCCGAGGTGAACGGGTTCCAGCCCATCTCGATTTCCGAGTGTGCCGACCGCAGCTACCAGGTCTTCCGCAAATTGCAACAACAGTCGTAGGGGACAAGTAGCAACCGGTTTTCACTTGAAATATGGCCGGGGCTATCCGTTATTACGGATGGTCCTGGCTTTTTCTATACCCTTTCAAACCTACCTATTTAAGGTAAAGCCTCTCTTTGTCATTTCGAGCGCAGCGACGCCCAAAGGGTGTCCCCGGTCCGTCGGACAATATCGCAGTCGATTGTTATTAATCTTTATTGTCGTATTGACAGATTGTAATTATTTGTTACTATATGCGTGCAAGGAAAACCGAATTGTTATTAAGTACAATATCTTAAGAGATAAGACAAAATTAGAATGGGGTCAATTTATGAGTAACGACCACCTATCATCATCCACCGAACGCACCCGTCTGCGCCGCAAACCGGAACGCGGCTCCTACGACCAGGCCGTTATTAACGCGATACTGGACGAAGGGTTGGTCTGTCACATCGGCTTCTCCATAGATGACCAGCCCTATGTAATACCGACCACCTATTGCCGGGTCGAGGATAAAATTTATATCCACGGCGCGGTTGCCAGCCGCATGCTCAAAACCCTTCAGACCGGCCTGAATGTCTGCCTGACAGTAACGCTTTTGGATGCCCTGGTGGTAGCGCGTTCGGCCTTTAATAATTCGATGAACTATCGTTCGGTGGTGGTCCTGGGTCAGGCCACGGTCGTGCAGGACTTTGACGAGAAGTTTGCCGCTATGCGAGCCCTGGTCGAACACGTCGTGCCGGGACGCTGGGAAGATTGCCGCCAGCCAACCCCGAACGAAGTGCGTGCTACCTCGATTCTGACCCTGCCTATCGCGGAAGCTTCGGCCAAGATAAGAAGCGGCCAGGTCGTAGACGATGCCGAAGATTACGAGTTACCGGTGTGGGCCGGGTTGGTGCCGCTTCAGGCTCAACCGCTTACGCCTGTAGATGATGGCCGGGTCCCCGCCGGGATTGAAGCCCCCGCCTACCTGACGCACTATCGCCGTTCAGTCAGTCCCCCAAAAGAATAGGTGTCGTCATTTGGAAAGAGTTTACCCGGTTGCCTTAAATCCTGGCCCGATAAGTGATACAATTACACAAATCTGACGTCCGGGTGAGAACCGGCCAGCCTTCTAAAATTTGGAAAATATAAAAATAGAAAGAACTATGGACGATACCTTCGAGCTTTACGATTTGAAGATTAAGGTTGAGGAAATCCGGGGTAAATGCACCTGCGACCACGCCGTTGACGATTATTTCGAGATGAAGGGCGGCAAGCTGATATTCCCCGACCCGAAAGGGTTCTGCATTTATGCCCTGCAATCGGCCATCCCATTGCTTCCGGCCAAGCAGCGCCCGCTGCACCCTAACGATTGGATGCAAACCGATAGCCGGGTAATTTGTCCCGACCCGCTTTGCGGGGTAGTGCTACTCATCCAGCGGGAAGGGGCGCGTACCCTCAAACATTCCGAGGTCAGCGCCGTCGAAATGGAACGCCCGGAAAATCCCCAGGATTAGAATTTTATGATTTGCCGGACGGTCGCCCCTTCGGCCAGGCGGTCGAACCCGGCGTTAATCTCGTCCAGGCCCAGGTGCTGGCTGACCAGTTCGTCCACCGGGAGTTTGCCGTTCATATAGAGGTTGATGAAACGGGGAATGTCCCGGCGCGGCACCGCCGAGCCCATGAATGACCCCATCAATGTTTTTTCCATGTAGGTCAGGTTGGAAGCCTGGATAGAGAGTTGCTGGGTGGGCGGAGCCATCCCGATACTGACCGTGGTCCCACCCCGCACCGTCACCTCGAAAGCCTGGGCCAGCACCTTCGCGTTGCCGACCGCTTCGAAGGCGTAATCGGTCCCGCCGCTGCTCAGGGCCTTGACCGCCTTAACCGGGTCGCCGTCCAGGGCGTTGACGGTGTAGTCGGCTCCCAGGCGCTGGGCTAGTTCGAACTTGGACGGTTGAGTATCCACCGCAATAATCGGAAAAGCCCCGGCCAGTTTTGCCCCCATGACCGCGCTCAAACCAACTCCACCTAACCCAAAAACTACTACCGACGCGCCGGGACTGACCTTCGCGGTATTGACCACCGCCCCGACCCCGGTCAGGATGGCGCAGCCGAACAGGGCCGCCTTGTCGAGCGGCACCTCTTTATCAATTTTCACCAGTGACTCCTGGGCCGCGACCGTGTATTGCGAAAAAGCCGCCGCGCCCAGGAAGTGCAGGACCGGTTCGTTGCCTTTGTGAAACCGGATGGTATTGTTGAGGAGCGTTCCGGCCAGGTTCGCCTTCCCACCGTTGACGCACAACACAGGCCGACCCACCGCGCAATATTTACAATGCCCGCACATCGGCACAAAGGAAAAGACCACGTGGTCGCCCGGTGCCAGGTCGCGGACACCTGGACCGACCTCGTGGACGATGCCGCTGGCTTCGTGACCGAGGACAACCGGGGCCGGGCCGGGTAGATGCAGGTGGCGGGGGACCGGGCGACCAATCGCGCCGTTGATAGTGGAAAGGTCGGAGTGACACAGCCCGGCCCCGGCGATTTCCACCAGGACTTCGCCTTCCCCCGGTCCTTCCAGTTCGATTTCTTCGATTACAAGGGGTAACGAGGCGGCGTAGGGGCGAGGTTTTTCGGTGTCATACAGTACGGCGGCGCGAGTCAACATTGACAGTCTCCTGGTTTAAGCTGGCGGAAGATTTCTGACCCTGGCTCCGGGGCTGGTTCTGAATGAACACGAGCGAGACGAGCGCCCCCAGGAAAGCCAGCGAGGCTGTTATAACTATAACCCAATGAAAGGCCGTTGTATAGGCGGTGGCGTTGACGGCTGCGAGGTCGGGCGGCAGACCCTGGGAGTTGCCGGAACCGTTCGAGGCCATAGCCACGGATTGCAGTTGCTGGGCTTTGTCGGGCGGCAGGCTGCGCGAAAGGTCGGCCAGGGAATTCATGAAGACCTGCGAAACAAAGATGCCGAGCCCGGCGATAGCCAGCAGGGCGGCAATCCTTGACACCACGTTATTGATGGCCGAGGCCACACCCGAGTTGTGCCCCGGCACCGATGACATGACCGTCCCGGTGAGCGGTGCGACCGTCAGGGAAAGGCCAAAACCGGTGATAAAGGCAATCGGGAGAATAATCAGCCAGGGGTTAGAGTCGGGTTGCACCAGGAGATAGCCCAAAGTCCCCACCGCGTAAATAAGGGGGCCGATGGTCATAAACAGGCGCGCCCCGTACTGCCCGGCCAGTTTACCCATGCGCGGTGATAGCAGCAGCATCAAAATCGAGCTTGGCAAAAAGACCACGCCGCTTAACAGGGCTGATTGGCGCATAATGTTTTGAATATAGAGCGGGTAGAAAAAACCGCCGCCGTAGAGCGCAAAGTAGACCAGCAAGGTCACCACGTTTACCGCGCTAAAGTTGCGCGACTTAAACAGGCCCAATGGCATCATGGGGTGCGGCTCTCGCAACTCCACCCCGATAAAAAGGACCAGGGCGATTATCCCGGCGACCAGGCTGACCAGGACCAGCCAATCGGTCCAACCCGCTACCGGCCCCTCAATCAGGCCGTAGACAACCCCGCCCAGGCCTATCACCCCTAAAAGCGTCCCGGCCCAATCGAGATGTTTGGTGACCCCTTCGTCCAGGCTTTCCGGCACGAAGCGCATCAGGATGAGCACTCCGGCGATAACCGGCACGTTTATCAAAAAGACCAGCCGCCAGGAGAGATTATCGACCAGCCACCCGCCCAGAAATGGCCCGATAAGCGAGGTGATTCCGCTCCACCCGGCCCAGGTGCCGATAGCCTTCCCTCGTTCTTCCGGGTCGGTGAAAGTGGCCGTCAGGATTGCCAGCGAACCGGGCACCATGAACGCGCCGCCGACCCCCTGTAAAAGACGGGCCAGGATTAGCCAGGTGCTGCCCGGTGCCAGCCCGCAGGCCACCGAGGTAATCCCAAAAAACAGGATACCGCCCATCATGGCTTTTTTCCGCCCGTATTGGTCGCCGATAGAGCCGCCCGGAATCAAAAAAGCGGCCAGGGTCAGGATATAGCCGTCCACAATCCATTGCAGCCCGGAAAGACCCATATTCAGGTCGCGGTCGATATGGGGCAGGGCCACGTTGACAACAGTGCTATCTAAAAAAACAATCCCGGAAGCCAAAATCATGGCGACCAGGGTGAGCCGTTGGGCCGTTTTTGTTGTATTCATTTTAATTTTCTTTAGAGGGTTCCCGGCGAAAGCCGGGAACCCCTTCTTAATAAGCTAACTTAATATTTGCAAACCAAAAATACCTAATACCTGGATTAATACATAGGCCACCGAGAGAAAACTGACTATCCCGGCCAGGCCATAGGCCAGGATATTATAGACCAGGTTATTGGTGTATTTACCCATCAATTGCTTATCGTTGATAAGCTTTAGGATCGAGAACAATATGATAGGTAAAATAAGACCGTTTACTAAATATAAGACGACCAGGATGTCTACCACCGGCAGACCCGGAATCATGGCGATAATTACCGCGATAACAATCAGGCCGGTAAACATACCCCAGAAGGCCGGGGCTTCCTTGAAAGATTTACTTACGCCGTTTTCGAGACCAAGCGCCTCGGTCACGGAATAACAGGTTGTCAGGGGCAAGACCCCTGCCGCCAGGAAGGACGCCCCCAGGAGGCCCAGCCCAAAGATATACTTGGCGAACTCGCCCAGGAAAGGCGTCAGGGCCTGGGCGGCATCGACCGCCGAAGCCAGTTCGCGCCCGGTGCCGCCGGTCGCTGGGAAGATGGTTGCCCCGGTCGCCACCACGATAAAGTAGGCGATACCGATGCTAAAGGCCGACCCGACATAAACATCCAGGCGCTGGTATTTATAGTCGCGCATGGTCACGCCCCGCTCGACTACGGCGCTCTGGACATAGATTTGCATGTAAGGACTGATAGTAGTACCGACCGCCGCAATTAAGGTGGTCAGGAAGGCCCCGTTAAACTGAAGCGTCGGCACAAAAGTATTGATGGCGACCTGGCCCCAATCGGGTTTTGCCATAAAAGCCGCGATAATATAGGCAAAGAAAGCTACCGTTAAAACCAGGAAGACTTTCTCGACCCGTTCGTAAGAGCCTCGCGCAATCAGAAGCCAGACCAGCACCCCGGCGACAGGCGCGCCCACCCAGGTCGGGACGCCAAAAATACCCAGGGCCGCCGCGATACCGATAAACTCCGAAACAATAACTCCGCCATTGGCAACCAGGAAGGCCAGCATTACAAAGGCGGTTAACCGGATGGAGAAGTTCTCGCGGATAAGGTCACTCAGCCCTTTGCCGGTGTTGGCCCCCATACGGGCGCACATCTCCTGGACCACCCCCACGCCAATACCGACCACCACCATAACCCACAGCATCTGGAAGCCAAACTGCGACCCCATCGAGCTATAGGTCGCGATACCACCGGCATCATTACCGGCGTTGGCGGCAATCAGACCCGGCCCCAGGATGCTCAGGTAAAAGAGAAAACCGAGCCGCCGTTTCCCTTTTTTTTCAATGATTTTGTCGGGCTCGTCATGCTTGACTGCCGGGTCCGCGTTTCTTTCATTCAAAATTTCGTCAGACACACCCTACCCCGTTTTGCACTTATTTAATCGTTTGAAATTGCTTTTTGTTACCAAAAACCTAATTCCTGGCTCCGACGGCAGGTTGGTTACCATGATAGCGAAAAATCTTGGGAACGCGACGGCGCAAATCTTCGGGCAAAATCAGGTCAAGAGCATCGTCAAAAGTGATAATCCCCTGGATTTCGCCCCGGTTGTTCAGGACCGGCAAGGCCCGGAAACCGTATTCGGCCAGGACCGCCGCCGCTTCTTCGGCGGGCGCGTCGGTCTGGACGCTCACGAAGTCCCGGTACATCAGGTCGGACAGTTGAGTGCTGCGCGGCTGGGTGAAGACGACATCCCGTAGGGCCGCCACGCCCCGTAGCGTCTCGGTTCCCGGCTCGACCACGTAAATATAGTCCACGAATTCGGGTTGTTCCTCCATGGCCCGGATGCGCTGTAAGGCTTCCGCTGCGCCCAGGTTCATTGGCAGCATGAGGAAATCGTTGGTCATCAAACCGCCCGCCGTGTCCTCTTTGTAAGCGAGTAGTTCGCGAACGTCCTCCGACTCGTCTTCTTCCATCAAATCGAGCAGTGTTTCGGCCTTTTCGGCGTCGAGATCGGCAATAATGTCGGCGGCATCGTCCGGTTGCATTTCTTCGAGGATGTCGGCGGCCCGTTCCTCGTTCAAGCCTTCGAGGATGTCGGCGGCATCGTCCGGATCCATCTCCTCCAGGGTATCGGCGGCAGTTTCATCATCGAGGGAGGCCATGATTTCGGCGCTCTGGACATAAGAAAGCTCGTCCAGCAGGCGGGCAATATCGGCAGGGTGCAACTTACCGATGCGTTCGTGCGTAACGTTAAGCTTTACCGCCGGGGCGCTACTGGCAAAATACTGGACATCGCCCCAATCGAGCAAATCGAGATTGCGCTCGACGGCCCGGACGCGTGGGGCCTTACCACCCGGTAAAATCCGGCGCAAAATTGCCTGGAAAGAAATATCCACGCCGACAAGCCAGGCCACCTGTTCGTGAGGTAGCCGCCGGGAGCCCAGCGCCAGGTCGTTCACCCGGATAACCCGGCGGCCTTCTACATCGACCAGTTGTTTATCCAGCAGGTCTTTGCCGAGCAGGATTTCACCGTTGCGCCGCTCGAAACGTTCGAGGCTCAACAGGGCCGAATAAAGTTTAATACCTTTTTCGTCAAAAGTCTCGACCTGGGAGGCCGGAATCCAGAAAAGAATCCGGTTGTTCTGGGCCAGCAGTCCGGCCAGGGGTGGGTATTTTTCTTCGCTTTTACCCGCTTCAGGATTGATACGTACAATCAGGTCTTTCAGGACAGCGACTTTTTCGCCGTGCCGGTCCACGATTGGTTTTGAAGCGAGAGTGCTGTAGTAAAGGAGCGCCATTTTATCAACCTGCTTCCACTTTATTAATTTCTTTACGCTGGAGAAGGCACCACCAAAATTATTTCAGGCTCGTTAAAACTGCCGCAGGAAAATCCCACGCCAGGCCAGGAGTCAGCCCAGGGACCAGTCCGTGAGCCGGAAATTTTGGACTGCTATGATTTTTTTAAAGACGCCGCAACACGGACAGACTTTAAATCAAAAATTAGGTGCCTTAAAGGTAAGATAGAGGCGGGAAGCGAAGTTAATCTGGGGAAATTACCGGGAGTTTTGGCCGGGCGCCGGAAGAAATAGCGCCTGACAGGCAGGGCCGTTCGGCAGGAACGGGTGTTTCCTATCAATCCGGCTGATTAAATTTCCCTGGAAAAGCCTTGCTTCCCAAACTACTGCCTATACCCATAGGGATTAAACCTTTCACTACGCCGGTTAAACACCGGGGGCGGTTCACTCACGCCTGCCGGTTAGTAAGGGTTGCTGGGAAGCCCCGGCAACATTGGAGTTTAAGCGGCCTTTTTATAACCGCTAAAATTCTAACACTCTGAGAGCAAAAGTCAACCTGAATGGAGTATCAATAGGGCCTTAAAAGGGTGGCAAAGGGGGCCTGGATTTTTTCGTAATGTTGGAAACCGTTTTTTGGACAAAAAAAGACCACCGCTCGGGACGGAGGTCTATGGCAATGGATATTAATGGTTGAAGTAACAGATGAAATTTACAGTGAAAGATTAGTTTTCATAAATTTAACCCCGAAATAGTGGCGGGTATTAAATTTATGATATGAGTATAACCCAGATTTTGCGAGATAATATAGCTAGATAGTCCTAGTACTTCAACGAATTTTTAAAAGGGTCATAGCCCAAAATTGAGGCTAAGTAGCAAAAACCTGTCAAAAAGAGGGGTTTTAGTACTATTTACCCATTACCAAACAACCAGTATTTTTTAGAAGAAAAATTACTCATGTTATATTGGCAAAGAAAAAAATTTTATGTAAATTTGTATAGAATTATAAATCGTAATACCTTTCACGCTATTGAATTTTTATATTATATTTCTCTTACCTTCTAAAATCTGATTGAACGCGCAAAAAGACCCTGCCAGGCAGGGCCTCTTTTCAAGGAATAGTATTCAGGTAAAGGTCTTTACGCCTTTAACGTGGGATAACTTTGAACAGTACCCGGTTTTTAACCAGCACCCATAGTAACAGCACCGCCATGATATGGCCAATTGTATGGACCAGGGGCGTAAAGGTGCCGTAGTTCGGAATGTTAAAGAAGATTGAAACCACGAACCCGTGCAGGATATAGATGTAAAGAGAGTTCTGGCCTAGCGGGCTGAACAACCACCCCAGCGACTTCCGTAACGGTTCCCAGGCATAGGTCAAAAGCAGGTAGAAGACCAGGAAGAAGACGATAAAGGTCAGCATCCGGCCCGGTCTTAAAGCCATCTTGTCAAAGGCCCACTGGAAATACCAGACCAGGTCTTTGTTGTCGGTGAAAGCGCCATTGTAAATCCAGGCTACCCCGAAGGTAAGGAGCGCGAGAAAGCTAATGCCGAGTGGCAGGTAAAGTTTCCACCTGGCGAAACGGTTAAAGAATTCTTTGATTTGTTCGCGGTGAAAACCGATAACCAGGGCATTAATGAACAGTACCTGCCAGGCGAAAATCGGGAAGGTGCCGAGGCTCGGGCTGAAATCCTGGGGCGCAATCTGATAGCCGAGCCAGAAAGTCCAGGAGAGTCCGAGTACCCACCAGGTTTTTTTGCGGATCAGGGCGTAGAAGACGACCGGGGCAAAGGCCAGCAAAATGGCATAGGTCGCCAGAAGGTCGGACCAACCGTAACTTTCTTGTAGGGTCACTATTTTAATAATCAGGTCCAGGTTAAAAGCCGGGGGCGGAGGGACCGCTTCCGCCCTGGTATGGACGGGTGTAAAGTATGCCAGGGCCAGGTAGGCCAGGGCTATGATAATATTCCACAGGTACAATGTCCAGGCCCGGTGCAGGATTTTGGAAGTGGAGGCCTGTAAACCATCTTTGATAATCCGGGGCCCGTAAACCAGGCCCAGCACTAAACCTGAAATAAAGATAAAACCTTCAGCCGCCGATATTAAGAAATAACCGCCCCCGGTAATGAACATCGTATAAGCAGGGAAGTAACCGATGTGGTTGGCGATTATGATAAAAAGGCAGAGACCGCGCAAAAAGTCTAAACGGATGTCACGATTTCCTTCCTGGTGATATATCCAGGTGCGCGGCCATGCTAGGGTAATGCCATTGGTGATTTTAATACCGGACTGAGTCTGTTGAGCTGGTACAATTGCTCGTGCCATTGAAATGAAACCTCCCGAGAACACTGCCAAATACTCATCTTCGTTGATGTCAGCGGTCAGGTTACTCTAAATACATGCAAGATAAATTCTCACAGTCTCCTTTAATTTTTCTACCTTTACTATATACAAGTTCCTTGCCACCAACACTAGAAAAGTTCTAAGTTTTGTAAAATGTATGTAAAATAGTCGAAAACAATACTTTGTACCTCATTCTGATAGGTAGATTTTAAAAAGGGTGCTCAAATCTAACCCGATAAAAGTGTAGAATTATAAACTATTTCAACATGATTCCATTTTAAGATAAGAGAGTTGAGAAGTAGCCGAAATTGTGAATATGGTGGCAGTACATGAATCCTGGGTTACTTTTGAGGCCAGCTTTAAACAGATAAAGTGAATTTTACAAAAACTAAAAAGCTGCCCGGTTTTATGACAGGCAGCTTTTCAATCTTTAGGAATGTAAAGTTTATTTATTGGCCGGTGTAGTTTGGTTTGCGTTTTTCGAGGAAAGCGGTCACGCCTTCGCGCTGGTCCTGGGTGCCGAACAGCCCGACAAAGCCAAGCCTTTCGAGTTTAATGGCGCTTTGCAAATCGAGGTCGTAGCCCTGGTCCATGACCTGTTTGACCACTCGCAGGGTAAAGGGCGGTTTGCTCGCCAGCTTTTTGGCCCAGGTTTTTGCTTCATCTAAAAGGGTTTCGTTGGGGACGACCTTGTTGACCAGGCCGATGCGGTAGGCTTCTTCGGCCCCGATATGTTCGCCCAGGAAGACCAGTTCTTTGGCCCGCCCCAGGCCCACCAACCGGGAAAGGCGCTGGGTGCCGCCTGCGCCAGGGTAAATCCCGACGTTGATTTCGGGCTGACCGAATCTGGCGGTTTCGGAGGCGAGGCGGAGATCGCAGGCCATCGCCAGTTCGCAGCCACCGCCGAGGGCGTAGCCGGATACCGCCGCGATAGTGGGTTGGGGCATTTCAGCGACAGTAGTCCACATATCCCCTGAAAGGTTACGGTTGTACATCTCGATAGAACTGGCCGTCTGCATCTTGGAGAGGTCGGCCCCGGCGGCAAAGACTTTCGGCCCGCCGGTAATGATGATAGCCCGCACCGACGAATCAGTCCTCACGCCGTTGAGGGCGTCTACCACCTCGGCGGTAAGTTCGGGGCTAAGGGCGTTAAGTTTTTCGGGACGGTTGAACGTGATAATAAATGTCGAGTCTTCACGCTCGGTCAGAATAGTTTTATACTCCATCGTATGCGTCCTTTCAGTCTAAAGAAATAACCTTTTGCTTTCTACTTAATTATTTCAAAAGCAAAACGGATAATTTAGACTGTTTTGAAGAATTTCCCAACCAAAAACGCTGGTTTCAGGCTTCTTTTACAATCTAAATTATCCGTTTAACGTCCGGCGAGTTACGTTTAACGCGATTTTACTCGGAAGCCATCAGACCCAGGATATGATAACCGTTGTCCACGAAAAGGACCTCGCCGGTTACGGCCCGCGACATGTTGCTTGCCAGGAAGGTCGCCACGTCCCCGACTTCGCTAGGATCTACGTTCCGGCGCAGGGGCGCGACTTCCTTGACCGAATCGAGCATCTTGCTGAACCCGGCCACGCCCCCGGCGGCAGCCAGGGTCTTGATAGGTCCGGCGGAAATAGCGTTAACCCGGATATTGTTGGGGCCGAGTTCATTCGCCAGGTAGCGCATCGAGGCTTCGAGGGCGGCCTTGGCAACACCCATGATGTTGTAGTTTTTGACCACCCGCTCGCTGCCGAGATAGGTCAAAGTCATGATGCTGCCGCCGCCCGCCGCTTCCATGAGCGGTTTGGCCCGGTTGGCGACCGCTACCAGCGAATAGCTGCTGATGTCGAGGGCCAGGGCAGCCCCGCTGCGGGAAGTTTTTACAAATTCGCCGCGTAAGTCTTCGCGGGCGGCGAAAGCCAGGGCATGCACCATCACATCGAGCTTGCCTTCGAAATGGTCGGACACCTGGCTGAAGACGCCATCAAGTTCTTCGTCCTTGCTGACGTCACAGGGGCCGATAAGGGTCGGGGGCCGGTCCAGGCTGGCAGCCAATTTCTCGACATTACCCCGGAGGCGCTCGTTCTGGTAGGTCAGCACAATGTTGGCCCCGGAATCGTGAAAGGCCTTGGTAATGCCCCAGGCGATACTGTGTTTGTCCGCGACACCCATAATCAGGGCATTTTTTCCTTCAAGCAGTTGGCTCAATTAAGACCTCCCTATAATTATCATTCTAACCCAAACTTCTCTGGTTACCGTACTGTACCCTGTTACCTGTTTGTAAACCAAAAATAATCCAACGCGGCTACTTTTGAGGCCGTTCTGGCATTTTATCCAGGTATTTCAAATAGCCTTTGTTTAACATGCTGCCGCCATCGACCGTCAGGCAGGTCCCGGTGACGTAGGCGGCGTAGTCGGAGACGAGATAGGCCGCCGCGTTGGCGATTTCGTCTACATCCCCGAAGCGTCCCAGGGGCACTTCTTTGGCAATCCGCGCAATCAGGTCACCCCCACCGAACAACTGGCGGGTGGTGTTTTCGGTAGCGACCGGACCGGGAGCAATCGCATTTATCCGAATGTTGTGCCTGGCCCACTCCACCGAAAGGGACTGGGTCAGGCTTAAAACCCCGGCCTTGGCGGCGGCGCTGGCCGCGGTGCCCGGCCCGCCGGTCCAGACGTAGGTGGCAATAATGTTGACCATTTTGCCGCCCCGGCCCTGGGCCATCATTTCTTTGGCGACAGCCTGGGTGCAAAACCAGGTGCCATTGAGGACAATCCCGACGACTGCGTTCCAGGCGTTTGGCGATAAATCCTCGGCCCTTGCCACGAAGTTTCCGGCGGCGTTGTTTATCAAAATATCAATACCGCCGAAACGTTCTTTGGTGCGTTCCACCATGTTAGCGACCTGGGCGGGGTCGCGGACATCGGTCTGGACGGCCAGCGCCTCGCCCCCGGCGGCTTCGATTTCCCGGACGGTTGCTTCCAGGTTTTCGAGTTTGCGACTGGCGACCACGATTTTAGCGCCCAGTTGGGCGAAGTTGAGGGCCATCGCTTTGCCCATGCCGGTACCGCCACCCGTGATAATGGCGACCTGGTCGTGGAGCGTGCCCGCAGGTAACATTGGCTGGGTCATCGGGTTCTCCTCTCCATTGAAAAGAATTTTTATATCCGGTTAGAAACTAACGACTAACCCCCGCTGCTGCCGGTCTGCACGCCCGGTTCGGTCATTGCCGCCGGGTCGAGCAGGACATCGAGTTCTTCCTGGGGCAGTCCGCTCAGCTCTTTGGCGACCTCGCGGACAGTCCGGTTAGTCTTGAGGGCGGTCTTGACGATGTTGGCGGTCTTGTCGTAGCCGATGACCGGGGCCAACGGGGTCGCCAGGAGCAAGCCCTGTTCGAGCATTTTGATACCCTGGTCGGTCGCCACGATGCCATCCACGCACTGCACCGCCAGGTTGCGGCAGGTGTTAGCCAGCAGGCGGATTTGTTCGGAAAGGTTGTAGGCGGCTACCGGGAGCATTACGTTTAGCTCGAAGTTGCCCGACTGTCCGGCCAAAGTAATCGTGGTGTCGTAGCCGAAGACCTGGGCCGCGACCATCGTGGCCGATTCGGCGATAACCGGGTTGACTTTACCCGGCATGATGGACGAGCCGGGCTGGACTGCCGGGACGATGATTTCCCCGATACCGGCGCGTGGCCCGGAGGCCATCCAGCGGAAGTCGTTGGCGATTTTCATCAGGCTGACCGCGATAGTTTTCATCACGCCGCTGGCGAGGACGGCCCCGTCAATGGCGTTCTGGGACTGGAAGTGGTTATCGCTCTCGCGGATTTCCATTCCGAGCCAGTCGCTGACTTTCGCGAGGACGCGCCTGGCAAATTCAGGGTGCATATTGACGCCCGTACCGACGGCGGTCCCGCCCAGAGCGACCTCGCTCAGTTCGCGTTTGGCGTCGTCGAGGCGTTTCTGGGCGCGTTCGATTTGCCCGGCGTAACCGAGAAATTCCTGGCCCAGGCGGATCGGGGTTGCATCCTGGAGGTGGGTCCGGCCCGTCTTGATAACATCCCAGAATTCCACCGATTTTTTGCGCAGCGATTCTTCCAGCAGTTTGAGGGCCGGGCGCAAGTCCTGCTCCATCGGGATGAGGGCGCTCAGGTAAAGGGTGGTCGGGATAGTATCGTTCGAGGACTGGCCCATGTTCACGTGGTCGTTGGGGTGGACCGGGCTTTTGTCGCCGGGTTTGCCGCCGAGCAATTCGTTGGCGCGGCTGGCGATAACCTCGTTGACGTTCATATTGGTCGAGGTGCCGGAGCCGGTCTGGAAAATATCAATCGGGAACTGGTCGGCAAAACCGCCCGCTTCAATCTCGCTGGCAGCCTGGGTAATAGCCTGGTAAAGTTTATCGTCAAGCTGGCCGAGGTCGTGGTTTACTTCGGCGGCGGCCCTTTTGAGCAGGGCGTGGGTCTGGATAAAACGGGCTGGCATGGGGATACCGCTAATCGGGAAGTTCTGGATAGCGCGCATGGTCTGGACGCCGTAATAGGCTTCGACCGGCACGGCCAGTTCGCCGATGCTATCCTTTTCAAGCCTGGTTGCGCCAGGGCGGACTTCGTTGTTAACCTTTGGTTTGTCGGTGCTACTCATCTCAGAGTCTAACCTCTTTTCTTTCAAGGGAATCTCAAAAAACTAAAGAATTGGGAAGAAAACTTTTTAAAAATTCTTATTTTAGTTATCCGCTTGCCTGCCGATTATAACACCTGCCTCGAATGTCTGCCAATTTGAGGAAAATCATCTAGTTTATAATCTTGAATATTAAGATAAAAATAAATAATCCATTTATAGCAACTATTGATTGAAACATTTAGGCCAGAAAGGGTATTATAGAAATAGGTTTTTTCTCAACAGGGCAAGCTCGTATTTAACAGGTAACAGGCAGGTTTATTTGACACAAGAATCTATCGGCACTCCCCGCCATACCGGCAGCATTGTGGTACTGCTGGCGACCACCGGCATTATGTGGTTCGGCTTTTTTATGATGATGCCGCTCCTGGCGGTTCATATCACGGACGATTTGATGCTCGGCGCGACCATCGCCGGGGTAGTCCTGGCGGTGCGCCAGTTCGTGCAGTTCGGCCTCGGTCTTTTCGCGGCGGCTCTTTCGGACTGGGCCGGTTATCGCCTGATGATGATGCTCGGCATGTTAATCCGGGCCGCCGGGTTCTTCTGGCTGGCTTTCGCCTCGGACGTGTTGACCCTGATACTTTCGGCCTCGGTTTCGGCCATCGGGGGCGCATTCTTCGATTCGAGCGGCAAGGCGGCCCTGGCCTCGCTCTCCAAGGGCTATAAGAAAGAAACCATTTTTTCGCTCAACGGGACCATCGGGAACCTGGGCATGTCTACCGGGCCGCTGGCCGGGATTGCCCTCCTGAGTGTCAACTTTACGACGGTCGGGATTATCTCGGCGGCAATGTACATTATAAATTTCGTGGTGCTGCTCCTTTTCGTGCCATCAATCGCTACGGTTGGGGATAAGAGTAAACGCGGCCTGGGCCAGATGTTTTCCAATATCGGTACGGTCTGGCACGACCGCCCCTTTGTCATTATAACGGTACTTCTGGTCGGCTATTATTCGATTTACAGCCAGATTAACATCACACTGCCCCTGGTTTCGACCAAATTGAGCGGCTCCGAGGACGGTATCAGCTATGTGTACCTCATCAATAGCGGTCTCAATATAGCCCTGCAATTCCTGGTAATCCGCATGCTGGCCCGCTTCTTCAAGCCGTTAACCCTGATTGGCCTGGGGACCCTGGTGGCCGGGGTCGGGATGTTCCTGGTCAGTTTCGCGGGCAGTTTTATCTTTTTGCTTTTTTGCGTGGTGCTGTACGCGCTGGGGCGGTTGGTGGTCGAGCCGATGGTAGCGGTGTTGGTTTCGGATTACGCTTCAGAAGCGACCATGGCAAGTTATTTTGGGTTTAGCTCGCTGGCGATGGGCTTTGGCGGGGTCTTTGGTAGTTTCCTGGGCGGCTTTTTGTATGACGTGGGTCTTCAAAATAACCTGCCCGGTCTTTGCTGGTGGTTCTTTGGAATCCTGGGGGTGGTGGTAATGGTGGGTGTCGCCATTTTCCAGAAGCGCGAACGCATGCCCGCCGAGATTGCCCAACCGGAGCCTTTCGCGACCCGTATCGAAACTTCCAGGGCGACCCTCGAAGTATCCACTGCCAGCCCTGACCTGGACTAACCGGGCGGTCAGGCCGGGAGTAAGTAGTAAAAGTAAATTATCGGCCTGTAAAATTAAGGCTATTCCCGAAACAGGGAATAGTCTTTTTAATTATTTGCGTCTGGCGGGGGTTGTGGTAGTATTGCCGCGAAAGCCGGGACGAATTTCATTTCGAGGGTCTGAAGGGATAAGGAGACAACTTGGCGAGGGTGAGAGAGCAAGCCGTTATAATCGGCTTTATCGAGAACCGGGAAATATCATCCAGGCTTTACGCCTTTGCGAAGGGGGCGGTCTCGGATGGCGCGCTTTTGATTTGCGCCGATGGAGGCGGTGAAGTAGCCCTGGCCTGGGACCTGACGCCGGACCTCCTGGTGGGCGACATGGATAGTATCTCACCGGCTACCCTCGAAACTTTAGCAGCCCGCCCCGGCGTGGAAGTGCGGGTGGTCCCTGCCGAAAAAGACGAAACCGACCTCGAACTGGCCCTCCTGACCGCCCTCGAACGGGGCGCGAAGGAGATAACTATCCTAGGCGGGTTGGGTGGGCGGCTGGACCATACCCTCGGCAACATTTATCTGCTGGCCGCGCCCCAACTGGTCCAGGCCGGGGCCAAAGTGCGGCTGCTGGCCGAACAGGAAGAAGTTTTTGTGCTGCGGGGCGGTCAAACCCTGGAACTGCCGGGCCAACCGGGCGACATACTGAGCCTGATACCACTGACCCCCGAAGCCAGGGGTATCCTGACCGAAAACCTCTATTACCCTTTACGCCGGGAACCGCTCTATATCGGCCCGACCCGTGGTATCAGCAACGTCTTTACCACCGGGACTGCCTCGGTCACTTTCGAGGAAGGGCTGCTACTGGTTATTCACCGCTTCGGACCGGCCTGATTAATGTTTGTCATTTCGCGTCGCACGCCGCGTAGTCGCAGTCACACTGGCGTGTCGCATTGGCGGAATCTAGCCCGTAGGGTTCCTTGTGGGCAGCGCCGTTGGCGAATAGTACAGTCAGTTAATACTTGATGCTAAAATATAGACTTCCGGTTCATGTCCGCCGGGTCAACCCTGGCCCGGGTCAAAGCTTCTTCAAATTTTGTCGCCCCATTTTCTTCTAAAAACGCCAGTTCCGCCGCCGAAATAAACATACCTACCAGGATTTTGCCCTGTTCACTTTCGTTTATGCGGACAGTTGCCAGTTCATCGAGCCCGGCGGGATCGGTAAAGTAGAGAGCAGTCTTCCCGGTGGCCGCGCTAAAGTCGGGGAACATTTTTTCAATTGGATAAAAAGCGCCCGGCCCCAGCGAGATAGTTTTTTCGAGCATTATTGTAAGGACGCGCCCTAAAATGTTAGGAGCATCTCTCAAACGGTCAGCCGCCGCCAGGAAGACCTCGTAGGTGCCGCCGAGTCTTTCCGGGTAAAGGGTCAGCCCGATAGAAGCGAAAATCAAGAGGTCGGACGAAGGCGCGAAAGTGAGGATTTGGAGGGAGGCATACCCCTCTTTATCCCAGATTTGCTGGTTGATGGGATTGCCGAAAAGTTTAACGAAGCGGTCGAAATAGGCCAGGCCCCAGTTTAATTCTTTTTCTTCCATAAATCCTTTTCAAATATTTTTCGTGAAAATGCCAGGCATTCTGTAAAATACCTGGCATCATTATAAAATAAGTTAGCTATACAACAACAGGCTGGCTATAAACCAAGCTGGCTTGTTAGCCGGTAGTTTGGACCCCGGCAGCAATTCCGTTAATCGAGTGCAGAATGATGTCCATCATCTGGTCGCAGCGGTCGCGGTCCTCGTCAATGACCGAGGGGCCACACTCCTCGCGCTGCCGTTTTAACAGGCTGACCTGGACGAAACTGAGCGGGTCCACGTAAGGGTTGCGCAGCCGGATTGACCTTTGCAGGACCGGGATACTGTCGAGGATGGCCGATTGCCCCGTGATTAGCAAAATCGCGTTGACCAGGCGGCGGTATTCGGCCTCGATTTCCCCAAAGATTTCGTCACGCACCGCCGCATCCTCAACCAGCGACGAGTAGAGCCGGGCAATATTCAGGTCGGCGGCTCCCAGGCTGCGCTGGGCGTTATCTAGCAGAGTGCGGAAGAAAGGCCATTCGTTGTACATTGCCCGGAAAGTCTCGACCCGCTCCGCGCTGGGTTCGCCGTTTTCGCCGTAGAGGGCTTTCTGGAAACCCGACCCGGCCCCGTACCAGCCCGGCAGGTAGTGGCGGTTCTGGGTCCAGCTAAAGACCCAGGGGATGGCCCGCAGGTCGGCAATCCGGGTGCCGACCCCGCGACTGACCGGGCGAGAGGCCATGTTCAGGCGGCTTAACTCGCTGATGGGCGAGGCTTCCAGGAAGTAGTCGCGGAAGCGCGGGTTTTCGTAGACCAGGCGACGGTAAGTCAGCAGGGCCGTTTCGTTGACTTCCTCCATAACTTTGGCGCGAGCTTCTTCCAGGTCAACGCGCCCGGCCCGCACCTTCGGGCTGAGGGTAGCCCGGATGACCGCGTTTGTCACCTGTTCGAGGTGGCGGTGGGCGATAGCCGGGTTAGCGTAGCGCGCAAAGATAATCTCGCCTTGTTCGGTAACCTTCAGGCGACCGTTGAGCGTCCCGGCAGGCTGGGCCCCTATGGCCCGGTTGGCCGGACCGCCGCCGCGCCCGATAGCCCCACCGCGCCCGTGGAAGAACCTTAAATCAATCCCATCCTCCGAGCTAACCGCCGCGATAGCCTTCTGGGCCTTGTAAAGTTCCCAGTTCGAGGTCAAAAAGCCGCCGTCCTTGTTGCTGTCGCTGTAGCCAATCATGATCTCTTGCATGAAATTGAAGGCGGCCAGGGCCTGGCGGTAGATAGGTGTCCGGTAGAGCTTTCGCATCAGGTCGGGACACTTGCGGAGGTCTTCCACGCTTTCGAAAAGCGGGACGATATGCAGGTTGCACTCAATCTCCGGTTCTTCCGGAGTCGCGCCCGGTTGGATACGTACAATACCGGCCTCTTTTGCCAGCAGCAGGACCGCCAGAATATCGCTGGCCTGGCTGGTAAAGCTGATGACGTAGTTTTCGCAGACCTCCCGGCTGACTTCCTCCTGCATGCGGCGCATTACCCGGAAAGTTTCGATAACCTCGTTTGTTTCGGGGCTGAAATCGAGCGTGGTCGGGAGCAGGGGCCGGGGGTTGCGGGCTTCTCGTTCAAGTAACTCGAACTTCTCGTCCTCGGACAGGCTCAAATAGTCGTCACAGAGACCTACTCGCTGGAAAATTTCGGCCAGGGCGGCGGCGTGTTTGCCGCTATGCTGGCGCACCTCCAACCCGGCCAGGTGGAAACCAAAGACCTGTACCTGGGTCATCAGGTCGGAGAGCGGTCCGTCGGCGATGCGCTGCCCGGCGTTTTCCCGCAGGCTTTCCTCAATGACGGCCAGGTCGGCCAGCAGTTCGCTGGGTGAGCGGTAGAGGGCGGCCCGTTCCCATTCCTCCCCGATAGCCAGGTTGCGCCCGGCGGTCGAAGGCGGGACACCAATCTTCAAGGCGGCGATAGCGGCGTCCGAACCGGCCTGGTTATGCTCGATGGTCAGGCGCAACCGCTCCTGCATATACGAGATTTTCTGGCGATAAGCTTCATAGAAACTGTGCTGTTCCAGTTCGATTGCCAGTTTGGGCATGCGCTGGCGGTCTTGCATCAGCGAGTCGTAAAGAGTGTTGGAGACCTTGGCCCGGCGCGAACTGTTGCTCAGATAAGTGCTGAGTTTGGCGAGACTTTTCTGGTAGAGCTTGAGAATAGTATCTTTCTGCCAGCGGGCGGTCTGGGCCGTCACCCTGGCCGTGATATAGGGGTTACCGTCGCGGTCGGCCCCGGTCCAGTTGTTAAAGCGCAAAAAGACCGGCAGCATGAAGGGTTCGCCGGGATAATATTTTAGCAGGGCAGCTTCCAGGTCGCGGTAGAGTTGCGGGACCATCCCGTAAATCGAGTTTTCGAAATAGTAGAGGACGTTTGCCACTTCCAGGAGTGGGGTCGGTCGGGTCGGGCGAATGTCGTCGGTTTGCCAGAGGACGCTGACGCTCCGGCGCAGGGCTTCCTCGGCTTCTTGCCGGACGGAAGGTGTTAAATCCTGGTGGTCGAGCTTTTCGACCAGTCTTTCGATTTCTTCGAGATGTTCCAGGACCGAGCGGCGGCGGCTTTCGGTCGGGTGGGCTGTAAAGACCGGCTCAATCAACATCCGGCCCAGCAACCGCCGAATTTCCGAGGCCGGGACACCTTCCTCTTTTAACTCTTTGAGGGCTGCCCCGATACTTTCGCCGCGTGGTTCGGGCCATTCTTTGCGTTCGCGCTGTTCGAGGGTCCGCAGGCGGCCTCGTTCTTCGGCGATATTGACCAGGTGGAAATACTGGGTGAAGGCGCGGACCAACTTGAAGGTTAAATCGAGGTCCATCCGGGCGCAGCTTTCGAGCAGGGCCTGCTGGCCTTCGGGGGTAAATTCGTCGCGCAGTTCGATGCTTTGCTTGCGGATTTCCTCGACTTTATCCAGCAAAGCCGGGCCACCCTGTTCGACCAGCACGTCACCCAGGATACGCCCAAGCATGCTAACACTGGCCCGGAGCGGGTCGTCAATCTGTAGGACATCCTGTTCGCGCTGGCGGGGTGCCGGGACGCCCGGTATCTGGCCGGAGAGGCTTTTATCAGTTTTCATCTGTTCCCTGCTTTATCTCTAAATTAACCGGGTGACGCCCTTGTTTAAGACCCGGCAGAATCTCTCAACCTCAACAGCGCTGTTGTAATTTTTTATTCTAACTTTTCAAAGTCGAAACTCATTTCAGGGGTCATCCCTGCTCAAAGCCGGGCCAGGTTTGGCCCGGTAAACGTAATAAAGGGTCTGCCCATCAGAGCGAGTAATGCTGCCGGGATTATAACCTTTTGCCAGGGCCGCTTCAACTTCGGGCGGCCAGCGATTAAAAGTTTCGGTGATTATAAGGCCGTAACGCCGGTTTTCCAGGTCCGTTACCAGGGGCGTGGCGTCGCGCTTGCCGTTTCGCAGCAGGACCGAGTAGATAAAATAGTCCCCGACCTGTCTGGCGCGGCCCGTTTCTATAAGAAAACTGTCCACCAGCACCAGGGGTGGCTTACCGCCGCTCGCCTCCTCCCGGTAAGCCTGGTTTACCAGGGCCAACCCCTGCTCGTAGGCGGCCTGGGAAGCGTTGAAATCTTTCCAGGGGCTCCAGAAGACGAACATGCCCAGGGCTATCACCACCTGGACCGCCAGGGCCGGGCCGACCCATTTCGCGCTAGAGATTTTTTTCTTTGTCTTTGCAAGCCCGGCGTTTGGGGCGGTCGCCTGTTGGGGGTTTTGAAGATGCGCCACCAGTAACCCGACCGCCAGGGCCAGCAGGTAGGCCAGTTCGTTGAAATAGTAATCAACCGCGCCGTCTTTAATGATAGTGACACAGGCCAGGGCCGCGAAAAGGGTGTAAAAGACCCAGAACCGCTGCCTTTTTCGCCACTGGATTACCAGCGAAACCAGGGCCAACCCGATCAGGGGGAGATGGTCGAGCAGGAAGTAGCCGACAAAACCGGGAGCCTTATCGAAGATAAAACTACCGGCCCGCGAGGGATCGAAAATGCCAAAGATTTCGCCCGCCGAGAGCCCGCCGAACAGCCCGAACCCCAACCCGACCCAGAGCACAAAAAGCCCGGCGAACGTGACCGCCTTTCCGAGGCTGCTCCGGCTGATTTTCTTTAAAAAGCCAACCTGCCAGGGCGCAGGTGTCTCCGGCTTTGCTGCCGGGGAAAATAACAGGTCAAGGAAGACCGCCGCCGTAACGGCCAGGTAAGTTTGTTTGCTGAAAAAGGCCAGGGCTGCCACCAGCGCCACCAGGGCCAGGTTTAAAAAGTTGGGTTGGGCGCGGCGGTAACAGTAAGCCGCCAGCAAACTCAGAAAGAGGGCCAGGGGGTCAACGCGGGCGGCGTGGGCGAAGATTATAACGCTCCAAAAGCAAAAAGGCAGCCCGGCGCTGATAAGGGCGGTTACCTTCTGCCCGCTCTCCTTCCAGACGATAAGGCCCACCAGCGCCCCGGCCCCGGCGTAAAAAAACCAGGCTGCCAGCCTTTCGGCCAGGAAGATACCTAACCCGCTTACGCTTTGAAAAGCCCAGACCAGCAGGATAAAGAGGGGTGGGTACTGCACTCCCGGCATCCCGTAGGCCGCGCCGGGTGGGGCGTACATTTCTTTCAGGCTGTAGCCTTGCCGGAGTTGCTCCACCGCTCCGCCCACGGTCATCTCGCAATAGTCAATGACGACCGGGGCGAACAGGGCCAGGAAAGCCCGCCCGATTTCCAGCAGTCCGAGCAATCCCAGCAGGATAGCCGCCCCCTTCACCAGGGTCAGGCGGGTAAACCCGAAACGCCGGGCTGAAGTAAGCGGTCCCGGTTGGCGTGAGAGTGTGCGATTGTCCTTTAAAAAGTTGGTCAATTCAGGCTCGTACCAGTTCAAGGTCATTTCCAGAGCGGTTTTATTATAGCATGGCTCTTTTGAGATAATTCCGGCCCATTCCAGTGAAGGGTAAGAGATGGTTTGAAAGATAGCAAGTTTTGTAATTTGCACATTATGGAAATCCCACCGGCTAAAAGTGAGAATAATCATAGGAAGCCAACCAATTTTAGGGTTAACTGGACACAACCAAAAGAAATGTTGATGTTAAAAGAAATGAGGCTAGTAATGACAAAGAAAAATCCCGGCCAGCCGGATAACAATGAACTCGAATTGACCGAAGACGCCCTGGAACAGGTTAGCGGCGGTTTTAATCCCCAGCCCGACCCGCCCGGCAGGGCCGATAAATGGAACCAGCAAATTTCCCAGGGCTTGCTTCTTCCCGCCGTTAAGGTAGCGGTCCAGAAGATTTAAGCCCTGAAGTAATCTATCAAATTTTGAAAATAAAAGGTCCGGCGCGAAATGGCCGGACCTTTTTGTTAACGAGAGAATTAGAGGGCGGATACTGCTACATTCAAGTTAACCGTTTTGGTGATGCCATTGCAGGTTGCCGTTACTGCCACCACGCCTGCCGATAAGGGGGCTGTGCCGCTGATGGTAACATCTGCGCTGGCCGCGCCGTTTACGCCAAGCGTAACGTTAGGGGAAACGCTGGCACTGAGGCCAATCCCGGTGGTATGGGTCGAGAGCGAGCAGTTACCGCTAAACCCGTTCAACGCCTGGAGATTGACCGTAGAATGTGCCACACCGCCCACTTTCAGGGAGACCCCGGCCCCGGCGCTCAGGTTAAAGGTGCCGGGAACTTTCAGGTTGACATTTACCCCCGCAGAGTGGCTCTGGTTCCCGGCGGTAGCATTGACCGAAAGGCTGACCGTACCGGGATTCAGGCCGGTCCCGGCGCTCAGTTTGAGAGTGGTCGAGGCTGTCCCGTTAGGGGCAAGGTTAACCGTGGAAGCGTCTAAAGTGGCGGTCACACCCGGAATGGCGCCATTGACCGCCAAATTTACCGGGCCGGTATAGCCGTTCAGGGAACCAATGTTCACCCCTACGCTCGCGGTACCGCCAATCGGCAGGTCCACCGGACCGCCCAGGCTAATAGAGATGTCGCCAGTTACAGTTGGAGCGGTAGTCCCCGTGACTGGCGGAGTCGTCGTTCCGGTCGGGCCGGGCGTGGGGGTCGTATTGCCGCCATTAGTCGGAGTAGGGGTCGTATTGCCGCCATTGGTCGGAGTAGGGGTCGTATTGCCGCCACTATTCCCCTGGGTTGGGGTTGGCGAACCACCATTACCACCGGAATTGCCGCCCCCGTTGTTTCCCGGAACCGGGGTTACTTCGCTACCTGGAGCAGGGGTCACGCCCCCGTTTTTAGAGGGGTCACCCTGGTCAGTGCCGTTCGGATAGCGCCAGTTCATATAGTGCAGGCCGACATTACCCAGTTCGACCTGGAAACCATCCGGGTTGGAAGGAGTATAGGTCAGCACGCGTCGCTCGAACGCCTGGACCAACACGTCTTTGTCCACACCACCGACTTTAACTTTGGTCCAGAAGGCGTCGGTCAGGGGTAAACCCGCGGCGTAAATCCAGTCAAAAACGGTGCCGGTGACGGTTTTGCCATTTTCCACAACCGGACCCTGGCGGCTAAAGAACTGCATGAATACGTTCGGAATATTGTGGCCGAGGGTCGGTTCGTAGAAAGCGTCCGTCACATTATAGCTACCGTAAGAGCTATCTATGTCGTAAGTCCCGGCTTTGTAAAGCCGTTCTTTGACGACCTGGCCGGTCCTGTTTTCGGCCCGGTTGTCGTTGTTGAGGGAGGCGAAGGGGCGCAAGCTCAGATAGGTCGGGGCGTTAGTATTAACCGCTACCGGGTCTCCGGCCACCGCTTCCTGGGAGACCTGGTAAGGCACAAAGCTATTATCGCCAACCTGAATCAGGCCGGAAATCATCTCTTTGACGAGCAAGCCGTTGGTGACATACCACTTGTTAGCCGGGTCGGCGTTCGGGTTGTTGACCTCCATGCGGCTCTTGTCGTAATAACGAATCTGCCGGGTGCCGCCCGGACTTTCTTTGTAGGGCTCGGTTGTGTCTTTGTTGACCTGCGGTCCCCAGACCCATGTCCGTGAAGTAAGGCCCTGTGCGACTGGCTGGTCGGTGCGGGTCCAGGTGGTATTCAGCGCTGCGTCCGAGGTGGTGCTGGCCCTGGCAAGGGTCGGGCCGCTCCAGGCTATCAGGACCTGGGTGGCAAGCAGCGCTATTATGGCAAATAACCCGATATATTTAGGCCGGGTGAGCGACCCGGAATGCTTCGTTAACTCTGTACCCATCAGAAATTTATACGGCATAGTTTTACACCTTGATTAAACTAAAACCCTTGGACAACCTCACTTTTTTCAGGGCAAACTAAACTACCCCCTGGTCGCGAGAGTGTTGTCTGTGCATAAAAAATAGGAAGTCAGTCAAGTTGCCTGAACGAATGAACCTAAATTCGGCAACTTAACCGGTAGGGCTTAAACAGGAATCGAGGACGTAGGAGTGGCGTAATTCAAGAATCAAAGAAATTGGTTGGCTTGGAGAATAACCCCGGTAGGTGGTAGAGAGTTGCAGCTAGAAAATTTCCTACACTAAATCAATTATAAAGTTTAGCAGCTTTAATTTGAATAGTTATTTATTACTATTAAGATAAATACATAATATAGTACTTTTTTACAATTAATGTCTAATAATTGTATAAATAATAGGAATTTAAATACATAAGTGATATGGTAAAGATAATTAATATTAACCAATACAACAGGCTGGCTTGGTTAGGCAGAAGAAAGGTTACTCAGGCTCAAAATAAGGCTGAAGCTCGAAGAAAAACTTTTGAATGTTAAAATTTTTACAAAGAGTAATTCAATAAAAAGGGCAAGAGAAGTACCGGGTTCGAAATGTCTATTTCAACTTTGAACAGTTGAATCCAGCCCATTACTTCCTACGAATTTATTTCTGTGACAAGGTTGCTCAACATATTTCTTAACTTCTGCATTTTATTTTTCCCCAGTTTTTTGGCCCATTCAGTTTCGGCTTGCTGGAGAACCTCCTCGGCTACCTGGTTAACAGCGTGACCCCGGTCGGTCAGACGTACGAGGCGGGCCCGACCATCGGTAGGGTCGGGCACCTGCTGCACGTAGCCCTGTTTTTCGAGCATTTCCACCAGGTAGCCCATAGATTGCTTGGTTATCTGGGCACGTTCGGCCATTTCGGTTGCCCGCGAACCTTCGGGCTCGATATGCTGGAAAACGCTGAACTGGGCCGGGCGTAAATCGGTAAACCCGGCTTCTTCCAAACCCTTATAGATTTTAGAGTTAAGGGCCAGGTAAGGGGTGTAGAACAAGCCGATTAAGATTTTTTCTTCCGGTTTAGTTTTGGCGCGTTTGCTCATAATCTACCCCCCTGACTAAAATATTTTTTTAAGGAAAAAATTTACTGGGAACTTAGACAGGTTGTCTTACTGTATAGTCATATAATCTTACTAAGTATAAAGCATAAGCCCGGTGGATACAACAGGCAAATTGCAAACCCTTGCGCCTCAATCAAATTCGCCGGGGACTTTAATAAATAGAAAATGACGAAAAAGGAATTTTGTAAAAGGGAGTTTTGAAGGTAACAAAAATAAAAATAGGTTACAATAGGGTAAAGCCGGTGGTAAAACGGTTAAAAAGAAGTCTTTCATCAAAGTGCTGTTCAACCAATAAAATTTTTAAAATCAGCGGAGATATATAGAGATGACCACGGATAGCTGGTTGCAAAAACGACCTCTCGGCAAGACCGGCCTGGAAGTTACACCGATTTGTTTTGGGGCAACTGCCCTCGGAAATATGCCCGCCACTTACGGCTATTCGGTTGGCCTGGACCAGGCGCTCGATGTTATCCGGGCTATCTTTACCGGGATTGGGCCGGTCAACTTTCTCGATACCGCCGCCGAATACGGTAACGGCGAGAGCGAACGGCGAATTGGCCTCGTCATCCGGGAGTTAGGCGGTCTGCCACCCGGTTTTGTCCTGTCGACCAAGGCCGACCGCGACTCTGAGACCCAGGATTTTAGCGCGGCCCAGATGCGCCGGAGCGTTGAATCCAGCCTGGAAAAACTGGGCCTGGAACAGATTCAACTGCTTTATCTGCACGACCCCGAATACGGCAACCTTGATGAAATTATGGGTAAAGGTGGCGCGGTCGAGGAATTGCTTCGCTGCAAAGAAGAAGGGTTAATCGCTCACCTGGGGATTGCCGGGGGTCCGATTGATGTCATGACCCGCTTTGTCGAGATGGGCGTTTTTGAGGCGGCTATTTCGCACAACCGCTATACCCTGCTCAATACCGAGGCCGACCCCTTCTGGGATACCTGCGCGAAATACGGGGTAGCCTGTGTCAATGCCGCCCCTTATGGCAGCGGTATCCTGGTCAAAGGGCCGTCCAATTACCCGCGTTATCGCTACCAGCCCGCCCCGCCCGAATTGCTCAAACGGGCTTTCCAGGTCGAGGAAGTATGTAAAAAATACGGCGTGACGATGGCAGCGGCAGCCTTGCAGTTTTCGTTGCGCGACCCCCGCCTGACTGCCACTATCGTCGGTGTGGCGGAGAAGGACCATCTTGAAGAAACGTTAAAACTGGCCCAGGAACAAATTCCACCCGAATTGTGGCAGGAACTGGGAGTTGAGACCCGCTAATCAGAGGAAGTTTTAAATGTCCAAAACTAGAAGTATTGACCTGGCCTATGGCCGGACTGGCCTGACCATCGAACTCCCCGACCTGGGCGAGAATTTGCAGGTGGTGGAGCCGACCTTTATCGAGGGGGTGCCGGATGAAGCCGCCGCCCTGGTCGAGGCCATGCGCCAGCCTATCAATTCCCGGCCCCTGCGCGAGATGGTTACGGGCAAGGACCAGACCATCGCGATTGTCTTTTGCGACGTGACCCGGCCCATGCCCAACAACCGGGTTCTGCCGGTAGTGTTGCGTGAACTGGAAGAAGCCGGGGCCGAGCGGAAAAATATTGTCCTGATAAACGCGACCGGGCTGCACCGTCCCAACGAGGGTCTCGAACTGCGCGAGATGCTGGGCGATTTCGTGTGCGACAACTACCGGGTTATCAACCATAACGCTTTTGATAAAGCGACCCTGACGCACCTGGGCCAGACCAGTTTCGGGGCCGAGGTCTGGGTCTGCACCGAATACTTGAAGGCCGACCTAAAAATCCTGACCGGCTTTATCGAGCCGCATTTCTTCGCCGGGTTTAGCGGCGGTCCCAAGATGATTACTCCCGGCATCAGTGGTGGAGACACGGTCCTGCACGCCCATAACGCCCGCATGGTTGGCGACCCCAACTCGGTCTGGGGCAGTATCGAGGAAAACCCGATTCACGCGGAAATCCGGGAGGGTGCCGCTATGGCCGGGTCCGATTTCAGCCTGAACGTGACCCTTAATAAGCGGCACGAGATAACGGCGGTCTTTGCCGGGGAGGTTTTTGCCAGCCACAAGGTAGGCCGCGAGTTTGTCCGCCGGACCGCCATGCAGCCGGTTGTGAAACCTTTTGACATTGTGATAACCACCAATAGCGGCTATCCGCTCGACCAGAACCTTTACCAGGCGGTCAAAGGTATGAGCGCGGCGGCCCTGGTGGTGAAGCCGGGTGGGGCGATTATCTGCGCGGCGGAATGTTCGGACGGTATTCCCAATCACGGGCCGTTCAAGGACATTCTAAAAATGCAGCCGAATGCCCAGGCCCTGCTCGACATGATTAACGCACCCGACTTCAAGATGTTCGACCAGTGGCAGGCGCAAATCGAAGCCCAGATTCTTCTTAAAGCCCGCGTCTTTTTGAAGAACAGCTTTATCAGCGATGAACAGGTGCGGGCGGCCATGCTTGAGCCGGTTATCAACGGCAGTATCGAGGAAACGGTCGCCCGGTTGCTGGAAGAATACGGCCCGGAAGCCACTATTTGTGTCCTGCCCCAGGGTCCGCAGACGGTGCCTTACCTGTATGTCCCGGCCCCTGAACCGGTCGGGGTTTAAGCCTCCCTGTTACAGGGCAAAAGAAACGGTCTAATTTGCAAGACTTGCAAATTAGACCGTTTCTTGCGTTTTCTTCACAATTCCCCGACAGCTTTTTAAACTTTCCCCTTTACCCTGAGGCCATCAACCGAGAACCTACCGTCGTGGATAAGGCCCGGCCCCGGTTGAAATGTGGCAGTGGAAAAATCAAGGAAATTGGAAAAGGTAAAGGAGAATTTTTATGTTTCCATTTTTACGCCGCAGGCGTGCGATTGGCTATGGTTTCCCGGTACGCCGTCCCCTTTTGCGGAGAATCCGGCTGGCCCGGTTTTTTAACCGCTTCGGGGTCTTTGCCCTGGCGTTGGTCCCCATGCTCGTCCTCGCCAGCCCGACCCTGGCTTCGGCCAAGACCTTGCCGGGCGGCGGCAGCATCCACGTGGTCAAAAAGGACGATGTTACCCCGGCCCTGGATTGTTTTTCGCAGGCAGTTTTTGGCCGGACCTACACCTATACCGATACCGGGGCGATTGCCGCCTCGCTAAAGGCAAACATTTACTTACCCCAGAACGACCAGGACATTTTGAACCTGAAAATAAAGGACGCGGGCCTGGCGGCTTATGGCACCATTTCAAACGGTTTAGAAGTGGTCCTGGCGGGGGAACGCGGCGTGGTAATCAATGACGAACAGGCGGCAATCGCGGTGGGGGGCCTCGCGGAGATAGCCCTGGGTGGCTATAGCGCCCCCGCCGACCAGACGGCTGCCCTGGCCCTGGTTTCCGAGGTAGCCCCGGCTTTGTCCGACCTCAACTGGACGACGGTTACCACCCAGCACGGCAACTATATCTTTTACGCTTACGGCACCAGGACCTATACTACCGGGCACGGTCCGGTCGAAGCTGCCGTCGGCGCCAAGGCGACCGTTTACACCGGGCCGGAGGGTAACACCGTGGTCTCGGTCCTGGTCGGGACGGGCGGCCTCGCCAACCTGGTCAAGTAAAATCCAGGCAAACCTGGCACCGGGCGGTGGGACTGCCCCGGTGCTTATTGTTTTTGAAAAAGGTTTCGCTATACTGGTAGAAAAGTTAACCGTCACCACACCAAAAGAGCGTGATAGGGAAGAAGCATGAGCCGGAAAGTTTTGATAATTGAGGACGACCGCAAAATCGTCAACTACCTGACCATGTATTGCGAGGCTGAAAACTGGGAAACGCTGGTCTGCCGGGATGGCCTGGAAGGCTGGCGCACTTTTAATCGCGAGAACCCCAATTTTGTCCTGCTCGACCTGATGCTGCCCGGTATGGATGGTCTGGAGATTTGCCGCCGGATACGGACGGTAAGCAACGTGCCGATTATCATGATTACAGCCAGGGGCGAAGAGATAGACCGCCTGCTCGGCCTGGAAGTCGGCGCGGACGATTATGTGGTCAAGCCGTTTAGCCCTCGCGAGGTGGTCGCCCGGATGCGGGTTATCTTGCGGCGGGTCGAAAACAACCCCTCCTTGCCTCAGAACGCCATCCTGCCGCCCCTGCAAATCGGGCCGCTTTCGATAGACCGGGCCAGCCGTGAGGTTTATTACGCCGGGCGCCCGGTGCCGGATTTGACCGGGAAAGAATTTGATTTGCTGGCAACCCTCGCCACCCATCCTGGCATGGTCTATACCCGGAGCCAGCTAGAAGAAGCTCTTTACCAGGTAGACTCGCTGGTGGGAAGCCGGGCCATCGCCGCCCACGTATCCAATTTACGGGCTAAAATCATGCGGACCGGCGCGCCCGACCTGATTGAAACCGTCCACGGTATCGGCTATAAGCTCAAGAAGGAGTAGCAGACATGTCCCAGTCGACCATTTTAGCCCCCTCACCCTTCAAGGGAATGCCGCAACCGGGCGCAGCCTTGCCAAAATCGCTCAAACTCAGCACCCGCCTTGTCCTGGCGATGGTCTTAATCGGCTTTTTGAGCGCTATCATCGGCGGGGTTTTCTACCAGGTGCAGGTCAACCGGACTATCCAGAAGATTGACGCCCGCGTGACCAGCCAGGTGGTGGACGATGTAATTGCCCGGCTGCAAAACTCACGCCTGTCCCAGGTCGTGATAAACCAGACCACTGCTTACCTCGAAAGTCGCAAGAACGATGTCACTTTGCGGCCCATTCTCGATTTGGCCCTGGATACCTCGGTCTGGATAATCCTGGCGGCGGCCTTGCTGGTGTCGGGGGTGGCTTTTATCGTCGGCTGGCTGCTGACCCGGCGGCTTATCCGGCGGTTGGAACTGGTGCGGCGGGCCAGTCTGCGGGTGGCTGCCGGGGATTTCAATATAAGTCTGCCGGTAGATAAATTCGATGAAATCGGGCAGGTTTCCTACGCTTTCGGGCTGATGTCCCAGGCCCTTCAAAGAGCCGAGGTCAAACGGCGGGAGCTTTTGAGCGATGTCGCCCACGAACTGAAAACACCCCTGGCCTCTATCCAGGGCCATGTCGAAGCCCTGCGCGACAACCTGCCCCGCGCCAGGGCCAACCCGGACCAGATTTACCAGATTGTGCTGGAAGACGTGGAGGATTTGAACCGGATGATTGGCAGTCTGCGGACCTGGCTAAATTCCCAGGGCACCGTCGAGAACATGAATTTGGAGCCGTTGAGCCTCAAGGCCGAACTGGGCGACGTAATCGAGCGGTTCCGGTCGCGAGCGGATAGCGCCAATATCCACCTGGATATGCGGCTCGACCCCCAGGCCAACCGGGTGAAAGCCGACCGGAACGCTTTGCGGCAGGTGGTCAGCAACCTGGTAGATAACGCCCTGCGCTACACCCCGGCGGGTGGGTATGTCCAGGTGACAGGCTGGTTGGGCGAAGGCGAACGGCCCGGTCAGGGTTCGCCCGACCGCGTGACAATTGCAGTGCGGGATACCGGGATCGGTATAGCCAGGGAACATTGGGCTCACCTGTTTGAGCGGTTCTACCGGGTGGACCGCAGCCGCACCCGCGATACGGGCGGGACCGGGTTGGGGCTGGCAATCGTGCGGGAGTTGGTCGAGGCCCAGGGCGGGCGGGTCTGGCTCAACAGCCAACCGGGTAAAGGCACTATCTTTTTCGTGACCTTGCCAAAAGCTTAATTTTTATTCCTCGTACTGTACCTCAACCGTGCTGGCCCCTTTGAGTGGGGTTATTAATGCGGCCTCGGTTTCCAGTTCGGCCCGGTCCTTTCCCGTGACCTTTTCGTGAAACGACACGTTTAGCAGCAACTTCTTACCTTTCTTTTGTGGCCGCCAGTTGCCCACGATTTCACCGTTGACCAGCACCGCCCCCGGATTGCCCAGGGCCTTCCAGAAGACCGGGTGCAGCTTTTCATCGGGGATAAGGGTGGCCCGGTCGGTCGCCAGCAGGTAGGGGTCGTAGGGCGGTAAGAGCCGGACCCCTTGCGGTTCGGGCGGCGATTCCAAATCCTTCCGGTCCGACTCCAGCACCCAGCCCCTGGTTTTTTCAAAATTAACTTCAACAAGTTCAGCTTCAAGAGTTTGCCAGACCTGCCGGGCGTTCGCGGGTGAAAGCCCGGCCCAGGCGGCAAAATCCGCCGGGTTCGAGGGGCCGTAACCGCGCAAATAACGCCTTAAAGCTTCCTGCCGCAACTTTGCCGGGTCCTTATGCGGTAATTTTTCACTGAGCCATTGGTCGAGCCGGGTAAATAAGAGCGTATCCGCAGATCTTCGCGGGACCATCCCGATTCCGGCTTTCTGGATTGCCAGCCGGAAGAAGCTTTCCGGTACGTGATAAGCCTGGCAGCCCTTGCACCAGTAGAGGAAACCTTTCGGCACACCCTGGCTGACGGCGGTGCTGAGTTCGCCCTTGGTCAACTGGCGGCCATCTAGCACCTCGGTCACGGCGGCGGCAATAATCGCCAGGGCTTCCTGGGCCGTTTTGTCGCCCAGGTCAAGCTGAGGCAAAACCGCTTTGATACAGTAGCGCAGCCCTTCTTCGTCAAAAGGCAGCAGCCCTTCCGTAAAGACCGGAGTGTCGGCGGTCGGAAAGAAAAAAGGCGACGAGCGGATACTCCAGACCTCCACCAGGGTTTTCGCCCCGGTCAGGGCGGCATCAAGCTTCTCCTGGGTGAAATCTTCGATCCTGGCGGCGAAAGCTAACCCCGCCGAACCGGGCGGGCTGTTGCGAATACCGACCGGGTGAGTGGCCCCGGTCAGTTTCCCGGCAGGCAGACGCCTGACAAGTTGCTGCCCGTCCAGTCGAAAAGCGAGGACTTGCTCCCGGCTAACCTCAAGAGTACCTTTTTGCGCCATTTTTGCCTTCTCCTAAAAACTTAAATCTCAGGATCGCGCCAGCGTTCCTGGCGGCGCTCCTGGAAGCGTTTGACCATTTCGAGGTAAGCCAGGTTGCGTTCCGGGACGCGTCGTTTGCTCGGTTTATCCCAGTTGCGCCCTTTTTCGCCGTTACAACCGGGATGGGTCAGGGCCAGGTTTTCGAGCGCGTCGGTGCCGCCCAGCACCCGTGGATAGATATGCTCGATATTGGCCCCGAAGCCGTCCGAGGTACGAAAACTCAACCGGCCATTACAAATCAGACACTTGCCGAGCCAGTGGCCGTCCACCAGTTCAAAAGTTTTGTCCGTCCGGGCGACCCGGTCCATCAGGTCAACCGTTCCCGCCGATTTCATAAAATTTTCTTTTCTACCATAATATCTACCATAATAGGGCTTTTGCTTGAAACATTCCTTTGGCGGTAGTTTAGCGCTTATAAGATGGTTTTTCAGGCCCAAAGCAAAAGTCGTACTTAACAAAAAAGCTTTCCTTTTACAGAAAGCTCTTTTTCAACAAATTTCGTTCCACAAAACCGCCTATCCGTTGAGGTCTCCGGCCATTACCGGCGGTGAGGTCGGCTTGGCGACCCCGCCTTTATTCTCGACGGTAACGGCGACCACTTTATACTGGTCCAACGGCACCGAGGGCGTGAGTTCGAAAACGACGCCGTTACCGGTGTTGGCCCCGGTCCCCATCAACCCAGCGGCGTGGGGCTGGTTATCGGCGGTTATCAACCAGGCTTCGTACTCTTTATCGCTGGCTAAAGTTCCCATGTCCTGCACGACCATGTAAACCTTGTTGGAGGCGGGGTCGGCATAGACCCGGACCTTGCCCTCGGCGGTCGGGCTGGTAGGTTGTAACACCGCTGTTTTAAGGTCGGGTGCAGCCAGGATTTTAGCCAGGGCCTGCTGGTTTTGCGTAGCCTGGTCGAGCTTATTGTTGGCGTTTAACCACAGGATGCCGAAGACCGCCGTTGTTACCAGGAGGACCAGGGCCGCCGCCATCGCCGCGAAGGTGGAAGTAGTCCAGAAAGCCTTGCGGGCGATTTTTGGCTGAATAGGGACCGGGGGGCTTAAAGGCCTGGGTGCGGGTTGGGCCGGTTGGGAGGCCATCCCGCCGGCTTCGAACCCGGCTTTCAGGCGCAACCGGTCCAGGCTCCCTTCCGGCAATTCCACCGGCTCAACGCTCAAAGCCAGGCCTGCCGTGACTTCCTGGAATTCGGCCAGTAATTGCCGAGCCTTCTCGCTGGTCCGCAACAGTTGGTGGACCTCGGCCATCTCGGTTTCGTCCAATGCCCCGACCGCATACCCGGCGATTAGTTCTTCAATTTTCTCATCATCTAGTTCCATTAAGAATAATTCCTGATTGGTGACCTGCATTACGTGTTACTTATACTCCCTGTATAACCCAAAAGCCTGTAGCCTGAGGTTTGAAGTCTGAGGCTCGCAGCCTGAAGCCTGTTAGAAATCCCAAAACGCTTTGCTATTCTATTTCTTGCATCATCCCTTTAAGTTTCATCAGGCCTTGCCGGATACGACTTTTGATGGTGCCGAGCGGTTGGCCGGTGGCCGACGCGATTTCCTGGTGGGTCAGGCCGTTAAAGAAAGCCAGTTCGATGACCCGGCGCTGCTCCACCGGCAGTTTGTCGAGGGCTTTGCGAATGACTTTTCTTTGCATGCCCTGCCAGACCTCTTCTTCGATGGCGACCTGCTCGTCGGCCAGGTAACTAAGATGCTCCTGGGCTTCCTGCTGGTCAATCGAGACGGCTTTATTGCGTTTGCGCCGCAACTGGTCGATGCACAGGTTATGGACCACACTCAGCAGCCAGGTCGAGAACTTGCCCCGGCTGGCATCAAAGCTTTTAGGCTGTTTCCAGAAGCGCAAAAAGGCATCCTGGACCGCGTCTTCGGCAGCTTCATTGCTGTTCAGGATTTTCAAGGCCAGACCGAACGCCTGACGGCTGTAACGCCCGTACAGTTCTTCTACCGCCGCGAAATCGCCGGTCTGGACTCGATTGATTAACTTTAGCTCGTATTCCTGATCGGATGGTTGATTTTCAGGTCTAGCCTGCATTAAAACATCCACACTTTCCGGTTTTACCTGGCCTGTAACTTTACCGTGTTGTTGGCGATTGGGAAGTGTCGAGTTCGAAGCTTCCAGGTTTGTGGGAGTTACTAATTTCCCAAACGGTATTGTAAATTGGAAAATGCTTTGTTGCAAATTTTTCTCGCCTCGCCTATTGGCAAAGTTGTCTATCCCTACATAACTCAGGCCAAAATCTAATCTTTCAGGTTAGCCTACCACTCATTTCATTGCACCTTTAATACGCCCCCGGCTCTGTTTTGGATTGAAGAGAAAGATTAAGGTTTTAAGGTTTATTGAAGCTTTTGCCACGAATTAACGGGGTAAACTGATTTTCGCGCCCTCGTTGATGCCGCTGATAATCTCGGTCTGGTCGGCGTTGGTCAGGCCGGTCACCACCGGGACTTTCTCGGTCGAGCTGTCCGGGTTTATCAGGGTGACATAGCGGTCCAGGCCGATGGTTTCGAGGGCCCGATTTGGCACTACCAGCACGTTGGTGCGCGAAACGCTGGTGATGGAGAGATTGGCGGCCATGCCGGGGCGGAGATAGAGGTCGTTGGGGCGGGTAAAGCTGATGATAGCCGGGTAAACGGTGCTGCCGCTCTGGCTGGTCGGGTTGGGATAGACCAGGGTGACGGTGCCGTCAAAGGTCTTTCCGGGGAAGGCATCCAGGGTAAAGTTGACCGCCTGGCCGACTGCCACGTTGCCCACGTCCAGTTCGTCTATACTGGCCCGGACCTGCAAGTGGCCCAGGTCGCCAATGGTCATAACAGCCTGGCCGGGGTTGACATAATCACCCTCGTTGGCGTCAACCGATAAGATAGTGCCATCGAAAGGGGCATAAATCCGGGCGTTATCCAGGGCAGCGCGGGCCTGGGCCAGTTGATTGTCGGCCAGTTCGGACTGGCGAGCCAGCGAATATAGCTCGGAAGGGGAGGCGGGGGTGGCGTTGGGGTTGCTCTGGGCTTTTTCCACCGAGGCGCTCAGGTTAAAGCGGGCAATTTCGCGCTGGGCCTCGGCCTGGTCTAACTGGCGTTGCAGTGCGCTGGTATCGAGTTCCATTAAAAGGGTGCCGGAAGGGACGTAGTCGCCCGGTTTGACCAGGGTCCGCCGCAGCAAATCGCCGGTCCGGAAACTGAGCCGGACCGAGCGGACCGCTTCGACTTTGCCGGTGGTGCGGACTATCGCGCTGATATTGCCCCGCTGGACGGTATAGGTGATGGTCGTTGGCGTCTGGCTGCCCGCCAGGAAAAAGCTTGCCAGGAAGACCAGGCCCGCTATTATTATAATTACCAGGAGGGGGATGCCCACGCGCCGTAAAATCGCCATTTTAACCGAAAATTTCCGTATCTAATCGCTGCCCAGGATTTGCCGGTAGACTGAATATACTTTACCAAAAACGACCGGCCAGGTATAGTTTTCAAGCACCTTGGCCCGGCCCGCCTGCCCCAGTCTATCTGCCAGGGCCGAGTCTTTTAGCAAACCCTTGATTTTATCCGCCAGGTCCGCCACATCTCCGAAGTTTACCAGTAAACCGTCCTGCTCATCGCTTATGACTGCCGGGACGCCCCCGGCCCTGGCTCCGATGACCGGTTTGCCGCATAGCCACGCTTCCATATAGACAATCCCGAAGCTATCTGTCCGGGAGGGCATCACCAGCAGGTCACCCGCCGCGAAAAGGTCGCGTTTTTCTTCGGCGGGGATAAATTTCAAAAAGCGGATTTTGCTTTTGTCGTTTTCGGGAAGTTCGTCGTAAAAACGCTGGAACTGGCTCATGACCGGCCCGGCGATAACCAGGGTCACCTCGAAACCGCTTTGCCAGAGCCGTTGCATGGCCTGGACGGTGTGGTGGGTGCCTTTATCGTAGGCGGCGGTTCCCTGGAAAAAGACCATTGGCCCCTCAATATGGTGTTTCTCCCGGAAAGCCGCGCCGTCCCCGCCTTCGATTTCGGAGGGGTCAATCCCCACCCCCACGATGTGCATTTTGCTTTCGGGCACTCCTTTTTGGTGTAGAAAATCGCGTTCAAGGGTGGTCATGGTAAAGACGGCGTCGGCCCGTTTCATCCAGTCAAGTTGATGCCGCATAATATAAAAACGCCGCACCGCCGGGTCTTCGGTCTCGCCCAGGTGGACGAACGGGGTCAGGGCAAAGGCGGCGTCCCGCTTGCGGCAATAGTCGAAGCCAGCTCGGATGAGGCTGTCGAAGGGAGCGTTGGCGGCGTGGACGAGGTCGAATTTCTCGCTGTGCCGGAATATTTCTCGTGTCAGGGCCGGGACCAGCGGGGTCACCCGGCACAACTGGTTGAGGGCCGGGATTGCCAGTCTATCCGGCAGCGGCGACTCGCTGAGAATAGAGAGGACACGGCGCAGCCCCGGATAAAAGAGGGGTGACACCACCGGGAACCGCTGCACGGGGAACCGCTCTATCTCGACCCGGTTCAAGCGGGTCTGTTTTTCGGGGATGGTGCGTTTGCCAGCGCGCCAGAAGTGTTCTAAATCCCAGGCATCGGTAGTAAAGACCGAAACTTTCGAAGCCGGTTCGACCGCGGCGAGGCGTTCGGCCAGTTGTTGCATGTAATATTCCGAGCCGCCGATATAGGGGAAGTAGCGCGGGTTGATATGCAGGTAGTTCCGGCCCGGTCTGGGCGCGGTCGAGGGTATGGCGGGTGGCGTCAGGGTCGCAGTCATGGGTTATGCAAGCAGCGACAGTTCGCGGCTGGCCCAGCTTTTGAGACCGCGCATTTTAGCTTCCACCATTGGGTAGAGGGCCCAGCAAGCCCCCAGGGCGAACCAACCGCCGGTCAGAAGGCGCAACTCCCAGGTCGATTCGCGCCAGCCGAATAGCTGGGTGAAGGCGTCAAGGGCGATGGGCGGGCAGAAGAACAGGATAAAATGCCAGGTCTTTAACGGTTTTATTTTGTCGCGGACCAAATAGAAGACCAGTCCGGCCAGGAACAGACCGCCGTAAATCGCCATGCAGCGTTCGCAGATGCACATCTGGTGGCCGCCGAGGTAGAAAGAGTGCTGCGGGTTCTGGACGCAGACATAGTGGAACAGGTTGTAAAGGAGGTTGGCCGGGCCATTCCAGCCCGCCAGGCTAAAGAGGGGCGCTGCGAAAGCTGCCCCCAGGCAAAGCCCGTTCAGGGTCGTGGCGGCGACCAGCCAGTGGTCCGCCACGAAGTGGCCGAAACCGAAAAAGGTCTGCATGAAACGGCGCGAGAAATTCTGCCGCCAGGGGCTGATGCCCTCGACCTCGTAGGCCAGCCGTAAGGGGTCGGGCTTGCTGCTCCTACCCCCTGCCAGTTCCGCGACCGTGAGGTCGGGGGCCACATTTTCAGTTTTTGGCAACTCCTGAAGCATTTACCTTTTCCGTCCGTACCGCTTTGCCCCTAAGCTTTTTCGTGCAAGACCGTTTGTAACTTGGTTTCCAGGTCGGCGTCGGTGGTTATCGGGCCGATATGGAACTCGCCAATTTTACCATTTTTATCAATCACATAGGTTTCGGGATAGCCCGTCACCCGATAGCCGCCCGGCACATCACCGGTCGGGTCAAGCAGGACCGGCATGGTCAGGTTGTTGTTCTTGAAGTAGGACTTGGCGTTCTCGGCGGGCGTATCGCGCACGTTCACGGCCAGGAAGACCACTCCCTGGTTTTTATACTTCAAATAAGCCCGTTGGAGAATAGGCATTTCGTCCTGGCAGGGGCTGCACCAGGTCGCCCAGAAATTGACCAGGACGGTCTGGCCCTTTAAGGAGCTGAGCTGAACCGGGTCGCCGCCGAGTTGAGCCAGCCGGAAGTCGGGCGCGGGGTCGCCGATTTTCAGGCGGTCCACCGGGGCTTTACTCAGCAGTCCGGTGGAGCCGGTCCCGCTGGGGACGACGATGGTATCCGGACCTTTGAGGGCGGCGCTCAACATCAAAAAGCACACGCCAATAAAAAGGATACCAAAAATACTGCCGACCGCGAAGCGCGTGATTTTTGCGGCAGGAGTATCGGGCCGGGGAGCGGCGGGCGCGGGTTTGCCGTCCGGCGGAGTTGTTTTAATGCTTGCCATGTTTAGTGAAAGGTATCAAAGCTTGAGTTTTGTAAATTCTGAAGGAATCAACAGCATACAGGACAATAAATTGCCTGGATTGAGTTTAGCACTTCAACCCAGGCCGCGCAATAAGACCGGATTAAAAGGGTATTAGGATACGGTAGTTCACCCTAATTTCAGGGTGAACGGTAACGGTTTTAAAAAATTACCTTTGCAAAGCCGGGATTGCTTCCAGCAGTTCGTGAGTATACTCGTCGGTCGGGTGCATGATGATTTGCTTGGCCGGGCCGCGCTCGACCACCTCACCGTCGTGCAACACCAGGATTTCGTCCGAAAGAAGCCGGGCGCTCAAAAGGTCGTGGGTGATGTAGAGCATGGCTATCCGGCGCTCCCGCACCAATTTATCGAGAAGCTGAAGGATTTCGGCCCGGATGGACACGTCCAGCATTGAAATCGGCTCGTCCGCCACGATTATACTCGGCTCCGGGGCGAGGGCCCGCGCCACTACGACACGCTGGCGCTGCCCACCGGATAACTGGTGAGGCCGCTTGGTTACGAACTGCTCCGCCGGGGAAAGACCCACCGTTTCGAGGAGTTCGAGTACTTTAGCTTTGGCTTCCCCACTTTTGAGACGCTGATAGTTGACCAGGGGCCGTACCAGGATGTCCTGGATGGTTGAGGCCGGGTTCAGGGCCGAGAAGGGGTCCTGAAAGACATACTGGACCTCTTTGCGGTACTTATGCAGGGAACCGCCGCCCAGTTTGTCCACTCGCGTCTGGCCGAAACGGATTTCGCCGCTGTCCGGCTTTTCCACCCCGGTAATGAGGCGGGCGATGGTGCTTTTGCCGCTGCCGCTCTGCCCGACCAGCCCGGTGACATACCCGGCCTTAAGGGTAAACGACACGTCCGCAACCGCCCGCACCTCGGAGGTCTTGAAACCCTGCCGCCGCTTGTAATTCTTAAAGATTTTCTCGACCTGCAATACTTCGTCGCCAGTCCTGGTTTCGGCTTTGTGTGAACTGGCCTCGGAGAAGGCTGCTTCGGAAAACTCCGGCCCTTCTTCGGCCTGCCGGGTGCGGGTTTTGAGTTTTTCTTCCCACTGTTGCTGGGCGACCCAGCAGGCCGCCTCGCCGTCCCACATCTTTACGAAAGGCGGTTTCTCCTGGTGGCAAATCGAGATAGCCTCCGGGCAGCGCGGCGCGAACGGGCAGGCCTGGGGCGGTTTGGTCAAGTCCGGCGGACGGCCCGGAATATAGGTAATCTCAACCTCCTCGGCGGCGGGGTCGGCGTAAGAACCCAGCAGACCGTCGGTGTAGGGGTGAATCGGGTTTTTGAGCATGGTTTGGGCGGCCTGTTCCTCGACTAACTCTCCGGCGTACATCACCAGCACCCGGTCCGACACTTCGAGGACTGTTCCCAGGTCGTGACTGATAAGCAGGACCGCGAACCCCAGTTCTTTTTGCAAAGTCCGCAGGTTCGCCATGATTTCCTTCTGGACCAGCACGTCCAGGCCGGTGGTCGGCTCGTCCAGCAGGACGAACTTCGGTTCGAGGGCCAGCGCCAGGGCCAACGCCACGCGCTGTTTCATGCCGCCCGATAACTCGTGCGGGTAGAACCGCATGAAAGAAGGGTCGATTTTGACCATCTCGAACAACTGCGAAATCTTGTTATGGATTTCCTCATCGCTCATTTTGGTCTTTTCCTGCATCACGTCTTTGAACTGGTTTTCCAGCCGCATGACCGGGTTGAGCGAGTTCATACTGCTCTGGAAGACGGTCGAGAAATCGTTCCAACGCATCTTACGGAGTTCTTCTTCGGGCATGGTTGTTATATCCTTGCCCATGAATTTGACGCTGCCCCCGGTAATGACACCGGGCGGCTGTAACAGCCGCAGGATGGCGTTACCAAGGGTCGATTTGCCGCTACCAGACTCCCCGACCAGGCCGATAAACTCGCCTTCGTTCACCTGGAAAGTCACTTTGCGGACGGCCTGCAAAGGCGGGCGGGACTTGGTGGCGTAGGTTATATCCAGGTTGTCTACTTCAAGCAAGGCCATTTTCTATTCCTCCCTCAGTTGCGGATTGCTCAAGGCATCAACCCCGAAGTTGATCAGGACCAGGGCCGTCGTCAAGAAAGCCAGGGCCAGACCGGGGGCAATCAGCCAGGCCCACTGCCCCGTGACGAGCGCGCCGCCGTTGTTGGCCCAATAAAGCATGGTGCCCCAGCTAACCGTGTTGGGGTCGCCCAGGCCGAGAAATTCGAGACCGGCCTCGGCCCCGATAGCCCCGTTCGCTGCGCTGATGTAACTCAGGACGACCAGCGACATCATGTTCGGCATCACTTCCTTAAAGATGATACGGAAGGGTCCGTCCCCGGCGAATTTGGCAGCGGTGATATAGTCGCGGGTCCGCAAGGAGATAACCTGGGCCCGTTTGAAACGTGCGCCCCAGGCCCACCCGGTCAGCCCAATCACGAAGATGATAATCGTGATACCGCGCACCGGGGCGTAGGCCGCAATCGAAATCATCAGCGGCAGGGCCGGGATAACCAGGCCGAGGTTGATAAAGAATGACAGCACATCATCGACCCAGCCCTGCAAATACCCGGCGGTCATGCCGATTATGAGGGCCAGGAAAGTTGCCAGCAGTCCCGCCAGGGCTCCTACAATCAGGGAGGTGCGGGTGCCATAGATTAATTGTGAGAAGACATCCTGCCCGGCCTGGGTCGTACCGAGCCAGTGTTGCCAGCTAGGGGCCTGCGCCCCCAGGAAGGTGCTGTCCTGCGGGTCGTAGGGTGCAATCCAGGGGGCGAAAATCGCCACCAGCACGAAGAAAGCCAGCATGATAATCCCGACCCGCGCCTTGTTGTTGCTCCAGACAATCTGGAACCATTCGGGGGTGCGGAACCGGGCCCGTGTCGAGGAAGCCGCCACGTCATCCCGGACGCTCTCGCCGGGAGCAGGGATTTCCTGCAATTTCTGGCGGGTAGCGGGCTGGTGGTCATCCGGCAGCGCGCCTGGCATAGCCGTCAGGGGTGTAGTTCCCTGGTTGGTCCCGGCCAGGGCCGGCTGGTTATCAAGGGACGTTTCGTCCGAAAGGGAACCTTTCTTCCGCCTGAATTTAGGCATATCCATTTGGGGTGAATCCATCAGGCTTGCGCTCCTTTCCGTACTCGCGGGTCCAGGAAGCCGTAGAGAACATCGGCAATCAGGTTCGCTATCAGGACGCCGACCGTGGTAAAGAGGAACAGGGCCTGCATCAGCGGGTAATCCTTGTTGCCGACCGCCTCAAAAAGCAAGCGGCCCATTCCCGGATAATCGAAGACCGTTTCGACCAGCACCACGCCGCCCAGGATACCGCCGAGCGAAATCGCAAAGCCGGTGACGTTTGGCAGGATGGCGTTGCGGGCGCTATAGAAGACCGCCACTTTCCAGGGTTTGAGCCCTTTGGCCTGGGCCAGGCGGGTATAGTCCTCGCGCAGAGTTTGAATCATGTTGTTGCGCATTCCGAGCACCCAGCCAATCGGGGCCGTTATCAAAATGGCTACGGCGGGCAGAATGCTGTGATAGAGGATGTCCCCGATATATTGCCAGGTAAACCCTGGGACTGCCGTTTCGCCGTAACCGCCTGCCGCCGGGAGCCAGCCCAGCACGAACGAAAAGATAAAGAGCAGCAACAAAGCAATCCAGAAGAACGGCAACGTGCCGACAAAACTAAGACCCACGCTCAAGATGGTATCTACGAAGCTATTGCGTTTCCAGGCCGCGTAGGTGCCGAGCAGCGTCCCAACCACGAAGCCGATAATCTGGGTCACGCCGACCAGCAGGACGGTCCACAGCAGGGCCTGTCCGACCATATGCAGGACAGAATAGGGGTAGTAGCTGTACGACAGGCCGAAATTCAGGGTCAGGAGGTTGCCCAGGTAATCCAGGTATTGCTGGAAGAAGTTGCCGTTGGGCGTACCGAGCATGGACCGGACCGCCGCCAGTTGGGCCGGGTCCACGGCGGCGTTCTGCCCCGTCAGTTTCGAGACAATCGCCTGGGCCGGGTCGCCCGGCTGCATGCGCGGGATAAGAAAGTTGAGCGTAACGGCTGCCCACAGGGTCAGCAGGAAAAACAAAAACCGGCGAATGAAATAACGCATAATAACAGTTCCTCGTCGAACCCCCCAGGCCAACCACACCTCCCAGGGGTACTTTTAAGCCTGTCCGGCCTTGGGCCGGATTTTTTCCCATTAAAACCACTTCAACACCACTTAAGTCATCCTGAGCGCAGCGAAGGATCTCCGGTCCGGTGGACAATATCACGGTCGAGGGTGGGTGTAACCGAGAATCCTCGACTAACGCCGTGCGACTGCGCTCGGAATGACAGGGTTAGGGATGTTATTGAGGTGGTTTGTAATCCGGGCTGGGTTTCAGGCTCGTAATAATCAGCAGGTTGTCAGTTGGCTTGGCGTAAGGGTTATCGGCGTTAGGCCAGCCGGTCGCCCGGTTGGTGGTGTACTGGAACCAGACCCCACCGTACCAGAGCGGGACGGTCGGAAGTTGGTCCATCATAATCTTTTGAAGCTGGTAAACGATAGGCTTCTGGTCTTCCTCGCTGGTCGCCGAACGCAACTGGTCAATCAGCTTATCGGTGTTCGGGTCTTGCCAGCGAATAAAGTTCGAAGCCGCCGGTTTGCCAATTTCGGCGCTCTGTTTGCTGCTGAGTGGCAGGAAATAGTTATCGTACATGTTGCACGAGCCGCCATGCACGTCATAAACGAGGTCGAAACGCCCGTTGGCGCGGTCGCTTTCGACGTTTTCCGCCGCCGGGGTCGTCACGTTAACCGTGATACCGAGCGCCCTCAAATTTTGCTGAATAATCTGGGCAGCCTGGATCCAGTCGGTATAGCCGTTCTGGACCTCAAAGTTAATCTCAATCGGCTGGCCGTCCTTGCCGGTCAACTGGCCGCTGCCGTTCTTTTTGTACCCGGCCTTTTCCAGGATAGCGGCGGCCTGTTTGGGGTCGTAGCCAATCATCCCCTGGTTCTGAATCGAGGGGTCGAGCCAATCCTTCTGGCCGGGCAGCACCAACCCGGTCTGGCTGGCCGTTTTCACATAACCGTACTCGGCTTTGTTCGCAATTGCGTCCCGGTCAATCGCGTAGGACATGGCTTTCCTGAACTCGACATCGTTAAAAGGCGCTTTGGTCAGGTTAAAACCGAGGCTAATCGCGCCGCCGGGCGGGAACCAGTAAAAGTTATGGTCGGGGTCTTTATCCACGAAGACTGACTGGATATTGGGAATAAACATGGCGTTGGTGTCGTATTTGCCCTGGGCCAGGTTTAGCTGGTCCACCGAGCTACCGCCTTCGGTCCGGTGAAAGACCAGTTGGTTCACTCGGAGCTTATCTACCTGCCAGTAGTTCTGGTTTATCCCCAGTACGAGCAGACGCCCGTTAAAGCTGGTCGGCATATAGGGGCCGGTGCCCACCGCTTTATCGTTGGTGAACTTCACCGGGTCGTCCACCGTTTCCCAGACATGTTTTGGCACAATAAGCTGGGCCGCGACCTTGCTCAACATCTGGGAGGAAGGCTCTTTGAACTTGAAAGTGACAATGTTCCCCTGGTTGGAAACACTATCCAGGGCTTGCCAGACCCCCGTGCTATCAAAAGCGGGCACTTTCTTGGTCAGGTTAAAAGTATAGACGACGTCATCGGCGCTAAAAGGCTGCCCGTCATTCCACTTCACGCCGTCCCGGATGGTAAATTGGAGGGTCTGGGGGTCTTGCCAGTTTGAGGCGGTCGCCAGCCAGGGGTGCAACTGGCAGGAATAGTTATCCATTACCATCAAAGGCTCAAAGATATAGGCGGAAGATAATACGTTTGGTGAGAAAGGGTTGTAATTCACCTGGGGATTACTGCCACCGCCAAACGCGCCAAAGTCGAGATGGTCAATCATAACTTCGCCGTTAGCGTTGGTTGCGGGATAATTCTCTGACCCAGGGATTTTTTCATTTCCTATATCTCCGCAGGCGGCCAGTAAAAGGGATAGGGCCACCAGGGGTATAAGAAAGAAACCCATACGTCGGTGGGGCATCAGCTTACCTCCTCGTAAACGGAAAGGAGACTATGTAGTCCTCTTTTTGTATTTCTTGCCTGGTTTTCGAACCCTGCGGAATGAGGCTGGCGCTTTGAACAGAATTAAATTCCCAGGGTTTTTCCGAATTGAAAAATTGAGTATGCACAAAGCGTGCCTTTATATTAAAAATAACCTCCTTTTGGCGCCTTTTAACAGAATTTGCTTAGATAAAAGCAAATAGTTAGCTTGCCCTGGCCTGTTTTTTGATGGAATATATTCAAAATCAAAAAGAATCCGGTTGCCGGGCGGTTCTCCCGGCGACATGTGTAAAGGAGCCAGGGCTCGTGATTGATATAAAAAACAAGCAGTTTTTGATTGACGGCAAACCCCGGTTGCTTATCGGTGGGGAGATTCACTATTTCCGGCTCAAAAAAGAGGAATGGGCCGACCGAATCGCCAGGCTCAAAGCCGCCGGTTGTAACGCGGTCGCCTCCTATATCCCCTGGCTCTGCCACGAACCTGTCGAGGGTGAGATTGACTTAACCGAAAGCACCCGGCCCGAACTCGACCTGGGCGCGTTTATAGACCTCTGTAAAGAGAACGACCTTTATTTTCTGGCCCGGCCCGGTCCCTTTATCATGGCCGAAATGAAAAATGAAGGGTTGCCCTACTGGGTCTACGACAAACATCCCGAAATCGTCCCGGTTAGCTGGGACGGCAAACTGGTCCACAGCCGGACGGTGGATTATCTCGCACCGGGGTTCCTGGCCGAAGCCCGCCACTGGTACAAAGCGGTGATGGGGGTTATCCGGCCTCGTCTTAACCAGAACGGCGGTAATATAATCGCGGTCCAGCTCGACAACGAAATCGGCATGCTCTCCTGGGTTACCAATAGCCCCGACCTGACCAACGCTCTTTTGGACGACTTCGTAAAGTGGTTAAAGAAAGGCTACCCGGCGGAAGTTCTAAAGACGCGCTACCCCTTTTCGCTGGACAACTCGATTATTCGCAATGAAGAACTCCGTTCGCCCCAGGAGAATTTCGCGGCGGAGTTGATGACCGACCTGGGCCATTATATGCGCGAGCGGTTCGCCCGCTACGTGGCGGTGTTGCGCGGTTTTGCCGAGGAATTCGGCGTTAAAGACGTGCCGTTTATCATCAACATTCACGGGACCGATGCCGGGCGCGGCTTTTCTTTCCCTATCGGCATCAGCCAGTTGTACCGGACCTACACCCAGGCTCCCGGCTACCTGGCGGGCTCGGACCACTACCTGGGCGACCTGACAATTGCCAATTTTGAGGATTTGTACCTGATAAACGCTTTTATCGAGGCGACCAACCGCCCTGAACAGCCCCTGACCTCGGTTGAGTTTGAGGCCGGGAGTGGCGACTACGCCGGGGGTTATGGTGGCCATTACGACCCGGCAGCGGTAGACTTCAAGACCCGCATGGCGGTGGCGCAGGGCAACCGTCTTATAAATTATTATCTTTTTACAGGGGGCATCAATTACAAGTTAGATAACCCGCCCCACGACGGTAACGACCGCATCGCTTTTACAGGGGAACGGCACGGGTTCGCCGCCCCGGTCAACCCCGAAGGCGAACTCAACTATACCTATCCGCGCCTGGCCCGGACGGTCAAAACGTTAATGGCGGTGGGTGATAAACTGGCGGCGATGCGGGAAGAACGCGACCCGGTAAGTGTCGCTTTTATCCCTGACTACTACATGACCGAATCGAAATATCCCGGCAGTCTCAAGATGAAGGGAATCTGCGACAACCTGGGGGCTTTCCGGGGGCCGGACGCCTGGGAAGTGGTGGTCAAGGCCATGCTGCTGGGCGGCTATAACTTTGGGGCGGTCAATATCCAGGATAACCCGCTCGACCCGGCGACCTGCCCGGCGCTGGTGGTGCCATCAGCCAGTTATATGGCGGGGAATGTGCAGGCCAAACTGGTGGACTACCTGAAGGCGGGCGGGAAAATCTTGCTCTATGGTGAGGTGCCCCAATACGACATGGAGGGACAGACCTGCGCTACCCTGGCGGACGCGCTCGGTCTCAAAGTGAAGGAGACCATGCGGGAATCCACATTCTATTATCTTTCGCTCTATCACACGGGTTGGCTGGCGCCCCGGCCCGAACAACGGACCCATTTCGCCCAGGTCTTCGAGCCGACCGGGGTCCAGACCCAGGTCCAGACCGGTGCCACACCGCTTTTGAAGGTGGTAGGGACGGACGAGGCTTGCGCTTTCGATATAACCCTCGGTCAGGGCCGGGCGGTGGTCCTGGCGACCGCTTATATCTGTGACGTGGAGTTCTTCCGGCAGATTTTCGAGCAGTTAGGGGTTAAGGCGGCTTTGCGTCACGATTACCAGGAGGGCTGTATCTTTATGACCTCGACCGTTTCCGGCGAGGGCGAACGCTTCCTGCACCTGCTAAACCTGGACAGTTTTGAAAAAGAAGTGCATCTTTCAAGAAACGAAAGGCCGCTCTTTGGTGGGAAATCGCTGCGGCTGGTCGGGAAAGCGGCCCTGGCCCTACCCCAGGATGTTACTCTTGGCGGCCTCAAAATTGTTTATTCGACGGCGGAAATCGTAAAAGTCGAGGAAAATACGGTGGAGTTCCGGCTCAGCCAGCCGCAGGACGTTATAGTCCTCGAAACCGCCGGGGCCATCGAACCGGGCGAGGACTTTTCGCTAGAGCAGGACGGCCAGCGGTTTACCCTGACCTCACGCAAGGATGCCCGCCTGGACGACACTTTGACGGTGCGCTGGAAATAATGCTCTACATTCTCGCGACGGTCTTTTCAGCCGGGTATTCAGGTAAGGGAGAGAAGCCGAGAAAATTATTTTTTAGAACCGTACTTTACATGCACCTTATTTTACCGGACATAAAAATGGCCCCAGGAAAGCCGGGGCAAGACTCAGAAATTCCGGGGCAATTTAGAAAAAGGTCAGGCCGGTTTGTTACCTTCGACAATTTTACCGGCCAGGTTAACGAGGTCGTGAATATTGAAGGGCTTGGCGATGGTCCCGGTAATCTGGTAGGAACCGAGTTTGGTCTGGTCGATGTGGTCGCCCCAGCCCGTCACCAGGACGAGCGGCACCTGGGGCCAGCGCCGGTTGAGTTCCCCTGCCACCTCCCACCCGCTCATATCGGGCATACCCAGGTCGCTAAAGACCAGGTCAAACGGTTTGGTGGGGTTGGCCTGGCTGGCCGCTTCAAGCTTTTTAAGGGCCTCGATACCGCCACCGGCCACCTCTACGGCGAACCCGGCGTGGGCCAGGGAGCGCTGCAACACGTTCCGCAAATTGGCCTCGTCGTCAATCGCCAGGATACGGCCCGTGTTCTTTTTGGTCTCCTGGCTAAGGCCCGCCCCTTTGCGAGGCCGGATAACCTCGCTCTGTTCGGTTTTCGATACGGGCAACCGGATATAAAAGGTCGTTCCGACCCCCGGACTCGAATCTACCACGATTCTGCCACCAAACCGAGAAATAATACCGTAAGCGACCGACAGCCCCAGCCCGGTCCCGCGCACGCCTTTGGTCGTATAGAAAGGTTCGAAAATATGGCGTCGCACTTCGGGGTCCATCCCTTTGCCGGTATCGGCCACTTCCAGGCAAGCCATTTCGGGTGTTTCGAGATAAGTGCGGAAGATGATTTTCCCGCCGCCTTCAGGCATGGCGTCGATGGCGTTGTTAACCAGGTTGACCAGGACTTCCCGCAATTCGGCGGCCTTGCCCTGGACCGGCGGGATGGTTTGGAGTTCGCGTTCGACCTCTACCCGCATCCCTCTTTGCTGGGCGTCGTCCCGCCAGCGCGGGCGGCTCAGGTCTATCGTACTCTGGACGACGGCGTTCAAGTCGACCACGTCCAGGTTTTGCTGCATGCGCTGGACGGTAAATTCCTGGATGCGCCGGACTGTTTCGGCTCCATCAAGGGCTGACTGCTCGATAATCTCGATAGTTTCGATAACATCGGAGTCTTCCGACTCGGCTTTGAGAAGTTGGGCGTGTCCAAGCACGTTTGCCAGGACATTGTTCAGGTCGTGCGCGACCCCGCTGGCAATCTGCCCGATCATCCGCATGCGTTCGTTTTCCTCGCTGCGTTTGCGGGCGGTCACATCGCGTCCGATAGCCTGGATACCGGCGATTTTCCCCTGCGAGCCGGGCTGGTAGAAAAAGCCAAAGTTAAATTCAAGGTTGACCGGGGCGCCCGCTTTGGAAATGGCTTGCACTTCGTTTTGCTGTGTTTCGTAAAGACCGCCGGGATTATCCACCACCCGGTTTAGAAGCCGCCCTATCATTTGGGTGAGGGTGGCCTGGCCTTCCAGGGTCAGAAAGTTGGCGAATTTATTGCCCAGCACTTCTTCCGGCTCGTAGCCCAGGACCGCTTTCAACCGTTCGTTGACATAAGTCAGATTGCCATTGGCGTCGAGGCTGATAATCAGGTCGCTGGCCTTCTCGGTAATCAGGCGATATTTTTCGCTTTCGCGGGCCAGGTCGGTGTAGAGTTGGGCGTTGTCGATAGCAATGGCGGCCTGGTTGGCGAGAGTTGCCAGGATATCCAGGTCGGCGGAGGCGAAATGGCGTTCGGGGTCGGCCAGGGCCACCACCAGCACGCCGATATGGCGGTCGCCTACCCGCAAGGGTATGCCCGCGGTTTCATAACATTCCAGCAGCAGACCGGGAATGCGGTTTTCGAAGGTCTGGTAATTGGGGATTATCACCAGTTGGCCTTTTTCCTGGACCAGCGCCGCCAGGCCCCGGTTGGCGGGCATGGCCGTATTCATGACCGTTTCTACACCTTCCGCCGGGTTTTCCGTAGCGACAAAATAATGCATGTGGTGAATAGGATCCCAGAGCGGCAAGTAACCTCTGTCGGAGCGGGTTAACTTGGTCGCCGACTTCACCACTTCGCGGGCGGTATCATCCAGGTTCAAGCGGCGGTTGAGCCGTTCGGAAACCCGGATAAGTTCGAGAAGTTGGTCGTTGCGCTGGGTCAGGGCTCGCTCGGCAGTCCGCAGGTTGAGCATTACCTGGACGCGGGCTTTAAGCTCCTGGACCCGGAACGGCTTGGTGACATAATCGTCCGCGCCCGCGTCGAACGCCCTGATTTTATCGTCCGGCACGTTGCTGGCGCTTATCATGATGATTTTAGTCGAGGCCCACTGGGGATGGTTTTTGACGGTCCGGCAGACCTCGAACCCGCTCAGGCCGGGCATCTTGGCATCCAGCAGCAGGAGGTCGAAAGGGCGGGTTTCGAGTTGCCGCATGGCGGATTGGCCGTCTTCGGCGGCAAAAAAATTGACCGGCTGTTCTTCCAGGGCGAACTGGATGACATTGATGATGTCACGCCGGTCATCTACGACCAGGATATTCGGGATATTATCGTTAAAAGTAAGGGGACGAGTCGTGTTGGATGCAGACATCCTCTACCTGTTTCTCTAAAAATCACTTTGGCAGAAGCGCCTGAGCCGGTAAAAAACGCTGGTATCGGGCGACCTTCTTAACGATTATTTAGGTGGTAAATTATTATCAACGGACCCGGTAGTCCCACCTGGCGGTGCCGGGGGCATTCCGCTTGAGTAAATATTGCCCGGCGGATAAGCGCCCATCCGGCGCATTTCTTCCTCAATCATCCGGCGGCGGTTTTCATCGCTGGAGACGTTACTAAAAACGAAAGTCCCCAGGAAGTGGAATAACAGCCCAATTCCCCAGCCGAACATCGGCCAGATAAACCAGGGGTAGACAGCCCCACCACTAATAAGAGGCCCGGTTAGCAGATATATAGCTATCAGGAGTCCATTCACCAGCACATATGATGCCAGGTGCCAGTAGAAACCCAGTTTGGCCCGGACTCGGCGCTCGGCTTGCCGGTAAGCCGCCTGGTACTGCTGTTCATTCGGATTGCCCGGAGTATAATTATACATATTTCAATGCCTCTCGTAAATTATAATTTCGGTTTCAGGTAAAATTTTAAAATCGGATTAAATGAAATACCAGGAGTTTTATTTTAATTAAATCACGTGATAATTTTAGCTTTTGAATATCCTGTCCTGTGATATTTCAGAGGCCGGGTAGTATTTCAGGCCCGGCCTTCTGTTTAGGGCGTCAATTTCGGACCACATACGTCCCGGCGATTTTATCGTGCCAGCCCTGCTTGTGCGGGTCGAACCCGATCCAGAGAAAGCCGAGGCCAAAGACCAGCCCACTCACGAAGTAGCCAACCGTGTGCCGCAACAACGAACGCCCGAAGCCGATATTCTGGCCGTCCGCTGTGACCACGCGCATCCCGAAGACTTTTTTCCCGACGGTCGCGCCCCTGGCGGTCGTGATGGTGTAATACAGGACAGTGAGGACCGTCGCGAGAAAGACTAATCCCACCACGATACTGACAAACCCGCCTAACTCACCGCTTTTTACCAGGATATTCTCCAGGGTCTGACGACAGGCTGTATCGGAATAGCCATAGGCCGTATTGTCGCAATATTGCAGGAGTTCAGTCTGGTGCCGGGAGAAAAAGCTGGCGCTATAAGCGATTAAAGGTACGATAAAGACTATACCGGTAATAAAACTCGTAATTATATTATCAATAACGTAAGCGCCGAGCCGCGGCCAGAAACCGACTTCCACCTGGGCGACCCCGACCCGGTCCACCGGCAGGCTGTAGTTATAATAAGGCGCGTAGCCGGGCGGAGGCGGGGGTACATAGCCGGGCGGCGGGGTATAACCCTGGTAGGGCAAGTTATAACCGTCTGGTTGGCTGGTAAAAGAATACTGGCTCCCCGGTGAACCGGCTTTTGGACCTGCCGAACCGGGGATAGTTTCGCTCGAAACGCCGCTATTTACCCCGGCAGCCGATGGCGTCGGGATATTTTCGAGCTCACCCGCAGGCGTAAGGCGGGGTAGCGGTTTACCGCATTTGCTACATTTTTCGGCGTCCCGTTCGTTAACGGCGCCACAACTGGGACAGAACATGGTTTAACCCTCACTTTGACCGTCAATCGTTGACCGTTTTGGCTAAAATTGATACAATTAAGCCGAATTAGAGCGGGCCGACCGGCGTATTTTCATTTTCTTTCATCCTTTTAGACCCGGCGGCGGCCCATTTTGTTTCGTTGTTCCTGGTTTTGCTAAAAATTGACATAAGGAGGAAGCGGCACGTGATTACTGCAAACTGGCCGGAACTGGAAAAGAAATACTTGATGTTTAACATCAAGCGCCCTCAGCCCGTAATGGTGCGTGGCGAAGGTGTTCGTCTCTGGGACGAAGCCGGGCGAGAATACCTTGATTTTATGGCCGGTTGGGCAGTTAACGCCCTGGGACACTGTCACCCGGCGGTCGTGTCGGCTATTCAACAGCAAGCGGCAACGTTAATTCATACTTCTAACCAGTATTATACTATACCCCAAATCGAATTAGCCAAGATTCTGGTGGAAAATACTGTTTTCGATAAGGTATTTTTTGGGAATAGCGGTGCGGAAGCAAACGAAGGGGCCGTCAAGCTGGCCCGCAAGTGGGGTAAGGTAAACAAAGGCGGCGCTTACACCGTCATCAGCACCCTGAAAGGTTTCCATGGCCGGACCCTGGCGATGGTTGCCGCGACCGGCAAGCCGCACTACCAGGAGCCTTACAAACCGCTCCCGGCGGGCTTCATCAACGTACCCTACAACGACATCGATGCAATCAAGGCCGCGACCAATTCCGAAACCGTGGCGGTGCTGGTTGAGCCGGTCCAGGGCGAAGGCGGGGTCAACCCGGCCACCCAACAGTACCTGGAAGACCTGCGCAAGTGGTGTGACGAAGAAAAATTGCTCCTGATTTTTGACGAGGTCCAGACCGGGATTGGCCGGAGCGGCAAGCTTTTTGCTTACGAGGTCTATGGGGTCGAGCCGGACATTATGAGCGTTGCCAAGGGTCTGGGCGGGGGCATGCCGATTGGCGGGTTCCTGGCGAAACAGCACGCGGCGGTCTTTGAACCGGGCGACCACGGCTCGACGTTTGGCGGCAACCCGGTTTCCTGCGCCGCCGGTATCGCGGTCCTCAACGAAGTTATTAACAATAACATCAGTGAACACGCCGGTAAATTGGGCGAGTACCTGGGCAGCCGTCTGCGCGAACTGATGGGCAAACATTCGATTGTCACCGCCGAGCGGGGCCTGGGTCTGCTCCGGGCGATTGATTTGCGCGACGAAGTGGGGGGTGAGGTGGTCAACCGCTGTCACGAAGAAGGGTTGCTGATTAACGCGGTCAGCCCGACTACCCTGCGCTTTATGCCGCCGCTTATCATCACCGAGGCGCACGTCGACGAGGCGATTGATATTCTCGACCAGGTCTTAGGCGAGTTTTAGGCGTATATATGAACGACCAGGAAGGGTTAAACCCGCCGCCCCAGGCGGCCCAGGTGCTGGCTGAAGCCACCGCGATTGGGTTTACCCTTTCCTGCGACGACCAGACCGGGGCGCTTTTGCGGACCCTTGCGGCCAGCAAACCGGGCGGTCATTTCCTCGAAATCGGTACGGGAGTCGGCTATTCGACAAGCTGGCTCCTGGCCGGAATGGATGCGGATAGCAGGTTGGTAACGGTTGAGAAAGAAGCTTCTCACAACCGGATTGCGATGAAATACCTGGGTGGCGACCCGCGGGTCTCGTTTGTGACGGGGGACGCGGCGAAGTTTATCGGCGAATTGGTCACCTCGGATGAAACTATGGCGGGAAAGCTGGATTTTATCTTTGCCGATACCGCGACAGGTAAACTCACTCACCTGGAAGAAGTCTTGAGCCTGGTCAAACCGGGCGGAATTTTCCTGGTGGATGATATGCTACCGAAGGCTGAAACTAATTTCGTGCCGGACCCGCGTTATATCGAGCTAACCGAAAAACTGGAAAATCACCCGGACTTTGTTATAACCAAGCTAGGGTGGGCTTCCGGCCTGATAATTGCTACCCGTAAAGCCTGAGTAGTTAAATATGAACCCCAAAATCCAAAATCGCTGGCGAATAATAATGCTCGGCGGAGCCCTGGTTTTCCTGGGCTGGCTGTTGTGGCGCACCTGGCACGGTCTCACCCCGTTTATCATCGGTGTGGTGCTGGCTTTCGTCCTGATGCCCCTGGTGGACGGCCTGAACCGCTTTTTGCCGCGCGCCCTGGCGATTTTGCTGGTCTATATCCTCTTAATCGGGGCCGGGGCCGCCTTCGTCCTCTATCTGCTGCCAATCATCGTTGAGCAAAGCAAGAACCTCATCAACAATATGCCGAGCTATGCCAACGAGACCCAGAACTGGCTGAACCAGACTTTCAAAGAGGTCCAGCAATCCCTGCCTAAAGATTTCCAGCAGCCTTTTACCGATTCAATCAATAATTTCAGCACCAACGCCGTCAACTTCGTGCGCGACGCCATTATCGGCTCGGCTACCGGCCTGATTGGCTGGCTTTTTGGCACGATTGGCTTTTTGGTCGGTATTTTTATCATCCCGTTCTGGCTTTTCTTCGTATTAAAAGATAAAGCGCGGGGAATGCGGACCTTTTATAATCTTATCCATCCCAGACTCCGCGAGGATGTTTACAGGTTGCTCAGGATTGTCGCGGACGACCTGAACAGCTACATCCGGGGGCAGTTGTTCGTGGCGGCTTCGGTCGGGGTGCTGGTGACGATTGGCCTTTTAATCATTAGCTTTGACGCCAGCACGGCCATTTTCCTTGGCTTTATCGCCGGGTTGTTCGAAGTCCTGCCAATTGTCGGGCCTATCCTGGGGGCGATTCCCTCGGTGGTGGTGGCCCTTTTCACGGGCGGGTTTGGCAACGTCGACCTGGCCCTAAAAGTAGTGTTAGTCTTCATGATTATCCAGCAAATCGAGGGCAACCTGCTTATCCCAAAAATTGCGGGGGACAGCACAAAGTTGCACCCGGCAGTGGTCATGCTGGTCATCATAATGGGTAGCGAGGTAGCGGGGCTGCCAGGCGCTATCGTGGCGGTGCCGTTTACGGCCCTGGCCCGCGACCTCTATATATACCTTTACCAGCGCCTGGTGTTAGGGGCCAGCCCGCTCGAAGCCGAGTCGAAGGTGCCGAGCCGGGCCGACGACATTGCGTTGGAAAAGAAACGGCAATTGCAACGTCAACTCCGGCGGAGCGCGGCCCAGGCGAACGTTCCGGCCCCTGAGATCATCCACCCGTCCACCCCTGCCGAGCAGGAGGAAGAACCGGTGGATGATGAGGAAGAACCGGGGCCACCGAAGAAAAAAGAACCGGAAGAAATCAGCATTGGGCAGTATTTGGATGCCTCTTAATTTTTACTAGAAAACCAGGGAACCTGTTATGTCTTCAAGCTACCGGGTGCGCGTCTACAAAGAAGCGTTTGATTTTAGCGCGGGCCATTTTATCACCTACAAAAGCGAATGCGAGTCTATCCATGGACACAATTACCGGGTGGAAGTCCAACTTGCCGGGGACATCGGGCCGGACCGCTATGTCTACAATTTTAGTGATTTGAAGCCGGTCGTAAAGGACGAGTGTAACCAGCTCGACCACCGGATGCTGCTGGCGATGAAAAACCCCTTAATCGAGTACCGCCAGACCGAGACGGAAGTGGAAGCTCGTTTCGAAAAACGGCGCTATGTCTTTCCGCTTGAGGAAGTGGCCCTGTTGCCGGTCGAGAATACCACCGCCGAAGAACTGGCGGCTTACCTGGCGAAGCGGATCCGGGGACGGTTGGCAGCCCAACTCCGGCCTGAACTGCCCAATTTACATTTTCTGGAAGTAGGGGTCGAGGAACAGCCCGGCCAGATGGCCTATTATTCCGAGGAATGGTGAGCGGTATGTCCGGCACCAAGACGGCGAAAATCCTGATTGCCGACGACGAAGCCTCTTTGCGCTTTCTGATTCACGAAACGCTGGCTGACCCGGCCCTGCTCGTGCTGGAAGCGCAGGATGGGACGGAAGCGTTGCAAATCGCCCGGAGCCAGCACCCTCAAATGGTGCTGCTTGATGTCGCCATGCCCGGTCTGAGCGGGGTCGAGGTCTGCCAGCAGCTAAAAGCCGACCCCGCTACCCGCGACATCCAGATTGTGATGCTGACGGCCTACAGCCAGAGCAAGGACCGGGAGCAAGCCCTGGCCGCCGGGGCCGACTACTTTATCACCAAACCGTTCAGCCCCACCCAGTTGTTCGACCTGATAGACAAAATCCTCTAATTTTACGCCCATTCTTCCACCAACAAGCTATATAAAACCCCATCGACATATTCGCCCTCAATATACCATTTCTTACGCAGGATTCCTTCTTTGCGGAACCCTAGCCGTTCGGCGATGGCGCAGCTTTTCAGGTTGGAGGCGGGCGGGTCAATTTCGATGCGGTGCAACTCTTTTTCCCGGAAGGCGTAATCAATCAGGGAGCGGCAGGCTTTCGTGACGATACCCCGGCCCTGGTAGTTTTCGCCGAGCCAGTAGCCAATATTGGTGCAGCGGTTTTGCCAGTGGATATAGTTCAAATTTGTTATCCCGGCCAGTTCGCCTTTATACCAGATGCCTGCTACCAGCCCGTCGTTGCGGGTGTACTGTTGCAGCCAGCCTTTTATAAGCTCCCCGGCCTCGGTAGAGGATTTAACGCGCTCCACCCAGGGAACCCATCGGGAGAGATAGTCCCGGTTGCGGTCGAGCAGGGCAAAGAAAAGCCCGGCCTGGTCTTCCCGCAGCAATTCGAGCCGGATTTCATTGTCAACTTTGAGGTTAAACATGAAGTTTTATAGCAAAAATGGGGTAAAGTTTCTAACTTGTCATTCCGTGCGAAGCACGCGCCCGTAGGGTGTCTCCGGTCCGTTGGACAATAGCACAGTCGTACGAGCTTAGACTCAAGATTCCTTCGGAAGAATATTTGAAGGTTGGTGCTAACGCCAATGGCGCGAGATTCTGTAGCGAAGCTACAGAATGACAAATTGATTGACCGGACTTCTTATTTTCCTCTCAGGATAGGATAAAGGGCATAGCGTAGCGCTCGCCTTTGGCCGCGTCCACCGTGGAGATTTCGAGGCCGAGGTTGCCGGTGTCGAGGTCTTTTATCGGCCAGTTCAACGCTACCCCCTGGCGGGCGTAATCCTGTCTTAGAATTTCCAGAAAATCCCGGCCATATTTTTCGAGATAAGCTTGAATGTCGCCAGGCACTTTCTGAGAAAATTCTTCAAATTCTTCGTAAGTCATAGGTTTTTGAAAATCCGCTATTTTAGGGGTGTAACCTGGAAATCGCGCAGACCGTAGCTCAGCTTGCGGCCATCCGAGTCTTGTCCATTGGTTAGCACCGACGGTATAACCGGTTGCTCAAAGGTGAAGGCGGTCAGGATATTGTTGCCCGGTTTAAGTTCAAGGTCAAGCGTAAAATCCTTTTCGTTGCGTGGTTGGCCCGGTTCGCTGGCCGGGAGTTGCAAAATCGGAAAATCCTGCTCGTAGTTGAGGGTAAAGCGCAGGGTCCGGGGCACGGCGTAGCTAAACGCCTTGAAGGTGGCCCGCACTTTCATCGGCTTGTCGGTCAGGTTTTCAAGGTATATCTCGGCGGACTGGCCGAACTGTCCCCAGCGCCAGGTCTGGCCGTCCTGGGTGTCCGGCTTGAACCAGCCTTGCCCCACGTCGGTAAGCAGGGTCGGCATCGACCCGGTCAGGGTCGGCGCTTTGTAGGCCGTAATAGTCGAATCCTGGTAGATCGGGGTCGGATTTGGACCTAAAGCCCGGTTGAGAAAACTTTGAGTAGCCGATTTTTCGGAAGGGTCAATCGCGTTCGGATAGACCACGATGTAGCGGATATTGAAATAGGTGAAGAGGGCCGGGCTCATCGCCGGGAAGTTGGGCCGGGTCAGGAAATCGCTGGTGGTGGGCGGGATAGCCGTGTTATTGACCAGGGCTTCCGGGAAGAAGGACGAATGGCTCAAAAAGTCGGTCGGGCTGAGCCGTTTGTGGTCGCGGGCCAGTTGTCCGCCGAGCAGCTTTTTGTGATGGAAGGTCTGGTAGTACATGCGCTGATGTTCGAGACCGCCGTCCTGCACATAGGAAGGCACTTCGAGGATGGCGTATTCATCCTTGTCGGCGGCCAGGGTCGTGCGGTAGAACTCCGGCACAGGGATAATAGCCATGTTGACCGTGAGCGGGGCGAATTCGGCCACCATCAATACGACCAGGGCCAGTCCGAGCAAACTGCTGCGGGGCAAAGGGCGGCGCAGCAACTGGAAGGTGCCGCTCCAGCGTTTCCCGGCCCACTCCATGACCACTTTCGTTCCCAGGCTGACCAGCGCGCCGACCGCCAGGAGATAGGCCACGCTGAAATTGCTGGGGTCGCGGCTGATATTCAACCCTGGCAGGTTATAGATAATCCAGTAGGGAAGTTTGAAGGCGTCGAAAGTCTGCCCGTTCAGGTGGAGGACCGGGCCGAGGGCCAGTACCGCGAAGACCCCGGCCAGGAGCAGCCACAGCCCGAATTTTACTTTTCTGGTCCGTATTCCGGCCACGACCGCGATAATCGCCAGGGCCAGGGCCACGTAGCCGGGGTTAAACGAGCCGTCTACCCCGCTGGGATTGTAGGCCGTGTAGAGCGAGGTCGGCAGATTTTCGGCCAGCCCGCCATAGAAAAAGTTATGGCCGTTCGGAATGATAAAACTCAAAAGGTCCACCGAGCGGAGGACGGTCTGGCTCTGGCTCGGCACCAGCCAATCGCGGTTGTTGGCCTGGCCGAGCATGTTGATGAGCAAGGGGCTTATCAGGATAAGCCAGACCAGGCCGGTTGCGGCGGAGCGGGCGAAAGTCAAAAGCCGGTTCTTCCAGGTCTGAGAACGCCGGGCCAGGTAGAAAAGGGTCGCGATAACTGTCAGGATAACCAGTTGGAGGGTGTAATACCACTCGGTCAGGGAGCAGGCCAGCAACATTAGAGCCCCTAGCCCGGCCCAGGCCCACTGCCGCCGAGGACTCCCCACGGCATCGAGGCTGTGCAGGAGGCAGATACAGTAAAGGGGCAACCATTCGAGTGAAATCAGGTTGACCTGCCCGCTTTTGAAATAGTCCCACAGCCAGGGGTTGCACCAGACAAAGACGATAACGCCGAGCCACGCTCCCAGGCGGTGCCCGCTGACATAGAGGAACAAGCGGTAGGCCGACCAGGTCGCCGCTACCAGGGCCAGCAAGATAACAAGGTTTGTAGCGAAAATCGGCCCGGTCAGGTATTGCACGAGGACCGCCTGGATACTCACCAGGGGTTGGAAACTGTGCAAATAAAGGCTGATGCCGGTCGGGTAGTAGACATAATCGGTGAAATAGGGATTGACGTGCCGCTCGAACAGGTTGTGCTGCCACTGCCAGTAGTTCCAGAGGTTTTCGTAAATATCCGAGCCATCGGTCGGCACTTTGGAGAGCATCTGCACGATAAAAGTGCGCCCGAAGAAAAGGGTTATTAGTAAGGCCAGCCCTACATCCAGCCCAAATTGCCGCCAGTTGGCTCCTCTTTTAAGGGTTTCGGACGGGTTAGACGATGTATCGGCTTGCAGTGAATTGGCGGATTGCTCTAACAAAGGTCTTTTCTTCTAGCTTTTCTCAACATTCTTTTCCGATTTGGGCCGCAAAAACCAGACCAGGTAGCCCGCCCCCAGGTTGACGACCTGTAAGAGCAGGATAAAGGTCGAAAGGCTGACCGCTTTTTCGGCGGAGTAGCCGATTTTCGCCAGGATACCCTTGAGGGCTAAATCGCGGGTACCGATGCCGCCTATCGAAATCGGGATGAGCGCGGCGACGGTGGCAAGGCTGCTGGACGCGACCAGTTCCAGGAAATTCAAATTCAGACCGAGGGCCAGCGCCAATAACCAGACCCGGAACAGCACCATGGCCGTCGCGGCAAGGGTCAGGAAGAAGACCCGGACGAACCGGACGGGCCGGAGTCGGCTTTCGGGGTCGCCCTGGGTGGCATCGGTTTTGCGGCGCAAGACAATTCTAAGGGCCAGCCCGACCAGCTTATCGCGCCAGGTGGGTATCGAGAGGACGACCAGCCCGGCCACCAACCCCAGCAGCAAGGCCACCAGGGCCGGTAGCAGGCTCAAAAAGCCGGAGCCGAGCAGCAAAAGGCCGCTCGAGGCCAGTAAGACCAGCACTGCAATATCGAAAAGCCGGTCCAGCACGTTCGAAAGAAGGGCCGTCGAGAGGGAATAGCCCTCCTGTTGAAGGTTCCAGGCTTTGATAAAGTCCCCGGCCTGGCCGGGGGTCAGACTCCCGGCGGCCATACCGAAGGCGTAGAGGCGGTAGGCCCGGTCGAAGCTGACCGGGATGCCCAGGTCTTTCAGGATTGTATGCCAGCGCCAGGCTTTCAGGGCAATCAGGGGAAAGACCAGGACCACCGAAAAGGCCACCAGCCACATATTGGCGGATAGCAGTTCCTGGACCACTTTGCCGGGATCGAGGTCGAGTTTCCACAGGAAGAACAGGAGCAGGGCGGTCCCGGCCAGCCGGAGCAGCCAGCTAACCAGCGGATTTCGTTTCCTGGTGGTGGGTGTTACGGCCTCTGCTTCCGGGGCAGGTGCAACCAGGGGTGGGGAAGCCGGACTGGTGGGTTGCTGTGGCAACAGGCGGAAAACTCCTGAATAATCATAAAACAGTTGGTCAGAATGAACTGGCCCATTATCGGTTAAGCCCGGCCTTACGTCAAGCCGGACTAATCCAAAAACGTTTGCCCAAGGGCACGAAACAACGTAGAACGTTAAACGTGGTTCAAAATGTGCCGTTGACGTACATTACTTGGGGAAAATTGTCGTACCCTCCGGGTGCGCACCTTTTGTCATTCCGAGGGAACCGAGGAATCTAGCCCGTAGGGTTCCCTGTGGGCCGGTCCGTTGGACAATATCACGGTCGGATGAACATGACGAATCCTTCGACCTTTGTATACGCCCTCATTCGTCAAGGGTTAAACGCTCAAACGTGGCCCGATGTTTTATAGTGGGTGGCTGATTATCGTGTCGTAAAACATCAGCTCGAACTCGTTGCTGAGCCGGGTTGCCCGTGCAATTTTGAGCCGGTCCTCCTCGGAGGTGTAAGTCTCGAAAAGGCTCTGGTCCACCGGAGCGGCGACCTTCTCGATTTCGTCGTGAAAAGTGAAAAACTCGACCTGGGCGGGGGTCAGGCCGTAATTTTTGACCAGGGCCGGGCCGACCCGCTGGCAAATCTGGATAAAAATATCCTCGCTGGCGCTCAAGGCAGCGATTTTCTCCGGCGCCGAGCCGTAAGCCAGCATCCAGTAAAAGAAGTTGGTCAGGGCCATGCACCCGGCCAGCGGTTCTACCCTGTCGAAGTCGGCCCGGTTGAGACCGAGGGCTTCACCAAAACGCCAGAGCAGTTTGTAGCCGCCTTTTTTGGAGGCCAGCTTATCGAGCAACAACTCCTGGGTTTCCAGGCCGTTCGCCGCCGCGATGCCCAGGGCGTCGAGCCGGTAGGCTTCCCGGACCAGCCACCAGTCTTGCAGGGCAAAGAGTTTGAGGCGTTCTTTATCGAGGGAGCCATCTTCGATGCCCTGCCACAGGGGGTGATGGAGCAATTTTTCCTGCAAAGGTGTTAACGGGGCCAATTCAACCCAATCCTTTCCGGTTTTAAGAAACTACTGCGAGGGCCATATCACTCCCCCATTTATCTAAAGGTTAGTTAAACGAACAAAATCTAATCCACTCTGAACATATTATTACTGGTTGTAGTTCAAAATTTTTTGAAGACCCTGCCCAAGAAATTAGCCAGGCGAACAGTCCTGGTGGCTTGCAGTTGGCGTAAATCTTTCTCGTAACGTGCCAGGGTGGTCTGTAATTCCTGGTTAGCGGTTACGGACTGGTCTAGTTTTGTGCCCAGTTCTTTAATAGCTGTATTCTGGTTAGCTTGCAGAGTTTGGTTTTCAGTGAGAGCTTTCTCTAGCAGCGCGGACACCTGGCTAAATTCACCCTCAAGCTGATTTAACCGGTTCTGCGTCTCCTGATAGGCCGGTTCCAGGTGATTTAACCGGTTCTGGGCCTCCTGGTAGGCCGGTTCCAGGCTTTTGAGATAATTCTGGGCTTCCTGGTAGGCCGGTTCCAGGCTTTTGAGGTATTTCTGGGCTTCCTGGTAGGCCGGTTCCAGGCTTTTGGCATATTCCTCGCTCTTTTTAATTTCTTTCTCAAGACTTAAAATATATTTTTGCATTTCCTTGTGGGTTTGTTCGAGATAGAGAATATCTTCCTTCCATTTTATTGACTCCAGGCCGCCACTTATTTGCAGACTTTTGGTCAGGAGAAATAATTCGGTAAGGCCAAACCCGTATTTAGTCCTGGAAATCTCGGCTACATTTATATCTGTAAACAGGTCGGATAGTTTTTCGGCCCCTATCAAACGTGTATCTAGCATGTCGTGTTGAAGATAAAGAAAAGCCTTTTCAAGCTCATATTCTAGGCCTTCCTCAAAATCAGGGTTTTTAAGGTGCCGGGCAAAAGCTTCTTTGAATAGTTTGATAGGCACCCTATCCAGGAGGTGACGGTGAAATTCACGGCCTTCAAACATGGCACGAGGGGCGTTATGCGGGCCGCTGACATTCCCCTCGCCGCCTCTTATGCGATATTTAAGCAGTTTTTCGGGAAGCATCGCCAGTTCGACCTTTTTGACTAATTTCCCCCACATCCAGAGGTCGGGTATCTGAGCCGAACTGGTGCGAAAAAGACCGGCCTCGACAAAAAGTTCTTTTTCTGCCATACAGGTAACCGTGCAAAGATAGTTACCTTTGAAAAAGAACCAGTTGAGCATTTCGGCCTGGGTCCGTTGAGGATGGTTAAAGTAGCCCTGGCCGAAATGCGGTCCTTCTATCAACTGACCTTCATCATCAATAAAGTCCACCCAGGTAAAGACAACTTTGTAGCCGGTTTCATTTAGAAAGTGGTACTGGCGGGCCAGGCGCTCCGGGTGGCAGATGTCATCGGCAGCAAATATTGCGATGTATTTACCGCTGGCAAGCCCGATGGCCTGGTTGGCCGCCTGGCTGGCTCCCTGGTTATGCTGAGAGCGGTAGATAATCCGGGGGTCGTTGAATTGCTCTACGATTTCGCCGGTCCGGTCCTCCGAACCATCATTAATGACAATTAACTCGAAATCAGGAAAAGTCTGGTCAAGTACACTCTGAATGGCCTCGGCAATGGTTTCCTGGTTGTTATAGGCTGGCATTATCACACTGACCTGGGGGCTATTAACTGGCATCTTTCGTTTTTTCCTTTTACAATTTTCGTTTATTCTTGCGCGTAAACCGGTTCTACCTTTGCCTCAAGAGCAACATTCCCAGCCTGATACCACCCGGCAAACTGCTGGCTAAATTTTTGGGAAATTACGCTGAATGTCAAAACCCCTCAGTTCCTATAGGACACCTTTTAGTTAAATATAGGTGCTTAAGATTTTCAATCTGGGGCTCAGGTTATTTTCGAGGCTGCCAAGTTCTTGAAACCGGACCATGCCATTTTGAGCTAAAGCGGCCAGTTTTTCAGGCTCACCGTAATAACTTATAATCTTTCGCACAATTTCGTCCGGGTCGGGTGAAATTATGACCAGGTCCTTTCCGTCTTCAAATAAGAAATTATTCTTTAATTCATCAGTACAAAAAACTGCTACCCCGTTTAGACCTGCTTCAAAGCAAGAGGCGGTTGGAAAACCGTCAAAGGCCCCCTGGTCCAGTTTGTTTGGCACGTTGGGGGAGAGAATAAGGTCCATTTGAGCGTAAAAACGGGGAAAAAAAGCGGTTACTTGCTCGCCATAGAAAGTTATTTTATCGCCCAGGCCGGTTACATCAATATCATGGCGGTCAAAGGGGCCGACTACATGAAATCGTATATAAGGGCTGAATGTAACTAGCTTTTTAGCTACTTTAATAAAGGTATCGTAACCTTTATCAACCCCCAGCGGGGTATATTTCATGGCGACAAAGCAAATATCCAGGGTGGTTTTATTTTTACCGTATATCTGCCGGGGGACGAGATTTTCCTCATAATACTGTGTCGGCAAAACCCCTCCATAAATAAATTCAATTTTTTCTTTTGGGCAGAATTTGTTAAAAATAAGATAGTCGAGCGTAACCGGCTGCGTAACAATAACTTTTCTAAAATATGGTGAATTCAAAACTTTTTGTAGTTTATAATCGGATTCAAGATTGTTAAGCCGAAACCCGCCGCCAGGATAAAGGGTAAAGCAAAAGGGTAACTTCTGACTCTCAATTAGAGGAAGTTGAGAAAAGATGTTATTTAAAAAAATAGTATATAGAAACGAGCCGTCAACCTTCTCACCAGGTTTATAGGGCCTTATGCGCTCTTTATATTGCGGATAGAGCCGCGCATATTCTTCCCGGTCCCGCTCGAAGTCAGGGCTGATTGAATAAATAGTGCAGTTCAATTTATCCAGGTAATAGTTATACTCCTGCACCCGGAAACTGGAAATCAGGTTGGGGAAGAAATCATCTATAACGATAAGACCAGGGGTTTTTTCAGCCGGGTGAGATGCTCCGGTCAGGTCCTCGGTGGTTTTAAACTGGCTTTCGACACCGGGTAGCTTATAGTTAAAGAATTGCCATAATTCCGGGTCAAGGTGCTGGCAAAAAGCATCAAAAAAGGGTTGTGGTTCTTTAGGGTAAAGCGGGAAATCGGCCAGTTTTTGTAAGAAATGTTTGCGGAACCAGAGCGGGGCCTCTGGAAAGAACTCATTCAGGAGAATGGTAAAGCATTTTTCAATTAAATCGAGCCGGTAAATACGGATGAGATAAGGTGCCAGATAGGTGCAATATAGAAAGGTGAACTGCAGCAGTAGTTTTTTCCGCTTCACATTATTGGTAGTATTACTTTGATGGGCCCGGTAACAGGTGAGTTGTTCGGGCAAGACTCTGAAGCGCATGCCCCTGACAAACCCGCGCAACCACAATTCATAATCAGGCATGTATTCCAGGTCCGGGGTAAGCCCGCCCAGGCGGTCGTGGCTGGTTTTGCGAATTAAGGCCGAGGAGTGGCTGATATAGTCAATCATGGCCCAGTTATCAATTAAATCCAGGTCATATTCCTGGTTACCTATTTGGCTGTACAGGCCCTCCTGGATCTCGTCTTTTTCGGTTACCTGGTAAATAAAAGTTCCGGTGACATCAATTTCGGGGTGTTCCTCCATAAAGGCAACCTGTCTTGCCAGTTTGTTGGGCATAAAATAATCATCGGCATCCAGGCTCCCCAGGTATTTACCCCGGCAAATTTCGTAGGCCTGGTTATAACTCCGGCAGCTACCCCCGTTAGTCGTTCTCTCAATAACCGTAATCCGGGGGTCGGCGAAAGACCGGATAACTTCAAGCGAATTATCCGTGGAGGCATCATCTATTATTATTAGTTCCAGGTTGGAATAGGTCTGGTCAAGTACCGATTGAATGGCCTGTCCCATAAAGCGGGCATAGTTGTAGGAAAGGATGATGATTGAAACGAGGGGCTGAGACATTCCGAAACAGGGCCTTTCGTAAAATTGTCTTTTTTGTTCTGAAGTCAGGTTTTGCACAAGGATGCCACACTAAAGTAGCTTTGTAAAATCAGGCCGTAGCCTGTAAGCCCGGAAATGTTACGGAAACCCGCCGTTAATCAAGCATCTATATTTTGAGGGTATAACTCCCTCAAGAATAAGTTCAGGGCAAGTAATTCTGCTATAATACCGCGAGAAATAGCTATTTTGAACCCAGTTTAATTTTCCAGGCGGCCTCCGGGTCTCGCGTGAATTATATCCAGCCTCCTGCACAAGAATTTCTCAAACTATGGATTGTTACCTTTTTAGTATCCGGGTTTTCCAGGTTTGCAGGCCAGTCTGGGCAGCGTGATAATACGCGTGACCGCAGGGCTTCGTGCCCAATTTTAAGGATTATCAAAGATGAGTACAAACCTCGTAATTATTGGTTCCGGTGGTGATGCCAGGGAAACGGCGGATATTGTTGAGGCAAGTAACCGGGCCGGAACTTCCGACTATAATATATTGGGGTTTATAGTTGAGCGGAAATATGGGGAGCCCGGCACTATCATTGGTGGTTTACCTATCCTGGGGGATTTCGATTGGCTCGCTGGCCGGGCCGGAAAAGTGGTCGCCGTGGGCGGGGTGGGATCGCCACCCTTACGGCACCGGTTAGTTGGGCTGGCCGCGCAACACGGAATTGAATTTGCTAACGTGATTCATCCCAGCACCGAAATAGTCCCATCAGTAAAGTTAGGAAAAGGGGTTGTAATAGCAGCAGGGTGTTTTCTGACCAGCCAGGCCCGGCTCGGCAACCACACGCATGTTAATGTTGCTTGCAATATTCCGCACGATAATGTTATGGATGATTTTGCGACCCTTTCGGCAGGTGTTCGGTTGGCCGGTAGGGTCCATTTGCAACTGGGCTGCTACGTTGGGCTGGGTGCCATGGTGCTGGAAGGTAAGCGAGTGGGCAAGTGGTCCGTGGTTGGGGCGGGTAGCCTGGTACACCGCAACGTTCCCGACCGCGTGACCGTGACCGGAAACCCCGCCCGGATATTATATAAACGCCTCCCCAGGAACTGGATAATGGACTCCGGGGAAGCGGACTATGTGCTGCCGGATACCATTGAAGGCTAAACCTGATTACTAAATCACAAAACAAGGTAAGTAGGGGCAGGCCGGAATTTATGGATTTGACGAGAAAAATTATAGGTGTTTCTTTCCCGGTAAAATAAAGGTGGTGGGTAAATCGTTGAGAGGGTGCGGGGTAACGATGACCGCCGCGCCGTAAGCCTGCCGGATATTGGCCTCGGTGATAACCTCCGCCGGACTGCCCACGGCCAGGATGCTCCCCTTCGCCATCAGGACAATCCTTTTGCAATACTGGGCGGCCAGGTTCAGGTCGTGAAATACCGCCAGGGCACCCCGGCCCGGTTCTTCAGCCAGCCAGCGCAGGGCAATATCCATTATTTCAGTCTGGTAATTGATGTCAAGATAAGTCGTCGGCTCGTCGAGCAGGAGCAAGCGGGGCTGCTGGGCCAGGGCCAGGGCAAACAGGACGCGCTGGCGTTCGCCCCCGGAGAGTTCCCCGACCGGGCGGGTTGCCATCTGCCAGCAATCGGTCTTTTCCATGGCCTCTTTGACAATCTCCCAGTCCTCCGGCCCCTCCTGCTGGAAAGCGCCCAGGTGAGGCGTCCGGCCCATCAGGACGATTTCGGCGGCGGTAAACGCGGCGGGCAAGCTCGGACTCTGAGATACCACCGTCATTAGGCGGGCGCGTTCGTCGGACCGCAGCTTCAAGAGGTCGCGCCCTTCCAGCTTGATTTCTCCACCGCTCGGTTTTAAGAGACCGCTCACGGTCTTGACCAGGGTCGATTTTCCGCAACCGTTCGCGCCCAATACCCCAAGCAGTTCGCCGGGCTGAACCTCAAGGCTTATATCTCGCAGGACCGGCTTACCGGGATAACCTGCGCTCAGATTTTTTATTTCCAGGAAAGGCGTTTGCATAACAGCTTAAAACTCGACTTTTTTCTTGCGGCGCAGGATAAAGAGGAAGAATGGCCCGCCGACAAAGGCGGTTATAATGCTGACCGGCAACTCCGCCGGGGCCATGACAGTGCGGGCCAGCGAGTCGGTAATGACCATGAAGACTGCCCCCCAGACCAGCGAAAGCGGCAGGAGTAGACGGTAGTCCTGGCCGGTCAGGAGGCGGATGAAGTGCGGTACGACCAGTCCCACGAACCCGATGATGCCGCTCACCGAAACCGCCGCCGCCGCCATCATGGTCGCTGCCGCTACCAGCACCAGTTTTATCAAAGGTACGTTCAAACCCAGCAGGGTGGCCTGGTCTTCGCCCATCTGCAAGACGTTTAGCTTGCGCCCGACCAGCAGCGCAATAAAGATACCGACCGCCATGTAAGGGACGAACCGCCCCAGGTTTTCCCAGCCGCTGGTCATGTTAAAACCGCCCAGCAGCCAGCCATAAATTGAAGTCAACTTGTTCTGGTTCAGGTAGGTCAGGAAGGAAGTCAGGGCCGCCATCACCGAGCCTACCGCGACCCCGGCCAGCAGTAAGGTGGCGCTTTTAACCTCGCCGCCAATCCGGGCCAGGTTGTACACGATGGCGACCGCGACCACGGCTCCCAGGAAGGCCCCCCATTGGACCAGACCCAGGGCGTACAGGAAGGCCGGGAGGGGCAACACAATCGCGCTGACCGCCCCCACCGCCGCGCCCTGGGCCACTCCGACCAGGTAAGGGTCGGCCAGGGGATTACGGAAAAGCCCCTGGTAAAGCGCCCCGGCCCCGGCCAACCCGGCCCCGACCCCGGCAGCCAGCAAGAGGCGGGGCAGGCGAATTTCCCAGATGATGGTATCGTTGCCGTTCGAGTAGGTCCGTGCGACCGGCCAGATTAAACCGAGGGTATGGTTCCAGATAATTGAGATGGTCTGGTCGAGCGGGACCGGGATGGTACCGAAAGTGACACAGAGGAGCAGGCAGGCGATTAACCCGGCCAGGCCGAGGCCGACCAGGACCAACCGCCGCCGCTGCGTTCGGAAGAAAGGTGAAGTCTGGCGGGCAACCACGCCGAATTTAGCCCGCCGTACCGGAAGGGTTTCGGACCAGTTCTTTATTTCGGTTTGCTCCAACTTCTTCAAGATTTCTTCCTTTTAGCTTAAAGCTCTACTATACCCCTATTTGAACAAATCGGGATAGAGCAGTTTGGCAACCGCTTCCACGCCGAGGGCCGCCCGGGGCCCGGGCCGGTTCACCAGGTCAGCGCTAACCGCGAAGACCCGTTTGTTCTTGACCGCCGAAATGATGTTCCAGCCGGGCCGGGCCGAGATTATTTCGGGCGTATCGGTGCCGCCTGTATCATCGCCGACCAGGATAACTTCGGGGTCTTTGCTGACGATGGCCTCCTGGTTGAGTTGCGGATAAGGGTTCGTGGCATCGGTCACGATGTTTTGTCCACCCGCCCGCGTGATGATTTCATCAATAAAGGAGCCGGGACCGACCGTGTAGAGCGTGGGGTCGAGTTCGTAATAGACCCGCGGTTTGGCGCTGGCGGTCTTAACTTTGGCGCTGACCTCGTCCAGTTTAGCCTGGAAGTCTTTTATAACGGCGTCGGCTTTGTCCGGTACATTGGCAAGCTGACCGAGCAACCGCAGGTTAGCAACAATACCGTCCATGTTCTGGGCGTTGAGGATGACAACCTTCAGGTTGTGGGATTGCAAACTGGTCAGGGTATCCTTGGAGGTAATCCCCGCCGCCAGGATTACGTCCGGCGAAAGCGACACGATTTTTTCCAGGTTTGTCCCGGAGTACCCGCCCACTTTGTCCAGCTTGGAAACGTCCGCCGGGTAGTTGGAGTTATCGTCCACCCCGACCACTTTATCACCCAGGCCCAGGGCGTAGAGCATTTCGGTATTGCTGGGGGCCAGGGAGATATACCGGGCCGGGGCCTTATCGAATTTTACGCTATTTTTGGCGTCGTCGGTAATGGTGAGCGGGTAGGTGGTCGGTGTGGTGCTGCCGGTCGCCGCTGTGGTCCCCGCCGCAGTTGTAGCCGCCGTGGTGGTAGCGGCACTTGTCGTTGCCGCCGTAGTCGCTGCGCTGGTAGTTGCCACCGTGGTAGCGGCAGCGGTAGTAGCCAGGGCTGTGGTCGGTGCGGTGGTGGTGGTCGCAGCAGTTGTAGAAGTAGCGGTGGTAGCGGCAGCAGTGGTGGCCGGGGCGGTAGTCGGGGCAACCGTGGTCGGGGCGGGGGCGGTGGTGGCGGTGTTATCGCCGCAAGCGGCCAGGAGCAAACTGAATAGCAAGAAAGCTATCAGTCCTAACGGCGCCAGGCGGCTCTTAAATGTGAATTTCAACAATCTTTCCTTTCTCCGGTGACAGCATTTCAGACCTGACTAAAAAACGGGTTTGCGAGCTAAAGGTAGCCAGCTACAGGTAGCCCGGTGTCGAGAAAGGAATTTGCCAGTTACAAACCTGACATGGCTTTTACCGGCAGTTAAAGCAGCCCGATGAGTAAACAAAAACCCACCTTCCGGCTTTGAACTGCGGGCAGCAAAGCAAGGGGTGGGTTTTTCTTTTCCGCGACCCCGTGCGTCCTTTCCCTCGAAGGCTAACGCAACGGTAGCATTTGAAGACAGGCGATCTGGCTTCCGTTCTCTTTGAGAACGGTTACAGTAGCGGGACTGCGCCGGACTTGCACCGGCTTCCCCTGTTTGGCGCTTTTCCTTGGCGGTTTCGGGCCGCACCCCGGCTCTACAATGGCGGGGCGAAAAGAGACTCTTCAAACTTACTCATATTCCAGGATTTTAAAGGTGCTTTTGGCTTTTTAGTATTTTCAAAAGACCACCAAATGTTATCACGCCGGGCCTGAAGTGTCAATGAAGGCCGCACTCAGGGCAACACCAAAATCGTTGAACGGGCCTCCAGGATTTTGCGAGGAACCCCTATCAGGAGGGAGTGGTAAATCTGTGAAACAAAATCGTGCGTATATATATCAAAGAGAATAGAAAGGGAATCTGAGAAATCCGGAAATGAGCTTGAATCCGGGTTCAAAATGAGGCGGGCCCGCTGCACTAATTGGGATTTTTGGCGATTATATAAAGGAAGAAACAATGAGGTTGAAGCAAGAAAAAGGATAATCTTACAAGATTTTAAAAATTCATATTGCATAAAGCGCAATATAACGTTTCCGGCATAACTCTTGCTTTATCCATTGTTACAAAAGACGCAAATAGTTCTTTAGGAGATATAAATTTATCCAAAAGGACCATTGTGACTTTTCTTATAGACTGGTGAAATAGAGTCGTCTAATATATTAACAGGAGCAAGATTTACCGGCTCCATTAATAAAAAAACAAAAGAAAGAAAATAAAATCCAGGTTTAACTGGAAAGGAGTAAAGCTATGAATAGCGAAAATACAACCCCTACTACCCGCGAGGTAGATATGACCGTTGAACTGGCCCGGTTGGTTGATGCTGGTTGGGATGAAGCCCAGATTGCTGTTTTTGCTCGCCGCCGCGCCACTTATGGCCTTACTCCTGATGACCCGGAAAGTGTCCCCGCTAAAGTTAATGTCGCCGAACGCAATCACATGGAATTTGTACGCTGGTTGGTCCAGCATGGTCGTTTGCAGGGGTAATTAAAACACTGAAGTTCAAATAGCAGGTCTATGAAACAATTTAATCGGTTTTGAGAAAGGCGTTTGCAAGCAAGCGCCTTTTTTATTTGACCCGTTTGAGCGAAAACCCGGTTACCAGGACTGTCCCGGCCAGGATGATAGCGAACCCGGCCACCGTCGCCACCGTCAATCCCTCACTTAAAAAGATAATGCCCCAGATAACCCCGAAGACCGGGGCCAGGAAAGTAACTGTCAGGGTCCGGGTCGGCCCGGCGCTTTCAATCAGCCCGAAGTAAAGGACGTACCCGAAGGCCGTCGAGAGCAAGGCCAGGGCCACGACCGCCAGCGTACCGTTCAGGTCAGGGCCGCTTTGGGGCAGGGCAAAGGGGGTTAGAGGGGCAAGCCACAAAGCCGCCGCCAATAGCGAACAGGTCGCCAGGTTATAAGGGCGGAGACCTTTGCCTTTGACCTTGGTATACACCCCGGCAAACCCGTAGAAAGCCGCCGCCAGGACCGAGGCCCCGATAGAGAGGATTATAACCCCGGAAAAGCTTAGAGAACCCAGGCCGAAGACCACCCCTACCCCGCCCAGGCCGAGAATTAACCCCGTCACTTTCTTTACCGTCAACGCTTCATTCAGCCAGGCCGCCGCCACTATAGCCCCGAAAAGCGGGGTAGTGGCGTTGAGGATTGCGGCATAGCCCGCCGACAGGTTCAGTTCCGCCGTCGCAATCAGGGTAAAGGGTATGGCCGAGTTTATCAGACCGATAATTAGGTATTGCCGCCAGTAAGTTTTTATTTCCAGTTTGATGCCGGTCGCCAGGGCATAAAAAAGTAAGGCCAGTCCCGCAATCAAGACGCGCAGTTCAATCAGAAGGATGGGGCCGAGTTGAAGCGAGGCGACCCGGATAAATAAAAAAGACCCTCCCCACAGGGCCGATAGAATCAAAAGAGAAATAACGTCTTTGGTTTTCATGGTCAGGCCAGGTCTTCCCTCCTACCTTCCGGCGAGGTTACAGGTTTTATAAAATTCTGGTTGGGTTAAAATGCGCTGGAACGGGTGTTTATTTTTACCCTGTTATGCTAAACCTGAAAAGTGCTTTAGTAAATGTCAAAAATACCTAACTTTTTGCTCGCAACAATAGGGGGATTAGAACAGGGCTGCGCCTTCGTGACGGAGCAGCCAGCGTTTGCGTTCGAGACCCCCGGCGTACCCGGTCAGGGCCGCGTTTGCGCCGACAACCCGGTGGCAGGGCAGCACGATGGCGACCGGGTTGAGCGAGTTGGTCATGCCGACGGCCCGGTAGGCGGTGGGACGGCCTACCTTCTGGGCCAACTCTTTATAGCTGACAAAAGTGCCCGCCGGGATAGTCCGAAGGGCCTGCCAGACTTCTTGCTGAAAAGGGGTGCCGCCCGTATTGACCGGAATGTCGTCCAGGCTGTGAAAATCCCCGCTCAGGTAGGCCCGGACTTTGTCCGAAATGCCGCCCGGATTAGACAGGTGAGTCAGCGTAAAATCGCCGTAGCGCGACCCTAACAGTTTTCGCATGCGAGGCTCGTAATCGGCGTAATCGAGGGCGACGAGGCTTTTTCCGTCCGTAACCACCACAATTTCGCCTATTTCCGATTCAATCCTATCCACAAAGAGTTCCATTTTTAGCTTTCCTTTTCCCCAATCATCTTTGTATTTTTAGCTAAATTTCTTTTATCGCTGTTTTGTCATTAACCGCAGCCAACGTTTCCGGGGGTATCATTTCGCTGGCCCACAGGTAGAGGGCGGCATAAGCTCGCCAGGGGCGCCAGCTTTCGGCCCGTTTTTCCAGTTGAGCCGGGGTCAGGAGCCCCTTTTCCGGCTGCATGGCCCGCAATAGCCCCAGGTCCGACGAAGGAAAGGCGTCCGGTTCCCGCAAAGCGCGCATGGCGATATAGTGGGCGGTCCAGCGGCCAATTCCCGGCAGTTCGCATAATTTCTTAACCGTATCTTCGAGACTGCCTTCTTCATCGAGCAGGGCAGGATTTCTGGCGACTTCACCGGCCAGCGCCGAAATGGCGCGGGCGCGGGCCCCGAATATCCCGATGCTGGTCAGGTCGGCTTCGGCTAACACTTCGGGCCGGGGATAGACAAACCGGGGGCCGTCCGGGGGTGCCGTAAAGCCGTCCAGGGTTAACGGTTCGCCATATTTCTGGACCAGCCGCCCGGCCAGGGTTGTCGCCGCCGCCACGCTGACCTGCTGGCCGAGAATGGCCCGCACCGCCAGTTCGAACTTGTCCCAGGCTCCCGGCACCCGCAGACCCGGTAGCGCCCTGGTTATCCGTCCCAGAAAAGGGTCGGCGGAGAGATGCGCCTCGATTTCCAGGCTATTCGTACCCAGGTCAAAGACCCGCCGCAACCGCTCGACAATCTGGCTGAGCGCGGTAATTTTAGGGAAACGGATGCTGGCAAGCAGGTAAGATTGTCCCGGCACGTAACGTACTTCCACCAGGCCGTGCTGCCCATCCAGCCGGATAGTCCGGCGGTAATAGTTTTCCCCGATTTCCTCCACCCCGGCGGTTGCCCGACCCTTCATGAAGGTGGACATCACCGGCCAGTTAAAAGGTTGGCTGTAGGGCAGTTTGAGGGTGGTCAGGGAGGGCTGGTTTTCCCGGCTCTCCCCGGTTTTCTCCTTGCGTAACTCGCGAGGGGAGCGCTGGTAGGTCTTCAAAATCACCTCGTTAAACCGGCGCAGGCTGTTGAACCCGGCGGCCAACCCGACCTCGGTCACGGGCAGGCTCGTTTCATCGAGCAGTTGCTTGGCAAAGAGGATGCGCCGGGTCAGGGCTACCGTCGAGGGTGATGCGCCCAGGTGTTCCATGAACAATCGCCGCAGGTGACGCTCGGTCACGCCCACCCGCCCGGCCAGGTCTTCCACCGACTGCTCGTCCAGGATACCCTCACCGATGAGCCGCAAGGCCCGGTTGACCACCGCCCCGCCCTCAAAAGTCCAGGTTAATTTGGGCGAAATTTCGGGCCGGCAGCGCAGACAGGGCCGGAACCCGGCCTCCTGGGCGGCGGCTGCGCTCGGCAGGAAGACACAATTCTCCGGTTTGGGCGTCGGGGCCGGGCAAATCGGACGGCAATAGATGCCGGTCGTGCGGACCCCGGTGAAAAACTGCCCGTCAAAGCGGGTATCGCGGGACTGTAAAGCCCGGTAACAGATGTCGTGTTCTAGTTTCATAGACCCAAGTATACCCCGGAAACTGTTTGAAAACTAGCCATTTTCGGACATTACCGTCTTCAACTCCGAACTCAATTAGCCCCATTTTTAGAGTGGAGGACTGGCCGTAAATTGCCCCTAATATTCGCCACGAACGGGTTATAAGGTATAATTCTCCAGGTAAATTTTTATAAAAAACGAAAAGGAGGTTGCCGTGACCGTCTTTGTGTCGTTGTTCCGGGCCATTAATGTCGGGAAAAATAAGGTGGCGATGCCCCAGTTAAAGGAGATGCACTCCCGGTTGGGTTTCGAGCACCCCCGGCACTATCTCCAGACCGGCAACATCATCTTCGAAAGCGCCGAAAAGGATTCCGAGAAGGTAGCCGGGCAGCTAAAAAAGGAATTTGCCAGGGAATTCGGTTTTGAGACCGAGGTGATGGTGCGGACGGCTGCCGAACTCGAAAAAATACGGGCTGCTAATCCCTGGGTGGGCGATACAGCCAAAGAAACGAAGTGGCTGGTGGTGATGTTCTTGAGTGGTGAACCCTCCCGCGAAGCGCAACAGGCCCTGACAGGCGCCTATACCGGCCCCGAAGACATCGTCTTTTCCGGCAAAGAGCTTTTTCTTTATTACGTGAACAATATCGGGGAGTCCAAACTCACCAACGCCTACATCGAGAAAAAGCTAAAGGTGCTAGGAACAGGCCGCAACTGGAATACTGTCAACAAACTGCTCGAAATGATGCAGCCCGAACCCGAAAAATAAACTCAGGCACCGAGTTCCCGGATTAAGTTCTGGTAGACATAAAAGGCCGGTTTGGGAGAGTAGTCGTCCCGTAAAAGCCCGAACTGGTGAAAAATATCGTCGTTATGGCTATCTGCATCCCGCAATTCGAAAAACTCGTAGTGGGTAATATTTAATTCCGTACGCAACCGGTAGACCGTGCGCACCACCGTTTCGAGGACGCTGGCCTGTTGTTCGTAGGTCCGTTCCACGCCAAAATAAGCGTTTTTCCCGGTCGGCCAGCCATTTTCGGTGATGTGAATGGGCACTGTCGCCGGAATCCCGGCAACTGGCAGTAAATTCTCCCGCAAGTCGCGCAGGATGCGTTCGGCCTCGGACGGGACTTTTTCTAAAGGCAACGGTTCCTCGAAAACATCCACGTAGAAGTTGTGACCGACAAAATCAACCGCCTCCGCGAATTTCTGGCCGCCAAAATTTGCCAGGTCTTTCCAGAAGTTAGGCAAAGCCGCCGGTCCGCTCGGCACCGACCCGAACCCGACCGGCAAGGTCAGACCAAGGGTTTTTATTTCTTCCTTCGCCGCCAGGACGCCCCCGACTAAAGCCTCCACCACAAACGGTTTGGAACCTTCCATGAAACTGAGGTTCGGCTCGTTGGTAATCTGGAGCAGGTCGAGGTCTTTCCCGAACTGCCTGACCACCTGCCGGATGAATTCCCGCCAGCCGTCGAGGGGTACACCCGGTTCCTGGTAACAGCCGAGGGTGAGGTCGGCCAGGATTCCGTGCTGGCGGTGCTGTTCGATAGCGCCGAGCATCCGTTCCTCTGACCCCGGCCCCATATAGAGGATATAGTTCCTGGCTAAAACTTTGGCCGAGTTTCCCTGCAACTCCTTAAAGGCCGATTGGATTTTCTCGAAATCGTCCTGCGGCCCGGTGGCAAGCCCGGTCGGGGTCCCGGCAATACCCAGGGGGTAGGCTCCAAAAGTCAGTCCTGCAATACTCATTTTCAGACTCCTTTCTGCAAGGCTAAATGAAATTGCCTGTGTTATGGATTTTACCACTATACTTTTGTAAAAGGGAGATTCTTATTTTAAGGCGGTGGATTCTGTTAAAATACACCAAATTCCTGAATAAACCGGAGGTTATAAGTGACGACCAAAATTATACTGGACACCGACATCGGCTCGGATATTGATGACGCCGTTTGCCTGGCCTATTTGTTGGCTCAACCGGACTGCGAACTGCTGGGTATCACGACAGTCAGCGGCGAGGTGGTTAAACGCGCTCAAATGGCAAGTGTGCTTTGTACTTTAGCCGGGAAGGACATCCCTATCTTTCCGGGGACGGAAGCCCCTTTGCTGGTGAAGCAAAAGCAACCGCTGGCCCCGCAAGCCAGTGCCCTGGCAAGGTGGGGCCATAAGACCGATTTTCCCAGGGGTGAAGCCCTCGAGTTTATGCGCCAGACTATCCGGGCCAATCCCGGCGAGGTAACCCTGCTTGCTATCGGCCCCATGACAAATGTCGCGTTGCTTTTCAAGGCTGACCCGGAAATTCCCTCCCTGCTCAAAGGGCTGGTCTTGATGTGCGGGGTTTTTACCAACAAACTGGCCGGGGCTGGCCCTTGCGAGTGGAATTCATTGTGCGACCCCCATGCCAGCGCCATCGTTTATCAGAGCGAGGTTGCCCGGCACCGCTCTATTGGCCTCGATGTGACTATGCAGGTCCAGATGGAGATTAGCCAGGTGAAGGAACGCTTCAAAGCACCCCTTTTACAGCCGGTCCTGGACTTTTCAAGTGTCTGGTTTGAGGGGAATCGCCTGATGACTTTTCACGACCCCCTGGCGGCGGTCACCATCTTTGAGCCGGAAGTCTGTGGCTTTTCCAGGGGTAAAGTTGAGGTGGAGTTGCTAAGTTCCAGGCTCGAAGGATATACCTATTTTAACCCGGCCAAAACCCCTGAGGACAACCAGCCTCACGAAGTTGCGCTCGAAGTGAACGCGCCCCTGTTTTTCGAACGGTATTTCAAGGTGTTTGAATAAGGCCATTTTTAAGATATTTTTAGGGGGAGTTTGGGCGGAGCCTGGGTTCGACGGCAGCCTCGCGGTGGTTGACTTTCGAGCCCTTCGAGTGTACAATATGCCAGCCAATTCCTCCTAAGGGGAATGTGAGAAGCCGACGTAGCTTAGCTGGTAGAGCAGTCGATTCGTAATCGACAGGTCATCAGTTCGAATCTGATCGTCGGCTCCTTTTATTTTATACTACCCCTGCTATTTTCCACCTACTTATTATCTTTCTTGTAATATTTTGATGTGCCAGATTGCCCAAATTGCGCGACCGAATTTAGGACACGTCCCCTATTGTCAATTCAGCCGTAACTTGTTAAACTGCAACGGTATTAAAGCCTGGATGCTCATTATAAAAATATCAAAGGAGATAGTCTGAGCGATGATTGATGTCAAATGCCCGATTTCGGGGACGGTCTGGCAGGTCTTGGTGGAAGTAGGCCAGGAAGTCGGCGAGGAAGAAGACCTGATGATCCTGGAATCAATGAAAATGGAAATCCCTGTCGCGGCCCCGGAAGATGGCAAAGTGGCCGAAATCCTGGTCGAGCCTAACCAGCCCGTCCAGGAAGGCCAGGTTTTGCTAAGGTTGGAGTAAATCGGCATGTTTAAGCGTGTCCTGATTGCCAACCGGGGTGAAATCGCCCGCAGAATTATTCGAACCTGCCGCCGCCTGGGTATCGAAACCGTCGCGGTCTATAGTGAGGCCGACCAGAATGCCCTTTTCGTGCGTGAGGCCGACCAGGCTTTTCTACTCGGCCCGGCCCCGGCTACGGCCTCTTACCTGAACGTCGAAGCGGTCCTGGATGCCGCCCGGCAGAGCGGAGCGGAAGCGGTCCATCCCGGCTACGGTTTTTTGAGCGAGAATACCGGCTTTGCCCGGCGCATTACCGAGATGGGGCTGGTCTTTATCGGTCCCGAACCCCACGCCGTCGAGGCTATGGGCGAGAAAGTCCCGGCCCGCAACCTGATGATTGCCGCCGGAGTGCCCGTTGCCCCCGGCACGTCCGACCCGGTAGAAGACCCGGAACTGGCCCTGACTGCCGCCGAGCAGATAGGTTATCCGGTGCTGGTCAAGCCGAGCGCCGGGGGTGGCGGTATCGGTATGACCGTGGTCGAAAATCCCGAAAAGCTCAAGGGCGCCCTGAAAACCGCCCAGGGCCGGGCCCAACGGGCTTTCGGTAGCGGCGCGGTCTTTCTGGAAAAGTATGTCCCGAACTCGCGCCACATCGAATTCCAGGTGCTGTTCGATAATTATGGCAAAGGCGTCCACCTTTTCGAGCGCGAGTGTTCGGTCCAGCGCCGTTACCAGAAGGTCCTGGAAGAAACGCCCTCGCCGGGGTTGGGTGGTAACGATGCCCTGCGCGACCGGATGGGCCAGGCGGCCCTGGAAGCGGCCCAGGCCGTCAATTATCGCAACGCCGGGACAGTCGAGTTCATCTTCGGGCAAAATGGCGAGTTTTACTTTTTAGAGATGAACACCCGTTTGCAGGTGGAGCACCCGATTACCGAGATGACGACCGGGTTCGACCTGGTCGAACTGCAACTGCGGATTGCCGCCGGGGAGCCGCTTCCCTTCGACCAGTCCCAGGTGACACGCCGGGGCCATGCCATCGAATTTCGGATTTACGCCGAAGACCCCGTGACGTTCCTGCCATCGCCCGGCACGTTGAGCGTTTTCCGGCCTCCCGTGACCTCCGAACATGTCCGGCTGGATAGCGGGTTTGAGGAAGGCGATACCGTGACCCCCTATTACGACCCTCTGCTGGCAAAGCTGGTGGTCTGGGGAGAAAACCGGACCGAGGCGATTCAACGTGGCCGGGAAGCTTTGGCCGGTTTCCAGATTGAGGGCATCAAACATAATATACCGCTTCACCAGCGCATTTTAGCCGACGAGCGGTTCGTAAGTGGGCGGTACGACACGGGGCTCCTCAGCCGGTAGTTAGAGTTACAAAGTTTCCGGGGGAAGACACACACAATGTTCAGGCAAGGCAATTTCAGGGGTCACAGCAGGTGTTTTTGGAGTGGCTGGCTGGCCGGGCTGGTTTTGCTGGGTCTGGTCCTGTCGGCGTGCGGTGATACCCCGCCCCCTACCCCGGATTACTCCACCATCCTGACCCCGCCCTCGAACCCTAACCTGACCCCGACCGTGACGGCTCCCTTCCAGGCTGCCAGCAATATCACCACGCCTGCCGCTACCGTGGACGATTTGCCTACCGTTACCGAAAACTCGGCGGGATTGGAAACGCCTGACGCTTCGACCAGCCAGACCCTCCCGCCCACTCCCGAAAATACCCCCATTATCAAGCCGACGCCCTCGACCCCGACCGATGGCTTGTTGAACTCCGACAACCTGGGCATAACCACCTGGTCCGACTCGGATATAAACTGGGCCCCGACCGGCGACGTTTTTATCCTCCATGTCTTGCGGGAGAACTCCGACGGCGATTTTTACTATATGGTCCGCCCGCCCGACAGTATTATCGGGAGTTTCAAGCTGCCCCGCGACCTGGCGGGCTCGATGGTCTGGTCGCCCGATGGCCGCTACCTGGCCTATATTAATAAAGACCCGGCGACCTCGGCAGGTCCGGTCATTTTAATTGACAGCCAGCGCGACACTACCCGCAACAAGCAGATTTTCGCCGGGCCCTGTACGAACGTGACCTGGCAGGCTCCCGGTAAGATTGTGGCGGCCTGCGGCCTGGCGGTCTATCTCCTTTCGACCGAGGACGACGCCTCCCAGCCGGAAACGCTTTACCGGCTCGACAACGGGCGCTTCCCCAATTCGAATATAGACCTGGGCCTGATTTATACGGCCATCCCCTCGCCGGACGGTAACACCCTGGCGATTTTCGCCCTGCGCCGTCAGAAAGGGCCGATACCGATTGGCGAGGTCGGTTTTTACAACCTTAACACCCGCAAAATCTCGATTTTAGACCGCAACGAGCGCCCGATTACGGTCGTGGATTGGACCCCTGACAGCCGCTACCTGATTCTACGTAACCTGGTGGGTGGCGACTGGCTGGCCGCCTACACCTTCGATTTTTACCTGGCTGACCCTCAAACTCTGAAAATCAGCCAGAACCTGACTCGTTCCAACGATAAGTGTGACCCGATTCTTGGGACCAAACCGGAATGCCAGGGTGCGGCGGACTCGGCGGCGACGGTCCAGAGCCAGCGGGTGTTGTTTGCCCCGGATGGAAACCGCTATTTTGTAAGCGGCCTCCGGTATGGCGTGACGCCTGGTTCGCCCCTTTCCTCGGCGGAACGGTTGAGCAGCGCCACTATCGGCAGCAACCCGACCCAAATTTTAGAGACCAAAGTGGGCGAACGGGTGATTGGGTTGACCTGGTTGCCTAACGGGCATTATTTCTACAGCGTGGGCCTGGGTGATTTGGCCGCGCAAGCCTTCCTGGACGGAAAGCCGCTCGACGTACCGACCAGGGGCTTACCCATCCAGGTAACGACTACCCCCGGCCCTACCGCTACCAAGACCGGGCAGGGCGCGGTCCAGGGCCTGGCCGACGGTTTGACGCCTTTACCCGTAAAAACTTTTGTCCCGGTGACCCCGGCTCCTACTTCGGGTGCCCAGGCCACCACCGCGCCTGCCGCCGAAACGACCGCAACCCAGCCAACGCCGGTCCCGACCACCACCATCCCACCCACCCCGGCCCCTACCTTTACTCCCCTTCCGCCCGGCACTCCTTTGCTCGGCTTCGATACGGCTACGGCTCTGGCCCGTGTCTCGCCGACGGCCTTCCCGACCCCGGTTATCTACCCGACTCCGGTCATCAACACGCCAACGCCGACCCCCTCACCGACACCGTCCCCGGTTATTCCGCGCCCGGTCGCTTACTACATTTCACCGAGTGGTAACTGGCTCCTGGCGGTGGACCGGATTGCCACCTCTGACAAAAATGTCCAGTTCCAGGTCCGGCTCATCCCCTTTGCGGTAAAATAAATGCCAATACGGGCGGGAACCCGGTCTGCGGGTCTGACAAATACTAAATACTAAAAACTGAACACTAATCACTTTCCTACCCCTTAACCTGTAAAATAGTACAGTTGTTTCCGTTTTGCGGGTGAAGTATAATTCATCCCATGGACGAAGAAGATTACAGCGTGAAAGCTCGCAAGCTTATTACGGCCAGGTTGGACCGGGCGGCCCGGCTTACTGAGGCCGATTTGTTCACCATGAATTTGAATCTGCCACCCGCCTACAAGTACCAATCCATCCGGGAAGTCCAGACCATAATGGTTAAAGGCGCTTTCGATGCCCTCTCTTTTTCGGTTGAACTCGGCCTTTTCACCAAGCCGGAAGCCACCGCGTTCTGGCAGGAACTGCACCGCCAATTCGGCCAGTTGTGGCCGGAAGGGTCGGTTTCATAGTGGGTTTAAGCTAGAAAGTAAAGAATCTTGGAATATATCGAGCCTGAAGAAATCGAAGTTGACCGTCCCAAAGCCGAAATTCGTATAAAGTGGAATGATGGGCACGCCGGGTATACTGAGCTCTCGACCTTGCGCTGGAATTGCCCTTGCGCTGCTTGCAAAGGTGAGATGGGCCAACCGGGTCGCCTGGCTTTTATCAACCGGCTGAACCCTGAAGAAACCCGGCTGAGTCGGCTTGAAGCGGTCGGGCTTTACGCCCTGAAACCGGTCTGGGAAGACGGTCATGAAACCGGCCTCTACACTTACGAACACCTGCGTGACCTGTGCCAGTGTGAGGAATGCATGGCCGCCAAACCGGGCAAGTTTAAGAACCGTCGCCTGGTCGGTTAACAAGGAATTACCCATATTATAAAGTTTTATATTTAGATTTTTGCCATAGAAAGCGAGTTTATTATGACCCAGGAGCAAAATCCTTTAACTTTGATGGCGGTCCACGCTCATCCCGACGATGAGACCACCAGCGGCGGCCCTTCCCTGGTGAAATACCGCAGGGAGGGCGTCCGCACGGTCGTGGTGACCTGTACCGACGGGGCCGAAGGGGAGATGCACGACCCCGACCTTGACCCCGAATGGGCCTCAACCCGGATGGCTGAAATCCGGCGCGGTGAGATGGAACGGGCGGCCAGAGTGCTGAACCTTAGCGCCCACGAATGGCTCGGCTACCGGGATAGCGGCATGATGGGCACCCCAGCCAACGAGGACCCGGCCTCTTTTTGGAAAGCCGATATGACCGAGGCGACCGGGCGGCTGGTGAAACTTATCCGAAAACACCGGCCTCAGGTTATGCTGACCTACAACTCCAATGGCGGCTACGGCCACCCCGACCATATCAACGCCCACAAGGTTGCTTCCGCCGCCTTCGATTACGCGGGCGACCTGGACCGCTATCCCGCCGAGGAATTTGGCGAACCCTGGGAGCCGTCCAAACTCTACACCACCGCCTTTAGCCGGGCTTCCTGGCAAAAGGTCTGGCAACTCCTGCGCGAAAAAGGCGAACCCTGGCCGTTTGACCCGCCCAAATCGGAAGAAGAAAAGGAAGGCGAGGCTCCCCAGTCCGACACCGTGCCTAAAAAAGAATTGCCGCCCGAATGGGGAACGCCCAGTACCGAGATCACCACTCTTATTGATACGGGCGATAGCTGGAAGGTGGCTCACGAGGCTTTGATTACCCACCGCACCCAGATTGTCCCCACCCATGCCTTCTGGAAAATTCGCCAGGAATACGGCGACATCCTGGTCTCGACCGACTCCTTTATCCTGTTCAAGTCGCGGGTTCCGGCCCAGCGCCCCGAATACGACCTGTTCGCCGGGCTGCGCTAGATTTTAGCTAAATAAGAAACCCGTCCTCCCCGATTATCGGAAGGGCGGGTTTTTAATTCTTCTTAGTCATTCTCGCGGGCTTTGAGCCAGGCTGCCACGATGGCTTCGTCGAAGGGGAAGGCCAGTTGGGGGATTTCAGAGGGCGTGAAGAAGGCCAACTCCATCACTTCTTCGTCCTGGCCGCGTAAATTCCCGATGCTGGCGGCCCGTCCCCGGTAGACAACCAGGATAACCGGGTTGCCGGTGTGGCTGTAGACCCCCAGCAGTTCGCCCAGTTCGATGTCGAGGTTCGTTTCCTCTTTGACCTCGCGCAGGGCCGCATTCTCCACCTGTTCTCCCCGGTTGACATAACCACCCGAAAAGCTCCACAGCCCCTTGCCGGGGTCGATATTGCGACGGCCCAGCAGCAGTTTCCCGGCATGTTCCACCAGCACGACGGCGACCACCTTCGGATCGAGAAAATGAATAAAGCCGCAGGTCGGGTCGGGGCAGGTCTGGCGCATCTCGCCAAATTTTTCTTGCTCAATCAGGCGTTTGCCACAGCGCGGGCAAAAAGTTATTTCATTCAAGGCCATTTTGTTTTTATTTCTTTGATTTTCCGGTTAGCGGTTTACGCGCCCTTTATGGGTGAACGTTCCACGGTATTAATTAATTCTCGTTTAGCTGCCTGACCAGTTTGAAACGGTGGCGTGGGTTGTAGACCCGGTCGCAGTGGCCGCATGAACTGTTAATCTTGCGGCGGGTCTGGACCTCGGCGCGGCAGGTCGGGCAGCGGTAGAGATAGCGGTAGGGCCGGGGCGGAATTGGCAGGGCCCTCAGGCGGTCGCCCAGCCCAACCTGCTCCAGTTTCTGGCGAAAGAGGGCGGTATGCCCGCTCGGCAAGCCCTGTTCGTGCAGCCAGAGATGAATCATTTCGTGCAAAATTGTGTTGGCAAGCTCCGCCGGACCGTAGAGCTCGTGGTAAGAACGTGATAGGCGCATCAAACGGGTGCGCGGCCAGATTTTCCCGGCGGTACGGGTGAGGCGGGCGCTGATTTCGATACGGCATTCCGGCAGTTTGTCCTCGAAGTGCTGCCGGTTCAAGTCCTTATAGAGTTGCTGGGCCAGTTGGGAATTGATAGGAGCGGTCAGGCCGGGCGGGTTAGGGTTGGCGACTTGGGTCATAATTTCTTTCTAAGGGGTCAGACGCTAAAGTCAAAGCGGGTGGTTTTAGCGGGCAGTGAAATCGTAAAGACCGAGCCTTTGCCAAGTTCACTTTGGGCCGAAATATGCCCACCCATCAGGTGGCAGAACCGCTGGCTGATAGCCAGCCCCAGCCCGGTGCCGCCATATTTGCGGGTAGTTGAGGGGTCGGCCTGGGTAAATTGCTGGAAAAGTTTGCCGACCTGTTCGGGCGACATCCCGATGCCTGTATCGCTAATTTTAAAGTTAATCCAATCCCGGCCATCTTCCGGGGAAGGTTGGCGGCTCACCACCAGGGAAACCGTCCCTTTTTCGGTGAACTTGCAGGCGTTGCTGAGCAGGTTAAAAAGGACCTGCCGGACCCTGGTCAGGTCGCTCTCCATCTCGCCAATATCGGCGGGACATTCGACGGTAAGGGTATTGTGGTTTTTGTCGGCCAGGCCCTGGGCCGTCCCTACCACGTCATAGACGACCGGCCCAATCTTGAAATTTTCGATATAGAGTTCGACCCGTCCGGCCTCAATTTTGGAGAGGTCGAGAATGTCGCTGATAAGGTTCAGGAGATGTCCCCCTGCTATCTGGATTTTGCTCAAATATCCGGCCAGGCGAGGCTTTTGCAACTCTTCGGCTTCCTCCTGGGAAAGTTCGCTATAGCCGATAATCGCGTTCAGGGGGGTGCGCAGTTCGTGGCTCATATTTGCCAGGAAGACGCTTTTGGCCTGGTTGGCGGCGTCGGCCAGGTCGCGGGCGATTTTCAACTGTTCGTTGGCGGCTCGCAGGTCGGCGGTGCGGGCTTCTACCTGGGCTTCCAGGTTGGCGGCGTACATCTGGACCTGCTGGAACATCCCGGCGTTCTGGACGGCGATAGCGGCCTGGGCGGCCAGGGTCGTAAAGATGTTTATCTCGGTCTCGGTAAATTTATGTGAATTGGGGTAGGCGATATTCATCACCCCGATGACCTTGCCGCCCATTACCAGGGGTGCGCCCATCAACGCCCCCACGTAGTCGGACGGGGCCCCGTTGAACAGGGGGTTGGTTTGCATTTCCTCGACCCACTGGACCTGCCCGCTCCGGGCGACCTTGTAGGTAAACCCGTTGCGGCGAGGCTGGGTAAAGCGGCTGGTGGTTTCCTCGTTGGCGTTCTTGGCGGCCCCGATGGTAATCTGGTCGCGCTCCTCGTCGTACAAAAAGACGTGCGCGTTTTTGCCGGGCAACTGTTTGAGGGTCGCACTCAGAATCGTTTCTAGGACTTGCGGTAAATCGAGGGAGGCGCTGATACTGATAGTATCGCGCTGGGCCAGCTCAATTTTCTGGCGCTGCCTTCGCTCGAAAGCCAGGCTCCGGGCGTTCCCGGCAGCGGTGCCGAGCATGGTCTGGATAGTTTGCAGGCAAAGGTTCAGTTCCGGTGAGGTCGGCCAGGTGCGCTCGCTAAAAAAGACCAGCAGCCCGACCAGCAACCCGTTGGCTGTCAGGGGGAAGCAGCGCACGAAAGGCAGACCAAAGTCTTTGGTGAGGGTTTGCAACGCGGCGGTCACGGCCTGGCAATAGTTGGCATAATCGTAATCATAGCTGCGGGCGGGCAGTTCGGTCGCGCCCACCAGGCTGTTGATTTTAGTGATTACTTCGGGGGCTAAGCCATGCTGGCAGATTGGGGCCAGGGCCGCTTTGTTACTTTCGGCCAGCCAGAGGGCGCTGTGGGGCAAGTCAAGCGAAGCGTTCATTTCGCTTAAAATCGCTTCCAGGGCCAGGTCCAGGTTTTCAGTCTGGTTGAGGATGGCGGCTATGGTTGCCAGGGAACCCAGACCTGGCTTGCCTTCCTTCCCGGATGCTTGACCCTTTGCCTCGCCGGAAGTAATATCACTTTGTTCGATTTCGTTTAACAACGGACCCCCGGTCTTATGGTACAACGTGCGTGGGAACAGAACAGTTCTTGGCTAATTCATCTATTATAACTTTAGGGTATACCTTACTGCAACTCGCCTCTTAAACTTTAACGTGCTATTAAGATTTTTTAGCAGCACCCCTATTTTACAGTCCCGAATTGGGTTAATTAATCCCAAAATTGTCCCATTTTTATATTCATGTCCGGTCATTTCTCGCGGTTGCAACCCGTTCGTTTCACCACCAATTTTTTAGCCCCATTAATCAACGATTAATTTTGGCTTGGGATTAATTTCATTTATTTCCGGTAGGGTTGGCGGGAGCGAATTTTTTCCACGCGGCTATAGCCGGGGGATTCGGCCTCTTTTTAGCTTTATCGGAGAAAACCGTGCACGGGGTAGCGGTCTGAGTAAAAGTTTTTTACAGGAGAAGTATCTAATTGAATTATGCTGATTTTTTCCAGCCGGTATTGGGTCTGCTGGACTTTATTGATTTACCCGGCCTGATTAAAACCTTTGGGTACCTGGGGATTATTGCGATTATCTTTGCCGAGTCGGGCCTCTTTTTCGGCTTCTTCCTGCCGGGCGATAGCCTCCTTTTTACGGCGGGCGTGGTCGCTTCCGGGGTGCTTTTGCCGGATGCTAACGGCCAACCCCTTTTCAATGTCTGGCTGCTGGCCGGGCTGTGTTTCGTGGCGGCGGTATCAGGTGATAGCGTCGGCTACTGGTTCGGCAAGAAAATCGGCCCCCGGATTTTTACCAAAGAAGACTCACTCCTTTTCCACAAGAACCATATCCTTAAAGCCCAGGCTTTCTACGAAAAACATGGCGGCAAGACGATTGTCCTGGCCCGGTTCCTCCCGGTGGTGCGGACCTTTGCCCCGATTGTAGCCGGGGTGGGCCGCATGCGCTACACCACTTTCCTGGCCTATAATCTCGTGGGCGGTTTCGCCTGGACGGTTGGGCTGACCTTCCTGGGCTATTTCCTGGGTAACGCTATCCCCGCCGACCAGATAGACAAGTATCTTTTACCGCTTATCGGGCTTATCATCATCATCTCAATTCTGCCGACGGCGTTCCACATCCTCAAAGAAAAGGAAAACCGGGACCAACTGGCCGCGACTTTCCGCAAACTGACCCGCCGCGAAAGCCAGAAACCGGCGGAATAATTCCCCCAATTTCCCGCTTCCCGTTAGAGTATAATAGGCGCGACTTTCTTAAATGGTCGCGCCTCGGCCCGTCCGGTCGTTGAAATCGGTGGGATTACTATAATGGAAAAGAGCGGGAATTTTGTTTAATTTGAACCCGGCGCCGGAGCGGGATGTCAACCGGGCCTCATTCTTTGAAGTAGGCGTTTACCAACCCAAACGGACCCAGAATATCGGTACCCTGTGGCGCACGGCCCTTCAACTGGGCGCCAGCGGTCTTTTCACGATTGGCCGCCGCTACAACATCCAGGCCAGCGATATTTTCGAGGCTCCCCGGCATATCCCCTTGCGCCATTATCTCAGCTTCCAGGATTTTCAAAACGACCGTCCCGCCGGTATCCCGCTGGTGGCTATCGAGATGGGCGGCGAACGCCTGACTACTTTCCGGCATCCCGACCGGGCCTTTTACCTGCTGGGGGCCGAAGATAACGGTCTCCCGTCTTTTGTCCTGGAAAAATGTGATAAAGTGGTTTCACTCGAAGCGGTGCGCCAGCCTTCCTATAACCTGGCTGTCTCTGGCAGCATCGTCCTCTATCACCGTTGTTATCTGAGTTGAAAGTGGTCTTGAATAGAGGTTTTAATATGGATTTGCAAAAATACCTGGACCGTGTCGGCTATTCCGGCCCGGTCGCACCGGACTATCCTACCTTGCGGGCCCTGCACGTCGCTCACCTGCTGGCGGTGCCTTTCGAAAACCTCGATATTCACGCCGGGCGTAAGATTACGGTCGGGGCTGAACACGCCTATAAAAAGATTGTCGGCGAAAGGCGAGGCGGTTTTTGTTATGAGCAAAACGGGCTTTTTGGGGCGGTCCTGACTGCAATCGGTTTTGGAGTAACCTATCTTTCAGGGCGGGTAGCTCGGAAGTCAGGGGGTTGGGGGCCGGAATTCGACCACCTGGCGTTGCTGGTGGAAATTCCGGAAGATGCGCCCTACCTGGCCGATGTCGGTTTCGGGGAGAGTTTCCGGGAGCCGCTTTGCTGGAACGACACCGCGCCCCAGGCCCAGGAGGACCGCGAGTATCGCCTGTCCGAGACGCTGGAAGGGCGGATTTTAAGCCAGAAGTTGCCTGGGAAGGACTGGGAGGACCCGTATATTCTCAGCACCCTGCCGCGCCAGCTCGAAGATTTCGCCGGGATGGCCCACTACCACCAGACCTCGCCCGAATCGGGGTTTACCAAAAATCCGCTCATAAGCCAGGCTTTGCCGGGTGGCCGGATTAGCCTGACCGACAAACTTTTTATAGTAACGCGCCAGGGGGAACGCACCGAACTTCCGGTGACCGGTGTGGCGGCTTATTTTGAAAAATTAGAGCAGGAATTTGGCGTAAATTTATTGCCTGAACTCCGGCAAAATCTCGAAGGCCGGGTTAGCCCGGTAACCGGGGAGAATGAGAGTTAGTGGCGGTGGTTCTCGCGCCGTTTGTAGAGGATAACGGCTAACTGTTCCACCGTTAGCAAACTGTAACCTTTGCCGTCCAGCCAGACCAACGCCAAGTTCATTTCCCTGGCGTCCTGCCCGGCGGCCAGGATTGCCAGGGCCTTTTCATAATCACCCTGGAGGCGTTCTTCGAACTTAAGGCAGAGCCGGGCAAATCCCGCTTCCCCGAAAAGGGCCAGCCCGTCCTGGCGGGCGCTATCGGCCAGTTTTTTGATTGTGCTAAATTCGCTTATCATGTCCGTACTTCCTGACGTTTTTTACATACTATCGCAATTCTCCCAGTTTAGTGCCATTAAAGGCTGTTAACCTGATTCTTATAAGGTAACAGCCTTTTAATATTATGTAAATAGGACAAAGGCGTGGGAACCAGGGCGAATGCAAAGTCGTTGAACGTTTGCCCAAGGGCACGAAACAACGTTGAACGGGGTTCCGAACTGCGCCGTTGGCGAATAGCACAGCCGCCAACTTGTCATTCCGCGTCGCACGGCGCGCAGTCGCAGTCACACTGGTGTGTCGCCCTGGCGGAATCTAGCCCGTAGGTTCCCAGTGGGCAGCGCCGTTGGTGTATATCCCAATCATAAAGATATGAAGATTTTTTCGGACTTTGCAATTACCCTGCTTCTAAAAATCCCCACTTTGACCGGAGTACAACAGTTTAATATACTTACAGCAATATTAAAAAAGATTCAGGTCTGGAGTTTTTAAAAGAATGTCACGACAACTTGCTACAAAAACGTACCTCACCACCGAAGAAGTCACCGAACAATTCGGCTGGTCGCGGGATAGCCTCTACCGCTTTCACCGGAGGGACTTGATTCACCCTCAAAAATTCCTGGGGGATAAAAAGACCTACTGGGATATTGCCCGGCTTGAAGTTTTGCAGAAGGCAGTTATCGAGAAAAAAGGGTCAGCTTCCACTGCGGAGTTAGACTTCCCCCTAAAGAATCCCGCAGACCGCCCTGTCCATTCTGCCCCGGAAGAAGCACACGAGGTCGCAGACGGCCCCAATAGCACTACTTCGGACCTCGGATTGTTACAGGTCTGGCTCAACGAGTATTCCGGGCTTGGCCGGGCCGACAAGGAGAAAATCTGGCAGATAGCCACCGGAAAGCAGCCGGACAGCCCCGCCCTGGCCGATTTGAGGCCGGAAGAACCGGACTTTACCGATAAACTGCTCGAAGATTGGAGGCGCGAACGACCGGAGATTAACGAAAGTCTCTTAGGGCTTTTCGGGCGGTTGGAGCGGGCGGGACGTTCTTTCGAGCGGGACGTGGAGCGCGCCCTGGGGGTAAATAATCTCAAAGAAAGTGAGTTCGTGGTGCTGGCGGCTTTGCGCCGGATTGGGCCACCCTACGCCCTGACCCCGACCGACCTGTTTAAGTCCTTGCTCATTACTTCCGGCACCATCACCAAACGGTTGGTCCGGCTCGAAAACCGGGGTCTGATTGAGCGGCGTCCCGACCCCGCCGATGGCCGGGGCACTCTTGTCTACCTGACCCAGGCAGGGAAAGAACTGGTCGATAGGGCGGTCGCCTCCCCCGGCCAGGAGCCCTACAAGTGGCTGCAAAAGGTTTTAACCCCGCTTGAACGCAGAATGCTGGTCAGGTTGTTGCGAAAAACCCTGCGCGCCCGCGAATCCGAGCATTACTCCTGAGTTAAGGCTATCCCCAGCGCCACCGACTGCGGGCCTTTGCCACCGGGCGGCCCTCCCGGCTAATCTGCTGGAGACGCTCGAAAGTGCCGTCGGGCAGCGGTTCGAGCCATGTTTGAACCTCTAATTCGTGGCCGAGCAGGGCATAATCGAGATATTCCAGGTCGTAATGAAGGGGTGTTAGAATTTTACCTTCCGGCATCCCGGCGGGTTCGGCTTCCCACCCGGCGTTGTCGAGCAGTTCGAGATAGGCGGCGTTATTCATGTGGGCCTGGACATCCAGGTCAGAAAAGCGGACCCTGTGCCGGTAAATGGAAGGCGCCCGCTCCGGCCAGGCGGGCCATTCTGCTCCTTCCGGCATCGGGGTAGTACCGCCCGGCCAGAAATATTCGATAAAATTGGCCGGGACACGGGTCGGGCGACCGTTGGCTCCCAGGTAGACCCAGAGGGTATAGCCGGTTACGACAGGTTCGCCGGTTTCGTGCCGCAATTGATACTTGCGCTGCGAGGTGACCTTGCTGGTGCCGCCCACGAAAGTTTCCAGGTCCAGGCTGGCATAGGCCGGGATAGGCGTATGGAAATCGAGGACTGTCCGGCGGGTAATCCAGTCGCCGCCGTTGTTTAGGTTGGCCGAGCTATAATGGCGGACCGCGATGTCTTGGAGGAAGCGCACCGTGGCTGCCGGGGTCAGGAACCCGAAAAGGTTGCATTCGTCGTAGCGGACCTGGTAGCTTCTTACAAAATTGATGGCTCTTTCTGGCATAGCTTCTTTCCCCGGTTTGGCAGTCCTTTTTATAAATTCCCGGCCTATTATACCCCGAATTGCCTCTTATTTCACAAGCCACGCTATGTGCAGGGTTTTTCCGCAAGGTGTAAACTAGGCCGGTCCCATTCGCCTGGCCTTCCCGGATTTATAATTTTTTGAAAATAGCCAAAGATTAGAAGGAGAACGCGGAAACATGGCCGAGAGAAATTCACATTGTTCGTTCTGTGGAAATGCCTTCGAGCCGGAACAGCCCTGGCCGCGCCGCTGTGCCCACTGTGGCAATACGACTTATCGCAACCCGATTCCGGTCGCGGTCACGCTGGTCCCGGTTGACGATGGCCTGCTGGTAATCCGGCGAGGGGCCGGGAACGAGCGGGGTATCGGCGAGCTTGGATTGCCCGGCGGCTATGTTGACTTTGCCGACGAAAACTGGCAGGCCGCGGCGGCTCGCGAGGTCCGGGAAGAAACCGGGCTGCGGATTGACCCGGCAGAAGTCCGGGAGGTCCGGGTCTTTTCGGGCGGTCACGGCACCGTCCTGATTTTTGCCCTGGCGAAACCCCGGACCCTGGCCGACCTGCCCCCTTTCGAAACGAGCAGCGAAGCCACCGAACGTCTGGTCATAACCAGACCGGAAACGATGGCCTTTGAGACCCATACCCAGGTGGTCAGGGAATATTTTGAGGGCCGTTACCGCTAGATTTGCCCCCGGTACCCCTTACTCGCAATCCCCTGGCTGGTTTACTTACCGGGCTATTTACTGGCCCGGTAAGCCCTTTTTAAGCGGTACTTTTATAGTACTTTCCCCTGGTACTAGCCCCCTACTTTTCTCCCAACCGCGATTCTTCCCAGGGATTTTGAGCTCAACCCGGCCTTTATTATTACAGGAAACCCTATCCAAACCTCTTATGTTTAGTTGAATCCGTGCCCAGCTTTACCACAGTACCTAAACAATATTTCCTATGGATTCACTTGCTCCCCGGTTATATACTCTCATTAAGATTTTTACGATAGGGAATCGTAAAGCAGTTACTGGTCAAGCCTTACGGCTTACCAGGCTCAGAAAAAGGCAAACCAGTCGCGAGGCTGGGACGCAAAGCCATGGAACTCACGTAGTCAGCCAGGTTACCTGGGAGGCTTTTCATTAGGTAGTTTGCCTCCCTCGGTCCACTAGTTTTTTGGAGGCAGATAAATAATGAAATCTTTAGCTTTTTCTTTCGCGCGCCCGTTTAACCGGTACTCTTCAAAGTCTTTTCCCTGTGCCAATATTGCTTTAATAATTGTTCTCGTGACCGCCCTGGCCGCCGGGTTTGTAACTTCCCTTGGCACCGCCAGCGCCGCCACAACTTTTGGCGATAGCAATTTCGAGAAAATCTGGCAGCAGTCGGACGGTCCAGTCGCCGCCGGGCAGGCCAACCGCTCCTGGCTCTGGGGCCAATCCCTCTGGGTCGGCTACGAAGGCTACGACCAGGCCAAACCTAACGCCAACCGCATGGTCGAATACTTCGACAAAGCCCGCATGGAAATCAACGACCCTAACGCCGACCGTAACTCCCAGTGGTTCGTCTCCAACGGTCTGCTTACCCTCGAACTCGTCTCCGGCAAAATGCAGGTCGGTGACAGCCGTTTCGAGGAACGTGCTCCCGCCGCTATCCCGGTGGCCGGTGACCTGACCAACAATCCCGGCCCGACTTACGCCGCCCTCGCTGGCCTGACCACCGCCAAAGGCAACTTCGCTCCCAACCGGACCGGTCAGAGCGTCAACCAGGGCGTGAACGGCAGCGGCAACGTGAGCCAGGTGAACGCCCCGGTGGCGACCACTTACGCCTACTACGAAGGGGCGACCCAGCACAACATCCCGGCAGTGCTGTGGAGTTGGATGCAGAACATTCCCGGCTCGAACTGGACCTTTGCGTTGGGTTATCCGATTTCGGAAGCTTATTGGAGCACCTTCAACGTGGGTGGGCAGAGCAAGCAGGTTTTGGTGCAGTTATTCCAGCGGCGCATTCTGACCTACACTCCCTCGAACCCGGCGGGGTGGCAGGTCGAGATGGGCAACATCGGGCTCCACTACTTCAACTGGCGCTACAACGGCCAGGCCCCGGCTCCTATCCAGGTTGCTGTAAAACCGGCTCCGCAAGCCTTGTCGTCCCAGCCTGCCGCCTCTCCGCTGGACAGCGAAGAGCAGAACTTTATCAGTCTTATCAACCAGTATCGCCGTTCGCAGGGTTTGGGTGAACTGACCTACCAGTCGAACATCGAGCAGGCTGCTAACTGGATGTCGAAGGATATGGGTGAGAAAAACTATTTCTCGCACACCGACAGCCTGGGCCGCGACCCCTTCAAACGGATGGCCGATTTCAATTACCAATCCGGCTGGATGGGTGAAAATCTCGCCGCTGGCAGAGCCAGCGCCCAGGAAGCCTTTGACCAGTTCAAGAACTCTCCCGGCCATAACGCGAACATGCTTAAAGGCCAGTACACCAAGATTGGGGTAGCCCGCTACAATGTGCCAAATAGCACTTACGGCTGGTACTGGACGGTAGACTTCGCCAACTAAGCCCGGTAGGTTTTCAGGAAAAGAAAAAGCAGGGCGCGCAATTGGCCCTGCTTTTTCTTTTTATACTTTGGTTTCATAAAGCGTCCGGTTTTTAGAAACAGCCGGATTGGAATTACACCTAGTTGAATTTGCCGGAGCGGAAGTCGGCGTAAGCCTGGCGGATTTCCTGCTCGGTGTTCATTACGAAGGGGCCATAAGCTACAATCGGTTCGTGGAGAGGTTGTCCCGCGAACAGCACCAGTTTGAGTGGCTCTATGGCCGTAATGGTAATTTCGCTTTCTTCGTTATCCCCGGTCGGATTGGTCCACAGCACCTGGTTCTTTTTGCCTTCGGTCTCCTTGGCCCCGAAAACGCCGCGCCCTTCCAGCACATAGATAAACCCGTTATAGCTGCCCGGCAAGTCCTGGCTGATGGTCGCGCCCGGTTCCAGGGTAATTTCCACCATCGTTACCGGTACGTGATTGAGGGTCGTGGCCGTTACGCCGCCGGATGTTCCCGAAAAGACCCGTACTTTTGCGCCCGGTTCCTCGCGGAGGGGCATATTGGCGCTTTGCAAGTCCTGGTAGCGCGTCTCGGTCATCTTTTTGGCGGCAGGGAGATTTAGCCAGAGTTGGAGGCTATGCACCGTTTCACCGATAGCGGGGTCTTCCTTGTGAATTATGCCACGCCCGGCGGTCATCCACTGGGTATCGCCCGGATTCAGGCGTCCTGCCCCGCCGTGATTGTCGCTGTGTTCCAGGATGCCCTCAATAATATAGGTAACGGTTTCCATGCCCCGGTGAGGGTGAAAATCGAAGACACCCCGCTGAAACCAGTCCTCGGCCAGGAACAAAAAGGGGTCGTAATCCTCAAAATGACCCGGTTGCAGCACCATGCCGACCTTGTGAATAGGGCTTTCTTGCTCGGCGCTGACCGTCCAGGTTTTATTTATTTCGCGGCTTTTCATAATTTCCTCTCTAAATTATCATTTTTCCCGGAATCTGGTAAACGGTTCTGATTAGTTCTGATTAATTACAGTCTAAATATATATACGTGCTAATATTACCATAAGTTGCTTACTAATGAAAAGTAGGCTGCACCTTCAATTTGTAATTATAAACTTATCCTAATAATAGTAAAATTTTGGCTTCATTTTAGCCGATTAGAATAGACCTGTTCACTCAAGACGCCCGCGTTCCTGTCAATGACGCCGGGAAAGCGGGCCAGGGGTGGAAAATAAAGCAGCGAAAAGGGGTTGCGACCCAAAAGGAGTAAAATAATGAACAGGACCGAGAGAGAATTAATTCTGAGGTTGTTCGAGAAAATCGGGCAGGCTTCGATGCAGCCTGCTCCGCGAGATGGCGAAGCCGAGCAATTAATAAATAAACAAATGCGAGAAATTCCGGGGGCGGCGTATTACATGGCCCAGACTCTGGTAGTGCAGCGCCAGGCCCTCAAACAGGCTGAGGCCCGGATTGCCCAGTTAGAGCAGCAACTTGGCGTTCAGCCGGGAGGTTATGGCAGTTCCCTCGCTCCTCAGCAGGGTTACGGCCAGTCTCAATTCTACAACCAATCCCAGCCCCAGTATTACGACAACCGGGGCAGTTTCGGGGGTGGCGGCGGCTTTGGGGGCGGGGGCTTCCTGGCCGGGGCGGCCCAGACTGCCCTGGGGGTTGCCGGGGGTGTCTTGCTGGCTAACGCGGCCTTCTCGCTCTTTGATGGGCTTGACTCCGCCGCGGGCGACCTGTTCAGCGATACCCCTGTTGATACCTTTGCCTCCGCCGCTCCCGATTTTGGACCCGAAGGTGAATCTGGTAGCGCTGGCGGGAGTGAAGGCGAAAGCGGTAGCTTCTTGGATGGGGGCGATTTTGGTTCGGGTGACGAGTGGTAAATATTTGTAAAATGTAAACAGGCCGAATAATTAAATCTCTGAGAGCCGGGCGACCGTTTTTGAGGTTACCCGGCTCCCATTTATAGTTTGCGGATTAAATTAATAGATTTTGCCCCCGGTTTTGTTTCTTCCTCCAACCAGTTCAACCAGGCCAGGGCTTCCCCGGCAGAATTCCCACACATTTCTTCTGAAGCGTGCAGGTTTACACAGACAGCGGGCCGTTCCGGTTTACTAAAGAGATTGCACCGGTTGTCCGGGCTAAGTTGGACGCACCGGATCCCGGCAGGCTTGCCGTTCGGCATACCCGGTATAGGCGTTGATATTGACGGGGCGATACAGCAAGCCCCGCATCCTGCCCGGCATTCCATTTTGCGCCTACCTTTCGGGTAACAATCATTTTACAAATTAGTAATAACTGTTTCACAAATTTCCAACGGCCTGTTTACACCTCTGCGGTACTATGAGATTGTTAAATGATTTGTAAAGATTTAGGGTCTCAGCCCCCTGTGAATGGTTTGAGGCACCTATTATGCCATAATAATTAAAACGAATAAATATGAAAATGAATACCGGCTTACTACCGGGCCAAATCATTGAATACGAAGTAATGAGGGGATTTTGAAATGTTAGACGACCGCTATCCGAACAAGCCGGACGGACAGGAAACACCCGGTAATCCGTCGGCCCAGGACCAGAATAACCCGGCTAATCCGGGCCAGGACACCAATTCGACCGCCCGGTTCAACCGGGCCGACCTGAACAACAATCCTAACAGTACTGCCCAATATCCTTACTGGCACGAGATTTATTCCGACCCTTCGACCAACCGGGGTCAGACCAACCCTTACCAGTCCCCGTCTGTCGGTGGCTACACCCCGGCGGGTGGCACGACCAATCCTTACAACATCCCACCCGCGAACAACACCAATCCTTACCGGACGGTGGGCAGTTCGACCAATCCTTATGCTACCCCGGCGGCTGACGGCGGCTATAACAATGACTACCACAAATACCCGACCGCTGTTGACCCCAATCCCGCTCCGGCAGCCCCGGCTAAACGGCGGAGTATGATGGGTTTACTGATGGCGATTAACGGTATCTTCCTGATAGCTATCGTGGCGCTTCTGGTGGTTTTTCTGCTCAACAATAACAAAACGAACACCACCGCCACGGTGCCGCCTACCCAGGCGGTGGCGGCGGCCAATCCGACCGCGACCAGCGCCCCGGCCAAAACTCAGGCTGCTGTCGCGACAACCACTGCTCAGCAACCGGCCACTTCTAATGGCACGAACCTGAGCGTCCGCCAGGTAGCCGAGAAAGTTAAACCGGCGGTGGTCCAGGTTTCCAACCTGCAAAAGCAGCAGACCAATCCCTTTGCGGGGCGGCGCGGTTCTTCTAATAACGGCAGCACCAGTTCCGAACCGGTCGAAGCCGGGGTGGGTTCCGGTATTATCTACGATAAAGCCGGTTATATCCTGACTAACGACCACGTAGTTACAGGGGCCGATGCTTTGCTGGTGACATTGCCCGATGGCCGCTCTTTCCCGGCGACTGTTGTTGGCACCGACCAGTTGACCGACCTGGCTGTTATCAAGATTGATCCGAAAGATGCTACTATCCCGGTGGCCGAACTGGGCGACTCTTCGCAGCTTCACGTTGGTGACGGAGTAGTGGCGATTGGTAATGCCCTGGCTCTCCCCGGCGGCCCGACCGTAACCTCCGGTGTGGTCAGCGCGCTCGACCGCAGCGTTGCCGAACCCGGTTCTACCGGCGCTAACGGCCAGGCGACTTCGACCGGCCCGACTCTGTACGGCCTGGTGCAGACCGATGCCGCGATTAACCCCGGTAACAGCGGTGGCCCGCTGGTGAATCTGCAAGGCCAGGTTATTGGTATCAATACGCTGGGCGCGGGTGAAGCCGAGCCGGGTGTCCAGGCCCAGGGTATCGGGTTTGCTATCTCGATTAACCAGGCTAAAGACATCGCGCAGCAACTGGTCGCCAACGGCAAAGTCAGCCACGCCTACATGGGCATCTCCTACGTGCCTTTGACCCCGGCTATCGCCAGCCAGCTCGGTGTGAGCCTGAAGGATGGCGCGGTCCTCTCGACCGTCCAGAACGGCACCCCGGCGGCGGCGGCTGGCCTGAAAGAAGGCGACATCATTGTCTCGGCGGACGGCAAGCAACTGGTCGGTGAGTCGGCCCTGGGCGAGATTTTGAACGGCCACAAGCCGGGCGACAAAATCACTCTCCAGGTGGTTACGCCACAGTCGCAAGGCGGTAGCGGCCAGCCTCGTAACGTTGACATAACATTGGGCGAGCGGCCAGCCGGACAGTAAGTAACAATTCTGAAGTAATAATCCTGTAAAAAAGACCCCTGGACTTACAAAATAAGGTCCGGGGGTCTTTTAATTTACCTTTTAGAATGAGCTAAAACCGGGATGACTTTTTACCTATTTCAATTCTTCTACACTCGTTATACAAAAATATCACAGTTTCTTAGTTTATTTGTAATACTGCTGTTACCATTCCTTGTTACTATTGGAAACAGCTACCGGATAAACGGTTATCGGTTTATTGCTACAGTTGTACCGGGTTTATAAGGAATTCTGCCGAACATTTTCTACTGCTCCCCACTTACGATAATTCCTTCCCTGACGGTGCCTAAATTTATAGGGTTTTGTAGTTATTGAAAGGTGTGCCATTTTGTCTAATTCTACTCAAATACAGCCAATCACGGCTCAACAGACCTTCGACCAGATTGAACAGGAACTCGGCGCGGGTATGGTTCCGCGAATCTTCCTGCTATTGGAGTCGAATCCCAACCTGCTTTTTCATATCTGGGGTGAGTTCAGAGAAATAATTTTAAGAGGCAGCCTGCCCCGCACCATCAAAGAAATGGTCGGGTTGCTGGTGGCGGCCAATACTCACTGCGACTACGTGAAGGTCGTCCACATGCACAGCCTGACCCTGCAAGGGGTGGATGTCAACGCTCTCAAGGCCATTAGCGAGGGTGATTACATGCCCGGCCAGCTTAGCAGCACCGCTCACGCCGCTTTGCGCTTTGGTGCGCTGATGGTGGCGACCCGGGCCGCGCATGCTAACCCGCCCGGTGTCACCCCTACCTGGCAGGAGTTGCGCCAGAAAAGTGGAGAAGTCCTGAGTTCGACCAATCTGACCGACGGTGAGAAATTCGAGTTGCTGGCGACCGTCGCTTTCTTCGAGCAAGTCTGTACTATCGCGGTCTTTCTCGGCCTGGATCCCAGCCAGCCCTAATTCATTTTTACTATCACAGGATACTTTGTCTATGACTCCCCTCTCTACCACTAACCAATCTCAGCCCGCCAGTGGCGCCGCTACCGATTTCGTAGCGGTGCCGCGTGGTACGGTTGAGGCTTTCTGGCTGCTTACCGAGCTAACCGGCGAACTTAGCTCGGCCAGGACCCTGGCCGAAATGCAGTACATGTTATCCCACAAATTACAGTGGCTGTTTAATTTTGATTATTGCACGCTGGCGGTGAAAGAGGGGGCCGGGGCCTCGGAATATATGCTGCTGGACCTCATGCCAGGTAAATCCCGCAATAGAAATGAACTGGTCGCCCGGCTTCAACCCCTGGGCGACAACTGGGTCAGCCGGGTCTTACGGGATAGCAAGCCTTTCTTTGCCAACGACCTGCACCAGAAGCCAGGTGACCCTCAACCCGGTATCGTTGACGGAGTACGCTCGGTAATGGTGCTTCCCCTGGTTTCCGGTGGAGTTTGTATGGGGAGTCTTAACTTTAGTTCGCGCCGGGTCGACGCTTTCGACCCTACCATCAGAAATATCGGCAGTATCATCTCGCTGCAACTTGGCGGTAACCTTGCCACTATTCTTTCGCTCGAACAGACCCGCAAAATTTTGCAGGAAACGAAAGAGCAACTCAATAACCGCCTGGCCTATTTGAGCCAGAACGACGCTTTTACCGGGCTACCCACCCGCCGGTTGCTCCAGCTCAAACTCGAAGAAATCCTGCGGGAAGCCGCCCAGGAGTCTGACCGGGGCCTGCGCCAGGTCGCTGTGGTGAGTCTCGATATTACCCACTATGATGGTATCAACGCGGCCCTGCACGATAGCGGCGGCGACCAGCTTTTGATGAGCCTGGTTATGCGGCTGCAAGCCGGGCTTGGCCCGGAGGGTTTCCTGGCCCGCTCCGGGGAAAGCGAATTTACCTTTGTGCTGGCCGGTCCTGAGCCGGGACCATTCGATTTTGGGCCAAAACTTACCCAACTGGTCGATACCCTGCAACTTCCTTATTATGTTGGCAGCCAGGAAATAAACCTCAATTTAAGAATGGGGATGGCCGAGTTTCCGCTCCACGCCGGGCGGGCCAGGGAATTGCTGGTCAAGGCCCAGAGCGCCCTGCAACAGGCTAAAAAGAATGGGCGGGTTGGGCCGGTTAAATACACACCTGACCTGGATGTTTCCCCGGAACTGCTCTTTATGGAAAGCCAGTTGCGCAAGGCAATTGACCGCAACGAACTGCGGGTCTTCTACCAGCCGCAGTACAGCATTGACGGCACCGAGATTGCCGGGGTGGAAGCCCTGGTACGCTGGGAACACCCGGCCCTGGGGATGGTTTCACCGGCCCAGTTTATTCCCCTGGCCGAAAAGAACGACCTGATTATTAAAATCGGCCAGTGGGTGCTGGAAGAAGCCTGCCGCCAGTCGGTCGAATGGCAGCAGAAGGGGTATCGCCCTTTGAAAATGGGGGTGAACCTATCTTACAAACAATTCGAGGTGCACAACCTGCCGCAACAGGTCGCCGAGGTCCTGGAAAAAACCGGATTGGCCTCCGAATACCTGGAACTCGAACTGACCGAAAGCCTGTTCGTGCAGGACTTTGAGGCCACCCTGGCTAAAATCCGGCAGCTAAAAGCTCTCGGCATACATATCGCCCTGGACGATTTTGGCACCGGTTATTCGTCGCTGAGTTATTTGCAGAAACTGCCGATTGATACTCTAAAAATTGACCAGTCTTTCGTCCGCAACCTGGTGGTTGATTCCAGTAATTCGACCGACCGGACTATTATCGAGACGATAATCAGCCTGGCGCGGGGTCTCAGGATGGAAGTTATTGCCGAAGGGGTCGAAACGGCGGAGCAGTTAAAGTTTTTGCAGGAAAACGGCTGCGACCGGATGCAGGGTTATCTTTTCAGCCGCCCGGTTACAGCCTCAGCCCTCGAATTGATGCTGGCGAGTTTAAACTCACCTTTCGGTGCCTAGTAGCCCTTCCGTTATCCCTTATCTATTCGAAAGGCAGAATATTGTAATTGGAAATGCGGGGGTAGGTTTCAAGCGCCCGAAATCCTTCCGCATACTTAAAGCCGGACTGCAGACCCCGAAATCTGGTTTGAACTTCCATAAATTCAATGTAGGTCATATCATAAATATCCCGCAACCAGGCATCCTGGCTTTTGTGGCAGCTCAACATTTTCTTTTTGGTCTCAAAAGTGCCGGTTACATTGACATAAACTTCAGGAACAAAGTTTATGCCTGCAACGGTATCATAAAAAAAGAGTTGCGGGATTTTTTTAAGGGGGACGTGTTCGGTCACAATATTTGGTACCGCGGTCATAATCCTGGCATCCCGGACAACCTTACCTGTATTGAAGTGGTCGGGATGATAATCTTCCACCCAGTGAGTTAAAACTACATCCGGTTCCGCTAACCTTATAATATCAATAAAGCGGCGGCGGCTTTCTTCATTATCGAAAAAGAACTCATCATTATAACCAACCCAGATTAGCTCGGCCCCGATTGTCTCGGCAGAGCTTTTAGCCTCTTCATAGCGAATGCGGGCGATTTCCTCGCGGCTGAGGGTAGACGAACCAACCTCACCATTGGTTGTTACGGCCATAAAAACCTGGTGGCCTCGCTCAGCGTATTTTGCCAGGGTACCGCCTATTTGAAATTCAAGGTCGTCGGGATGCGCACCTATCGCCAGGACACGTAGTTTAGCGTTCTCATGCATATCTGCCACCTTTTCAGGGTAAGAGGAATTGAGTTCTGGTAGTTGGCCAAATTCCACAGCTAACTAACGCCTTAACCAACTCACATTTTGTTATTATAAGACCAGCCCTTTTCGACCGGTGTTGAAGCCTTATTGAATTGTATTTTTCTTAATGCTCTTGTGTTTTGCGAGTGCTTGTGTGTCTGTCACCTGAAAGTCGAATGTCTTAGTACAAGATACAATAGGCCAAATATTTTGTCAATGACCAGGGGTGTAAGAGTTCACTTAAACTGCCAGACGGCCAGTTACCGCAGATTTACCAGGTAGATGCCTGGAAAAAGCTGGCAAATCTGACAAAATTTTAGCAAAACCAGGTCAGTGCCTCCCAATTTCTTCCCGTGATATTAATTTTCCGGCTCCCCACTGTGGGCTGACAGGTGCTATATTACTACCGGGGCAAATTATAAAAATGCCCCGGTAGTTTCGACCAGACTAGAAAGTACTTTATGTCAGACTTTTCCCACCAGGTTTCGGTTTCTACTCCGGTCCCGGAGTGGCCGCCCGCCTCCCACGCGATTGATTATCCCACCTTTGAGCAAATGATAGCCGCCGACCCGGTCCTCCGGGGCCATCCCCAGGCCGTGACCTGGCGGGTTAACGGCGAGATTATTATGGTGCTGGGCTGGGGTCGGGCTATCCTGATGCAAATCGCCCACCCGAAAGTGGCCGCCGGGGTGGGGCAGCACAGCCATTTTGCGAATTCGCCCGCCGCGAAGGCCCGGCGCTTTCTCAATACGCTTAACCGGATGCTGACCCTGACCTATGGTACACCCCAGGAAGCCTGGCACGCCGCTCACGCTATAGATACCATCCACGACCGGGTCAACGGCATGGACGAAGCCCAGGCCCGCTATTCGGCCCGCGACCCCGAACTGTTAAAGTGGGTCCACGCCACCTTTGCCGACTCGATGTTCAAGACTTACGAAATGTTTGTCGGGCCGCTAAGCCGGGCCGAAAAAGACGAATACCTCCACCATGCCGGTTTTGTGGCTCCGCTCCTGGGCGCGCCTTGCGGTTATTTTCCCGGCAACCAGGCCGAACTTGACGCCTATATCGCCGAAATGCTGGAAAGCGGCGTTATTAAGGTAGGGCCGCAGGCCCGCCAACTGGCCGATTATGTGCTGGAAAAGTTGCCTATCCCTATCCTGGGCCGGGTCTTGCAGTGGTACGCCCGGTTGCTGGTCGGGGGGATGCTGCCGCCTGTTTTGCGCGAAGGCTACGGGTTCAAAGTGGGCAAAAGTGGGGGACGCGCTTTGGAGACAACGGCCTGGATCTACCGGCGTCTGTTTCACCCCCTTTTGCCACCATTGTTGCGCCGTTGGAAGGTTGCCCGCCAGGCCGTCAAAACCTATAATGCTGTTCAAAATTGTTAAGATTTTATACAGCCATTTGTTTCCGCTCAGATAATATTTCCAAATCCCATAACAAAAGGCGATAACCCTTACCTCACAAAATAGGAAGAATTAGCGCCTTTTATCAGAAGCCTTAATAAAGCGTTAGCAGCATTTTCCCGCACCGGCAGATTTATTGATCAACTCCAGGGTCTGGCGACCCGTGTTAGCGCCGGTGTCGCAGGCGCAGCTATTATTGGGGCCGCCCACCATCTGGTTGAGTGAATGGACCGGGGCATCGGCATCAAGGACCACAAAAACTTCCCAGTTGTTGCCATCGGCGTCAGTTACCCAGACCTTATCCTGGACCGCGTAGCAGCAGGTCACCTCGTCTTCGCTAAAGGTAGTCAGTCCCGCCGCAACAAAGCGGTCTTTGGCGGCCAGCACTTCGGCGGTGCTTTTAACCTGGATGCCAAAGTGCGAGATAGTGCCGCCCTGTTGGAAGTTACCATTTTCATTAAGAGTAAAGTTGACCGGTGGCTCGGCCACCTCAAACTTGGCATAACCGGGGCGGACTTTGGTGGGTTCCTGGCCGAACAGAGTCCGGTAAAATGGCAGCGAGCGCTCCACGTTACTGGTGTTTATTGAAATATGTATGCGCATGGAGGTATCAAATTCAACTGCGCTTTGCTTCTCTTCTAAATTCATTGTCATTTGGATGACTCCTTTTCTCATTAAAATTCCAAAATTGGAGTTCAGGCTGCCTACAGGTAACGCACAAGGCTTTACAAACTTTGAAGGGTTAGAAATCAATCCTAACCGGTTATCGAATTGATAATCATCAATATGTTTGCAAACAATATAACTCACACATTGATATTTGTCAATATGATGAATCAGTAAATTTTGAAATATGTGTAAATTAATAGTCAGGCTGATTGAGCCGAGGGTTAATGGAAATTGATTATGATTAGATTTACTTGTAACTGGCTTTTTGCTGAGAAATCCAACCTTATTTTAGATTTATAAGTTAGACTATGTCTATATATTAGATTAAAAAAGGGTTAAACCCCCAGCGGTATTTTTAGGATTGTATCGAGCAACCCCTTAATTTCTTCGTCCCGACCCGCTACCAGCGAGTAGTAGACCCATTTACCCCTCTTATCCCCCTGGATTAAGTCGGCATCTTTGAGGATTTTTAGATGGTGCGAGATTGAAGGTTGACCCATATTAAAAGAGGCGGTCAGGTCGCATACACAGGCTTCGCCCCTTTCACTCCGCGCTATCAGACTTAAAATGGTTAGACGAGTGGGGTCTGCTAACGCATTAAAAACGTCGGCTGCCTTGCGGGCCTGCTTGACTCCGAGGGCCGGTTCTATCAGCGTCGGAACGCAACAGGTTTCGTCATTTTCCCTGTTAGGAGCAACATCTTTTTTATTTTTTAGTTCTTGGATTTCCATAAAATAATCCTAACATTGACATCGAAGATTGTCAATTTGAAGGGCGCAGGACCAATAAAGCCAGGGCCTGCAAACCAAAAGGCAGGCCACCTTTTGGTAATCGTATTTGAAATTGGAAAGTTTAGAGTAATTCCTGTTTAATCCGGCCCTCTATAGCGTCCCGGACCTGCGTGTAAACCACCAGTTGCTCGGCCTCGGTGCCGGTGGCCTTAGAAGGGTCAGGAAAACTCCAGTGCAGCCTGTTTTTGGCTCCAGGAAAGACCGGGCAACTTTCGTTGGCCTGGTCGCAGACTGTTATCACATAATCGAATGGTTCTCCCAGGTATTCGGTAAGTACTTTAGACCGCTGGCCGGAAATATCTATTCCCTTCTGGGCCATGGCTTTAATGGCAAGGGGCCGGACATGCGTCGCCTCGGTCCCGGCGCTGAATACTTCAAACTCGCCTTTGCCCAGATACCGTAGAAGGCCCTCAGCCATCTGGGAGCGGGCCGAGTTGTGCGTACACAAAAATAATACTCGTTGCATAGATACCTTTCTATCTTGGGCTTAGCCAAAACCAGCTTCTTGGCCTTGTCCCCAGTCTAAATAGCTGATATTTTAGCCAGCTTTAACAGCTATCTTTCAACCGGTTTCCGGCCCGATGCGCTGCCGGAACCAGAGTATTTGTCACTCAAATCAACCCCGATATTGGTCGGGCAACCGGCGTCCACGCCCTCCGCCATCGCAACCGGATTAGGGTTTAACTCACCGCCAAAATAGCGGCGTTGGAAGTACAGGGCTACATTAACCAGCCCGATCAGTACCGGCACCTCGACCAGCGGCCCTATTACCGCCGCAAATGCTGCTCCTGAATTGATGCCAAAGACGGCCACCGCGACTGCAATCGCCAGTTCAAAGTTGTTACCGGACGCGGTGAAAGCGACTGTCGCCGTCTTCGAATAATCGGCTCCGACCCGCCGCCCCAGCCAGAAGCTGACCAGAAACATAATAACGAAGTAGATGCACAGCGGAATGGCAATCCTCACTACATCAAGGGGTATCTGGACGATTAAATTACCTTTGAGGCTGAACATTACCATGATGGTAAAGAGCAGGGCAACCAGGGTAAGCGGGCTAATCTTTGGAAGAAAAATCTTCTCATACCACTCCCGCCCCTTTAGCCGGAGCAACGCGAACCGGGTCAACATCCCGGCCACGAAAGGGATACCCAGGTAGATAAAGACGCTTGTAGCGATTTCCCAGATACCGACCTGGACAATACTTCCCTGGAGGCCGAAGACCGGGGGCAGGACTGTAATGAAGAACCAGGCGTAAACACTGTAGAAAAGGACCTGGAAAATGCTGTTAAAAGCCACCAGGCCAGCCGCGTACTCGCTGTCGCCCTTAGCCAGTTCGTTCCAGACAATTACCATAGCGATGCAGCGTGCCAGGCCGATCATAATCAGGCCGGTCATATATTCCGGTTTGTCCGGGAGTAAGAGGATTGCCAGGAAGAACATCAGGACCGGGCCTATCAGCCAGTTCTGTACGAGCGACACTCCTAAAATCTTCCAGTTACGGAAAACATCGCCCAACTCCTCGTACTTGACCTTAGCCAGGGGTGGATACATCATCAGGATAAGACCGACCGCGATTGGTATATTTGTGGTGCCGACTTGAAATTGGTTTATAAAGGTTTCCGCCCCACTTACAAAATAGCCGATACCGACTCCTAGTGCCATCGCGGCGAAAATCCAGACGGTGAGATACCGATCCAGGAAAGACAATCTTTTCACCGCTTACTCCTTTATTGGCTGCAATATAAAAAATTTGCTTATTCTTTTTGTATCGCTTGACATAAATAATTTAGACACATTGACAAATTCAGATTGGTCAATGTATTTTGGTACAATTGTAACTAACATATTGAAGCTTGTCAATTGAAAGGTTTAAGCTACTTTCCAAACTGCATAGAAAACCGTAAATTCTAACATGCCACAAATTGACTAATATCAATATTATTGCTAAACTTAGGTATGAAGAAAGAACTTACTGTGATTCAGAATAATTGTTGTACGTCTTCACCGGAAATTTCCCTGGAGCGGAGCCAGGCTGAAGCCGGGGCTGCTTTGCTTGCTTCTATTGCCGACCCCACCCGGCTATCTATCGTAAACATGCTGGCAGGTAGTAGTGAGGCGGTCTGCGTCTGCGACATTACAGAAAGTTTTACCCTTGGGCAACCCACAATATCTCACCACCTGCGAATTTTAAGGGAAGCTGGTCTTATCGTGGGGGATAAGCGCGGTAAATGGGTTTATTACTCAATAGTCCCGGCTAAATTAAGAGAAATTCAGAATTTGCTTGAAAAAGCATTTGCTCAAACGGCCCTGGCGTAGGGCTTTTTTTATGGTATTTCGTCTCCGCTCTATCCAAAGTGACCGCAATCATAGTTAAGAATTGACCCTTATCATAAGAAATTACCTCGTCTTATGTTAAATTTTTGATAACCTTTTAAGGGTTAAATTGGTTTATTTTTACGGGCGAACTGGCACTGGCACCGGGTAATTCAAAACTTTATTTCCCATTACTTTACCAGTTTGAAGAAACCGGTTTTTTCAAAATAAAAACAAACTTATTAATAATTTCCAGCCCTGCCCCGGCTAAATTGGCCGGTGGATTTTTAAGGCATGGTTTATATACAGGAGAAAACTTTGTCTACCGAGAATAATTATAGTCAAACCGGCAGTATTTTCGACCGTCTTCCTAAAAGCGAAGATGGCAGCCTGGTCCGCAACGAAAGCCTCTTTAAGGGTCTTCCCAGAAGCGAAAACGAAACCGAATACGCTTCCTATACCTACGATTACAACGACCGAACCCGCCCCACCTCTATTACCGTGGTCGGTGTGTTGCTTACTATCAGCCTGGTTTACGGATTGATCCAGGTTCTGGGCCTTCTGCCCGATGCGCGCTATTTACCGGGCTGGGTCTGGTTGGTCTTGCTGGTAGATTATGGTCTTATGATTGCCGCAATCGTGGGGCTATTTACGATGAAAAAATACGGGGCCGGGGCTTTCGTAGTCCAGACTATCGTAAGCACCGTTTTTGGGTTTGCGTTTGGGGCGAATAGCACGGCCTTGTTAAACCTGGTGGGTTCCGTGATTATGCTGGTCTTTGTCTTCCGTAAGTACGACGATATGGAATAACATTTTAAACACCTTTATCTCTTAATTTTGAAAAAGGCTGCTGACTGCGGTTAGCGGCTTTTTTCATTCGGGCAATCTGGTCCGGCGAACTTGCGAAGGACAGACCGGAGTGACCATAATCATAAAGGTAATTTGACTTCAGTCATAGGGCAAAGTTTTTCCCTGTAATAAACTGTAGCTATAACCGGTTATAGTTAAACCCGGTTTCGTAAGTAATACAAAATTCGCCTGGCATGCAAATTTAGTCAAAACGAATCTTCCTTTACCTTAATAATCTCACTTTCAAGATTGGCAACTCACTTATTTAAATCCCTCCATTAGTTATATCAAGCAAATGTAAAGGGTTGTTTTGGGAATACTTTATCTAACAGGAGATAACAGATGTTCAATTACTCCGACTATAAGGAACTAAACGCTGGCTATACCAGCATTTCCGGGGCGGGCGATGGTAAATATAATTCGGACCTTGATTTAAGCCGTTATGGGGATAGCGAAGTCGGAGAATTGGGCGATACCCCGCGCCCTCTCTCAATTACTCTCATAGTCTGGTACCACATATTCGGGGTTTTGGTTACCGCGGTGCTGTTTTTCTTCGTAACCAAAAAGCTACCTTCCTATTCGGCCCTGGCCTGGTTCCTGACTGTAGTTGGTAACGGTATCCTGGTGGTTTCGCTTGTAGGTCTCTGGAGTATGAAGAAGTATGGCGCGGTGACTTTTGTCATTACGATATTTCTCAGTTACCTGGTTGATATGCTTACCAAATCCGAACCATCCTATCTTAGCCTCGCAATAACAGCCCTGATGACGGCCCTTATTTTCGTTGAGTACAAGGAAATGCGCTAAAAAGGTGAACCAACAAACAATTAAATATCCCTTTATGCAAATGGTTGCTAACGAGGATTCGCAGCCTTTCAAATAGAGGGATATTAAAATTGCATTTTTAGTTTTATATTTCTTTTACTCCTTTAGGGGTAAGAATGTCGTCAATCGCAGTTACTAGATCATATGCAGCCTCTAATACCGTTTCAATAAACTGTCTTTCTAAATCCATAGTTATCAAAACTGTATCTCCATTTGGAGTATTAACTAATGAATTTATTGGTAAAGGTAAAGAATTGAGTTCATTCTTAAATTTTTCATCCATAATACCTTGCTGGTGGGCAATTAAATGACGAGTTTTTTCAAGAAGTAGCAAATTAGGCGCATTTGTTACAGTTTTGATTGTTGATTCAAGATTGATTCCTGAATAGGAAATATCAATTTGCATTATACTGGAAAATCTATATTTCTTTGTTGGATTCTTAGGTGTGTATTGTGATTGAGAAGCAAGAATAGACCAAATATTGTCGCTTAACCTTTCAAAACTTGACCAGGTATTAAGAACTGCTGAATAAAGTAAAACTTGAATGGATTGTGCTAATTCGGGGTCTACTGGCATTAGGCTACTCAAATAGGGAATAGAATTTTCAGCTATTTTTCTCTTCCCTTCTTGATCATAGTATTTTCTTACATAAGAAGAAATAAAAGCCTTTTTGTCTACTTCCGGTCCAGCTTTCGCCAAATTTTGCAATATTGCATATCTGAGATAGCTATAAGAGCTAATTCTTACAGGTAAGACGAGAAGGTTGGTTATATTGAATATGCTTTTTTTGAATAATTCAATTGATGGTAGTAATATTTGAGATCTTATGAGGTCTAATTTTGGAAGGATGTCATTTTTGTCAATTACAATATCGGAATATAATGCATCGTTAATTTCACTTGACATAAGTCTGTTTTAGTTTGTACATAAAAATTTACAAAATTGGTTGATAATAAATTCAATGACAGGATTTATTATACCTCATTGGGATGCATAGCGAAATCAAAAGTCATTGTTTCTTGTAATCCAAGATGTTAAACTACCGCTACCCGTTTTTTACAACCGAAATGCGAAGGAGCAAGTTTTTGGACGCGAACGAGCTTATAGACAGTAGCTGGAAACTGGCCGGTACGCTGCGCCGGGCCCGGCAGACCCAGTGGGCCAGGGAACTGGAAGACATTCTTGACGGCAAGTCGGAAGACAGCCAGAAGTTGGGCGAAGTTGTGGCGGTGCTGCGCCGTCTGAACGGTACCAGCCTGCCGCCAATGCTCGGCCTGACCGATAGCCTGGGCCAGTTGATAAGCGGCATCGAGAAGTTTTTCAAGACTAAAAGATAATCCCCTTAACTGCTTAATCAGAAGAGAAAAAATGCTAACTGAACAAGAAATTGAAAGCCGGATTGAGCTTTTGAAAATTAGGGCGGCCCAGTTCCGCCAGGTCATCGCCAACCCTCCCGCCGGGGAAGCCGACTTCCGGGCCATCCTGGACGACCTTATCGAGCCGGTCGTGACCAAGCCTTACCAGGTTGACGCCGCCGTAAAAGCCCATCTGACCGGCAAATCAAACCGGCATAGCAACATCGTGACCGAGTCCGAGGTAGACGACGCCTGGTTGAGCTATGATGGGAAGCGCGGGACTGTCCGTTTCAGCCGGGTTATCAAGGGGTTTAACGGCGACCTGCGGGTGGTGAGCATCCTGGAAAGCTGGGTCTGGCGTGAAAGCCAGTGGTACCGTATTGTAGGTAACTCAAATATCCCGGTAATAGATGGGGTGTTAACCTACCAGGATATGCAGCAAGCCTCCAGACAGGCCGGGAAAGAATAAAAGCGGGGCCCGCTAGAAAAGCGGGTCTACTTTTACCCAGACATTGTTTTCGCCGTCCAATTTGGTTTCGTATAAAGCGAGATTCTTTTTGATGGGAGGCATCAGGGCTCGCCCGCTTTTGATGTCAAAAGTCCAGGCGTGACCGACACAGGTAAGCTTGGTGCCTTCCAGGTAGCCGATACTGAGCGGGAAGGCCATGTGCGGGCAGATGTCCCGGAAGGCGTACAACTGGCCGTCCACCATCGCCAGGGCTATATCTACCTCCACCCCATCATCTTCCATCATTACCTGGAGCATATCTTCGTCCGGTACCTGGTCAAGCTGGGCTAACCGGTAAAATCCGTCTGCGTCTTTTGGGTGTGAACTCAACTCTAACTCTTTCGTTAAACGAAACAACGCGCCTTAAAGGGTACGTTGCACGTGGGTTTTTTATAAGGCAGTTTTGTATCTATTAAAAGCGGCGGGCGAACCGGTATTTTAACCCCCGGTCGCCTGCCGTTGCTTCTGTTTTTCGTTCCCGTTTAACGAAGTTTCGTAATCCCGTTAAACGATGGACGGGTCTCTATGCTCCCCGTAGACCTTCCGCAGCACCCCGGCGATTTCGCCCAGGGTCGCGTAGGCGTTGCAGCAGTCAATCAGGTGCGGCATCATATTTTCCCGGCCAAGGACAGCCTGGACGCGCAACTTTTCGAGAGCTTCCGAGGTTTTGGCGTTATCCCGTTCCAGCCGCAACCGGGCCAGGCGCTGGCATTGCCGCTCGTAGCCCTTTGGGTCAATCGCCAGGATAGGAATGGAGAGCGGTTCGTCCTCGACGTACTCGTTGGCCCCAACCATAATCCGGCGTTTGCTATCCATTTCTTCCTGGAAGCGGAACGAGGCGTCGGCGATTTCCTTCATGGGGTATCCCTGGTTTATCGCCGGTAGCATCCCGCCCAGCGCGTCAATCTTGCGTTTGTAATCGTAGAAACCCCGTTCCATTTCGTTGGTAAGAGCCTCGACCATATACGAGCCACCCAGGGGGTCGACCGAGTTGGTGACGCCGCTTTCGTGGGCGATGATTTGCTGGGTCCGCAGGGCGATTTTAACTGCCTTGTCCGAGGGCAGGGCCAGCGCCTCGTCCATCGAGTTGGTATGGAGCGACTGGGTACCGCCCAGGACTGCCGCCATGGCCTGGATAGCTGTCCTGACGATATTTATTTCGGGCTGCTGGGCGGTCAGGCTGCACCCCGCTGTCTGGGTGTGGAAGCGGAGCAGCCAGGAGCGCGGATTTTTGGCACCGTAAGTCTCTTTGAGTTCGCGGGCCCAGATGCGCCGGGCCGCCCGGAACTTGGCGATTTCTTCGAAGAAATCGTTGTGACAGTTAAAGAAGAAGGAAAGACGCGGAGCGAAATCGTCCACGCTCATCCCGCGTTTAATGCCTTCCTCGACATAAGTCAGGCCGTCAATCAGGGTAAAGGCCAGTTCTTGCAGGGCTGTCGCGCCCGCCTCTCGGATATGGTAGCCGCTTATCGAGATGGTGTTCCAGCGCGGCATCTCCTTCGTGCCGAACTCCATGGTATCCACTACCAGTTTGAGACTCGGTTCGGGCGGATAGATGTAGGTGTTCTGGGCGATATACTCTTTTAGAATATCGTTCTGGGTGGTCCCGCCCAGGATGTGGCGCGGGAAGCCTTTCTTTTCGGCGGCAGCGATATACATGGCCCAGACAATCGGGGCCGGACCGTTGATGGTCATGGAAGTGGTAATCTTGTCGAGGGGAAGCCCATCCAGCAAGATTTCCATGTCTTCCAGGCTGCTCATGGCGACGCCGCAGGTGCCGACCTCCCCTTCCGAGAGAGGGTCGTCGCTATCGCGACCATAGAGGGTGGGAAAATCGTAGGCAATCGAGAGGCCGGTTTCGCCGTGTTCGAGCAAATACTTGAAGCGGGCGTTGGTCTCCTCGGCAGTGCCGAACCCGGCGAACAACCGCATGGTCCAGGGTTTAGCCCGGTACATGTTGGCGTGGACGCCGCGGGTGAAAGGATATTCGCCGGGCAGTCCGAGGTCGCGTTCGTAGTCGAAATCGGGAATATCGGCGGGGGTGTAGAGGCGATTGACGGGCATTCCGCTGACCGTCGTAAAATCTTCGTCGTTGCCGCGTTCAGGCAGGCGGCTGATGGTCTGTTTGAGAGTGGTATCTTCCCAGCGCTTGCGTTCGCGCTGGAGGCTGCGTACCCTATCCAGATTAAAACTTGCCATTTTAGAAAACTTCCTCCAGGCAGGCTCCGTTGCCTGCATTCTTGAATACACCCTGGTATTATACCTGGCGGTCGCCATTTTCTTCAACAGTAATCTCAACCGGGAAAAGCGGGCTACTCCTTGCCGTGCGTCATTTCGGAAAGTTCGTACTCAAAATCTTTAAGCTGGGCCGTGACGTCCTCGATATTAACTTCCAGGCGGCGTTTCTCGAACTCGTCCCTGGCATTTTCCAGCTTTTGTTTGAGTTCGGTCAGCAAACTTTTCGCACTCGCTACATCTCTTTCCAGCTCAATGTGGCGCGCATCATAATCGGCAGTAGACATCAGGTTCGCTCCTTTTCTATAAAGAATTTCCTCGTTTCCGGGGACCGGTCCGCCCGGCCCAATTAACCATCCCCTTTATTTTAACACTATTTGTTAAAGAGGCCGTTAAAAATGGAAAAGGACCAATCTCAAGCCTGAAATGAGGTTCGCGCTGTGTTTGAACCGGGTTGTTGGGGGTCTTTGATTAGCGTTGTTGATGGTATTCCGCTCTATCAGTTCCGGCATAGCGCGTACCTTATCGAGTCTGAACTGTGACTGTTTAGAGACGCCGGTTTGTGTTAAAGTATAGCGGCTTTCATTATGAAACCCGGCGAGACTGGCCGCAAATTTGCCCCACAGGACTCTGGAAAGGAAACAACTATGGCCGAAGATACTTCCGATATAATAATTACCGACAACAAAGAAAAACATCGCTACGAGTTAAAGTTTGGCGATTCGGATGCCCTCGCTATTCTCGTCTATAAAGAACAGGGCGATACCATCACCCTGATTCACACCGAGGTGCCCCAGGAGTTGGAAGGTCACGGCCTGGGCGGCAAAATTGCCAAGTATGCCCTTGACGATGCCGAGAAACGCGGTTTGCAGGTCGTGGCGAGCTGCCCCTTCGTAAGTTCCTATATCCGGCGCCACCCCGACTATATGGAACTCCTGACCGAGCCGGAGAAGGAACGTCTCAGCAAAAAGAGCTAACTTACCGCCTAACACCGAGCCGGAAGGATTTCTCCTACTTAACCTTCCGGCTCGAAGGCTTTTATAAGGCTTTATTTTCCCAGGAACCTGATTTTTACCAAACCGAAAGAAACCGGGCTGTTTGATAAATAGATTTTTACTTTTTAACCGCAAGTTCACCCTTTTTTACCCTTCTATTTACCATTAAGAGGTTTTATAAGAAGTGCGATTACAGTTAATCGCTCTGGTAAAGCAAACTTACGGTAAAGTGAGAAGAATCTATGAGTGATGTTATAACCTTAAAAGCGGTCCGGTCGACCCCGGCCCCGGAAGGAGTGGCCGTTCGGACGCTCAAAACGGAACACCAGGCGGTGTGCCAGGTGCTAAACGTGCTGGATAAGGCCGTGTTAAAGCTGGAAGAAACCGGGGAAGCGCCCCTGGCAATCTTTGAAGATGTGCTGGAATTTCTAACGGTCTTTGTGGATGCCTGCCATCATACCAAGGAAGAAGAAGTGTTGTTCCCGCTAATGGGACGGGCGGGTGTCCCGTCGCGGGGTGGTCCAATTGGCGTCATGCTGGCCGAACACCAGGAAGGCCGTGAATTGATTGCCCGCTACCGCGCCAGCCTGGCGGCGCTCAAAGGCGGCGACCCTTCTACCCAGGCTGCCCTTATCGAAGCGGCCCGCGCCTATTCCGCTTTGTTGCGCCAGCATATTCAAAAAGAAAATAACGTCCTTTTCGCCATCGCAGACCGGCTGTTTGATAGCGAGACGCAGCAGGAAATCTTTGAAAGTTTTGAAGAGATTGAAGTAACCAAGCTGGGCGCGGGTACGCACGAACGACTCCACGGTAAGATTGAACAGATGGTCGAAGCGACTGCCGGTTGGCCCGGTGCCGAGGCCGGGCCGGGTTCGGCGGGGTGTTCTTGCGCCTGCCATTAAGCCTTAAGAGCTCAAATTTCAATTAACCCGGCGACTTTCCGGTCTTAACCCTAAAAAGTGAAAAACACCCGGTGGAAGATACCCGCCGGGTGTTTTTGCTTTCGTTATGGGGAAATAGGTTTACGCCGCCAGGGTTTCGTCAGGGTAAAACTCCCTGGCGGTGTCGCGCAGCAAGTCTTTTAATTTCAAGAGTTCGGCCCGGCCATCCCCGTTGAAAGAACTGCCGTGCATGGTTGCCAGCGTGGTCGGGGCGAAATCCGCCAGCCTGGTCAGGATAGCACCCGTCCGGCGGGTATAGGGCTGGTAGTCGGCGAAAGGACCGGCCTGGTAGGCGTGGAGGGTGTGGCGGGCCCGGTCAATCAGGCTATTGGAGGTCAAAGCTTCCACATCATCCAGTTGATGGAAAAGGTCGGAAGTGAACAAGACCTGCCCCGTTTCCTCGTAAAGCATCCCGGCGTCCCAGCCGTGCGGCACGTGCGGGGTATGCAGGAAACGGTAGCGCTTGCGCCCGGTTTCAAAGACTTCCCCGTCCATGAGGGCGCGGGAGGGTCTTTTTGTCACGTCACCCAGGTTGATGGCAACCCCTACAAGGCTGGCGGCAGCCTGGGCCTGGGGCGCCACATCCAGCCAGTTAGCCAGCGAACCCGATTCGTCCTGCTCGAAGTGACTGAAGGCAACCCAGCGCAAGGTAGACGGGTCAATCAACCGGGCGACGGCCTCATGGACCGCCGAAAACAGGCCAATCATACCGGTGTGATAGAGGAGCGGTTCGTCGTCCCGCACCAGGAACTGGTTGAATTGTAGCCCGACTTCCGGGATAAAAGTCGAGATGCGGAATACGTCCGGGGCGATTTCGATAATATTGGTCATTGTTTTTTCCTTTCCTGTGGTTTTAATTTTGGTTTTAGTTTTTATTTTGTAATGTAAAAAGGAACTGCTTTAATAAGATACCCTGGTAATTTCCAGGGCGGTCTGGCCCACCGTGTTGTCGCCGTGAATATGTACAAGCTGACGGGCCAGGGCCTCCTGTACGGGGAGTCTACCGGAGGCCAGCAGGTGGAAGTCGAGGGCTTCCATCTCCAGCACTACCGGGTCGGCTTCGGCGGGTTGCGGGTCAATCGACCAGCTTCCCCCGGCGGCCCCGGTCAGGCGGTAAACGATATTTTTTCCTTTTAAGTGATGGCCTTTGCCCCGGTAGAGGTCGCGCATGACCAGGGCGGTCATCCGGCCATCGTGTTCGGGCGTCAGGAACATCTCGCGACCCACCGCCCGGCAAATGTCGAGGGTGTGCATCCACATATCGCGGGTGTAAATGAGGTCGGTCAGGTAGCCGACGCGCACAAAACCGAGCCCTGGCAAATAAGAAGGCATTTTGTATAAAAGCCAGGGCAGTTTGTAGCGATTGAGAAACGCCTGGGGAGCAATAATTTTTAATTCCGCGATAATTTCGGCAGGGGTCTTATTAACCCGATCGTCCACCTGTAACTGGTTGGTGGCGTCAATGCCTTTCAGGCCCCGCGCGGCGTATTTCTTTAATTCCCTTGAGAAAAACTGCCGGGCAAAGTTTTTGAGAGCCAGGTAACCTTCGGCAGCCCCGGCCACGTGCGCGGCCATTTCCCGCACGTCCCAGAGGGCGCAGGCAGTTGGACGGGACCAATCGTTTCCCCCAAGGCTTTCCAGCAAGGTGATGAATCGTTCGGCCTGGACCAGGCCCATCCGGTAGGCTTCTTCGTGGCCGAGGGGCGGTATTTCCGCCGCCGGGCGGAAGGGAGTTCCGGTAAGAGGCCTGGTTGGCATAGATTTGTTACCCTTTCTGGTTTTGCTAAGGTTTATCCGGTTTCTTTTTAACTTTTACAGGGTCGGTTGGTTTGCCCCAGGCTGCTTCCAATATAGCCCGCATCCCCGGAATGAGGCGGCCAAACCGGCCCTGGCCCGGTGGCAAATCAGGTGCGTTCGCCATCTGGCCGGAAGACAGCCCTTGCATCAAAGTGATAATAATATCCCGGACCTGCTCAAACGGTAAGTCGGTGTTGATGTTACCGGGGGCGTATTCTCTTAGCATGCCCTCAGTTACCTGGATCATGCGATAACTTTCGGCCATACTTTTTTCGGAAGGCGTGAACTGCGGCACCGGGCGTTCGAAGACCAGGTGAAACAGGTCCGGGTTTTCATAGGCGAAATTCATATGATTGGTAATGGCTGCTTCAAGGCGGTCCCAGAACGCCAATTCTTTGTTAGCCGCTATCTTTTCGATGCTCTCTCTATAGAGTTGGACCCCTTTTAAATAAAGTGCATCGTAGACGGCCATTTTGCCGGGAAAGTATTCGTAGAGTGACGGCGTTTTCATGTTAACGCGCCGGGCTACCTCGTTCAGGTTAAGGGCCCCCACGCCGTCCTCGCGCATGACTTCACGGGCAGCATCCAGGATAAGCCGGGTTACTTCCTCACGGTTGCGTTCGCGCCGTTGGGCCGGGGTCAGGGTCTTTTGCGATTGGTCTTTAGTTGCCAAAGTGTCATTTTACCTAATTCTGTTTGAATTACCTAAGCATCTTAGAATTACCTAATGCTATTAGGAGGAGACGGTTTTATTTAAGCATAAGAAATTTTGGCTGTCAATGGGTTTATGGCCTGATTTTTGAGGAGATTCTTTTGAGGTTAAAAGCCTACTAAATCGGTCGGGTTTGTTAGAAAAGCGCTAGAATTTTCTACATTTTGTATCTTTTCAAATTTAAAAGCGTATTATTTATGCAGGAAAAAACAAAGGAGCAAAAAAAAGAAAACTTGAAAAGAAAGTTCAGCAGTCAACTGACTCATCCGATACCGGTAAGGAACGGTGTCAGCCAGGAATATAAAAATTACTCTTTACATAATTTCTCTCGCAATTTATGGGGAAAGGACTCAGGGACCAAATATAATGGCAAGTAATAATTTTTTAGATAAATTTAATGAAAACGCCCAACGGGTACTGACCAGTTCTTTTGAACTGGTTGCGGAATCCCGCCACTCCCGGTTAGAGGTCGAACATCTTTTAGTTGCTATGTTGCAGCAATCGAACGGCATGTTGCCGCAGGTGATTGAGCAGTTGCAACTCGACGCCGCTAAAATTAACCAGGCCGCCCAGGAAAGGCTCGACCGGATACCACGTGCTGCCAAGCCTGTCACGCCCGGTATCAATGTCAGTATGCAAATTGCACCCGAAGTGCAGCAGATTTTTACTATCGCCGAGGGTTTTCGCCGCCAGCATGGTGTGCCACAAATCGGCCCGGAGCATATCGTGATGGCGCTCGTTAGTGCCTCGAATATCCCGGCTTCCGAAATGTTGCGCTCGAACGGCCTGGCTCCCGAAGCGGTTTTGCAGGTTTTAATGACCCTGGACCCTTCCGCCGGAAGCGAGGAAGACGGCGGTCAGGCCAAACTGCCGAAATATAGCGTGAATCTGACCAAACTGGCCCAGGAAGGCAAACTCGACCCGATTATTGGCCGCGATGCTGAAATCCAGCGGGTCTTGCAGATTCTGTCGCGGCGTAATAAAAATAACCCGGTCCTGATTGGCGAGCCCGGTGTCGGTAAGACCGCTATCGCGGAAGGTCTGGCCCAGCGCATTGTCGCGGGCGAGGTGCCGGAACACCTGACCGGTAAGGAAGTAGTCAGCCTGGACGTGGCTGCGTTGGTGGCGGGTTCCAAGCTGCGGGGTGAATTCGAGGAACGCCTGAAGGCGATTATGGACGAAGTGCGCCAGGCGGAAGGCAAGATTATCCTCTTTATTGACGAGGTTCACAACGTGGTCGGGGCCGGTAGCGCCAGCGGTTCGATGGACGCCAGCCAGATTATCAAACCGGCCCTGGCCCGTGGCGAGTTGCAGGTCCTGGGTGCGACCACTCTTAACGAGTACCGCAAGCACATCGAGAAGGATGCCGCCCTGGAACGCCGTTTCGCCCCGGTGATGGTGGACGAGCCGAGCGTGGGTGACACGATTGAGATGTTAAGGATTCTGCGGCCCAGGTACGAGGCGCACCACAAGTTGACCATTACCGACCAGGCGCTGGTCGCGGCGGCGGAGTTGAGCGAACGCTACATTACGAACCGCTTCCTGCCTGACAAGGCGATTGACCTGGTGGACGAATCGGCGGCAAAAGTCCGGTTGGATAACTACCGGTCGGTGGCGGCTAACCCGCTCAAGAAGCTGGAAGCTAATATCAAAGATTTGTCCGAAAAGATGGAAGCGGCGGCTGCCGACCAGAACTACGAGCAGGCGGCGAACTTCAAGCAAGAGCTGGTTATCGCTCAGCAGGAGTACGACGACACCAAAAAGACCCTGCCGGAAGTGGACGAAACCGCCCCGGTGGTGGACGAGGAAGTGATTGCCGAACTCGTCAGCAAGAGCACGGGTATCCCGGTAAGCCGGATGCTCGATAGCGAGATGAAGAAACTGCTCGAAATGGAGAAGCACCTGCACGAGCGGGTTATCGGCCAGGAAGACGCCATTATCGCGGTCTCGGATGCCATCCGGCGGTCGCGGAGCGGTCTGCGTGACCCGAACCGGCCAATAGGTTCCTTTATCTTCCTCGGCCCGACCGGGGTTGGTAAGACTGAACTGGTCAAGGCGTTAGCCGGGTTCATGTTTGACGACGATAACGCGATGGTTCGGATTGACATGTCGGAATACATGGAGCCGCACAGCGTGAGCCGCTTAATCGGTTCGCCTCCGGGCTACGTGGGTTACGACGAAGGGGGCCAGTTGACCGAAGCGGTCCGGCGGAGGCCTTACCAGATTGTCCTTTTCGACGAAATCGAAAAGGCCCACCCGGAAGTCTTCAATGTGTTGTTGCAAGTCCTGGACGATGGTCGTTTGACCGATGGACAGGGCCGGACGGTGGACTTCAAGAATACCGTCATCATCATGACTTCGAACGTGGGTACGGCCCGGATTAAGGAGCGCGGGCTGGGCTTCTCGACTGGCAAGAATACCGTCGAGGAAAAGCAGGCTAACGACCGGATGCGCGACCAGGTGATGGGCGAACTCCGCAACAGCTTCCGGCCTGAGTTCTTGAACCGGATTGATGAGATAATCATCTTCAATCACCTGAGCGAGGCGGAAATCGGCCAGATTGTCCACCTGATGCTGAAGGAGTTGGAAGGCCGGTTGGCAGCCAAGCACATGACTCTGGACCTCTCCGAGGCGGCGTTGGCGCTGCTGGCGAAGGAAGGTTACGACCGGGTTTACGGGGCGCGGCCTTTGCGCCGGGTCATCCAGCGCAAGCTGGAAAACCAGCTTTCGAAGTCGCTGCTTAACGGCCAGTTCGAGGAAGGCGATACCATCCGGGTCGAGCTTGACTCGAATAACGAGCGGGAACTGAGCTTTACCAAGATTGCTCCGGCGTCCCGCCCGGTGCCGCTCCGCCCGAACTCCGAGACGGTCAGGGCTGAAACCTCCGGTGCGAACCGGGCGGCTTAACCCTTCCGGCTCAACCGCCGGGTAAAGCCCGGAAATAAATAAAAGAAAAGACCTCCTGGAACTAGAGACTCTAACAAATCCCGAACCCAGGAGGTTTTTTTGCGCCCGAAATAAGAATTTTGTTTGCTAACCGGGACCGGTTTGGCGTAATATCGAGTGGTAGTAATTAGTAGGATGATTCAAGGAGTTGCTATATGACTCTAGCCATCGAAAATGAGATAACGCCCCTGAAAATGGATAAATATGGCACTATCCGGGTCGGGGATACCCGTGTGACCCTCGACCTTGTGATAAATGCCTTTAACGAAGGAGCTTTGCCCCAGCAAATTGTGAAGATGTATAGTGCCCTCGATTTGGCGGATACCTATTATGCGATTGGTTATTACTTACGCCACAAAGCCGAAATTGATGCCTACATAAAAGAAGGGGAAGAAACCGCCGATAAGCTAGGAGAAGAATTGCAGGTTCGTTATGGTCAGGCAGAACTCAAGCAAAAGTTAGAAGCAAGAAAATCATTGCAGGGGTAAAGTCGCTTGTTCAAGATAGCTGCTGACGAAAATTTGCACGGAGAAATCTATAACAGGCTTAAAACACAAATGCCTGATTTAGATATTGTAAGGGTAAAAGCTACCGAAATCACCGGAAAAGATGATGATGCAGTGTTGGAATGAACAGCAGCCGAGCAACGTATTCTTCTCACCCATGATAAACGCACAATCGTGCCCATCTTCTCAAACCGACAAGCAAATGGACGACCTGTGCCAGGTGTTTTTATGATTAGTAACAGGGCACGGCATGAAACGATATTGGAAGACTTGCTTCTAATATTCAACACAAGTGATGCAGACGAATGGACAGATAGAATTACATAAATACCTTTGTAATTCTGAGGCAGATTTTCATATGTAAACCGATGGGAGAAAACAATATGGTAGTGGTTCAAAACAGGATAACGGCCCCGGCGAGTATGGCCGAACGAATCGAACACGGTTTCGGGCAGCACAGCAACCTCAATGAACAGCCCGGTTTTGTCAGCTTCAAATTGCTCAAAGCGACCCAGGCGCCCGGTGTGGCCGAGGACGAAGTGTTGTATATTGCCAGCACCGAGTGGGAAAGCATGGAAGCCTACGAAGCCTGGCGCAGTGGCGACGCTTTCGCGCGCGCCCATAGCGGCGGGCAAGGGCCGATGCGGGCGACCCTCGAAATTTTCGAGGTCAAAGTCACTCGCTAAGTCTTTATTTTGAGGTTTTGGCTAAATGATACCGGAAAAAAGAACGATCCCTCCCCTGGCAGAGTCTGCGGTTTTCTCCCCTCAAAGCGCCGATAAATATGGCACATTATCGGTTTTCGAGTTAAAGAATCTACCCGAAAGCTGGCCGGATGCGCTGAACAAACAACCTATCCGGTTTCGCCGGGTTCTCCGGGCCGAAGCTACTCCCTTGCAGGAAGCCCAGGAGAAAGCGGGTGATTATTCACCCGGTGACGTGGCCCGCCGGTTAGCCGCCGGGCGGGAAGCCTTTGTGGGCGAGGTTGAAACCGCTTCCGGTAGTTTGATAGTGACTTTTGGCTGGGTAGCCCTGACCGCCGAGCCGCTCGGCAACACCGGGTGCTCGTTCGAACCGCCGCCGGGCGACGCTTACCTGTTCGATTTTGCCACCGTCCCGGAGTACCGGGGCCAGGGTTTTTACCCGGCCCTCCTGCGTTATATTCTCGGCGAACTGGCCGACCGTGGATTGAAGCGGGCCTGGATAACCACCGCTCCCGGCAACCAAACATCGGCCCGCAGTATCAGCCGAGACGGGTTTACCAAAGTGGCCGATACGGATTATATCCCGGCGGCACCGGGTCACCCAGCCTATTTCGAACTGTTAGAAGATGAGAGGTTCGACCCGGTCCTGCGCGAGATAGGCAGCCGGGCTTTAATAGCTAACCGGGGCTAGGCGGTTTCCGGTTCGGACCGTGGCGAAGGGGTGATCAGGTGGGTCGGTTCGTCGGCCTGGCTGACGATTTCGAGCAGTCGCTTGCGGAGGGTTGCCCGGTCGAAACAGCGGGCCAGGTCTTCTAACTCCTGCAAATACAATTCCAACCGGTTGTGGGGAATCGGCTCGGAGGGGGGCGCGACAAAAATCTTCTGGTGGCGGGTATGGCCCAGCGTTTCCTTGTGGGTCAATAATTCCTCGTACATCTTTTCGCCCGGTCGTAGCCCGGTAAACTCAATCGCAATATCTTCGCCTACTTCAAACCCGCTCAACCGGATTAAATCTTTCGCCAGGTCCACGATTTTGACCGGCTCTCCCATATCGAGGACAAATATTTCACCGCCTACACCCATCGCCCCGGCCTGGATTACCAGTGAGGCTGCTTCGGGGATGGTCATGAAGTAACGGGTAATATCTGGGTGTGTGATGGTTACAGGTCCGCCCTGGGCGATTTGCTCCTTCAAAACAGGCACCACGCTGCCCCGGCTCCCCAGCACGTTCCCGAACCGCACCGCCACAAACGAGGTCGCAGCGTTGGAGCGGGCTAAATCCTGGATAATCAGTTCAGCCAGCCGTTTCGAGCCGCCCATCACATTGACCGGGTTGACCGCTTTATCGGTCGAAATCGCCACGAACCGTTTGACCCCATGGCGGACGGCGGCCTCGGCCAGGTTCTTGGTCCCCAGGACGTTGACATTGATAACTTCCTCGGCGTTTTGTTCCATCAGGGGGACGTGTTTGTGGGCGGCGGCGTGGAAAATGACTTCCGGGTGGTACTGCCCGATGACCCAGTCTACTTTCAGGGCGTCCCGGATGTCACCGATAACCGGGATGAGCGGGATGTGCGGGAAAAGCCGGTGGAGTTCGTTTTGAATGTGGAAGATGCTGTTTTCGCCCCGCCCGAACAACACCATCCGGGCCGGGTTAAAAGCGGCGATTTTACGGCACAACTCGCTACCGATAGAGCCCCCCGCCCCCGTGACCATGACCGTGACCTGGCTCAGGAAACTGGCGATGGCCTCGGTATCCTGCACCACCGGCATCCGGCGTAGGAGGTCGGTAATCTGCACATCGCGAATCTCTTTGAGCGAGACGCGCCCCTCGATAAGCTCGTTGACGCCCGGCACTGTCTTGGTGGGCACATTTTCAGTTTTGCACATTTCGAGGACACGCCGGACCACCGTACCGGGCGCGTTAGGAATTGCGATAATCACTTCGTCTACGCCGTGCCGCCGGATGGCTTCGGGCAAGTATGAATGGACGCCCAGGACCGGCCTACCCTGGATACGCTGTCCTTTTTTGCGCTCGTCGTAATCCACGAAGCCGACCAGTTCGTACTGGCGGCGGCTTCGCAAAATCTCCCTGGCAACGGCAATCCCGGCGTCCCCGGCTCCCACGATTATGACCCTTTTTCGGCTGGTAGGGCGGTGGCTAGTGCGTTCGTTTTCGGTCCGCTCGAAGACCACCCGCACCATCACCCGCGACCCACCGATAAGAATCAGGCTCAATAAGCCATCGAGGATAAAATAGCTGCGGGGAAACCAGTTAGCGGCGTAGGTTGGGATGGTGTTATTGATGAGCAGGGTAAAAAGGGCAATCGCTGTGGAAGCGACAATTACAGCGAAAAGCAGCGGATAAAGGTCCGACAGGCTCAGGTAATACCAGGCCCGGCGGTAGAAGCCAAACAGGGTAAAGACCAGCAGCTTTAGTACGACAATCGGGATGATTAGCGGCAAGAAGTCATTCCAGGCCTGGGGCAACACATCGGGCCGGTCCAGGCGTATGAACAGGACCAGCGGAAAAATCAGCAGGCAGATGGCTGTATCAAGGATAAAAAGATAGCGGTTGCGATACCACATAACTCAAGCCGGCTTTGGGTGTTAAATGTGTTAAAATCTCAGTTACATCTATAAGTTAATGTAGCGGGTTTGTCAAACTTAAACCAGGGGAAATAGGTACTAATGGCGAAAAAATTACGGGAAAAACCGGCCCCGGAGATTGTTAGCGGGTTACGTTTGCAGGAAATGGCCTATGGCGGCGAGGTAGTTGCCCGGTTGCCGGAGGCGAGTGCGGCTCCGAAAGGCGGCCCGGCCGCCACAGAAGAACTGCCTGAAGGTGCGGAAGAAGGCGATTTCCAGCCGCTCAAGGAGCCGGTTGAAACCGAACTGGTCGCTCCACCGGTCCCGGCGGGTTCGCAGGTGGTCTTCGTGACGGGTGGTTTACCCGGTGAAACGGTCGAGGTCCAGCTTTACCGCCGCAAAAAGAGTTTTATTAAGGCAAACGTCCGCAACGTCGAGCAGGCTTCTCCCGACCGCCGCGAAGCGCCCTGCCCTTATTTCGGGGTGGATAAATGGCCCAACTGCGGGGGGTGCCAGTGGCAGCACGCCGACTACGCCGCCCAGCTAAATTACAAACACAATATCCTGCGCGACCAGATGGTCCGGCTTGGTGGTTTCGTGGACCGCGAACCGCCTTTGCTTTCACCCCTGGCAGCGGTCAGTCCCTGGGGTTACCGGAACAATGTCGAGTTCCAGGTTGACGAGCACGATGGACGGCCCTGTTTTCACCGCCAGAATAGCATCAGGCTGGTGCCGGTCCAGTCCTGCCACATTTCCCACCCCCTGATAACCCTGGCGATTGAGCCGCTGACAAGGGCTTTGCAAAAACACCTGCCCAGGCGGGTCCACCAGGTAACAATCCGGGTCGGTGGGGTTTCGGGTGACGCGCCGATTTCCGCCGAAGAAATCGCGGCCCTGGCAAGTTACAGCGAAGACCCCACCCGCAAGCTGGCGGCCCTGGAAAGGTTTCTGGCGGTCGGGCCGCTGGAGTTGGCCCTGGAAAAACCTCGCCCGACGATGCTGCTGGTTTTGCGCATGCTCGGTGAGTGGCAAGTGACTGACTTGCAGCCGTTTCTGGAGGAATTGCAGAGGTCGTTAGACCGCTATGTCGAACTAACAGTGGTCGGGGAAGGGCGCAAGCGGCGATTGGAAGCGGTCGGCGGCGACCCGTTTATAGCCGAGGCTTTGGACGGCGTGACCTACCGGGTGCCGCCCCTGGCTTTCTTCCAATCGAATTCCCCGATGGCGGTCGAACTGGTCCGGGAGGCCCTGGGTGCGTTTGGCGAGGCGGGGTTGAATCTGCGGGGCAAGCGGCTGCTCGATATTTACTGCGGGGTCGGCACTTTTGCCTTGCAGATGGCCCGGCGCGGCGCGAAAGTCCTGGGCATCGAGGAATATGCCGGGGCGGTCGAGGGTGCGGCTGAAAATGCCCGGCTTAACGGCCTCGAAGACCAGTGTAGTTTTGTGGCGGCTAAAGCGGAAGAATATATCCTCGAACTGGAAGCGCAGGGGGAACATTACGATGGGGCCCTGGTGGACCCGCCCCGGCGCGGGTGCGACCCGGCCCTGCTGCACAGCCTCCTGAAAACGCGACCGCCCGTGCTGGTTTATGTTTCGTGCGACCCCAGCACCCTGGCCCGTGATATAAAAATCCTGTCGGAAGGCTACGAGTTGGTCCGCACCAGGGCGGTGGACATGTTCCCCCAGACCTATCACATGGAGAGTGTGTCGCTCTTGCGGGCTAAATAGCACTATTTTTAGATTTGGTGAGCTATAATTAAAACAGGTTTCAATTGTAATTAAGAGGTCAAGAAATGAAACTTGATAGGATAAAAGTAAAAGGGTTTAAGTCCATAAAAGAAATGGACCTTGAATTAGGCTCATTAAATGTTTTGATTGGAGCAAATGGGGCAGGTAAGAGTAATTTTATTGGGGTTTTCAGGCTTATAAACCAAATTATTGAAGAGAATTTGCAGTTTTATGTTCGTCAGGCTGGTGGAGCAAATGTTTTATTGCATTATGGACGAAAAAAGACAACGTCTCTTGAAATTGAACTTTTTTTCGGACTTAATAGTTATAAAGCCGAACTCGTTCCTTCCGCCGATGATTCTCTTTTCTTTGGTGATGAACGTTGTTTTTTCCAGGCTCCTAATTCAAAATATGACCAACCTTTTCAGGAAATACTCGGACGTGGTCATAAAGAATCATTGTTGGAGGAACGTATTCTCATAAATTCTAGTAAGATAGCTGAGCATGTTCTCGACGCATTACAGAGTTGGAAGGTTTACCATTTTCACGATACAAGCGAAAATGCCAGAATTAAACAAACAAATAAGATAAACGATAATGCCTATTTGAAACCAGATGCGGCAAATTTAGCTGCGTTTCTTTATTTACTAAAAGAAACGCAGCGCTATTCTTATGAAAGAATAATTAAAGTTATTCAATTAGCCGCTCCTTTTTTTGATGATTTTGTTCTCAGACCTTCTCCACTTAATCCTGAAAACATTCAATTAGAATGGCGAGAAAAAAATGATGATGGTTATTTTAATGCGAGTTCACTTTCAGATGGGACTTTAAGATTTATTTGTTTAGCAACTCTTTTACTTCAACCGGAATTACCTGCCACTATCTTAATTGATGAGCCTGAATTGGGTTTACATCCTTATGCAATTACATTATTGGCGGGTTTATTAGAAAGCGCTTCTATTAAGTCTCAAATAATAATTTCTACGCAATCGGTTCCTCTGGTCAATCATTTTAGCCCTGAAAATATTATCGTTGTAGATCGCAAAGATAATCAATCTACTTTTACTCCTCTAAAAACCCGTGACCTTAACTTATGGCTAGAAGATTATAGTTTGGGAGAGATTTGGGAAAAGAACCTTATTGGTGGTAGACCAGGATGAAAAAGGTTTTCATTTTGGTAGAAGGTCAGGCAGAAGAAACATTTATCAAAGAGGTTTTTAATCCTTATCTTCTTGAAAAAGAAATACTTATCATCCCAATTATTGTTTATACAAGTAGGGCCGCGAACCAGAAAAAGGCCAAAGGAGGTGGTCGGTCCTTTGGTAAGATTGAGAATGATTTATCTAAATTATTACGAGATACAAGTGTTAGTGCCGTAACAACCATGTTCGACTTTTACGCCATAGCTACCGATTTTCCATCATATGATGAACTTCCGGCAGGTAACTGTTATACAAGAGTAGAATTCTTGGAGCAAGCATTTGCCAGAAAAATCAACGATAGCAGGTTCATTCCATATATTCAGTTACACGAATTTGAAGCTATGGTTTTTGTAGCTCCTGAGGTAGTTTCGAATGCATTTCCCGGTACGAATGTGGCAAGTAACCTTGAGAAGATTAAAAGTAAATATAATTCCCCAGAAGAAATAGACGAAGGAAGTGAAACGGCTCCTAGTAAACGGCTTATAAAACTGATTTCCAGTTATTCGAAAACTGTTGATGGACCTTTACTTGTTCTTGAAATAGGTATTGACCGGATAAGAGCCGAATGTCCCCATTTTGATGAGTGGCTTACCAAATTAGAAAATCTGTAAAGTAGAAATTAAGCTTTAACTCGTTCGCGCCAGTAGTTGAGAAGGTCGAGTAAACTCTGGTCGAAGGAGATTTCGGGCTGCCAACCGGTCGCCTCGCGGAACTTGGAGAAATCGCCTTGGACCGTCGGAATGTCACTGGGACGCATCCGGCTTTCGTCGGTCTGGATTTCCAGTTCACGGTTGGAGTAGGCCAGCAGCTTATGTAGGACATCCTTGATGCTGTGGCTCTGCCCGGAGCAAAGGTTGTAGGGTTCGCCGGGCTGGCAGGCGGGGGAGTTCAGGGCCAGCCAGTAGGCCCGCACAATGTCGCGCACGTCCGTGAAATCGCGCTGGGAGTCGAGATTGCCCACGCGCAGGACCGGCAGAATTTTCCCGGCCTCGGCCTCGGCAATCTGGCGGGCGAATGCGCCGGGTGCCAGGGCTTCCCCCAGGCGCGGCCCCAGGTGATTGAAAGCTCGCGTATTAAAAATCTGAATTTTGTAGGAGCGAAAATACTGATAGCCGAGCATTTCCTGGGCAATTTTGCTGACCGCATAAGGATTGCCGGGCCGGAAAGGGGTGGTCTCCCTAATGGGCAAATCTTCCGGCTCGATAAAGCCGTAGGTGTCGCCGCTCCCGGCATTTAGCAGCCGGACCTGCCCGGTAAGACCGGCCTGGCGAATGGCCTCGAACAGGCTCAGCGTGATATTGATGTTAGTGTTGAGAGTTTCGCCGGGGGTGTTAATAGATGCGCCGGGCAGACTCTGTGCGGCCAGGTGAAAGATATAGGCCGGGGCAACCTCGGCCAGGATAGCCGTAACCTGCGGACAATCTTGTAAGTTCAGGCGGTGCAAAACTACACGAGGATTTCCGGCCAGGTGGGCCAGGTTGGCCTGGCTTCGAGCATTGCAAATGCCGTGAATGGTCAGGCCGGGAAAATTTTTGAGCAAGTAATCGGCCAGGTGACTGCCAACAAACCCGCCAATGCCGGTAATTATTACGCGGGCTTTTGTTGTTACCCCCACTAATTCTGACGCCAACTTACCCAATACCTTTCCGGTGATGTATCTCTCTAATCTCCAAACTGCTTCGGTGGTAGCAATAATAAAATAGGTTGGTAAGAGCGTCAAGCTCTACCAACCTACAAATGCGTTAAACGTTCACCCTAAAGGGCGCGAAACAACGTTAAACGGGGTTCCAATCAAATTAGGGTTACCTTAAAACTGGTGTAACACTTAAAGATGATTTACCCACGCTTCACGAACCTAAGCGTTCAGGTCGGCCCGGGTTTTGACTTCATCCCGCAGACGCTCAATGAAAGCGGCTACCGGCATGCTGCCGAGGTCGGCCCCGCTCCGCAGACGAACCGAAACCGTGCCGTTCTCGGCCTCTTTGTCACCCACCACCAGCATATAAGGAATCTTCTGCAACTGGGCGTTGCGAATCTTCTTCTGCATGGATTCACGCGCCTCGTCCAGTTCTACCCGGAACGAGTTGGTAAGCGTATCCCCACTGGCGCCCTGGATTTGCAGCAAGACCTGCGAAGCGTAATCGAAGTGGCGGTCGGCAATCGGGATAACCATTGCCTGGACCGGGGCCAGCCAGGACGGGAAAGCCCCGGCGTAATGCTCGATAATTACCGACAGGAACCGCTCGAACGAACCCAGGATAGCCCGGTGCAGCATGACCGGGCGGGCTTCGTGGCCGTCCGGCGCGACATACTTCAGGTCGAACCGTTCCGGCAGGTTGTAGTCAAGCTGGATGGTTGCCAACTGCCAGGCCCGGTCCAGGGCATCCCTGGCCGTGAAGTCAATCTTGGGCGCGTAGAACGCCGCTTCGCCTTCTTCCTCGAACCACTCCGCCCCCTTGGCCCGCAGCACATTCCGTAAGATTTCCTGCGTCTGTTCCCAGAATTCGGGCGTGCCCAGGTATTTTTCGGGATGTTTCGGGTCCCACAACGACAGCCGGACCGATAACTTCATGTTAAAAGGCGCGTAGAATTTCTCGACAATGTCGTAAATCTTTAACGCCTCGTCCACGACCTGTTCGGGCGTGCAGAAGACGTGCGCGTCGTCCTGGGTAATCATGCGGACCCGCGACAGACCTTGCAGCGTACCGGGCAATTCGTCGCGGTAGACCGCCGTCGCCTCGCTCAGTCGCATTGGCAGTTCGCGATAACTGCGCTTGCGGCTGGCGTAAATCTGGGTGTGGTGAGGGCAGTTCATCGGTTTGATGCAGAACTCCTCCTCGCTTTTGCCCGTAACGTGGAACAGGTCGTCCTTGAATTTATCCCAGTGACCGGACGTCTTGTACAGGTCGCTTTTCGTGATGTGAGGGATTACTACGCGCTGGTAACCCGCCGGTTCTTGCAGCGACTGGAGGAAGTCTTCCAGCAACCGGCGCAGGAGCGTCCCACGCGGCGTAAAGAGCGGCAGACCGGCCCCGACCAGGTCGGAGAAGGTAAAGAGGTCCAGCTCCTGGCCGAGTTTGCGGTGGTCGCGCTTCTTGGCTTCTTCGAGTTGCCACAGGTACTGGTCGAGTTGTTCTTTCGTAGCAAAAGCGGCCCCGTACAGACGCTGCAACTGCCGGTTATTCTCGTTACCGCGCCAGTAAGCCCCGGCGATGCTCATCAGCTTGAACGCGCCGACCTCGCTGGTATTTTTGACGTGCGGGCCCCGGCACAGGTCCACGAAGTCGCCCGTCTTGTAGAAGGAGACCTGGGACACCCCGCCCGATTCGTCTACCCCTACGGCGTCATCGTCACCGGTCTCTTTGGCTACCGCCGTGCTGCCTTTTTCCTTTAACAGGTTTAACAGTTCCACCTTAAAGGGCTGGTGACGCCGGTCCATTTCCTCGATAGCGGCATCAATCGGCATTTCAACGCGTTCGTAAGGTAACTTTTTGTTTTTCAACTCGCGCATTTTCTGCTCGATTTTACCCAGGTCGGCAGGAGTTAGCGTTACCGGCAGGTCTAAATCGTAATAAAAGCCATTTTTAACCGCCGGTCCGACTCCGAACTTGGCATCCGGCCAGAGAGCCTGGACCGCCGCTGCCATCAGGTGGGCCGTCGAATGGCGCATCCGGTCCAAATCTTCGGGAAGCGCCGCGTGTTTTTCTTCAGCTTGCGTACTCATAAAAAACCTCGTTTGTTTGGGCCAGACCGGAAAGGAGCTATAAAAACAAAAATCCCTTCGTCCTGGCGTTTTGTTATTACACAAAAACGAGGGACGAAAGGTTTACTCTTTCGTGGTTCCACCCTGCTTTCCGCCTTCTCGCACTCGCCTATCCATATACCAGGATATGCCCGACAAAGGCGCTCATTTGGTGAACGATAACGGGTTCGACCGCGCTCTTTGGGCCGGGGCTTACCGGAGCGGCTCATGGGTGGTTTTCGCCGGGGCGACTAAAGACGGCTTCCAGCCTGTGACCGTCAATCTCTATTTAGCAAGACACCGAGTACTTTTCCCAATCAAAGCTTTATTATATTGTTACCGGATTAATTATATGCCGCCGGTCAACCCATGTCAATTGGACTTTTGATGGTTTGATTTTAGTCAAGGCCGATAGTATAATCGGTCTGTCATGTGGGGCAGGCGAGCGCCTGATTTAAGGAATACCAACTTGTTTTTTATATTAAAGCAACTGCTCAAGACCATGCGTCCCAAGCAGTGGGTAAAAAATTTACTGCTCTATTCTGGAGTGGTTTTCGACCGGCATTTGTTTGAAGTCCGGCCCATCTTAATCGCAACGCTTGGTTTTATAATATTTTGTGGCATCAGCAGCGCCGTTTATTTGCTAAACGACCTGGTGGATATTAAAAAAGACCAGCAACACCCTAAAAAGCGGTTCCGCCCGCTTGCTTCCGGCAAGCTACCCAAATCGGTTGCTATCGCGGCGTTGATAGCCCTGGTGGCGGTCTGTGTGCCTGCCGCCTTTTTCCTCCAACCGGGTTTTGGCGGGATTGTCCTCCTCTATTTTGTCATCCAGGTTGCCTACTCCTTTTATCTCAAAAACGTCGTTATTATCGATGTTTTTACGCTTGCCAGCGGTTTCGTGTTGCGGGCGGTGGCCGGGGCGCTGGTTATCCAGGTGGAAGTTTCGCCCTGGCTCCTGGTCTGTACTATGCTGGGAGCGCTTTTTATCGGACTGGCCAAGCGGCGGCACGAACTGGTCTTGCTGGCCGAAGGCGCGTCCAGTCACCGCCAAATCCTGGAAGAATATTCGAGCGAACTGGTCCAGGAAATGATTTCGGTGGTGACAAGCTCGGTGGTCATCGCCTACTCGCTTTATACCATCACCTACGACAAGCTACCCAAGAATCACCTGATGGCCCTCACCATCCCGTTCGTGCTCTACGGCATCTTCCGCTATCTTTACCTGGTCTATAAGAAAGACGAAGGGGGGAGCCCGGAGGAACTGCTTTTTAAGGATATACCGCTTCTGGCGTGTGTCGCTCTCTGGGGCCTGACCTCTATCGGAATACTTTATTTCTTTCCGGCCTAAATCACAAAAATTTGGTTTCTCTGAAAAGACTTTCGCTGCCATTCAAAAGCGAAAGTCTTTTTGCATTGGGAAAATCATCTAAGGTCTCCGCTATAAGTAAATGTGAGCCGGTTCGGTTTGGTACCTTTCGGCTATCCCTGTGCGAAAAATGGTTAAATTTCTTTAATTTATGCTATACTGGAACATCCCTGTAAGAAGAAAAATCATTGGAACGGAGATAGTCCATGAGTGAAGCCAGGGCCGCCGCCCAACCTGCTGCTTCTGAAGTTGCCCATTCCGAAAGTGGAAAAGAATCTTCTCCCGAAACCCAGGCCCAGGGGAGTTTTGGGCCGGAGTTTGCGCTTTCCGGCGATTTGCGCCGGGTGATGGCCGGGCCGCAATCGTTTACCCCGGCGACCATCATGCGGTTGCAACGTACCATCGGCAATCGGTCGGTCCAGCGCCTCTTACAGGGGCATAAACCCCAGACCGCCGCCACGGTGTCGAACGTGGTCCAGCGGGCCGGTGGCGCGCATCCTACCTACACTTCCCAGGCCGGGCAGACCTGGAAGGATATTGCCACTTTACACGGGTTCTTTGCGACTACCCTGACCTCTAAAATGCAAAGTTTTATTGATACCAACAGCATTGACATGGGTAAGATGAATGACGCCGTCGCCCCCGGCACGACCGTCAAATTGCCGCGCGGCACTACCCCTGTGCCTACTACCTCCACTTCTACAACTACCACGGGCGGGACCACAACCACGGGCGGTACATCATCAACTACCACGACCACCAGCGGACCGCCTCCGGTCCCTAACCAGGCTGAACTGGGGACCGTTCTTTCGGCCATCGGTAAGTACCTGGACTGGGTCGTTTCCAAACCTGGCCTTAAATTAGGCTTTGAGTTTGGGTTCCGGGTGCCGGTCAGTGGCGGTATCTTCCTGGGCTTGAAACTGTCGGGCGAGGCTGAGCGAGAAAAACCTGCCACCGGCTCCACAGGACCGGGTCTTCTTAAACTTGACTCCAAGCTCGGTATCGAAGGTAAAGCCTCCTATACCTTCCTCTATTACGGCCAGGTTGATTTTGGGGCCTCCCTGGTCCGCAATATCAAGGCCGAGTCAACGCGGGGTGGCACCGGGGCGATGGAAGCCCTTTCCTTTGGTCTCTACAGGAGCGTCCAGGAAACCAGCTATATTCCGGGCCGGATTTTGAACTGGATTTGGGGTAGCGACCGCGAATCCTGGTCGTCTGCCACCGCCGGGCGCATGGCGGCCACCGATGATAAAGTATTTGTCGGAACGGCTGTGGCTGGTGCGGTAAGCGGCACCGTCAATACCGGTAAGAATGGCGAAGGCGGGAACAAACTCGGCGTGGAAGGTGTCGTAACCACAGGCACCGAGTACAGCAAAGACAGTATCGAAAACCAGGGAACTGACGATGGTTCCGGTGGGTTCAAAGGCACAATGAGCCGGGGTTGGCTGGGTGGCTCCTATGAATCGAGCCTGGGTGAAAGTAAGACCACGAAGGAATTTACCGTCAAGTTAGAAATCATGGGCACGGAAACCAGCCTCAAACTCGCGCGTGAAGGCACCGAATGGGGTGTTGAATTCAGCATCAGCGTGGGAACTTTGTCCAAACTGGATGGCGATTCGTTGCCGGACAAAGCTGCCAAACTCTGGGAGACGGTTAAAACCGCCCTTGGTTTAGCCGGGAGTAAGATGCCGGAACAGTTGAAACTTCTCGCCAGCGCCGCCGGTATGTCCAAGAAGGCGTTGCGCAGCGCCAACCAGGTAGCAGGGCTTATTGGATCGGGTGTCCCACCCAAGGACCAGTTTGCCCTGGTGGTTTACCAGGGAATAAAAGGACCTGAATCAACGGGTGGTGGCGGTAGCTCACCGTCTACGGGCCTGGTACCCTATACGGGCGGGGGCAGCACGGTCCCAACCACAGGTTCGTCCATGTCAACCGCGCTGGTACCTTATGAACCCCCCAAAACCGGTACGTGGAACGTAGACGAAGGTAAGGTTGATGGGGATGTTAAATTTACCGTGGGTATTAAGGCCAACCTTACCAAGAAGGAAGTCGAATTTGGCCTGGACATCGGTGGTGAACTGGGATTTGATAGCAGCGCCATAACCGCCAAAGGGTCAGTGAGCTATTCCATCTACAAATGGAAAAAGCCTTAAAAAGTAGTAAGTAGCCAGAAGCCAGAAGTCAGTAAAAGCGTTGAACGGGGAACAGAGTAGCCGGAAACCAGGCGGGATTAGTTAAAAACTATGGCTGAGAAAAAAATAACGGAGAGCCCTTTTGGGCAGTGGATTAAGCGGGAATTTGAAGCCCGGCAGGCCCGGCCCGCCGCCAACGACTTTGAAAAAGGCCACCTGGACGCTATGCTGGCGCTCTACTACCTCATCGGGGAAAGCGCCTTCGATGTACAGACCCAGCGCATGGCCGCAAAATTGAGCCAGGGCCGCGCCCTTAAACCGGTCCAGACCGACGGTTTTGCCTGGTTCAAAGCCGAACTGGAACAGGCCAGCCAGAAAACCAGCCTCAGCGAGTACGAGCAGGGCTATTTGCAGACTATCCTGGGGGCTTATTTTGCCACCGAACCGGCCCAACCCGACCCCGAATTGCAGAAATTGGCCGACCGCTTTATGGCCGACCCCGCTATGGCTAAACTGGCCGAACGTTTCGACATGGAAACCCGCACCCTCCAACCCCGGTATCCCGGCTTGCCTGATAATTAACGCATCGGTTATCCTTATACCGGCGTTCCACCCTTACAACTTATCCACATTTAAGAAGGTCTGGTTACCGGGCCAGGAGGATTTTTGTATGAGCAATTACGATGAACTGGACCTGGCTGAGCAGGTCGCCCGGCTGAGCGCCAGGGTAGCCGAACTGGAAGAAAGGATAGCCCGCCTCGAAACCGCGCCGTCGCCCAGGGTTCGGCAGGTGACGACGGCAGGCGAAACGGACACCCCTAACCCGGTCTCAGGCGAGGAAATGGTCGCGGCAATCCAGGCTATCCTGGGCCGGTTAGGGGAGGCCGAGGCCGGGCAAATCCGGCAAGAACTGGTAAAAAGCGGCTTCCCGGCCAGCCTCACCCGCAGCGAAATTAACAAGGCGCTCTACCGGAATACGGCCCTTTTCGGCAAAAACGAGGCCGAGGCGGGCAAGCCATTGTGGCGCTTGATTTAACATAAAAATGTGACTAATGGGGGGGTTTAACACTCAATTCAAAGTGTTTACATCCAACTAAAATGTGGTATTATAGGCAAAGATTAACATAACAAGAGTTACGCGGTCCCGCAGTTAGCCTAATATCCGCACTTTGAATCATTTACTGAAATGTTGCTTATGCTGAGTGAAAACATTCCGCTAGATTCAAAACATGCCAAAACCGCTCCCCCTTCTAGCGACGAAAATGTAAATATCCGGGTAAACCGGGCTCAGATAGACCAACTGCGGCGTTTAGGGGCTCTCGATGAAGCCCAGGCCGAGGCCGGACGCAGGGCGGGAGGCATGGACGTTTTGGTCCCGGCCCGGCTGGTCGCCCGGTTCCAGGAGGAGCATGCCGCCAGGACCGCCGAAATTGATAGCCTGGCCCGGCGCCTGCACACTGCCGGGCTGACGACCCCGGCCCGTTTGTTCCTCTCGGCGGGGCGACCGCTCAATTTTTTTGGTAGCCAGATGCTTTTGCTGGTCCAACCGGCTTCCCGGCTGCTTTTCCGGGAGCAAGACCCCACCGGGCGTTTCTACCGGCTGCTGGAAGACCGCGAGAACGTGGACCGGTTGCTGCGCCGCCTGGACGAACTCGAAGCGGACACAAGGGACAGGGGTCACTTGAAGGAAAAATCCGGCGTGACGGGCCGGATTTCAAACAAGCAAGAAGGCTGATTTAAAGCTAAAAGAAAGCTTCCGGGTATGAATGTTTCGCTGGCCCTAGGCCCCTCCACTGTTTTCGCGCTGATTGTTCTGGCGGCCTTTCTGATTTTTTTCTTTGTAGCCTGGTCGAATAGCGAGCAGGGGCGTAGTCCCAACCTGCGGGCTTTGCGTCCCCTGACCCGGCTGCGGGGCCTGATTGGGCAGAGCGCCGAGAGTGGCCGGAGGTTGCATTACTCGCCGGGAAGCGGCGGTCTCAACGACCAGCCGGGCGCTGCCGAAACTTTGAGCAGCCTGACCACCCTGGGCGAGATTTCGCGGGGCACAGCCCGTTCCGGGGCTTCGCTGGAGATTTCGGCCAACGATACCCTGACCTTCCTGGCGGCGGGCGATGTAACCGAGGTCGCCTTTACCGAAGCCGGACGCCCTGACGATTTCAGCCGGGATGATGTCCATTTCGTGACTCAACAGGACCGCCTGGCCTATATTGCTGGGGTCGAGAGTTCTCTCGCCACCGAGCCGACTGCCGGGACCGTGTTACTGGGCCGGTTTGACGCGGAATATTTGCTGGCCGGGGAGACCGCCAGCCGTCTCGCAATTCCGCAGATTGCCGGGTCGAGCCGGGTCGAAGCCATGCCTTTGATGATAATCAGCGCCGGGTCCGAAGAAACTTTGCTGGGTGAGGAAATTTACGCCGTCCCGGCCTATCTCGACCACCGCCCGGCCCTGCTCGCCAGTCTGCGGGCCCAGGATGCCCTGCGGCTGCTCATAATCGTGGCGATTATCCTGGGAGTGATTGCCGCCTCGACGGGCCTGGTATCCGATATTGGTAACTATTTCTTGCGCTAGGGGAATCTTTTAACATGCAGCGCCTCAAGCTCTATCTACCCCTGATTGTCGTTTTATTGACCGCCCTGCTGGTGCTGGCCGATTTCTTTACGACCGGCCTGATAGATGGTGTCGGTCACGCCCTGGCCTTATGGGTCTCGATGATTGCCGGGGTCCTGTTGCTTCTGGGGCTGGCTAATATTGCCTGGGTCCACCTCCAACGCCTCCAGAAGGGCGGCGCGAACCGGGTCTACAGCCTGGCCTTGCTGGTGAGCGCGTTCGTAGTCATCGTAGCAGGGGTGATAGGGCGGGCTGCGGGGTACCAGGATAGCGTCTCCAACTGGATTTTCCAGTATATTTACCAGCCGCTGGCGACTACCCTTTTCTCGCTGCTGGCGTTTCTCTTAATATCCGCCGCGCTGCGAACATTGCGGATTCGCAATATCGAGTCGGCTTTGCTGGTTATCGGGGCCGTTGTAGTGCTGCTGGGACAGATTGCGTTCACCCCGTTTAGCAGCCTGAGTTCGATCAGCCAGTGGTTTCAGGATTACCCGGTGCTGGGAATTATCCGGGGCATATTAATCGGGACTGCGTTAGGGGCCATTGCCACCAGTTTAAGGTATTTGCTGGGGGTAGATAACAATTACATGCGGTAGCCCGGCCCCGGTGCGAAGGGTCGCGGTTGGTTTCATCGAAGAAGGGTTGTAGCGGTTTTGCCGATGGTTGGTTGTACAAAATGTGGTAAAAATATCCCCGGACTTTGCCGGTGGTGTCCCGGTTGCGGTGAGGAAGTGCGGCCTCTATTGCTTTCCAACCAGCCGGACGACCCCCACGAAGTGGCTTGCCCGAACTGTGGTAAATTTAACTTTTCCGCCTCTGTAAAGTGCCGCTGGTGTGGCGCGCCCCTCAAAGCCAACCAACCGGCTATCGGTGAAAACACCGGGCAGGGTCAGGGGGGACGCATTTCCCTCAACCCCGACGACTTGCAGGGCAACTCCAACTCCACGCCGTCCGGCTCAGGACCCCAAGCGGGGGGCCGTCTTTCCCGGCTAGCCCAGGCTCGCAATAAATACGAAGCTGATAAGAAAACCTCCGGCGACAGTGGCGATTGGCTGAGCAATTTGCGTCCGGATAGCGCCGCTATCCCTGGCAAGAATTTGCCGCCCGTCCCGCCGCCCCCGGTTGTGCCACCTTCCCAGGAAACCGCTGCACCCACTACCCAGGCCGCCGACTTTAACGCCACGCCGCCTGCCCCCACCGGTCAAGTTAACCCGACTGGGGCCGCGAACCTCGATTTCCCCACTATTCCTGCGCCTTTGGACGAGCCGGACGATATTTCGAGCCCGATTGATAACGAGGCTACCCAGGTCAACCCGGCTATCGGTGAGTTTAAGGACGACAGCACTTTGCCGGAATGGCTTAAAGAGCTTGGAGGTGACTCTCCCCAGAAGCCTACTAAACCAAAACCGAGGGCTGTCTCTGGTCCGAATACCGGCGACCCGGGTCTTTCCGGCGAGAATATCCCGCAATGGCTCCGCGATTTTGCGGCGGAAAGCACGCCTTTTTCGGCGGCCCCGGAAGACGAACCCGTCCCGCCAAAACAGGCTTTTTCGATCCCCCAGGTCGCGCCTGAACCGAAACCTGATGATGACGAGTCGGACCTGCCCGAATGGTTGCGTTCTACCAACGAGGAAATAGCTCCGGAAGATGACACGCCCAAGAGAGATATTCTCGACTGGCTTAAAGGTCCTAACCATTCCGACGCGCCCCCATCAGCACCTACTTTTGGTGACGTGGATGTCGAGGAGCGGCTTAATTTTGCTTTTGATGAGCCCGAACCGGGCAATTCCGGTGACAACGGTCGGCCCCATAGCGGCCTGACGAGTATCCTGGGTTTCTCGCCCTACGCTCCCGATGAAATAATGGGCGCAACTCCACCGGCAAATCCGGGGTCGGCCCCTGCCAACCAGCCGCCGTCTGAAAACCCCCGAAATTTCCCGCAGCAAACGATTTTCCTGGACGACCTGGCTTCGCTTGAGGAAGCCCCTGACCCGGTCCCGCCGACCCCACCAGCCGAAAATCCCCGGGACCTGCCGCAGCATACGGTCTTCCTGGATGACTTAGCCCTGGTTGATGAAGCCCCGCCCACCCAGGCTGCACCCGTCCCATCACAGGCTAACCCGGACCCCCGGAACTTGCCGCAGCATACGGTCTTCCTGGATGACCTGGCGGACCTTGAGGAAGCGCCCCCGGTGACGCCCCCTGCCCAGGCCTCACAATCTCAGCCCGAAAATCCCCGGAATTTGCCGCAATATACGGTATTCCTGGATGACCTGGCCGAGCTTGACGAGGCGCCGGAGCTAAATCCCCCGGTGGAAGAATCTTCCAGGATGCCCCACACGGTCTTTTTGAATGACCTGGCTTCCCTCGATGAGGCTCCGCCGACCCCTGCTACCGCCAGCAGCGGGTTAAAACCCTGGCTGGTGGGGTTGGAACAACCGGTCCTGGAAACTACCGCTGCCCCGGTTTCGGGGTTTGCCGGGAGTGGAACCTCGCCGGATTTAAAACCCTGGCTGGCCGGTCTCCAACCGCCTGTACTTGAAAATAGTTCTTTATCTAATGGGAACCAGGCCGGGACTTCCGACACACTTTTGGATGATGACGGGTTTACGCTCGATTATATCAAGAACGTCCGGTCAAAAGGCACCCGGCCTTTCTCGGTAGGAGCCATGCTGAGCCAGCCGGAGTTGATTCCCGACGAGGTAGCCACTAACCCGGATGCTACAGTCGAATCGACCCAACCGGACGTGGAGATGTCTTTGAGTGGCGATAAGGCCGGTGAAACCGACGCTGGCGAGGAACTGCAAAGTTTCTCACCCGGCGGCGACCTGACCGGCCAGGAAATGCCCGATAAAGAAGCGCTCTCGGCTTTACTCGCCACTTTACCCGACCTGCCGGACCTTTCCCTTGAAGATACGGCTGCGGCCCCGGCCCCCCCGGCTAAACCGCAGGGTGGGACGCGTTCCAACCGGTATAGCTTTGGCTATCTTGATAACGAGACCGGCGACCTGGAAACAGGTGATTTGCCCGCCCCAACGTCCAACGAAGCGCCCCGGTTGGAAGCGTCCGAGCAGGGTAAACCCTCCACCTTCGAATTGCCGGAATTCCTGGCAAATCCTCAGGCGGCGTCTTCCGGCGAGGACGAATTGCCGACCTGGCAGCGGCTTTTTGTTCCTGAAACCGCCGAACCTGCGGCCACACCGGCACCGGATGAGGAAACTGAGGATGACGCCGGGTCACAAAGCCTGGCAAGCGAGGGTGTAATTGCCCCGGCCACCCCTATCCAGAGCGGCAGCCCGGTCTCGACCACCGAGACCACCGAACCGGACCAGGAAGATAGCTGGGCGGCCCGGTGGAGTCCCGACGCCGACGATGATACTGCCGACCCGGTAGCCGCGGCGGCGGCTCTGCCGGACCTGCCACCGCTGCCCTCCCTCCCTTCTGCGACTTCCCCGGCAGGGGCTGAACTTCAGGAAGACCCGGATGATATACCCGATTGGCTTAAGGCTTTGTCGGCCAGCGGCCCGGTCGAAGCGGCCCCGCCGCCTGCGGTCAGCGGTTATTCCGAAATGAACCAGGGCAGCAGCGCCCTGGCTGAAACAACCACGCCGGACGCGGATTTGCCCGATTGGTTGCGGGACGAACCTGAACAGACCGATACCCCGGCGATAATTGCCCCGGCCACGCCTACAAAGCCGCTCCAGCCCAAGGGTTCGACCGTCGAGGAACGCGAGTTGCCGGATTGGCTCAAGGAACCGAGCGAGGAACCGGAGTTCGACCCGACCCTGCCGCCCCTGCTGTCCGGCCAATCCCCGGCCCAGTTGCCGGACTGGCTCAAAGAGCCGGAAGCCCCGGCCCTGACCTTTGGTCCCGAAGATTACACCGGCCCGACTCTACCCAGGGAGCGGCAGGAAGGCCCGCCCGTTGATTACGCGGCTTTGCTCCAGGAAGTGCCGAATGACCAGTTAAGTGGCAGCAATTTCTTTGGCGACGTGGAAGGCCCGGCCTGGTTGCAACAATCGAACGCGCCTAAACCGTCCGAACCGGCCCCCGACACGGCAGCGACTACGGCTCCCTCCGAAAATGCCCTGCCTGCCTGGTTGCGTTCTGTTGCGCCTCCACCAAACGCCGCGCCCGACCAGGAAACCGACCGGGTTATTTTGCCCGCGACTCCAAACGAGGCGGAAGAAGTCCCGGCAAGCTCGCCCGCCGAGCCGCCCGCAAGCGAGGCCGAACCTGAACCTGAACCGGCAGAAGACGAATTGCCTTCGGTCAACCTGCCGCCGCGCCTTGCCAGCGCCGCCGTCCTGGAAACTTTGCTCTTGCCAAATAGCCCTGTCCCGGTCGAGGAAGTCTCTGCTAAAAGCAAGCGCGGCTTGCGGTTATCGCCCAATTTCGTGCGCTACTTCCTCTATATTTTGCTGCTGGCGGTGGCTATTTTTGGCCTGCTCCGGCCCTTACCTCTCGGCTCTCTAACCATTTCGCCGAATGTCCAGGCTTTTTACAGCCAGATTGACGGTTTGCCAGCCAATGCTAAAGTGCTGGTGGCTTTCGATTGGGACGCCGACCGCTCCGGCGAGATGAGCCCGCTTTCGACAGCGGTAGTCCAGCATTTAATGGCGAAACGGGCCAAACTGGTTACGCTCAGCCTCAACCCGCAGGGTCCGGCCCTGGCCGCCCGTATCACCGATGAACTGGCGACCAACCCGATTTATGGAAACGACAATTTCTACAAATACGGTACCACTTACCTGAACCTGGGCTGGCGTTCCGGCCAGGAAGCCGCTTTGCGCAGCTTATTCAGTTCGATTGGCGACCTGACCGATTACAAAAACGGCCAGCGGGCCGGGGACCTGGCGGCGACCGCCGGTATCAATTCGCTCACCGATTTTGACCTGATTGTGGTCCTCGCCGGGGACGAAGGTAGTGTACGGACCTGGGTCGAGCAGGTCGGGGTCCAACCGGGCGCACACATGGTACTGGGGGTACCGCAAGCGGTCGAGCCGGTGGCGCGGCCTTATGCCCAGGGGTTATCAACGGCGAACCCCGGCCAGATGTCGAGCGAAACGCAGCCGAGAGCCCAGGCTCTGTTAGCCGGGCTGAACCAGACCGCCCAGTACGACCAGTTGTTGCAGGATAAACTCAATCTTAAAACGGACCCAACCGTCGGCGTGGAGGGACGTTTGACCGCCCAGAGCCTGGCCGCCATCCTTCTCATAGTGGTGATTGTGGTGGTAAATGTGATTTACCTGGTCCGGCGGCGGCGTTAGAAATTCCAGGGGGAGAAGCTCATAGATGGATTTGAATGTGGTGGGGACAATCATCGCGGTAATCCTGACTTTAATGGTTTTTAGTTACCTGCTGGGCGATAACCCGGTCTTCCGTCTGGCCGAACACATTTTAATCGGTGTGAGTGTAGGGTGGGTCGTTTTACAAATCGTCTTTAACTTGTTCGTTCCGGCCTTTGATTATATCCTTAATACCGGGCAGACCGGTGGCCTGGACTGGTGGCTTTACCTGGTGCCAATGGTCCTGGGGGTGCTTTTGCTGCTCAGGCCGCTCCGGGCGGCCAAGCCGGTTACGAACCTGGTTATGGCCCTGGTGATTGGTACGGTCGCGGCCCTGGCCCTGGCGGGGGCGCTCACCGGCACCTTGCTGCCGCAGGTCGGCGCGACCATGCTCCCGCTCACTTCCGGCGACATTGTTGGCCGGGTTATTTTAATATTGGGCACAATTTTAGCGTTGTGGTATTTCCAGTTTACCTTTTTCAGGGTTAATCCTTCCGACCAGAGGTCCACACCGGTCCAGGAGGTAGCAGATACCGGCCTTAGTAGCCGGGTGAGGCTGGCCGGACGCTGGGCTATAATGCTGGCATTTGGGGCTGTTTTTGCATCGGTCTTTTTAACTTATTTTGCCGCCCTGGTAGACCGCTTGCTCTTTCTAATCAATCTGAAATTTTAAGACCTGTTAGAACATCCAATGCAAACTCGTTTCAGCAAAATAGAATCGGTTTTGATTGCCGATTGCGGCAGCAATACTACTCGCGTGGCCCTGGTTGAGGTTGTAGACCAGGCGTATCGCTTTGTCGCCAGGGGGGAAGCGCCCAGTACCCTGGAAGAACCTTACCCGGATGTCACCATCGGTGTTTTGAATGCAATCAGGGTGATTGAGGAAACCACCGGTAAACGCCTCCTGGCCGGAACCAGGCTTATCACCCCGCAGAAGGAAGATGGCAGCGGGGTGGACGCTTTCGTCGCCAGCAGCAGTGCTGCCGAGCCGTTGCGTGTGGTCGCCGCCGGGCTGGTCAAAGAGCTATCGGCTTCCTCGGCGGCCAGGGCCAGTCACGGCACCTATACCAGCGTCGTCGGCACTATCAGCCTGGACGATTACGGCGACGATTACCACTTTTCCGCCAACGGTGCGACCCCGCCTGCTTCGCTCGACTACGACCCCGACGCCGAAGAAATGACTTCCTCGCCTTTCGCCGGGCTAACCGAGGATGGCCTGACCCCGGAGGAACCGGAACCGGTCCTGGCAAAGTCCAAAGCCAAAAAGGTCAAGAAAAACCGGCCAACCCCTCAATCCTGGAAAGCCCGCCAGGTCGCCAAGTTGCGCCGCCTCTCACCCAATGTCGTGGTTATTTCGGGGGGCAGCCAGGGGGCGCGCTCGGCCTCTTACCGCAAACTGGTAGACGTGGTCCTCGAAGCGAACCGCCAGGAAAGATTTTTGGGTATTGCGACCGGGGAGACCCGCCGCTCGTCCAGCCTGGTTTTTGCCGGGCCGCCTGAAGCCCAGCAGGAAGTGCTGGAGCAGGTAGCAGGGCAGTGTGAGGTCTTCCTGGTCGATAACATCCGGCCTACCAGCGACCGCGAAAACCTGAACCCCTTACAGGCTCAACTCGCTAATATTTACCAGGAGCGGTTGCTGCCGAACCTGCCGGGCTATCGCCGCCTGAGCGAAATGAGCAAGACCCTGATTAATACGACCAGCGATTCGCTGAGCCTGATAACCCGGTTCCTGGCGAAAGATGTCGAGGCTAACCGGGTGCTGACCGCCGACCTGGGCGGCTCGAACGCGGCCCTTTTTTACGCCGATGCTGCCCGGTTTACCTCGATGGTGCGGGGCGGGTTTGGTCTTAGCTTTGGCCTGAGTAATTTGCTGGCCGAAACCTCGCCCGATTTGTTGCGGCGCTGGCTGCCTTTCGAGATTAATGATGAAGAACTGGTTCATTACGCCCTCAACAAGACCCTGCGGCCCCAGGTTTTACCGGCGACCGAGCGCGAGCTTTTTATCGAGGGCGCTTATGGGCGGGAGGCCCTGCGCATCCTGCTGGCCGAAATGAACCGGGAAGCTCCCTCCCCTTTTAACTACAACCGCCTGATTGGGGTTGGTGGCCCGATGGTAAACGTCCCGCTCTGGCAAACCGCCCTTTTGATGCTGGACGGTCTCCAACCGACCGGGGCCAGCGAAACCGGATTGGTCGAGCTTGACCTCGATTCGACCATGCTCATGTCGGCGGCGGGTTCGCTGGCAAGTCTGAACCCGAACGCGGCGGCCTACCTTTTCCGTTACGACTGCCTGCACCGGTTGGGGGCGGCGGTAATCGTCCAGGGGCACGGCAATCCCGGCGTGATGGCAGCCAAGGTTACACTCCGCAAACGCAACGGCCAGGTCCGCGAAACGACGGTGGCCTACGGCTCTATCGCCCTGCTCAATTTGCGGGCGGACGAACAGGCTACCCTCGAAATTCAATTGCAGGGCGGCTTCAAAATCGGTAGTTCCAAGGCCGGGGCGCTGGTCAGCACCGCCGAAGGGACCTACATTAGCGGTGGGGCGCTTGGACTGATTATTGACGCGCGCGGGCGGCCCATCAAGTTCGCCGAAGACGCCGAAGCCAGGATGGCCCAGGTCACGGATTGGTACAACGTTTACCGCCAGGCCCTCAGACAGGCCGAGGCCGATGGTACCGAAGATTTTGCTCCCGCTTCCGGTCCGGTCCCACCGGGTGAGCCGGGCGGCCTGAGCGCCAACAGCGCGGTGGACCAACCGGCCAGTTTGCGCGAGACCAAGAAACGTGGTTTTAGCCTGGGACGCAGGAGGTAGAAACTTGCTAGAAGAAAATCCCCCGGTCAGTTCGGGCATAACCCTTGGCGGCAATTTGCGGCCCAACCTGGGCAACCGGGTCCAGTTGGCCGGGAACACTCCCGGCAGCGCTACCCAGTATCTACCGGCCTTGGCCCAGAACCTTACTCTCAAAGTGACCCGCCGCCTGCCTACCGCCGGGGAGGTGCTGGCCGGTATCGGTCACAAGGTCGAAAGCGACACCGTTATTGCCACGACCAGGATTCCTGGCCAACCTAAACTTTTCAACCTGGCCGAGTATTTTGGGGTAACGCCCAAAGAGGCGATTAAATTCCTCAAAAAAGATGTTCAGGAAAGCTTTAACACCGACGATATAATCGCCGTCAACAAGAGCCTGGTCGGGCGTCGCCAGTTCCGCGCCCCTTTTGACGGTACGATTTCGGCCCTTGACGACCTCGGCGGCTATATCAGCCTGACCCCGCGACCTCAGCCTTTCAAACTCGAAGCCTATGTGCGAGGTATGGTGGTCGACGTTATCCAGAATTATGGGGTGGGCATCCAGTTACAGGCTGCCTATGCCAGGGGGGCTTTTGGTTTTGGCCGCGAACGGCACGGCCTTTTACGAGTAATGGCGACCAACCCGGCGGAACCGCTCGACCCTGCCGCGATTGATGCCCGCGCCACCAACTTTATTTTGCTCGGCGGGTCGTACCTTACCGCCGAAGGTCTGCGCCGGGCTATCGACTTGAAGGTGCGCGGTATTATCGCCGGGAGTATCCACGAAGAAGAACTCGCCAAATTTCTGGAATACCGCCGCCAATCCCAGCTTTACCGGGTCGGCTCCTACAACTGGCGTTTTCCGGCGGAACCTTTCAGCCCGGATAGCCCTTTTACCCTGGTTATCACCGAAGGTTTTGGTATCCGGCCTATGGCCTCCCGCCTTTTTGAAATGCTGGCCGGGCATGACGGCGAGGAACTTTCGCTAAACGGTCAGACCCAGTTGCGGCGGGGCCTGCAACGCCCCGAAATCATCATTCCGCTAATCACGACCGGTGGGGCCAACCGCCCGGCAGCCCGCTTTGAAGGCCCGCTTTTGCCCAGGGTCGGCTCTATCGTCCGCCTGCTAAACCCGACCTACCTGGGGGCGGTCGGCCAGGTGGTCAGTCTCCCCGCCTCACGGCGCGGCATCCATCCCGGTCAACTCGAACGGCTGGCAAAAGTGGATGTACAGGGCACCACCCTGGTCTTGCCTTTCACCGACATTGAAGTGCTGGACCCCGGTCCGATAGCACCCCAGCACATGGGTTAAGGCGGGCGGGTCACGGTCTGCGCCAGATACTGCTATAATAAAGGGGCGTTCTGAAAAGCTTGTAAAATGGCCTGGAAAGTCTCTAAAAATTAAAATGGACCAGCTTATTCCCCCTCCCGCGCTTGAAGTGTACGACCTGACCAAGCGTTACGGCGACCATGCCGTCCTGGATAACCTCAATTTGAAATTGCCGCCCGCCTCGCTGGTCGGCCTACTTGGGCCGAACGGAGCAGGTAAAACCACCCTGCTGAAGTCACTGGCCGGGCTGGTCAAGCCTGAAAAAGGCACTATCAAGATAAACGGGCACGACCTTTCGACCCAGGAGAGCGAAGCCCGCCGCTACCTGGCTTACGTGCCAGATGTACCCAATTTTTACGTCGAACTGACCGTAATCGAACACATGGAACTGCTGGCTCGCGCCCATAACGCCATGACCGACTTCACCGAAAAGTCCGAACGGTTGTTACGGCGTTTCGGGCTGTGGGAGGCCCGTCACCAGCCCTCCTTTACGCTTTCGCGAGGTATGTCCCAGAAGCTTTCGATATGCTGCGGGTTTATCCGGCCCTCGAAAGTAATGTTGCTTGACGAACCGGGCGGCACCCTGGATATTCGCAGCGTCTCACGTCTGTATGAAGCCCTGGACGAGTACCGCGAGGAAGGTGGCCTGGCGATTTTTAGCAGCCACCAATGGGAAGCCTTGCAGGATTTTTGCGACATGTTCGTCCTGGTGGACCGGGGGCAGACCCTGGCGGTCGGTGGCCTGGACTTTTTGCGGGAAAGCGCCGATTTACCGCCGGAAGCAGGTTTACGCGACATCTACCTGGCCTTTATGGAAGACGACGCCGGTTTAGACGAACCAGCCGAAAATGGTGACGAAGATACCGCCCGTAAGCCGGAAGAGCCACCTGTGGGCCCGCCCACTCCACCTGTGGCCCCGCCCCCACCCCGGAATGCCGCGCCGTCCAAATCCGCCAAACCGTCCGCCCCAAATTACCGGAAGCCCCGCTCATGAACGCTTTACTGTTACTCTACGAGCGAAAAATCGAGCGTTTGCGGCGGCTGGCTTATATGTATGTCGGTTACGATTCCGGCAGTACCGACGTTTCCGAAAAACTCTATGGGGTTTATATTGTTATACTCCTGGGGCTGGGCGGGCTTTTCATGCTGGCGTGGATTGTAGTCAATATAGGCAAAGTCCTTTCGATTTTTACCGTCCCGCTCCAGCCTTTCTCTCAACTGGTCTTTACCGGGATGGCCCTCTGGCTGGTCTGGCTGGTCTTCCGCTCGGCCAACACCTATGATTTGCAGCAGTTCGAACTGTCTGACCTCGACTTTTTGAGCCAGTCGCCTCTTTCAACCGGTCTTATAACCCTGGTCTGGTGGGTCAAGTCGTTTTTCAAACGGACTATCGGGGGTTTTGTGCTGGTCTGTGCCATTGTGAGCAGCACCGCTTCTTACCTGTCGAAAGGCAATGACATCCTGGCCCTGGTTATCGGCGGCGCTTCGGCGACCCTGTTTATTATCGTGTCCGGTGGTTTGCGCTGGGTTCTCGGCATGTGGAAATATATCCCGGTCCGGCGGCCTCACCCTATTTTCGGTTATGCCGTGGCTCTGGCCCTGCTGGTGCTGGTCTTTACCCCCTACGCCCCTTATATTTTCTGGCCCGCTACTCTGACAAGCTGGCTTCTGGTAGGCCGCGCCCTTGACGAAAATGCGACCCTGACCCTTTTGGCCCTGGGTGGGATGCTCTTAATGGTGCTGGCAGGTGTGCTGATACTCTGGCGGCAAGGCCGAGCCAGTCGCCTGGCCCCGGCCCTGGAAGAAGGGAGCCTGGGGGGAAGGTTCCGGCTGGCCGCGAAGGTGGATAAGGCTTCGGCGGGTGAGGCGGCCTTGCTCTATCACCTGGGACGCCGTCTCCAGAGTGGGCGAGGGGCTTTCAAAGCCCGCCAGGCCCAGGCCGATTTCTGGCGCGGGCCGGTCCTGACCATCCTTTTGCGCCAGGGTTTGCGCCTGCAACGCCTCCCTGTCACCAAGCTTTTGCCGGGAGTAGCCCTGGCGGTCGGGACCGGGGCTATCGCGGCCCTCGGACTGGTCGTTTTGCGACAGCTTAACGCCTCGTTGATAGTTCAAATCCAGGTGATTTTCCTGGTAAATTGGGTCTTGCTGCGGGCCGGGGTCGGCGGGTTACGCCGTGAACTTTCCCATCCCGATATGCTGGTGAACTGGCCGGTCAGCCGCCTCCGTTTTTCGATTTATTACCTGGTCCTCGGCTTTATCACGCCCCTGGTGAGCGGCGAGGTGGTTTTGTTCCTGGCTCTTTTAACCGGCCTGGATAAAACCATCCTGTATAGCTGGCAGGTGTTGTGGCTGGTCCTGGTCGTGGTCAATTTTGTGGTGACCCTGGGGTTTTTCAAACGCGGCCTTGCCAAATGGAGTGGCAATCCGCTCGATGTGCCAAACGCCGGGCCGTTCGCTCTCATTCTTTGCGGGGTAGCCTGGAGTATCGCGGCGGTGGCGAACCTTTCGACTGGACTGCTGGTGGCCGGGGCGTTTATACTCAGCGGGCTGTATTACGTGCGGAACGCCGATTTTGATTAGCGAAAGAAAGCAAAGGAGTCCTGAATGCGCTTGATTGTGTTGGGCGACTTGCATTTGACCGAATTTGATGACCCACAATTAGTCGAGGCCCGCGACTTTTTCTTTGAGGAGTTTTTTCGCCAGGTAGCGGCGCACCAGGCCGACCTGGTTATCGCGGTAGGCGATACTGTCACCTACGGGTATATCAGCGAGTTGACCCGCCAGGACGAACTGGCCGCTAAAGCCGGTCTTAAAATGTTACGGATACCCGGCAATCACGATGCTTATAAAGTGCCCAAAAATGAACTGGCCCCGTTCTTCCTGGGCGAACACCCCAGGGCCAGCCAGACCGACCTGTTTACCACTTTTGATGCCGGTCCGGTCCGCTTTTTATTGCTCGATACCACCAGGGAAATTGACACCAATTGGAGCGGGTTCGTTACAGATGAGCAACTGGCCTGGCTGGATGAGCAAATTGCCGCTTACAACCAATCTGGCCCACCTTTCCTGGTGGCAATGGGCCATCACCCCATTACGGGCACGACCCATTTGAGCGAACTGCTCTGGTACAACATTTTTAACAGCCCGGCAGTCCAGGAAAGGTTTGCCAGACTGACCCGGCCCCCCGCCTTTTACGTCTGCGGCCACAATCACTCCAACAGTATAACCGGTCCGGACGCCCAGGGCTGGTATTACGTGCAGTTGGGCGCGCCCTTGCTCTGCTACAGCTACGGCCTCTTTACCTTTGACGACGACGGAAGCAATATGCGGTTTGAAAAGATTGATATTGACCGCTCCGACCCGGCTTTCTGGAAGGCCATGGATACGTCCCGGCAGGCCCAGGACGAAGGGTTTAACGAACGACCGCCGGAAGCGATGTTCGGGGAGCCTAATGACCATATGCTGGTGGTGTCCCGCTAGTTTTAACTGGCTTTACTGCCTGGGAAATTTAAATCAATAAAGGCCGCCCGGCACTGTATTATTAGCCGGGCGGCCTTTATTTGTATTGGCCGGAAATTACCAGTAGTATTCTTTGTTTTTGCGGTAATAATCGATAGTCCGCCTTAAACCTTCCTCAATCCCGATGGTGGGTTGCCAGCCGAGCATCCCCTGGATTTTTCGGTAATCGCCATAATAATCGCCAATTGAGATTTTCTTTTTGTCTTCCGGCCACGCCACCAGTTCGTAGCGTCCGGTCCCGGCCAGTTCAATCATCTTCTCGACCTGCTCCACCAGGGAATAGGGCTGCGCTCCCAGGTTAAAGAAGTGCCCGTTGGCTTCCTCGAAGGCTGCCGCCCGCAGGAAAGCGTCAATCACGTCATCAACGTAGTTCAGGTCGCGCAACTGCTTACCATCGCCGTAGATTTGGGCGGTCTTGTCGTCCAGCACCAGGCGCAATAGCCAGCCCTGGCTGGTCAGGCGGTTATCACGCATCCACTGGCGCGGCCCGTAGCAGTTGGTCAGGCGCAAAGAGGCCGTCCGCATGCCGTAAGCAGTCGCATATACCAGGTGATAGCGTTCCCCGGCAGCCTTGTTGATGCCGTTGACATCGGTTGGGCGCACCAGGTGTTTTTCGTCCACCGGGAGATAATCGGGGTTGCCGTAAATCTGGCGTGTCCCGGCGTAAACGATTTTGACCTCTGGATTATTCTTGCGGCAAGCTTCGAGGATGGACAACTGGCTGCGGCAATTGATTTCCATGTCGGTATAAGGGTCGTTCATGCTATCCAGGTGGGAGATTTGCCCGGCCAGGTTAAAGATAATGTCCTGGTTGCGGACGAGGTAATCCATGCTATTTTCATCGCGTACATCGGCGATATTAACCTTTAGCTTATTTTCCAGGCCCTGGATATTGAAAAGGTTGCCGCCGTAGGTGGGGATAAGCGAATCAACGAGCGTCACATCTGCGCCAAGCTCCACCAACCTCCAGGCCAGGTTTGAACCAATAAAACCGAGCCCGCCTGTAACAAGGCAGCGCCGTCCGTCAAATACATTCAGGTAATTTTCTGTGGTGACTATCATAGGCCTCATTTTAACATAAATTATAAATTTAGCTTTTACCGTCAGGCCTCGTCCCCAAATTGCATTGACACAAACACTTTTTGTTTATTATACAACATTTGAAATGGGTCTAAAGTTGCATGTAATATTTTAGGAAGCTGTGATATAATACAGCTAACTAAGCAATTTACATTCAGATTGATAAAGGGTAGGTATCACCGATGAGAAACCGCCTGGGTGGGCTCTGGCAGCATCCGAATTTTTTAAAACTATGGTCGGCTGAAACCATTTCTGTCTTCGGGTCGCAAGTTACCCAGCTGGCATTGCCTTTGACGGCGGTGCTGGTGCTGGGCGCTACCCCGGCTCAGATGGGTATTTTGGGGGCTATCGAAATGGCGCCTTTCCTATTCATCAGCCTGTTTGCCGGGGTCTGGGTCGACCGCTGGCGGTTAAGGCCGGTTATGGTCATCGCCGACATTGGTCGGGCTATCCTGCTCGGTTCCATCCCAACCGCCTACTTTGTCGGCTGGTTGAGCGTCGAGTATCTATATTTGGTAGCCCTCCTGACTGGCACCCTGACGGTCTTTTTCGATGTGGCCTACCAATCTTACCTGCCGGTCCTGGTGAACCGGGACCAGCTTGTCGAGGGTAATGGCAAACTGGAAGTCAGCCGTTCGGTGGCCCAGATTACCGGGCCGGGACTGGCGGGCGGGCTGGTCCAGGTCGCCTCGGCCCCGGTCGCAATGGCGATTGACGCGGTTTCCTTTGCCTTCTCGGCCTTTTTCCTGGGCCTGATTCGTCACACCGAACCGGCCAAACCGCCCCGCACCGAGAAACGGAACATCTGGAAAGAAATCGGCGAGGGGTTGGGCGTGGTCTTTGGCAATCCCTACCTGCGCTCGATTGCGGCCTGTACCGGCACCAGCAACCTTTTTGGCAATATCGGGACGGCTGTATTTACCCTTTACGTGATCCGCGAATTGCACCTGGACGCGGTCCTGCTTGGCCTGATTTTCGGTATAGGCAGCGTGGGGGCGCTGATTGGTGCAGTAATGGCCGGGTGGACGGCCCGTCGTTTGGGGGTTGGCTGGACAATCATCAGCACCTCCGCGATTTTTGGGGTAGGGGCCCTGGCTGCGCCCCTGGCGGGCGGTCCGGTCTGGTTTATCGTCTTCACCCTGACGGCAGGGTTTTTTATCTCAAGCTGGGTCAACCCGGTCTACAACATCACCCAGGTCAGCCTGCGTCAAGCTATCACGCCGCATCGCTTGCTGGGCCGGATGAACGCCAGTATGCGCTTCCTGGTCTGGGGCACCATGCCGATTGGGTCACTGTTAGGTGGGTTTCTCGGTGAAGTGATTGGTCTGCGAATGACTTTGCTGGTGGCGGCGCTTGGCACCTTTCTATCGGTATTGCCGGTGCTGTTCTCGCCTGTCCGCGACCTGAAAACTCAGCCTGCCCCGGTGGACGAAACCACCCAGGAGACGGTTGCCGCTCACTAGCTTTGTAAGAAAATCTCTGAAGAGAATTTGGAGATAGCCTGGAAAGGAGAGCAAAATGGAGCGAAAAGAAGTAATTTCCAGTAGTATCAAAAGCGTCGGGTACGACCCTGAAGCGCAAGTTCTGGAGGTCGAGTTCAGGCCAAAGGGGCGTCTTTACCAGTATTCAAATGTCCCGGCGAAAGAGTACGAGGCGCTTTTGAAGGCCGAATCTAAAGGCCGCTATTTCAACCGCTACCTGAAAGATTTCTACCCAACCAAACGGCTGGACAAATAATAAGCGCGATTTTCTACTTAAAAGTCCCGGCCTGGTTGTTAAAGACAGGCCGGGACTTTTCGTTTTATAAGGCTTGGATTAGCCTAGAAATAGGCGTAGCCGTTGGGGACCGGGGTCGGGGTCGGGCCGGGATTGCTGCTTTTGCCGCTGGAACTCCCCGGCGTTAGTTTTAAATCGAGCGGCTGGCTGTTACGAATGACACCCAGGGTTATTTCTTTCTGGTTGTACAAATCGTCCAGCATTTTGCTCTTGGTATCATCCAGTGTTTTGACCGGTTGGCCGTCCACTTTATCCAGTTTATCGCCTGTCTTGAGACCGCTTTGCTCGGCGATACTGCCGGGCTCGACTCCGACCACGGTCATGTCGGGGCTGACCACCACACCCAGGACCGGGGCGGGCATCAGGCCGTTACTTTTCCCACCCGGCGCGAAGAAATAGAGCAGGGCGATAAAGGCTAGCGCTATGACCAGCAGGCCAGCAAACATCTGCAGAGGTAACCGGGCCCCGCCTTTGCGCCGCTCGGCTACTTCTGTTTTCACGACCTCTTTAACGTTCATAGCGCAGAAAACCTCCCTGGGTTAATGGCCCGGTATCGGCAAGTCCGATGCCAGTGGTGGATGTAAGAAAAAGGCAATCGCTATTATAAGGTATGCGGCCAGCAATTGGATACCTTCAAGCCAGTTGCTTTCTCCATCATTGACCACCAGGTTTACGATAAAGATTGCCAGGATGATGCCGATTAGCTCGAAAAGGCTGAAGACCAGGTTTAACTGGCTGTTACCGCCCAGGAAAAAACCAACAAAGACCAGGACCGGGGCGACAAAGGCAGCGACCTGGGTGCTGCTGCCTACCGCGATTCCGATAGCCAGGTCCATTTTGTTTTTCATGGCAACGATTACCGCCGTGAGGTGTTCGGCGGCGTTACCGATGATGGCAATCAGAATGACACCAATGAATAGCTCGGTCCAACCAAACTGACTGGTCAGGCTTTCCACGCTGCCTACCAGGAATTCGGCCATAAACCCGACCAGCACGGTCGCCACTACCAGCACAATCAGGCTATCTCTGGCGCTCCAGCCGTGCCCTTCTTCCTCGTGTCCACCCGACTCCTCCTCTCCCGTGTAAAGGTGTGCGTGCGTCCGCAGGGAAAAGACCAGTTGCGCCATATACGACAAAATCAGGATGGCAGCCACGCCAAGGCTCAGGTTTTCCAGCAAATCGCGCTGGCTAATTCGCTCGACGTCGCTGGTTGGGGTTGTCAGGGTGAATGCAAAGACCGCCGGGATAATCAGGGCTATCGCGGTCAAAGACATCAGGGTGTTGGAAGCGCGGGTGGCGGTCTCGTTAAAGGTCTGTTTGTCTCGTTTCCAGCCGCCTACCAGGATGGAAAGCCCCAGCACGAAAAGCAGGTTGCCGATAATCGAGCCAGTAATCGAAGCCTTGACCACTTCCAGCAGTTTCGGGTTTTCCTGGGCCCGAATCAGGGCCAGGACAGCAATAATCAATTCGACGGCGTTCCCAAAGGTGCCGTTAAGCAGACCGCCGATACCCTGTCCGGCCTTAGCGGCCAGTTCTTCGGTGGCGGTGCCCATAATTTTTGCCAGTGGTACGATACCCAGACAGGCCGTAAAAAAGACCAGCACGGGTGGGAACCCGGCAAATTCGGCCACGAAAGCCAGCGGAATAAAAATTAAGAGCGTATAGATGCCTTTTTCAAAGCCGTTGGAGTCCCGGATAAGACTGGTGATAGGGTTGACCGGGGCATGCGAATGTGAACCCGGCTCAGCGCTCGCCGGGGGTGTTTCCTGCGCCATTTTACCTCCTATTATTTTGTTTCTCTAAATTACCCACACGATGGCCGGCTTTTGCTCGATAAAAAAGCCTGCCCTGCTAATAATGCAATGCTCTGGACACCGAACCGCGCCAGGTTTCCACTCTGCGGACCTGGGCAGTTAAAGTAGGGTGATTGTAACATTTTTGGGGGAAAGATAAAACCCGGTCAGTATCGCCCGGTCCGGATTGTGAAGCTGGACCGGGCGGGAAATTTCAATCAAAAGCCGGTCTTGAGGAGTTAATCCACGGGAAAAGCAGCCGCGCCGACCACCCCTGCCCCGCCGTGTGCTCCCAGGGTTGGCCCCATTTCGGCCACAATTAGCTCCTGGACATTGGTATTGTTGGTGATGCGCTGTTTGAGCAGTTCGGCCTGGGCCGGAGCCATGCTGTGGACGACCGTCGCCACGATAGGCCGCTGCCCGAATTTTTCGGCCATTGTTTTGGCGATACGCAGGAAAGCGCGTTCCTGGCTCAGTTCGCGCCCGGCAGGTTCGCCCATTCCATCTTTGAAAGTGAAAATCGGCTTGATGTGCAATGCCTGGCCGATCAGGTAGGCCACCTGGTTGACCCGCCCGCTCTGGCGCAGGTATTTCAGGGTATCGGCCACGAATAACTGGACTGTCTCCTGTTTGAATTTATCCAGTTTTTCGACTATACGGGCGGCGGACATCCCTTCTTTAGCCCTCCGGGCAGCCTGGATGGCATAGAGGCCCAGCACCATCGAAACGCTGCCGCTATCCCACTGGGTAATATCGGCGTTGGGAAGCATTTCGCGGGCAAGTTTGGCCGAGTTGAAGGCCACGCTCATTTTGGGGCTCATGTGGAGCGAAAGCAGGCTGTCGTATTTTTTCAGCATTTCTTCGTAAGCTGCCAGGTATTCGGCGGTATTGGGGCCCTGTGTTTTGGGCAGACCCAGTTCCGGTTGTTCCAATTTTTTATAGAAATCGTGGTAACTGAGGGTTACACCGTCGTCGTAGGTAATATTTTCCTTCTGAAAATAGATGTGAAAGGGGACGATTTTTATATTGCCAAGTTCTTTTAAGATACTTTCCGATAAATCGGCCACGCTGTCTACAACTAATCCTAACCCTCCCTTTAAAGGTGTCTCCATCGCTGCTTGCTCCTATCCTTTAAGATTTAGTAATTCTGGTAACATTATACTCCTAAAAAACGTATACCTAAAAGAAACCTCAGAGTATTATCTAACCCTAATCCTTTTAGATGGTTTTAAGGCGGTTAGTGGTATGACAAATGGTATAATTTAGCAAAGACGCGCCCCCCCCGGCCAGTAGGAGAGGCCGGTCGCACCGAGAGGTCGCACCAGGAAACGCCATAGGCTTTAGAAGGAAGGAAAATTGCCCGTGGAAAACCGAATATTTGCTTTTATATCGGCCCGGAAATTAGGAATAAGTTTAACCGGTCTTTTAGTGGCCGGACTACTGTCGGCTTGCGGGAGTGATACCGCTGCCCCAACTGCCAGTTCTACCACCGCCCCTGCCACCACTGCTGTCGCTACCCCCTCCACCCAGACGACCGCTGCCGCTACTACGGCAGCCACAACAACGGTTGCATCAACCACAGCCGCTTTGACTACCACAGTAGCGGGCACAACTGCGGCAGGTACCAGTGCGGGCACTACCGTTGCTTCAACTACATCTGTAGCAACGACCGCTGCCAGTAATCCGACCGCGGCGGCTACGGCCACGGCCACTGCGAGTACTGACATTAAAGACCGGCCCATTGACAACCGCTACCCGCCGGGTCCGGCCCCTACCGCTGCTCCGCCTGCCGGGGGCCTGGTGGACGTAACCTTGCAGGTTCCCGACGCCCTCAAAAAGGGCACCTTCACCCAGGCTCGGACAATGAAGTTGCCCCAGGGTTTTTCGATTAGCCTCTACAGCCAGTTGACGGGCGCGGTCCGCCACGCCACTTTTAGCCCGGATGGGCGCATGTTTGTTTCGGAGCGGAGCGCCGGGCAGGTGGTGGTCCTCAAGGATAACGGCCAGTACGGGGAGCCGAGCGTCTTTGCTTCCGGCCTGAACGGGCCGCATGGCCTCGCCTTCCATACCTCCAACGGCCAGCTGTACCTGTACGTGGCCGAAAACGATAAGGTGACCCGAATTCCATACGAGGACGGCCAGGCTACCGCCGAGAATAAGGAAGTGATTGTTTCGGACCTGCCGACGGGCGGCAACCACACCACCCGCTCGATTGCCTTTGGTCCCGATAACAAGATGTATATTTCCGCCGGTTCGAGTTGTAATGTTTGTGTCGAGACCAATCCGAAGCGGGCCGCCGTAATCCAGTATAATGACGATGGCTCCGGTGAGCGGATTTTCGCGACCGGTCTGCGGAATGAGGTTGGGATAGAATTCAGCCCCGTAACCGGCGAATTCTGGGGCGTGGAAAATAGTCGTGATAACCTGGGCGACAATATTCCACCGGAAGAAATCAATATCCTGGTAGATGGCGGCAATTACGGCTGGCCTTACTGCTATTCGAATAAGGTCTACGATACCAATTTTGGCGGCAAGGACGCTTCTTACTGCGAGGGTACACTACCCCCGGCCCTGCCGATGCAGGCCCACTCGGCCCCGCTAGGGCTCGATTTCTACACGCCAAAGACTATGCAATTCCCTGCCGATTTCCAGGGCGATGTCTTCGTGGCTTTCCACGGTTCGTGGAATAGCTCGGTGCCGACCGGCTACAAGGTCGTCCGGGTCCGGGTGAAAGATGGCCGCCCGGATAGCTACGAGGATTTCGCGACCGGCTGGCAGACCGGGGGTGGTTACTGGGGTCGCCCGGTGGAGCCGGTGGTCGGGCCGGATGGCAGTTTGTATATCACCGACGATTACGCTAATGCTGTCTACAAAATAACCTACAAAGGATAACTATTATGTTTGGTGGTGGTCCCGGCATCCGTCTGATGCGGTTCCGAGGAGTTGATGTAACGCTGGACTTTAGCGTTTTGCTGCTCATTCTTATATTTTTCGTGCCCCAGGCGGCCCAATATTCCCGGATCTATCGCTGGGACCAATCCCAAACTATCCTGGGTGGGGTGTTAATTGCGGTCCTCTTTATCGGCTCAATCCTGGTCCACGAACTCAGCCACGCCTGGACCGGTATGGTGCTGGGAGCGAAGGTCACCTCTATCCGGCTGACCATGTTCGGTGGCGCGACCTTTTTTAGCTCGAAACCGGCCTCCGAAGGCAAAAACTTCTGGATTTCGATTATAGGGCCGCTTTCCAACCTGGCGCTCTGGTTTATCTTCCGGCAAGCCTCCGACGCCAGTCTGCGGGCCGATGCCAACAGTTTCCCGGCCGTGCTGTCGGTCTGGACGGTAGTCAGCGACACCATCGCCACCTATAACCTCTACCTGGCAATCTTTAACGCCCTGCCAGGCTACCCGATGGATGGCGGTCAGGCGGTCCGCTCGGCGATAATCTGGCTGACCAAGCGCGAGTTGTGGGCGGCCTGGGTTGTAGCGGTGCTGGGATGTTTGACCGGGCTGGCCTTTAGCTGGCTGGCGATTCAATTCCTGGTAGCCCAGTCGATTTTCAACGCCTTTATTATGGGCTTGATTGCCTTCTGGATTATCCAGGGCTCGGTGGCCCAGTTGCGCGAGGTTCTACCCGCCCCCAGCGGTCCGCGGCCTGCCCCCGGTGCGCCACCCCCGGCCATTCCCCGGCAACCGCTGGGGGTTACGGTCGAGCAGGTGATGGAGCGGCCTCCCCGCGCCTGGGACGAGCGAACGCCTTTACCCGAATTTATTCAGGAGACCGATAGATATGGTGTCGATGAGCGGGCCTGGCTGCCGGTCCTGCGGGAAGGCTACCTGATGGGGATTGTTACCAAACGGTTGGCCCGCAAAGGCCCCGCTCCCGATGCCTTCAACTCGTCGCCAACCCAGGCCCCGACCCTGGCCCAGGTGCTGGTCCCCCGGCGCAGCCTGACGGTAGTTAAGGCCGAGCAGGACTTGAGCGAGGTAATTCCGACGGTCCAGGCCAGCCGCGATTACCCGGTGGCGGTCCTGGGGCCGGGCGGTTACTTCGTAGGCTTCCTTCATCGGGATAGTTTGCGAGGGTAGCTGACCCTCTCCGGCTGGAAAATAAGCAAAGTTTCCCAGTTGAAAATTTATAACACCTAAAATCTCCCGGCTCGAATGAGTGCGGGAGATTTTTAAGAGGCTCGTTTCAGGCTTTCCGGTGATAGTAAAGGGACGGTAAAAGGTTTTTAGGGTGAAGGAGGGACGGTTTGGAGAAAAAGCAGATTCTTTTCATTCATAGTGCGGGCCGCCAGGGTCCGGGTTTGCACGACGGGAGTACCGATTTTCGACAGTTCCTGGAAAAGTCGCTTCCCGGTTATGATTTTCGCAGCCCTTTGATGCCTAACCCCGAAGCACCATCCTACAAACTATGGCGGGACAAATTTGCCGAGGAATTTAACCGGCTTGATGACGGGGCGATTCTTATCGGCCATTCGCTGGGCGGCTCGGTCATCCTGAAATTCTTGTCGGAGCAGAAAATAATAAAATCTCTGGCAGGGGTTTTTATCGCGGCATCGCCCTTCTGGAGCGCGGACAAAGATTGGCAGGTGTCCGAGTACAACCTGCGAGAAAACTTCGGGTCATATCTCCCGACCACCCGCTATTTCTTCTATCAAAGCGCCGATGACGAAGTCATACCACGCGCCCATTTTGAAAAGTACGCCCAGGCCCTGCCACAGGCAACTGCCCGCCTGGTAAATGCGGGCGGTCACCAGATAATGAACGGTTTGCCCGAACTGGTGGAAGATATAGCCAGTCTCTAAACCACATTTTGAGGAAAATAAAAATCCGGCTTCTTTCCAGGCCGGATTTTTTATTTCTCTTTATTCCTTAATCGATTCGACTTCGATTTCTTCCACTCGCGTAACTCCGCGCAGGGAGGCCACTTTTGGTTTGGATTGACCGTTCCCGTTTCCATTACCGTTTCCGTTAGCAATGGTTGAGGGGGTTGGGACCGGCACCGTGGTCCTGGTGATGCCCAGGTCGGCCCGGAGTTGCCGTATTTCGTCCAGCAAATCGGTCTCGCGGGTCTTCTGCTTGTCCATTTCGAATTCCATCTTCTTGACCCGGAAAAGGGTATCCTCGACCAGGCGCCGGTTGTTGCTTATCAGGTCGGCGATAAGACCGAACAGCATTATCAAGAACCCGATGATAAGCGAGGCGCTCCCTAACAACAGCGACTGGATGTGGCCGATGCTGCCGTTATGCTCGGCTACGGTGAACCACAAAAAGCGTCCGACCGCGAAAGCCCCGACCAGGAAGAAAGGGATGCTGAAGTAGAAAAAGGCTTTGAGTGGTTCGTGCATGGCGTAAATGCGCACGATGGTCGCGCCCATTCGCTTTACATAATTCCAGACGCCTTTGACCAGCCGTGACTCCCTGGTGACCGGGTTGGTGAAAATCGGGATGGAGGTAATCGCCAGGTTCTTCTTGCTGGCCTGGAAGATGGTTTCGACGGTGTAGGTGTAACGGGTGACCACGTTTAACGTCAGGGCAGTTTCGCGGCTAAAAGCCCGGAACCCGCTGACGGCGTCAGGCACCGTCGAGCCGCTAAAGATGCGGACGGCCATGCTGCCCAGGCGCTGGAATTTCTTTTTTACAAAGCTGAAATGCTCGATAAGGTCGGTCTGGCGGTCGGCGATAACCATGTCGGCCTGGCGCAGTACGATGGGTTGGACCAGTTCGGGGATGGATTGGCCGGGATACTGGTTGTCGGCGTCGGTGTTGACGATAATATCGGCGTCGAGGGAGAGCGAGGTATTGAGGCCGGTCTGGAAAGCAGCAGCCAAACCCCGGTTGCGGGTATGGTGGGCGATAACCATCGGCACCTTGTTTCGCATACCCCATTCACGGGCGACCTCGACCGTCCGGTCTCTACAGCCGTCGTCAATAACCACGACTACGATTTCATCTACCCCGTTTATATGTTCGGGACGCGGCAAATCATCCAGCGTCTGGGGCAGGGTTTCTTCTTCGTTATAACAGGGAATTTGGATAGCGAGTTTCATTAAGCCTAACTTTTAACTTTGCCCTTCCAACCATCAAGCACTTACAGTATGCAAACGGACCGGGGAGCAGTTTTGTTGCACTACTTGTTATTGATTCTACTCTCTAAGTGCCTAAAGGTCAACTAATCCAAAAGTAAGGTCAGGCAGTCCCACCAAAAAGAGACTGGCGTTGGCCCTGGCGGTTGACCGGGGCCGGGGTTTGGGGTAAACTTTACCCGCTAAAGTCAAAAGACGTGACATAAGGTTGCCTGGCAGGCCAGAGTCCCGGCCTCTCGTCCTTTGAACGCCTCAAAGGTGAGCGGCTTTTTTTATACGTCTTTTGCCAATATAAAATACTAGAAAGAAATTTCAGGAGCGGAGAATGCTTGACCTGCGGTTTATAAGGGAAAATACCGATAAAGTGCGCTGGGCTATCCAGGTAAAGCGGGTAGACCTTGACCTGGACGAACTGCTGGCAGTGGACCAGGAAGTTTTGAAACTGAAACGCCAGATTCAGGCCCTTAATGAAGAGAAAAATTCCAATTCTAAAAAGATGGGTAAGGCGGCCCCCCAGGAACGTCCCCTGATTATCCAGCGCGGTAAAGAAATCGGCGAAGAATTAAAAGCCCTGGAACCTCAACTGCGCGAGGACGAAGAAAAACTGCGCCAGCTTCAGCTTTTAACGCCCAATATTCCCGACCCCGATGTGCCGGTCGGTGTAGATGATAGCGAAAATGTCGAAGTCTATCGCTGGGGAGAGCAGCCCCAATTTGATTTCCCGCCGCTCGACCACGTTCAAATCCTGGAAAACCACAACTGGGCCGATTTCAAACGTATCGCCGAGGTGGCGGGTAGCCGCAGCTATCTTCTCAAAAATGAAATGGCTATCCTGGAATATGCCCTGCACCGTTTTGTGATGGACCGCCTGATGGAGAAGGGTTTTACCTTCATGACCGTGCCGTCACTGGCCCGAGAGGCGACCCTGGTCGGGACCGGCCACTTCCCAAGCGGGCGCGACCAGGTCTATTACCTCCCTGCCGACGATTTGTACCTGTCCGGGACCGCCGAAGTGCCGCTCAATAGCCTTCACGCGGGCGAAATCCTCAACGAGAGCGATTTACCTCTCACCTATGCCGCTCTTTCGCCCTGTTTCCGCCGGGAAGCGGGCAGCGGGGGCCGGGACGTGCGCGGTCTAATCCGGGTCCACCAGTTTACCAAAATCGAGCAGTTTATCCTCTGCAAAAATGACCCCGAAGAGTCGCGCCGCTGGCACGAAACTATCCTGGGTAACGCCAAAGAAATCCTCGAAGCGCTGGAAATTCCTTATCGGGTAGTCGAGGTCTGCACCGGGGACATGGGCGCGGGTAAGACCAAGATGCACGACATCGAAAGCTGGGTGCCGAGCGAGCAGAAGTACCGGGAGACCCACTCCTGCTCCAGCCTGGGCGACTGGCAGGCCCGCCGCACAAATTTGCGCTACCGGGACGCCGATGGCAAGGTCCAGTTCTGCTACACCCTCAACAATACGGCCCTGGCGACGCCGCGCTTCCTGGTGCCATTTTTGGAGAACCACCAGCAAGCCGACGGCTCGATTCGGATTCCGGTGGCCTTGCAGCCTTACCTGTGGGGCAAAGAAAAGTTAGGGTAAAATTTCCCAGAAGAAAAGCCCGGTTTTGGCCGGGCTTTTTTCGTTCAAATTATAATGGTTTAAGCGTCAGCGGAAACCGGCAGGGTCATAACAAAGCCGGGGAGTTCCTCGGAATAGACCAGGGTGCCCTTATGCCCTTCCACCAGGCCCCGCGCCACGTATAGGCCGATGTCGAGCCCACCCGCCTTTGGGACATCAAGCTGGAAAGGTTGTTCGCGCAGGATTGGTCGGTAAAGGTCGAATAGCACTTTGACCTGTTCCGGGGTCAGGATGGGCTTTGGTAGCGGCATCAACAGCCGTACATGGTTACGTGTTTCGTCAAACTCTACCCGGATTTCGGCGGCCTCGTTCGCCTGTAAGATAAATGTTAAAACCGCCCGGATGGACCGTTCAAGCCGGGGACCATCGGCCAGCACCGTAAGATTCTGGTCCGGGGTCTGCCAGATGATGTCCTTCCCCTCAGTTTCTGCGAGGCGCTCTACCAGGTTTTCTAAAAATTCCTGGAAATTTATTTCGGCCAGGTCCAAATTGAGCCGCCCCAGGGGAATACGCGAGGCTTCCAGCAATTCCTCAATCATATCGACCATTTCGTCGCCCTGGTTTATCATCTGTTCGCTTATCCGGCGCTGGCTGTTAAATTCGGGCGTCCCAGGCAGCTTGGCGGCCAGGATCTGGGCGTAACTGTGAATGACCGTCAGAGGTGTACGGAGTTCGTGAAAGATGTAGGAAAAGAATTGTTCACGCAGGCTATCCTCAGCCTGGGGGTTAGTTGTTTTATCGGGTCTGGTCTGGTCAACCATTACTTAGAACCTCTTAAAGGTGATTATGGAACGAATTGAACAAATCAGGCAAAGTCGAGAAAATCTAACTGGCCTTGTTCAAGCTGGTTGAGCAAAATACTGGCAAGGGTCGGGTCGAACTGGCGGCCCGCGCCTCGTTCTAGCTGGCGCTGGCAGTACGCGCGGGTCCGGTGGGACCGGAAAGGGCGGCTCTGTGACATCGCTACCAGGGCCGAGCCAATTCCGAGGATCCGGGCCGTGAAAGGAATTTCTTCACCCACCAGTCCGAGCGGGTAACCAGTACCGTCAAAATTCTCGCGCTGGTGTTTGAGGGCCAGCAGGCTGGTTTGCCCTAAAAAGCGGCCAAAAGGAGCCAGGATGGTCACAATTTCCAGGGGCACTTGCCGGATATGCTGCCAGTGGGTCTCGCTAAGCTTTCCCTGGTTTTTCCAGACGCTTTCGGGAGTCAGCACCCGGCCCAGGTTTGCCAGCCAGGCTGCTATTTCCAGGTTCCGGCAGTCCTCGTTGTTAAGCCCGGTTTTCCCGCCCAGTACCTGGACCAGCCGGACCAGTTTCTCGGCCCCACCGGAAAGATAGGGCTCGCGGTGTTCGACCAGGTTGGCTATAACCTTCAACCCGTCCCATAGCCCCGCTTCCAGGGTAGAGTTGAGGTCGGTGGCCTCGTTGAGCCGGTCGGTGGTTTCATGCAGACGCTCGTTGAGTTCTTGCATGATTTTACTTTCGATGTCATTGCGTTTGCCACCCACCCACAACAAAAACCGCTCGTAATCTTCTTCTAACCAATCGGTAAGGGAGTCGCCGCCCTGTTTATCCAGATTATCCACTGTATTCAGGTCCATGTCGGTCAGGTGAGCCGGGCGAGCGTTCGCGCCGATACGGACCTGGTTGCGGTGTTGTTTGGCAATATACATTGCGGCATCGGCCTTTTGCACCAGGTCGCGGGGGGTCATGCCATCGTCCGGGCAAAGCACCGCCCCGATGCTGACCGAAAGGGTAATTTCGGCGCCGCTTTCCAGGACCAGCGGGTTGTTATTGATTGCCAGGCGGGTCTTCTCGGCGACCGCTTCCAACCCAAGGGGCGTACAACCGGGCAGCATCACGCCAAACTCGTCCCCGCCGTAACGGGCCACCACGTCGGTTGTGCGGACGTTCCGGCTAATCATGTTGGCGACGTGGCGTAAGGCTTCGTCCCCGGCCAGGTGGCCGTACTGGTCGTTGACCGTTTTCAGGTTGTCCATATCCACCATCATCAGGCCCAGGCGGGTTTCATCCCGGCGGGCCCGGCCAATTTGGGTGGTGAGTTCGCGGTCGAAAAAGTCGTGGTTGTAAACGCCAATCCGGCTGTCGAGTTCCGCCGAAAGCTGTTTTTCTTCGTAAAGGCGGCTGTTCAGGAGGGCCAGGGCGAAAAGGGCGGCCAATCTATCCAGGAGCGAACGCCGGATTTTGTCCTCCTGGTAGATATTTTCCTCCCTGTTACCCATTGCGATGGCCCCTACGACCTTGCGCTTGGCGACCAGCGGAATAATCATCTGGGAGAGAAATTCGGGGCTAAAGAGGTTACTATCCAACAGAAGCGGGTCAGTTTCAGGACTATTCCAGGCACCGGTCAGGATTTCCTGGCGCTGGATGGCTTCCTCAAAGGGGCTTCCGGCCAGGGCCTGGTTTTTTATATAGGTCCGGCGGGAGCGGCCCAGCGTGGCGTCCCAGTAAAAAGGCAGGCTATAAGTATCCCCGACCGGCGGCACCAGGGCCAGGCTGACCCTTTCGATGGGTACGATATTTTGTAATCGCGCGATAAAGCTGTTAAAAAGTTCCTCGCCGTTAAGACTGGCTGCCAGCGACCCGGCCATTTCGTTGACCAGTCCCATCTCGTAAGCGGCCTCTTTTAAGTCGTCAAAGCGGGTGGCGTTATCCAGGGCAATCGCGGTCAATTCCGCTAGCGAACGCAGGTACGATAAATCTTCACCCGCCAAATCCAGGTTAGCGCCAGCCAGGAAAAATCCGAAGTTATGGCTCGGTGTTTTAACCGGCATCAGGTAAATGATATTGGTTTCGATCAACCCGGTCAGGTCTGAGCTCAGCTTACCGCCTTTAAAGATTTCGGGCTGGTCGTGGGGCGTTAAAAGCCAGGCCGGTAACTGGTCCAGCAAAATATTATTTTCGACCGGGGATAATAGGTGATTGTCCTGGTGAGCAGTCAGGGTATAGAGGTCATTGCTGTCGTCAAAAATAAGTAACCCGCAAAAAGCCAGGTCAGGAATCAAATCAGATGTAGCGGTAACCGCCAATTCCATTACGACCCGCTGATTCTGAACCCGTAGCAATACCGGGGCAAAGGTTAAGAATTCCGAGAGTCTTGTATTATTATTACCCGAATTAGACAATGTACCTGTTTCTAATTCTTCAACATTCACTTGCAACCTCTTGTACCAACAGGGTAGGGCGTACTAATCTCAAATGATAAATATAACGATGACCAGGGCAGTGAAGGTATCAATTAATATTAATATGGCATAAAATAATTATTGCCTAGAATATCTGAAACTTCAACCCTATACTTAATTCAATTATAACCGAGGTTTTAATAATTGATAGATAACTGGCAGAAAAGTACCATCCTGGTCCGCGCCTACCTAGCCAGAATGGTACACCCCCCTAACGTTTATTATTATTAAAGGCGACCTGGGTGTTGCCGCTCACTCCATAACCTCTCTCGCCGGTCTGGGCATCCTGTTGCTCCATCCGGCCCACCGTTTCGCTGATACTAGGAAAAACAACCTGCTGGTAATTGAACCTACCCAGGTACCCGGATAGGGCCTGGATGAAATCGTTGGGCCGCTCCACCATTGGAGAATGCCCGCTCTGGGGCAAGAACAGTTCGTCGTGCCGGTGCTCGTTATTAGCCAGCGTCTCGCGCAATTCTTTTGCTTCGGAAGGCCGAATAACCCGGTCGGCCTGGCTGGTAATAATATTAACGGGGAATTTCACGTTTTGGACGGCTTTGTGAATATCAAAATTGCGCATGACCTGGAAAATCCCGGTCTGTTCGCTAAAGCTGAAATTACGGGCCTGCATAGTCCCGCCAATAATATACATGAAGGCTTCTTCATTGGCGTTCGGGCCGGTCCCTTTTAACGAGCCGGGCGCTATATCGCCCACCGGGAAGTTGCCATTCTGGAAATAGTGCTGGCGCAGGTATGTCGCTACCTCGGCCTGGTTGCCTCCGCGCAAAGCCCTGGTCAGTTCGTCCAGTTCGCCGTAGCGTTCGGAAGGGCGGTAGCCTTTGGGGGAGATTGAATTGACCAGGCATATCCCGACAATCCTTTCGGGATGGTCGATGCCGTACTGCATGGCGACGCCCCCACCCATCCCCCAGCCGACCAGGTAGAAGGACTTGAGGTTTAACGCCGTAACGAAATCGTGCAAATCTTTAGAGAAATCGGTCATGCTGGTGACCGGTTGGTACTCGGTCAGGCCGTAGCCGCGTAAATCGGGGGCCAGGGTCCGGTAGCGGAAGGGCAAACCTTCCTGAATTGCTTCCCACCAGCGTGAAGAAGCCAGGTTATCGTGCAAAAGGATTACCGGCAGACCGTTAGCGTCGCCGCCTTCCACGAAATGAATATTTTTGAGGCCGGGCGTTTGAATATCCTGCTGCGTAAGACCATTGTCGGTGGCTAATCCGTCAATTCTCCAGGGCATTGCTAGTTCTCCATTTTAATTTTCTACTAATCTCATAGCCCTATTTTAACCGCTAACCATTAAAAATAAAAGTCAGTTCTCTTAAGAGAAAACTTGCCCGGCGCGCTGCCTTACCAGGAAAAAACTTCGCGGTAAGACCAGCTTGTGGCTTCCGCTAACCCTTGCGTAGTGGTGCTAAGCACCTACCACTACAGCAAGATTAGTTCCTTCGTTAGCCGGGGAAGAATTTCCGCCCCATTCGCCGTTACCAGCAAGTCATCTTCGATCCTGACTCCGCCCCATTCCGGGAAATAAAGCCCCGGCTCGACCGTCAGGACCATTCCGGCTTCGAGCGGGTTGGGGTCGTTGGGCATCAGGAAGGGGGTTTCGTGGACCTCGCGGCCCAGGTTGTGGCCGGTGCTGTGCATGTAATACTCGACCAGCCCGGCTTTCTCGAAAATGTCCCGGCAGATTTTATCGACCTCCCCGGCGCTCACGCCCGGTTTGACCGCCTCGACCCCGGCCATCTGCGATTCCAGCACGAGGTTGTAAATCTGGCGCTGGCGTTCGCTCGGCTGTTTCCCGTTGCCGCCAACAAAAATGGTGCGGGTAATATCCGAGTTGTAGCCGTCAATCCTGGCCCCAAAGTCGAACGTGACCAGTTCACCGGCCTCGATAACTTTGTCGGTGGCCCGCCCGTGCGGAAGCGCCCCACGCGGTCCGCTGGCGACAATCGTATCGAAAGCTACCGAGTCGGCCCCGAATTTGCGGAAGCCGTACTCGAGTTCGGCAGCGGCGTCCCGTTCGGTCATGCCTGGTTTGAGCAGCCCCAGCAACCGGTCGAAGGATTGGGCAGCAATATCAACGGCCCGGCGCAACGCTTCCACCTCGACGGCGTCCTTGCGCTGGCGCAATTTCGCTCCCAGGTTCGGGGCAGGCTGCCACTGAGTTTCTTTAATTTTTTCGGTCCAGGAGGTGTAATCGTTATAGCTGAGGTGGTCGGCCTCGAAACCGATGCTTGCCAGCCCCAGCCGTTTGATTTCGGGGATAACACTCTGCTCGAAAGGCCGTTGCAGCCGGACTACTTTCCAGCCGGGCGATTGGAGGGCGGCTTGCTCGACATAACGGCCATCGGTGAACAGGATAGCCTCGGTCGCGGTAATCAGCAGGTAGCCGAAACTTCCGGTGAAACCGCTAAAGTAGGCCCGGTTTTCGGGCCGGGTGATGAAAACCCCTTCGTAGGAAAACCCTTCTTTTTTTAGAAGGTCACGCAAAGCGCTCAGGCGGTTGTTCGTTGTCATGTCGCAATCTCCTCCGGGACTTACTCTCAGGATAAAGGCGCTAACCGGGATGGGCCGCGTCCCACCAGTGGCGCAATGATGTCGTAAAGGGCCTGGCTGAACCGGACCAGTTTACCTTCGCGGCTGACGGCGGCATGTTTGCTCATGCCTTCCACGCAGATTTTTCCGGTAGTTTTATTATAAATCTGATAACCAAAGACGCAACTGACCCGGCCAATTTTCTCGCACCAGACTTTAATGCCGATTTCGTTGTCGTAAAAGGCCGGGCTGTAATATTTTATAGAAAGGTCCGTTACCATAAAACCGTAACCTTCTTGCTCAATGTGGCTGTAGGGGTAGCCGAGGGCCCGGCAGAATTCACCGCGAGCGACCTCGAACCAGACGAGATAGTTGGCGTGGTAGACCACCCCCTGGGCATCGGTTTCGGCGTAACGGGGCCGTAAAAAGAGTTCATAAATAAAAGGCCGGGGTGGGTCGCCTGGTTGTGTGAGCGACCGGCCCTGGCCTGCTGCGGTATTCTCTAAATGACTACCTTCGGTTATTGGTTTTGTCACGGTGGTTGGTTTCCAATTACATCTAAATTAACCTGTTAATGCCCATGCCACAAATTACTGCAATTGCAAGCCGACGTTTCTATTATTTGGCTGGCGGCGTGACTGCCGGGGTCGTGCCGGGGGTAGCCGAGCCTTTGCTAAAGCCGTCCAACATGGTCTGGGCTAATTGGGCCATTTCGCTGCCGGGGGCGATTTGCTCGACCTGTTTCAGGTAGGCGCTGGCTATTTCCGGGTTGTCCCGGTAACTCGAACCGAGCGCGAACAGGGCCGAGGCGTCCTGGGGATTTTCCTTGATAATCATCTGGAACTGGCTGCGCGCCTCGTTCATATTCTGGTTATAGAAGTAAGCCAGGCCCAGCCGGAAATGGGCCTCGGTGCGTTCGTCCGCCGAAACTGTCGAGTTGGCCTGGTCGGAAAGCTCGGAAGCCTGCCGGTAGGCGGCGACAGCGGCGGCATAGTTTTTGTCGCAACTGAGGTTATACTGGCCCCAATCCATCAGGGTAGTAAAATCGTTCGGGCTTTGCTTGAGGGTTTCCCGCAGCCGGTTTTCCGTTACAGGGTCTTTACAATCGCTGCCATCAGCGGCGGCGGTAGTAGCGGGTGGTTTGACCGAACTCTGGCGGATATAGCCGAAACCGAGGACGCCGACCAGACCCACGACCAGCAGACCCACCATAAGGTAGCGCAGACCGTCCGGCAAGGGCCGTTCTGGCTCTTCGAGGGCGGGGTTGGTCTCCGGTCCAGCCGGTTTTTCCTCTTTCAAAGCGGTTTTCAGGTTTATATTGTTCTCTAACTCCATAAGCCGAATGTTAGCATGTCAGGCGATTGCCGTCAATGAAGTTGGGCCTTCCGGGACGGCTTTCTAAACAACCTCTAACTTCAATTTTTACTACTAATTCTAACCGGCGGCGGCCAGGACTTTTTCAAGGAAGACCTTTTCCGGCACGGCTCCTTCGAATTCCACCCGGTCGTTGATGATGGTTTTGGGTACCCCATAGACGTTGTATTGCTCGGTCAAATCCTGGAATTCGTTGGCCTCGATGATTTCGGCAGTAACATGCGGGGTCGCCATCGCCATCTGGTGGGCCATACGGACCGCCGAGGGGCAAAAGCCGCAGGTCGGCGTGACGAAAATTTTGATCAGGGCCGGGGCGGATAGTTCCGCCAGGGCAGCCAGGGTCGTGTCCTTGAGATGGCTCCGGTTGCGCGAGAGGTCGGAGATATTCTCAACCAGGGTCGCGAACTCGTAGCCTGCCGGGATGCCATAAAACTGGGATTTTCCGGCCAGGTTCCCGGCCTTGAAGGCCATCACGGGAAGCCGGAGCGGGTCAATCGCCAGGTCGAGGGCTTTCTGGAAACCTTCCGGCGAATCCAGGTCCACGAAGATAACGCTTAGTTTGGGCGAGAGAGCGGTGATTTCCCGGTACAACTGGTAGCTGATGGCGCACGCCTGGGCCGTTAAATCCTGGTCTTCGCCCATTTCGTCGGGGAATTCGACCACTTCGGTTTGATGATATTCCTGCCGGGAGAAAAAAAGCAGTTCGACTGGGGTATCCAGTTCTTCCCCGAAGCGTTCCAGCAGGATTTCGCGGTCCTCATCACCAAGCAAAGCCATTGTGTTACCTCTTTCTGGCTACGGACTACGGAAGCGGGGTCAGGCGCATCCGTTCTTCTACTTCGGGCAGGGTCGGCACCCCGGTTGCGCCCGGTTTTTCGATGTTGCAGGCGGCGGCAGCGTTGGCAAAGCGGGCCGAAGCCAGCGAATCGCCCGACTTGCTCAGGTGAATCAGGAAGGAAGTCGCAAAGACATCTCCCGCCCCGGTCGGCTCGATTTCCTGGGCCGGGTAAGCCGGGACGCGGGTGGACTGACCGCCCTGGAAGACCGTACAGCCGCGCGGACCCTGGGTCAGGACCACGATAGGACAATGGTCGATATAGAGTTGCAGCACTTCCTGGCCGTGCGGGCCTTTGGGCAAGTCCTCGCCGCTCAACACCATAGCCGACAACCGGGGCAACAACGCTTTCGCGCCTTCCCAGTCAATAGCCTGGACCCGCCCGTCCGTGGGCCAGGCCCGCATGTAACCCTGGGGTGTCAGGCCGATAACGGCGTCGGGGAATTGTTTTACCAGGTTGGGGTCGCACTCCTGGGCAATTGGCCCCAGGAGGACAATTTCGATACCGCTACTGGGGCCGCGCCATTCTTCCGGCACGTCGCTCTCACCGATGACCGGGGCGACTGCGCGCACGAACTGTTCCCGGCCCGCAGGCGTATAGATATTTTCGAAGATGGTGGCGACGTTGGTTTCGGGGCCGCGAATTTCAATACCGTGAAAGAGGGGTGATTGGCGCACATCGTGGGGCGCCGCTGTAAGGATGGCGGTGCGTTCTCCCAGGTTGCGGGCGGTGACGGAGGCGAACGTAACCGTGCCGCCCGGAATATAGCTGCCATCGGGCATCAAGTCTTTACAGATATGCCCGATTGTTACAAAATTTGGGTTCAACAGTCCTCGTTTATGGTTTACAGACTAATCAAAAAATAATGCTCTACAAAAAAGAGTGGGGGACACTGCTGGTCCCCCACTCCGGTTTTCGTACCCGTTGGGGTCGAGATAACTTATTTAGGGAAGATAGTGACCTTGCGTTCTTCGCCTTCACCAAAGCTTTCGCTGCGAATGTAGGGGTGGTCCAGTAACGCGATATGGACCAACCGGCGTTCGTGGGCGGGCATCGGCTCCAGGGTAATCGGCTGGCGGGTCGCCATCACCTGGTCGGCCATCCGGTGGGCCAGGTTAACCAGGTTAGCCTTGCGACGAGTGCGATAGCCTTCCACATCAATCATGACGCGGCCCCAGGTGCGGGTCTTTTTGTTCATGATGAGGTTGAAGATGTACTGCATGTCGGTCAGGGCCTCACCGCGCCGTCCGATAAGGACGCCCAGGTCGTTACCTTCCAGGTTGATGGTGACGAGCGGGGACTGGTTGTCTTCCTCGCCATTTTCGTCCGGTTCGGGCGGCATAAACTCGATGCGCGGGCGGGCTTGAATCCGCATCCGGCGCAGCAGGTTAGTGACCACTTCGCGGCCAATATTTGCCAGTTCTTCGGCGTCAAAGGCGCGGGCTGCCGGGCGGGCCAGCGGTTGGCCCAACGGAACGCCTATCGGCGCGACGTTGGGGGTGGCGTTCGGAATAGGCTGGCCTATCGGTTGGATGGGCCGGGCGTTCGGAATAGGTTGGCCCATCGGCGGTTGGCCCTGGGGCCGGTACGCCTGCGGTTGCGCCACCGGGCCGGGATAGTAAGGCTGCGGTTGTGGCCCCATCGGGGGGCGGACCGCGCTAGGCCGGGTGGTTACCCGGACCAGGGCATCTTCGGCCCCGACGCCCAGTACCCCCGGCGTACCGGGCCGGAGAACCTCCACGTCAACTTCCTCGTAACTGCGGCCTAATCGTTGTAAGGCAATTCGCACTGCTTCATCTACGGTGCGACCCTGAACTTCAACGCTCTGCATAAGTATTATTCATCCTCCTCAAATGCGGGCCGGTGTGGTTAATTTGCCCTTTATACCCTGTTAATCCGGGCCGGAACTGGCGGTCTACTTCCAATTTCGGCCCGGCCCCTCCTTCAAGCTTTTAGAGCCGGACTACTTCTTTTTGGTCCCTCTGTTCTGGTTCAGGTTAGAGACATTGGTGCTGCTGGTGCTGGTACCCGTAACGTTCCCGGCCCCACCACTCTTTTTAGGGGGCCGCCGGTTCAAGTTCTGGTAGGCTTGCCGGATGGCATCTTCCTGCTTGGCGGCCCTGGTTTCGGTCAAACGGCCCGGCGTGGTCTCAACATTGGGAAGGATGCCGCCGGTTTTGTTCGGGTTCGCGCTGCTTTTCCGGCCAAAGTTATTGGCAGGCGCATCTTCAACCAGGGTCGTATTCGAAAGTTTCTCGCCCCCACCATCGGCTGCTGCGGCAGGACTGTTCTGGCGATTCTTTTTGTCCGCTGAAATGTTCTTCAAATCGGCGGCTTTCAAGTCTGCGGTAACAGTACCGGTCTGGCGGGTCTTTTCATCCTGCAATTTCTGCTGGCTATCGGCGAGACGCTGCATCAGGCCCGGTTTGGGCGGAGCGGCGTTCGGGTCGCGTTTTTTCAACTGGACTTTAGGCAGTTCTTTGACCGGCAACCAGTGCAGGCCAGGAATGTCGCTCAAGGAGCCAAACCCGGTGATAAAGAATTGCTGTACGGCGCTGAAAATGCTGGTGGTAACCCAGTAGACGACCGGGCCGGTCGGGAAGTTGAGGGCGGTAAAACCGAAAATCAAAGGCATCCACTGCATGATGCTGTTCATGCGGCGCTGCTGCTCGTCGGCCCCGCCACCTTTGGGCATGGTCATACGCTGGGTCAGGAACTGGAAAAGGACCATCATGACCGGTAGAATGTAGTAGGGGTCCGGTTTAGTCAGGTCGTGGAACCAGAGCAAGCCCTGGTTGGCGAGTTGGGCATCGGTCGCAGCCTGGATGGAGCCGGGGGCGAAAATACCCCAGGAATGTTGGACCAGTTGCATGGCCGGGTCGGTCGAACCGATAGAGCGCGTGACGGCGGCGTAAACGGCGAAGAAAATCGGGATTTGAATCACGATAGGGAGACAGCCTGCCGCCGGGTTGACGCTATACTCGCTGTAGAGCGCCATGATTTCGGCTTGCTTTTTCTGGGCCTTTTCGGGGGCCAGTCGTTCGCCGGCTTTGGTCTTATATCGCTCGTTGATTTCTTTGATGTAGGGTTGCAGTTGCTGCATAGCGCGGGAACTGCGCACCGATTTTAAGGTCAGAGGCAGTAATACCAGGCGTATTGCTATCGTAAAGAGAATAATACCAACAGCAGTATTGCCACCGCCGATAGTAGCGAAGAACTTGATAACACTTGCCAACCCACCTACGATGGCATCTATAAATTGGCCCACTAAAGACTGCCTCCTTGTATCAGTTGTCAGTAGCCGGTTTTGGGTCGTTAATTAAGTATACGCCCTGAAACCCGGTTTAGTTTCTACTTCTCTAACTTGCTGACCGCTGAATATCAAACTTTGTAACATTTGGCCGGACCACTTCGCTCTCAGGGGACCGGGTCATAGCCCCCCGGATGAAACGGCTGGCATTTCGCAATTCTCTTAACGGCTAACCAGCTACCTTTGAACGCGCCATACTTTTCAATAGCCTCGTACCCGTAATGGGAACAGGTCGGGTAAAAGCGGCAGGTATCAGCCGGTAGCAACCGGGAAAAGGTCATTTGATAGAGTTTAATTAGCCAGAGCAGAGGGTACTTCATATTTTTTCGTGAAACGTTAAACGAAACAACGTTGAACGTGACTCCTGGTGGGTTTCAGATGGTTCCGTTCCACCGAAAGATAGTTTTTAAGATGATTTCTAAATTCCGGCCCTTATTATCCCGGTGCTTTCGTCCCCCGTTCAACGTTTAACGTTGTTTCGTGCCCTTTAGGGGCAAACGTTTTGCGTGGTCGTGTCGTTACCTGTTCGGGGACGAATTCGACCAACCGGGCGCGCCGGAGCAAGCTATCTACCGTCTGGTCGATGGTCCAGAAGTCGGTTTCCTCGGTCAGGTTGTTGCGGGCAATCCAGACCAGGTCGAAACCTTTCTTCAGGCCAGGATGCCGGACCCGGACGGCTTCACGCAGTTCACGTTTGAGCCGGTTGCGGGTATGGGCTTTGCCCATGCGCTTGCCGACCGAAAAACCGCTCCGGGTGATTTCCAGACCGTTTGGTGCGGCGACCAGGACCAGCAGCGGGTGCGCCCAGGAACGACCTTTGGCGCGGGTTTGTTGGAACTGGTGACCTTTGGTCAGGCTGTATATCCGTTTCATCAGCCTTTTATATTATATACTAGACTACCTAAATAAGAAACTTTTAAAAGCCTTTAGATAGCCGGATTGACTGATACAATAAAAAAGCGAGCTAATGGCCCGCTTCTTTTCACTTGCTACAAATCAGTTATCACGTGTCGCCCGGTAGTTGGCATTATAAAAGAAAAGAGATGGTTCAGGCTAATATGGTTATTGGCCCGGCCCTTCGGACTACCGGAGGCGGTTCGGATAGCCAGGATTAGCGCGGTTCGCGATGCTCGTGGCTGACTGTCAGCTTCCAGCGGCCTTTGGCCCGGCGCGACGCCAGGACGGCCCGTCCGTTCCGGTCGGCCATGCGCGATAAAAAGCCATGCTTGCGGCGGCGCGGAATACGCTTAGGTTGCCAGGTTCGTTTGGTCATGTCGCTGAGTTCACCCCCACTTCAAATGTGTCTATAAAACTTAGTCTAAAAATATCTTATCAGGTACGGCGGGGCGCTTTAGCTGCGAAGCCCGGCTTTACCATTAGTTTTCGCCTTTAACCGGAAATCTCGTTCCGATTAGCCGTAGAATTATACCGGGTTTAAGCCCGCTAGTCAAATCCCCGCAGGGTATGTTAATATAGCATATCCCAACCAAATTTTACTTTTTGGATTTTCGCTTGACGTTTATTATTTAAAAGCCTGTTTCCGCGTCTTTGCTAACATTCTCGCCCTGTAGCGAAATCTTTTTCGAGGAGCAACATAGATGTTCTCAACCCGCCTTCTAAGCCTTCCACCGGCTCTAAACCTGGACATTGCCAAATTGCCCGGCCTGGCTCGCCAGACCCTGACAAAGGCCGAGACCCAGGTCAGGTCCCAGGCCAGCCTGGTCCGCCAGGACTTAACACCGGTCCTCCGGCAAGCTAAACTGGCTTCAAGTAAAGCTTTTGACCTGGCAGCTAAAACCGCTCGACAGACCGCCCACCTGGTAGAGACCCAGGTGCTGCCCCTGGTCGAGCGCAAATTGGCCGGGTCAAAAATGACCCTGCCCGCGAAACTGTCATCTTTACCCGCTATTGTCGCGGTAAGCCAGGCCCCGGTGGAAAGTCCGGCCCCGGCCCGTAAGGTTGGCCCGCTGATGACCGCCCGCCTGACCTTGCAACTGCTGTTCCTGGCCGTGGCCGAGAAGGCGCGGGCCGTCACGGGTGCCGCCCCGGCCAAACCCAAATCACCCTGGCTCATCAGCAAGAACGACGACCTTATTTACATGATTGGCAGTTCGGCGGTCAGTTACCTGTTTATGGCCCTGATTTTCTTCTTCAAGGTCAAACCTTCGACCATTTTCTGGATTTATGTCCTCTTTTTTGATGGTCCGCACATTTTTGGCACTTTTAGCCGGACCTATGCCGACCCCGAAGAATGGCAAAAACGGCGCAAGCTTTTCCTGTTAAGCCTGTTATGGTTCCTGCCCGGTCCGGTGCTGGTCCGGCTCGGCCTGGGCGACTACTTCGACATTTTCGCCTACATGTGGGCCTATTATCACCTGGTCAAACAGCACTATGGCTTCTCGATTCTTTATAAGAAGAAAAACAACGACCTGGCGAAGATTGATAATTATCTCGATAAAGCCCTCATCTGGACCGGGTTTTCGCTGCCCTATGTCAACTTTATCTTTGGGCCGAACTACCCGACCGGCTACAAACGGGTTGGCGATATGCTGCCCGGTTGGACGCCCAAACTGGCCGCTGCCGCCTTCTATGCGACCCTGACGGCTTACCTGGGACGACAGGGCTATAAACTGGCGACCCATCAGAACATCGACGCGCCCAAGCAGATGTTGCTCGCTTCGTCCATCACGATGCACATGGTGACGTTTAAGCTGCCATTTTCGAAGCTGGGCGGGGGGCTTTCGAGCCTGGCCCCGATTGTAGCAATCCTGACGGTTTACCATAACATCCAGTACAACCGCCTCATCTGGTTCCACAACCAGAATAAGTATGTGAAAGGGGCGCAGAAGGGGCAGACTTTCGGCCTGGCCTCAACCCTCTCCAAGAATGGCAAGCGGTTCGCCCTGATAGCCTTCCTGTTCGGGGCCAGTTACCGGATACCGCTCGGCACGTTCGGGCAGGGTAAAGGCGGCGTTAGCCCGAAGATGGCCCAGTATATTACGGCTTTTGGCTGGGGCTTTGCCTTCGTGCATTATTATCTCGATAGCAAAATCTGGCGGGTCCGGCACGACCAGCGCCTGGGTAGCGCCCTCAAGGTCAATTCCGCGCCAGCCGCCGCTGCCGCTCAGTAGGATTCTATAATAAAAAGGCCAGCCTTTAACGGGGCTGGCTTTTTTGTTGATAAATGTTCGAAAATGAATTGAGTAATACCAAATACAAGTAAAGTCATTATACTTGTCATTCCGTGCGCAGCACGGAATCTCCGGTCCGTTGGACAATAGCCGAGACGAAGGGGTGTCTAAACCCCAACTTTCGACCTTATCGAATAGCAATGTCAGAGTAATTACTTTACGCCAACGGCGCTGCCCCCAGGGAACCCTTCGGGCTAGATTCCTCGACAAGCTCGGAATGACAAAAGGACGGGCTGTGATATTCGGCAATGGAGCAGCAAAGCAAAAGTTACTTCTGGCTGATTTCCACGGGCTGGTTAAAGTTCGAGAAATTTATAGCCCAGTAGCCGTTGCCCGGAGAATTTTCCTTGAGGTACAACTGCCGCACCAGGCTGTCGTCCTGACCTATCCAGGCGTCAATCGTGGCCGGGTTTTGGCCCAGGTTGTGAAAGGTTAGCTGGCCGGCCTGGGAGGCGCTGGCAAGCCCCTGGACGTGGTAGACGGTGGTGCCGTTGAGGAGTTCGCTGCCTACCAGCGTCAGGTTGCTCAGATTTTTGAGGACCGCGCCGACACCCGTTTCGGGGTCGAGCATTTCGGCCAGGTTCAGCGTTTCACTGGCCCCGGACTGTTTCCATTTACCGGTTATCGGGTCGGTCATCTGCTGGACGCCGTTTTGCCCGACTACTTTCACCGTTACATTGCCAAACAGAATCTGTAACTTGACGGAAGCCTGGTAGCCGTCAGGCCGCTTGAGGTCACCCTCGGCCCGTTTGAGGTCGGCCCCACTTAGAGAAACCTTGCCCGCCCGGATTTCAAGGACGAAATGGACGGTATCAAGGGTACTAAGGTTGTCGGCAGCCCGGCTCATCAGGGCGCTTTCAAAGGCTTGCGGGGTGGCGGTAGCCTGGGGCGTGCTGGTGGGCGCTTTAGTTGGAGTGGCCGTAGCGGTCGGTAAAGGCGTGAAGGTAGGTCGGGGCGTCGGCGTGGCTGTCGCGGTCGGAGGCGGGGTAGCGGTTGGCCGAAGTGTCGCGGTTGGCACAGGTGTGTTGGTAGGCGTAGGGGTGGATGTTGGTACAGGTGTCGGCGTGGCGGTCGGCGGCAGCACCAGTGGCGTTTCCAGCGCCTGGCTGACGACCTGGGCCTGGGTTCCAGGAGTGGGCGTCCCGCTCATGCTCATGGTTTCCACCTGGCAGGCCGATAAAAGAGAGCCTAAAACCAGCGACATCAAAACCAGGCTCCCGTAAACTACCGGGCGGGCTGGTCCAAACTCTTTACTCAAATAATCCTCATTTATTTGTTACTGCGAATTTTACTCTGAAAATTAGACTTTTAGTGCCAGGCTAACCATACCTTCATTTATTACGTTTGTCCAGCCCGGAAAGTTTCAATTAGATTTGACACCGGACTCAGGCTGGACTTATCATTATTCAAATTACTTCATTCAAACTGTCTCAATAAAAACCAAGGCCAGCGTTAGCCCAAGGAGAGAAAAGTCTATGTTGATGAAAGAGCAAAGCGATAAATTCCCCCGGATGGTAAAACTTACCCAGCAGCTATATTCGGCGCCCCTTGGGGACGAAGGAGTGGTGGCGACGGTCGAGCGTGAGTTCGCCAAGTTGAACCTGGGGGATAAAATCGGGCCGGGCAAGACGGTGGCCCTGGGCGCGGGGAGCCGGGGTGTTGCCTCGATTAACCTGATAATCAAGACGCTGGTAGCCCAGGTAAAAGCCCTGGGAGCGGAGGCTTTTGTCTTCCCGGCCATGGGCAGTCACGGTGGGGCGACCGGGCCGGGCCAGAAAGACGTGCTGGAAACACTTGGTATTACCGAGGAATACATCGGCTGTCCGATAAAAAGCAGCCTCGAAGTGGTCGAATTGGGCCAGTCGCCGAGCGGGGTACCGGTCTACCTCGATAAAAATGCTTCCCAGGCCGACGCGATTATTATTACCAACCGGGTTAAAGCGCATACCAACTTCCGGGGGCACGTCGAAAGCGGCCTCATGAAAATGCTCGCCATCGGCACCGGCAAGCACACCCAGGCCATGGCAATCCACAAATACGGTACCAGGGGTCTGCGCGACTATATGCCGGAAGTGGCCCGGACCATCATCCAGCGCGCCCCGGTCGTGGCCGGGTTCGCGGTCCTGGAAGATGGTTACCACAAGGCCAGCAGGGTAGTCGGTATCCCGGCGGCTGAAATCGAGCGCACCGAGGAACGGCTGCTGGAAGAAGCCAAGCGGATTACCCCCAAACTGCCGGTTAACGAGCTTGATTTGTTGATTGTCGAGAAAATCGGTAAGAACATAAGCGGGGCCGGGATGGATACGAATGTCATCGGGCGGGTGCGCCTGACTGACTATGACAAATTCCCGGAACCGGTCATCAAGGCGATTATCGCGCTCGACATAACCGAGGAGAGCCACGGGAACGCCACCGGTATGGGCCTGGCTGACCTGATTACGCGCCGCTTTGCCGATAAGATTGATTTCCGCTCGACCTATATCAACTGTATTACCGGGCAGGGTCCGGCCCAGGCCGCCATGCCGGTGCCGCTCGATACCGACCGCGAAGCTATCCGGGTCGCCCTCGATTACCTGGTCGGGGCGATTGCGCCCGAAAACGCGCGGGTCATTCGGATTAAAGATACCCTTTCGATGGGCGAAATCGAGGTTTCCGAGGCGCTCATGCGAGAGTTGCAAGGGCGAGATGGCTACGCGTTTGGCGAGTTAAAAGAGATGGAGTTCGACCAGGAAGGAACCCTGGTTTAAGGCTTTTTGTAGCTGAAATACCCCGTTCTGGCGGGGTATTTTTGTTGCCGGGCGGTTTTGTGAAATTTAACTTGTCTGGCGCAAATAGTTAAGTTATAATTGCTCACAATTATTTGATTGCGAACGCGATTAAATACCGGGTTATAGTTAGAAAATACACTAAATTTCCTATATAAGCCAGGCTGAATCGGGTTATAATTATTCTTATTAAGGTAAACTGGTTAGCACCATCTTTCCTTCTGGGAAAATAAAACTTTTGGAATTCAAGCCGTAAGGGTATTGGAAGAGGGCAGGTTAATGCTACGCAACATCAAAGTTATTGTAGCTGGGGAGAAGACCGTCGGTAAAACTAGCCTGGTAGAGCAATATACCCTTGGAAAGTTTAGTGGTCAATATAGTCACAGTCTGGGCTTAAACGTAACGACTCACATCGCGATGGCGGCCAATCGCCCGGTAAAACTGGAACTGTGGGATATTGCCGGGGAATATTTCGAGCGGACCGAGTTTTATCGCAACGCCCTGGCCTGCATGCTTGTCTACGATGTCACCAAAGAAAAAACCCTGCAACAACTGGCCGTCTGGTTGAATGTTTGCCGCCGCACCATTCCAAGCGCGCAAATTGTGGTGGTTGGTAATAAAATAGATTTAGGCTATCGTTTTAACACCTCCTGGGGCCCTTACTTTGCCAAGTATGCCAATGCGCCTCACTTTACCGCTTCCGCCAGCACTGGCGAAAATGTTGACCTTATTTTTAGCGAACTGGCTAAAAGCGCTTTAGCGGCCCGCGAAAATAGCGGCCCCGCCAAGAGCGAATAGTTTTTTGTTAAACATCTGGGTCTCCTCCGGGATATAATAGCAACACCTGATTTAAAAATTTAGTCCATCCTGGCCGGTAACGGGCTCTCCGCCACGTCACCCGCCGGTCTTTGCCGTTTAAGGGCGACATTTGCCTTTTAATGGCAGGAAAGGATTTTTTGCCGATGTCCGATACAATCTCGGCGGTTGCCGGTCAAGCCCAGGCTGTTTTTGCAGCCACTGTTGACGGTAAACCGGGAGTATTTGTAACGCAAGGCTCCTCTGCTAAAAAAGTGGTTGTGGTAGATTCCGGGAATAGCGTGGTCGCAGCCTACCTGTCCCCGGACGGCACCCGCCTGGCCTATACGGTCAGCGATGCCTCGTTGGAAAATCTCAGCTTGCGACTGGTTAACCTGGCCGATGGCAGCAGCCGCGAACTGCTCAAAGCCAGCGGGAATGAACGGCTGGGCGGGTTTACCTGGAAACCGGACGGCTCGGCCCTGGCCTATTTACGGACCGTCCCTGCCGGGGACGACTCCCAGCCCTATACCTGCCAGGTCTGGACGGTGCCGAGTGGCGGTGGCGGCCCGGCCCAGCTTTACGGTGATGATGTTTTGCAACTCCTGGGCTTTTCCCCGAACGGCGCGCAAATCTATTTTACCCGGCGCGTGAACGACCTTTTCAGCTATTCGGTCAAAGACGTGAGCGGGGGCGCTCCCCGCGATATTATCCTGCCGGACAATTCCGGCGGCCAGGCGGACCTTAACGTGCTGGGTTTGGCCTATGCCCAGGGGAACGGTCAAGCCCGCCTGGCCTATGTCCTGAACGGCTCGCCCTATCTCCAGGATAATTCGGCGACCCCGGTTTTGATTGTGGACGCCGCATCAGGTAACATTCTATCGCAGTTCCAGGCCCAGGGCGCGGCCACCAATTTCCGGTTCTCGCCCGACCTCTCCCGTTTGGCCTATACCGCCCTGACCTTCCCCAACGCCGAGGCTTCCGGCAATAACCAGCCGACCAGCGGGGTCCAGGTCTACCAGAACGGGGGAGTAGCCCAAGTCTTACCGGCCCAGGCCGGGGCCGGGCAGTACACTGTTTTGGGTTTTGCCGGAGACAATAGCGGGCTTTTCGTAAGTGGCGGAGATGGCTCGGTCCAATTCGTAAACTTTAACGGGGCCGCGACTGCGCTCGTCCCCGGCAGTTCGGCCAACCCCGGTCTCTCGGTGGGCGGCGATAGCGGGGCCAGCGTCTTCGCGATAAGCGGGGTTAAGGTGAACCTCGATGTGCCCTATATCCAGCAGCTAAAGATGGTCGCACCCAATTTTGACGGCAACTGGGCCTGCGGCCCGGCCTCGGCGGTTATGATTGCGGGTTATTACAAAAAGCTGGCACCTCGCAGCGATACCTACCAGGGGAATTTTACCCAGTTCGGCTGGTATGTTTCGAACATCTTTAACAGCCCGGCCACCGGTTACACTTTTAACCGCTACGAGAATGACCCCAAACGCCGTCCGACACCGGGGGCTTACGGCCACACCGTCCAGGGTAGCCTTGCCTACGCCTGGCGGCTGACCGATTTCTTTACCCGGCTAGGGCTGCGCGCGACCTTCCGGGCCAATGTTTCGGCCAGCCTGGTCAAAAACTATCTCAGCGCCGGGAAGCCGGTTCTGCTCAGCACCACCATCAAGGGGTTCGGGCATATCGTGGTTGCCAAGGGTTTTACCAATGACGGGCGCATTATCGTGAACGACCCCTACTGGGGTAAGCCGGGGGCGGGCGAAATCGTCTATTCCTGGTGGCAATTTGGCAGCACGCCCTGGATGATAACCCTGGAAGACGCGCCCCCCGCCCCCGGCAACTCCGCTCCGCCGATTGACCAGCCCCAGCCGAATACGGTCACGACTGTCCCTGACGTGGGAGCGGGGAACCCTTCTCTTTCGGACCGCTTCAAAGCGGCAGCCAGCCGGAACGGCGGTGAGAACAATATCGGTAAGCCCTCCGGTGAGGTTACCAAAATCAACAATCGCTGGCAGCAAAGCTTTAAGGGCGGGCCGCGTGGCGAGGGTGCAATTGTGGTGGACGACCGTTCGGACAGACCCGATGACCAGCCGGTGCCGACGATTCAACCGGCCTTCGCGGTCTTTGGGCCGTTCCTCAAAGCCTGGCAGGGTACCTACGGCGGCCTCGGTGGGGTGCTGGGTGCGCCGGTCAGCGACGAATTTTTCAACCTGGCGAATAACCGACAGCAGAACTTCGAGGGCGGGTATATCCAGTTGCAGGGAGCTACGGATACTGTGCTGGGCGCTTTCCCCTGGCCTTCAGGTTTTAACGGCTGGAAGGCCGAGTATTACAACAATACCGGGCTGGCAGGGCAACCGGCCTTCCGGCGGGACGAACCGCCAAACGCCAGCGGCGGCTTCAGCTTCGATTATGGAAACGGTGCGCCCGAAAGTGGCCGGATTGGTATCTTTGCCGACAATTTCTCGATCCGGTTCTCGCGGGCGATTGATTTCGGGCAGGGTGGCACTTACAAATTCACCGTAACCTCGGATGATGGCTTCCGGTTGCTGGTGGATGGGCAAAACCTGGCCGGGGCTAACGGCAACCTCTACTGGATTCTCAAAAGCGCCACGCCGCAGAGTTTCCAGGTTAATATGGGTGGCGGGGTGCATACGGTCGTCCTCGAATATTTCGAGGGAGGCAACAGCGCCAGCGTCGCACTTGACATAAGTCAGCAGGTTTTGGGGTAAAAATAAGAGCAGGAGCGGTTGGTTAAAGTGGGAAAAGGGTCACGGGTCACAACGGTTTTAATAGTCCTGGCGTTCTTGCTGGCTTTGCTGCCGGGGTTCGTCCGGGCGCAGACGGCTACGCCGGTTGTTTCAACCGGTGACCCGGCTATCAACCGCCAATCGCTTACGCTCAAATTCGATGATGGTTTTACGACCAAAGCCGAGATTGACGCTCCTTCGAATGCTACCGGCCCCTTCCCGGCGGTCCTGCTGCTGGGTGGGAGCGGCCAGACCGACATGGACGGCGAAGGCCCTACCCCCGCCGGGTTCCCGGCCTTTGCCAACTACCGCGAAATGCTGGACAACCTGGTCCGGCGCGGTTTTATCGTCTACAAGTTTAACAAACGCGGCCTCGATACGGGCGGGCAGATTATCGACCAGGCCCAGTCGGACCGCCGTACCAATGACGTGCTGGTGCAGGACGGTTCCGCCGCTCTGCGCCAGTTTTTGGCCGATGCGCGGGTGGATAAAGGGAAGGTGTTCCTATTGGGGCACAGCCAGGGCACCTTAATCGCCGCCCAGGTCGCCCGGAAATTCCCCGGCCAGCTTAAGGGCCTTATTCTGACCGGCACGATTACCGATTGGAAACTGGCCTTTGATTACCAACTGGTGGGACGTTTCATCGAGGCGGCCAACGAAGCCGACCTGAACCACGACGGCCAGTTGACTCCCGCCGAATTGACCGCCGCCCTGAAAAACGACCTTTCGAATTTTACCAATTTCAGAGAATTGCAACTGCTTGAAGGAGGGGTCTTGCCCTACTTCTCGCGTCCTGCTCCCGGCCAGGTCGGGCCGTTTAAGAGCGGGACGAACCTTGATAAAAACGGGGACGGGCAACTTTCGATAGAAGGAGAGTTGCGCCCGCTCTTGCTCAACCAGCGGGCGACCTTTCTAAGCCAACCGGACATCCTGAAGAACTCCGGGGAGTCGGCGGCGGCCCTGAAAAGCCTCGAAGACGGCCCCCAGTTGGCCCAGGTTTTACTGCCATTGGGTCTGCCGGTCTTTTTCCAGCACAGCCTGGAAGACGAGCGGTTCCCGGTGGGGCAGGTCCAGGCCCTTGCCGCCGAACTGAGTTCAGCCAATATTCCAACCATCCTCAACATCTATCCCGGCGTGACTCACTCCTTCGTGCCGGGCAGTCTGCTTTACAGCCTAACCAAAAACACAGATACCGTAACCCTGGGGCAGGTAGTACCGCAGCAAATCCTCGACGACCAGGCCACCTGGCTGCTCGACCGCCTCAAACCGGGTTCGGGAACACCGCAAGCCAATCCCCAGGCCGGGGCGACCGTCAAAAACAGCCTCTTTAACCTGGCAGGGTTGCTTATAAAGCTTTTATTAAAGCACTAGCTGAAGAATTTGTGGAAGGCGGCGTAAGTTTCTTCGGGCGCTTCTTCCTCGATATAATGCCCGCTGTTTTCGATGGCATGCCCCTCTACCCGGTCGGCCCAGTCCCGCCAGACCGCCAGCACGTCGTACAACTGGCCTACCAACCCCTTTCCGCCCCACAGCGCCAGGACCGGACATTCAATCCGTTTATGGCCCCGGTCGGCTTCGTCCAGCTTAAAGTCATAGGTGGCGGCGGCCCGGTAGTCTTCGCACATGGCGTGGATGGTCGCCGGGTTGTGGACGCTCCGCAGGTAATCGGCCAGGGCTTCGTCACTGAAAAAGGCCGGGCGAGGCTGGGTTGATTCGACGCCGGGCCGCTGGAAATGGTAGTAATAGTTATCGGGGTTAGCCCCAATCATCCGTTCCGGCAAGTCGAAGGGCTGGGCCAGAAAGAACCAGTGCCAGTAGCCGAGGGCAAAATCCTTGCCGGTGCGCTGGAAATGTTCGTAGGTCGGCAGGATGTCCAGTACAGCCAATTTTAGGACTTTTTCGGTGTAATCGAGGGCCATGCGGTAGGCCACTCGCCCGCCCCGGTCGTGCCCGGCCACCTTAAAGCGCTCGAAACCAAGCTGGAGCATTACTTCGACCTGGTCGCGGGCCATCGCTCGTTTGGAGTAGGGTTCGTGGTCGGGCGTAGTCGGCGGTTTGGAACTATCGCCATAGCCGCGCAGGTCGGGCACCACGACTGTAAAATGCTGGGCCAGGCGAGGCGCGACCTTGTGCCAGCAGGCGTGAGTTTGAGGGTGGCCGTGCAGCAGCAAGAGGGGCGGACCATCTCCACTGTACCGGACGCTGATAGTAGCCTCGCCGGTATCAATTTTGACCTGCTTGAAACCCTCAAACATTTTAACAAGTCCTTTCCGGGCTTACTATAGAGCTAACTTAAACTCTTGCTGTAGACCTGTAGGGAGACAGGCGCGGTTTCGAGCAGGAAGTCGAGAGTTTGGCGATTGAACTGCTCGGCCTGGTCGTACATCATGTTGTGGGTGCCGCCCACGATGTATTCGAGGCGGGCGGGGGCTTTCTGGAGCAGTTGCAGGGCCCGTTCACCAAGGGAAGGCGGCAAAACCCCGTCCGAACCGCCCCAGAGTAGCAAGGTCGGCATGGTCAGGGCGGCCAGGGCGGCGGCGGCTCCTCGGTCGCCCAGGATAGCCTTCAAGCTGATACCGAGCGTAATGAGGTCGGTCTTCATGGTCCCGGTAGCGATAGAAAGGGTCTGGTTCAGCGGCACGCTCACCCTTGGCATGTCGCGCAGCCAGGTTAGCCTCTGCCGGGTCGTGACCCAGAGACCGCTGGGTGCCGCCAGGACCAGTTTGGAAAGGCGGTGCGGGTGCCGGGAGGCGAAACGGGCCGCGATATGGCCGCCCATGCTATGGCCGAGCAGGTGCACCTGTCCCAGCCCCAGGAAATCGAGCCACTCCCGCAGGTAGTGCGCCCCTTCCTCAATCGAGAAGGGTTTGCGGAGCCGCCAGCTAAACCCGAAGCCCGGCAAATCGAGGGCATAGGTCCGAAAGTGGCGGCTGAAGGCGGGCATATTCATTTGCCACCAGTTGACATTGCCGCCGATACCGTGGAGCAGCACCAGGGCCGGGGCATCGGGCGCACCGGCCACCTGGTAATGGAGGCGGTGGCCGTTTCGATAGATATAAACGTCTTCGGTCGGATAGAGTGCTTCAAGGTGACTGGCAGGCTGGAAAAGTTTCAAAACCTCATTCCTTATCATAACTTAGGTTAATTCAAATTATCCCAAGTATAACCCAGAGGTTTTTCACTTTCAAATAGATTTGTTCATATAAATTTTTACGATTAGCGGTAGGCGGCGGACATTCCGCCATCCACAATCATGGAGTGGCCGGTGACATATCCCGCTTCGTCCGAGCAGAGCCAGACTGCGACATCGGCGGCTTCTCCGGGCCTGCCAATCCGGCCCTGGGGTATCCTCTCGTTATAAAAATTCTCCACGGCGGATTGTTCGAGGTTGGCCCGGTCGGCGAAACTGGTTATGACACCCTGGAGCATCGGGGTATTGAAAGCGCCCGCCACCAGGGCGTTGACCCGGATGTTTTTGGTGGCGTATTCGAGGGCGGCGGACTTGGTGAGGGCCAGGATACCGCTCTTCGAGACGGAATAGAGGGAGGCACCGGGTGTGCCGCCCAGCCCATTTACCGACGAGGTATTGACGATAGCCCCGCCCGGCGAAGCCTGATTGAGCATTTGCTGGATTTCGTATTTCAGGCAGAGCCAGACGCTTTTCAGGTTCAAATTTATCTCGTGGTCGAATTCTTCCTCGCTAATATCGGCGGTGAAAGAAAAGTTGGTGATGGTGGCGGCGTTGTTAAAGGCGCAATCGAGCCGCCCGAACCTTTCCACAGCCCGGTTGACTAAATTTTCGACCTGGCCGGCTTGCGAGACATCGGTCTGAACGAAAAGGGCCTGGCCTCCCGCCTGTTCAATCTGGGCGCGCAGTTCTTCCCCGGCCTCGGCCCGGCGTCCGGCCATGACCACCCTAGCTCCTTCCCTGGCAAAGGCCAGGGCGGCAGCCTTCCCGATACCGGAGGTAGCCCCCGTCACGAGGGCTACTTTTCCACTTAATCTGGTCATTTAACTCCCTTCCATTTCGAAATAATACTGTCAAAAAATGTAATTAGAGTTATTATACAGAAGGTGAGTTAATAATCCTAACTTTTCCGGCCTGGAAGTTTTATAAAATTCATTTTTCCGCAACCAAAATTAATAATATTAATTTCAATATTGAGATTTACAACAATTTTCCATAAAGGTATTGACAAATTTCAAAACCTATGGATAATAGGGATTGTAAGTAAATATTATTAAAGATTGGATTGATAATCTTTAGGTTTTTGCAATAATCGTTAAAACCAATTTACCAAATCTGAAAGAGGTAGTAATGGCAACTATAAAACACAATGTAAGCGGGGTCTGCCCGATTTGCAACGAGCAAATGTACATTGAACGCCTGCATTGTGAAAATTGCGACTCGGCCCTGGAAGGCAAGTTTAACCTGGGGCCTTTCCAGCGGCTGACTCCCGACCAGCTCCAGTTCCTGGAAGTGTTTATCCGGTGCCGGGGCCAGAACAAAGCGGTCCAGGAAACGCTCAATATTTCCTACCCGACCGTGGTTAAAAAATTAGACGAATTAATCCTGGGGATGGGTTACGAGCCGGTAGTGCCGGTGCCAGTGGTCGACCAGCGGCGTGAAGTCCTGGAAATGTTGAGCCAGGGGCGAATTTCGGCGGCCCAGGCCCAGCAACTCCTGGCGGGCCAACCCAAACCGGCTGAGGCCGAAAATCGCCCGGTCAGCAATCTTCAGGGGAGGGATTAAAGATGGCTGAAGAGCAGAAAAATGAGCAAAGCTCCCAGGCAAAAGAAACCCGCCATTTTGAGCAGGTTATTCCGGTAAACAGTAAAGTCCTCGAACAAATAAAAATAAATAATATTTCCGGCAAGACCTTTATCTCCGGCGGTCCCGAAGGGCGGATCACCATCCGTACGGCCAATACCGGTTCGTTCAACTACACCCCGGCGGTCGAGTTTAAAAACGATGGCGCCATCATCGAAATCAGCTCAGTGCCGAGTTCCGGCTCGGACTGGTTCGTCAAGGTAATGAAAGGCTTTAAGGATACCGACCTTTCGGGCCAGTGGACCTACGAGGACGGCGAATGGGTCCATAAGATGGGCCAGTGGCCGGAAGCCGAGGATGCAGGTCTTAGCTGGGAAGAACGCCAAAAAATCCATGAAGAATGGCGCAACGACCCCAAAGAGCGGGAACGCCAGCGCCTCGAACGTGAAAGGGAGCACCTGGAACGGGAGCGAGAGCGGGCCGAACGGCAGCGCGAACGCGAGGAACGGCAGCGGCAGCGGGAAGAACGCCAGCGAGTCCGCTACGAGGTCCGGGAGAGCATGCGGCAGGCCAATGAAGCCGCCCGGATGGGCCGGAACTTCTGGAGCAGCCTGGAAGAAGGGCTGGAACCGCTTGGCGAAATTCTTAACAGCTTCGGGCGGACGTTTGCCCAGGCTTTTGCCGGACCGGACGATTTGTTTATCGAAATCCCGGCCAGTGTCGAACTGGAAGCCAAGAGTGTCTCCGGGGGCCTCGAAATATCCAATATGACCGGTTACTGCGTGGTGAAAAACACCAGTGGGGCTATCACTTTATCCCACATGACCGGTGGGGTCCGGGTCAAAGGTATCAGCGGGAGGGTCCAGGGCTCCGAAATCGGGGGCCGGGCCGAAATCAAAGTAACGAGTGGGAGCGTCGACTTGACCAATTGTAATTTTACCGGGCTCGACCTATCAGTAAATAGTGGTCGGATCCTGGTCGAGACCGCCCTGGCCGAACCCGCTGATGGCGATTACAAGATTAACACCTCGAACGGGGCCATAAAACTGCTGTTGCCACGCGATAGCCAGGCTTCGATTGATTGCCGGACCCTGAACGGGCGGCTGACCATGCCCAAGATAAGCGCGGTCGAAATCCGCAACCGGCCCGGTCAAAGCCAATCGAGGATTGAACTGAACGGAGGAGGTCGGAGAGTGAGCGTAAATACCCTGAATGGTAATCTGGAACTGGCTTTGTACGATCAGCCCGGCGAAAATGGCGGTTGGTCGAATACCCCGGCAGACCGCGCCCAGGCTAACTGGCCGGTGCCACCAGTGCCTCCGGTCCCACCTATCCCCCCGGTGCCGCCCGTACCCTCGGTCCCGTCGTACCCGGCGCCCTGGCAAGGTAATTCCGGCAGCGGTTTCCAGGCTCCGACCCCACCTGCGACTCCATCCTGGGTCAACTCCGCCCCGGTCAAGGGTGAGGGCTGGAACAACCCGGCGCCGTCCAACAGCAACGAGCCGCTGGTAACCCCGGTCCCGCCGGACGCCCCGGTCGACCAGAACGGCGCGGCGAATCGCGAAAGCCCGGCCCCAGCTGATGGTGATAAAAAGTCCCGGCAGTTAGATATTCTCCAGGCTATCGAGAAGGGCGAAATCAGTGTTGACGAAGGAATGCGTCGCCTGAGCGAAATCGAAGCCTAAACAATCTTTCAATCTTAATTAACGGAAGCAACACCCCAATACCTCTGCCAGCTATGGTTTGTTAAGTGTTGCTTCCGTTAACCCCAAACTTTTCAAAAATAAGTCGAATAATTTTGTTAAACCTTTTTGAAACGAATAAGAAAAGGATGTGTGTTATGTTTGGTCAAATTTCTGAGATGGTAAACGGCGAAGTTAAATACCGGCATGAAAAATTCCGGCACGAAGCCCAGTGCGACCGCCAGGCTCGTCAGGTTAATAATGGCCGCGAGGAAAAACGCAATCGCCGGTTTGATGTTTTGCTGGCGGTCAAAAGAGGCCGTCTGAGCATCGAAGAAGGTTTGAATTTGCTGGAAAATGTCTAGGCAGTGGGTCAGAGTTATAAATTTTTATTCTGAAGATACTAATGTAGTCCGGGCGCGGCTGGCCCTTTCCGCGATATAGACGCCGCCAAGAATCAAGGCCGCGCCCACCCCGAAGTTCCAGGTCAATTGCTCCCCGCCAAACCAGGAAATAATCACGCCGGAGAGTGGTTGCAGGTAAAACAGTAAAGCCACCCGGGCGGCAGGTACGCGCTTGAGCGACCAGGAAAGCGCCAGGAAACCAAAGACCGTAACTAGCAAAGCCGTATATAAAATGCCGACCCAGGCCCGCCCGGTAAAATTGATAGTAGCCGTCCCAAAAAGAATCTCTATCAGGGCGAAAGGGACCAGGCACACTACGCCTACCGAAACCGCCCCACCCGTAAATTCCAGCCCGTCAATCCGTTTACTGAGTCCTCGGTTGAGGACATTGTACCCGGCGAAACCAAGTGTGCCGCCCAGGAACAGCAGGTCACCAAAGAGGCGGTTGCCGTTTTCGGTAGACGCGCTGCCGGTGCTTGACGAAAATAGGGTAAGCGGGTTGATGCCGATTACGGTTAAGACCCCGACCAGGCTGAGACCCAGCCCCACCCAGAAAAAAGGGGCCGGTTTCTCTTTCAGGAAGTAAGCGCCCAGGAGCGCGATAGAGACCGGCTCGGTAGTTGTAAGTATGGCAATGTCGCTGGCCGGGCTGAGTGAAAGGCCCCAGTTCTGGCCTAGCTGGATAACCACGAACCCTAAAACCCCGGCCAGGGCCACCTTTGGCCAATCCCGCCTGCTGATATGAAAACCCCTCCGCACGACAAAGACCAGTGGCACCAGGATAGCCGCCGCGATGACAAAACGGGCCAGCGCAAAGGTCGCCGCCGGGACATCGCCCAGGCCGGACTTCGAGATGGGGAAAGCCGCCCCCCAGATGATGGTGGTCACGACCATCAAAGGCAGGTAAGGCTGGATAGTCCGGCGATTGGTTTCGCGGGAGGTCGAAGGCTGGGCGGTGTCGAGGTCTGCGCTCAAGGTATTTCCGTTTCTAATTTTTATCGCTTTGAAAGGATTTCGACCACTTTATCGAGGATAGCCCCGGCTACTAGGGTTTTCGGCTGGCGGTCGAGGTGAGTAATGACCCCGCTCCGCTCAATCAGGGTGATTTCGTTATCGGGCTGGCCTATACTGGTCACGGCGTCGTTCGCCACAATCAGGTCGAGGTCTTTGCTTACCAGCTTTTTTTCAGCGTTGTGGGTTAAATCCTCGGTCTCCGCCGCGAAGCCTACCTTTAGCAGACCTTCCAGCCCGGCCCGGCCTTTTAGCCCTGCCAGGATGTCAGGGTTTAGGACCAACTCGATTTGAGGGGCCTGTCCGCTGCCGTCTTTCTTTATTTTCTGTTCACTGGGGCTGGCCGGGCGAAAATCGGCCACCGCTGCCGCCATGATGAGGACATCGGCTTTCGCGTCCGGCTTTTCGAGGGCAGCGTGGACCGCCTGTTCGAGGTCGCGGGTGCTGGTGATGCCGACAAACTCGGCCCCGTAAGGTGGGGACAACTTGACCGGACCGGAAATCAAAGTGACTTCCGCCCCACGCCCCAGGGCCTCCTCGGCCAGGGCATAACCCATCTGGCCGCTCGAACGGTTGCCGATATAGCGGACCGGGTCGATATTCTCCTGAGTGCCGCCCGCCGTGATAACCAGCCGTTTGCCTCGCAAGTCGCCCTCTACCTTGCCAAAGGCCAGTTTGACGGCCGCCAGGAGTTGGGCCGGTTCGGCCATGCGTCCCGTCCCGACCGCTCCCGAAGCCAGGTTGCCGTAGCCGGGCTGGATAATCTGGGCTCCTCGCTCGACCAATGTTTGCAGATTTTGCCGGGTGGCGGGGTGTTCGTACATGTGGGTTTCCATTGTCGGGGCCACCAACACGGGCACTCCGGGCGGCAGGCCGAGCATGACGGTCGTGATAATATCGTCGGCGAAACCGTGGGCAAGTTTGGCGAGAATATCGGCGGTGGCGGGGGCAATCAGGGCCAGGTCGGCCTCGCGGGCCAGGGAAATATGGCCCTGGGCTTCCTGGGTCCAGTATTCCCAGACCTCGGTATGGACCGGGTAGCGGGTCAGCGATTGGAAGGTCAGGGGGGTAATAAAACGGGTCGCGCCGGGCGTCATCATGACGTGGACTTTCGCCCCGGCCACGGTCAGGTCTCGGGCCACCTGGACCACCTTGTAAGCGGCAATCCCCCCGGCCACTCCCAGCAGGATATTTTTATTTTTGAGGGTCATTTTTATTCCTGGTTTAGTTCGTAGATAAGGCGCAAGCCCTGGAGAGTTAAGTCCTGGTCCACCGCGTCAATCAACCCACCGGAGGTCTGCGCGACAACCTCGGCCAGTCCCCCGGTGGCGATAACCTTAATTTCGGGACGGTCACCGGGCTGGCGCAGGGCGGCTAACTCGGTCTTGAAACGGTTGACCAGTCCCTCGACCAGCCCGATATAACCAAACATGATACCGGATTGCATGCTGGTGACGGTGTTGCGGCCAATCGCCTTGGCGGGTGGGGTCAGTTCGACCCGGAATAGACGGCTGGCGACCTGGAACAGGGCTTCCGCCGCGATGTTGATACCGGGAGCAATCGCGCCGCCCAGGTACTCGCCATGGCCTGATAGGGCGTCGAAAGTGGTCGCGGTGCCGAAGTCTATCACGATGGCCGGGCCGCCGTAGTAATGGAGGGCGCCCAGGGCGTTCACAATCCGGTCGGCCCCGACTTCCTTGGGGTTCTCGTAGCGGACCGCCACGCCGGTCTTGATGCCGGGTTCTACGGTGAGGGCTTTTATATTAAAGTAGCGTTCGACCATTTCCTCGAAGGCCAGCGTCAGGGGCGGGACCACGCTGGAAATTACGGCGTCGGTAATGTCTTCGGCTTTATAGCCTTTGTGGCCCAGGAAACCGAGGATCATCAGGCCGAGTTCGTCGGGCATACGGCGGCGTTCGGTCTGCATGCGCCAGCTTGCTTTAACCGTGTCGCCCTCAAAAACCCCCAGCACTACATTTGTGTTTCCAACGTCTACCGCGAGCAGCAAGGTCTTCCGTTCCTTTCGGTTTTGAAAAATCCGTTGACAATTTAAGGTGTTGATTCAACTATGACATTGTGTACTATTATAGCAGTGTTCGTGCTAAACTTCATGAGCGGGAAAGTGGTTAGTTTTCAGTTTTTAGCGGGGACCGTTGGCATATATCACGGTCATAATAGTGTGACAAAGGTTGTGGATTATGTATTCGCCCTGGAAAAGTAAGGAGTCTTAACATTCTTAAATGGCAGAAAAACAGGTTAAAGGGGAGCCAAATTTGGCCCAATCCGCGACCGTTCCCGGCCAGGTAGTCGCTTTAGACCACCCGGCTAACTATCACCGGGCTACCTTTGTTTTCCGCGTAGCCCAGTGGCTGCTCCGCTTAATATTACATTCCCTGTTTGTTATCGAGGTCAGGGGACTGGAAAACATACCGCGCCAGGGCGGGTATATCTTTGCCGGCAACCATCTAAGCTGGATTGACCCTTTTCTAATGCTGATTGGGGCGCCTGCCACGCCACGGATTTATTTTATTGCTGCCCGCGAGGATGTCGAGCGCCCGGCCTGGCGTAAAATCTTTACCAGGGGCATCGGTGGGGTTATCCCGGTGGACCGGGGAAGCGGTGGCCCTTCAGCTTTACGGGGAATTTCCCGGCAGGTCGAGCAAGTCCTGACCGGGGGTGGCGTGCTGGGTCTTTTCCCCGAAGGGGACGTGAGTGGCCGGGAAACCGGCAAAATTCTCCCGCTCAAAAAGGGTATCGGCTATTTCGCGGCCAATAGCGGGGCGGCTATCGTGCCGGTGGTTTTCCGGGGAACCAAAGAGTTGTGGTTTCGCAAGCGGATTGTGATGGTGGTCGGGCAACCGATAGCGGGCCACAAGGGCGGCAAAGAAGTGATTGAGCAGCAAATTGCCGCTACTGCCGAGGCGCTTTTAGCCCTGATGCCACCGTCACCCCAACAAAACCCGCGCAGCCGCCAGTTTCTAAAGAAATTCCTGACCGAACTTTTTACCCAGGAAGTTAAGGACCATCCTGTACCGGATTAAAGAAAGAAAAGATGGAAAAGATAGATTTGAAACAGGGACGTGATATTTATTTGCTGGGTCTGACCGGCAATATCGCCTGTGGGAAAAGCGCGGTAGTCGAAATGCTGCGCCAGCGCGGGGCGACGATTATTGACGCCGATAAGGTGGTTCACGTGCTGATGGAACCGGGCGGCAGCATTTACGGCCCGGTGGTGGAAGCTTTTGGAGAAAACGTCCTGGCCGAACCCGACCACGTGGGCAACCGGGCGATTGACCGGCGCAAACTGGGTGCGATTGTCTTTGCCAACCCCGCCGAACTGGCGCGCCTGGAAGGTATCAGCCACCCACGAGTCCGTACCGAGATTTTGCGGCAAATCCAGGCTGCCCCGACCCGGGTCGTGGTGCTGGACGCTATCAAGCTCCTGGAAGGCGGTCTGAGTAAGGGTTGTGACGCGGTTTGGGTCGTGACTTGCCCGCCCGAAATCCAGTTAGAGCGGTTGATGCGCCGGAACAATTTTAGCCGGGAGGAAGCTCTCTTGCGGATTCAGGCCCAGCCGCCCCAATCCGAGAAAGTGGCCGTGGCCGACGTGGTCATTGATAACGGCGGGACGCTGGCGGCAACCGAGGGACAGGTCGAGGCGGCCTGGCAGAAGACGGGCGTGGTTTAGGTTACAGGCCAAGGTCGCCGGTTAGAAATTCAGCCGAAAGAGGTTGGCCGGTGGCGCGGCTTATTTTTTCGGTCCATTCCAGGCTGTTGCCCGGCGCGAAATAGTTCTCCCGTAAAAACTCAAAGACCTTTTTCCGTCCGGCGGCTTCCATATCGAAGAAAGAGCCGAATTTCTCGTCGAGGGCGGCGTGGGTCTGGGCGGCAATCAGGTCGGCCAGGATATAGTTCTGGCGGTAGATTGGGTGGGTCGTCGGGAAGGAACTGGCCGCCCAGCGGGGCGTCAGGTTGAGGCGTATTCCCAGGTAACGGGCCTCGTTTTCGGCCAGCAGGCGGTCCAGGTCGGCGGCAGGGTTGTCGTAAGCCTCGATTTCAAAGCGGGCCTGGGCCAGCAGGTTCCGCAGCCGCAACACCCGGCGGGCCCTGGTATCGGCCCGGTAGCGGCTGATTTCGGCGGAGTCCAGGCCGGTGACGTTTGCCAGCCAGGCCGGGTGTTGCGTGAAATAGGCCAGGGTTTCGGCCATCCCCTCGTTAAAGATGCCGTTTTCCCTTTTCAAGGTAAAAAAATTCTGCCGGTTGAAGGCGGCGTGCAGGGCGTGACCGTATTCGTGGACCAGGGTGCGGAAGGAAGGGTAGCCGGGCCGGGGATTGCTCACGATCCGAATATCGTCGGGCACCTTTATGGTGAAACAGAGGCCGCCAAACGGAATATCCTTCGTAACCAGTTCCACCGGGAGGGCCGCCAGGTCGAGCCCGAACTTTTCCAGTAAATCTTTGACCATTCTTTGAATCTTATCCTGGGTGAAGGCTGTTTCCGGCAGGCTGGCTTTTCGTTCGGCCAGCCAATGTAAATCCCAGGGTTCGACCCGGTCGAGCCCAAATTCCCGGCGACTATCTTCGAGGAAATCGTTATAAGCCCCGGCGGTGAGTTGTTCCAGGTGATCGAAAAGCTTGAACAGGCTGGCCCGGTCCAGTCCGGCCAGGGTCAGTTGTAAATCGGCAAAAGAAGTGTAACTGAGGCGGCGGGCTTCCACGTTGCGCAACCGGAGCAGTTCGGAGACCTGGGCCGAAAGACGGGTCGAGAGCGGGGTAAGGGCTTGCTCGTAAACCTTCCGGCGAGAATCGCGGTCGGGATTACCACGCAGGGTTTCGGCGATTTCGCTCCGGCTGAGTTTTTTACCGCCGACCTGGGCCTGGAACTTTATGAGCTGGTCGTTAATCTGGTTGCGGGTTTCCGAGATTTGGGGCGCTTTGGAGACTTCGGCTTCCAGAAAATTTCGCCGGAAAAGTTCGAGGCGACGGCGTAATCCGGGGTCGGTGGCGCGTTCCCGCCAGAAGTTGACCACCTGCTGGTTGGCCGGTTCAAGAAAGATATTCGAAAAGGCGGCGTCGAACCGGGTTAAATCGGGGCCGGGTCGCCCGATGTAAATATTGAAAGAAGCGCTATTGTAGCTGACGGCGACCTTTTCGAGGCGGGTTTCAAGCTGGTCCAGCCATGATTTTAGCAGCGTCTCGCTGCCGATAAGCATGGCCGGGGGCTTCGAGGGTGGGGGAGTGGGGCTAAAAGATGAATCAAATAAATTCATGCCAGGTCTTACTCAATCCATCTTACTTACTTACTTGAAACGGGTTAGCCGCCGATTTGTGACATCGAGCGTTTGGTCCGTTTAAATGCCTCACCATCGTTGATATGATGTTTCATCTCTTTTTTCCAGACCGCCCGCCGGATAGTTTCTTCCAGGACTTCGTCGCTGGCCCCGCTCCGCATTACCGTTTTGAGGTCGGTTTCGATATGCGCAAAGAGACAGGTCCGCAACATTCCTTCGGCGGTCAGCCGGATACGGTCACAGGACGAGCAGAACGGGTGACTGACCGGGTTGATAAAGCCCATTTCGCCCACCCCGTCAATAAAGCGGTAGCGGGTCGAGGTCTCTGCCGGGTCGAGGCTCGGCACCAGTTCCATCGGCATTACCTCGCGCTCGACGATAGCCCGGATTTCGTCCCCGGTAAGGACTTTATTCCGGTCCCAGATTTCATCGGCGTCCAGCGGCATGAACTCGATAAAGCGGACCACATAAGGCTTGCGGCGGGCCAGTTGGGCGAACCCGGCTACTTCCTGCTCGGTAAAGTTTTTCATGGCGACGGCATTGATTTTTATCGGGGTGATGGAAGGATATTTTTCCAGTTCTTCCAGTCCCTCCAGCACCTGCTGCAAAGAATCGCGCCGGGTAAGCTCGAAAAAGCGGTCGCGGACCAGGCTATCAATACTCACGTTGATGCGGGTCAGACCGGCTTCGGCCAGGGGTTTCGCCAGGTTCTTTAATAGATAGCCGTTCGTGGTCAGGCTGAGGCTCTTTAAGCCTTCAATCTGGCTCAGCTTGTTGACCAGGAGCGGTAAATCCTTGCGGACGGTCGGTTCCCCACCGGTCAGCCGAACCTGTTCGATGCCCATGCTCACCAGTACACGGGTCAGTCTTTCGATTTCCTCGAAACTTAAAATCTGGTCTTTTTTAAGCCACTGTAAACCTTCGGCGGGCATGCAATAGACGCAGCGGAAATTACACTTGTCGGTAACCGAAATCCGTACGTTTTTGATGGCTCGCCCGTAGGAGTCAACGAGTGGCGCTTTTTTTAAAAATTCTATTTTTTCTGGCATAATTTTTCGTTTAACCGTATATTTTTTTCTGAATAACCCTTTTTAGCGCATTAGCTTTTTGAGGCGCATATATTATTCAGTTGTAATAGTTGATTTTAGCATTTTGGGCAGGGAGTGTAAAGGAATACGATTTGTACCGCCCTGGCCCACTAAAGCCAGCGCACTACCATCTCCTGCCAGAAGTCGTCCAGCAGAGGGCAGGCGGCAAGGGCGCGGGCGACCACCGGGTCTTTGAGGTGGGCGTGACCGTAGTCGTTAATCAGGGCCATCGTGAAATCGGGGTAAGGCCTCTCCACCTGTTCGAGCGGCATACCCGGCTCAACCCGGCCTTCCTGTAGCACCCGGCAGTACCAACCGGTCCGCCCGGTCGCAGCGACCCTGGCCGTCAACCCTTTTAAGTTCCAGCGTTTTTCGATTTTGGGACAGGGGTAACGCGGCCCGGTCACCTGGAGTTTGGCCTCGCCGACTGCGAAGATGTCCCCGATAGACACATTTTCTTCAGTAAAGCCTCCCACCGTAAAGTTTTCGCCAAAGCCGCCCGGCCCTATCTCGGGCAGGCCTAGTTCTTCGCGCCAGAGTGGATAATGGGCAGCGGCGTACATCAAAATGGCCTGGCCCGGCGACCCGTGATTTTTCTTATCGGCCTGGTTGTTCCCTTCCAGGTGGGTGGTGTAGAGCCAGCGCGATTCGGGGCTTGGCGTTCGGAAAAAAGAGGTCCGCCACTGGGTAGACCGGAACGGATTGTCGTATTTGTGGGGAGTGCCAACCTGGATGGTTTCGATTTTCCCCTTATTAAGCACTAGCACTATAAAAAACCTTTCTATATTTGCAACCGGTTATAGTGTGGCAAATTTAATACCAGCGGTCAAGGACCGAGTGGCCTATTTCAGGATAAATGTAAAATCGTTGAACGTTAAACGAAACAACGTTGAACATAATTAAAAGGGCTGTCAACTTAACCCAGAATGTTACTGAATGAAGTGTGGCTCTTTCCATTAGGTAACTTATTAGTCGCCTTTGGCAATAACCTTGCTGTTATAATGAAACCGAGAGCGAAAGTAAGGAAGACAAGTTTATAAGGTTGGAAACATGGACAAATTGACTACAGGTGAATTCCTGGCGAACAGGCCGTCTTCCGGCGACATAACCCTGGACCTTGGCGCGGGCCAGGCGGTCGAACTGACACACCTGGAAAAAGTCTATTGGCCTGACGAGGGGTTTACCAAGGGCGACCTCCTCCGCTATTACGTGAGTGTTGCCGACTTCATCATGCCTTATTTGCAGGACCGCCCGGCAATCCTCAAACGTTACCCGAACGGTATCCGGCCCCTCCCTGCCGGTGCCGAGGTTAAACGCAAGGACCGGGGCACCGACTTTCGCAACCGGGATGGTGGGTTTTTCCAGCAAAACCTTGACCCTGCAACGGTGCCTCCTTTTGTGAAAACGGCCCTGCTCACCACCATTGAAATGGCCCATCCGGTTAACTACGCGGTTTATACCAACCTGGCGACCTTGCTTTATCTCGTTAACCTGGGGACTATCGCCCATAACCCCTGGCATTCCCGGCTGGAAAATCTCGACAGTCCGGACTATATCGTCTTCGACCTTGACCCGCACGTAGCCCCCTGGGAAAATGTTGTGCAACTGGCCCTGGCGGTGCGAGATACCCTGTTAAAAGAAACCGGGCTCACTTGTTTTATAAAAACTTCGGGTTCGAGCGGGCTGCACCTGTTCGTGCCGCTCGAAGCCGCCCGGCATTCTTACGAAGAAGTCGCCACCTTTGCCGAGAAATTTGCCGGCCTGGTCGTCGACCGGTTCCCTAAAATAGCTACCCTGGAACGCAGCCTCAAAAAGCGGGAGCCGGACAAGGTTTATCTTGACTGGCTGCAAAACGCGCGAGGTAAAGCGGTGGCAGCAGCTTATACGGTAAGGGCCAAGCCAGGCGCGACCGTCAGTATGCCCCTTGACTGGTCGGAGGTCGAAAAGGGCGTATTCCGGCTGGCCGATTTCACCATCGAAACGGTCCCTCCCTTACTCGCAAAACGGGGCGATTTGTGGAAAAAGTTATTTTCGACCCCACAACGCCTGCCCGCTAAATTTTAGATGAGGCATCCTTAAAAGAAAAAGCCCTCCGGATTATAACGGAAGGGCTTCTCATTATTTCTATTAAAGGTAAGGTTATTCGCCGATTAGGACTTCCTGGACCTGGTTGTCGCTGTTCTGAGGGGTCAGGATGACAATTTCATCCCGTTCTCGCAACACCAGGGTGCCGCTCGGCACCAGCACTTTCCCGCTGCGCACCACCAGCAAAATCGAGCTATCCTGGGGGAAGTTTAGGCTGCTGATAGGCTGGTCGCGGGCGGGGGATTCGGGGCCGATAATGACTTCCACGATTTCCAGCTTGCTATCGCGGATATAGTGCAAATGCCGGAGCGAGCTTAAAGGCAACTCCTGCTCGATAATTTCGAGTAAGGCTTTAGTGTGGCTGACGGTGGCGTCAATCCCCAGCGCCCGGAAGATGCGTTCGTTTTTAGGGTTATTGATACGGGCAATCACCCTGGCTACCTTAAACTTGCGTTTGGCGACCTGGCAGCAGACCAGGTTATCCTCGTCGTCGCCGGTTACGGCAATCAGGACATCGGCCCTGGCGATACCGGCGTCGGAAAGAACCTGGGCTTCGCAGGCATCGCCCTGGACCACAATCCCGCCAAACTGTTCGGTGTACTGGTCAACCTTATATTTTTCCTTCTCAATCAGAAGGACTTCGTGCCCCCGGTTGACCAGCGTTTCGGTCAGGAAGCGGCCTACCTTCCCGCCACCTGCAATAATAATATACACTTTAAAAAATCCTCCCTTAAATCCGGCTCTGGAATCTCACACCTGAAATGTACCGGCAGTGACTAGGCGCTCGCCTCGGTACCCAGGGGATTCGTGCCCGCCGGGGTCGGTACTTTGGGTTTGTTTTCGCCGGGAAGCACCCGCCCAACGATTACATTGCTGATAAGAGTAGTCGGGCAAATTGTTTCCAGGCCCAGGGCGTGATAGGTTTCCTCACGTAGGGGGTCATAGATACGGGCCAGCACGCGCGGGACATTAAAAAGTTCCTTGGCAATCTCGCTCGCCATGATATTGGTGTTGTCACCGTTGGTGACGGCGGCAAAGACATCGGCCTGTTCGATTCCGGCGCTCCGCAGCACATCCTCGTCGATACCGACCCCGATGATAGCCTGGCCGTTGTAATTGGGAGGCAACCGTTTAAAAGAGTCCTGGTTTTTGTCAATAATGGCGACATCGTGCCCCATCATATCGAGCATTGTCGCCAGCCGGGAGCCCACCCGGCCACAACCTAGAATTACGAATTTCATTTTTACCAACTCCTGAAATAGCCGTAAGGCTATTTTCTTTTGCAGTTACACTTGCTCTTTTTGCAGTTCTTCCCGGTAGACCCAGATACGGCAGGGGGCATTCTTCAAGACATAGGGAACGGTCTTGCCCATATTAAAGTCGCCCTTCCGGTTGCGGTAGTTGACGGCCATGATAATCAGGCTCGCCGAGCGCACAATCGCTTCCTCTACAATAGCAACCCCGGCGGAGCGAGCCTGCAAAATGCCGGTTTCGATTTCAACTCCGTATTCCTGGGCAATTTCGTTGGCCGCCTCCAGGACTTTCTCGCCGTTGGCAACTTCCCCCGGCAACTCGGTTTCGAGGGCCAACTCCTGTTTAACGACTACTACGTTTACCGCGTATATCATCTTCCGGCTTTTCCTGGCTATCGCACAGGCCCAGCGCATAACTTCTTCATCGGCAGAATTGCCTTTGAGTGGCACCAGGATTGTACCGCCGTTATTATTGTCGTACGTACTCATGAATTTATTCTGTTGACCTCAATAATATCTCTCTTGATTAAGCCGTTTAAGGACAGCATCAGTTGACTATCCTTTTACGGCTCCACTAATAATTTACGCAAAGATTACAGGAAGGTTTCAACTGCCCGCACTCTGACCTTGCGCCTACCTCCGCCCAGGTATTAACGGCCATAGTCCAACCGGATACTCAAGCTTACGGGTAAGTGGGCCTGGTGCATCAACTCCTGGGTAGCGATAATGTCATACGATACCCGGTAAAAAGAAACGGTCATTTCCTCGTCGTCATAGATGGCAAAGGCGGCCTGGGGGTTACCATCCCTGGGTTGGCCTACGCTCCCAGGGTTGATAATCGCCCGGTTATCGCCCAGTTCAATTGTTTCATTGTCTTCGGGTATATGCATGTCGGCCTTTAAAGTAGAAAAACCAAAGATACGGTTTATCTCACTTTCGCGCAAGAAGAAAAGACGGGGTAGATGGGTATGCCCGACCAGGCACAACTGGGTATCAAAAGCATTGAAATTGCGCGTGGCGGCGTGAGGGGTGGTGAGATATTCCCAGACCGGTTCAAGCGGGCTGCCATGGGCCAGGGTAACTTTCTCGTCGAAGACTGCTTTAGGGGAAAGGCTTTCGAGCCATTCCAGGTTGTCGGGTTCGAGCTGCACCCTCGTCCAGACGTTGGCGTCAATCGCGTCGTGGTTGAAGTCGGCCAGTTCAAGCTGGCCGATGACGGCCATGTCGTGATTGCCGATGATTGAAAAGAGGGGATATTCTTTCAAACGTTTGATAACTTCGTTGGGCTGGGGGCCATAACCTATAATATCACCCATACACAAAAGGCCATCAATTGGACCTTTTTGCTCTATGGATTTCAAGGTTGCTTCCAGAGCAGCGAGATTGCTATGAATATCCGTTACCAGTCCGTAACGCATCCGGTCCTGAACCTTCCAGTGTCCAACCCTAAACCGATGGCTTTTTAAGATGGCGGATAAGAGCTAAACGCATCGAACTTACCCTGAGCACTAAAAACTTTTGGTTAATATAGCACACTCAAATATTTTACGCCATTTCTGGCTAAATTCAAGCGAAGAGACTCCTATTTTCTAAAAACTTTTGTGACAAAATAACCGGGAAAAACGTTTATATATCCCAAGAATGGCTTTACTATAAAGGCAACCCATTGAAATCGCGCCCGGTCCGGTGTACCATACCAGAAACTTATTCGTTTTATTAAAAGTAAAAGGGCATTGGCTCCAGGCGGGAAAATAACATGGAGCGTCGGGCGCGGAAAACGCTGGGCAACCTGGGCGAACGGCTGGCCGCCGGAAAACTCACCGAGATGGGTTACCGGATAATTTCCACTAACTGGCGGTGCGAAATTGGGGAGCTTGATATAGTGGCGTGGCACGGTGATTGCTTGACCTTTGTTGAGGTTCGCACTCGCCGGGGAGGTCGCGCCGGTACCCCGGAGGAATCAATTACTCCGGTCAAGCGGCAGCGTTTACAGAACCTGGTCGAAGCTTACCTTATTTCCCATACTGAGTTGCAAGATGGAAAAGGCCAACCGCCGCCCTGCCGGGTAGACCTGGCAGCGGTGGAGTTTGAACCGGGCGGCAAATTGGTTCGGCTTGATTTGATTGAGAATATAATCAATTGAAAAAGGGTTGAGGCTTCCTAAAATGCACCGGGCTACTATTTACTTTTAGGGCCGGGTGGACTAAAATAGGAATAAGCAGGTTTGTGGAGGTAATTTTCAAGCTTGCGTGTTCCGGGGAACGCTTATCGGCAGGGGCCTGCTGGCCCGGCCATTATATTCTTCTTAATTTGAGCGACCCTTCCACCTCATTATCCTATTATTTATATAACCTGTAACCAGGAAAGAGATAATTACCAATTTTTTAAAACCGAAAAACTCAGCAGGAATTGGCAGGTAATCGCGAACCTGTCTAGCGGGGATGGTGAAGTATGAAGAAGTACGAACGGGAAATCAGGGAGATTCTTGAAAAAATGGACACCTTTGTGCCGGATTCTCCCCCGGCAGAAAAGGAACGGAATCGTGACCGCGAACCGGAACGCGAACCCCGCAAGCGTTCGGTAGGTGTTATGCCGCCCCAACCCGTCCCCATCCGGCCCCGGCGCTCGGCTACGTACCGCTTTAACCAATGGCTCACCTCCCATCATATCGGGTTTTCTTTCCGCCTGATGCTGGCCGGGTTGGGCCTGGTCATCGTTGCCCTTATCATAAATGAATATTTGCCCGGCATGCCCTGGTTGGCCCAATTAATTGGTGCTATCGGGGCTTTTGTGTTTGTATCACCGGTGCTTATCCGTTTCTTCCGGGGGCGCGACCTAGATAACGACCAGAAATACTGGCGCGGCCAGGTGGTCGAGAGCGATAGTTTTAGCTGGAGTAGCTTGCGAAACTGGCTGGGTGGCCGCCGCAAATCCTCGCGCGACCCCTGGAAGAATAACAATCGCAACCGCAACAACAATCGCTGGTAATTCTTAAAGCCGCCTGTTAGGGCCGCTATTATAGAGGTATTTTCCTGGCAAGCCACTGGCTTGCCTTTTTTATTTAATAATTTTGACATTGTCCCCAAAGAGATTTATAATAAATTACCTTGATTTACAGGTAAATTAGGGATAAGCCTTTAGAAAGCAAAATTTCCTTTAATACATTGCGCTTTTCCACTCCCGAAATAATCCAGCCCGCCTGAAACCGTTAACGGCTGGATAGTCTATTTGTTAACGGGTATGTCAAAAATTATTTGGAGGACTAACTTGGCAGATAGGAGTTATAACCGCCTGGATAACCCGGTAGGGTATTCTCTGAACGAAAACCACCGCTCCCTGGCGATAGGGAATGGGCTGGCTCGTCGTTACCCTGCGGATACCGCCCCTTTTGTTGCCCTGGCCGAGGATACCGCGGCGGGGTTCGCTGACCTGGCTAAGATTGTATCACCCGGAGAAGCGGTACCCCTGGTCAGCCCTTTACCGCCTGCCATACCCGCGAACTGGCAAGTGGTCCGGCAAAGAAATATGGTCCAGATGGTTTACGACCAGGACCACTCCCCCGTTGCGCCGCAAACACTTTTTTCATTTAACACTCTAACTGAGAAGGATGTCCCTGCGATACTCGCGCTGGTTGAGCTTACCCGGCCAGGTCCATTTTTACCCCGCACGATTGGCCTTGGCAGCTATGTAGCTGTCTGCGACGGTCCAAAAATAGCGGCAATGGCCGGTGAACGCTTCTCATTGGAAGGATTTAGAGAAATAAGCGCGGTCTGCACCCATCCAGATTATCAAAAAAGGGGTTATGGTACCCGGCTGATAAATTATTTGATTGCTAAAAATCTACAAGCCGGGTCGCTCCCTTTTTTGCATGTTTTTGAAGACAATCCCGCTAAACAATTATATGAAACTCTCCATTTCCGACAACGAAAGATATTAACCCTGTCTGTAATCATGCACTCTTAATTTTTATTGTACCATCAGCAGACATTAATCTTTGCCCAATTGCGCCTGCCCCCAAAGGGTGCTATCATACCAATCCAACCCGCCCTGAAAGTTTCCAGGGCGTCTGGTTAGGGTTTGAATGACACAGTAAATTATTGCAAAAGATAACCATAACCAAATTCTGAAAGAAAAAGGTTTATTTAGATGGGTTACGAAAAAACACAACTCAAAAATGGCGTCCGAGTAATCACCAACGCTATGCCGCACACCCAATCCGTCAGCACCATTCTTTATTACGGGGTGGGTAGCCGCTACGAGGAAGACCGCATCGCCGGTATCAGCCACTATATTGAACACATGGTCTTTAAGGGTACAAAAAAGCGCCCGACCGCCAAAGAAATCAGTGAAGCTATCGAAGGGGTCGGCGGTGTCCTGAACGCCAGCACGGGCCGCGAAATCACCAATTACTGGGCAAAAGTTCCCAAAGAAAATTTTGAACTCTCTTTTGATGTTTTGAGCGACATGCTCCTGAACGCCAACTTTGACCCGGCGGAAATCGAGAAGGAGCGCAAGGTCATTATCGAGGAATTGCACCAGACCCTCGACTCGCCGCCCGACCTTGTTAACGAAGATATAAACGCGGTGCTCTGGGGGGCACAACCGGTAGGCCGCGATATTGGCGGCAGCGATGAAACGGTCGGGGGTATCACCAGGGAAGACCTGCTTACCTATATGAAACAGTATTACCTGCCCGCCGATATGGTCGTGAGTGTGGCCGGTAATATCCAGCACGACGAGGTCGTGAAACTGGTTGAGGATACCCTTGGGCAGTTACCCGCCGGGGAACGCCCGGTTGCCAGACCGGCCAAAACCCTCGAAGGCGGACCGCTGGTCCACGTCTATTTCAAGGAGACCGAGCAGGCTAATCTCTGCCTGGCCGTCCCTTCGCTCAACTATACCGACCCGCGCCGTTACATTCTTTCGATGATGGATACGATTATGGGTAGCGGGATGTCGAGCCGCCTGTTCCAGGAAATCCGCGAGGAGCGGGGCCTGGCTTATACGGTCGACAGCTATACCAACCAGTTGAGCGATACCGGGGCCTGGGTGATTTACAGCGGGGTTGACCCCGATAACATTGACGATACTATCCGGGCAATCGTGGATGAACTCAAGAAGTTGCGTGATGAAAAGGTGCCGGAAGCGGAGCTGGAAAAGGCCAAGAAGTACAACAAAGGCCGCATGCTGCTCAGTCTGGAAGACACCCGCTCGGTCGCCAGTTGGGCCGGGGGGCAGGAACTGCTGCTCGACCGCATCCTGACCGTCGAGGAAGTCGTCCACTTTATTGATGCCGTAACGGTGGACCAGATTCACGAGTTAGCCCAGGAGATGTTCAAGCCCGAAAACCTGCGCCTGTCGGTGGTCGGCCCTTACAAAGACCAGGACGACCGCTTCCGTGAACTCTTGAAGTTCTAACGGTAGATTTACCCTCTAAAAATAGCCTCCTTCAAATGGTATTCGTTTTTATTCGAACGATTGGATACCTTTGAAGGAGGTTTTTTGTTGCCTAATTTATTTTAAACGACAAAAAACCTAAAAACTGGTGATAGATTGCGAGTTCCTGACTTCTGAACTCTGACTACTAACCACTAAAAACTGAAAACTAACCACTTTTCTTTTACCCCAAATAGGAGTAAACAACTATATTATTGTAAAATAAAATAAGACCTTGATTGCTAGTAGTTGGTGAAAGCTAAAGCCAAAATGTTAGCCTGAACTTTAAGCTCAAAACCAGCATTAGTTCTGGCATATAACCTTTGTAAGCCAAACTTCTCTAATTGAGAGTTGGCCGT